>Ga0163144_10000088_pt1 | contig 211245 bp, 150 predicted proteins | sample OliLak19BULKMAT1_FD_123175 | JGI IMG/M metagenome (GOLD analysis project Ga0163144, IMG submission 123175) | Freshwater microbial mat bacterial communities from Lake Vanda, McMurdo Dry Valleys, Antarctica - Oligotrophic Lake LV.19.BULKMAT1 | ecosystem: Environmental > Aquatic > Freshwater >...
ACAAACGCATCGAACGCGCGTGGAAGAGCCATCATAACCTCCTTGGCGAATCAACCGTCCTCTCGATGCCAACGAGGTTTATGATAGACTCAACAACCACCCCATGCATGTTGAAAAGGGTGGGCGAGCCTTGACGTACCTATTGTTTTCAATGCCGTTAGCAGTGTACCGCCGTTAGTGGTGGAATGCAGCAGGCGGTGTTCCCTGCGAAATCAACCAAAACGGACCGTCAATCGGCAGTGCTACGCACACCCCGGGGGAAGTATTTAAGACCAGGGTAGCAGCTGAGTATCTTAGTAGTGTTGTAACGCGTGTTGCGCTCCCGACGATCTAGAGGTAGGTAAGGGCTGGATCGCACGTGCAAACTATCGCGTCGGGAAATGTTTCCGCGGAATCTTGGTCAACGACTACGTGCTCGTGCAGTAGGAGGCCGAGACTGCCGAGCCGACGATCGGTCAATGCGTCCGATCGATTCCAAGATTCGCCACTTCAACCTGGGAGAGTATCACTTGGCCAAATCAAAGTCTGCTACGAAGAGCTCGAGTTCGAACAAGAGCGACGCGATCCGCGAGATTTTCAAAGCAAGCCCTCAAGCATCGCTGTCCGAAGTGCAGGCGCTGCTCAAGGAGAGGTCCATCAAAGCGTCGAATGCCTTGGTCAACAAGATCAAGTATGGCCGGGGCGAGAAGGGCGCGAAGAAGCGCGGCGGTAAGAACGGCGGGAAGGCCAGCAAGGCCGACGCCATTCGCGGCGCCTGGTCCGAGTTGGGCGCCGCCGCCCGGCCGCGCGACGTTGTGGCGCTATTGGCCGGTCGCGGTACTAAGGTCGCGTCGGCCCAGGTCAGCCTGCTGCGCAAAAGCGCCGGCAACGGTCGTTCCACCAATGGCATTGCCAGCACGGTGCCCTACGAGCATCTGGTCGCCGCCAAGGCGCTCGCCGAGCGACTCGGCGGCATCGGGCCCGCGCAATTGGCGCTGGCCAGTCTGGCCAAGCTGATCGAGGCCTAGCATAGCTTCCGGCTTTCGCGCCGTTCGCCGCGGCCGCGTTGCTGGTCGAATCCTCCACGTACTGCTATCCTGTTCGCCAGGATGGCAGTACGTTTTTTGTTGCGCCATCCGCAAAATGCGATATGTCAACTGGGTGTTCTCCGCGAGCCGCAAGGTCGCCGATTAGTACCGCGAACTGAGAGGCGAGTGTGGGCTGGATCCTGGGAATTCATTTGTTGCTGGTCGACGTGGCCATGGCGGGCCCGCTGGTCTGTGTGTGGCTCGAGTGGCGGGGCACGCGCCGCGGCGATCAGGCGGCCGACCGACTGGGCAGGTCCCTGGCCCGGGCGACCAATTGGGCCCTGACTCTGGGGATCGCCCTGGGCACGCTGCTGCTGGCGGCGCGGTGGGGATTTGGCGATCAGACCTACCTGGACGCGGTCGCGGCGCTGCCCCGCAGCCGGCTGTGGTTCGCGCTCGTCGAGCTGTTGTTCTCGTTTGCCTGCATGGGCGCTTACTCAGCGCTGTGGGATCGATGGCGCGATTGGCGCTGGCCCCACCGACTGTTGGCGATCGCCGCGGCCAGCAACCTGTTGACCCACTTTCCGGCGATCTTCACGCTGATTTCCGTGATCACGACCCGGCCGGAGCTGGCGGACCTGACCTTGGACAGCGCCGCGTATCGACGGCTGCTGGTCGACCCCGAGGTGCTCTCAAACCTGGTGCATGTCTGGCTGGCGAGTGTGGCCGTGACCGGGGCGCTGGTGATGGTGCTGGCCGTGCGGCTGGGTCGCGACGAGACTCTTTCGGCCGATGCCCAGCGCCTGACGCGCAGCGCCGCGGCACTCACGCTGGCGCCGACGTTCTTGCAGATTCCGGTGGGACTGTGGTTGGCCATGGCGCTGCCGGAGATCGCCCGCCGCAGCGTGCTGGGTGGCGACGCCTGGTCCACCGGCATGTTCGCGGTCGGCGTGGGCCTGGTTTTGGTGATGATGCAAAGCCTGGTCGGCATCGCGCTGGGCGATTGCGGACCCAAGCCGGTGCGCCGCACGGTGGCGCTGATGGTGGCGGTCGTGCTACTGATGGCCGAGACTCGCAGCCGAGCTTATGATCTGGCGGAAGAGTTCATCTCGCCGGCCCGACCGGTCACGGCACGATCTGCTGCGACCTCCTCTGCCGTTGCTGATACCAACTAACTACCAACTCTGTGGGAATCCTTGATATGACACACGAGCCCATCACGATTCGCGACGCCGCCAGCGGCGCCTCGGCCAAGATCACTCCACAGGTCGGTTTCAATTGCTACAGCTTTATCGCGGCCAGCGCCAGTGGTCCGATTGAGACACTGTGGAGCGCGACCGATTTTCCTGGCGGTCAGGCTCGCCCGTCGGGCAGTGGCATCCCGCTGATGTTCCCCTTCGCCGGTCGAATCCGCGGCACGTCGTTCGAATTTGAGGGGCGCCGCTACGAGCTCACCGCCGGCGACGGGCAGGGAAATGCCATTCACGGCTTCGTGATCGATCGGCCGTGGCGCGTCACGAGCACTGCGATCGACCGCGTGGTCGGCACGTTTCAAGCCTCGGTCGACGAACCGGAACTGCTCAAGCACTGGCCGGCCGATTTTCGCATCACTGCGGAGTACCGCGTGTCCGGCGGCACGCTGTTGACCGACTACACGATCGACAATCCCGACAGCAAGCCGCTGCCGTTTGCCTTTGGAACGCATCCGTACTTTCGCGTACCGCTGGGTGGCAAAAACGCGGCCGAGTGCACCGTGACCGTGCCGGTCGCGCGGAGCTGGGAACTGGTCAGCTTGCTGCCGACCGGCAAGACCTCGGCAGCCGAGGGCACGCTAGACCGAGGCATGGCCTTTGGGGCGATGAAGTTCGACAGCGTGTTCGATGAGATCCGTTTTGAAAATCATCGCGCGGCGGCCAAGGTGCACGACCCGGCGAGCGGTTGCACGCTGACGATGACCTTTGACGACCAGTTTCCGGCAGCCGTGGTCTACAACCCGCCCCATCGCGAGGCGGTTTGCATCGAACCCTACACGACCATCCCGGATCCGTTCTTTCTGAAGGCCCAGGGCATCGACCCGCACCTCGGCGTGCTGCCGCCGGGGCAATCGTTTCGCACCCGGATCGAGATTCGCCTGACGTAGGTCGCTCGAGCGGTCAGCGCTACAACAGGTCGGACCACTCGACGTCGACCCGGGTGTGTAGCCGGCCGGCGATCTCGGCAAAATCGTTGCGGCTTTCGGTGAGCCGGCCGGCGACGAGCTTGATCGGCAGCCGTTCCAGCTCATAGAGCAGGTGCACATCGGCGCCGGCGTCGTAACCGACGGTGGCCGGCGGGACGAGCTTTTCGCGCAACAATTCCACCAGCGGCGACTTGTCGGCGGTGCGGGGCAGGATAGCCAGCAACCGCCGCGCGCCGCCGCAATCGCTGAACTTGGATTGCGCGGAGTCGAGACAATCCTGAATCCGTCCAAGCTGTGCTTCGGTATCGTCGCCCGGTCCCAACAGCGGTCCCACGAGCGAGATATCTCGGATCGCTGCCAGCACTTCGTCGCGGGCGATTGCGTGCAACGATCGGCACAATCCCTCGCCCAACAGGTCGCTCTTGCGGCAGACCGCTTGCATGCCGCCGTGCGGCGCCAGCTCGGTCTCTTGCACGCGCTGGTCGACCCGGCCCACGATTTGCGGCAACTGTTGCCGCAGGCTTTTGACCAACGCAGCTTGGACTTGTTCGGCGACGCCCGGCTGGGCCGAGGCGGGAGCGTCTTGCAGCGGGGCGTCGACCGGAAACTTTGCCGCCAGTTGGCCCAACTGCTGCTGGAGCTCCTTGATCTGGTCGCCCGCGGCAGCGACCTCGGCGGAAATTGATCGGCTGAGGCGCCCGACGGCGTGCCAGGCGACCTCCTCGATGTGCAGGCGAACCAGATCGGCCAGTGCTGCATCGACGCCGCCCACCGCACGATCGGCGCGGCGAGCGCCGAAGAACAGTTTTAGCGCGTGGGGAGCATGGTCCAACTCCACGAGCGCTTTCTGGTAGGTCTGCACGCGTTGCCGCGCCTCGGTGCGCAGCGTGTTGGCGGTTGTCTCGAGCTCTTTAAGGTGGGTTGCGAACCATTGCCGCGCCTGGGCCGCTCCGCCCACGCGCCCGTCGGGCTGCTCGACCAGGTCCAAGATCCACTGTCGGATCGCCGTGCCCGCGGTTGCCGCCAACGGGCGGACGTCTTGTTCCAGGCCTTGCCGCAGGTGCGAGATCGCCGGCGAGTCGTCGTCGGCGCTGGCCACGCCAAACATCGTGCCTAGCGATTGCACGATGGCCTTGGTCGCGCCGCCGGCGTTGGTTTTGCGCTGGGCCATGCCGCGGACCCGCACCAGCACCGTGTCGGCCGAGCCGCCGATCCGCGCTTCGACCAGCGCCGCGACCTGGTCTCCCAGGGCGTCACAAGTGAGGTTGTTGGCTTCTGCCAGTTCCAGCCCGGCCTTTTCGATCGGAGTGAGCTGCACGGTTTCCCCCGTGGCGCCGTCTTCCGCGTCCGCGTCTTGATCTTCCACGGGTGCCGGCTTCGGTTGACCATCACGCCATTGCCGCACGAGATCCCGGCAAACCTGGTTGGTGGCGTCGTCGGGCAGTCCGGTCTGCATGCCGCCCAGGGCGGTGGTGGCAAAGCTGCGCAGCGTCGGCACCCCGTCGTCGGTGGTTAGTTTGCGGCAGGCGTCGAGCAAAGGGCTTGCTCCGCCGGCTGAGCACATGTGCAGATACGAGGCGACACGGTCGGTGGCCGCGGCCAGCTCGTCGTCGTTCAGGTTGTCGCCCAGGTGCACCATGTAAGCGTGTGGAAACGTGCGGTCGCCGGCCGGAAATGCCGGCAGGCCGCAGGCCGCGTCGCCCGGGTAGTTGCTCACGAGGCTGAAATGGTTCAGTTCGCTCAAGCAGGCCACGGTGTTGGCGATCGCCAGGTCGTGTGTCTGCGGATTGCGGTCGGTTGAGTGCATGAGGATGCCGCACACGCCGTCTTCGCTCAGCTCGAGATCCGTGAGCAGCGTCCGCACGGCATAGGCCAGGTCCAGAATCATGCCGCTGCCGGCGCCGCCAGAGATCGACGCGATCAGAAACACGCGCGGCGCGGCGGCCGCAAACTTGCGACCCGTAGCCTGGCTGCTGGCTTCGATCGCAGCCTCGCTGGTCATCTCGGTCAGTTGCGCTTGCAGGCGTTGAAAGACCTGCTGCGAGTGGTCGACCAGCGCCAGGCGGCCCAGCGGGCGGCGCCCTTCGGTTTCGAGCGACCGCGGAATGTTGTACAGCCAGCGACGACTGAGCCAGCGCAGGATATCTCGTGAGTCGTTGGCATATTCTTGGGCAGCCTTGAGCGGCACTGCGATCGTCTCATGATCGGTCAGCGCCGTGTCGCGGTCACCCTCGGTGGCGTGATATAAGTTCTTCGGGTCGGTGTCGATCAGCAAGGTCTGAAAGGCCGGCACGGCTGCGGGAGCGCCCAGCGCGTCGCGCAATCGCTGCCGCAGGCCCCGCAACACCTGGCAGGCGGTGCCGCCGACGCCGACAAACAGGGTTGGCCGCAGCTCGGTTTCGACCTGAGCGTCGATTTGTTCCAGGGGCGGGAGGTCGACGTTCGGCTCGGCCAACGGCGCCAGGCCCACCGCCGGCTGCGTGGTCCAGCCGCGATGCGATTCGCTGTCAAACACCTGGGTCTTGTCGCCGTCTGAGCGCGGTTGCGGTGCGTCGGCATCCGCCGATCCGGGCCGCGGACGATGCGCCGTCGCTTCGCCTTTTGCCGGAGGCGCTGGGGCGCGTGACGGGCCGCCGGCCAACGGTCGCGGCGTGGGCTTGGCCCCGTTCATGAGATTCTCGACCATTGCCCGACAACTGGGGTAACGGTCCTGCGGTTTCTTGGAGAGCGCCTTGGCGATCACGGCCTGGTCTGCCGGCGACAGCGACGACAATCGCGGCCGTGCATGCAAGTGCTGCGAGGCCAACTGCGCGGTCGTGCGTCCCGGAAAGGGCAGGGTGCCGGTGAGCATCTCCTGATAGACGATCGCCAGGCTGTATTGATCGCTGTTGGGCGTGGGGCGGTCGTCGTAGACCTCCGGCGCCGCATAGGTGGGCGTCAATCCGCCCATCATCGAAGCGGCCGTGTCGGCCAGATCTTTGACCAGGCCAAAGTCGGCCACTTTCACGCGGCCGCCGACCAGCAGCAGGTTCTCGGGCTTCACGTCCAGGTGCTGAAGCGAGAAGTTCTCGCTCATGTAGTCGAGCGCTTCGGCGGCGTCGCGAATGTAACCCAGCAGCTCGTCGCGCGGAATGCCCTGGGCGTGCGCGTTTTTCAGTTGCTCAAAGCGATCCTTCAGACTGCCGTCTGCCAGCTCGGTCACGATCAAGAGCTGATTGTCGACCACCTCGAACCGTTCCAACGACAGCAGAAACGGGTGGCGGACGGTCTTGATACGTTCCAGGGCTTTGAGCTCGCGGGCGGCGCGGGCGTCGTCGAAGTAGCCATAGACGAACTTGATCGCCTTGGCCAATCCGCCCGGCGCTTGCACGCTCCAGACCTCTCCGTAGCCACCGACGCCGATGCGGTCTTTGACCACATAGCCGGGGATCGGTTCAGTCGTCTTAAGGGATTGTGACATAGCGGGGCTTTGGTTGGGGGGGGTTAACCGTTGGAGTCGCGGGGGCGGCGGCGAGGCCCCTTGGCGCCGGCCAGCGCCGCGACCGGTTGGGGCCGACCGAAGAAATCACCTTGGCCGAGCGTGCAACCCAGCGCGCGACCGATGCGCTGGTCGCTTTCGTGGTCGATGCCCGTGGCAATCACCAGGCAGGCGGATTCCTGGCAGCGGTGAACGAGTTGTTCGACGTGCCTTTGCCGCTCGTCACCGCGATGCGCGGTCCGCAGCACGGAGGGAGACAGCTTGAGGAAGTCCGGCAGTTCGCTGTTTCCGTCGGCGTGTTCCTTGCCGGCGGCGCAGCCATCGAGCGCGACCTGGATATGGAGGTGTCTGAGCTCGCCGAGCAAGCGGCGATACAGCTCGCCATTGCCGGCGACCGCCTCGGGCATTTCCACGATCAATTGCCGCCCGTTGAGCAGGTCCTGCAACTGCCGCAGATGATCGAGAAACCAGGGCGCGGCGGCGTCGTTGGCCGTGACGGCCAAAAGCAAGCGATCCTGCGGCGACAATTGTCCCGCGTCTTCGGCAGCCGTGCGGCGAAACAACCGCCGCAGTCGCTCGGTCGCCCGGCAATCGAGCGTGACGCCCGGCAGCTCGCAGCGGGGCGAGGCTTCGTCGTCGGCGCCGCTGGCGGCCAGAGCTTCATAGCCGAATACGTCGCTGGTTTCCAGTTCCACGATCGGCTGGAACCGCGACCGCAGACCACCCTGGGTGACGATCTGGTGCGCGCGGCGAATGGCCAGCATCAGGTCCCAGGCAGTATCGCCGGGCGGCGGCGTGGCGGCGCTTTCGGCCATCACTTCGGTAGCGACCGGGCGGGGCTCGTCGGTTTCGCCGCCGAAGAAAGTGAACTCAACCTCGGCAATCGCCACCAGGTCGCCGTCGCCGAGAAATGCCTCTTCGATCTGCTTGCCGTTGACGTAGGTGCCGTTGGTGCTGCCCAGGTCCTTGATCTTGTACTTCTTGCCTTGCCGGGTGATCACCGCGTGTTCGCGCGAGACCTGGGTGGAGTCGACCTGCAAGTCAACCGAGTCTTTGCGTCCGATCATGAAGGGCAAGGATGAGAGCACGGTCCGCTCGGTCTGGCCGCTGACGTAGTCGCGCTCCAGCCAGGGCGTGCCGGCCACGAATTCCCGCATCACTTGCGTGCGCATGATTGAGGAGGTTTATGCGTGCGTGGTGTTCCAAGGGGCGGAGCTGCCCGCGGACTCCGCGCTCTGGATGGAATCGTTCAAATGCTCATTGGAAGCATAGCTCATCCGAAGCACGTGCCAGGTTTTCGAGCTAGGTTCTTGATGCTGGATTTTGGTCGACGCGGGTCGTCTGCCGCGCCGGCCACCCAACTCTTGGCCCCATTCAGGTCTGGCCATGTCGCATCCTGCGGATCATCACATGCTGAAAATTCTGGTCGTGACGGAAGATCGGGCGCTGACGCGCAGCCTCTCGCATTTTTTCGATTCGGTCGGATACCAGGTTTTTCAGGCTGCTAGCGCCGAGACCGCCCTGGCCGCCGTCGACGCCGACCCCCCGTGCATATTGCTGTTGGATGTCGATCCGGCGTCGCAGGCCGATTGGCGCCTCTGCCGTACGTTGGCCGAGCGACAGTTTGAAAACGCGTCGTTCACGTTTCTGATGGTCGACGACTTGGACGAAGCACGACTGAAAGAGGCGTTTGCCGCGGGCGTGGACGACGTGCTGATCAAACCGATCAATCACGGCGAACTGGTGGCCCGGCTGCGGGCCGCGGCCCGAGTCCTGGAACACGACCGCCGCGCGGCCCAGCAGCGACACGCCGACACTTTGACCGGGCTGGCGGCGCGGGCCGAGGCGCTCGCCCAGCTGCGGCGCCAATGGGCGCAGAGCGCCTCTGGGCCGCCGCGTTCCAGTTGCGTGGTGGTGGACGTCGACTTTTTTCGGCGCATCGAGCGGACGCGTGGCGCCAACGCCGCGGCGGACCTGTTGCGCTCCGTGGCCCACGAGCTCGAGCAATCGGCCGGCGACGACGTCTGCGTGGCGCGACTCGACCGCGACCGGTTCTGCGTGGTGCTGCCCGACACGGGACCGAATGTGGCGACCGAATGGGCCGAAAAGGCGCGGCAGACGATTGCCGGTCGCCCCTTCGAGTTGCCGAATGGTCCGGTCCGGATCACGGTGAGTTGCGGCGTGGCCGGGGCCGACGCGGCCGGTGGGCCCGAGAACCTGCTGGACCTGGCGCTCGACGCGTTGGCCGTGGCCAAGGCCTCAGGCCGCGATTGCGTCGTCCGGCAGGGCGAGCACTCGCCCGAAATTGGCCAGCCAGTGGCCTACGAACAATTGTTTGAGCGGACCGTGGCTCGCGATGTGATGACGCCCTGCTCGGTCTATTTGCAGGCGGGCGAGCCGCTGACCGAGGCGGTGGAGCTGCTGCGCCGCACCCAGTTGGAAGAGGTGCCGGTCGTCGATGCAGAAGGTCATCTGCTGGGTGTCTGCGAGCAGGCGACCGCGGCCCGTGTGCCCGAGGCCGAGCATGCCACGCGCAAGGTGCGCGACTGCATGACCACCGACGTGCAGACCTTTGGCGAATACGAAAAGCTCACGGGCCTGCTGGACTTCTTTACCCGCGACCGCCGACTGTCGACCGTGATCGTGCAGGACGGGCGGCCGGTGGGCTTCGTCACTTGCGACACGCTGGTGGCGCTGTCGCGGCCCGTGCGCCCCAGCCGCCTGGAGGCCGATGCGGTCTATAGCGACAAGAGCGCTTACCTGCTGGTGGGCGACCTGCGTCCAACCGAGATCAAGTAGCAGCGAGACTAAGTAGCCTGCCGAGATCAAGTAGCCGGGCCGCTGTCCTTAGCCACCACGACCGTGAAGTAGCTGTTCACCACGCGGTCGAAGTACTCGTTGCGCATCTCCATCGGCAGGTCGTTGTAAGCGCAGTAGTTGCGAATCTGACCCAGCAGGTCGCGGGGATGGCAGCGGCGCTTGGGACGCTGCACCTGGCGGTAGTGGGTCTCCAGCAGATAGTCGACCGCGTCAGCGTGGTATTCGCAGCCGAAGCTCTTGGCATAGAGCTGAAACAGGTCGTGAAATTCGCGGTCGTCCGGATTGCCGATCTCGATCTTGTAGGGAATCCGTCGCAGGAAGGCCTCGTCCACCAGATCGCTCGGTTCGAGGTTGGTCGAGAAGATGATCAACTGCTCGAACGGCACCTGAAACTTCTTGCCGGTGCACAGGGTCAGGTAGTCGTGGCGGTTTTCCAGCGGGATGATCCAGCGATTCAACAGCTCGGCGGGCTCGATCCGCTGCCGGCCAAAGTCGTCGATCAGCAGGCAGCCGCAGTTGCTCTTGAGTTGCAGCGGCGCCTCGCTGACGTTGGCCCGAGGATCGTGGCGAATTTCCAGGCCGTCCATGGTCAGCTCGCCGCCGACCACGACCGTGGGCCGGCGAATTTTGACCCAGCGGCGGTCAAAATTGGCGCTGCGCAGCAGGCTTTCAGTCTGGCTCTCGATCGCTTCGTGGTAGGCGGTGTCGAAGAGCTTGATGATCTGGCCGTCTTCGATCAGGGCTTGCGGAATCCAGACCTCCTGGCCAAAGCACATCGTGATCCGCTTGGCGAGGGTCGATTTGCCGTTGCCCGGCGAGCCGTACAAAAACAGGCCGGCGCCCGAGTTGATTGCAGGCCCCAGGCTCTCGAACAGCTCGGTGTCGATCGAGATATCGGCAAAGGCCTCGGTCAACTGGCTGCGTTTGGGCGCTTCAGCCCGAATGGTCTGCGCTTGCACGCTGAGCACATAGTCTCGCAGCGGCACCGGCGCCGCGCCGACATAGGCGCAGGCTTCGAGGTAATTTTGGGCCCGCACGCGACCTTGTTCGGTGAGGGCGAAGTTGTAATCTCCCAGCGCCGCCGAGCCGCTGTGCATCAGCACCTGCCGCGTGCGGAGGTCGTGGAAGATTGTCTCGAGGATGCCAAACGGCAAGCAGAGGTGATTGGCGATGGTCCGGCCGCTGGCCGTGCCGACGATGTTCAGGTATTTGCAGATCAGGCCCTCGACGAACGAGGCCGCCAGGCCGGCTTCTTCCAGACTGCGCGGCTCGGCCGGACGATAGGCCTCGTCCGAAAGCAGCGAGGCCAGCAGGCTCTCTCGCGTGTCGCGGGTAGTTCCGGTCGCCATGAGTCGTGCACTCCGCTATGGGGAAATCAGTTGGTCCTAACAAGTTTAGGCCACGATTTCTCGACGAAACGGGCCAATCGGCAACGAGTTTTGCCGGTGGTCAGGCAGCTTTTCTCGCGGCGGGCGACTAGCGGTCAGCAACTAGCGGACAGTGGTCGTTTTGCGGCCAGCGATCATGCTGGTCGCCGGCGACTCGGATTCGCCCGTGGCGGCTGCCAGCTCCGCGGGGATCCGCCCGGTCACGACCGGCGCGGTGCCGAGCATATGCCACGACTTGTAGTCGCTGCGCGCCAGCGCCGTGCCGGAGTCGACCACGCACAGCCGAGTCTTGGCGTCGTAGGCCAGGACCGCCAGCCGGGCCGTGCCGTTGGCGCGGGTTCGGTTGAAGAGCTCCATCCGCGGCAAGGAGATGGGCGAAGGGGGCGGCAGAGGGACCGCGGGAATGCCTACGAAAAAGTCCTGCCGGTCGGTGCCGACGGCGCCGCTGGCGACTTCGAGGATCACCTGGGCCTCCTCGGGCTTTTCCACCAAGGTGCAACCGTGGCGCATCAGTCGCTGGTGCAGGGCCACGATCACGTAGTTCTTGTCCGTGCAATCCAGATACTTGGTCTCGACGAAGACCTTGGCCTGCGAGATCGGCTGGAGGTTGATTTTGTCCAGCGCCTGGTCGGTGGCGCTGGAGATCAAGAGTTGCTCAATGCCGGTGCGGGCGGTGTCCGACGTTTTGGTCGTCGCGCAGCCGGTCACCAGCGTCAGCAAACCCAAAGCCAAAAAGGCTCGGCAGAGTCTCATCAGAGTGGCTCGTTTGGAAGATGTGAACGGTAGCCGAGCGAGTTCGGCTGAAGACGGGACGCGACCGGACTGCAGCCCACCTGGCAATTGCCCGAGGGAACCGCGAATTCAAGCGCGCACGCCTGCTGGCGTATTGGCAGAAATCGTCCTGCGGCAGTCGGCAACTTGAGTCCCCCTCGGCGCGCGTTGCCTGCGAGCTGATTTTTCCGCCGATTCATGGCACGCTGGCACCGGAGTGCTTGCTAAAATGCCAGGGGCGAGCGATTTCAGTCCAGCGGAGACCGAGGCGATGTGGCGCGTGAAGTTGATCCTGATCGTGGGCAGTGCCTGCTCGAATGCCGCCGCTGCTTGGGCTGCCGACGAAAATCCCCGGCCCAACGTCCTGCTGGTGATGACCGACGACCAGGGCTGGGGCGATTTTGGCTTTCACGGCAATCCGCACGTCAAGACACCGCACCTGGACGAGCTGTCGCGGCAAAGCGTTGAGCTGACGCGGTTCCACGTCTCGCCGGTTTGCAGCCCGACTCGGGCCAGCCTGATGACCGGCCGGTACAACTACCGCACCGGAGCGATCGACACGTTTCTCGGCCGCTCGACGATGGCTGCCGACGAGGTGACCTTGGCCGAGATGTTTGCCGCGGCCGGATATCGCACGGGCATCTTTGGCAAATGGCACCTGGGCGACAATTATCCCTCGCGCGCCAACGACCAGGGTTTTGCCGAGTCGCTCGTGCATCGGGGCGGGGGCATGGTGCAACCGGCCGATCCGCCCGGCGGCAGCTACTTTGACCCCGTGCTGGTTCGCAATGGTCGCGAGGAGAAATCGCGCGGCTATTGCAGCGACGTGTTCACAGACGCCGCGATCGACTTTGTCACGCGGCACAAGTCGGAGCCGTTCTTTGCCTACCTGGCGTTCAACGCGCCGCACACGCCGCTGCAATTGCCCGAGGAGTACCTGAAACCATATCAGGGGCTCGGCCTGAGCGACGAGACGGCCCGAGTCTATGGCATGGTCACCAACATCGACGACAACCTGGGCCGGTTGCTCGCCAAGCTGGCCGAGTTGGAGATCGACCGGCGGACGATCGTGGTGTTTCTCACCGACAATGGTCCGCAAAGCCGGCGATTTAACGGCGTGCTGCGTGACACCAAGGGAAGCGTGTTCGACGGCGGCATTCTCACGCCCTGCCTGGTGCGCTGGCCGGGTCATTTCCCCGCGGGAGCCAAGGTCGAGCGAACCGCGGCCCACATCGACCTGGTGCCAACGCTGCTGGCGGCGACCGGCGTGGCAGCGCCGGCGAACGTCAAGTTCGATGGGATCAGCCTGCTGGGCGATCTGCGCGGGGAGAGCACGGCATCGCCCGAGCGATTGCTGTTTTTTCAATGGCACCGCGGCGACGAGCCGGTGCGCAATCGGGCTTGCGCCGTGCGCGGACCGCGCTACAAGCTGGTGCAGCCCGCAGGCCGCGGCGACCAGCAGCGAAATCGGGCCGACTGGGCTCTGTTCGACATGACGGTCGATCCGGGCGAACAGCGCAACCTGATCGACGAGCAACCGGCGATCGCCGCCGAGATGAAGGGAGCCTACGATCGCTGGTTCGCCGACGTGAGTGCGACCCGCGGCTATCCGGCGCCACGGATCATCGCTGGCACTCGGCATGAGAATCCGCTGACGCTCACGCGTCAGGATTGGCGCGGACCGCGCGCCGGTTGGGGAGCGGAGGGACTGGGCCATTGGGACGTCGAGCTGGCCGCGGCCGCGACCTATGACGTCACGGCGCGCACTTCACCGGCCGATCACGAGCGGACCGTGCGGCTGAATATCGGCGGCAGCGAAAACCTGGCCAAGCTGCCCGCCGGTGCGGACCGCGTGAAGTTTACCGGCCTGAAGCTGCCGGCAGGCACGATCATGGTCGAGGCGATCGTGGACGACAACGGCCGCCAGGCGGGCGCGCACTATGTGGATCTCGACTGCCACGAGCCGATTGCGGCGCCGGCTTCATCCTAGGCGCGGTAACCTAAAGCCCTGGGGCGCCTGGCGACGCGGATGCTGAACGCCGAGCGTTGGAGTGGCATATCCCGGTGCGTCCGGAGTGAAGCATAAATTTCACAGATATCTCCTTTGACTTCCTGTGACCGTTGTTCACAATCAGGGGCGCTAGACCGAACGCGTGAGCGCATTGGGGACCCGCGGCCCGATCGGCGGCAGCGATTGCGTCCCAAGCAACTGCCCCCCGCTGAGGGACAGGTCGCCTGCGTGAGACTCGGCACTTCTCGGGCAATTCTTGGCCGTGGGTTAATGCAGCATGGCGAACAATGGGGCGGGCCGCCTAGCGACTTCGTCGACGCGCGCACATGACGCGTGTGGTCTGGCGCGTGCCGCGTCCACGCGCCGGCTGCGTATCGAGATGCTTGAGACCCGGCAGATGCTTGCCTTCGAGCCCGAGCTGCTTAAGGACATCGGCATTGGCGACCCCTCGAATCCCGAGCTGATCACTCAGGTTGGCACGCTCGCTTACTTTGTGGCCAACGATGGCACGCACGGCAACGAATTGTGGAAGTCCGATGGCACTGCCGCCGGCACCTCGCTGGTCAAAGATACCAATCCCGGCGCTGGCGACGGATACTTCGGCTACCTGACAAACGTCAACGGGACGCTGTTCTTCGCATCCGGCGATCTCACGACGGGCATTGAGCTTTGGAAAAGTGACGGTACGGCGGCGGGCACGGCAATGGTCACGGAAATCGCGCCGGGGTTCAACGTCCCGGGGCCACGCAACTTGACCAACGTTGGCGGCACGCTTTTTTTCTCCTACAGCCCTGGCCAGCCGGACGGTGAGTTTTGAACGCGCGAGTTGTGGAAGAGCGACGGTACGGCCGCCGGCACCACGCGGCTCAAAATCTTTCATACGGAGGTTGTGGAATCAAACATCCGTGAACTCACGAACATCAACGGCACGCTTTTCTTCCGCGCGAACGACGGCGCCAGTGGCGACGAGCTTTGGAGGAGCAACGGCACGGCCGCCGGTACCACGTTGGTTAAAGATATTTACCCCGGCGCCGGCAGTGCGAAACCCGGTTCGATGTTTTACTTTGCCGGCGCGCTTTACTTCCGCGCGAACGACGGGACCAATGGCGACGAGCTGTGGAAGAGCAACGGCACGGCTGCCGGCACCACGCTGGTCAAAGACATTCTGCCTGGTAGCGGCCGAGGCTATCCGCAGTTTCTGACCGAATTGGGCGGGAAGTTTTATTTCCGCGCAACCGACGGGGCCAACGGCGGCGAGCTCTGGGAAGTGACGGCACGGCTGCCGGCACCACGATGGTCAAGGACATTCAGCCCGGCAGCGTCAGTTCGGTTCCCATGGAACTAACGGTTGTGAATGGCACGCTGCTCTTCCGCGCGAACGACGGCAGCCATGGCTACGAGTTGTGGAGAAGCGACGGCACGGCAGTGGGGACGACGCTGGTGCGCGACGTTCTGCCCGGCAGTGCCCCTTTTAATCCCACTTCGACTCACCCTTCGAATCCCAAATACTTGACCAAGGTCAACGATACGCTGTTTTTCCGCGCCAATGACGGGAGTACGGGCGAGGAATTGTGGAAGAGCGACGGCACGACTGCCGGTACGGTGTTGGTCAAGGACATGGTCGCCGGCCCATTCAGCGCGTATCCAACGGGCTTGGCAAACGTCAACGGCAAGCTGTTTTTCGCCGCCGGCGATGCGCCGCATGGCACGGAGCTGTGGACCAGCAATGGCACGGCGGCTGGCACCAACATGTTGGCCGACCTGAATGTTGGCACTTCCAAAGCGTCGATCACCTCATGGTTTGATGGGTTATTTACCCAGGTGGGATCCGTTGCATACTTTGTGGCGAGGGACGTCGCTCCGTTGGCGCAACTATGGCGAACGGATGGCACAACCGCCGGAACAACGCTGGTCATGGATTTTCAGAAACCCGGAGGCATCGGTGGCGGCGTATCTAACCTGACGAACGTGAACGGTACGCTGTTTTTCTCTGCCAACGACGGCACGCACGGCTACGAGCTCTGGAAGAGCGACGGCACGGCCGTCGGTACGGTGTTGGTCAAGGATATCATCGTCGGCCCACTCAACGCGTACCCCAGAGGGTTGACAAACTTCAATGGCACGCTGTTTTTTGTCGCCTCTGACCCTAGTATGGGCGGCAAACTGTGGAAGAGCGATGGCACTGAGGAAGGCACAGTCCGGGTCAAGGACATTCGGTCCGATCGCTACCTGACCAACGTCAACGGCACGCTGTACTTTAGCGCTAACGACGGCGCCGCTGGGTTTGAGCTATGGAAAAGCGACGGCACGGCCGCCGGCACCGTGATGGTCCGAGATATCCTTGCCGGCAATGGCAACGGCTACCCTAGAATGCTGACCAATGTCGGCGGTTCGTTGTTCTTCACTGCCAATGACGGTGCCAACGGTCGCGAACTCTGGCGCAGCGACGGCACCGCGGCCGGCACCGCGATGGTCAAGGACATTTGGCCCGGCAATGATGAATCATTCCCTCGTTACTTGACGAATGTGAACGGCACGCTGTACTACACGCTTGGTCGCTATGGGGCCGTGGGCATCGATTTGTGGAAAAGCGATGGCACCGCGGCCGGCACCGTATTGGTAAAAGGCTTCGCTACGGGCGCCGCCCATCTGACAAACTTCAACGGGATGCTCATCTTCTCGGGCAACGATGGCGCCATGGGCGGCGAGTTGTGGAAGAGCGACGGCACCGCGGCGGGCACCACGCAAGTTCGAGATATTGCCCCCGGCATTACCGGCAGCAATCCGAAGAATTTCACCAATGTCGGCGGCAAGCTGTACTTTACCGCCAACGACGCGGTTCACGGCAATGAGCTCTGGCAGAGCGATGGCACGGCGCTGGGCACCGTGCTGGTCAAGGATATCTTGCCCGGCACGGGTGGATCGAATCCTGGGTTATTGACCAACTTCAATGGCACGCTGATCTTCCCCGTCGACGATGGAGTGCACGGCGCGGAGCCCTGGATCATTCCTGCGAATATTCTCTCACTCAGCCCGGCGCTGGTTAGCAGAGCGGAAGGCAATGTCGGCACAACGAGCTTCCTGTTCACGGTCAGCCTGTCGACGGCGAGCAACCAGAGTGTCACGGTCGCTTTTGCCACGAGTGACGGCGCCGCCACGCTGGCCGACAACGATTACCAGGCAACCAGCGGTGTGTTGACCTTTGGGCCGGGTGTGACCACGAGGATTGTCACGGTTGTCGTGAATGGCGACACGGCGAACGAGCCGGACGAGAGTTTTACGTTACGTCTCTCGGAGCCCGTCAATGCGGCTTTGGGTTCCGCCGCTGCAAGCGGCGTGATCGAGAATGACGATCCCTTGACCGCTGTCATCGCAGGTCGTTATTTGTTCTACAATCAGTCGACCTACGATGGTGGAAGTGCGGTCATCAACGCCAGCGATGACAACGCGATTGCCACCGACAAGACGGCGTATCTCCCGGCCGGCGCGCTGGCTACATTTGCCAACGTGTCGAATTACTCGCGCGGGATCAATGGCATCATGATCGATCTGGCGGGAGCTGGTTCCCACGGCTCGATCTCGGCGAATGACTTCACTTTGAAGGTGGGAAACGACAACTCCCCGGGATTCTGGACCCTCGCCCCGGTCCCCGCCACAGTCAGCGTTCGCCCAGGCGCGGGCGTGAGTGGCTCGGACCGAGTTGAAATCACTTGGGCCAACAACTCGATCCGGAATCAATGGCTCGAAGTACAGGTGCTGCCTAACGCGCGGACGGGACTGACCGCGGCCGATGTCTCCTATTGGGGCCACCAGAGCGGCGACGTCGGCACCGGCTCACCTGCCGGTTATTTTGTCACCAGCGGCGCCGACAAGACTACCGTGCTCAGCAGCCTGGGCGCGTACGTCCCAATCACGAACACGCGCGATTTCAACCGCGACGGCAACGTCACTGCCGCGGACGTCACGGTCATCGGCAACAACATGGGCGCCATCGCGCGTTTGCAGATTGGACCAGGTGGCGTCGCGGCGCTGGCCGCAGCGATTGATTCAACGGCAATGCTCGCCACCCTGGAGTTCGGCGGACTGGCCAACGCGCTGACGGCCTCCTTGCGTACTTCGGGGCTGACCGCGCTTGGTTCGCAGCCCACTGGCTCCGTCGCGCCGCCCATGAGCGAAGCCGCGATCTCCGCTCGGCCCACGATGGTCGACTCCACGCAACCGGCCGCCGACAAGCCCGTCGGATTATTCGTCGACTTGGTTGACGAGGAGGTATCGGATTGGCATCTCGAAGACGAGCTAATTGCCGAACTTGCCAGGGGACGATAGCTCGCCACGGCGCTCGCTGGGGTTTGCGCAGTGACCACGAACCGGATAGCAAGCGAATATGATCACGAGCGCAAAAAAAGGCAGGCCGAACCAACGTGGCTCGACCTGCCCATGCGTTGCAAAATTAGTTCATGCAAAAGCTGCCAGCGCGGGCTTATTCGCCGCCGGGGAGCTTGCCCTGCGAAATCAGTTCGCCAAAGGTCGGCGAAGCGGCGTCGTCCGGCTTGGACTTTTCGCCGGCGACTTTCTTCAAGGCCTCTTCAATCTTCGGGGCGTCCTTGGCGTCCTTCTTGGTCACCAGAGCGCCGACCGCCTTGCCGTAGTCGTTGCGCACCTTCTTGGTCTTGCCGACGTGACAGACGTTGCACTTGGCCTTTTCGACCGCCGCGGCCAGACTCTTTTCGGCGTCCGTGACCGGCTCCTTCTTGACATAAATCGCGTCGAAGCTCTTCTTGAAAGCATCGACGGCATAGGCCATTTGAACGCGGGCCATCAACGTGCCCGCGACGAAGCCGCACAGCGCCAACATACACACATTCTTCATGACGTTTTCTCTCTCCAAGGAAGTAAGCTGCCTGCCCGCGTAGCGGATAACCAGGTCTGACGACGGAGGCGGTGGGTGGGATATCGAGGCAGGGTCTGGTGGGTGGGTCGCTCCGCTAACAGCGAATAGTAGAATCGGGCCGCCGCGGGCTGTCAAGCCGATGAGAGCCGTTGCCAATGCGCCGTAACGCACGGTTGGAGCTAACTTTACGATCCGTCGCTGGGACGTTCTGTCGGCCCACTTTCGCTGCCGCCGGCGACCGGATCCCCGGCGGGCAGCGGGCTCAACTGTTCGGCGATCAGTCCCAGGTCAACCTCGTTGGCGCCGGTGGCCACGGCCGGATTGTCGCCGAGTGCGGTGTCCAGCGCGTAGTCGGCCGGCGTCTGGGCGTGGAACGGCCGGTCGACCGATAGCGGGCGCTTCCAACCGATCGGGTCGTTGGTGGCTGGCTTCGACCGGCTGGCCCAGTGCTGCTGCCATTGGTCGAAGTCCATTTGCCGGACCAGCGATTGCGTGGCGCCGCTCTGGATCTTCCAAAAAGTGGTCAGAGCGTCGAACGCGTCATGGTCTCCGCTCCATTGCACGCGCGCCAGATATTCGTCGGCCGCGTCAGGGCCGCGCTGGTCGACCAGCGGTGCAGCGGGGGAGACGGCGAGGATGCAGTTGGTGCAATTGATCTCGGTTTGCAGTTGGTAGGGAGCGTCTTCGCTATTGGTCAATAGGGCCAATCCGCTGCGCGTGGCCAGAGTGACGTGCTGCAAGTTAAGCTGCACGGCCCCCTGCTGCCGCGGCTGGTTCGGACCTCCGGCCGCTACGAGGAACCGCTCGCTGGTGGCCAACAGCCCGTTGGACCAGTGCAACCGCAATGGCTGCAAATCGTTGTCTCGCAGAAAAGTCGCTTCGCCGCGGGCCACGCAGTTTTGCAGGTCGATCGTGACCATGGTGTCGTCGCCGCCCATCGGCGGCATCGCCATCGAACCGGCCCCGGGGGGCGCTTTGATCTCGAAGAAGGCCACGCCGGCGTGATAGGCCGATTGTCCCAGCGAGGCATTGCGAATCGTAAAGCTGCACCCTTCAAATCGGAGCAGTTCCGCGCTTCGGGCCTCGAACAGGGCCCAATCGCCCGGCAGGTCGCGCGGCACGTCCAGCTCCCAATGCACGTTGGTCGCCCGCAGTTGCCCGCCCGCCACGTTGATCATGCTGGGGGGAAACTTCACCGGGTTGGGCTCGGGCCGAAACGCCACGATCGGTTGAAAATTCTCGCCGGCGCGGATCGTCAACCGGGAGTTGGAGATCGTGATCGGCACTTCCTGCAAGCGACCGTTGAAGCGCAGCTCGATAACGTCGCCGCTCTTGGCATGATTGCAGGCGGCCCGGAGCGATGAGTAAACATACTGACCTTCCTTGCCGGGGCTGACCACGAGCAATCCCTCGTGACCGACCGAGGGCACGACCGCGTTGTTCTGGTCGCGGGGCTGGGGATCGGTCGGATTGGATGCGTTCGAGGAGTTGGCCTCGGGAGTCTTGCTCTCGCTCGCGGCGCTGGCCGCAGCCGCGCGCGCCGTCAATTCATCCAGGTTCAGCTCAGCGCCGATCGACTTGGCGAACCGCCGCAGCCAGGGTGCGCTGGTATCCGGAAAGGCGGGCGCCCCGCCGCCGGGCGACTCTGCGGGGTCTTGCGGAACAACCGTCGATTGCGACGGCTTCGCCGGAGACACGGGTCCGGCCGTGTCACGATCGGGCATCGGGACCGGAGTGGTCGGAGACGGAGCTGCCGAGCGAGGTTCAACGCCCGGTGCCGTTCGCGCGGCGCCAGCAGAGGCGGCTTGAGACTTTTCGGCATCCGGTTGCTTGGTAGCGGGTCGCGTGGCGGCCCCATTGCGCGCCGGGGAACCGTTACGCGCCCCCGGCAATTCGCGCACCGGCGCCGCCGGCAGGACAGACAGGCCCTCAGGCTCGGAAGTCGACCACGAATAGTCGAGCGCCAAGACGATCAGAAACAGCGCCGCGGTGGGCAGTGCCCAGGGCAGGTGTCTCCGCCAGGGCGCGTCGGCACGACGGACGTGCAGGGGCGCGACGGGCGTGCGCCCCGAGCTGAGCTGCATGCCCAGCTTTTCAGCCAGGGTCGCCAGCTCGGCCGACAACTCGTCGGCCTGCTGATATCGCTGAGCCGGGTTCTTGGCCAACAAGCGATTTAAGATCCAGGTCACCTCGACCGGCAAGTCGGGACGCAGGGTGCGCGCGTCGGGCGGCACGTCGGCCTGGTGCTGCAACAGCTTCTGCAGCACGGTCCCCTCGGGAAACGGCGGCCGGCCGGTGAGCATGTAAAAGAACGAGCAGCCCAGCGAGTACAGGTCGCTGCGGACGTCCGCGCTGCGCGGGTCGCGGGCCTGCTCTGGCGAGATATAGTCGAACGTGCCAAGCGTCACTCCGCTGGCCGTCAGGTCGTTATCGGCCTGGGCCACCTGGTTCAGCCGCGCCAGTCCCATGTCCACCAACTTGGCCTTGCCGTCGGGCGTGATCAAAACGTTCGACGGCTTGATGTCGCGGTGGATGACGTCGCGATGGCTCGAATGAGCCAGGGCCTGGGCGATCTGGTAGGTAAAGCTGACCGCCTCGGAGAGGGACAACGGGCCAAGCTGCTCCACCCGATCGCGGAGATTCACCCCCTCGATGAACTCGAAGACGATGTAATGGACGCCGCGGTCTTCGCCGACGTAGTGCACCCGAGCGATGTTGTCGTGGTCCAGCCGGGCGGCCGATTGGGCCTCATTGCGAAATCGCCTGAGGGCCTCGTCATCCGTTGATTGGTCGCGTGAGAGGACCTTGACGGCCACCTCGCGATTGAGCGTGGTGTCCAGGGCGCGAAAGACCACGCCCATGCCGCCGCCGCCGATGAATTTTTGCAGCACGAACTGGCCCAGCCGTTCGCCCTCGAGCAGTGACGCGCTCTCGAGCGGCGAGTTGCCGGTCTTCAGGCCCAGGCCCGGCATCGGTTGCCGGGCAGAGATCACGGTCTTGTCACGCACCGGTCCAGATGAGCCAGAGCCATGCGAACCAGACGCATCGCGGCCTGACGGCTGCGCCGTGGTGCTGGATCCGGCGGGCGCTAGGTGCGCCGGCTTCTGGCTCGATCGGTCGCTCATCCAAGGTCCTCGGCAATCGCGCGGCGCGGGGCCGGCTGGATCGTTTGCCAGGCGCTAACAACGGCGGACTGCGAATCGTGAGGTGCCAATCGCAATCGGTCGTCACGTGACGGGTCGCGCGGTCGAGCGACCGCTGGAAGACCCGCTCTCTGGGGGCTCGCTTCGAAGTCTCCATTGTAGTCTGGCCGCCGACAAAGAGTCAATTAACTAAACGCAACTAAACGGCGCTCAGCCATGGGTTTACGGCGTAATTCCAGCACCCGCGCCAGCTCGTTTGGCTGACGGCAGCAGAGCACGATCGGACGTGCCCCCGATTGCAGTCCCACGGCGTTCAAACCTAAGGTCATCCCCGGTTCAACCTCGTGATCCGGTTGATTGCTTTCGCTTTGAATTGGTTTACATTGCACGTTTCGCTCCCAATCTGCCCGCGTCTTGGCGACGGGGTAGGGGAGTCAGGCTCTTGGTTCCCAGGACTCAGCAAAAGCGGACAACCTCGTATGAAATGCTCCCTCGATCGACGTGACTTCCTGCGCTCTTCGGCCGCTGGCGCCGCGGCCTTGGCCTTGCCGACCTTGGGCACCTCACTGGCAACTGCGGCCGATGAAAAAGCCCCCAAGTTCTCCATTTCGCTGGCGCAGTGGTCGCTGCACAAGGCGCTATTCGCCGGCAAGATGAACAATCTGGACTTCGCCCAGGAGGCCACGACCGAGTTTGGCATCGACGCGGTGGAATACGTCAATCAGTTCTTCAAGGACAAAGCCAAGGACGCCAAGTACCTGGCAGAGATGAAGACTCGTTCCAGCGACCAGGGGGTGAAGAACGTCCTGATCATGATTGACGGCGAAGGCCAACTGGGGGATCCGGACGACGCCAAGCGGACTAAGGCAGTGGAGAATCACTACCCCTGGGTCGAAGCGGCCAAGTACCTCGGTTGCCACTCCATTCGGGTAAACGCTTACTCCCGCGGAAAGCCCGAGGAGCAGGCCAAGCTAGCAGCCGATGGGCTGCGGCGGGTCTCCGAGTTCGGCGCCACCGCCGGCATCAATGTGATTGTCGAGAACCACGGCGGCCTGTCGTCCGACGGCAAATGGCTGACCGGGGTTATTAAGTCAGTAGGTTTACCCAATTGCGGGACTTTGCCTGACTTCGGCAATTTTGATAAGTACGATCGATATCTGGGCGTCGAGGAGATGATGCCGTTTGCCAAGGGTGTCAGCGCCAAGAGCTACGACTTCGATGCCCAAGGCAACGACACGAAGGTCGACTATGCCCGGATGATGAAGATCGTTTTCGACGCCGGCTATCACGGGTACGTCGGCATCGAGTACGAAGGATCGAAGCTGCCCGAGGCCGAAGGAATCCGGGCAACAAAGAAGCTATTGGAACGGTTTCTTACCTAGAGATTGCAGATATCGCAAACCTTGCACTTAACGGCTCATTCGCAGACCCTGCGGATTGAGCCGTTTCTTTTTGCGCAAATTCCTCGTCCGCGGTGAGAAAAACTCAAGAAATCTACGCGTGCTAGCACTAGACACTTGGTCGATTTGAAAATGTCGAATGCCTGTTTTTTAGGCAGGTTGGCCGTGCCTCATCGTGATGCACCCTCGCACAAAAGATATGCAAATCGAAGCAATCGGCGTAAGTGCTATCAAAGCAATGACATTCGTGCTGCGGATTGATCGCTCTCTACGATGAAGGCATGAACGGCCCGTGGCGGCCGAGGACGCCCGACTATTAGTTTCAGGAGATCGAAGATGAACGAGCAGCGACAAGATGTCTTTCGTATCGCGGACGAAATTTTCCGTCAGCGTCCGAGCTGGGTCACTTTCTTCCGCGAGGTGCTGGGCGTCGATGGTATCGTCCGCCAGGTCTATGGCAGCCCGGAGATGCTTTCCCAATTTGAGCAAACCCCCGAATATCAAAAGATTCAGCAAATGCTCGCCAAGCTCCGCGAGAACGACGCCGACCTGCCGGGCGGCCCGCGCGAGCCGACCCGGGTGATCACGGTCCGGTTGCCTAAGAGCCTGCACGAGTCGTTGCGCGCCGAGGCCCATGACCGCCGCACCAGCATGAACAAGCTGTGCATTTCCAAGCTGCTGCAAGTGGTCGATGGCGACCTGGTGCCGGCCGAGGAAGGCGCCGTGGTTGAGTAGTCGCCCGGCGACGCTGGCACTGCTAGCACGCGGTGAGCCGAGCGCAGCCCATAGAAGAGATTCGGAGCGGACCTATAAGCCGGGTTCTGTCCCCCTGCGGCAGTTTGACCTGCCGCAGGGGCGACGGCCATTTCTCTGGGGGACTGATTACTCAGTCGCTCTAGCGGCCTACCCGAGAGTCGGACGGACCGGACCGGTCCGTTCGGAGTTGCCTCCGATCCCCTCTGTTTGGCCTTGCTCCGGGTGGGGTTTGCCTAGCCAGTCTGGTCTCCCAGTCTGCTGGTGAGCTCTTACCTCACCGTTTCACCCTTACCGGTGGCGAGCTTGCGCGCGCTCACCGGCGGTCTACTTTCTGTTGCACTTTCCCGGACCTTGCGGCCGGTGGGCGTTACCCACCACCCTGTCCTGTGGAGCCCGGACTTTCCTCCCGGCGCAACCGGTGAAGGCTGCGCACGAGCGGCCGTCCGGTCCGCTCCGAATCTCCCTGTACCATACGCTCGCCGCGGCCCCTTTGATAGTGCGGGGCCCAACCAGGCTGACTGGGAATATTGGGGGGGCGTGCTGTCACGTCCGGCTGCGGGCCCCATCCGGATTGGGGAGAGGACGTATTCTGCGGACCTTGTGCGGTCGGGTGAGATTCGATTTACGAATTCTTCCGGCTGTAACGATCTTACCCACTGTTGGGTTGTTGCGGGCGGTAGCGGACCCAACGGTTACAGCACATCTCCTCTCGCTTCCCCGTGTCACTTCCCGCCGCCGAGACGCGCTGCCAGGCGTGTCGGCGCCTCACCCGTCGAGTGTGTTCACCGTGTCTCATCTCACGACTTTCGCCTCGCGCCGTTACGTGCCTCGCCAAGCGACCTTGCAAACGGTCATGCGTTTGCTGGCCTGCGGCGCGATGGTCAGCCAGTCCGTCAGTTCATCGCTTGCGGCCACGCCACTTGCGGCACCGCCGACCGTGACCAGCTCAGGTTCCGCCCAGCCCCTGGTCGCGCGTTTGCCCGGGGTGAGCTCGCGACGCAATTCGCCGCCTCCGCCGCTGGTCGCGACTCAGCCCGCCCCGACTCAGCCGACCCCGTCCAGGTCGTACGATGCGGTGCAGACCTCGGCCACCCATCACGAGCAAGCCGAAATGCCAGTGCCGCCTGAGCCCATCGGCGGCGGGTCGCAGCCCCGGGGTGAGGGCATGACTCTGGAGGAAGTGACCAGCATTGCCTTGGCCAACAGCCCGGTGATCATGGAGGCCCGCAACCTGGCCATCGCCGCGCGGGGTCGCGCGTTGCAGGCCAGCTTGTATCCGAACCCGACCATGGGTCACGCTTCGCCCCAGTTGGCCGGCAACCAGTCGCAATACAACGCCTACGTGATCCAGGACCTGGTCACCAAGAATAAGATCGGTTTGGATACGGCCGCCGCCGAGCGGGCCGCGATCGCGGCCGAGTTTGCCCTGGTCCGGGCCCGCTTTGATGTTCTGACCATGGTTCGCCAGCGGTTCTACACAGCGCTGGCCATGCAAGAGCGAATCGTTGTGCTCGAGCGGATGGTCAACATCGCACAGACCGCTCTGGACGTCGGCCAGCGGTTGCTCAAGGCCGAGGTCGGCACGCGGGGCGACGTGCTCTTGTTGCAGATCGAGCTTTCAAAGTCCGAGGCTGACCTGAAGAACTTTCACGCGCTGGCCGAGACCAGCCGCCGGCAGTTATCTGCCGCGACCGGCCTGCTCAACCTGCAGATCGACCGGGTCGACGGCGACCTCAAGCAGGCACTGCCCGAGTTTGACCTGTTGTCGGTGCAGCAGGGCGTGCTCACGCGCAACGCCGACGTCGCCCGAGCCAATGTCGAGGTGGCTCGCAACCAATTCGTGTTGCGGCGCGCCCAGGTCGAGCCGTTTCCGAACGTGAATATGATGGGCGGCTATCAGAATCAGCAGCCCGCGGCCTTGGCGCCTACCGTGCAGGGCATTTATCAATTGCAGATCGTCGTGCCACTGTGGAACCGCAATCAGGGCAATATCCGCGCGGCGCAAGCCAACATCAGCGCATCGGTGGCTCAATACAACCGGGTGCGGCTGGAGTTGGCCAATTTGAGCGCGGAAACGCTGGGTCGGTACTTCGTCGCCTTGCAGTTGGTTGAACGATATGAAAAGGAGATCCTGCCCAGCGCCGTGCAGGTGCAGAGCATTACCGCACAGCTCTATCAGCAGGGGCAGGTCGACTTTCTACGTTACCTGGCGGCACAGCGGGCATTGCTCGATGCCAATCTGACGTACATCACCGCACAGCAGGATCGCTGGACCTCGGCCGCCGAAGTGGCCAGCCTGCTACAGAGCGAACAGTTCCCGTAGGCCTGATCGCGCGGCAATTCTTACGAGGCTGTAAGCCTTGCGCTGGGTAGGCAAATTACATTTGCTTAAGCCGGCATTCTTCGTCTTTGGGCGAATTCTGATCGCCGACATAATGCGCTAAGCGGTGCGACGGCGGAGTTGCACCTGCCGAGCGGAAAAATCGCGGGTAAACGTGATCTTCCCGCTCGCGGCGCTTCACACCGGGCGCCGGTTTGGCGCGGCACTTAACGTGGCCGCCAAACCCACGGCCCGATTCGCACCGTAGGATTGATGGGGTCGTCTCGGCTGCCGCGCTTCAACCCGCGGCGGCACTCCAGCAACTGGCCAGGCAAAGATGAACAATGTGAAACCGCGCTCCACGCGCGTCCTCGTGTGGTGCCTCGCGGCGCTGGCTGTAGTGGCATTCGGCGGCGTGGTCATCGCGTCGCGGGTGCCGCGCGGTTCCGTTGACGAAGCCGCGACCGAAAAGCCAGCCGAACACTCCTGCGCTCTCGCCGAAGGCTCGCTGCAAACACTCGACCTGACTCCCGAGCTGGCCGGAACCTTAGGCGTGCGCACGGCGCAGGCTCGCCGCGCAAACAGTCACGACCGGCTGAGCCTCTCAGGCTCGCTGTTCCTTGACCCGAACCGCCTGGTTCGTGTGCACTCGCGGTTTGCCGGCGAGGTCGTCTCACTGGGCACGCTGGCCACAGAGGGCGGCGTCCCGGCCCGCGCGCTGCGACTGGGCGACCGCGTGACCAAAGGTCAACTGTTGGCCGTGATCTGGAGCAAGGACGTCGGCGAAAAGAAGAGCGACCTGGTCAACGCGCTGTCCAAGCAGTATCTCGACGACGCGCAACTCAAGAGCCTGCGGACGCTGGGCAAAGACGTCGTGGCCCAGCGGCAGGTGCGCGAAGCCGAGCGCGAGCGCGAGGCAGACGTCATCGAGGTCGACCGCGTCGAACGCACGCTCCGCTCGTGGCGACTGACCGAGGCGGAGATCGCCGTGGTGCGTGCCGAGGCCGAAAAGATTCATCGCGGCGACGTCAGCTCCGATATGAATGTCGATAATAGCTGGGCCGAAGTCGAGGTGCGCAGCCCGTTCGACGGCGTGATCCTGGAGAAAAATATCGTCGCGGGAGACATCGTCGATACCACGCTCGACCTGTTCAAGATTGCCGACCTGAACGTGCTGGGCGTGATGGCCAACGTTTATGAAGAGGACCTGCCGAAACTAGAGGCCCTGGTGCCCGCAGAGCGTCGCTGGAGCGTGCAGCTCAAATCACAGCCGGACGCGTCGCCGATCGACGGCACGTTCGACCTGATCGGCAGTATCGTCGACCCCAACCAACATACGGCCGCGGTGATGGGTTGGCTGGACAACCGCGATGGCCGGCTGCGGGCCGGACAGTTCATCACGGCCGCGGTCGAGCTGCCCGTGACCGACGACGAAGTAATGATTCCGGACACGGCGCTGGTCGAGGGCGCCGACTGCAGCACCGTTCTGGTGGCCAGCGACGAATCGGCGCGGCAAGTCACGCGCCGCAAAGTAGCGCTGATAGCGCGGGGGCCGGACGTGGCTTACGTGCGCTCGGCGCCGTGCGTTGCCGATGCAAAACGCGGTTGCTGTGCGCTCCAGCCTGGCGAATGGGTTGTCACGGCCGGCGCGGTCGAGCTCGACGGCGCTCTCGACAACGCCTTGGCCAGCGCCGCCAAAACCAAGCCCGCCAACCCCTGACAGCGCGCGGGCGAGGTTGGAGACAGTTAACCTCTTATGATCCATCGACTGATTGCCTGGGCGCTCGATAATCGGCTGGTCGTGGTGTTGGCCACCCTGGGGTTGGTGGCGGTCGGCATTTATGCGTTCTTCAATATCAACGTCGAGGCCTACCCCGATCCCGCGCCGGCCATTATTGAAGTGATCGCGCAGTATCCTGGCGCGTCGGCCGAGGAGGTCGAACGGCAGGTCACGATCCCGCTAGAGATCGCGCTGGCCGGCATGCCCGGCCTGGACTATTCGCGCAGCAAGTCGCTGTTTGGTCTGGCCCACCTGCGCAACCAGTTCGACTACGGGGTCGATTATTTTCGCGCGCGGTTGGAGGTGCTCAACCGGTTGAATTCGGTGGAGCTGCCGCCGGGAGTTCGGCCGGTGATCGCGCCGACCTCGCCGACGGGCGAGATCTACCGCTACATTCTCAAGAACCCGCACGACTCCCAGGGGCGGCCGATTTATGCCATCTACGACCTCAAGAGTCTCAACGATTGGAAGTTGGAGAAGGAGTTTCGCCGGGTTCCACGCATTGCCGATGTGGTCAGTTTCGGCGGCGCGACTAAGCGCTATGAAATACAGCCCGACCCGTCGCGGCTGAAACAGTACGGCATCACGTTCGAGCAGCTCGAGAGTGCCGTTGCCCAGAGCAACGCCAACGTCGGCGGCGACTACCTGCGGCAGGGCAACACGGTGCAGGCCGTGCGTGGCCTGGGCTTGATCGGCGGTGGTCAGGACCCCACGGTTCAGATCGCGCCGGACTGGGACTCCAAGAAAGCCAGCGCGCTACTGCGCAGCGAAGAAGACCGCCGGCTGCGCGAAATTCGCCGCATCGTGCTGACGGCTACCAACAACGTGCCGATTAAGGTCGGCGACGTCGTCGATGGCGGCCGCGCCACCACCGTCGACCCGAACGACCGCCACGGCGTGGTCGTGGGCACGCACACCCGCAGCGGCCGCGTGGCGGCCAGCGAGCCCCGCAAGGACGCTCAAGGCAACGACATTCTCGATGCCCAGGGCAAGCGCACTTGGGAAGACAATGAGGATGTGGTGCAGGGCATCGTGCTGTTGCGCAAGGGAGAGAAATCCTTGCCCGCCTTGGCCGACGTCAGGGCCAAAGTCAAACAGCTCAACGAATCGCCCGGCGAGCTGCTGCCCGGCATCAAGCTGGACACGGTTTACGATCGCACCAACCTGATCGAGCTCACGACGCACACCGTGCGCGAGAACGTGGCGGTCGGCATCGGCCTGGTGGCCATCGTGCTGTTGGTGTTTCTCAATAACTTTCGCAGCGCGGTCATCGTTGCGATCAATATCCCACTGGCGCTGTTGTTTGCCTTCGCCGTGCTGTACCTGTGCGGCAAGTCGACGAATCTCCTCTCGCTGGGGGCCGTTGACTTTGGCATCATCGTCGATTCGTCGGTGATCATCGTCGAGGCGATCTATCGCCGCCTGAGCACTGGCGAGGACGCCAACTTGCCATTGAACCAGCGCATTCTCAAGTCGACCGGCGAGGTCGAGCGGAGTTTGTTCTTCTCGCGGCTGATCATCATTTGCGCCCTGTTGCCGCTATTTACCATGACCGGCCCCGAGGGGCAGATATTTGGGCCGATGGCCGATGCCTATGCATTTGCCTTGCTGGGCGCACTGTTGTTTGCGCTCACACTCTCGCCGGTACTGTGTCGGACGTTCATGCAAAATGTCCGCGCTGCGCACGATAACTTTCTGGTCGTGGCCCTGAAGCGGTTTTATGCCCGGCAGCTCGAGATCGCGCTGAACCACCGCGCGTGGGCGCTGGTGGGTTTTGCGGCCACGGTGGCAATCACGGTCGCCGCGTTGCCGTTTCTGGGACGGGAGTTCATGCCCGCGCTGGAAGAGGGCAATGTCTACATTCGCGGGACGTTTCCGGTGCAGGTCTCGCTCGAGGAAGTCGCCCGGGCGTCGCAGACAGCCCGCATGCACCTGCGCGAGTATCCCGAGGTCAGCATGGTGCTGTGCCAGATGGGCCGGCCCGACGACGGCACCGACCCCACGGGCTTTTACAACGCCGAGTTTCAGGTGCCGCTCAAAGACCGCAGTGACTGGCCGGCAATGCATCCGCAAGCCGGCTGGCGGTGGATTCTGGGCAAGCAGCCGCGGACCAAAGAGGAACTGGTCGCGGCGATGCAGCGCGACCTGGACAACGCGATTCCCGGGGTCGACTGGAACTTCTCGCAGCAGATTCGCGACAACGTGATGGAAACGCTCTCGGGCGTGAAGGGCGAAAACGCCATCAAAATCTTTGGGCCCGACCTGGACACGCTCGAGCGCATGGCCAAGGAGGTCCGCGGAAGAGTTTCTGGCATTCCCGGCATCGAGAGCGTCGGCATCTTTCCGATCAAGGGCCAGTCAAACCTGGAATTTGCCATCGACCGCGAAAAGTGTGCGATGTGGAGCGTTAGCGTGGCCCAGGTGCAGGATGCGCTGCAAACGGCTGTAGCCGGCAAGGCCTTTACCGAGATGGTCGAAGGCGAGCGAACCTTTGACCTCACGATTCGCTGGCCTCAGCGGCTGCGGAACAATCAGGATCAGATCCTGGACATTCCGGTCGACGTGCTAAACAACCGCGTGATCGCCGATCGCAACTCGCCCAGCAGCTCCACGGTGGCCGACCTGGGGTTGCGGGGCAGCAGCCTGCCTTTGCCGGCGTTTAGCGGCACAAGTTTTAACACGACCATGAACGCGCTGGGCGCGGTGCCGCGGCGGCGATTGGGCGACCTGGTCGTGCCGGTTGACGAGCACGGCGTGCCCGAGCCAGGCGGTCGCTTTGTCCGCTCCGGCGCATCGACGATTGCCCGCGAACAGGGCAAACGCCTGATCGCGCTGAAGTTCAGCGTGCGCAATCGCGACCTGGCCAGCGCCGTAGCCGAGGCCCAGGCCGCCACCGCCGACCTGTTTAAGGCTCCTTACTACGCCGAGTGGAGCGGCGAATTTCAAGAGATGAACGAGGCCGTGCACCGGCTGATGATCGTGGTGGGCGTGTCGCTGGCCCTGATCATGGTTCTGCTGTACTTGGCCCTGTCGAGCGTGCTGGACGTGATCGTGGTGTTTGCCAACGTTGTGGTGCTGGCGATGGGCGGCATCTGGGCATTGCTGCTCACGGGGTCGAATTTCAATATCTCGGCCGGCGTCGGTTTCATCTCGATCCTGGGCGTGGGCATGATGAACGGCCTGATCCTGATTTCAGGTTTCAACTCCCGCCGCGCCAGCGGCATGCCCTTGGCCGAGGCGCTGCGCGACGGCATGGAGAAGCGCATCCGGCCGCTGACGATGACCTGCCTGACGGCGATCTTCGGGATGTTGCCGGCGGCGTTTTCCACGCGCATTGGCGCGCAGACCCAGCAACCGCTGGCGATCGTGGTGGTCGGCGGCATGATCACGACGATGCTGATGATGAACCTGATGCCGGTCTTCTACAGCTTCTACGGCGACCGCGAACCGCCGGCCGGCGGCCCGGAGATGCACTAAGTCGCGGTCAATCACCCGCTGCCAGGGCCGCCGAGATATCGTCGACCAGCGCGTCCCAGAGATCGTCGTGGAGTGTGCCGTCCTCGTGCAGGACCTGATCCCAGGGGAACTCTGAGTCGGGGCGCGCGTTCAGAATCGCAGCTGGGCTTGAGCTGCGCGACGTCGCCGGTGGAGCGGTGTGCGCGAAAGAAGGCGCCGGCTCCGCGGTGCCCGGCAGAACGAGCGAGCCGCCCGACACCGCCAGCGCCGAGGCAATGCCGGCGTCGCCGACGGGTTCGCTTTCGTTCGATTCGGCAGCAAGCGGCGCAAACGGTCCGCCGTTGAGCTGCAAGCGTTCGATCGTGCCCTGGTTGTTGACCACGGTGGTGGCGTCGGCGACCGTTACGTTGCCGTCGCGATTGAAGTCGCGGGTGTTGGTGATCGGCACGCCACCCAACTGGTTATTGACCACCGACGTCTTGTCGGTCGCGCTGGTCAGAAACGACGTGGCCGGAGTGCCGGCGCCGGTATCGCCGACCTTGTTGCCCCAGAAGAAGACGTCGGCCGCCGTCAGTCCGGTATTGGCCGTCGGCAGCACCTGCACTTCCAGCCACTCGTTCTTGATCGAGTTGTTTGCCCAGGTGATGGTCACCCGGTCCGAGCCCAGCGTGCCGGCCCCGACGCGCACCGACATAGTCGGCGTGGCCGTGACCGTGGTCCAGGAGTTCGGCCCGTTGTTGTTGCCGTGCTTGAACACGAAGTCATTGGCGTTGATCGCCGCGTGGCTGCCGCCGCCGCCGAGGTCAATCATGATGCCGTTGATGCCGCGTGAGTAGCTCGAAACGTTGGCGAAATCGGCGAGCGTGTTGTTCGGCAGATAGGCCGACTTGTCAGTGGCGATGGCCCCATCGTCGCCGGCATTCTGAGCTGCATTGCCGCCATCGAAGGCGCTTTGGTTATAGAACAAGAACCGGCCGTCAACCGTGCCGGGCACGGGGTCGTCGTTCGTGATCGTGGCGGTCGCGGCAGCCGAGCCCAGCGTGGCGTTGGTCGGGCCGGATAGTGAGAGGCTGAAATCTTCATCCGCCTCGTAGGTCGTGTCGCCATTGACCAGCACGGTGACCAATTTGCTGGTTTGGCCGGGGCTGAAGGTCAGAATGCCGCTGGTCACCTGGTAATCGTTGTTGGCCAGTGTGGCGGAACCGTCGGCCGTGTCGTAGGCCACGGTGACTGGCTGACCGCTGACTGCCGAGAGCGTGGCCGTGAACAAATAAGGCGTCGTACCTGCGTCGCCTTCGGTTTGTGCGATTGTCGCCGGGCCGAGCGTGACCGCCGGCACGGGGTCGTCGTTGGTGATCGTGGCGGTGGCCGCGAAGGTGCCCAGCGTGGCGTTTGCCGGCGCGCTCAGGCTGAGCGTGAAGGACTCGTTTGCCTCATTGGCGGTATCTCCGTTTGCGAGCACGGTCACCGGCTTGGACGTCTCTCCAGGCGCGAAGGTCAACACGCCGCTGGCCGCCTGATAGTCGCCGTCGGCCAGTGTGGCCGATCCATCACTGGTGGCGTAGGCCACGGTGACCGTCTGACCGCTGACCGCCGAGAGGCTGACTGTGTAAACGCCGGGAGTGGCGCCCGCGTCGCCTTCCAGAATTGAGGCCGTCGCCGGGCTGATGCTCACCGCCGGCACTGGATCGTCATTGGTAACCGTGTTAGTCGCGGTGGCGACGCCCAGCGTGGCATTGGTTGGCGTGCTCAGGTTGAGCGAGAACGTCTCATTGGCTTCATTGATCGTATCTCCGTTCACCAACACCGTCACCAGCCTGGTCGTTTCGCCGGGGGCGAAGGTCAGCACGCCGCTGGTAGCCTGGTAATCGTTGTCGGCCAAGGTGGCAGAACCATCGCTCGTGCCGTAGGCGACGGTTATCTGTAAGGCACTTGGCGACGAAAGCGCGACTGTCATGACGTAGCTCACGACTCCCGAGTCGTTTTCAGTGTTCGCGAGACTACTGGGACTGAGCGTCAAAACAGGTTGCGGTTCATCGTCTTGGATCATGCCTTCGGCCGTCGCCACACCGAGTAGGGCGTGGGAGGGATTCGAGAGGCTGATCGTGAAGCTCTCGTCCGCTTCGCTAATCATATCGCCGTTGGCCAAAACCGTGACCAGCTTGGTTGACTCTCCGGGCGTGAAGGTCAGCACGCCACTATTCGTCAGGTAGTCGCCGTCGGCGACGGTCGCCGTGCCGTCGGCCGTGCCGTATGACACAACAACGTCCTGGATGCTCGGCGCAGACAGAGTCACGCTGAAAACAAAGGCAACCTGGCCGGAGTTGCCCTCGGTGTGTGCAAGGCTTGTCGGGCCAAGCGAGACCAGCGGCCAGGGATCGTCATCAACAATGAGGACCGTGGCAGTGGCAGTGTCAATCGTCGCCCCGATTGGATTGGATAGCGCGATCGAAAAAGACTCGTCCGATTCAATCTGAGTATCGCCATTCACCAGGACGGTGACGAGCGCCGTGGTCTGACCCGGCGTGAAAGTCAGGGTGCCGCTTGTGGCTTGATAGTCATTGTCGGCGAGCGTGGCCGTGCCATCACCCGTGGTGAAGGCGACGGTTACCGGCTGGTCGTTTGGACCAGACATCGTGACCGTGATCAGGGCCGCAGCGACGGCATTGCCTTCAATGTGCGAAGCGGGCGCAATCGACAAAGTTCGCTGTGGGACGACGAGCGTGAATGGTTCCAGGCCGGCGTTTGGATCGTACGCGGCGAAGTACATTGTCCCATTGATATTTGTAAATCGATTTGGGTTAGAGCCAGACACGCCGGGGTACGCATCTGTAATCAGCTGAGTGCTGGCTGCCGTGCCATCGCTGAGCCACAACTCTCGACCGTTCACGTTGTCGTCAGCCGAAAAAATCAGCAAGCCATTGATAGCGATCATCTCGCCGATGCCGGCGCCATTGATACCCGAGCGGATCTCTTTGACCATCGTGGTTCCGGCCGTCGTCCCGTCGCTCTTCCACAGTTCGCCGCCACTGGTGCCGTCATTGGCGATAAAATAGAGAGTGTTGGCGACAGCGGTAAGAGAGGTGGCACTGGCGGAAGCTGAGCCCACTGTAATGTCTTTGACCAGATGAGTTCCGGCTGCCGTTCCGTCGCTCTTCCACAGCTCTATGCCGGTAGTTCCGTCATCGGCCGTAAAATAAACGTTGCCATTGACGTTTGTCAGCGCACTCGGACCGCTACTCACGGATCCGGGAATGATGTCTTTAACCATAACAGTTCCGGCTGCCGTTCCATCGCTCTTCCATAGTTCCTTTCCGGAGCTACTGTCGCCCGCGACAAAGAAGACGAGCCCGCCGACGGAGACTGGCGATTGGGAGACGCTGCTTCCCGACCCCGGGACGATGTCCTTTACCATCACCGTACCGGCAGAGGTCCCGTCACTTTTCCACAGTTCGTAACCGTTAGTGCCATCGTTGGCAAAAAAGAAGAGCGTTCCATTTGCATTCTGAAGTCCGCGCGCGCCGCTGCCCGCACTTCCTGGCTGAACGTCCTTGACCAAAGTAGTTCCGGCCGCGGTTCCATCGGTCTTCCACAACTCCCTGCCATTCGCGCCATTGTTTGCCCGAAAGAACAGCGTCCCGTCGACTATGGTTGCGTATTGAATCTCGCTGCTGCCGCTGCCGGGAAGAATGTCTGCCAACAGCATCGTGCCCGCCTCCGTTCCGTCGGACGTCCAGAGCTCATTTCCTGAGCTTCCGTCGTTGGCGGCAAATACTAGATGGCCGTTCAGGTTGAGGATCGGTCCGGGGCTCGAGCTACCGCCGCCCGGCACGATATCTTTGAGCAGCACCGTTCCGGCGGTAGTCCCGTCAGTTTTCCAGAGTTCATAGCCGGCCAAAGAATTCTTAGCGTTGAAATAGATCGTTCCCGACAGCTCGGTGAACGATCGCGGATTGGAAGGCGACGCCGAATGCGAATTGATATCCGCAAGCAGCGTGGTGCCAGCCGTCGTGCCATCCGAAATCCAGGGCTCGGCCCCATGTGGTCCGTCGTTCGCGCTGAAAAAGAGCGCGCCGTTCAAATTGGTCAGATACTTCGGGCCTGAGCCGTCGACACCGCTGCGAATATCCTTTATCAGAACGGTCCCAGCGGCCGTGCCGTCGGACTTCCAAAGTTCGGTCCCTGTGGCTCCGTCGTTCGCTTGAAAGTAAAGCGCGCCATTGAGATTGATCGGCGAAGTCGGCGAGGAGGCCGCGCTTCCAGCGCTCAGGTCGGTGACCATCACGGTTCCCGCGTTGGTGCCGTCGCTCTTCCAGAGTTCGTAGCCGTTGGTGCCGTTGTTCGCGCTGAAAAGCAGGGTGCCATTGACATTGACTAACTCCTGAAACTGCGAGAATGACGCCGCGCTGCCGGATCGGATATCCTTGACCAGGACGGTTCCTGCAGCCGTGCCGTCACTCTTCCACAATTCGATGCCGGTGGTTCCATCGTTGGCTTTGAAGAATAAAGTGCCCCCAACATTGGCTAGCGTTGACGGCGACGAAGAGTTGTTGATGCCGGTGCGAATATTCTTGACTATTACGGTGCCGGCCGTCGTGCCGTCGCTCTTCCACAACTCGACGCCATTGGTTGCGCCGTCGCTTGCGCTGAAGAACAGAGTGCCGCTCACGTTTGTCAGGTTCTGAACGCTGTTCGAGCTGAAGGACTTGACGAATGTTGTGCCGGCCGCCGTGCCATCGGATCGCCAGAGCCCGTTTCCGCCGGTGCCGTTCGCACCGAAATAAATGACGCCGTTAAACACGGTGAGATTGCTTGGGTCGGCCCCGGAGCTTCCTGTCAGGATGTCCTTGACCATGAAGGTTCCAGCCGCCGTCCCGTCGGTCCGCCAAAGCTCGTTGCCGTTGATGCCGTCTGATGCGCGAAAATAGAGAACGCCGCTATAGTTCACCAGCGACGACGGCGCAGAGCCTGCCGTGCCCGGATTGATGTCTTTGACCAACATCGTGCCGGCCGCCGTGCCGTCGCTCTTCCACAATTCGTAGCCATAGTTGGCGTTGTTGAGTTTGAAGAACAACGTCCCATTGACGTTGGTCATGTAACCGACGTTGATGTTCGAATTGGGGGCGAGTTGGTTCTTGACGAGCACAGTTCCCGCCGTCGTGCCGTCACTCTTCCAAATTGCCGGTCCGGTGCCTTCGTTAACGACAAAGAACGTTGACGAACCGGCGATTCCCAAAGGCGGCCGAAAAACGCCCGGATCGGACCCGTCACCATCGCCGATATCCTTGAGCAGCTCAGGGGCGATCGCCAGCAGTTGCCGGCTCTCTAGCGCCTCGAACCGCAGGCGGCGCGAGGCGGTCGTCCGAGACAGTCCCTGCTTGGAGCTTGCACGACCACTCGCCTGCCCAACGATTGTGTGATTCTGCATGAGGTCGCCAGGAACTGTCTGGATGGATGAGGGAATGCCAGCGGCCCATGACGTGCTGCCACCGATCGCCCCGCTGTCTTCGGCGGTCGCCGTGCAGCGCGAGAGCGCCTACCATCCAAGCCCCGAAAGGTCCTGGGGCCCGGACGCCTGTAACCAAGAAATCTGGCGAATTGTGGTTAGTTCGCCAGGATCCAGCCAAGAATGCACGGCCGTTAGGCCCGTCGAGAACCCAGAGTTGCCGCCAAGGTCCTCGCTATCGGCCGGTGGCGCGCCAGGTCGCCCGCCAGCGCGTCCCATTCGGCCCAGTGCGGCGACTCAGCCAGCACCCATCCGCGCAGGGCAGCGTCAATCGACTCCTGCCCAGCAATTTCGAGCCAGGCCCGTTCTACTGTGCGGCGGTCTGACGGAGTCAAAATACCCGCCGGCTCGGAAATGCACGGATTGTCGCGAGAGAGCGGCACGATGCCAACCATCGCTTGAGTTGCGGCGAGCGCCGAGGCGATTCCGGCGTCGCCTGCCAGTTCATCACCGTCGGAATTGTCGTTGCTGGATTTGTTGCTGCCCTCCACTACAAACGGTCCCGCGGCCGAGAGCAGCAAACGTTCGATCGTGCCCTGGTTGTTGACCACCGTGGTGGCGTCGGCGACCGTCACGTTGCCGTCGCGATTAAAGTCGCGAGTGTTCGTGATTAGCACGCCGCCGGTCTGGTTGTTGACCACCGACGTCTTGTCGGTCGCGCTGGTCAGGAACTGATTGGCCGGCGTGGCAGCGCCCGTATCGCCTGTCTTGCTGCCCCAGAAGAACACGTCGGCCGCCGTCAGACCTGTGTTGGCCGTGGACAGCACCTGCACTTCCAGCCACTCGTTCTTGATCGAGTTGTTCGCCCAGGTGATGGTCACCCGGTCCGAGGCCAGCGTGCCGGCCCCGACGCGAACCGAGATAGTCGGCGTGGCGGTGACCGTGGTCCAGGAGTTCGGCCCGTTGTCGTTGCCGTGCTTGAACACGAAGTCATTGGCGTTGATCGCCGCGTGACTGCCGCCGCCGCCGAGGTCGATCATGATGCCGTTGATACCGCGTGAGTAGCTCGACACGTTGGCGAAATCGGCGAGCCCTTCGCCGATAAATGCATCGAAAATCTCCTGGCTGGTGCCGTCCGATCCGAACTGACCTTGCCAGACCACGTGGTTGCCCGAGATCTGCGGGCTGGTGTCGTCGTACTCGTTGTGGGTGAGTTGAATGACCTCTTGGCCATTGAAGAAGAAGATTTCTTCGTCGTGGCCGTCGTAACCTTGCCAGACGACGTTGTCGCCATCGACCTGCGGAAAGCGATTGCGAATGCCGGTGGACAACTGCGTGACCGCCGACCCGTCATAGCGATAGACCTGGAAGTTATTAACCACGCCGCCCCACCAGACAAGGTTCTGTCCGGAGGCCTGCGGCGCAAAGTCGGAGAATGAATTGTTCGTGACGCGGGTGGTCGTCGTGCCGTTGTAGAGATAGATCTCGCGATCGGTGACCAGCGGATTGGGCAGGATCGTGGGAAACCCCTCCCAGGCGACCCATTGCGATGAGGTGGTCACGTTGTCCAGCGCGTAGTTGGTGGGATTGCTGAGGGTCGTCAGGTTGGCGCCGTCGAACAGCTTGACCTGGGCGACCGGCGTGCTGCCGCTGACCCAGGCCACGCGATTGCCGCTGGCGTTGGGCAGCCGGTCGACAGTCGAATTCTGACTCAGGTTGGTGATCGTCACTCCGTCCCACGACATGATCTCGATGGCGTTGGCGGCGCCCTGCTCCCAGGCCAGGCGAGTTTCGGACAGCGAGGCGTTGCCGTCGAAAACGGAGTTGGTCGTCAACGGGGTCTCGGTGACGCCGTCCGAAACGATAATCTCCTGCCCGGTGCCGCTGCCCCTTTCCCAGATGAGTCCCAGGTTGGAGAGCTCCGGAAATCGATCGGTCGCCGTGTTGGTGGTGAGCTGTGTGGTCGTGAGGCTGTCAAAATAAAAGATCTCATCATCCGTGCCGCCGTCGGTCCCACCGCGGCCTTGCCATATGATTTGCGATCCGAAGACCTGCGGGTTGCTGTCGAAGGTGTTGTTCGTGGTCAGTTGACGGATAGTGAACGCGAGCTCCGGGCGATAAGGCGTCTTGTCGATGGCGATCGCGCCGTCGTCGGCCGCATCGATGAGCGGCGAGTTACCGTCAAAGACCGACTGATTGTAGAAGATCTGCCGCGCCAGCACGGTCGACAGCATGTCGCGAGTTTCCAGCGGTTCCAAGTGCAGCGATATATCGCGCCGCGACCTGCCTTGGTCGCTCCGTGGAACTGCCAATGCCGACGACCAACGACCGCTCACCGCTTGCCGCCTCATGGTTATCACTCCCGGTTGCCGCCGAAACTCGGAAGAACACCGCACCGTAGCGCCGCCCTGTAGCGTGGTGTGCGTATCCTACCAATACAACCCGGGTGATGCAGCAACTGGGGAAAATTGCGGCGATCGTTTTTGCGGATAGTGCCGCAGAAAGTGCCACCGCAGCACGACCTAGCGCGCCGATCGCTGGCCGCAACTGCGGGCTAACAGGGCGAGCAGGTCGTCGTCCAGCCAAACGCCATCCATGGCATCGGCGGTCGAACCTGTGCGGTAGGGTTCTTGATTGGCTCGCAGCTGCGCCGATTCGGCCATTGTTGCCGCCCGCGCTCGAGCCCCGATCGCGGGCGAAGCCGCGGGTGTTGACGTCGTTATGGTGACCTGGTCGGGCGTTGTCGCCAACGGCAAAGCGCCGGTGGTGCCCGCCAAGGTGAAGGCGACGCCCGCGTCACCCGCGAGCGGCGCCATTTGCCCGCCGGCGTCAATTTGCAGCCGCACGATCGTACCTTGATTGCCCAGGACGATCGTGGCATCGGCGGCGGTAACATTGCCGTCGCGGTTGAAGTCGCGCACGTTGGTCACTGCCACGCCACCGGCATTGTTACCGAGCACCGTGGTCTTGTCGGCGGCACTAGTGAGGAACAGGCCTGCGGGCGTGCCCGTGCCGACGTCGCCGACTTTGTTGCCCCAGAAGAACACGTCGGCCGCGGTCAGTCCTGTGCGCGCGTTGGCCAGCACCTGCACTTCGAGCCATTGATTCTTGATCGCATTGTTGGCCCAGGTGATCTCGATTCGATCTGACCCAGCGGTGCCCTGTCCGGCGCGGACGACAACGGTCGTGGGCGCCGGCGCCTCGGTCCAAGAACCCAGGGCGTTGTCGTTGCCGACCTTGAACGCGAAGTCATTGGCGCTGATCGACGCGTGGCTTCCGCTGCCGGCCAGGTCGATCATGATGCCGTTGATGCCGCGGGAATAGCTGGAGACGTTGGTAAACGTGGCCAGCGACCCATTGGGCAGGTAGGCCGTCTTGTCGGTGGCAATCGCCGCGTCGTCGGCCGCGCCTACCGCGGCGTTGTTGCCGTCCCAGGTGCTTTGATTGTAGAACAGCCAGCGCCCCGCGACCGCAGCCGGGCTGGCATCGTCGTTGATGATCGTGCCCGTGCCGGTTGCTGCGCCCAGGTTGGCGTGGTTCGCAGCGCTGAGCGTGATGCGAAACGTCTCGTCGCTCTCGGCCGTGCTGTCTCCGTGCACCCCGACCGTGATAAATTGTCGGGTCGTGCCCGGGGTGAAAGACAACGTGCCCGAGGTGGTCGCGTAGTCGCCGGGCGCCACCGCCGAGAGGTCGCTGGTGGCATAGGCAACGGTCACAGTCTGATTGTTTGCATTCACCAGCGTGACAGTGAACAGCAGCGGCGTATCGACCGAGGGATTGTTGCCCTCCGAGATCGAGGCGTCAGCAATGAACAAGCTCGGCTGAACGCTGCCCGTGACCGGCAGGTTGAGCGTATCGAAGAGGATATCGGCCTGAGCAACGGGCAGGTCGGAGCCATACAACAGCGTGTCGTGCCCACCGACGGCGTCAAACGATGCGACGAACGAAAGCGAGCCGGGATCAACCGCGTGCAGCGGTAGCTTCCAAAGCAATTGTTCGCCGCTTCCGGGCGGGGTGTCGGTGGACCGGGCAGCGCCGGCGCCAACGATCTGACCGGCCGTGCCTGTGTTGCCCAGCCGCGCGACATCGAACAGCGGACCGTAACTCAACCCCGCACCGACGGGCACGCTGGCCAGGCTGGCGGTGTAGGCGACGTTGAGGAAGCCGGCGAACACTCCCTGGGCGTTTGCCGCCGGTGGGGAGCGCGTATCCTGAACGAAGACCGCCAGTTGAAAGTCCGAGCCCGCGGCGACCGACGCGATGACGTTGCCGCTGGCGTCCTGCGCTTCCAGCCGGTAATGTACGGTCGTGGCGGCCAGCAGCTCGCGGCTTTCCAACGACTCAAGGCCCAGCCGCCGCCGTGAGGTTGCGTGCCGCCGCAGATCACACGGCGGTCGCCGGCGAGGCGCATCGTCAGCCGTTTGCTGGTTGCCGAGCGTGGTCATCCTCTGGTCCTGGGCCGAAATGAGTCTTGCGCGGCCGGAAGGGATTCAGGGTCGGACAGACCGCTGGATGCAACGGGCCGCGCAGGCGCCGCCAGACCTTATCTTAGTTCGGCCGCGGGCCCTCGGATACCAGCGGTTCGCTGGGGCCGGCTACTCGGCTACCATCTCCGAGATGAACTCGACGTGCGGCTGCTTGCCCCGGCCGGCGGCGGTGAAATACTCCTTCATGTACCGCAGGCGCTCCTTGGGATTCTCCGGATTCTTGTAGTTGTCCCCCTTTTGCAGGATCGGAAAGGGGTCATTGATCGACCCAAACGATCGCTCGCCGGCCGGCTGGCAGGGAAACCAGTAGCCGGTTCCTTCCTCGTCGGTCAGGTAAAACTCGGCGTAGCAGCCATCGCGTACGAAGACCGTGCGGGCCGGAATCTTTTGCGACCTGCACATGGCCACGAACAGGCTGGTCAGGTCGTCCAGGTCCCCTTCCTTCTCGGCCAGGGTGCGCGCGGCCCCCTTCATTTCGCCGTGGGTGTACTTCACATGATCGCGCACCCAGTCGTAGATCGCCTCTGCCTTTTCCCAGTCGGTCTCTTTGTCGGTGACTGCGGCCTTGGCGGCCGAGGCGATCTTGGGATGCCGGCTCTCGATAAAGGGTCCGGCGCCCAGGTTGATCGCCATGGCGCGGTCGGCCTTTTTGGGCGCGATGAGCGTGGCGGTGTCCTTCGGACCCTGGACGGCGCGGCGCGCAACCTCAAAGGTCACCAGCGCATGGGCTTCCTGGCCGGCGGAGAGCTGCGGGATCTCGACGACCATCTGTTTCATGCTGCCGCCGCTGGCAATCGTGCGGTAAGTAACGCCTTTGATTGCGGGCGAAATGTCCTCCTTGACGATGCTCACCTGCTGCTCGGGCCAATCGGCCGGCACCGGCGCCGTGGCGACGACCCGCAGCAGCGAGCCGCCCGTCGCCTTCACCTGCACTCCCACGCGAATGCGGTGAGCGCCGGTGGAGGTGCCCAACTGGGTGCCCTTGTTCGGCGACGCATCTTTGAACTGTGCAAACGCGATGGCCGGCGCGAGCGCGCAGGTCAGCATGACGAGAAATGTACGCAAGGTGACCCTCTGTGCGGGCGAGACGTGTCGTGGGGGCAGGGTAAACTGCCGGCGCCGCACACGACGCCACCTTGCATTCTAGTTGCGAGCGGTCGAGATTTCTGCGCTGTCGACTACCCTCCCGATCGAGCGCGCGGTCCGGTCGTAGCGGATCTACCGCCGGCGGCCGGCCTTTACAGCCGGCGCGCAGCGGCGGCCCCGCGGCCGAGAGTCCATCGCGACTGTGAACGCGGCCGCAGGGGCCTGCGCCGCAGTGCGCGATGGACCGTGATCGCTGGGATGTCGAGCAAGCGGACAGCCTGGCAACACTATTGGGCAGGCACGGAACTATTGAGCAGGCACGGTGTACTGTTCAGGACCGGGCATGACCTGCATCGGCGCGCCGCCGGGCGCCGACAAGCTCGGCACAGTCGTGACTGTGCCCGGGGTGGTATAGACCTCGGCGCCGGGCGTGCAGCAGGGGCTGGGCGCGCATTGCATCGGCACGCACGGCCGCGCAGCACGCGGCGCACGCTGGAAACAATTGACGCAGCCTGCCGAGCCGGCCGCCAAGACGGTCGCCATCGACACGACGAATAGCCTCTTCATGGATCGAATCTCCGATCGTTTCGACACGGGTTCCTGGGCGAGGGCTGCGGGGTCAAGGAACTCTACACCGCGCTGCCGCGCGAGCAAGGCGATGGCGCACACTTTTTGCCTCCCGCCTGAATTTCGCAGCGCGCGTGTTGAAAAGGTGGTACATTCTACGTAGCTTGCGTGCGACGACCTGACGGCGGTCGTCGCCACACTCAACGTTACCGGCTAAGTCGCCTGGCGCCCCCACCGCGACCGAGACCCCACAATCACCATGATGGATGATCCCTGGCGCTGTCGCCCCCTCGGTCAGCTCGCCGCTGGCCTGGTCGTGCTGCTGGTTTGCTGCACCGACTGCCTGGCGCTATTGGCCGATGAGCCCGCCGCAGCGGTCGTTAAAACGCCGTGCGTCGCTGAGACACCGCGCGTCGTTGAAACACCGTGCGTCGTTGAAACCAAGGCCTGCGCCGTCTGGCCTCGCGCGCAGGACCAGGTCTGGGCCGTCAGTAGCCGTGGGCTGGGTTGCGACGTCACGGCGGGCGCCCAGCGGCTGCGCTATTGGCGCTACGATCGCGAGCGGTCCTGGGTAAAAGCCAACCTGGACGAACTGCTGGCCGGCGACGATCCGGACGTGGTCACCACGGTATTTATCCACGGCAATCGGATCGACCATTGCGAGGCATTCTCCAAAGGATGGAATGCTTATCGCCTGCTGGTGGCCTGCGCCGACGAGCGGCCGGTGCGCTTCGTGATCTGGTCGTGGCCCAGCGATCCGATTCGTGGTCCCATCCAGGACGCCCGGATCAAGGCCAGTCGCACCAATCCGGCTGGCTATTACGTGGCCTGGTTTGTCGACCGCTTGCAGCCAGGAGCTCCGGTGAGCCTGTGGGCCCACAGCTACGGCGCGCGGATCGCCACCGGCGCGTTGCACCTGTTGGGCGGCGGCAGCGTCGCCGGATATCGCTTGAAGGATTCCCAGGCCGAACCCCGCCGGCCCGTGCAAGCCGTGCTCTTGGCCTCGGCGGTTGACGACCATTGGTTGCTACCCGGCCATGCCCATGGGCAGGCGATGTCGCAGCTCGACGGCTTGCTGCTGGTGAACAACGGCTGCGATAACCTGCTGAAGCGGTATCAGATCCTCTATCCAGGTCGCGGCTGCGAGCAGGCCTTGGGTTACGTGGGCCTGGCCACTTCCAGGCTCATGGCCGACGATGTTGCCAAGGTCCGGCAGCTCGACGCCGCCAATGTGGTCGGCCGCGAGCATCTGTTTGCCAACTATCTTTGCTCGCCCGGGCTGGTCGCCCAGATGCGCACCCACCTGCTGTTTGAAGGTCAGTCACTGCCGGTTGCCCAATCGCCGCCGACCGCGCCGCCGAACGCCGCGAGCGAAGATCTGCCCGAGGGTGACGCGGCAAATGCGGCCCAGGGTGACGTGAGCGTTCTGCTGACGAACGACAACTAGTCGGTCAAGCGGCGGACGGGTTTACCGAGTGCCGGAGGCGCAACTCGATGCACGGCGTCCAATGGGGCGGAGTCGCTGCCGTCGCCAGCTTGTATGCGATCTTTACGATCGTCGGCTGGTATGCCTCGCGACGCGCCAAGTCCGAGGGGGTCGCCGCCCTGATGTTGGCCGGCCGGTCGATGCCCTTCTGGATGGCCACCGTGACGATGGCGGCCACCTGGATCGACGGCGGCTACCTGCTTGGCACCGCCGAAGGCACGTTTGGCAGCATCGCGTCCGGCTGGCAGGGGGGCGTCTGCTTTGGCCTCAGCCTGTTGCTGGGGGGCGTGGTCTTCGCGCGGCGGATGCGCCGCTTGCAGTTCGTCACGCTGATCGACCCGCTCACGGTCCGCTTTGGTTCGCGCTGGGCGGCCGTGCTGGCCTTGCCTGCGATGTTGGGCGAGGTGCTCTGGAGCGCTGAGCTGCTGGTGGCCATCGGCGCCACGTTCGGAGTGCTGTTGGGTGTGAACCTGGTCACGGCGATCGTCGTCTCGGCCGCCGTGGTCACGCTCTACACCATGCTCGGCGGAATGTGGAGCGTCGGCTATACGGACGCGGTGCAGTTTGCGCTGATTCCGCTGGGCCTGCTGGTCGTGCTGCCCTTCGCGCTGACTTCGGTGGGCGGCTGGAGCGCGGCCTGGCAGGAGTATGTCGCGCGGCAGGGGAGCGCGGCGGATTTGTTTCCGCCGTTTACGACTGCCGGTTACTGGTCCGCGCCGCGGATTGTCTCGTGGTGGGACATGTCGATCATGTTGGCCTTGGGGGGTATTCCCTGGAATTGCTACTTCCAACGGATCCAGTCCTGCCAGACGCCGAACAAGGCCGCCTGGCATTCGATCGCGGCCGGCCTGCTCACGATCGTGATGACTGTGCCGCCTCTGATGTTGGGAGTGGTCGCATTTACCTACCGCGGCTGGTCGCCCGAGGCTGAGGCGCAGTTGGCCGCGTCGCCGACCATGGCGCTGCCCTTGCTGTTGTCAGAAGCCGTGCCACCGCTGGTGGGCATCCTCGGTCTGACGGCCATCGTCGGCGCCGTGACCTCGAGCTTCAGCGCCTCGATCCTGTCGGCCGGGTCGATGATCAGTTGGAACGTCGTCCGCGGTTTGCTGCTGCCCGAACTCACGCCGCTGGCCATGAAACGGTTGCTCAGGACCTCGGTCGTGGCGCTTGGCGCCGGTGCCGTGCTGTTGGCGCTGCGGGTCGAGAGCGTGCAGCGGCTGTGGTTTTTTACCAGCGACCTGGTCTTCGTGCTGGTGTTTCCGCAATTGGTTTACGCCCTGTTCGATCCCCGGGCCAACACCACCGGATCGGTCGCGGCTTTCTGCAGTTCGTTCGTGCTGCGTCTGGGCGGCGGCGAAGAGATCCTGGGGATACCGCAATTCATTCCTTATGACGACCTGTTGCGAGCGTGGTTGGGCGACGGCGCGGACTGGTCCGAGGGCGCGGCGAATGTTACCTTGTTCCCGGTGCGAACGTTTGCCGCGGTCGTGGGACTGGTATTGCTGGGGGGCGTGTCTCGGCTGACGGCCCGCTGGGACCCACCGCGGCCCTTGCCCGAACCTCCCAGCGAGTAAACCTGTGGCGCGCGGCAGCGACCCTTCTGATCCCGGCGTCGAACGTGCCGAGGTCGCGCGCTCGGGCGGCACACGGTTCCGGGTGCCGCTCGGCGCCCGGTCGATTGACTTGGGTGATAAGCACCTGGCCTGGCTCGCCCACCTTTATACCTCGCTGGGACTGGTGCTGGCGGCGGCGATGGCGGTGTGCATCTACCGCGGCGGGGCCGAAGCCTTTCGCTGGGCCTTCTTCTGCATGCTCGCCGCCTGCCTGGTCGATGCCACCGACGGCTCGCTCGCCCGGCGGCTGAAGGTCAAAGAGGTGTTGCCAAACTTCGACGGCGCCAAGCTCGACGACCTGATCGATTTTCTTACGTTCACGTCGTTACCGCTGGCACTGATCTGGCGCGCCGGCCTGATGTTGCCGGGAACCGAGTGGCTTTTGGTCGTGGCGCTGTTGTCGAGCGCTTACGGTTTCTGCCAGATTCCGGCCAAGACCAGCGACGGTTACTTCGTCGGTTTCCCCTCGTACTGGAACATCGTGGCGTTCTACTTATACGTGCTGGAGTTTCCCGGCTGGCTGGCCGCCGCGGTGGTGCTGGGCCTGTCGGTGTTGACGTTCGTGCCCAGCTACTATCTGTATCCGAGCCGCGGAGCCGTGCTCAGCCGCACAACGAATTTTCTGGGCGGCGTGTGGGTCGTGCTGCTGGTGTGGATCCTGTGGGAGCTGCCCGCCACGGAGTTGACCGCCGGCCCGGCAGACTACGATCGCACGCGGGCGCTGATCTCGCTGTTCTATCCGGTCTACTACGTCATCGTGTCGTGGGCAATCACCATCGACCGCTGGCGACAAGCGCGGACCGAGCGCCTGTAGCGGCGTTGACGTGCCGAATGAACGGAGCACGGTAGGTTAGTCGCCGCGGTACCCCGCGCGCTATTCGCCACTCAGCTCCGCCAAGGTCGAGGCCCGTTTGAAGCGCAGCAGCGTGTGCTCGGCGTCTTCGATGGCCGAGACCAGCGCGTCGATGGCGGTCTGCCGGGCTTCGTCAAACGAAGCACAGACCGCGGTGGCCACTTCGGGCGCTGGCTGAGTCGGAGAAACGCTGACCGACAGGCTCGAGACGACGACGTATAGCCCTTGGTCCGTCGGGGACGAATTGGCCGGCGGCAATTTTTTGTTGACCGCCGCTTTGGTGGCGACCTTCTTGGCCGGCGGCGATTTCGTTGGCGTTGGCTTTTTTGCCGCGCCATTGGCGGCGGTTTTCTTCTTGGGCGCTGCGGCCTTTTTGGCCGGAGGCTTTTCGCTCATGGGGTGCTCCGCGATGCTCGTTCGTTAGGTCGATCAGTAGGTGTCGTGCACAAATCGCGTTGAAATCCGCCCGCGCTGCCGTGAGCCAGGTCTGGCAGACCCTGGAACACTACAATGGCTGCTAACCCCCTTCGGCCAGCAGTTGCTCGATTTTCTGTCGCATAAACTGCTCGCCGGCGGCGCCCTGCCAGTTCAATTCACCGTACCACCAATACCGCACCCGCCCCCGTTTGTCGACCAGATAAACGCTCGGCCACATCGAATTGGCCCAGGCGGCCCAGTTTCGGTTTTCGTGATCCATGGCCACGGGGTACAAAATCGCCTGGTCGCGGACTTTGACCTTCAGCGCCTCGAGGTCCCGCTCACTCTGCGTTTCCGGCGTGTGCATACCCAACACCACCAGCCCGCGCGGCGCCAGCTCGGCGTGCCATTTGGCATAGTGCGGCAGATTATGCACGCAATTGATGCAGCCAAACGCCCAGAAATGATAAGCCACGACCTTGCCTTTCAAGGCTTCCATCGTGAGTGGCTGGCTGTTGATCCAGACTTCGACCTCGGCCAGCTCGGGCGCCGGAAAGGTTAACGGCCGAACCTGCGAAAGGTCAAAGTCCTTGCCGACCGCCGCGGCCAGTGCCTGTTGCTGCTCGGGTGTGAGCAGGCGCTGGACGTCCTGAGCTTCGCGGTGGCGGGACTCCAGGGTTGCTTTCTCGCGTGCCGCCGGGTCCGCGACCTTGGCGGCCTCGAGCAACTCCTCCCGAGTGCGGTTAAGGACAGACACAATCTGCGACCGCTGGTCGGCCGTGAGTTGCAGGCGAGTTGCGGTCGGTTCCAAAAGCATTCCGGTCCAACCCCTTGCCCGGGCGACCAACTGTTCCAGTCTGGCCCGCGGCGGACCGGCCAAGGCAGGGTCCAGTTCCGCCGTCACTGCGGCCAGGAGCTTGGCGCGTTCGGTGGCGCCGGGACCGGTCGTGACGTCGCGCAACAGCCAGAGCCGGCTGTCGACCTTGGCATAGGCGCGGGCCACGGCTTCGAGCTGGCTGGCGTCGAGCGCCAGTTCGCGCTGCACGAGCGGGTCACAGACCAACTGCACGAAGGGATTCTCAATGTCGGCCCGCGTGTCGGCGTCGCCGGCCGGAGGCAGCGGCTGCGGCGGACGGCGGCCCGGGCTATCCGCGCTGGCAATGGCGTTTGAGACCACCAGTCCGATCAGGACTTGCGACAGCCGTGCGGCAAAGCGCAGATGTGGGAATTTTTTTTTGTGCATGCACCCATCCTTTCCCGGCGGTGCCCCGAGGTCTTATTGTCGAAACCTCGTGGCCCGGGTCAACCTGAGCCTCAGGGTCAAAAGGCCCAGATTCTTGCGGAAAATCCCATTTTCGGCGGGGGTGGCCCCGCCCCGGTCAGCCTTGCCCAGGCGGTGCTGCATGCATTTGAGTGCTTACACGCGCCAGGTGGGTTATCGGGCAACTGCGTCAAATTCGGCAAAAGCGACACGCTAGGGTCTGCCGATACAACCGCTAGCCGGACATTTTTGCCGCGCACGTTTGGAGCGTCGTACGCTGGGAGCATCGTGCCCCAGGCGAGCGTCCGTCGCAGGGACGGCTGACGCGGCGGTCAAATCAGGACATCCCTCGGGCACGCGATCTGAGCCCTGGGCAAATTGGTGCAAAGGAGTGCAGCATGGTTCGCCACGCGAAATGGATTTCGTCGACGGCCTTGGGGCTGTTGCTGGCCTGGAACGGACTCCCAGCGCACGCTCAGCAGTTCTCGTTCGAAAGCGAGCCCGCCCAAGACACCGCGGCGGCTGACGACACGTCGGCCGACAGCGACGAGCAAATGGACGCGCCGAGTGACGAGTACTCGGACGACTCGGCCAGCGAGTACACCGACAGCTCGACCACGAGCGACACGGCTCCCGAAGAACCGGCCGAGCCCGAAAAACAAACCGAGGTGATCAAGGAGCGTTATCCGAACGGCGCGATCAAGGTCGAGCGCGAGGTGACGCAGGACGCCGGTGGCAACTACCTCAACCACGGCGCGTGGAAGATGTGGGACCAGGCCGGCAACTTAATGGCGCAGGGCGAGTATCGCTACGGCAACCGCACCGGCACCTGGATTCGCTGGTACCGGACCGTGACCGATGCGAGCCTGCTCTCGAAGGCGCCTTTCTCGCAGTTTACCCTGCCGTACATCTCGCAGGCCACGTTTGACAACGGTCGGCTGCACGGCGAATGGACGATCTATGACGGCAAGAAGCGCAAGATCACCCAGTGGCACTTTGCCGATGGCAAGCGTCACGGTGCTTCGACCTGGTGGTTTCCCAACGGGCGCAAGCTCCGCGAGATCCAGTATAAAGAAGGCGACATCGACGGCCAGTTGATCGAGTATGGCGCCGAAGGTTCGGTGCTCACCAAGGACAGCTACCAGGAAGGCCGCAAGCTGTCGCAGAAGAAGTCAACCTACAACGGCGGCGCCAAGAAGACCGAAGGCACCTACCTGTTCGCCAAGGACGTCGAAAAGACTCCGGACGATTGGTGGGAGTGCAAGGTGCAGACCACGGTCAAGACCGGCAAGGACGAGAAGCACGGCCCCTCGACGAGCTGGCACACCAATGGCCAGCGTCAACTGGAAGGCACGTACGAGCACGACCTGCAAACCGGTTTGTTTACCTGGTGGCATGCCAACGGTCAGAAGGCCCTGGAAGGCCACTTTGAAGCCGGCAAGCAGAACGGCAACTGGACCTGGTGGTATAACACCGGACAGAAGTCGATCCACGGCGAGTACGCTCACGGCAACCCCACCGGTCGCTGGACCTGGTGGAAAGAGGACGGCAAGGTGGCCCAGAGTGCCGACCTTTCGCAGAGCGAGGGTGTCGTGATCCAGACGATGCCGACCGACAAGCCGAACGAACTGCCGCAGCTCAAGAAGCAGGTGCCGGCCAACGCTAAGAAGCAGCCTGCCAAGCCGGCGGTCCGCCGCTAGAAGTTTGACCGGGTCGACCGGCCCGGTGCTTGAACCGCGAAAACGCAAAGAGCCGCCTCAGCGATGAGGCGGCTCTTTTTTTTGCTACCGGTCGACTTTTTGGGCTACTTACCAGACGATGCCGCGAAGCGCAAACAACGTTAGGAAGGTTCCCGCGCCGACCACCGCTCCGCCCACCACTTGAGCGAGCGTATGGCGGTTGAGGTACAGCCGCGACCAGGCCACCAGCGGCACCAAAACTGCCACGGGCCACATCTCGACCCCCAGGGCCAGGATAGTGAACGTGGCCAGCGCCGCCACCGTGGCCGTGTGGATGCTGATCTGCCAGACCAGCGTGATCACAAACAGCAGCATCGTCTGAATGAGTGCCGTCAGCACCGGCGCCAGGAACACGGTCGGCGCCTCGTAATAGGCCAAGAGCATCGCGGCTAACAGCGCGGCACTCACGCTCGCCGCGAATGGAGCGATCCGCTCGCGCCTCGCCGACAGGTGAAAATCGGTGACGCGGCCAGTTTTGACCAGCCACATGACGAACACCAGCGGCAGCGGCAGCGCCACCGCCAGGTACATCAGGGCGTACCACACGGTGCCCGGCACATCGCTGTACAACACGCCCACCGCCATGCACGGGATCGCCATCATCGGCGGGCTGAGAATATCGGAGACCAGACGGGCAAACGAACCAACACGCTGCGACGATTGCGTCGTGCTGAGTGTGCCGGACTGACTGTAGGTGGCGGCTTCGGCCATCGGTTACTCGAAGCGGGGTCACGGGGCGGGCTTTCAGACGATGCGCCGATTTTTGCGGGCGCTACGATCGACCGAAAGGGTTTCTTCCTGGTGCTCCTGCGCGGAATGTTCCGTCCATCATCGTCGAGCACGCGCGCGCCGGTGTCAAGTCCGCCGCCAGGGGGAATTGCCGCGCGACCTTGCCAGGTCACGACTTACGAAGAGCGAATTTTGCCAGCCTGAGTGCTGTCAGCGGGCGAAAAGTTTGCGTGAAAGCGCGGCGGCGCGAAGGTCAGTCGGCCCACGCGCGCTCGAGGAATTGCAGCCAGTTTCCGTGCATGATTCGCTCGACGTCCGCGGCGCTATACCCGCGCTTGGCCAGTCGCGCCGGCACCGTGGCCAGATCGGCAATGGTCTCCAGGTCGGTCGGGCATTGCTCGCGGCCGAAACCGCCGTCGAGGTCGGTGCCGATGCCCGAATGATTGGCGTTGCCGGCCAACTGGCAGACATGATCGATATGATCCAGCAGGTGTTCGAGCGTGACGCCTGCCTCCTGCGGTTTTGTTTTGCCGCGTATCCAGCCGGGCACCATCATCCAGGCGTCGAGCGCACCGCCGATCACGGCCCCGCGGGCGATCAAGGCCTTTAGCTGCTCGTCGCTGAACTGCCGCATGTCGGGCACCAGCGCGCGGCAATTGTTGTGGCTGGCCCAGACCGGACCGTGAAAATGATCGAGCGCCTCCCAGAAGCTCTCGTCGCAGAGATGCGTGGCGTCCAGGATGATGCCCAATCGATCCATCTCGGCCAGCAGCTCGCGTCCGCGCGGGCCGAGTCCGCCCGTGGCATGTGTGCCCTGGGCGTAGGTGCCGGGTCCGTAGTGCGCCGGGCCGATCGCCCGCAGACCTTGCTCGTAGGCTTTCTCGAGATGGCCGGGCGTGAGAATCGAGTCGGCGCCTTCGAGGCTGAGGATGTAACCGATCGGCGCGCTCGCGGGCGGATCTTGCCACAGCCGGACGTGGGCGCGCAGGGCTTGCAGATCGCGGATCGAGGTCATCTGGCCGGCCGCTTCCATCGCGCGGTACCAGGCCAATTGACCCTGGGTGTGGGCCCAGGCGATCTCGGGGCTGTGAAAGCCGGGCAGTTTGTTGGTCGGCTTCACGTAGCGGGCGATCAACGTGGCCACGCAGATGCCGACCCGACCTTTGCGCATCTCGTCCAATGAGACGGTGCCGTTGCCCCGGTCGGGCTTGTCGGTCTGGCCCCGCTCGCGGGCGCGAATCTCGTCGAGCGAGCGAGTCAGGTCGCGGTTCCATTCCAGGGCGTTCATGCTCAGGTCGAGATGCGCGTCGAAGATCAGCATGGCGGGATCCAAGTTGGGCGGGAGAAGTCGGCGGCCTTAGAGGCGGGACCTATTTCGGTTTGCCGCGAGGCACGGTGGCGGCTAGCCTGATGCGGTCATGCTATCGCGGCCGCCACGTCGCGACAACTGCGCCCCACCGACGCGCGTCGACCAACGAGGACCTCGCCGTGACCACAGCGCTATCGCCAGGCCAACCCACGCGCGTGCGTTATGGCGTCGTGGCCTTCTCGGTCGGCATGGCGCTGATTCTGTATCTCGACCGGATGGCGATCGGCGTGGCGCTGCCGGCGATTGCCGACGACCTGGGACTTTCGCTCACCGAGGTGGGTGACTCGGTTGCGGCTTTCTTCTGGTCCTACGCTCTGATGCAGGTGCCGGCCGGCTGGCTCGGCGACCGCTGGGGCGGACGCCGCGCGCTAACGCTCTACGTCGTCGCCTGGAGTGTGGCTATGATCGGACTGGGAATGGCCGGCGGATTGATCTCGCTGATCGTGATGCGGGGGCTGCTGGGCGTGGGCCAGGCGGGCGCCTATGCCACGACCGCGGGTTTCTTGCGTCGTTGGATTCCGCTCCAGCGGCGCGGCCTGGCCAACAGCGCGGTCACGCTGGGCGGTCGGGCCGGCGGCGTGTTGGCGCCGGCGTTGACCCCGGTCTTGATGGGCGCCGCCGCGCTGTGGCTGGGGACGGTTGACCGCTGGCGACCGGTCTTCATTGCCTATGCCCTGATCGGTTTCGTGTGGGCCGTGGCGTTCTGGTTTTGGTTTCGCGATACGCCGGCCGAGCATCCGGGGGTGAACGACGCCGAACGGGACTTGATCGGTGACGTCGAGCCTCCGGTGGAGAGTCGGGCAACCTCGGGTGAGCCGCGCGCGCGGATGTCACTGGGCGTCCTGCTGGGCAATCGCAGCTTGCGGCGGTTGTCGGTCGTGAACTTTTTCATCAATGTCGGTTGGATCTTTTTAGCCACGTGGCTGCCGACCTATTTGATGAAAGTGCACGGCGTCAGCGAGCAGCAGGCCGGGTTCTATACGAGCCTGACCGCCGCCTCGGGAATGGCGGGCTGCCTGAGCGGCGGGTTCGCCACCGATTGGCTCATGGCACGCTTCGGTCTGGTCTGGGGACGGCGCATTCCGAGCGTCATCTCTTACTCAGGCGCTTCGATCGGCTTGGGCGCGTGCTGGCTGCTCGACGACACCGGGGCCATCGTTACCGTATTGGTCGTGGCCTCGTTCTTTGGCGACTTTGCGCTGGGCGCGCTGTGGGCCACGTATCAGGACATTGGCGGACCGTGGTCGGGCACGGTCCTGGGTTGGGCCAACATGTGCGGCAATATCGGCGCGGCCTGCGCCATCTCGGTCATCGGTCGATTGGTCGACGGCTACGGCTGGCCCGCCACATTCGTTATGGCCGGTGGCGCTTACGCAATCGGCGCAGTCACCTGGTTGGGAGTCGATCCGCGCGAGCGGATCGACCTTTAGACGCAGATCCGCGTGAGCGGATCGACCCGTAGTCCCAGATCCGCATGAGCGGATCGACGTTAAAAGATTGAACGTCATCGCTGGCTAGCCTAAACTGACACGCAGAGGCTCCGTTCCACTCGCCCGCCGCGGACGTCACGCCATGCGCTCTGCCGACAACCATTTTCCGATCGTGCGCGGCGTGGTCACGATTCTTCTGTTCGCGGTCAGCATTGCGAACACTCCCGCGTGCCTGTCGGCCGCTGAGAAAGGTGCCGGCGACGTCCTGTGGTCGCTGCGCCCGGTGATGCGGCCAGAACTGCCCGTGGTGCGCGACCCAAGCTGGGTGCGCTCGCCGATCGATCGCTTCGTGTTGAGCAAGCTGGAAGCCAAGGGATGGCAGCCAGCGGCGGCCGTGGCCCGCGATCGTTTGATCCGCCGCGCGTACTTCGACCTATGGGGCCTGCCGCCTTCGCCCGAGGAAGTGGCGGCGTTCGTGGCCGATACCGCACCCGATGCTTACGAGCGACTGGTCGACCGGTTACTTGCCAGCCCACACTATGGCGAGCGCTGGGCCCGCTACTGGTTGGACGTGGTGCGGTTTGCCGAGACCAACGGCTATGAGCGCGACGCGCTGAAGCCGGGCGCTTGGCAATATCGCGATTGGGTCATCCGCGCGCTGAACGACGACAAGCCTTACGACCGTTTTGTGACCGAGCAGTTGGCCGGTGATGAATTGCCCGACGCCAGCGACGAGACGCGGATCGCCACCGGCTTCTTGCGAATCGGCACGTTCGACGACGAACCGAACGATCCGCTCAAGTACAAGTTTGAGCAGCTCGACGACCTGGTGCATGCCACGAGCACGGCCTTTCTGGCGGTCACGGTCAAGTGTGCCCGCTGTCACGACCACAAGTTCGACCCGATCCCGCAGACCGATTACTACGCGATCTTGAATTTCTTCATCGGTGGCGGCGCGGCCAAGGGCGACATCCTGGCCTTTACCGACTCGGGCCGCGAGGCGCCGGTGGTGCACTTGTTTCAGGGGGGCGACCCCACCAAGCCGGGCGAGGCCGTGGGACCGGCCTATCTGTCGATGGTGCCTGTTTCGCTGATGCCGGAGTCGGTTCGCTCGGTCGAGCCGCCCGCGGCCAGCGCGGCGACCACGGGTCGGCGGTTGCAGCTTGCCCGCTGGATTACCGACCGCCGCAATCCGCTCGCCGCGCGGGTGTTGGTCAACCGCGTGTGGCAGCATCATTTTGGCGAGGCCCTGTCGCGCACGCCGGACAATTTCGGTTCGCTGGGCAGCGAGCCCACGCACCCCGAGCTGCTCGACTGGCTGGCCAGCGAATTGATGGATGGCGACTGGCTGGTCAAACCGCTGCACCGCGCGATCATGCTTTCGAGCACGTACCAGCTGGACTCTGTGCATCCGCGCGCGCGCGATCTTGCAGAGGCCGATTTCACCAATGGACTATTGTGGCGGCGTAACCGCCAGCGGCTGGACGCCGAGGCCCTGCGCGACGCCATGCTAGTGGTCAGCGGCCACTTCAACCCGGCCGCCGGCGGCCCCAGTTTTTATCCACCCGCCACGCGCGAGTCGTTGGAAGGTCTGTCGAAGAAAGGGGCCGAGTGGGGGCAGTCGACGCCTGAGGAGCAGCACCGCCGCAGCATCTACATGATGACCAAGCGGTCGCTGTTGTTGCCGCTGATGACGACCTTTGACTTTGCCGACACGACCCAGCCGTGCAGCCAGCGGAATGTGTCAACCGTGGCGCCGCAGGCCTTGGCGCTGTTGAATAACGAGTTTGTGCACGAGCAAAGCCGGCAGCTCGCGGCGCGGGTGACCGCCGAGGCCGGCGCCGACCCGGCCGCCGAGATCGATCGCGCCTGGTGGCTGGCCCTGGGGCGCGCGCCGCGCGACGACGAGCGGGCCGCCGCGCTTGCGCACCTGACGTCGCAGCGCGCCCGATTTTCGACCAATGCTGACGGCGGCGCCGTGTCAAACGACCTGGCCGGCCAACAGGCCCTGGCTTCGCTGTGTCACGTGCTGTTGAACCTCAACGAGTTCATCTATGTCGACTGATCCCGAACGCCTCACCGAACAAGATCGCCTCGATCCGCAGGCTGCCCGCCGTTATCCCTGCGGCATGGCGCGGCGGGAATTCGTCTGGGAGATGGGTGCGGGCTTCGTCGGTTTGGCGCTGGCCGGCTTGCTGGAGGGAGACGGCTTCTTCGGGCGTCACGCCCGGGCCGCGACCGCCGGCATCAGCAGTCCGCTGGCCCCCAAGCCATCGCACTTCAACGTGAAGGCCAAGAGCTGCATCTTCTTGATGATGAACGGCGGCCCGAGCCACGTCGACACGTTTGACCACAAACCCAGCCTGGAGAAATACGCCGGTCAGCCGTTGCCTGCCGACAAGCTGTTCACCAACTCGGGCAACCGCAAGATGGGTTTCCTGACGCCCGCGGCCCGGCCGTTTCGACCCGGCGGGCAGAGCGGGTTGATGATCTCTGACTTTTTCCCCCGGGTTCGCGAACACGCCGACAAGCTGGCAATGATCCATTCGTGCCATACCGATAGCCACGCCCACGGTTCGGCTCTGGTGGCGATGAACACTGGCAGCACGTTCATCGGTCGGCCGTCGCTGGGCAGTTGGGCCGTGTATGGATTGGGCACTCAGAATCAGAACCTGCCGGGCTACGTGGCCATCATGGACCAGCGCGGCGGGCCGATCAGCGGTCAACCCAATTGGGCCAGCGGGTTCATGCCGGCCAGCTTCCAGGGCACGCTTTTTCGACCCGTCGGCGAACCGGTGCTTGACCTGCGTGGGCCGGTGGAGGGCGCGGCGCAGCGCGAACAACTGGACCTGCTGGCCGCGCTCAATCAGAAACATCTGGACAGCCGACCCGGCGGATCGGAGCTGGCCGCGCGGATCCAAAGCTACGAGCTCGCCTACCGCATGCAGTCCGAGGCGCCCGAGGCCGTGGACCTGGCGCGCGAGGACGCCGCGACCCTGGCGATGTACGGCGTGGGCGGTGAGCAGACCGATGAGTTTGGCCGCAATTGCCTGGTGGCGCGGCGGCTGGTCGAGCGGGGCGTGCGCTTCGTGCAGCTCTATTCCGGCGGCGGACACCTGGAAGACACCTGGGACGCCCACGAGAGCGTCGAGAAGAATCACGGCAAGCACGCCGGCGAAACCGATCAGCCGATCGCTGCGTTGCTGACCGACCTGGAGCGTCGCGGGCTCTTGGATAGCACGCTTGTGATCTGGGGGGGCGAGTTTGGGCGGATGCCGTTTGCCGAAGGGGTCGGCGCGCCGGGTCGCAATCACAACCCTTATGGCTTCACCATGTGGATGGCCGGCGGCGGCGTGCGCGGGGGCATTTCGTATGGCGAGACCGACGAGTTTGGCTTTGCCGCCACCACCGACAAGGCCCATTTGCACGACCTGCACGCCACGATCCTGGCCCTGCTGGGCATGGACCACGAGCGGCTGACCTATTTTCATCAAGGGCGTGACGAACGATTGACCGACGTGTTTGGACACGTCATCGACAAGATCATTGCTTGAGACCGTTTCTTAAAAACAGTGCTTAAGAACTTCGCCGAGGGAAACGCGGACGACCTTCCCGCGGCGAAACAGCCGGAGCAGGCCCATGTCAGGCTGGCGCCGCGTGAATCTCGGTTTGGCGACATTGCTTTGTCTGGCGATCGCTGGCCACGAAGTGGCGACCTGCCAGGCACAAACACCGGAGCTTTCCCGGCCGTCGCGGCGGCAATTGTCTGAGGAAGCGTCTGACGACCTCGCGGCCGCCAAGCGCAAAAAGCTCACCCCCGTGCGCAAGAGTGACGCAGAGTGGAAGCGGCAGCTCACCGCACGGCAATATGCCGTGACCCGGCGCGGTGACACCGAGACCGCGTTTACCGGCAAGTACTATCGCTCAAAGAAGCCGGGCACCTATCACTGCGTCTGCTGCGACCTGGAGCTGTTCGACGCGCAGGCTAAGTTTGAATCGGACACCGGCTGGCCGAGCTTCTTCAAGCCGATCGACCAGGAATTCGTCGTCTGGGCCGAAGATACCAGCGAGCTGCCGGCCCGGGTCGAGGTGCTCTGCGCCCGCTGCCAGGCCCATCTGGGTCACGTGTTCCCCGACGGGCCGCCGCCGACGAACCTGCGCTACTGCTTAAACTCAGCCGCGCTCAAGCACGTGCCGCCGACCGACAAGGCAGCACCGGCAGAACGCCGGTCGCGGTGAAAATAGCCGTCAACGCCGCGCCAACGGCACTATGATTTCCATGTCATGGGTCGAACGCACCGCCAACAATGATTCGCGTCCCCTTTTAATTTTGCCACGGCAGTCTCTTGATGGGCCATTGTCGGCGTGGCTGCTGGACTCGTGTGGATTAGTGTAGCGATTGGCTGGATCCTAGGCAGTCGACGCGGCTAGCGTTTTTGTGCAGCCGCCCCCTGCCATTGCCTGCACACAAAGTTAAGACACTACCCAGCCGCCCGGTGAACTCGACGACAGGCGCATGTTTTCCATGATATCTGGCGCCGTTTCGCCCATTCGCCTTGTTCGCCTGGGCGACTCATGGGAGAACAGGGTCTCAATTCCAGCCTCATTGTTTTTTTGCGAGACCTACATGTCGACAAGCGAGTTCTCTATCGAAGGCTACAAAGCGGACGTGTGCGAGCCCGCCGAAATCCGTCACCGCGTTTTAAACGGAGCCCCGCGAGACTTCCGCTTCGAGGTTACCAAGCAAGTGGACAGTGGCGGGAAGGTCGTTGTGCCCCATGATAAATGGGCGCCGGGCAAGTTCGGCGAAATCGATTGCCATATGCGTGGCGTTACCGTCTCCGGAGCAAAGGCACATGAAAGGATTCTGGTAACGATCAAGGAAATCGCCGACCGTCCGCCAGGGTGAGTCGCCGCGGCAGGGCGTCGGCGCGCAGCCGGCTGGTAAAGCGCAGGCAACAAGGAATGTCCGGCCCGTTTTCTTGACGCGATTGAGCCGGCGCGGGACAACGGAGGCAATCTTGGAACTGCCGCGGCGAGAATCCGCCCGGACGCTCTGCCAATTTCTGCTCGGGACCGCACGCAATGAACGACTCGACGTCGACGATCGTGGAGGTCCCCGCGGAATCACCGCGACGGGGTCTGCAGTATAGTACCCGCTCGTTGCTCTTGGTCACCGCCGGCTTGGCGTTGTGCCTGGGCTGGTACGTCGATCGAACCAACGTTTCCAACCGGGCCCTGGCTCAGCTCGCCGCGTTGCATGCCACGCATTCCTATCTGCTGACGATCAAGGGAACCCCGGGAGTTCGCTTGCAAGTCACGGTGGTGACGAAGCCGACCCGCAAGGAAACGCAAATCGTAACCGTGCCGTTCGAGCTGAGCATTCCGGCAGTCGAGGCGAGAGTATGGGTCGAAATTCTGCCCGGCGGCGGCAGCGGTGGTGACGGTGATACTTACGAAATCGCACTGGCCAAGGACGGCGTCGTGGACAAGATGTGTGCGGGGCGAATTCAAAAGAGCCCCGGCGCGACCGACTACCAAAATGGAAACGCGGTCTGGCAGCTTGGCGACCCTTGAGCTGCCAAAGAACCTGCTGACGATTTGCGTGCCCGCTCGGCCCAACGAGCGCGAGAGAATAGGCGGGGTCTGGCAATGCTTCACTTCGACCTTCATTTCATTCGTTCCGACGCCCGACAGAAGAGGATTCCCATGTTGGCAATTCGCTGTCTGCTGCTGGTGACCTGTGCAACCATGTGCGTCTCGCTGGTTGTGGCCGATGACGCCACCGAACAGGCGAACCGCGAGAAGAAGTTTGCCGAAGCCCTCTCAGGGACGGTGCTGGTGGGCACTTTTTCCATCGATGGGGTGAAGGGTATGAAGTCACCCTTGCCGGAGCGCTACGAGTTGAAGTCGGTTGAAAAGACCAAAGACGGGCTCTGGACATTCACGGCGCGGGTCAGCTTTCTCACGAAGGACATCACCCTGCCGATTACCGTGCCGGTGGTGTGGGCCGGCGACACGCCGATGGTCTCACTGAGCAATTCCACGTTGCCCGATTTTGGCGATCAGCTTTCCGCCAAGGTCATCTTTGACGAGGGGCGCTATGCGGGCACCTGGCAGCACGGTAAGTTTGGCGGGCACATGTGGGGCCGGATCGAACGGCCGGGCGACGTCAAGCTGGCCCCTGGTGTCGATGCCCCCGGGGCACCGCCGGCCCCCGCGGCGAGCGAGTGAAGCAACCCTCTCACAGAGTCGTTCGTGACTCACGAAGCTTTCTACCTACGTGGCCGCAGCTATGACGCGTGCCCCGGCGCGCTAATACGAAAGTTTGCAAAGTGCGGGCATTCGAGCGAGAGAGTTGTATGATGGGGGCAGATGTGCGGCAGCGAACGTGGGCCTCAAGGAGAAAATGCGATGGCGGAAATCAATAAATTGCTCAGTCGGATCGACGCCGAGTTCTCGGCACTCGACCATCGAATCAAAAACGCACAGAGCGAGCAGCTGCAAGACTATCAGCAGCGGCAGAAGCGGCTGGCGGCCTTTGAGAAGTTGCTGGCCGAGCTGCCCGAGGTGTGGAAGCCGCGGCTGGCGGCATTGCTGCAGCGGTTCAGCGGAAAGGTCAAGGTCACGCCGCGCCTGTCATCAACCAACCGCGAAGCGACGATGGAGTTTTTGTCGAACCTGGCGCGCATCCGCCTACGGCTGTCCGCGTCCACAGATCAAGAGGTGCGCAAGCTGGTTCTCGACTACAATTTGGAAATCCTGCCGATTCTCATGAAGTTCAACTCGCACGAGCAGGCCGAATGGCCGCTTGACGCGATCGATCGACAGGCGATTGCCGACTGGGTCGACGACCGGCTGGTGGACTTTGTGAAGACCTATTTGTCGCTCCAAGAAAACGAATATTACCTCAAAGAGCACATGGTCGAAGACCCGATCGCCGGCGTGCGGTTTCCAAAGTTCGCGGCGGGCGCGACGATCGAATGGGAAGGCAAGACCTATCACTTCATTGCCGATGAAACGCGCCGTGAGTTTGAAACCAAGCACGGCATCTCTGCGAAGTAACAGGTGGATCGCATGGGCCGAAAAGACGAGATCCGCGAAACAACCGAAAAGACGTTGAAACGCAAGGCGTATGAGCGGGAGCTCTCAAAGCTGCACGTCGAGCTCGTGGAACTGCAGGAATGGGTCAAGCACCAGGGTCTGAAGATCTGTGTCGTCTTTGAAGGGCGCGACGGCGCCGGAAAGGGAGGCACCATCAAAGCGATTACCGAGCGCGTCAGCCCGCGCGTGTTTCGCGTGATTGCCTTGCCGGCGCCCACGGAGCGGGAGAAGACCCAGATGTACATTCAGAGGTACCTGCCGCATCTGCCCGCGGCGGGCGAAGTGGTAATCTTTGATCGCAGTTGGTACAACCGCGCCGGGGTCGAGCGCGTGATGGGATTCTGCTCCAAGGAACAGGTAATTCGATTCCTGCAGATCACGCCCGACGTCGAACGAGCGATCGTGGAGTCCGGCGTCATTCTCTTGAAGTACTGGCTGGACGTCAGCCCCGCCGAACAGACCCGCCGGCTAGAGTCGCGAATCAACGATGGCCGCAAGATTTGGAAGCTCTCGCCGATGGATCTCGAATCGTACGGCCGCTGGTACGACTACTCCCGGGCCCGAGACGAAATGTTTGCCGCCACCGACACCGCCTGGGCTCCGTGGTTTGTGATCAGCTCGGACGACAAAAAGCGCGCCCGGCTGAATATTATCGCGCACCTGCTGAGCAAGATCCCTCGCAAGGAAGCGCCGCGAGAAAAAGTCAAACTTCCCAAGCGATCGGACCACGGGGCCTACGACGACCAAGCATCGCTGGCGGGACGGCACTTTGTGCCCGAGGAATACTGAGAGTAGCGATCGGTCAACTGCCGCACTCCTAGCGGTCGGGCATTGCCTCTCGCGTAATGCCTGTCGCGTAATGCCTGTCGCGATTTGCTTTACACGCCCTTTCCGCGCGGCGATACTACCTCTCTCTCGATCCTTTCCCAAAAAATGTAACCGACATTGCCCCGTGCCCGTGGAGGTCTTGCCATGAGAGCGCAACTACTCCTGCTGCTCACCGCCCTGTGCCTGCTAGCCGCCGATGCACCCCCGCAGGCCAAGCCGGACCTCAGCAAGCCAGAACTCAGCAAGCCGGAGCTCAGCAAAGAGGAACAGGCCAAGCTCCAGCGGGCGGAGAAGCGAAACCTCGATCGCTGGCAGGGCACGTTTAAGCTCGTGGCGGCCTATGACGAGGGCGAACCGATGGACGCCCAGGAAATGGCCAAGCGCAAACTGACCGTCAAAGGCGACGAGTATCACTTTCAAAACGGCAGCTTCAGCGAGCACGGCAAATACAAATTCGACGTTTCGGTGCGGCCAAAGCAGGTCGACATCATCGTCGGCGACGGCAAAGACAAGGGCAAAGTTTACCAGGCGGTGTTCGACGCCACCGACCAGGGCGTGATGATCTGCTTTGAGAAAGCCAACACCAAGCGACCCCCCGGCTTTGTTGCCCTCAAGGGCACCGGTTGCATCTCGGAGACCTGGGCCCGCGTGAAGAAATAGCGACAAGAACTATCGGACACTCAATTCAACAACCTTTTCTGTGCTCGTGGAGATCGACATCATGCAACGTGTTGCCTTCGTAATTCTGGCCCTCGCCGCGACCTCGTTTTCAACTCCGGTCGTGGCCGCGGAGCCGGCCGAGTTTGCCCGCACCACCATCGACCTGGGCATGGTCACCAGCGACATCGACAAGGCGGTGAAGTTTTATACCGAAGCGCTGGGCTTTCGCGAGGCGCCCGGCTTTAACGTCGCGGCCGAGTTTTGCACCGATGCCGGCCTGACCGACAATCAGCCGCTGGCCATCCGCGTGCTGGTGCTGGGCGAGGGTGAGTCGGCCACCAAGCTCAAGCTGATGCAGATTCCCGGCGCCAAGAGCAAGCCCAACGACACCAGCTTCCTGCATTCGCAACTCGGCATGCGCTACATGACGGTGTTCGTGGCCGATGCCACCGCCACGGCCGAGCGCTTGGCTAAGGCCGGCGTGAAGCCGCTAGGCAAGGGTCCGATGCCGCTGCCCCCCGGCTTTCCTAAAGAGCTCGTGATCTCGGTCGTGCGCGACCCCGACGGCAACATGGTCGAGCTGATCGGCCCGAAGAAGTAGCAGGGCTAGCTCGATGTGTTCGCGCGGGACGTTGATCGGGCTATTATGTGGCCATGCGACACATCCCGTGGATGTACTTTGGACTTATCGCTGGGTTCATCGGCGCCTTGATTGTCGACCCTGGCGACTCTGCGAAAGCAATCTCGCGGAGCGCGTTGTGGCGTCAGTTCGCATTAGTCTGGTTTCCAATCATCGGCGCCGGATGCGGAGCCGCGTTCAATATCGCGGTCTTGATTCTCGTCAAGAGGCCACCCGCGGGTCCGCCGTCGGAATATTGCGGTTCAGAGTGAAGCTCTGCCCACGGGCCGGCGTTTTGCGTTCGCGGCTGCTTTGGCCTATGATCGACCATGCGCACCATGGTGACCATCCGGAGCAGATTGCGAGCCTGGTCTATGAAGAATTGCCACTTGTTTTGGGTCGCGGCCCTGCTGGCCTGCGGCTCACCTGCTGCGATCATCCGGGCGCACGCCGAGGACGCCGCCGAAAAGTCCGCGGAAGTGCCGGCTGCAGCGACTTCGACCGCGGCCTTGTCGGTCGAAGCGCTCACCGAGCAGGTCAAGAAGTCGGTGGCGGTCATCACCTCGGCCAGTCGCGACGGTCAGCGTGATGGGCTGGGCACGGGCTTTGTGATCGCGGCCGACGGCCTGATCGCCACCAACTATCACGTCGTGGGCGAAGGTCGCGCGGTCCGCGTACAACTGGCCGATGGCCGGTCGTTCGATGCCTCGGCCGTGCAGGCCTCGGACCGGCAATTGGACCTGGCAATCCTGAAGATCGACGCCCAGGACCTGCCCGCGCTCACCTTGGGCGACTCGGCCGCGCTCAAGCAGGGCCAAAGCGTCGTGGCGCTTGGCAACCCGCAGGGGTTGAAGAATAGTGTGGTGGCCGGCGTGGTCTCGGGCATGCGCGAGATGGAGGGTCGCCCCATGATCCAGGTCGCGATTCCGATCGAGCCGGGCAACAGCGGCGGTCCGCTGGTCGACGCCCAGGGTCGCGTGGTCGGCGTGATGACGATGAAGTCATTGGTCACGCCGAACCTCGGCTTCGCGCTGGCGATCGACGCGCTCAAGCCGCTGGTGGCCAAGCCCAACCCGATTCCGATGTCGCGTTGGCTGACGATCGGCGCGCTCGACCCGCGCGAGTGGCAGCCGTTGTTTGGCGCCCGCTGGCGACAGCGTGCCGGACGGATCACGGTCGACGGTGCAGGCAACGGCTTTGGCGGCCGCTCGCTTTGCCTGTGGCAGTTGGACGTGCCGGACGCGCCGCTGGAGATGAGCGTGAGCGTGCAACTAGGCGACGAGAGCGGCGCGGCGGGCCTGGCCTTTTGCTCCGACGGCGGCGACAAGCACTACGGCTTTTATCCGACCGGCGGTCGCCTGCGCCTGACCCGATTTGAAGGGGCCGACGTCCTCTCGTGGAACATTCTCTACGACCAGCCGAGCAAACATTACCTGCCGGGCGAGTGGAACACGTTGCGAGTGCGGTTGGAGCAGGGCAAGGTGACCTGTTTCGTCAACGGCGAAAAAATCGTCGAGCTCGAACACGAGACGCTCACCCGGGGCCGCGTGGGACTGGTCAAGTTTCGCGAGACCCAGGCCCAGTTCAAGAACTTTCGCTTGGGGCACGAAGGGCCGTCGCAGGCAATCACAGCCGAAGAAGCGGCACGCATCCTCAAAATGACCGACGCGCTCGCCGATCGCGCGCCGGCCGACGCGAGCCTGATCGAAACACTGGCCGCCGAGGGACCCGGCTCGGCGGCGGCGCTCCGCGCCAAGGCCGACGAACTGGAGCGCCGCTCCAAGCAATTGCGGCAACTGGCCCAGGCAACGCACGAGCACCGCGTGGTGGCCGACCTCGTGGCGCTATTTGCCGGGCCAGAGGAGGAAGTCGATCTGGTCCGCGCGGGGCTGCTGGTGGCGCGCCTGGACAACGAAGAGGTCGACGTCGCGGCCTACGCTGCCGAGTTCGACCGCATGGCCGCCGACGTGCAGGCCAAGTGCCCCGAGGGTGCCAACGATCAGACCCGGCTCGACGCGCTGCGACAGTATCTCTTTGCAGAGAATGGCTTTCATGGCAGCCGCGGCGACTTTTACAGCCGCTCGAACAGCTACCTGAATGAAGTGCTCGACGACCGCGAGGGGCTGCCGATCACGCTTTCGGTCGTGTACCTGGAGCTTGCCCGGCGGATCGGTCTGAAAGTCGAGGGCGTGGGTCTGCCGGGTCACTTTGTCGTGCGCTACGTGCCGGCCGAGGGCGAGCCGCAACTGATCGACGTCTTCGAAGGGGCCGTGCCGGTCAGCCGCGAGGAAGCCGCCAAGCGCATCCGCGAGAGTGCCGACCGCGAACTAACCGACGATGACCTGAAGGCGACCACCAAGCGGGCAATCGTGATCCGCATGTTGCACAACCTGCTGGGCTTGTCCGCCAACGACACCCCGGCCGCCAACCGTTATCTCAACGGCATCCTGGCCCTCGATCCCACGAGCGCCCAGCATCGCTGGCTGCGGGCCATCATTCGTTACCGGGTCGAAGATCGAAAAGGCGCGGCAGAAGACGTCGCCTGGCTCATGGAGCACAAGCCCGAGGGAATCGACCTGCATCGGGTTTTTGAGCTGAAGCGGGCGCTAGACAGAATTTGACTCCCGACCCCTTTTCCGCGCCCTTTTCCGACCCGACCCCTTTTCCGACCTTTTCCGATCCGATCCCCTTTTCCGATTCAAGCTATTCGTCGGTGAGAATTAGCCTTTTGCTGCGATCGTTAAACTCAGAGAGGTCATCTTCACTGTAAATACAAATTGTTATTTCCTTTTGGAAGTCACCAGATGAGACATGGCAATGGCTCGCGCGAGGTTCTTTTAACACACTAAGAACAGAATCTCGCAGCTCTTCTGCTTCCAGGCGTGTTAAGTAAATCGTAATACGGTTCAACGGTCGGTCGCTATTCTCGTCAAGAAGTCGCATTTTCTGCCCCTAATGCGGACTGACATCGATTGGATAGAGAGAAAAGTAAGAAGTGAATTAAGAGTTAATTAAGGGGACGCAAACCTTATTTGATCATCGGCATCGCGATCCCCGTCTTGGATGCCGATAACTGAGAACTTCGCAATTTGTGGGCCTACTCCGCCGCGATTCGCTGGAGCGTCTCGCCCAAGGCCGCTGCGGTGACTTCGATGTCTTCCTCGTTGTGCACCGACGAGACCACGCCGCCGGGCCAGGGGAAGATGTCGGCGCCGCCCAGGATCAGTCCGCAGCGCAGGCGGTGGATCACGCCGGGCGGAGTGCCCCCCTTGAGCTCATCGACCGGCACGCGGCCCGCGTAGATGTCATCGACCGTGGCTTCGCGCCCCTTGGGGTTGGTGAAGAGGTGAAAGCCGGAGTGTTCGCCGTATGCCACCCAGTCGGAGCCGGCGTTCTTGATCGCGTCGTTCATTTGCGTTCGCAACGCTTCGGCCATGCGATTGGCGCGGGCGATGGCCTGGCCCTCGGCGATCAGTTTAAGCGTGGCCAGGCCGGCGGCGGCGGTGATGGGGTTGGCGTTGAATGTGCCCTGGTGCGGCACGCGGTGCTGCTTGTTCCACTCGCGATCGTCGCGCAGGGTGAGCGTGTCCATCACCTCGGCTCGGCCCGCGACCGCTCCGCCCGGAAAACCTCCGGCGATGATCTTGGCAAACGTGGCCATGTCTGGCGTCACGCCCAGCAGCTCTTGCGCTCCGCCCGGCGCCACGCGAAAGCCGGTGATCACTTCGTCGAAGACCAGCACCACGTTCTTGCGCGCGGTCAGCTCGCGGACCCCTTGCAGGTACCCGGCCGCCAGCGGCAACAGGCCAAAGGTCGCGCCGGTCGGCTCCAGGATCACCGCCGCGATGTCGTCGTGCTCGTCGAGCAGCCGCTTGAGCGCCGGCAGGTCGTTGGCCGGGCAGACATAGGCATTGGCCGCGACCTCGGGCAGAATGCCCGGCGGGGGCGAGCCGTCGAAGTGCGACGTGGCGGCAAAAGCCACCTGGTCGTGCCAGCCATGAAAGTGGCCGACAAAGCGGACGATCTTGGTCTTTTCCGTAAATGCCCGGGCCAGCCGAATGGCCAGCAGGGTCGACTCGGTGCCGCTGCCGGTAAACCGCACCTTGTCGGCGCAGGGGACCATTTTTACGACCTGCTCGGCCCATTGCACCTCTAGCTCGTGGGCCGCGCCGTAGTGGGTGCCCTTATTGAGTTGCTCGCGGACCGCGTCGACGACGAACGGGTCGTTGTGACCCAGCAGCAGCGCGCCGTGACCGCCGATGTAGTCGACGTACTGGTTGCCGTCGACGTCCCACTTGTGCGCCGCGGCGGCCCGTTCGATGTAGAGCGGGTGCGGGTGCAGGTAGCGGGTGTCGTGCGTCACGCCGCCGGGCACGACCTTCAGCTCGCGTTCGTAGAGCTTGCGCGAGGTGGGGGTCTTGGCCAGGTAGCGGTCAAAAATGGTCTCGGTCTTGAGCATGGTCAGGCCAGGATTCCTTGAATGACTTTGCCGGCTACGATCGTCAGCCGCTCGGCCCGACCGTTGTGCATCCAGGTCAGTTGTTCGTGATCAAGACCCAACAGGTGCAGGATCGTGGCGTGGATGTCGTTGACGTGGGCCTTGTTCTCGATGGCGTATAGCCCGATCTCGTCGGTGGCGCCGTAGGTCACGCCGCCGCGGATGCCGCCGCCGGCCATCCACATGGTGAAGCCGCCAGGATTGTGATCGCGACCGTTGCCGCTTTCGCTCATCGGCGTGCGGCCGAACTCGCCACCCCAAATCACCAGCGTGGTCTCCAGCAGACCGCGGCGCTTGAGGTCGGCCAGCAGCCCGGCGATCGGCCGATCGGACTCGCGACAGTGCAGCGAGTGATTGCCTTCCACGTCGCTGTGGGCATCCCACTTGCTGCCCGAGCCCATGTAAAGCTGCACGCAGCGGACGCCCCGTTCCACCAGTCGCCGGGCGAGCAGGCAGTTGCGGCCGTTGCGCTCGGTCGCTTTCTGGTCCATTCCGTACAGGGCCAGGGTCTCGGCCGTTTCGCTGGCCAGGTCCGTGGCCTCGGGCGCGGCCGACTGCATGCGGAAGGCGAGCTCGTAGCTGGCGATGCGGGCCTCTAGCTCGCGGTCTTCCTGGCGCGAGTTCAGGTGGCGGCGGTTGAGCTCTTGCAAAAAGTCGAGCTCGCCGCGCTGCCGGCCGGCCGCCAGACCCTCCAGCGGGTCGACGTGCAGGATCGGCACCTTGCCGTCGCGAAACTTCGTGCCCTGGTACGTGGCGGGCATAAACCCTGTGGACCAGTTGCGATTTCCGCCGGGCGGGGTGTCGCCATTGTCGGCCAACACGACGTAGCCGGGCAGGTCGTCGCAGGCCGTGCCCAAACCATACAGGCACCAGGCGCCCCAGGCGGGCCGGCCGCCGAGGATGCTGCCGGTGTTCATCTGTGACATGCCGCCGACGTGGTTCACTCCCTCGGTGTGGCAACTGCGAATCACGGCCAGGTCGTCCACGCACTGGGCGATTTCCGGATACCAGTCGCTGACCCAGGCGCCGCACTGACCGTGCTGGGTAAACTTCCGCTTGGAGGCTAACAGCGGCGTGTAGGCCGTCTTGCCCATCGCGGTCATCGGCCGCTCAAAGCTATCGGGCAAAGGTTGCCCGGCGAGCTTTTCCAAGGCCGGCTTGGGATCGAACAGGTCGATGTGGCTGGGTCCGCCATCCAGAAAGCACCAGATCACGCTGGTGGCGCGGGGGGCGAAGTGCGGTCGCTTGGCCGATGACGATTGCCCAGCGTTCGACGGTACCGCGCCTGACGCCCGGACCTCGCGCGCGGCCAGCGACGCCAGCGCGATCGACCCCAACCCGCCGCCGGCGCGGGCCAGAAAGTCGCGCCGCGAGACGGCCGTCTCCCGGTGCGGCGTTCGGCGCAGGTTGTCGTGTCGGTCGGCCATGCGGTTCACATCAATCCACGTAGACCAGTTCGTTCGAGTTCAACAGCGCGTGGCAAAAGTCGACAACCGCCGCGGCGCGGGCCGGATCGAGACCCGACGGCGAGGGCGACGGCAGCGAATCGGGCGAGGTTCCCTGGCCCGAGGCCGTGATCCGCGCGCTCTGTTCGGTGAGGAAGCGACCGGCGGCGCGCAATTCTTCGTCGTCGGCCGGCCGGCCAAAGGCTTCGTCAAAGGCCGCGCGAACCAGTGCGTCGGCATCTTGCGGATGCTCGGCCAGCAGCCGACCGCTCCAGCGCCGCGCTTGCTCCTGGGCAAATTCGCCGTTCATCAGCGCGAGGGCCTGCGGCGCCGTAACCGTGGCGCTCCGCTGCGGGCAACTGTTGTGCATGTCGGGCAGGTCAAACACGTCCAACAGCGGATAGCGCAGGTTGCGCTTGACCAGCAGGTAGATGCTGCGGCGGTCGCGATCCGCGGGCTTCGCGTCGGGTTGCCAGGCCAGTTTGGGGGCGACGCCGCGGGGCAGCTCGGGCCGGGCGCTGGCGCCAAACATCCGCTCGTTCAATTGCCCGGCCAGTTGCAGCATCACGTCGCGCACCGCCTCGCCCTCCAGCCGCTTTCGTCGGGCATGCCACAGCAGGTGGTTCTCACTGTCGCGATCCAGCGCCCGGGCGTGCAGCGGATTGTCCAGGTCGACCGTGGACGCCTGGCGATAAGCGGCCGACGTGACCATCAGGCGGTGCATCGCCTTTAAGCTCCAGCCTTGCTCGATGAACTCGACCGCCAGCCAATCCAACAGCTCGGGATGCGTGGGCGTTTGCCCCATCGCGCCAAAATCGTTCGGCGTGCCGACGATGCCGCGGCCAAAGTGATAGTGCCAGAGTCGGTTGACCATCACCCGGGCGGTCAGCGGATGGTCGGGCCGGGTCAGCCAGGTGGCCAGCGCCGCGCGGCGGCCGGAGGTGTTGCCCGCGGTCGGCACGATCACTGGTTCGCTGGCGCCCAGAAACGCCGGAAAGCCGGGCTGGACCTGCTCGAGCGGTTTGCGATAGTCGCCGCCGGCGAGCCGATGGGTCGGCGGCACGTTTTGTACCGCGTCGACCACGGTCATGGCGACTTCGAGCGGGGCAGGGCGGAGGTGGTCGTAGTCCTTCAGTTCGCGCTGGAGAACCTGGTAGCGCTCCTTGGCTTCGCCCTTGAGCTTGGCCGGCAGGTTTTCCAACTTGGGCCGGATGTACTTCATCATCTGGAAGGCGAGCTGCTGGTCCATCGCGGTCCGCTCGCTGGCCGGCTTAACGAAGCACTGGCGAATCTCGGGCGCGAACTTCTCTAGCCCTTCGTCCAAGGCCGCCTGGCGAAATGGCTCGACCAGCGTGTCCATCTCGGTGCGGATTTGTTGGGTCGCTTCTTCCCAAACGGCCTGATCTCGCTCGTGGCGGCGGACCCGCTCGCGGTCCTCCAGCGGCACGTCGTCGCGCGGGAGCATCGGCGCGAAGAAGGCCTGCAAGCGGTAGTAGTCGACCTGCGAGATCGGGTCGAACTTGTGATCGTGACAGGCCGCACAGCCCATGGTCAGGCCCAAGAAGGCCAGGCCCGTGGCCTCGGTGACGTCATCGTGGATCTGCTGCCGCCGCTGCAAGACATTGGCCGCGTTGTACTCGTCCGGATATAGGCGGTTCAGACCGGTGGCGACCAGCGCGTCGTGATTGTCGGGCTCCAGTTCGTCGCCGGCCAACTGCTGGCGAATGAAGCGGTCGTAGGGCAGGTCGGCATTGAACGCGCGAATCACGTAGTCGCGATAGCGGTGGGCCAGCGGCCGGATGGCGTCCTGGTTGAACCCATCGCTCTCGGCATAGCGGACCACGTCCAGCCAATGCTGGGCCCAGCGCTCGCCATAGCGGGGCGAGTCCAGCAAGCGGTCGACCAGGCGCGCATAGGCTTCGGGCGAGTCATCCGCCAGAAAAGTCCGCTCTTCGGCCACGGTCGGCGCCAGCCCGGTGAGATCGAACGTCACGCGGCGGAGTAGTGTCCGCTTGTCGGCAAGTCGATTGGGGGCCAGCTCTTCGGCCTCGAGCGCCGCCAGGATGAACGCGTCGATGGGATTGGCGACCCAGGCCTGGTCTTTCACCGCCGGCAGCGCGGGCCGCCGCGGCGGATGAAAGGGCCACTTGCCCTGGTTGAACTGCGGTAGTTCGGCGGAAGTGAGCGACGACAACTCGACCGTGAATAACGGGCTACAGACCAGAACCAACAGGCCCAGCCAGAGAGCTCGCCATGTGTCGCGAAGCGGCATTGCCCGTGTCGTCCTGCCGGTGTCGACCGAAACTGTGGAGGTCGGATTCTACCCCCAAATGATATCCGCCCGCAGCGAGGGCATTCAAGACAGGTGGATCGGCGTTGTTTTTCGCCAATGGGCGATGGGGCAGGAGGTTTGAAGGTTTCGTGACTTACGACCGTCCCAACTGCGCGGCACCACGGGGATCAACAACGAGGGTTGCGGGCATCGACGTGAGGTTGGCTGTCATTCCGGCGTTGTCGCCGGGGGCTCGCGCTTGCCCCACCATTTCAGCCTCAGCGAGGTCAGCTCCCGGACAAGGGGCGCTGCGGCCGCTTCGCGTGCTTCGCGAGAGACCCCCTTGCGTCTGCTGCGGCGAATGCGAGTCAGCTCGGCATCAATCTTGGCCATCCGAATCATGTCGGCGCCGGGCGACTCTTTTGGGTTGCTCATGCTGGCAGTCTAGCACGGTCGGGTTGAAATACTTGAAGAGCACACGCAGCTCGCCCACCGGCGACCTGTATCGCCCGCCGCGCGGCCAGGCCGTCGAGCGAGATCGCTCGCACGGCCCAGCGAACGCGGGCAGGGAGTTACTTGGCCGGTTTCTTTCCCTTGGCGGACTGATCCTGCTTGGCCGCCTTTTGCTTCTTGCTTTTGTCCTTATCCTTCTTGCCACCTTTGTCGCCCATGGTGAAATCCCTTTTCGTTAAGAGTCGACATGCGAACAAGTCCACAGTCGGCTATTGTCGCCCCTCGCTGCGGCAATGTCCAACAGTCTCTGGAACGAAAACCGAGAGCCGTTCTTTTCGGCTTGGGCCGTAGGCAAACCTCTGCGTCCAGCGCGGTCCTGAGCAGCTTGTCCGGGCTCGGAAATCCCTCGGACTCCATTGGCCGCAGCAGGCGTTTGAGACGGGCCAGCCTAGGCCTTTGCCGTTCGGCCAGCGCAGGGAGCTGATCGGGCGCGGCACACAAGAAGGGGTCGGGAGTCAAATTTGTAAAAGACTCCGGACCTCTTTTTCATCCGGCGGTGGTTTTCCGTGCACAAACGGGAAAGCTCTGGCTTTAAGTCACGCTCGTCGCGGTTTTTCGTTCTTTGCCAGCCACTCGCGTCCACGGTGAAAAAAATCCAACCGATGAATGCGGAAGGACTTGCAGTCGGATAGGGGCGCTGACGCCCCTTTGGAAACCGCGACAGGTGTGAGACACTACCCTCTCTGGCGGTCCTGTACACGGACAAGGGAGGGTCTCATGCGCTACGTGATTCTCATCGCTGCGATCGTACTCTGGATCGCCGGACTGGGTAGTTTCATCTACGAGTTCTATCCACGTGAAGTGAAGTACAGCGTGGCGAGAATGGTTCCGGAAAAGAAGGTCAAGACCCGCACCTACATCGACGCGGACGGAAACCATCGCGAGGAAATTGTAGAGCCAACGGTTGAGGTGTATCTGCCGGTCTGGGAAACGAAATACCGCGTCCCGGATCGGGAAGATCAGTTGCGATTTATTGGCCTGAGCTGTGTCGTCGGGCTGATGCTTCTTTATTTTTCGTTTGTGATAGTCGGATACGGGCTGTGTTGCGTGACAAACCGACCAGCAAACAATGCGCTCGAAATTCAAATTGCGGGCGTCGTTACATTTCTCACGGGTATTTTTGGCGCGGCGATTGCAATGCCGTCGCGAACTGATCCGTCTCCGTCGCAACCGCAAGTACAGGAGGCATCGCGGCTGCCTTTACCACAGGTGCCGTCAAACGGGTCGACGTTCGCGCCGACTCCGGGCTATCCGGCGGCACTTACTTCCCCGCCAGCACTAGACCCCAGCGAAAGTGTGGGGCCACTCATACGAACGGGTCACGACTCACAACTCCAGGACCTTCCCGAAGATCGCGTTGGGCCCCTTCGTTATGAATATGACCCGTGAGGTCTGAGAATCCTTTAACGCACTATGTGCTAGCGCGATCGAGGAAGTCGACGCGCGTCACTTTGTTCGCGACCTTCACTGCATTGGCTTGATTCTCCGAGGGAAGACAAACAATGGGAATCCTCGACTTATTCTCAAAGCGACAGAAACGGCTGCGTGGCGAGACGCCTGACGTCTACCAATACGACGAGGTGCCAAGAGCGTTACGGGTGCAGTTGACGCAGATTATCCGTGATGGCATTGGCCCAACGGGTAACTGGCACAATAAAGAGAATGCCCTCTATGAATTCATCCATCAGGCGATTTGCCGTGAGTACGGTGTTTACATGCTGATTCCCGGCAGGCAATTCAGCGATTGGGAGCACGTCGCCAACTACATGCTTCAGGCCGAAGACGTTGAGCATGTAATCGACACTGTCGAACTTTGCGTCCGCACAATTGACACAATCGTGCGAGAGGAAGGGCGATATGAATACCGGCATGCGAAATCAACGCCTGACGAAGTGATTTCGGAGGTTAACGCGAGGTTCAAGGAGCATGGCGTCGGTTTCGAATATACGTCAGGCACGATGATTCGCGTCGATTCACAAACCCTCCATAGCGAGGTCGTAAAGCCAGTCCTGACATTTCTCCTGCAAAAGCAATACAGCGGAGCCAACGACGAGTTTCTTAAGGCGCATCAACACTACCGACAAGGGCGCTACAAAGAGTGCCTTGCCGACTGCCTAAAGGCATTCGAAAGTGTGATGAAATCAATCTGCGATAAGCAGCGGTGGCAATACGCTCCAACCGATACCGCAAAGTCGCTAATTGACGTGTGCATGACCAACGGGTTGTTTCCAAGTTTTATGCAGTCGCACCTTGGAAGCCTTCGCTCGATACTCGAAAGCGGCGTTCCGACGGTACGCAACAGACTTGGCGGTCATGGCCAAGGGTCTGAAATCACCAATGTCAGCGAAGCAACGGCCCGCTTTACACTTCATCTGACTGCAACGAATATTTTGTTCTTTGTCGAATCGGCCGAAGACCTGACTTGAGAAACTAATTGAATGAATGATTGTTAGTGAAGCCTGGAGCGAGCCGTCGTGTGGTCTACTCATCCACCCGCGACGCCGTTTCCGGCGCCAGCGTGCCATCCGCCAGGGTCTGGATATCGACCATCTGGCGATAGGGGCCGTCTTGGTTGAGCAGTTCCTGGTGCGTGCCGACCTGCACGATGCGGCCACCGTCTAGCACTACGATCCGGTCGGCGTGGGTGATGGTGCTGAGGCGGTGGGCGATTACGAAGCAGGTCCGCCCACGCATCAGCGTGACCAGACTTTGCTGGATCAGCCGCTCGCTCTCGCTGTCCAGGTTGCTGGTCGCTTCGTCCAGGATCAGTATCTTGGGGTCGGCCAGCAGGGCCCGGGCAATCGCGATCCGCTGCCTCTGGCCGCCGCTCAGTCGGACTCCGCGCTCGCCGATGATCGTGTCGTAGCCGCGGTCGAGCGCCAGGATAAATTCGTGGGCGTTGGCCGCCTGGGCTGCCCTATGGATCTGTTCGGTCGAGGCCGTGCGGGCCGCGTAGCCGATGTTGTCGGCCACGGTGCCGTCGAACAGGAACACGTCCTGCTCCACGATGCCCAGCAGGCGGCGGTAGCTCTCGACGTCGATCTGCCGCAGGTCGACTCCGTCCAGCTCGACGCTGCCCAGTGTGGGGTCATAAAACCGGGCGACCAGGTTGGTGAGCGTGGTCTTGCCCGCGCCGCTGCGGCCAACCAGGGCGATGGTCTCGCCGGCCGCAACGTCCAGGTCGATGTCGTGCAGCACAAAGTCGCTGGCCGTGGGATAGCGAAAGCTGACCTCCGCCAGCCGGACCTGCCCGGCGACGTCGCTCTTGGCAATCAGCCGCGCGCCGGGCGTGTTTTCCATTTCGGTCGGCTCGGCCAACAGGTCCAGCACCCGGTCCAGGCCCGCCAGGCTACTCTGCAAGGCGGCGGCACTATTGGCCAGCACGGCCAAGGGGCTTAAGAGCATGGCGAGATAAACCAAGAACATCATCAGCTCACCCAGCGAGAGCTGGCCCTCAAGCACCTGCCAGCCGCCATAGAGCAACAGCGCCGCCGAGGCCAGCGGGATGAGGACCTCCCAGACTAGCTCGACGATGCGGGCCCACCACCAGACGTGCAACTGCTGGCGCGCCATCATGTGATTGTCGCGGGTGAACCGTCCGGTTTCGCTACGCTGCCGACCGAATGCCCGGACCACGCGCATGCCGGCGAACGATTCAGTGGCGCTACTGTCGATGCTCTGCCGCTGGATGCGGATGTCGCGGTGCAAGGGCCTGATCCGCGCGATCCAGGTGCGGTGCGTGAGGAACACGATCGGTAACAGCACCAGCGACCCCAACAGCAGCCGCCAATCGACCAGCACCAGCACGGTCAGGCTGCCCAATAGCTGGATGATGGCCCGCCAGGGATTGTAGAGCAGGCTGAAGATTAGCTCCGAGATACTGCCGGCATCTTCGCGGAGGATGCTGGCCACGCCGCCGCTTTTGATCTGATGGACCCGATGCAGCGGCAGCCGCGCCGCATGTTGAAAGGCGCGGCGGCGAACGTTGACCTGCACCTTGTTCACCGCGCGGGTCGCATACCAGCGGCCCCAGAGGCGGACCGCCGTCTCGACCAGCGACAACACGACCACGCCCAACGCGAGCCAAGTGAGCAATTGCCAGCGGCTGTCGGGCTGGGGAATGAAACTCGTCCAGGGTGGGCCGAGCGGCTTGTCGGCCAGGACGTTGTCGATCGTGAGCTTGGTGGCGGCCGGCGGCACCAGCGACAACAGCGTGGCGATGGTCAGCGTGAACAGTGAAAAGCCGATCGCCAGACGTTCGCCGCGGACCATGCCCCAGAACTCAACCAAGAGCCGCCAGAAGGACCGTGGCTGCTCGCGCTTGGCGCGGGTTCGGTCGCCGGGATGCGGTTCGCCGCTGGCGCGGCGCTCGGCGACCTCGCGGCGGTAGCGATCAAAACGCTGACGACTGCGCTCATTAACCATGCGGGTGGTGCTGCGGAGGAGTGGCGGCGAGAGTGATGCGGTGCGTTCGCGAACCGTGAACGGGATATTCTACGCAGACGACTCGCCGCCGCCCATTGCCTGCCTCGTAAGCCGTGGGGGGAACGCCAATCTGGCCGCTGGAAGTGCGAAGTGTTATCCTGGGGCACTTAAGAGACGGCGGGCGACCCAGGAGCCAAGACAGATGTCGGACGCGACCCTCTGGTATTACGCCCAGGACGGTCAATCGTTTGGGCCGATGTCGCTGGACGAGTTGAAGCGCAAGCTGCCGAGTGTTGGCGGGGCGCAGGCATTGGTCTATGGCCCGGGCACTAGCGACTGGACGGAGGCCCGGCACGTGCCGGCATTGTCCGCGCGACAGTCTGCAGCCGCGCCGCCCCGCGTGCCCAGCGGTCGCCGCTCGGACGAGATCGACTATGAAATCGTCGGCGCCGAGATGCAATATGTCGAGGTCACGCTCGACCCGGGCGAGACGGTGGTGGCCGAGCCAGGGGCCATGATGTACATGACGCCGGGCATTGAGATGGAGACCGTGTTCGGCGCCCCCTCGGCCCCGCAGGCGGGCATCTTGGGCAAGGTGGCCGCGGCGGGCAAGCGGATGCTGACCGGCGAGTCGCTGTTTGTCACCACGTTTTGCAATCGCAACAGCGCAGGCCGGGCAGTGGTGGCGTTTGCCTCGCCCTATCCGGGCAAGATCTTGCCGATGCACCTGGACGATCTGGGGGGCGAGTTGATCTGCCAAAAAGATTCGTTCATCTGCGCGGCCAAGGGCACCCAGATTAGCATCGCCTTTCAAAAGCGGTTTGGCGTGGCCCTGTTCGGCGGCGAAGGGTTTATCATGCAGCGGCTCACGGGCGACGGCATTGCGCTGGTGCACGCCGGCGGCATGATGATGCGCCGCACGCTGGCCGCGGGGGACAAGCTGCGCGTGGACACCGGCTGCCTGGTAGCGATGACGCCCACGGTCGACTACGACATTCAAATGGTCGGCGGCGTGAAGAACACGCTGTTTGGCGGCGAGGGGCTGTTTCTGGCCACGCTGACCGGCCCGGGCGAGGTCTGGCTGCAATCGTTGCCCTTCTCGCGACTGGCGGGCCGGATCGTGGCCGCGGCGCCGCAGACCGGCCGCGGAGGCAAGGAAGAGGGCTCCATCCTGGGCGGATTGGGGCGGCTGCTGGATGGCGACAATCGGTAGCGACGACGACACACTGACAACACGCTGGCAAAACCCGCTTGAGGCATCATGCAACGCACGCACGAAGCGAAGTATCAGACCACGCCCCCGGTTCTCGATGGCATGCCACCGGGCATTCCTTACATCGTCGGCAATGAAGCGGCCGAGCGATTCAGCTTTTACGGCATGCGGGCCATCCTGGTCGTGTTCATGACCCAGCACCTGATGAACGCCAGTGGCGGCCTGTCGGTGATGAGCGATTCGGACGCCAAGATCTGGTATCACAACTTCCTGGCGGCGGTCTACTTCTTTCCGCTGTTCGGCGCGCTGCTGGCCGATGCCGTGCTGGGCAAGTATCGCACGATCATCGCGCTGTCGCTGGTTTATTGCGCGGGTCACGCGGCGCTGGCGATGGACGACACCCGGATGGGCCTGGCGGTGGGGCTGGGGCTGATCGCCATCGGCTCGGGCGGGATTAAACCCTGCGTGTCGGCCAACGTGGGCGACCAGTTTGGCGAGCGCAATAAGCACTTGCTCGAGAAGGTGTTCTCCTGGTTTTATTTCTCGATCAATTTCGGCGCGTTCTTCTCAACGCTGCTGACGCCCTGGCTGTTGACCCACTATGGTCCGTCATGGGCCTTTGGCGTGCCGGGCGTTTTGATGGCGCTGGCCACAGTGGTTTTTTGGTCCGGGCGGCATCGGTTTGTCCATGTGCCGCCGGGTGGAAGGCAATTTCTACGTGAGGTCTTCACCGGCGATGGGTTGGCCACGTTGGGACGGCTGGCCGTGATTTATGCCTTTATCTCGGTCTTCTGGTCGCTCTACGATCAGACCGGCTCGGCGTGGATCTTGCAGGCCGGCAAGATGGACCGGCAACTGCCCTTTGGGCTCAATCCCAGCGCGGCCCAGACGCACGCGGTGAACCCGATCATGATTTTGATTTTCATTCCGATCTTTGGTTACGTGATTTACCCGGTGATCGATCGCGTGTTTCACTTGACGCCGCTGCGCAAGATCGGCATCGGCTTCGTGCTGACGGCCGCGGCGTTTTGCGTCTCGGCTCTGATCGAGCATTGGATCGTGGGCGGCGACACGCCCCACATTTACTGGCAGTTTCTGGCCTACGCGGTGATGACGGCCGGCGAGGTGATGGTGTCGATCACGGGGCTGGAGTTTTCCTATACCCAGGCCCCGCTGAAGATGAAGTCGATCGTGATGTCGACCTACCTGGTGGCCGTCTCGCTAGGCAATTACCTGGCGGCATTCGTCAACTGGGTCATTCGCGACGCCGACGGCCACGAGCGCCTGACCGGGCCGAACTACTACCTGTTCTTTGCCGGACTGATGGCGGTGACCACCGTGGTCTTTGTTGGCGTGGCGATGCGCTACCAGGAAAAGACCTACGTGCAGGGCACGGTGCCGAGCCACTAGAAAGAATTTTGATTCAGACCGCCACGGCCTCAGGCGCGTCTTCATCTGCCAGCTCGGGCGCTGTGTGCTCGATGACGCGCATCGTCTGCCAGCGCCCCTGTTGGAAGCGGGCAAAGAAGCCCAGGCCGAGGGTCGTGATGAAGGCCGTCACGGCGTACCAGGCCACGGTGAAGCCGCTCTCGCCCATCCGCAGCGCCAACGTCGTGGGCAGCACCAACAGCAGCAGGCCCATGGTGAACGAGAAGATCATGGCAAACCGGGTGTCGCCGGCACCGCGGATCGTGGCGCTAAACACCACGACCATGGTGTCGAACCACGAGTACACGGCTACGAACCGCAGCAGGTAGGTCACCAGCGCCTTGAGCTCGGGCTCGTCCTCCAGACCATAGGGCCCCAGGATAATGTCGGGCGCAAACAGGTAGACCAGGCAAAACAGGCCCGTGTAAATGGCCGCGACCGCAAAGGCCAGCCAGGTCGTGCGGATGGCCAAGAGCGGACGCCCTTCGCCGATCCGGTGGCCGGTCAACACGGTCACCGCTGTGCCGAGGCCCATTAGGGGCACGAACACCAGCCCGTTTAAGTTGAAGATCAACGCCGTGGCCGAGAGTTGATGGGTGCCCAACCGGCCGACCAACTGCACGAAGGTGGTCCAGCAGGCGATGTCCAGAAACTGCTGCACGCCGGTGGGCAGGCCGAAGCGGAGCAACCGCGCAAACAGCTCTCGATCGAAGCGCCGGCCCTGCCAAAGACAGTATTGCGTGTTGTTATGCCGACCGAGGAACATCGCGACCACGTACATCGCTGAGATCGCGACAAACGCGATCACAGTGGCCAGGGCCGCGCCGTCGATGCCCATCCGCGGAAAGCCGAACTTGCCGAAGATCATGGCGTAGTCCAAAGTCACATTGACCAGCATGCCCAGGATGTTGACGACCATCACGACCGTGGTTCGCCCGCGACCGCTATAAAAGCAGGACAGCGCGGTGTCGAACAACAGCGGCAGCGTGCCCAGGGCCATGATGCGGAAGTAACGGATCTCCAGCGGCTGGATCGACTCCTCGTGACCAAACGCGGCAAAGATGGCCGGCGCAAAAGGAGCGACCAGTGCGATGGCCAGCGCGCCCAGAATCGACAGATAAATGCCTTGCCAGACGACCGGTCCGACGCGGTGATGTTGCCCCGCGCCCTCATATTGTCCAATGAAGGCATTGCCGTAGGCGACCGTGCCCATGGCCAGCGCCGCTAGGTTCCAATGCAGCACGCCGGCCGAGAGGGCCGCCGACATGGAATCGACCGAGTCCCAGCTCAGGAACACGCGGTCGATGAAATACATCATCGCCGTGGCGCCCGAGCTGATGATCAGCGGCACGGACACGCGCAGCAGTTCGCCCAGGCTGCCGGCGGGCGCGCGGTTGACGTCGGTAAGGTGCAGGTCGGATTTCATGGCGATTACCAGTGGACCCCGGCGGATCGCGCGAGGTTCGCCCCATCATAGTCCAGGCGCGGCGCCGCGTAATGTGAGGGTTGCGTGCAATCGAGCGAAGCCCGTTGGGCGGGCGGAGTTAGTCGCCGATCCGCCGAGATTCGAAAACTCTGCTGCTTCCCAGCGTGCTAGCGGCGGCCACGTCGGCCTTGCCAGCGCGAGCCTTTTTCGCTACAAGTTGCCCCGCGATATTTCCCTTCTTCGCAACCTGCCCATTCGGGCTGAGGCAACCTTGGTCACATTCCGCCACTATATCGTTTTCTGCATGTCGTTCATCGCCATCTGCGCGCAGGCGCAACCTGCCAGCGCGGCGGATCGCAACAAGCCGTTCGACGGCGGCGGCGTGCAAGGATTGACCCTGCGGACGCAATTGGAAAAGGGGCTCAAAGCTCGACGGCCGGTCGAGTTCGACTATATCGACCAAATCATTAAGCTGGTCGACGAGGAGAAGCTGCCGCGCTCGCTGGTGATCAGCACTTACCTCTGGGCCCAGCGCAAGCCCTCGCGGCAATTGCAGTACTTTCAGTTCGCGCTGCAAATGCGGGCTAAAGGTCTGGCGGTCGAACTGCCGGATTTGCGCAAACAGGCCGTGGGCATTGCCTCCAATGGCGGTCAACACGGCGTAAATGTCGGCATGATGAGCCAGAGCGTTCCGCAGAACGGCGTGATCACGGGCAAGTAGTCACCCGTCGCCGCACTCACTTCCCCGCCGTCGGCATCTTGAACGGCAGCACGTCGGGCACCACGCTGACCTCGGTCGAGAACTTCAGCGGGTACTTCTTGCCGGTCGGATAGACCAGCTCGACGAAGAACGCCGTGTAGCCGGCTGCCGGTCGGGCGACCTTGCCCACGTACGACCCATCGGCCTGCGGCTCGAGCGTGCTCGACTGATACGCCTTGCCGATCGTGTCCACGCGAAAATCCCGGGCGTTGGGATTCGTGGCCTGCCACAAGAGAACCTCGCTCGGCTTGTCCTGCGGTTTGACCACCAGGGTGCCGTCGGCCTCTTTCTTCCAGGTGAACTTTGGTCGCGGCGTGCCGTCGAGCACCGCCTGATAAAAAGCGGTCAGGCTTTCGCGCGCGTCGCTGCCGGCCAGGTCGTGCTTGGCGTTGGGCACGTAACGCAGGTGCTTTTCCTCGGGCAGCTCGGGGTAATAAAACTGCGCGTTGTCCGGCAGAAAAAACTGATCGCCCGAGGCATTGATGACGAACTTGGGCATCTTCAGCCGCTCGCGGTGGCGGTAGTTGTAGGGGTCTTCGATCGCCAGGATCTCGCGATACTCGGGCGTGCCGACCTTGTGCGGAAACAGCCCGTGGTTGACATAGTCCTTCAGCGCTGGCGAAAAGAATCCGTAAGCCTCGTAGTGGTGGGTGGTGATCACTTCCGAGTTGAGCGCGTCAATCACCAGCGGCGCGATCGCCACCACGCGCGGGTCGACCACGCCCACCAGCCACGTGGTCCAGCCCCGCTTCGACCCGCCTGCGACCATGAACTTGTCGAGCTTGAGCTGGCCGCCGGCCTCGCTGGCCAAAAACTCTTGCATGGCGTCCATTGCCCGCACGCCGCTTTTCACCATCGCCAGCCGTACCAGCCAGCTCGGGTCGCGGGTGGCCATGTACTTCACTCGGGTGTAGGCGATCAGGTCGTCTTCAGAGCGGTTCTTATCCGGTGAGTCGGTGAACGCCAGCGGCTGATTGGGCACCGTGCCGAGCTCGGCCACGACCGTGCCGGTGTCGAGCGCCAGTTGCCGGGTACGCTCGTTGCCGTCCACCGGCATGCCATCGCGATTCGATCCGCCGCCGATGAACAAGAACGCGGTATCGCTCTTCGCTCCGTCGGGCTTGACGATCGAGAGCCAGTGCTTCCAGACCGGGCGGTCAACGTCCGCCGCGCTGCGCCAGGTCTGGCTGGTGAGGTCGAGAATGAACGTGGTGTAACCCTTGGCCTTGGTCACCGCGGCCAGCTTCCAGCCGTAAGCGGGGTCTTTGGCGGCGATGTAGCGGTCGAGCGCCGTCTCGTCGCCCCTCGCGGCGCCAAGAGTCAGGGTCATCAGCCACAGCACGCCCAACGAAACCCACGCCGCGCGTCGCATGACAGACCTCGCCAGAAAAAAAACACCAGGGGTGCGCCGGAACCATCGTCCGGCGAATTCTAAGCCCGTTGCGGTCCGGTCGCAAGAAAATGGCGTCGCTTACGGCAAAGTAACGGCCTGAAATGCAACGGCCCGGCGGTTCATGTCCGCAGATAGCGCTTCTCGACCTTGGCGCCGACCGTGCCGATGGCGAAGTAGCCGACGGTGAGCGTGGCCACGTGGGTCAAGAGGTCGTAGGCTCGCCAGCGGTCCCAGCCATAGTCGCTTTCCATCCACAGGATCAACTGCGAGAACGCCTGGGCCGTGGCCCGTTCCATCGGCGCGCCGGTGGCGATGCTGATGATCTCCGTGGGGGTCTCGACGCGCGGACCGGCGATCGTCTTGCCTTTGACGAGGTCGACGGTCAAGACGGTCTCTGCCGGCATCTCCAGGCCACTGGCCGATAGTTCACCATGGCCCATGGCCGCGTGCGCGTCTCCGACGTAGAGATACGCTCCCGGCACGGTCACCGGCAGAAAAGTGGCGTTGCCCGGCGCCACCTCTACGATGTCCATGTTGCCGCCGTGCGAGCCGGCCGGCAACGTGGTGGGCACGCCCCACGCGGGCGCCGTGCCGATGCAACCGAGCATTGGCCGATAGGGAATTTTCACCTGCTCGCTCCAATGGATCAGGCCATCGGCGATCCGACAGACGTGCGTGCCGTGCGGACAGTCGCTGCCCAGCCACGGCGCGAGCGGACCCGCGTCGCCAGTGCGCGTGAAACATTGACCGAGCGTCGGCTCAATCGAGCGAATGGTCACGGCCAGCGCATCGCCCGGCTCGGCGCCTTCGACCAGGATCGGCCCGGTGAGCGGGTTGCTAAAGGGCATGGTCGACTTGTCGCGGCGGTCGTTCTCCGTGCGAATCTGTCCGGAGAAGGCGTCCTGCGTTTCGATGACGATGGTCTCGCCGGGTGCGACGCGCAACCGTGGTTCGGCATGCCGCGTGAACTCATAAGCCAGCGTGTCGGCGGACAAGCGTTGCATGGGTGCTTTCTAAACTAATTGGCGGTAGTCAGGCTGGATACCAACCCGAAGCGCGAGCGAGGGAATTCCTCGTGTGGAGTGTCCATTTGCTCGGCTCCCTCGCTCGCGCTTCGGGTTATCGAATTTCACACAGTCTAACGGTCTCACGATCCCGAGCAACGCTGTACAACGCCGCACGCTCGGAAGATAATAACCCTGGCCGAATTCTTGGTTCATCGGGCTAGTTGAGGGGTATGCGTGATGCGGCGATTGATCGGAAGTGCGGGATGTTTTTGTGTGGCCCTGGCGGTCGGCTCCGTGGCATTTGCCGCCGACCCGGCCGAGGTGCTCAAGACTTTGCGCGTGCCTGAGGGTTTCACGGTGGAGCTCGTGGCCACGACCCCGCTGGTTGAGCATCCGGTGATGGCCGGGTTTGACGATCGAGGTCGGCTGTTCGTGGCCGACAACGCGGGCCTGAACCTGCCTGCCGAAGAGCTGCTCAAGCAGTTGCCCAACTCGATCCGCGCGCTGGAAGACACCGACGGCGATGGCGTGTATGAAAAGAGCACGGTCTTTGCCGACCGCATGACCTTTCCGCAGGGCGCGGCCTGGTATCGTGGCTCGCTGTACGTGGCCAGCCCGCCCAGCATCTGGCGGTTGACCGATACCGACGGCGACGGCCAGGCCGACCGCCGCGAGGAGCTGGTGCAGAAGTTTGGCTTCATCGGCAACGCGGCCGACATTCACGGCTGCTTTATCACGCCGACCGGTCGGGTCGCCTGGTGCGACGGTCGCCATGGACACGAGTTCAAGGACGCCGGCGGTTCGTTGACCAGCAAGGGTCTGGCCGCGCGGGTCTTTTCCTGCCGCACCGACGGCAGCGACGTCGAGGTATTTTGCGGCGGCGGCATGGACAACCCGGTCGAGGTCGCCTTTACCGGCGAGGGAGACACGATCGGCACGATGACGTTTTATAACCCCGACGCGGCGCGGCACGATGCGCTGGTGCACTTTGTCTATGGCGGGGTCTATCCGAAGAAACATCCTTGCACGAGTGAATTCCAGCGTACCGGCGAGCTGATGCCGGCCTTGACCCGCTTTGGCGTCACGGCTCCCTCGGGCGTGACCCGTTACCCCGGCGCGGTCTGGGGCGAGGAGTATCGCGACAACCTGTTCTCGGTGCACTTCAACACGCACAAGGTCCTGCGCCACGTGCTCACCCGCGACGGCGCGACGCTGAAGTGCCTGGACGAGGAATTCTTGACTTCGGATCACGCTGACTTTCATCCGACCGACGTGCTGGCCGACGCCGACGGCAGCCTGCTGGTGGTCGACACCGGCGGCTGGTTTCGCATCGGCTGTCCGACGTCGCAGATCGCCAAGCCGGAAATCGGCGGCGCGATTTATCGCATTCGCCGCACCAATTCCACGCCGGTCGTCGACCCGCGCGGGCTGAAGATCGACTGGGAGCGGACCAGCGACACTGAGATGGCCGACCTGTTGGGCGACCCGCGCCCGGCGGTTGCGGAGCGCGCGATCGAGATCCTGGCCGAACGGGGCGACGCCGCCATGGGCTCGCTGGCCACGGCGCTGTTCGAACTGACCGACTATCGAGCCCGGCAGAACGCGGTCTGGGCGTTGGCGCGCAATGGCTCGGACAACGCCAAGATGCTCTTGCGACAGGTCCTGTCGGACGACGAAGCGACGGTGCGGCAGGCCGCGGCCTACGCCGCCGGCGAGCTGCGCGATGTGGAGAGCCTGCCGGTGTTTATCGACCTGCTGCGAGATGCCGACCCGGCCGTGCGCCGAGTGGCCGCCACGGGGCTGGGACGATTGAAGAACGCCTCGGCCGTGTCACCGCTGTTGGCCGCGCTGGCGGAACCAACCGACCGGTTTCTGGAACACGCGCTGATTTTTGCCCTGATTGAGATCAACGACCCTGCTGCGACTGCCGCCGGACTGGCGCACGCATCGGCCAAGACGCAGCGCGGCGCGCTGATCGCGCTGGATCAGATGTCGGCGGATGCCTTGTCGGGCGAGCAAGTGACCGGGCTGCTCAAGACAGACGACCCGGCGCTGCTCCGCACATTGGTCGAGGTGCTCACGTCGCATCCCGACTGGTCGAGCCACGTGCTGGAAGTGGTGCGGCCCTGGCTGGCTGCGACCGCGCCCAGCGAAGAGCAATTGGCGATGGCTCGCGGCGCGGTAGCGGCGCTGGTCGATCATCCGGAAATGAAGAAGCAAGTCGCCGCTACTCTCTCAGCGCAGGTGTCTGCGACGACCCAACGAATGCTCTTGGAGGTGTTGGCCGCGGGTGAGTTCGACGGCAAGTCGCCCGAGTTGATCACCGCGCTCGGGCTCAGCCTGCAATCGTCCGACGCCGACGTCGTGCGCCAGGCGATTGCCACCAGTGCCGCGGTCGACGCGAATGCCCTGAGTGGAAAGCTCCTGGCCATCGCCACCGATACGGGGCGACCCGCCGAGCTGCGTATCGCGGCGTGGCGCGCCGCCAGTGCGGCCCGGCCCAAACTGGACCAGCCCGGCTTTGAGTTCTTGGTCAAGCCATTGCAGAACGACGACGCGATGCGCGAGCGGCTGGCGGCGGCCGAGGCCCTCGGCGGCTGCGACCTTGGCGACGAGCAACTGCTGCGGCTCGCGCCCTGGCTGGCCAAGTGCGGACCTCTGGAGATCGGCGCGCTGATGCGGGCATACGACCGGGCGGCCGGCGAACGCGTCGGCCTGGCATTGGTCGCGGCACTGGCGAAGTCGCCCGCGGCCGAGACCCTCAGCGTGGCGCGGCTAAACGAGGTGCTGTCGCACTACCCAACTAAGGTGCAGCAGGCCGCCGACAAACTCTTGGCCCGCTCGCAAGCCAACGACGCCCAGCGGGCCCAGCAGGTGCAATCGCTGGAGGCCTTGGCCGCCAACGGCAACCCGGCCGCCGGCGAGGACCTGTTCTTTAGCCAGCGCGCCGCCTGCTCGGGCTGTCATCGGGTGGGCGCGCGGGGCGAAAAAATCGGCCCCGATCTGTCCAAAATTGGCGAGGTGCGCAAGGGCCGCGATCTGGCCGAGGCGATCCTGTTTCCCAGCGTCAGCCTGGCCCGAGGTTTTGAAAGCCTGCACGTCGTGACCAAGGACGGCCGCGTGCAGACCGGCCTGCTGAGCCGCGAGACGACCGGGGCGATTTATCTGCGCACCACCGACCGCGCTGAGATCCGCCTGGACCGCGACGAGGTCGAGCAGCTCACGCCCAGTCCGGTCTCAATCATGCCGCAAGGGTTGGACAAGACCCTCACAGCCCGCGAGATGTCCGACGTAGTAGCGTACTTGCTGACGTTGAAATAGCGCCGGCGTCCGCACTGACGCACGCTTCAGAAGTCACCTCGGCAACAGCGCGATATTGTCCAGCACCTGGTGCTGCGAAAAGCCGTCTAGCTGGTCGAGCTCCCAGGTCACGACCCAGCGGCGCCAGGTGATGGGGGTGGCGGCAAAGATCCAGCGCTGCCGGCCGTCGCTCACTTGCGGAGACATTTCGCCGGCCGCGTCTCGGGTGATCGCCGCCGGCCAACCGCCCAGCGGGTAAATATGGCGGAAGCGGCTGTCGCTGGCCCAGACGATCAGGGCGCTGTCGGTGATCTCATAGCCGCGCGAGCCGCGATCCAGGCGTTCGTCGATCTGCTCGCGCACCAGGGTGACGCCGGCCATCTTGTAGAAACCGGCTAGGGCGCTGACCAGGGTTTGCCGCCGCGAAGGCGACAACGAGTCGGACCAGCCTCGGCGCGGGATCGAGGCCACTAGCCAGCCGTTCTGCTCTTCAAAGGCCAGCCACATGCTGTGCTCGGCCAGTTCGGGGCAATACAGCTCGATCAGGATGCGGTTGGTGCCCAGTTGGATTTCGCCCGTGGTGATCGAGCGATCCGCCCAGGTCCGGCTTTCGTGCAACAGGGCCAACAGCTCTCGGTCGGTAAACCGCCGCACGGCTTCGCTGGCGTGGCGCAGGCCGTCCAGATATTTGCTGCACGTTTTCCAGTTGTCGGTGTACAGGGCCTTGCGATTCGCTCTGCGGAGCTTGGCGTACAGTTTGGGCAGCGTGCCCGAGCGAAAGCCGGGGCGCAGGAACTGCACCATCGTCTCACCGTGATGGCCGATGCCCACCGGCTTTAGGTCGACCGGCCGATTGGCAGCATACAGCCGCCAGTTCTCCTTCAACTCCCACACTAAAAAGCCGAACATCCCCGGCGTGAGAAACACGATCGAAGTGGCCAGCGCCGTGCCCCAAACCTCGCCCAGCGGCGCGACCAGCGCGCTCTGCAACGGCACCAGCAATGGCAGCATGACCTTGTGCGAGACAGTCACGACCGGGAAATGCTTGATCGGATTGATCTGCGGTTCGATCAGCAGGTTGACACAGAAGCGAATAAAATAATTGACAAAGAACCAGATCGAGCCCAGCACCGCCTTGATCACGGTCGAGGGCATCCGCTCGCCGGCCCGAAACCGCAGCCATTCGTCCACCGTGTAAAGCATCCGATCGATGGTCTCGAGGATGCGATTGAACACGTCCATGATCATGCGGAATAGGGCCGCAAAGACATGGATGCGCAGCCTGTGCCACATCTGCACGAACCAGTCGGTCACCAGCTCGTCGACGTTGCGGCCGATCGGCGAATTCAACAGCAGGTTAACCACCAGGAACACGCCCAGGGCGCTTAGCAGGGTCACTTCGGCGTCTGAGAACGCCGCGATGACCAGCCCCACCGCGGTCGATACCATCAAGGGCTTGAAGACGAACCGCACGAACAGCCGGTATTGCCAGCTCTGCACGATCCGCCGGACCAGGGGCAGAGCTAGTAGCCAGACGGGCAAATCGACCACCAGCTCGCGCACGAGCGCGCCAGTCCGCACCGCCGCTCGGGCGCACATCGCGCGGAATCGATCGTTGTACATCACGCCCAGCAGGAACACTCCCACGGAGAGCACCATCGGCAAGCTCATCAGCTTGACCTCGACGTCGGGCGAGTCGAGGGCGTGCACCACGGGGTTGATGAGGTGCTGCAAACCTTCCAGAGCGATGTACGCGCCGCCAAAGGGCAGGGCGACGTACCGCGTCAGGAACCGGCCCACCGGCGTGCCAAAGGCCAGCGAGCTCAATCGCTGCGGCCACCTCAGATAGACCTCGCCCCGATGATAAACACCGTCGAGCGTGCCGGCCAACTGCCGATCGGCCAGCAGCAACTGGTCGCCGACAAAGAACTGCCGGGCGCTGGCCAGGTCGGGCAGCTTCAGGTTGTTGCGCGACAACGCGTCGCGCAGGTCACCCATGGTCAGGAAGCCGCGGTCAACGATCCGATCTAGTATCTCCTCGACCAGTTTCTTGCGGGCGACGCGTTCCGGCGGATTCTGCGGCAGCAGCTTGACCTTGTCCAGGGCCCGCTCGATGACCGGCTTGAACCGTGCCCGCAAGTTTCCCTCGGCCCTGTGCACGGCCGACTGGAGCAATCCGGCCAGCCGATTGCGGCTGCGCGACGAAAGCCGCACGGACCGCAGCCGCCGGTCGGCGCCGCGCAGGTGCTTGCTGATCATCACGTCGCGCTGGCCGGGCAGAAATCGCTTCAGGCTTTGCTTGCCCAGCGAACGGATCCAGCCGAAGACGTCCAGCGTGTAGATGCCACGCTCATGGTCGATGCAGACCTTTTGCAGGTCGTAGAGCAGCCGGGCCTCGGGCGTCCAGATGCCGCGAGCGGCTTGCTCGATCAATGAGACCAGCGAGCGGGTCCATTCGTCGGCTTCGTTGGGGGTAAACCGCAACGCGGCCTGCAACCGCCGGGCCAGCCGGCCCAGGTCCGCGCGGGCCTCCTCGCGGGCGGCGTGGGCGGCCTCGGGACTGGCCCAACGCGCCGCGCGGATTCGCATGATCGCCGACCGCACCAGGTTGCCCACCCGGCGGGCCCGTTCGGCCCGGCTTAAGAGCCCGGCCGCCGTGCGGTCCGATCGCTGGCCGGCCGGCAGCCGCCGCGGCGCGGGCTGACTTTCGTGCACGGGGTCGACATAACTGAATCGTTCGGCGTTGTGCAAATCGTGTTGCACCGAGGGCACGACGGCGCCCGAGAGCCGCGTGCTGACCAATAAGGCCTGGCCATCGACGTCGACCTTCAACACTTCGTCGACGTAGTACAGGTCATCCAGCCCGGGGAAGTAGCTGCGCAACAAGCTGGGCGCAAAATGCCGCAGCTCGAGGTAGACCGCGACAAATTCGACGTACACCGAGCTGTCGTCACGCGGCGGCAGCAGAAACTCCTCGCTCTTTAGCACGTCGCGGATTTCTTCAAACTCGCTCGCGCCGAGCCGGGCGATGCGGGTGCGAACGTCGCCGTCGGTCAACTTGCCCGAGCCGACCAATTGGTCGAGCGCTGCGTGGATGCGTGCGTGATACAAGAGGCGCCAGTATTTGGTCAGCACGGCCTCGCCAGTCAGCGTGGTCAGCGTCTCGGTGGTCGGTCTCGCCAACAAGATCACGTGGTCGGCCAGCTCGGCACGGGGACCCAGGTCCAGCTCGATCGGATCGACCAGTGCCAGCAGGGCAGTGCGATCGATGACGTAAGTCTTGCGATGCGGCACCCGCAGGCCGATGCCCCCCACGCCGGTGTGCTGCTTGATCACGCGGCGCAAGATGCGCGGCGGCACCAGCACCGCGGCCGGGTCGGCCGCGCGCACCGCCTGCTCCAGTTCGGCCAGGCTCAACCGATCGTGGAGTTCCGCGGGAAGCGAGTTGGGGACCACTCGGGTCATGGAAGCGCTCAAGCTCATACGTCGGACGTGCGTCGACCATCCGGGGTCTGACGAGCGGCGGGCGCAAAATGCCCGCCGTCCCGCTACTCGGTATTCTACCGCAGGTTGTATCGGCAACGAGAGGCGTGTTGTCCGCCGAATTGGCGGTCGGCCAGAATATAGCGGTCGTCAATCGGCTTCCAGAGCCGGGCGTCCGAATAGGGAATAGAGCACCGGAAAGACCAGCAGCGTGAGCAGCAAAGCGCTGATAATTCCGCCGACCACCACGGTTGCCAGGGGCCGTTGTACTTCAGCGCCTACCCCCGTGGCCAGCATCATCGGCACAAAACCCAAGGCCGCCGTGGCCGAGGTCATCAGCACTGGCCGCAGCCGCAACAGCCCGGCCTCCAGGATCGCGCCGTCCAGCGATTGGCCCGTGGCGGTCAACTGGCGGATGTACGACACCAATACCAGCCCATTGAGCACGGCGATGCCGAACAGGGCCACGAAGCCCACGGCGGCCGAGATCGAAAAGGGCAGGCCGGCCGCGGTCAGCCCGACAATCCCGCCAACCGCGGCAAACGGCACGCCGCTGAAGATCAGCGCCGCGTCGCGCGCGCTATGGAACGTGGCATACAGCAACATGAAGATCAGCAGTCCGGCGAGCGGCACCACGATCATCAGCCGGGCGTTGGCGCTTTGCATGTGTTCGAACTGGCCGCCCCAGGTTACATAATAGCCGGGCGTCCAGCTCTTGGTCAGCTCGGCCACGCGCCGCTGGGCTTCGGCCACGAACGATCCGGTGTCACGATCGCGGATGTTGCACTGCACGAGCATCCGCCGCCGGGCCCACTCGCGCGAGATGACCGTGGGGGTCTGCACCTGTTCAATGTTTGCCAGGCGCGACAGCGGGAACTGTGCGCCGTTGGCGGTCGAAACCAGGATTTGTCCCAAGGCCTCGGGGTCCTGGCGGTACTTTGGCGCCAATCTCACGACCAGCGGAAACCGCCGCTGGCCCTCATAAACCTCGCCGACGCGGGGCGTACCCAACGCTTGCACGGCTGACAACACCTCCCGCCGCGGAATGCCATAGCGAGCCAAGGCCTCTTCGTCGACCGTCACGCGCACCACCTCGGTCTTGGTCAATTGATCCGGCACGACGCCATTGGCGCCAGGAATTTGACGCAACGCTCGGGCGACCTGCTCGGTGTATTCGGTAAGCTTGTCAAAATCCTCGCCGAAGATCTTGACCCCCAGGTCGCCGCGAATTCCGGCAATCATCTCGTTAATGCGTTGCTCGATCGGCTGGGTGAACATCATCACCATGCCGGGCATGCCGGCCACGCTGTCTTTCATCTGGGCGACGATCTCGTCCTGCGTGCGGCCGCGGCGCCACTGGTCGCGGGGCGTGAGTGTGATGAACACGTCGCTCTGGTCCAGGCCCATCGGGTCGGTGGCGACCTCGGCCGTGCCGGTGCGGGTCCAGATGTGGCGGATCTCGTCGGGAAAGTTGGCCAGCAGCAATTTTTCCAATTGCGTGCCGTAACGGACCGACTCCTCTAGCGAGATGCTGGCCAGCCGCTGGGTGGCGATGACAATTGACCCCTCGCTGAGCCGCGGGATGAACTCGCTGCCCAGGCGCCGGGCCGAAAGTCCCGCGGCGGCGAGCACCACCAGGGCCGCCGCCACCACCGTCCAGCGGTGCGAGAGCACAGCGGTCAGCACCGGGCGGTAAATATATTGTGCCCAGCGAATCACCAGCGGCTCTCGCTCGGTCACGCGCCGCGGCAAAAAGGTGGCCGCCAGGGCCGGCATCAATGTCAGCGACAGGACCAACGAGCCGGCCAGGGCAAACAGCACGGTCAGCGCCATCGGCCGAAACAATCGCCCCTCAATGCCACCGAGTGTGAGGATCGGCAGATAAACGATCATGATGATCAGCTCGCCGAACATGGTCGGTTTGCGGACCTCGATGCAGGCCTCGCGGACGACGTCGATCGCCGACCTTCCAGACGAGTTGTGCGCCAAGTGCCGCACCGAGTTCTCGACCATGATCACGGAGCTATCGACGATGATGCCAAAATCGATGGCTCCCAGGCTCATCAAACTACCGGCGATGCCGAACTGCAGCATCAGGTTGCCGGCGGCCAGAAACGACAAGGGGATGGCCGCCGCGACGATCAGTCCGGCTCGCAGGCCGCCGCCCAGGATAAACAGGGCGCTGGTGACCAGCACGGCGCCGATCAACAGGTTGTGCTCGGCCGTGCCCAGCACCTCATCGACCAGGTCGGTGCGGGCCAGCACTTCTTCGACCTGCACTCCGGCCGGCAGCGTCGGAATGATCTCGGTCATTTTCGCGCGGAGCCGCTCGGTGACCGCTTTGCTATTCTCGCCCATCAGCATGAAACCCATGCCCAGGATGACCTCGCCCTGGCCCTCGGCGGTGACCGCGCCGGAGGGAATCTCGTGGTCGATGACAACGTCGGCGACCTGGGCGATCCGCACCGGTTGACCTTCGTGCTGTTTGAGCACGACGTTGGATATGTCGGCGACGCTGGTCAGCCGGCCGACGCCTTGCACGAGTTGCAGTTGGCCGGCGCGGGGAATGCTGCCGCCGCCGACGTTGGAATTGTTGGTTTGCAATGCCGCCACGACGTCGTCGAGCGTGAGGTCGAACTTGACCAATAGCGCCGGGTCGAACAGCACGTGATATTGTTTCTCATAGCCGCCCCAGGTGTTGACCTCGGCCACGCCTGGCACGGTGCGCAGTTGGGCCTTGATCATCCAATGATGGATCGTGCGCAGCTCGGTCAGATCGTGCTTCTTGCTGGTTACCAGGTAGTGGTAGACCTCGCCCAAGCCCGTGGCGATGGGTCCCAGCGCCGGCTTGCTCACGCCGGTCGTGTCGGGCAGCTCGGCCACGGCGATCCGCTCGCCCACTAGTTGGCGCGCACGGAGAATGTCGGTGCCATCGTCGAAGACGGTCGTGATCTGCGACAGCCCGGTCTTGGAGATGGAGCGGACATGTTGCAGGCCGGGCAAGCCGGCGATCACTTGCTCGAGCGGATAGGTGATCAAGGTTTCGATGTCGGTCGGGCCTAGCGATGGCGCCATGGTGTTGACCTGGACCATCACGGGCGTGGTGTCGGGAAAGGCGTCGACCGGCAGTTGCCGCATCGCCGCGATGCCCGTGACGACCAGCACCACCGCGGCCAGAAAAATCAGCAGCCGCTGGTCGAGACTAAAATGGATCAGCTTGTTCAACATCGCTCGTTCACCTGCAACGGAGCTTTAAGGGTCGGGCCTACTCGGTCGCATTTACTCAACGGTGCCGAACTGGGGATTCTCTAGGTTCGACTTCAACAGAAAGCTGCCGGTCGTGGCCACGTTCTCGCCGGCTTTCAATCCGGAAGTGATCTCCCACAGGTGGTCGTGCTTCTCGCCCACCTCGACTGCTCTGGCTTCAAATCGCTCGCCGGCCTGGGCAACAAACACGACGTGCCGTCCGTCGTGCCACTGCACGGCCGCGTCGGGTACCACGACGTGCTCGTGCGCAGCCTTTATCGATAGCTCGCCCTGGCCGAACATGTTGGCCTTTAGCATCCCGTCGCGATTGGCGACCTCGGCCCGCACCATCACGGTACGGGTCTGCGGATCGATCTGCGGGCTGATCCAGGTGACCTTTCCGGCGAAGGATTCGCCCGGCAGACCGTCGGGCAGAAATCGGGCGGACTGACCCAGGCGGACGTAGCGCAATTGCTGCTCATCGACCTTAAGGTTGACCCACATCGTGTCCAGATCGGCGACGGCGAAGAGTTTCTGACCGGGTTCCACCGGCTCGCCTTCCACGGCGTCGCGGACCACCACCACGCCGCCCCGCGGGGCGAACACTGGCAGCGTGGCGCTGGTGTCTTTGGTCGTGACGATTCGTTTCACGTCGTCGGCCGAAAAGCCGAAGTTCAAAAGCCGGTCGTAGAGTCGCGCGGTGTCGGCCTGCTGCTCTTCCAACAGGTGTTGGGTTTCCAACAGCGTCTTGGCCGGCACGCCCTCGACGGCCTCTTGATAGCGATCGACCTGCCACCGCAAGTGCTGCTCGTGAATCAAGGCCTTGATGTACGAGGCCTTCAGGTCGCCAGTGCTCTGCGAGGCGACCAGCGCCAGCACATCGCCCGGCTTCACCGCGGCGCCCAGGTCGACCTGGATGCGGTTGATGATGCCTTCGGCCCGGGGCGGAACTTCGACGTACTTGTTCTGATTAAAATCGACGCTGCCGTTGCACTTCAGCACGTCGTCAACCGACTGGGCCTGGGCCGCCACGACCTCGATGCCCGCCGCCGTGGTCAGTTCGGCGCGGGCCAATGTGACCGAATCGGAATGCGCCGATTCAGCCGCCGTAGCCGGCGCGTCGTCTTCGACCGGTGCTGCCGACCAGAGGCCCAGCGAGCGGCCGCCGAATGCCAGCCCCAGTGCGGCGACCGCGACGCCGATCGCGTAAAGGTACGGCGCAACCCGACGGGTTTGAGAACTTGCCATGCTTGACGACTCCGAGAGTGCCTGCCCCAAAGTGACCGGGAGGAAACGCCGAGAGCGCGCGGAAGCAATCCACGTGCCGCGGAACAGAAGCGCGAGGCGTCAGAATCAGATCTGCCAGGAGGCGATCTGCGCGCGCAGTTTCCTTCCGGATCCGAGCGGCGGACCGGAATCGTCGAGAATTGCCCGCTCGGGGCGGATCGATACCAGCGGTTGCCCCACCACCTGACACTCGGCCGGCGGCGCGACCCATTGGGTGCGAACCAACTCAGCCGGCAAAAACGCCGCAACAAAGACGGCGCCTTTGCAGATGCAGCCCGTCTCGTTCGGGTCGGTGGCGCTAGGGTCGGCCAATGGCCGAGCGTCGGCAGGGGTCGTGCGGACCGCGGTGCACAGGTCGACGCCGGTAGCCAAGCAGTGCAGCGTCCGCGAGACGAGCACCAAGGCCAAACAGGTTACCAATAGCTGGCGAGAACTCATCAACACCTAGCAATGCAAATATGAGGCCGATCGCAATTCGCAATTCACGACTTCGGTACAAGTCCTGACCCTGTGCCAGTTGTCACGTCCCACCATTGATTCTTGGTGTGCGACCGTGGGCGTGTCAAGCGCGCTGGTCCGCACGAGTCGGAATGTTTGATTAGTCAAACATTCTCGAATCAGAGATTTGGCCGTGTTTCGCGCGAGAGCGGACTTCAGGCTATCGCCGGCTCGGTGCTGAGCCATTTGAGGAGGTGCAGAACAACAGCCAGGGCGCCGATGGCGGCCATGATGCTTTTGATCTGTTCGGCGATGGTGGCGCCGGCCAGGTCCTCCCAGCCGATCACGTGGGCTTCGCCTGCCAAGGGCGCCGCGCCGCGCGTGCTGGCCACGACGCCGCGGGGCTCACCGGCCGGCGGCACCATCGCCGTGACGCTGCGCGCGCCCAGCGAGCTTGCCGGGCGGACGTCGCAGCCATAGGCGCTCGTCATGGGGTTGGCCATGCCGGTTGAAGCGAATTGTCCGGGCTCGGCCGGCGATTGGCGTTGTGCCGGGCGCGCTGCAACCGGCGTCATTGTGGTGGCGGCGTTGGGCATTGGGGAAGGGGCGTCGGACGTCGGCTGCGAGCCCGTCAGTTGGCTGTTCATGTCGGCGATGTTCGGCGCCACGCTGGCCAGAAACCAGCGGACGCGGCCGCAGTAGCTGCCCGAGGTGCGGCCGTTGCCCTCGCCGAACAACACGCCGGCCAATTCACCGCGCGTGTTGAGCATTGGCCCGCCCGAGTCACCTTGGCGGGCGGAGACGGCCACCTCGACCATCTCAAAGGGAAAGGTTGTGCCTGGCGCGACGTATTGGGTGCAGACGCCGCTTGCCGCGCGGTACTGTCCCGAACCGTAACCGGCGATAGTCAACACTTCGCCGGGCTGCGGCGCTTGGGTGGCCAAAGCTACGGCTTCGACATTGGGCTTGCGGATCGCCAGGATGGCCAGGTCCCAGTCCCGGTCGATCTTTTGCACGGTCGCGGGCGAGTAGAAACCGTCGGGAAAGTGCACCGAGATCTGACCCGTGGCCTCGTTGATGACGTGCCAGTTGGTCACGACCAGCCCATAGTCCTGGCCTTTGAACACCAGCGTGCCCGAGCCAAACGACATGCTGCCGTCACCCGGCGCGACGATGCGGACCACGGAGGGGTGAACGGTCGAGGTCGATGCGGGGCTGGGCGCGTAGGCGGCCATCGGCGTGTAGCGGGTGGCGGCTGGCGAACAATGCGTGGGCGCAGATTGCGCCACGACCGCGGTTGCCGTGGTCAGCCAGAGCAGGGGGGCCAGGAGCCATTTCACTTGGGATCGGCCTTGCGTTGGTCGCGGCGTTGAGCTTCGCTTTGCACGATTCGCTTGAGCAGTTCCCGGCGCAACGCTTCGCGGTCGATCGCGTTGGCCGGCTGGGTGTTAACGCGAGCCATGTTCTCCTCTCACTTTCAGGCGGCGATCGGTCTGCCGCCGTGGAGGTCTTCTCCACGGTCCGGAAAATCGCAGCCGCCGTTGTACTGATCTTTCAACCGTTGCAGCTCGTTACGCAGCGCCCGTTCGGCCAGCTTGGTCAACGTCAGCCGGGCCGGATAACCGGCCAGGTGCACCGCGGCGTTACGGGCCTGGTCGAGCACGTCGGCCGAAAGGTAAAGCGTGGCGCGGACCTTGGGGCCCTCGCTGCCGTCGGGGCGTCTTGGAAAGGGCTGCATGAGGTGATGTCCTTAAAGATTAGTCGCGCGTTCCCGGGGTCGGGGTCACACGCCTGGCGAACTCTTCGCGCGGTCGCGGTGGGGAGAGGGGAGATTTGTCGACCGCGCCAAGTCGAGCCGCCTTGAGGAGATTTCGGACGTTTGCCGACGATTCGTGAAACGTCTGACGTTGGCTGCTATCGCTTCCCTGGACGGCAGGGTCGCCGCAGCCGGAATTTTGCGAACGCACGAAGCAGTCGTCGCAAAATCGGACCGTTGGGCCCCTCCCGCGATGCAAGGCCCCGGGGCGATCGGCGCCAAATGTGGTCAATGACCCCCAGCCTGGGTAGACTCACATGTACGAGCAGCGGGCAAATCGTTCCTGGGCAAGTTCGTCCGCCAGCAGCGCTCGAGCGTGCTGGGGCCGTGATGGTGGCAATAGGTCCATGCGCATTTCCATCCAATGTCCTCAGTGCCGTCACCGCTCCGACGCTTCGGCGGAATTCGTGGGCCGAAAAGTCCGCTGCCACGCCTGCGGCGGGACGTGGGCCACGCAGTTGGCAAAAGACCGCCGCACCCTGGCTGAGTTGCTGGCGCCGCCGGAAAAGTAACGCAGCCTGCGCATGAAAAAAGCGGGCCGGCTCCTACTGGGAGCACCGGCCCGCTTGTCAAAGATTGAGCTATTGCCGCCGGGCTTATTTGCCGGCCAGCGAGGCGTTGACCTGTCCGCTGACCGAGAGCCGGGCCGTGGCTTGCTCGGCCAGGTCGGTGATGATCTCGATCTGCTGGCTGATCTTGCCCATGTCACGCGTGGCCTGGAAGGTCACGGGAATCAGGTGCACGGTCTTGGCTTCGGTCGAGGGGGTGAACTTGAAGGCCCGGTTCTCGCAGCGGACCTCCAGGATCTTGAAGGGCTTCAGACCCTTGACCACGATCTGCTTGGTCACCTTCTGACCCGGTTGCATCGTGCCGAGCATCAGCGTGGTGGGGCTGACCGTGAGCGGGGCGACGATGATGCCCTCGACCTTGACCGGGAATTGGGCCCGGCGGTCGTTGGTGGCCAGCGTCAGCTCGTCGTTCAGGTAACCGACCGGGGCGCCTTCCTTAAGTTGCACGTCCAGCTCGTAGGTCTGATGACCTTCGGTGCGCGACAGCTCCTTGAGCGAGGCGGTCAGGTAGGGCGAGTTGGGGGTGACGCCGGTCAGGGCCCAATCGCCGCGGCCGTAGTGCTCGATCTTGATCTTCTTCTGGGCCGTCTGACCCAGCGGGATCGAGCCCAGCGCGACCTGACCCGGCTCCAGCGTGACGTCGGTGCGGATATAACCCTTCACGTTCAGCTCGACCTCGGTCCACTGCGGGCGGTCGATAGTCACGGTCAAGCGGGCGCCGTGCTGTCCGGTGAATGTCTGGGTATTGAAGGCGGCGATGATCGCGCCGGTCTCGCCTGCGCGGATGGTGTCTTTGACCACGCGGGGCTGGGTGCAGCCGCAACTGGCTCGCACGCCCACTATGTGGATGTCTTCTTTCAACGGATTGGTAATGACAAATTCGTGCTCGACCTTGGCGGAGCGGGGGACGGCGCCGAAGTCAAAGCTGCGCTGACTGAACAGCTTGTCGGTCCAATTGTCGGCGGCGACGGCGGCGGTCGCCCAACAACAGAGGGCGAGGAAGGCAGGAGTGCGGAGCATGATCGGCCTCAGAAACTCGTGTGGCGTGTGGTGCGGGGGTAAATGTGGTGCGGTCTGCGTGGACAAAAAAAGCCCGGCCGCAAACGCTTCGCGGTGGGCTAGAAATTCTGAAAATCGGCAGCAAATGTTTGAGCCATGTTGGACTCTACCCGTCAGCTAAAGAAAGTCAAATTTTCGCATGCTGCCAGTCAGGTAAACTTTACCTGGTTCGAAGTTGACCATGTCGGCTGCGCACGGCGTGGTCGTTAAAGGAGCAAATCACCCCCACCCGGCCGTCAGAATCGCCGCGCTCGGCAAAGCCGCTGCGCGTGGCAGTGCATCTTACTAATTCTATGCCGGCGGGCGAAAAAGGCTAAAGAGATAGGTGTCGGAACGGCGTGACACCCGTCCCATCACCCGCGCGCGACTGTGTGGTCGGCCCCGACCTTGGCCAGCGTTTGATTTTGTCGTCAACAACCGAAACGGTAACTCGATGCCCTGTCACGCACCTTTCGCTTTGAATTTGCGACCGCAAGGAGGAATGGAATCCGTGAAGCCTGTCAGGTTCGGCTTGGTCGTGCTGTGTGGATGGATGGCGGCATGCGCACCGGGTTGTTCACCGGCGTCGGTGCCATCGGCGACGAAAAGCGCCACGAAACCGCCTGCGATTGAGGTGGCCGATGCGCTGGTGCAGTTCTCGCTGGTCGCTGCACTGGCAGCGGGCGACTATGCCGACGGACCTCCACTCAGGCGCGTGCTGGCGGACGGCGATTTTGGCGTTGGCACGTTTAGCAGGTTGGATGGCGAGATGATCGTGCTCGATGGCAAGATCTTCCAGGCGCTGGCCGACGGTTCGATTCGCGCGGCGAACCTGGACGATACTTCGCCCTTTGCCGTGGTGACGTTCTTTAACGAGGACGGCCGCGAAAATGATGTCTCGGCCGCCACGCTCGATGAGTTGGACGGGCAACTCGACAAGAAGCTACCCCATCGCAACTCGCCTTATGCCATTCGCATCGACGGCGAGTGTGCCTCACTCACGCTCCGCAGCGTGCCGGCCCAGTCGGCGCCCTTCCAGCCGCTGGTCGAGGTGGTCAAGCATCAGACTACCTGGCGGTTGGACAATGTCCGTGGCACCTTGGTGGGAATTCGCTGTCCATCCTGGATCGGCACGCTCAACGTGGCCGGTTATCATTGGCACTTCTTGAGCGATGACCGAAGCACTGGTGGGCACGTGCTCGGCTGTGATCTCACGCGGGGCCTGCTGCGCTACGACGAATGCACGTCGTTGGTCATTCGGCTGCCGCAGTCACGCGAATTCGATGCATTTGACGCCGGCACGATCAACGGCCAGGACATTGACCGGGTCGAACGCCAGCGACACTGAGTTGCATCGGCAAGATCGGGACCACCGCGTTCGTCAGAACGGGCATGCCGATGTCCACTCGCAGCGCTCGGCGGTCACCGGATGCACGAGCGTGAGCGTGGCGGCGTGCAGCAACAGACGGCCCGACATCGCGCGAACCTCGGGCGGAGCATAGAGGTTGTCGCCCAGGATCGAATGACCCAGGGTCGACAGATGCAGGCGGATCTGGTGCGATCGCCCTGTGATCGGACGTAACTCCAGGCGGCTGCGGTCGCCCTGCCGGTCAATCAGCCGCCACTCGGTGCGTGCCGGACGGCCGGCTATCGGGTCGATCATGTGGCACGGCGGCCGGTCGAAGTCCTTGCGCATTGGCAGGTCGATCAGGCCTTCCGATTCCTGCGGGCAACCTGCCACGATGGCCAGGTAGCGCTTCTCAACTGTGCGCTCGGCAAACTGCCGATTCAGGTCGCGCTGCGCAGCGACGTGCAGTGCCATCACGATCAGGCCCGAGGTGTCGCGGTCCAGCCGGTGGACGACCAGCGCCGTGGGGAAGGCCGCCTGCACGCGAGCACTCAAGCAGTCTTGTAAGTCTGGACCACGGCCGGGCACCGACAACAGGCCCGAGGGCTTGTCGAGCACCAGCAGATGGTCGTCTTGAAACAAGATGTCGTGCATGCAAGCACGCTGCTCGGAGATATCAACCGGGCCGCGTCGACGACTAAGTGCCGGCCGCCACCTGCTTGCGCTTGGACTTCTTGATGCTGGGCCTCTCGACACTGGGTTTCTCGACGTTGGCCGATTCGTTGCCAACGCCGGGCTCTCCGTCGACGCGTGAGATATTCAACTGTTGGCCGGCGACCCAGGCCTTTTTCAGCGAACGAAAGATCTCGCGCGGCATGCCCTCGGGCAGGTCGACGATACTATGGTTTTCAAAGATGTCGATCCGACCGATCATCTTGCCGGGCAGGCCGCTTTCGCCAATGATCGCGCCGACAATGTTGCCAGGCTTGACCTGATGAGCGTGTCCGACCTCGATACGAAACGCCTCCATTCCGCGGGGTCGACGGCCGTCGGGACGATCGCCCTTGGTGTCGAACGAACGCGAGTCTGAGCTGGAACGGAACGGCTCACGGGCCGGTCGCGCGTCGGCAAACTCCGTGGACCGCAGTTCCTCGGTCAACAACAGCGGCTGGTCGCCATGCGCCAACACGGCTAGCGCCGCCAGGAGCTGATCGGGCGCGACGTCTGAGTCGCGCTGGAGTTGCTCGATGATCGACGCGTATTTGCCCAGGTCCGGGTGTTCCATCGCCGCGCGAATCCGCTCGTGAAAGCGGGCCACGCGTTGCTTGTTGATCGTGCGGTTGGAAGGGATGTCCATCGGCTCGATGACCTGGCGGGTGGCTTGCTCCAGCCGCTTGAGCGTGCGGCGCTCGCGAGGATGGATGAACAGGATTGCCTCTCCGCTACGGCCCGCGCGGCCGGTTCGGCCGATGCGGTGGACGTAGGCCTCGCTGTCAAACGGCAGATCGTAGTTGATCACGTGGCTGATTCGCTGCACGTCCAGGCCGCGGGCCGCCACGTCGGTGGCCACGATCACGTCGACCTTGCCCTTGCGCAAGTTCTCGACGATCCGTTCGCGCTGCTTCTGGGCGATGTCGCCGTGCAGCACAGCCGTGCGATGTCCGCGTGCCGAGAGGAATTCAGCGAGGGGTTCGCTGGTGATCTTGGTCTTCACGAACACCAGCACGGCCTCGATCGGCTCGGATTCCAAAATACGGCCCAGCACGGCTTGCTTTTGATGGGGCGCGGCAATGACGAACCGTTGCCGCACGGTGTCGGCCGTGGCCGATTGCTGCGCGATGGTGACCTCGGCCGGGTTGCTCAGGTGTTTCTTCGCGATGCGGCGAATCGCCGGCGGCATGGTTGCCGAGAACAGCGCGGTCTGACGCGTGGCGGGCGCCTGCGAGAGGACCCATTCGACGTCCTCGGCAAAACCCATCCGCAGCATCTCGTCGGCTTCGTCCAGCACCAGGCACTGTAGGCCTTCGAGCTTGAGCGAGCCGCGCCGCATGTGGTCCATGACCCGGCCCGGAGTGCCGACGACTACGTGCACGCCGCGGTCGAGTGCGCGAAACTGAATCTGATAATCCTGCCCACCATAGATCGAGGTAACCCGCAACCCCTTGCGGCCCGAGGCATAGCGCTCAAACGCCGTGGCGACCTGGATGGCCAGCTCGCGGGTCGGGGTGAGCACCAGGACCTGGGTCTGCTTGCTAGCCAGGTCGATTCGCTGCAACAACGGCAACGCAAAGGCGGCCGTCTTGCCGGTGCCGGTCTGCGCCTGGCCCAGGACGTCGCGGCCCGCCAACAGCAGCGGAATCGTGCGGGCCTGGATCGGCGTGGGCACCGTATATCCGGCGGCGTCGAGCGCCGCGATCAGTGACTCGTTGAGGTCGAGCTGGCGAAAGGTGAGCTCGGTGGATGCAATGGCCGGATCGGCCGACCCTTCAGTTGGCGCGGCCGCCTCTTCGCCTGGTGCCGCGTCGGCACATTCAGCGCTGGACGTGACTTCGATCGAAACCACTTCGGCGGGGGTGGATTCTGGAGCGGTTTTCTCGACGGCAACTTCGACGGCAGCTTCGACAACTGCGATGCCCACGGGCGCTCCGACGGGGGCGACTTCGACGGGCGTAACTTCTACAGACTCGAGATTCAGTGCGGACGCGTCAACGGACATGCAGGTTTCCTGAGCAACAAGAACGAGAATAAACGGGGAACTAACGGGCAGGACGACGCGACGCCAAACGCGCGCCCGAACGACGATCGCCCGGGCAGCGTGGACCGCATCCACAGCCTGATCGCACGCAGCAGGCGTGTCGCGTCGCGAGCCCCAGTGGGCCGCAGGCTGCAAGCAGTTCGCCAAATGTGCATCAATCAACCCTCCAGGCTACTCGATCCAATCGAGAGTGCAACGCCAATGCGGCGCGGATTGCCCCTTTCGGCGGCGGCTTTTGGCCGATTTTTGCGATCCGACCGCGAACGAGGCAAACCGAGGTTCGACCGTGCGTGTTAGGGCGACGGTACTAACCGCCCAGCGTGGCGATTGCAGTCTGGATTGCACGGCCCGAAGTGTCAGGCTTGAACTCGGCAAGAAACTCTGCACAATGGAGCATTCGACACCACACCGCCGCGAGCCGACTGAGGCATGTTAGTAGTCTGAGGCGCAGGCCGCCTGAGGCAATGGTGGCCGTGGAGTCACCCGATACACGCACCCCTAGCTCAATTGGATAGAGCATCGGTCTACGGAACCGAAGGTTAGAGGTTCGAGCCCTCTGGGGTGTATTGAGTAAAATGCCCGCAAATCCCTGATAGTCAGGGGTTTGCGGGTTTTCTTGTGGCTTTTCGCCAAGTTACGCTTGCCCTCTGACCGGACGACCTAGGCCGGCGCCGCCTTGAATGCGGTCGCTTAGGAGCACTCGACGAGGACGTTTGACGCGATGCAACGCACTTCACTCGGATTCTTCTGAAAGTGCAGACGCTTGCTGAAAAGGCGGTTTGCGACAAGCCCGTTGACCTACCGCGGCTCGACGAACTCGGTGATCGCCTGATCCACCGACATGTGGCGGCCGAGGTATCCGGCTTGTTCTTCTAGCCCCACGGCGCGCAGCAGGTCACGGGCGCGGGCTCTTGCTTCCACGATCCGCAACTGGATGCCGCGCGCATGTAGTTCCTGGTAAAGGTTCGCCAGCATGTCCGCGCCGGCCACGTCGAGATAGGGAGTATTGGCAAGATCGCAAATCACCAGCCGCAATTCGCCAGCCGTGGACAACTTTTCGCGCACACAACCGCGCACATGGTCGACGTTGAAATACAACAACGACGCCTCCACCCGGAAGATCAATACACCGGGTATCGACTCATTGTCGGCGTGCCGCTCCAGGTCAGAATATCGGCGCGTGCCAGGAATGCGCCCAAGAAAGGCGACGTGAGGGCGTGCTGCTGCCGCCAGCCAAACGGCAATCGACACAATGACGGCCAATAGCACACCTTTCAGAATGCCCAGGATGAGCACGCCGACGAGCGCGACCATCGCGATCGCGAATTCGAATCGACTGATTCGCCAGAGGTGCGCCAGCGCCGAAACATCGATCAGGCCCTTCACGGCGACCAGCACGATTGCCGCCAGAATCACGGTCGGCAAATCATGGAGCAAGTTCGTGAAATACACCAGGCAAATGCCAATGGTGACCGAGGCGAACACCAGCGCCAGCGGCGTCCGCGCGCCGGCCTTGTCGTTGACCGCAGACTGTGAAAGGCCGCCGGCAATGGGGAATCCTTGTCCAAATGCTGCCGCCAGATTGGCCATGCCTAAGGCCAGCAATTCCTGGCGAGGGTTGATTTCATAGCCATGATTCGCGGCCAGCGTCCGGCCCGCGGACACGCTCTCGACAAACCCCAGCAAAAAGCAGGCGGTCGCCAAGGGCAAGACGCCATCGACATCTCGCAACCGCAGCGATGGCCAGGCCAGATCCGGCAGTCCTGCCGGTAGTGCTCCGACGATGACCACGCCGTGCTGGGCAAGGCCAGCCAGCGAAACAGCTGCTATCGACAACGCAACGACAGCCAGCGCCACAGGCCGACCAGGGAGGAACTTTTCGCCCAGGAGTAACAGGCTGATGCTCACCAGTCCCATGCCCAGTACCAACACGTTCGTCTGCCCAACCTGTCCGCCCAGTATCCACGCACGCTCAAAAAAGTGATCGCCTCCGCCAGGCACGCCGAACAGCTTCGGCAACTGAGTCATGGCGATCGTCAGCGCCGCCCCTGCCTTGAAGCCGGTTAGAATGGTTTCGCTGATGAAGCTGACCAGGCCGCTCAATCGCAACAGCCAGGCCAGCACGCCCAGCACTGCCATCAGGAGCGCTGTCAACGCGGCGATGGCAGCCCAGCGGGCGGGATCACCATCGGCCATGCCGGCCACGGTGGCGCCGACCAACATGGCGATTGCCGAGGTCGGGCCAACGGCCAATTGCCGCGAAGTGCCAAAAAGCGCATAACCCAGCCCGCCGACGAGATAACAGTAGATGCCAAACTGCGGCGGCAGACCGGCCAGCGACGCATAGGCCAGCGAAACGGGAATCGCATAAGCCGCCAGCGTGATTCCGGCTAGCGCGTCGTTGGGCAACCAAGACTTCTCGTAGCGGGGCAGCCATTCCAAGAGTGGCAGCACCGAGGCCAATCGCCGCGCCGCGATTTTCAACCTGGTTCCTTGAACTGGAGACGCCACGGAAGTTCTCTCAGAGGCCGACCAAGATCAGGGCGCTTCACGACGTTCGGTTAGGGCTTGATGAGTCACTTCTGACCGTCGCCGCGTTGGGTACCCGGCCGCGCTGACACCCGAGGTTGCCGACGGTAGTTGCTCCGCTGCATGGATTCTGGCGAGCGGCGGCTAGATGACCGCGTAGACGCTGGCCCACAACAGGCCGAGTGCCGTCAGCGCGAGCAGTCCATGTCCTAGCACCAACGGGATCGGCAGCGGCAGGTTCTTGACGTGGAACATGGCGAAGATGCTGGTGCCGCCCAGGGCAGCCAGCACGAACAGACCCAACGAAATCTGTGCCGCTTGCGGCAGGCCCGGCGTTACGGCCGAGTAGGCCAGGATGGCCACGCCGGTCAGCGCGATCGCGCCGTGCCCCAGTGCGACAAACGTCGGCGGACGCGGCGCGCCATTCAGGCGGATCGCGGCCATCGTTATTCCTCCCAACGCGGCGAAGCTCAGCACTACGGCGGCATAGATCACGGTCGGCCTCCCTTGGTTTGTGAGTGGATCTGGCGCGAAAGTAACAAAGAACCACCGGTCATTTCGTCGCATCAGAGATGTGACGCTGCATTTGATTGCTTGTCCCACCGATCTGCCAAGAAGTCCGCGTTCGCTGTCGGCAACAGCGTCTGGGCAACGGATGGGCAGATTGATTAGGTGGTCGTCAGTCAGGGTGACGCTGACGGTCAGATAAGAAAAGGTGGCCATCCGGCCAATTCACCGGGATGTCAGTGTATCGGCGTCGACAGTGAAATAGTAGCCGCGATATGCGGTTTGTCGCGACGTCGCATGACATCGCTGGCAGGTTGAGACCGCTTCGGTTAACGACTTCCAGGTCGTCGGCAACGGTCACTTTGCGGCGGGACCACGTTAGCGTCGACTTGTCCGGCCTGCAGTGCGAAGTTAAGCTAAACCGCGATGGTCACCACCCTGCTGTTTCGTGTGATGCTCTCCATCGGCCTGCTGTTTCCCGGCTTGCCTGCCTGGCGGCACGCACATGGGGGCGGCAACCGGCCGCACGATCATCGGGACCACGGGCACCCGGCAGACCACGATCACCGGGGCGCCGGTGAGTCGCACGCCCACGTGCATTTCTCGCTGCTGGGGGTGGGCTTTACGTTGCCGATGGAATCGGACGACGACGATTCACCGCGCGGCGGGTTTACACGGCTGGTCGCAGCCCCGCTGGTCCTCGATGCGGATTTCGCCTTTCAGATCGTTTCGCTGGCTCAGCCGATACTCGACATTGGCGAGCCCTTGCCGACGGCACCGGGCTTCCGTTGCATCGTGGTTGATACGGCACCCCTGTGTGATTCTGCGCGCCGTGATCGCACCGGCGTGCTCTTGATCTGATCGGTTAGCGGTTTCTCTGCTGGCCGTTTCCCCCAGTCTTTGCGCAGCCGCGCGCTCTTTTTGTAAGGAGGTGTTCGATGGAATATCGATTGTGCTCTACCTTGTTGCTCACGCTGCTGCTGGGTTGCGGAAAGCCTGCCCCGCCTACGCCAACGATGGCAACGACCGATCACGATGATGTGGCGATTACGGAAGCCGACGTGAAGCTTCCGTCAACCTACGCTGACGCGCTGCCACAGATCAGAGGTTATCGCGACACGATTCGCACCGCCATTGAGGCGAGTACGCCGGGCAAAGCGCATCGCGCGCTGGACGAATTGGACATCGTGCTGGGAAAACTTCCCTCGATTGCCAAAGACAGCGGCGTGCCCAAGGAACAGTGGGAGTCGATCAACACGGCCGCGCAAGACCTGCGAAACTTATTCAATCAGGTCCATGCGGCGATCGACGAAAAACGCGAACCGGATTACCAGGCCGTCGCCGAGCCCATCGAGCAAGCCATCGTCAAGCTCGAACAGGTGGCACAATGAGACTCTGGCTGAGACTCTGGCTGGCAATAATTCTATTGCCGGGAGTGGCGCTGGCGCACGAGGGCCACGCGCCGCTGCCGACCAAGGGCGCCACCGTTAGGGGCGACCGCCTGATGTTGTCCGCCAGCGCCGCCAAGGCGATCGGGGTGCAGCTTGGCAAGGTAGAGCTGGCCGAGGTGCAACGAACCGTCCATGCGGTCGGCACGGTCGAGCTGCCGTGGTCCCAACAGGCCTACGTCAGCACGCTCGTCGCCGGCAGGGTGGAGAGGATCCTGGTCAGGCCCGGCGATTCGGTCGCCGTCGGGCAGGAGTTGGCACGAATCTCCGGCGCCGAGCTGGAGCGACTGCAACTAGAGATGCTACAGGCCGCGGTCGAGAGTTCGCTGGCTACTCGCATGCTCAAGGGGCAGCAGTCGGCCGGCGAAGGGATCGCCGGCAAGGTGCTGTTGCAGTCTCAGACCGAAGCCCAGCAGCAATCGGCCCGTTTCAACGCCGCCTGCCAAAAGCTCCGCGCCATCGGCTTGAGCAATGAGACCATCGAGCGCATCCGCGACACGGGCCAAACCGTGCCGACCATCTCCTTGAAAAGTCCAATCAGCGGCATCGTATCGATGGCCGACGCGCGGGCAGGGCAGTTCGTTCAGCCGACCGAGCACCTGTACCACCTCGTTGATCCCTCGCGGCTCTGGATCGTGGGAAAAATCCTCGAGGCGGACGCGGGCCAGGTCCGTCCTGGGCAAGCAGTCGAAGCCTCAGTCGCCGCACTTTCGGACAGGCTAGTCACTCGGATCGACCACACCGAGCTGCGGCTGAACTCTGATCGCACGCTGTCGGTCACGGCGCTCTTGGACAATACCAAGGGCATGCTCAGGCCGGGTATGTTTGGCACGCTTAGCGTCCGATTGGCGAGTGCCAAGGCGGTGGTCTGTCCGACCGAGGCGCTCTTCGGTGAGGGCGCGACCGTCGACGTTCTCGTCCAGCAGTCTACAGGAAACTTCCTGCGGAAGCCTGCCGTCGTCGGGGCGGTGCACGGAGAGCGCGCCGAGATTGACGACGGGCTGTTCCCGGGCGACAAGGTCGTTACCGTCGGAAGCCACGAGCTGGCCGCGCTGTTTCCCCATCGAGCCGCTGCGCCTATCGATAGCGTTGACCGGATCGAAGGGACGACCGTGCAAGCGCAGGTGGAGTTGCCGACCGATCAGATCGCGTTTGCCACTGCCCCGATCGACGGTCTGGTGCGGCGGATTCTCGTTCACCACGGTCAGCGGGTTGCGAAAGGCGAGGTCCTGGCCGAACTGGCCAGCTTGCCCTTCACATCCTTGCAACTCGAATTCTTGCAATCGCGGGCGGGCCTGCTTCAGGCGGAACTAAACTTAAAGCGAGCGCAGTTGCTCGGCGAAAACCTCGCCCGCAAGGATCTTTGGCAGTTGCAGACGAAACAAGTCACGTTCCGCCAGTCGGTCGCCAGCTTGCGGAGGCGGCTGGCGCTGGTTGGACTCACGGAGCAGGAGATCGTCGCGATCGAGCGGAATGATTTGGCGACCGCGGCCGGAGACCTGTCGGGCATTCTGCCCATCCGTGCGCCGGCCGACGGCCTGGTAAGTGATTTCGATCTGATACCAGGCCAGTTCGTCGCCCAGCAAACAACTATGTTCGAGTTGCACAATCCGCGCACGGTCTGGGTTCGAGCGTTTGTCTTTGAACAGGAAGCGCTGGGCGTGAAAATCGGTCAGACGGTGCGAGTCAGGCTCGCGTCAGAGCCGGCATTTGTCGCTCTGGGCAAGGTCGATCGATTGGACCCTGTGCTGACATTGCCCAGCCGCGCTTTGTCCGTTTGGACCGAGCTGGACAATCCCGAATCGAGGCTCAAGGAGGGCATGGCTGCCACGGTCACGATCGACGATGCGATCGAGGGGGAATAGGAAATGCTGAATTGGCTGATTGATACGTCGCTGAAGAATCGTGGAGTCGTGCTCGCGATTACGCTGTTCGTTGCACTCTATGGCGGCTACCAGGCCACGCAACTGCCAATCGACGTGTTTCCCGACCTGAACCGCCCGACGGTCACGATCATGACCGAAGCCCACGGGCTGGCGCCGGAAGAGGTCGAAACGCTAGTGACGTTGCCCATCGAATCCGTGATGAATGGGGCGACCAACGTCGAGCGGGTTCGCTCGGCTTCGGGCGTCGGCATTTCGATTGTGTGGGTTGAGTTCGATTGGGATACGGATATCTACGTCGACCGGCAGGTTGTCAACGAAAAACTGCAGCTTGCCCGCAGCAGGTTGCCGCAGGACGTCAACCCGATGATGACACCGATCAGCTCGATCATGGGCGAGATCATGCTGATTGGGTTGCGGTCGAGCAAAACGTCGCCGATCGAACTGCGCACGATTGCCGACTGGACCATTCGACAGCGGTTGCTGGCAATCGGCGGCGTCTCGCAGGTCACGGTGATGGGCGGGCAACTGAAGCAATATCAGGTGCTCACATCGCCGGAAAGGCTGGCGCAATACGGCGTCACGCTGGACGAGTTGACCAAGGCTGTGGAAAAGTCCAATGTCGTGACCGGCGGCGGCTTTCTTCTGGAACAGAACAAGGAGTCGTTGATTCGCATCGTCGGTCGAGCCACAAACCTGGCCGACATTGAGGACACGGTGATCCGCGCGGGCCGTCCGCTCTCGGTAACCGTGCGGCAAGTCGCCAGCGTCACGATCGGCGGACCCGTGCGGCGCGGCACGGGCAGCGTCGGGGGCGAGCCAGCCGTGATCTTGTCGGTGCAAAAGCAACCGGGGGCCGATAGCCTTCTCCTTACAGAGCGGATCGAAAGGACACTGCGAGACATTCAAGCTACGCTGCCGGCTGATGTAATCATCGACAGCGAGATATTCAAGCAGGCCAGCTTCATCCGCGCTGCGATCAGCAACGTGCAGGAAGCGATTCGCGACGGCGCGCTGTGGGTTGTCGTGGTGCTGTTTCTGTTCCTTTGGAACGTGCGCACCAGCGCCATCACGCTGGTCGCCATCCCGCTGTCGGTTGTCATCACGGCGCTCGTGTTTCGTTTGTTCCATGTCTCGATCAACACGATGACCCTGGGCGGCCTGGCGGTGGCGATCGGCGAGCTGGTGGACGACAGCATTGTCGACATCGAGAACATCTATCGCCGCTTAAAGGAGAACCGCCAGAAGGACCGACCTGAGAGTCCGCTGGCCGTCATCTTTCAGGCGTCGTCGGAAGTGCGCAACAGCATTGTTTTTGCGACCTTGATTGTCGTCCTGGTCGTGCTGCCGTTGTTCTCGCTGGAGGGTTTGGAGGGGCGGCTGTTCGCGCCGCTGGGACTGGCCTACGTGGTCACGCTGTTGGCGTCGTTGCTCGTGTCGCTGACCGTTACCCCGGTGTTGGCTTCTTATCTGCTACCCAAGGCCCGATTTCTCGACGACCGCGAGCCGGCATTGGTTGGCTGGCTCAAGCGGATCGATTCGCTCGTCTTGCATTTCACGTTGAGGAATGCCTATGCGGTGCTCGCTGCCGTGACGCTGTTGGTGGTTGCCTCCGTTGTGTCGATCTTCGGAATGGGGGGCGAATTCCTGCCGCCCTTCAACGAAGGCACATTGACCATTGGGCTGGAAACCCCGCCGGCCACCAGCCTGTTAGAGTCCGACCGCGTCGGCACACTGGTGGAGAAGACTCTGCTTGAGATCCCGGAAGTGACCCACGTCTCGCGGCGCACAGGCCGCGCCGAGTTGGACGAACACGCTGAGAACGTGAACGTTTCGGAGATCGACGTCGGCCTGCTGGAGTCCGCGCGCCCTAGGACTGGATTTCTGTTCGCTGTGTTGCGGCGCGTGCCAGGCCTGCACGGTTTCGGCGTGGAACGCGTGGGGCGCGAGCGGGCGATTGTGCTGGCGGATATCCGCGACCGGCTGTCGGAAATGCCGGGTGTGCTCTGCAACATCGGCCAGCCCATCTCGCATCGGTTGGACCACATCATGTCCGGCATCCGTTCGCAGATCGCTGTGAAGCTGTTTGGACCTGACCTGGCCGTGGTGCGATCGCAGGCGGTCGAGATCCGCGACCTGATGGCCGCGGTGCCGGGAGTGGTGGATCTGCGCGTGGAACCTCAGGTGGAGATACCGCAGGTCAAGGTCGAGGTCCTGCGCGGCGAAGCCATCCGCTACGGGCTGTCGCCGGGCGACGTCGCCCACGCGTTGGAAACCGCCTTTCAGGGCACGGCAGTATCGCAAGTGTTGGAGGGCCAGCGTCGATTTGACCTGGTCGTGTGGTTCGATGAGAAAGCACGCAACAACCTGGCCGCTATCCGATCCACGATGATCAGCGCGCCTGACGGCAGTCCGGTCGCGCTGGGCACCGTCGCCCGAGTGGATGCGATCACGGGACCCAACACGATCAATCGCGAGAACGTCATGCGCCGGATCGTGGTGCAGGCCAACGTCGCCGATCGCGACCTGGCGAACGTCGTGGCGGATATTCAGAAGTCCGTCGGGCAGCTCCCTTTGCCGCAGGGCTATTTCGTCGAGTACGGAGGGCAGTTCGCAGCGCAGCAGGAGGCGAACCTGCGATTGCTGGTGTTGGGAACCTTGTCGATCGTGGGAATCTTCCTGTTGCTGTGCAAGGGCTTGGGGTCGTGGCGGGCGGCCCTGCAGGTGATGGTCAACATTCCGCTGGCCGCCATCGGTGCCGTTGTGGCGCTGCTGTTGACCAACTGGCCGACGGTCGAATCGTTGCAAGCCGCTAGCTGGTGGCAGTGGCCGCAGGTCTGGGCCCAGGCCACCAGCCTGTCGGTCGCCCATTGGGTCGGCTTTATCACGCTCGTGGGCATTGTCTGTCGCAACGGCATTATGATGATTTCGCATTATCTGCACCTGATGCAGCACGAAGGCGAGGAATTTGACGAAAAGATGATCATTCGCGGTAGTCTCGAACGTCTGACTCCCGTGCTAATGACCGCCCTGACGGCCATCATTGGCCTGGTCCCGTTGGCGATGGGCGCGGGACAAACGGGTAAGGAAATCCTGCATCCACTGGCCGTGGTCGTGATCGGCGGGCTGATCAGCTCGACCCTGCTGGATCAGATGGTCACGCCCGCGTTGTTTTACAAGTTCGGGCGCAAGCCCTAACCGCTGAATTGCGCAAGGGCCGCGGCCCCTGGTGCGGAGAGCTCCGGAACTGGTGTGCCGGAACGTCCGAGTCCGTGTTGACCCGCGCCGGTGCCGAGCCGACAATGAACTCTGACTTCCCGGGCTCCCGGAGAAGCTCTCGCGGTCGAATCACAAAAATGGGTCGCTCATGCCCTTAGCCCGCACCAGGCTCGCGGAACGCGCGGTGGCGGCCGGCACGCGCAGGCCGGCGCGCGGCGGCTTCACGTTGGTTGAGCTGCTGGTCGTGATTGCGATTGTCGGCGTGCTGGTCGGTATTTTGCTACCGGCCATTCAGCAGGCGCGCGAGGCGGCTCGGCGATCTTCGTGCTCGAACAACCTGAAGCAAGTCGGGCTGGCGCTGCTGCACTTTCACGATGCCAAGCGGCACTTTCCGCCAGGCCGTGGCGGTCCGCCGCCTAAGATCTTTTCGGCCCTGGCCTACTTGCTCCCCTATGTCGAAGAGACGGCCCTCTATGGTCAGTTGGACCTGGCCATGGCGCCGACCACGGTCGTGATCGCGGGCAAGACCTACTCGGGCGATCGCAACTATCCGATTGCCGTGCAGACGTCGCCCGTGTTGCAGTGCCCCAGCGACTTCTTCGCCGGCCGCGTGCCTGGCTCGGCCTTTGGTGGCACCAACTACGCGGCCAACGCGGGCAGCGGCACCGTCAACGAAGGCAGCATTGCCGGCGCCGACGGCGTGTTTTACCTGACCTCGGCCGTTGCGATGCAGAACCTGGTCGACGGCTCCTCGCACACGGCCGCATTTGGCGAGCGGATGTTGGGCAGCGGCCAGGCCGCCTCGACCACGACGCTGGGGCAGGATCAAGTAGGGCTGTATATCCTGGAGCTCTCGGGACCGATCACCGCCTCGACCTCAGGCTGCCCGTCACCCAGCGCCGGCACGTGGTACAGCCAGCGTGGCGCCAAGTGGATCTTGGGCAACTACGGCAATACGCTCTACAACCATGCCTATCCGCCGAACGCCAGCACTTGGGACTGCATGAACCAGACCCAGCAGAAGGGGCTGTTCACCGCGCGAAGCAATCACCTGGGCGGGGTCAACCAGTTGTTCTGCGACGGCAGCGTGCGCTATATCGTCGACGCGGTCGACCTGATCGTCTGGCAAGCGGCCGCCACGCGCGACGGCGGCGAGAAGGTCGACGCGCTGTGAGCAGCGGGGCAGGGCGGGGTAGCCGCCGCGTGGTGCAGGGCCCGGGGGTGACGGCCGCTTGTCGAACGTAGGCGCGGCAAGACAGAATAGAAGCTTGCCCACTTACGAACGTCGCAAGTCAAGGATTGCCCCATGCCCTCGGCCCTGCTGGCCATGTACGCCATCTGCGGCGTGGCGTTGTTTGTCGAGCCGCAGCCGCACCTGCCGGACGCGAGCTGGCCGACGCATGCTTTTGTCACGCTCCCCCAAGGTTGGGTCAAAGAGCAGGACGCCATGTTCCTGCTGGAGGCCGGCAAGCCGATCGCCGCGCAGGTCGAGGTGGCAGCCCGTTGGCCAGATGGGTCCCCAAAATGGGTTCATGCCTACGCGTCGTATAAATACGCCGGCGGCAAACCGCTGCGCTACGAGTTTGAAAAGCGCGGGAAGTTGCCCGACGATATTCCCAAGTCTCCGCTCACAGTCGACGACAAGCCCGAGCGGATCACGATCAACTCGGGCGCGGTTCAGGTCGTGGTCGCGCGGCCGTTTGCCGGCGTCGAGGTGCTGGATGGCAAGGGGCAGTCGCTGGTCGCGGCCGGTGGTGGTCCGCAACTTATCGACGGTCGGGGAATCGAGTGGCGGGCCGAGTTTGACGACCAGGCCACGGTCACGGTCGAGCAGCAAGGGCCGGCGCAGGTCACGATCAAGGCCGAAGGCTGGTATCAATCGAAGCAGCGGCGGGTCGCGCCATTTTGCCGCTTCACCACGCGGATCACCGTGGCGGCCGGGTCGGCGATGGTCAAGTTTGACCATGCCACGATCTTTGCCGCAGACATGCGGCGCTATTCGATTGCCGAGCTCGGATTCAAGTTTCCGCTGGCCGGAACGACCGGCTTTGCCTCGGGGCCAATCAACGGCACGCTCGACGACAAACGCACGGCAACCTGGTTTGCCCAGGTCACGGCCGATCGCTTGTTGACCGTCGACCAGCAGGGAACAGAAGAAGGCCGCACGCCGTTGGTCACCGGCACGCACAAGCGCAGCGCCGGTTGGTTTGCGGCAGAACTGCCGGCGGGGCGATTGGCGCTGCTGACCAAGGACTTCTGGCAGAAGTGCCCCAAGGAGGTGAAGGTCGGCCGCGACGAGCTGACCTATTACGCCTGGCCGCGGCACGGTTCGCTGGGCAAGCCCGACGAAAACTCGTTGCGGCTGGACGGCATCTACAAGTTCCAGTGCTTTCAGGTCGGCCGGCTGCTCGATTCGCGCTTGCCGAGTGAGTATATGTCGGCGCTCGAGGCCCAGGCCGACACCGACGAGTGCAAGGCCGTCTACGCGCGGGCGGCCAACCTGCAAGGGGTGGCGATGCACAACGAGTTCGCGCTGACCTGGCTGCCCAACGACGGCCCGGCGCCGCGCGACGACAAGCATCTGGCTGCCCTGCAAGGACTATATGCCCAAAGCCCGCTGGCCCGCGTCAGCCCCAACGCGGTCGCGCTAAGCGGCGTGCTCGGCCCGGTTGCCCCCAACGGCCCGGAGTTTGCCGAGCAGCATCGCACCGCTCGCGACGCCACGCTGGGGTTTGCCAAGTCGATCGAGCGCTACGGCGACTACGGTTGGGGCATTTATGGCAATGCGCACCACGAGGAGCTGATGAACCCGGCCGTGGCCGGCGTGCCCGGAGGTCGACCGTCGCTGCATCGGATCTGGAACAACAACCACTACCAGCACGTCAGCACGTCCTGGCGGCTGTATGCGATGGCCGGAGATCCGCAGTTGCTTGGGTGGGCCCGGATCTGCACCGACAACTATTCCAGCATAGGGCAGGTCCGCTACGACTCGATGAGCGGCTATACCGATGGCAAAGGTCAGCACCAACCGGGCCCTGACATCAAGTATCACAACCCCGGCGGGTTTTATCATTGCAAAGGTCTGGTGCCGTGGGGCGGCCGGGACTACGGTATGGACGCCAACGACGTCGACGCCGCGCTGACCGGCCACTGGCCCGACCCGTCGTCGCTGCTGCTGGCCTGGTTGTTCGACGCCAATCGCTGGGCCAAAGACGGTTACGAGCTATGGCTGAAGAACGTCAAGCTGCCGACCGGCAACTCGCGCCGCGAGGTCAACACCTCGCTGGTTCACGCAATCACGGCCTACGAGTATCAGCCCGACCCGACGACCTTGGCGGCGATCAAGGGCATGATCCAGGGCCTGATGGCGCAGCCGCTCATCACGCAGGCGCCGGGTCCGATCTGGGAACCGACCTGGTTGTCTCGCTATTACGAGTTTGCGCCGGACGACGAAGTCTTTAAGAAGTATCTCGTGGCCAGCGCCGACGCCGGCGGGGTGAATATGGAGGCTATCTGGACCTTGGCCCTCTCGGCCACGGCCTATCGCATCACGGGCGACGACAAGTATTTGCGCCGCCACGCGGGCACGCTCGAACGGGCTTCGCGCCAGGTGTTCATCGATCCCTATCCGGACAAGCGCTGGGACCGTTATGGTTTCGGCCCGGGGCCGGGACGCGACGGGCACTTCACCATGCAGTGGCACCGTTTTGCCGCGGCGCTCAAGGACGCCAAGATCGACAAGCTCGATCCGCCCAACGAACCGGGGCAATACCTCGGCAGCACCTGCCGTTTTGACAACCTGCCCGACGTGGCGGCTCGGGCCACGACGATCCTGGTGCTCAATGACAAGCCGGGACCGCTGGCGCTCAACATCAACGGCGGTCCGCTCAGCTCCGAGAATCTCAGCCCCACGCGGCTCGACGTCGTGCCCCCCTCGGGCAATAGCCTGCTCTTGATCGAGCGGCTGCCGATGAGCGCGTTTAAGCCGGTGGTGAAGTGGAACACGCGGCCCAGCACCTGGCGCGAGGCCGCCGAATCCTATCAGGTCGAAGCCGCCGCGCCGGGGCTCTACAAGGTGATCCTGGGGAGCGATAGTTTCTCGCCGTTTCAGCCGCTGACCTCGCTGCCCGAGTGCCAGTTGATTCGCAATTCGAAGATCAGCACCTGGAGCGAACCCACGAGCATGCTGGTCAAGCTGACCCGCGGGTATCTGGTGCCCTTGGTCGGCGGACGCATCCAGCTGCGCTTCACGGCGCTGGGCGCTCGCGACGGTTCGCACGTGATGATTCACGACCGGGCGAACAAGGCCCTGGCGTCGCAATGGATTCGCGCCGGTGAGTCGTTGACCGTGAACCTGGGAGATACCCGCAACGCGCCGTGGCTGTTGGATATGACGGCCGGTCACAGCGGGTATACCCGGATCGAGGTGCTGGCTGACGCTGAAGAGCCGTTGCTCTACGGCAGCAACCTGGAGCACATCGCGGCGGTGCGAAAGAAGCTCGGCAAGTAGATCCACTGACCGTTGAGGCGGCGATGACCATCGATGCGATCACAAGCGAGTTCGACGAGGGGCTCTCGCCGGCGGAACGTGACCTGATCGAGCGAGCGCGCGACTTTGGCCACCGGGTGGTCGCCCCGCAGTGTGCCGCGTGGGAGCGCGAGCGGCGTGTGCCCGTCGATGCGTTACGGGCCGCGGCGGCCGCGGGCCTGCGCGGGGTCGAGGTGCCGGTGAGCTGTGGCGGATTGGGAATGAGTTTTTCGGCCAAGTTACGGATGGTCGAGGAATTGGCCCGCCATGATTTCCCCTTCGCATTCTTGCTGGTCAATCATCACAACGCCACGCGCCGCGTAGCCGAAGCCTCTCCCGCGGTCGCCGATCGGCTGCTGCCGGCAATGTTGCGTGCCGAGCGGATCGGCTGTTCGGCTTATACCGAGCCGACCTGCGGCAGCGACCTGGCGGCGTTGACGACCTCGGCGGCTAAGTCCTCGGTCGGCTGGACGCTCAACGGGCGGAAGACCTGGATCACCGGCGCCGCGGTCGCCGACGTGTTTATCACGCTTGCGCAGACGGAGCCTGGGTCGCGCGGACGAGGACTGGCCACGTTCGTCGTCGAGGCAGATCGACCAGGCTTTGTTCGCGATCCAGCACTGGCTGTGCAGGGCGGTCACGCCATTGGCACCGGCGGATTTCGACTGGTGGACTATGCCGCGCCCACAGAGGCGCTCGTCGACCCGCCGGGCGGCGGATTTCAGCGTGCGATTGGCGGTATCAATGGCGCGCGGACCTATGTCGCGGCGATGTGCGCCGGCATGCTCAGTTGCGCGTTGGAGACGGCCGTGCGCTACGCCGGGTCGCGTACCGCGTTTGGCAAGCAGCTTGTCGACTTTCAGGGTCTGCGGTGGTCGCTGGTCGACGTGGAGACCGACCTGGCGGCACTGCGCCTGGTGACCTATCGCGCCGCGCGACGAATTGACGCCGGGTTGCCGGTCGATGCAGACGCCGCCCGGGCCAAAAAACTGGCGGGCGAACGCACCACGGGGCACCTGGCGGCCTGTCTTCAGACGCTCGGCGCGCACGGGCTCTTGGAAGAGTCTCCGCTGGTCCGACACCTGCTGGCGGCAAAAATCGCTTGTTTTACCGACGGCACCACCGAAATGATGAACGAGCGGCTGGGCAAGCTGCTAGTCGATCGATTCGCCGGCGAAAGTGGCCCGTCGTGAACTCGTGGGTGTCGCCGTGCAATCCGGCGTGGCGGGTCGCGGAGTTGGAAAGTGCGCGAAGCTTTTCGGTTAGCAACGACTGGGCCGGCAATTGGCACGACCGCTAGCTTTGATTCCGCCAAGAGAGATTTGCACGTTGGGTCCTGAGGGCCATAATTGACTCTGCGACGTCACGTCTCGCGATGCTTGCACGAGCCCTTTCCGGAGCCGATCTCGACGATGTCTCAACGATGGCAATCGACCTGGGTCCGTTTTGGCGTGACCGCCGCAACTCTGGCCTGCACGACGCCGCCAGCGGATGCCGCCGACAGCACCAAAAGCAGCGCTGCGGTTCCGACGGTGCAAACCTCGAACCGGCCTGAGAGTGCCCCGCCGGCCGACCTGATCGGCAATCATCCGTTGGCCTCGGTGTTGCAATATGCCAAGCAGGAGCAGGAGTATTTGCGCAGCACGGTCCGCGACTTTTCCTGCCGGCTGGTGAAACGCGAGCGAATCGACGGATTCCTGCAAGACTATGAATACATGGACATGCAGGTCCGCGAGGAAGTCCGCGACCAGCAGCGAATGGTCAGTCCGCTGTCCATCTTCCTGGAGTTTCAAAGTCCCAAGAAGGTCGCCGGCCGCCGTGTGCTGTTCGTCGAGGGGCGTCACGAAGGCAAGATGCTGGTGCGCAACGGCGGCAAGCACTTTGAGTACGTCGTGGTCGAGGTCGACCCGCTGGGCGAGACCGCGATGAGCGAAAGCCTGGTGCCGATCACGCAAAGCGGCTTCAACCACATCCTGGCGCAGATGATCAAGGTGCTCGAGCGTCACGCGTCGATCGACACAGACGGCACAAACACCGGAGTGCGGAGAATTTCTGGCGCCAAGATCAACAATCGCCCGTGCAGCGTGATTCGGATCACGCATCCCAAGAAGCAGCAAGGTCTGGAGTTTCACATCGTCAACGTGTTTGTTGACCGCGACCTGCACGTGCCGGTTCGCGTGGACTACAGCGATTGGCCCAAGACCGAAGGGCAGCAGCCGCCATTGATCGCCGAGTACACCTACACGAACTTGCAGCTCAACGTGGGCCTCTCGGAGCGCACGTTTGACCCGGCTCGGCTGAAGGCCAAGAAATAGTGCAAGGTGAAGTTGCACGCTAGCGCACCCGCCCCATTGCTCCTCCGGGTGCGGTAGGGCCCCGGCAGGGACCTCAGCCGGTTCGCCGTCGCGCACGTACCCGCTTCGATCCGGCATGGCCCAGCGCCACCGCGCCGGCTGCCGCCAGCACCAGCGACGACGGCTCCGGCACGGCCACGCCCAGCGTGAACGGTGAGAAGCTGTCGGCCACGTAGGTGATCGTGTGGGCCAACGTGTCCACCGTGCCGCCAAATTGCCAATCGTTGGCCAGCGAGCTGAAGTGCCAGATACCGAGGGTCGACTGATCGAGGCCCGGGGGTAGCAGCGAGGGATCGTAGTTGAACACCAACGTGGCGAAACCGCCATTGAGCGAACCGCTGAAATCCACGCTCCAGATCTGCGGGTTGAGATCGAGCACACCGGTCGACAGCGCAAAGATGGGATTGGCCTCGGCGGCCGCGATCGAGGCGGATGACAGCCCGGTGGTGTCGGGAATCTGCTGGACTGTGAACGTGCCGCCGCTGGTCGGTTGGCTGAACTGAGCCGAGACTCCGCCGGTCGTGCCGGCGCCGCCCAGGGCTTGTGCGACGGTCGCGGCCGGCGCTACGGTGTCGACGTTGGCCGCGCCGAAATGCGCGTGCGAAACTGCGGTGACTGAGTGGGTAAACGTGCCCGAGTAGGGACCGCCGAGGTCGTAACCATACGTGTAGTAGCCGCCCGCGAGCGTGAGGGTCCAATCACCGGATCCCGGAGAGGATTCGGCAAGGACCCAGTTTCCTCCCGTGACGTTATCGCTTGAGCCTACGAAGTTTTCGTGAAACGCAGCCACCGGGTGCACGGCGTCCATTCCGCCCGAACTGACCGTGAAATCGGTCTGATTGGCCGCGTAGACGCCGCCGCTGCCTGCGATCGGCGCGCTGTTAAAGTCCCAGATCAAGTCGCGAACCGCGAAGTATGACTGGCCACCGGCGGTCGTGGCCGCGTAATTGGCTGACGCCGACCCAGGAACTGCCCCGGGCCCTGGCGAACCGGAATGCGGCGAATCGATCTGATAAAATCCGTGACCCCCAACGAACTGCAGCGTGGCGGGCGTGCCGGCCAGCGGATCGAACCGGACCAGGAAATGTCCGGTGACCCCTGAGGTCAGGCTGCCCGGGGACTGGGGCTGATAGGGTCCGTAGACGTCGTCGGAACCGGACCACGTGGCCGAGCTCAGTCCGTGATCGATCGTGAAAATGATGTCCTCGGCCACAGCCGCCACTGGGGACCAGGCCAGGATCGCGACAGCGATGAGAGAAGCCAATGTTGTCACCTGCCGAAGTGGCCCGCGCGGGGTGTAGTTCATGAGCGTTTCCTCGGAAGTTGGTACCAATGGGTCAATGGTTCGCAACAGGCGAGCCGCGTGCGATCCGTCTACTCTGCAAGGGGTGAAAACTTGACGAAACGGACGTCCATTCGGCAAGAATCTCCAGAATGTGGCCGGTGCGACCGCTTCGGCTTGCCTGAATTACCAATTCCGACGCTCTGCTTGGCGGACTGCCGCGGCGAGAATCGTTGCAAACCCGATGGTGACCTTACCGATAAAGCCTGATGTGTCGCTTCGTCGGCACGACCCGCCGCGGCGCAGTGCGCGCTGCCTCCGCCCCCCGAGCAATGGATTGCGAGATTGTCATGCCCGAGGTCACCACTCGACCCGTTTACGCTTCGCGTTGGATTTGGATTGTCCTGCTGTGGGCGATTGCCCTGAGCCTGGTTCCCGCCGCGCTGCGGGCACAGGTCCTGGTGCCCGGCACGGGAACAAAAGCGGTGAAGGTGGGCGACGACTTCGAGGACGAGAAATGGAGCTACACGTTCAACTCGCCCAAGAGCAGCGAGGAGAACGACAAGATCCAGCGATTGCCCGGCGGCGGCTCGACAAACGGCCGCTGGTTCGAGGGCATCATGCGGGGTCAGCCCGACGTGATCAAGCGTGTGCCCACGCCCGATGGTGGTCTGTCCAGCAGCGGCAGCTCGTTGCTGATGATCTCGCGTCAGACGGGCGTGCCCGGTCACTACAGCCGGACGATGCAGCAGGACGACCTGATCGTCAATTGCGTCTCGCGTCTGGGCGGCGGCATTTCGGTCGGCCGGACTCCCAACGTCGTCGTGCGGGTTTACCTGCCGCCGTGGGAAGAGTGGGAGCGGCGCAACGGACCCTCGTTCGGTTTCCGCGCGGCTTGCCAGGCCTGGACAACCAAGACTAAGAAGGGCTCCGGCTTTTTTGGCGGCGGCGGCGGGACGCAGACCAAGCTCGAGACCTACTGGCCCGGTATCTGGATTCACTTTGTCCCGGGCGACGGCAAGGAGAAGGCGGACTCGGCCTTCCTGACCGTCCGCGCCGGATCGATCGGACAGGATCTTATCGGGCCCAAGATCAAGGAGCCGGGCTGGTGGACCTTTGGCATGTCGTTCGCCCCGGACGGTCGGATCGAATATTTTGGCAAGCCGGGCGTAGAAGACCTGACGGCCAACGACCTGATCACGTCGCAGCATCCCTATGGATTTCGCTGCGAACGATTTGAGACTTTCTTCTTCAACGTCGTGAGCGGCGACAACGGCAACTGGTCGACCCCCTGGATCATCGACGATCCGTCGTTGTTCGTGGGCGCCAAGCAAGAGTTTGTCCGTCGCGACAAACCGGCAGCGCGGTAGCACCGCCTGAAACAGGCCGTCAGCCAAAGTGCTCGTCGCTGCGTGTGCGGCGTGACATGCTTACGCGGCGCCGCTGGAATTGTGCGCAGGTGCGTTCCGCGGTGTCGCCAGCAGGACTTGCTCCGCCAGGCGATGTTCGATCGTGACCATCTGGCGATAGCAGCGCCGCCAGCGGGACGCGGCGGGCGAATCGGTGCGGGCCGAACTGCACGCCCGCAACTCTTGCTCGAGCGCGACGATCTTTCGTTCGAGGTCCGCGAGCTGCTGCTCGAGCGCCCGATTGGTAATCCGCATAGATATTGTGCGCTTTGTGGGGTCTCGGGGAGCCTGCGCGGCGCAGCGCGCCTCGCTATTCCCTAAGGTGCACAATTACTCAGAAGCGGACGAAAAAACTGCCGACCAGGGGCAAACTTTTCACGGTGTCGTAGGTCTGGAGGAACCGCGCTGCCCCCGCGCGAGTGGTGCGGGATGTCCGTGTGAGCGGTTCGGCGCGCACGAGATCGCGAGCTAGTGCGTGAGTCGCCTCTCGATGCCGACCCGCATAGGACTATCCGAAGGTCGCGACCGCGGTCGGCGCGTCTTTATGGATTTCGAACAGCTTGTCCAGCCGCGTGATTTTAAAGACGTCGAGCGGATTGGCGGCGATGCCGCTCAGCTTGAGCTTAATCTTGTCCGCCTTGCAGCGCTTGTGTAGTTGCACGAGCTTGCCGAGCATGGCACTGGACATGTACTCAACCGAATGAAAATCGACGACGAGCTTGCGATTTCCGGATGCCTCCAGGCCGACGTGTTCGAACTCCTGGCCGATCTGGTCGATGATGGCCTGATCCAGGATCGAGGCCTGGCGAAAGCTCACCACCAGGACCTCGCCGGCGTCCTTCAATTCGAGATAAGTGTACTTAAACGTTCTAGCCATGGACGGGTTCTCGAACCGAAAGCGCACCGGGCGCCGAGAGGTAAACTCAGATCGCTCGATTCTAGGAAACTCCCTGGCAGCCTGCAAATGCCCGCCGGCGACTTCTCGACCGGACACGGGTATGCGACCGCACCAGGCCTGCGGCCGTGCGGAATCAGGCGAGGCCCGTCAGACCACGGACCCGGTTTGGGCCAGTACCGACGGTTTACTTCGTAACAATTGCTGCCACCGGTGCGACCGGCCCTGTTTCCTGAGGGAAAACATCCCATCTGCGCGCAAACTGCGAGCTAAATTCCAATGAAACTGCTACACGATGCCCCCTATACAGTCCCCCTGAATCCGGTTAACGCATATGCCCCGTTCTGGCTTCGAGCAGCCCTCACAAATCGAAGAACGACCGACCATCGTCACCGTGGCCAGCGCTACGGCTATGCTGGTCGGGATGCTGGTGTTGGTGGGCTGGATATTTGACGTCGAGCCGCTCAAGACCGTTTTGCCGGGCATGGCCACGATGAAGGTCAACACGGCCCTCTCGCTGGTGCTGGTCGGATTTGCGTTGCGGCAGTGCTTGCGAGGCGGCGAGATTCACCCCACGCGAACCGAACAAATCGCCGCCGCCATCGTGGTGCTCGTCGCCAGCGCGACGCTCTTTGAATATGGCACGGGCGTGAACCTGGGCATCGACAACGCCCTGATCGCGGATCGCGCCGCCGGTGCGTTTGCAGCCTTCCCACCCGGCCGAATGTCGACGGTGACGACCATCTGCCTGCTCCTGCTGGGCACCGCATTGTTGCTATTGCCCGCCAACGGCCTCTCTGCCCGCCGCTGGGTGCAGGGCGCTGCTCTGTTCGCCTTGTTGGCGTCCGGCCTGGGGCTGGTCAGCTATGCCTACGACATCGGGGCGCTGTTTCAGATCAATCCCTACAGCACAATGGCCATGCATACCGCGGCCACCATCACGATCGTCTCGATGGGTATTCTCTACGCGCGGCCCGACTTCGAGGTGATGGGTCCGATTCGCAGCCAGCGACTGGGTGGTCTTGCGGCGCGGACCCTGCTGCCGGCCGGCGTTTGCATTCCACTTATCATTGGCTGGATCGGCCTGCAGGGGCGGCAGCTCGGTTACTACCGGCTTGAGTTTGGCCTGGCCATGCACACCGTCTCCACGATCATCGCTTTTGTCGTGCTGGTCTGGTACAGCGCTCGCACGCTCAACCATGCCGACGAGCAGCGCGACCTGGCGCAAAAGGCCGAGCGCGATTTGCGCCGCATGTCGGAGCTCGACCCGCTGACAGGGCTGTTGAATCGCCGCAGCCTGGCCGAACAGACCGCCCGCGAATGGGACCGCATCGTGTGGAGCGATCGCCCGCTGTCCTGTCTGATGCTGGACCTGGACTTCTTCAAAGCCATCAATGACACCTACGGCCATATGTTGGGCGACGCGGCGCTGACGCAAGTGGCCTCAATCCTCAGCGAACATTGCCGGCCGGGCGACCTGGTTGCCCGCTACGGCGGCGAGGAGTTCTGCATCATCGCCCCCGAAACCTCGGCGCATGGCGCCAGCCAGCTCGCCGAACGTCTGAGTCGCGCCCTGTCGGGCAGGACCTTTCGCCTGGGAAGCCACACCTTGCGTCTGACCGCCAGCCTGGGCGTGGCCGAGGCCCAGGGTCCGCAGGATTCGATCGACGCCATGCTGGGCCGAGCCGACCAGGCCTTGCTCTCGGCCAAACGGTCCGGCCGAAACCGCGTGGTCGTCTATCCGACGTCGGCCGATGACCCGTCATCGGGTTACTTCCTGCCCTCGCCGCCTGTGCCGGGCGCCGACACGACCGCGGATCTCGTCCTGCCGTCGCCGCTTCACAGCGATTAGACTGCTGTTCTGAACGCGGCATCGCCTTTCTGACCCGCCGCGGTGCTGCGACTGCACGGTGAAAACTGCTTGCCCCGTCGACCGCGCGCGGCGAAAATCGGCTCGTTGCTGTGACACTCGCACCTGACCGCGATACATTCTGCGCGAGTGCATCGACACTCTGGTAAAGTTCATCGACGACTACAAGGCTCAGCGATTGGCGGTTGCCAACATCGCTGACGTCGACCAAAGGAGCAGCTCTTGGCCAAGAATGACCCTGCCGCGGCGGATGACCCCGCGGCGCCGCCGGCGACCTATCGCGAAGTGCGCTATCGCCATTCGGGCAACTTTGTGCCGCTGTTGGCCGAGGCGGGTGTGTCGCTGCTGGTTTCTACCTACCAGGCGGGCAAGCTCGTCAATATCGGCGTCGCCGATGGCCGGTTGTCGCTGGCGCTCCATAACTTCGAGCAGGCGATGGGCCTGGCAGTGCACCCGCGGCGATTGGCCGTGGGCAGCCGCGGCGTGATCTGGTTTCTGCAGGACGCTCGGGAGCTGGCGCCGCGACTGTCACCGCCGGGTCGCTACGACGCCTGCTACCTCGCCCGGCAATCGTTCATCACGGGCAGCATTCACGGCCACGAGATGGCCTGGGTCGGCGACGACCTGTGGGTGGTCAATACTTTGTTCTCATGCCTCTGCACGCTCGACGAAGAGTTCAGCTTTGTCCCCCGCTGGCAACCGCCGTTCATCACGGCGCTCGAGGGTCACGACCGCTGCCACTTAAACGGCCTGGCGATCGCCGACGGCCGACCGAAGTACGTGACCGTAATGGCCGAAACCGACACCGCGGCCGGCTGGCGAGCTGTTAAAGCCCAGGCCGGCGCCGTGTTGGACGTGAGCACCGGCGCCGCCGTGACGCGCGGTCTGGCCATGCCGCATTCGCCCCGCGTTTACCAGGACAGGCTATGGGTACTGCACTCGGGCTGCGGCAGCCTGGAGGTGGTCGATCTGGCTAATGGGCGTCGTCAGACCGTGACGACCCTGCCGGGGTATACCCGGGGTCTGGCGTTCCATGGTCAGTTCGCCTTCGTAGGGCTCTCGCGCATTCGCGAGACCTCGGTCTTTGGCGGCGTGCCGATCGCCGAGCGGCGCAGTGAATTGAAATGCGGCGTGGCCGTGGTCGACCTGACCAGCGGCCAGGCCGTGGCCTATCTGGAGTTTGAGAGCGGCGTGGAGGAGATCTTCGACGTGCAGGTTGTGCCTGCGCGTTGCGTCGCCCTTACCGGACCCTATCCGGCGCAGGACGATGCCCAAGACGTCTGGGTGGTGCCGCCACCGGGCACAATTCCGCAACGGCCTGACGTGCATGCGCGGCCCGAGAGCGAGCAGCTGCTCTCCGACCCGGACGTGTCGGCGCTGCTGAGCCAAGGCTTGGCGTTGCATGGGCAAGGTCGCCACACCGAAGCCGTCGAGCAGTTGCAGCGCGCGGCAAACGCCCGGCCACAGTCGGCCGAGATTCACAACCATCTTGGCAATGCCTGGCAGGACTGTGGCCGCCAAGACCTGGCGCTGGCCAGTTACCGCCGCGCGGCCGCAGCGAACCCACGCTTCGCCCCGGCACAACAGAACCTCGGTTACCTACTCATCAATGCTGGGTCTCTCGACGAGGGCCTCGAACACCTCCGCCGTGCGCAGGAGGTCTCACCGCAAGCGGTCAATCGTGTGATGCTGGCGACGTCACTGCCAGTGATTTACGATTCGCAGGGCGATCTGACACGCCGTCGCCAGTCGCTGGAGGATGGTGTGCGGCAACTGGTCGCGGATCAGGTGACGATCGATACCACGAACTCAACTATTCCGACCAACTTCTTTGCCGCTTACCAGGGGGGCAGCGATCGCGAGCTGGCCGAAAACCTGGGCCAGGTATTTCGCGGTCCGCAGCTCGTGCCACCCTTTGACGGCCGCCGGCGCACGGGTCGCATTCGCGTGGGCATGCTCTCGTCGCATCTTTGCGATCACACAATTGGCCGGCTGAACCTGGGAAGGGTCGCGCAGTTTTACCGCAAGCGGTTTGAGCTGTTCGCTCTGTCGATCGGCCACCGCGACGACGTGCTGGCCGAGTCCTTTCGCCGCGACGCCGAGCACCATCTCACGCTCACCGGCAGCGTGGAGAGCATCCGCCGGCAGGTCGCCGATCTGGCGCTCGACCTGCTGTTCTTTCCCGACGTGGGCATGAATGCCCTGACCTATACCCTGGCCTTCTCGCGGATGGCGCCGGTGCAGTGCGTCGGTTGGGGCCATCCGGTCACGACCGGCAGCCCCGCGATGGACTTCTTTCTGTCCAGTGAATTGCTGGAAACGCCCGCCTCCGACAACCAATACACCGAGCGGCTGGTTCGCGCCGCCACGCTGGGCACATACTACTATCGCCCGCAGATCAAGGAGCCGCTCCGCTCTCGCTCCTCGTTCGGCTTGCCGGAGAATCGGCACCTGTATGCCTGCCCGCAGACCTTGTTTAAGATCCATCCCGAGTTCGATGCGATTTTGCGGGGCATCTTGGAGCTTGACCCGGCGGGCGAGCTGATCCTGATCGCGGCGCGGCAGCAGGAGTGGACCCGGTTGCTGCGAGACCGTTTTACCCGCACGCTCGGAGAGATGTCGCGTCGCGTGCATTTTTTGCCGGCTCAGCCGCACGCCGATTTTTTGCAACTCAACGCGCTGGTCGACGTGCTGTTGGATCCCATCCACTTCGGTGGCGGCAACACGAGCTACGAAGCCTTTGCTCTGGGCACTCCGGTGGTGACGTTGCCCGGCGAGTTTCTCCGCAGTCGCATCACGTTGGCCCTCTATCGAAAGCTGGGCGTGATGGATTGCGTCGTCGCCACGCCCGCGGAGTATGTCGCCAAGGCTGTGCGACTAGGTACCGACCCGGACCATCGTCGCGCGACTAGCCGCCGGATCCTCGACGCGTCGGGCGTCTTGTTTGAAGACGCCAAAGAGATCCGCGACTTCGAGCGGTTTCTCGCCTGGGCTGCTGCAGGGGGCGCGACACCCTGGCAAGCGGCAGGTTAACAATCTGCCGGGTGTGAGAGGCGTCCAAGTGCATCGCGCCCGTAGTGGCGACCGTGGCTCGCCCTACTCTTTGCCGGCGACCTTGGTCTGCGTCGCTCGCAGCGCTTCGCGCTTGACCTTGGCGGCCTCGCGCTTGGCCTGATCAGCGGCGCGCCGCTCCTTGCGAACGGCAATCTTCTGCTGCCGCGCTTCCTCGGCCTGAAGAGCCGCGGCTTGCTGCTCACGCTCATAGGCCTGCTGCATGTAGGCCAACCGCAGGTACGGCTCGTTCATCTGAAGCTGGCGATTGTAAACATTGGCCCGCTCGTAGCCGGGCATGGCAAACGTCATTGAGCTGGCCATCTCGCTAGGTCGCATGGCGCGCATCCCGCCACGTCCCCCACCGCCGGCACAACCGCCTTGGCCCCGGGCCACCGTGGCAATCGAAAACGGGGCAGCAAGCAAGATGGTCCCAAACGCGAGCAACCCAAGATGTCGATTCATGGCTCCCTCTCTCAAAGAAGTGTTCCTATTCTCTTGGGGAGATTTTCCGGGGTCCGCGCCACACTAATCGGTCGATAATCGGTGGGGTTTCGCCGAAGAACCTAGGAATACTCCGGATAATAGTAGCGAAAACACACCTCGCACAGTCCGTGACTGGTGTTTTCTGGCGGCTCGGTGACCCAGGCCGGGATCCAGTCCCAGCGTCTGCGCTCCCCGTTGCGGCGAATCCGCCGGCAGTGCATACATTGGCGGATCAGGTGGTGCTCGTCGACGTAGTCGCGAGCCGCGGGTTGCTCTGAAACGTTGGGGTCGCGGGGATGAGGGCATTCCACGACCAACGAATTTACCACGAGCAACCCTGCCCCGCCGGCCAGCGGATAAACCCGTTCGACAAACCGGCGCAGGTTGGTCGGACTTGAGCACTCATACTCGTGTTGCCAGGGCGACTCGGACGAGAGGGCCGTTCGAAACGCGCGCCGGTAAAACGGGGCCAGCGGATCGGGGATCGCGTCCAACACCGAGCGGCCTAGGCCCCAATGCTGGCTGATGGCCGGTTCGCCGCCGTTCGCCGCGGCGAACGCAAACCACCCGGCATTCAGATAGGCCAGCGTCAGCTCCGGCCACAATCCAAACACGGCGTCCAACGTGTCTCCCAAGCCGGCTCGCTCGAATGATTCGATGTAGGGTACGAATTTTGGATCGCACTGTGACCCAGACGCTTTGCCAGACATTTTCCGCCCCGGCTGATGTGAATCACGCGCGAGGTAACGATGCTCGTCGACCGGCATGATGGCAGGCATAATACCGACGTGGCCAAGCCTCAGGCAAGTGATCGCCGCGAATCGCACTGACTCACAACGGCGCATTTGCGAGGACCCAATCCCCTGGCCCACAAAAAATGCCACAGTGCGGCTCAAGAGATGTGCGATCTAGCGCGCGGCCGAGACAACAGATCCGACGAAGTTCATACCGCCACGGTGTGGTGGCAGCAGAGCCTCTTAGGTCCAATCGTCTTCTTCGGCGAACGCCTGATCGACCAGCGGCTCTGCCGACTGCTCGGAGGAAGTATCCTTGCTGGTCGTGAGCATGCTGGTGGCGGTGTTGCCGACTGTGTCGGCGGCGGTCGCGGTGTAGGTCAAGGTGCCGTCGGGCAAGCCGCTGACGTCGATGTTCTCGATCGTCCAGGTGCCGCCGGCGCCGACCACGATGGAGTAGGTCGTCGAGCTGCTCGCGCCGTTGGTCACGATCAAGGTGATCGTCGCGCCGACCTCTCCCGTGCCGCCAGCCGACGTGGCGGAGGCATTTTCGGCGGTCACGGGAGTGGTCGCGCTTGTCAATGCCACATCCGGCGCCGTCGAGTCCTTGGTGGCGGTCTTGGTCACGACCACCGAGTTGTTCTGGCCGTCGGTCGCCGTCACGCGGAAGGTGATCGTGCCGTTGGCCATGGCGCTGGCGTTGATGCCGGAGATCGACCAGATGCCGCCGGCCGAAACGCTGCTCGTATAGGGGGGCGTCGTCAGATTGCCGTCGGTCACCACGAGGCTAATCGAAGCGCCCGGCTGGCCTTTGCCCGTGATGGTGACGTCCGAGGCAGAGTCGACATCGACAGGATCGGTGACGATGTCAATCGACACCGTCGTCTTGGTAGTCGCGTGCTCGGTCTGGCTGCTGTTGCCGTGACTGTCGGTGGCCGTGACCGTGTAAACTACCTCATCATCGTCGAGACTGCTGGTGTCGATTCCGCTGATCGTCCAGGCCCCGTTGGCGTCGGCCGTAGTTGCATAGGCCGTGGTCGTGTTGTCGCCGTCGGTAACCACCAGCGAGATGGTGGCGCCCGCCTCGCTGGTGCCGCTGGCCGTCGCGTTGTGGGCCGTGGCGATCGAAATCGGCCCGGTCGAACTGGTGATCGCGACGGCGGGGCCGGCGGTATCCTTTGTCGTGGTTTCGGTGTCCGAGGCGGAGTTGCCGGCCTCGTCGGTGGCGTTGGCTGTGAAGGTGATGGTGCCGTCGGTCAGGCCGCTGGTGTCGATGCCGGTGATGGTCCAGGTGCCGTTTTCAGCAACCGTTGCGGAGTGGGTAGTAGTGCTGTGCGTGCCGTCGCTGCCCACCAGCGAGATCGTGGCTCCTGCCTCGCCGGTGCCGCTGACCGTCACCGACTCTTCATTTTCGCCGCCGATCGGGTTGGTCACGCTGGTGACCGCCACGCTGGGCGCCAAGGTGTCCTTCAGGGTCGTGTGCGTGGTCTGTGCCGTGTTGCCTCCCGCGTCGGTGGCGGTGACCGTATAGGTCAACTCGCCGTCGTCCAGGTCGCTGAGGTCAAGGCCCGTGATTGACCAGGCGCCGTTGGAGTTGGCCGTAGCGGTGTGAGTTGATGTGGAGTTCGTGCCGTCCGAGACCACGACCGTGACGGTCGCGCCGGCCTCGGTGGTGCCGCTGATCTGGGTGGCGGCCGCATTGGCGGCGTTGACCGGGTCGGTGGCATTGCTGACCGCGATCGTCGGCACGACCGTGTCCTTGACCGCGGTTCGCGTAACCGTGGCCGAGTGCTCCTGGCCGTCGTCGGCGGTGACGGTGAACGTGACCGTGCCGTCGGCGAGCGCCGTCAGGTCAATGCCTTCGATCGACCAGGTGCCGTTCTCGCCCACGGTGGTGGTGTGGGGGGAGGTGTTGTTGGTGCCATCTCCAGCCACCAGCGTGATCGTGGCGCCGACTTGTCCGGTACCGCTGACCGTGATGCTGCCGGCCGTCTCGGCGTTGATGGGCGTGCTGACCGAAGTCACGGCGACCGTGGTCTTGGTGGCGGTAAACTCATCCTCGGCCGTGTTGCCGGCGTCGTCGGTGGCGGTGGCCGTGAAGGTCAGTTCGCCGTCGCCGAGCGTCGAGGTGTCGATGCCCGAGATGGTCCAGGTGCCGTTTTCTCCAACCGAGGCCGTGTAGGGCGTGGTCGAATGCGTGCCGTCGCTGACGATCAGGGAGATCGTCGAACCGGCCTCGCCGGTGCCGCTGATTTCCAGATTGTCGTAGTTGCTCAATCCAATCGGACCGGTCAGTTCGCCGATCGTGACGTCCGGTGGCAGCGTGTCTTTCTGGACCGCACGGGTGATCTCGGTCTCGTTGCCGGCCGCGTCGGTCGCGGTGAGCTGATAGGTGACCGTGCCGTCGGTCAACGTCGAGGTGTCGATGCCCGCGATGCTCCAGGTGCCGTTGGCGGCGACCGTGGCAATGTAGGCCGCGGTGGTATGGGTGCCGTCGGTGACGACCAGCGAGATGGTCGCGCCGATCTCGCCGGTGCCGCTGGCCGAGCCATTGGCCTTGTTGCCGGCATTGATCGGGTCGGTGACGCTGCCAAAGGCCGCCTCGGGGGCCACGGTGTCCTTGACCGCGGTCTTGCTGCTCTCGGCCGAGTTCTCCTGGTCGTCGGTGGCAGTGGCCGTGAACGTGAGCGTGCCGTCGGGCAGGTCGCTGACGTCGACGTCGGCGATGCTCCAGGTGCCGTCCTGGCCGACCGTGGCGGTGTATTCCGTGGTGGCGTGATCGCCGTTGGTGACGACCAGCGAAATCGCTGCGCCGACCTGGCCGGTGCCGCTGACCGTCAATTGGTCGGCGTTTTGGGCATTGATCGGGCTCGTAACGAACAACACGGTCACGGTGTGCTTGGCCGCCGTCTTGGTCGCGGTTGCCGAATTGCCGGCCGCGTCGGTCGCCGTGGCGGTGAAGGTCAGCGTGCCGTCGGCCAGGTCCGAAGTGTCGATGCCGTTGATCGTCCAGGCGCCGTTGCTGGCGACCGTGGCGGTGTAGGCGGTGGTCGAGTTGGCGCCGTCGCTGACGACCAACGAGATCGTGGCGCCCGCCTCGCCCGTGCCGCTGGCCGTGGCATTGGTGTGATTGGCCAGGCCGATCGGGTCGGTGACCGTGGTGACCGCCACTGTCGGCACGACCGTGTCCTTGAGAGCGGCCTTGCTGGCGGTGGTGGTGTTGCCCGCCGCATCCTTGGCGGTGATGGTGTAGGTGATCGTGCCATCGGGCAAAGCAGAGACGTCGATGTCCGTGATGCTCCAGGTGCCATTGCTGGCGACCGTGGTCGTGTAGGCAGTGCTGGTTACCGCCCCGCCGCTGACAACCAGCGAGATCGTCGCGCCGGCTTCGCCCGTGCCGCTGGCCGAGGTATTTGCCTTGTTGGCGTTGTTGACCGGATCGGTGACCGTGGACACGGCGCCCGTCGGTGCAACGGTGTCCTTGGTCGCGGTCTTCGTGGCTTGCGAAGTCTCGCCGGTGGTGGCGGTGGCGACGATCTTAAAGGTCAGGGTGCCGTCGGCCAGGGCACTGACGTTGATGCCGTTGATGGTCCAGGTGCCGTTGGCCGCGACTGTGGACGTGTAGGCGCTGGTCGTGTTGGTGCCGTCGGTGACGGTCAGCGAGATCGTGGCGCCGGGCTCGCCGGTGCCGCTGGCCGAGACGTTCGCCTTGTTGCTGTTGTTGATCGGGCTGGTGACCGTTGAAATCGCCGCGTCGGCCACGCCGCTGGCGATCGTGTAGCTGGGGCCGATGAACGTGCCGTTGCCCGAGCCCGTGCCGCCGAGCGGGCTGGTGGCGGCGTCGATGATCGAGTCGTTGTCGACCAGCTTCAGTCCGAGCGTTCCGCTGCCACCGCCAACGTTGACCGTCACGGTGTAAGTGGTGCCGCTGCCGGTCACGCTGGCGACCGACGCGCCGGTGATGCCGTTGGAGCCAACGACGGCAAAGTCCGCCACGTCGACGCCCGTCACTACCTGGTTGAACGTGACAGTGAAGGTCACGGTCGATCCGCTCACCGGTTCGGTGCTGGCCTTTACGATCGAGGTGACGACGGGCGCCGAGGTGCCGTAATCCGTGATGACCTGGTTGTAAAGCGTGGTACCCGACGGGGACGAGGCCAGGAACATCCGCATCGAGACCTGGTCGGCTACGAGGCCGAGTTCGCCAAAGTTGTATCCCCTGCCGGACGCGGTGCCATCGATCGAGATGGCCGAGATCGCATTAGCGCTGGCGGTGCCGCCCAGGGTGCCTGCGGTGGTATCGCCGTCGCGCACCTTCTTCGGCTGGGCCTGGGTGATCACGTAGGTGCCGGCGACCAGGCCCGAGAATTGATAGGTGCCGTCCGCACCGGTGGTGGCGGTTCGCGTGGGCAGTGCGTTGCCGGCGCCGTCGGTGCCATTGAGCGTGACGATCACGCCGGCGATGCCTGATTCGCCCGAATCAAGCTTGCCGTTGTCGTTGGCGTCGACAAATACCTTGCCGCTCAGGCTGCCGTTGGCCGTGGCGGTTTTGGTCGAGGTAATGGTGCTCGAGGCGCTGTTGCCCGCGGTGTCGGTGGTGGTGGCGGTGAAAGTGAGGGTGCCATCGGCCAGGGCGCTGACGTCGATATTGCTAATGCCCCAGGTGCCGTCGCTGGCCACGGTGACGCTGTAGTTGGTGGTGGTGTGGGTGCCGTCGGTGGCCTTGACGATCACCAGTTGCCCCACCGTGCCCGTGCCGCCGATGGTCACGGTGTTGTCGTTGGCGCTCGTGATGGGATTGGTCACCGTCGAAATGGCGACGGTGGGGGCGACGGTGTCCTTCGAGGCCGTCTTGGTCGACTGGGCCGAGTTGCCTTCGTCGTCGGTCGCGGTCACTCGATAGGTGATCGTGCCGTCGGCCAGGCTGCTGACGTTGATGCCCGTGATGCTCCAGGTGCCGTTGGCGGTGATGGTCGCCGTATAGGCCTGGGTTGTGTTGGTGCCGTCGGTCACGACCAGCGAGATCGTGGCTCCGGCCTCGCCGGTGCCGCTGGCCGAGGTGCTGCTGGCGTTCGTCGAATTGACCGGATTGGTCACGACCGTCAGGCTGACCGTCTTTTTCACAGCGGTTTGCGTGGCTTGCGCCGTGTTGAACGCGCCGTCGGTGATCGTGACCTGGTAAGTGACCGTGCCATCGGCCAGAGTGCTGACGTTGATGCCCGTGACGCTCCAGGTGCCATTCTCTGCCACCGTGGTCGTGGTGGCGGTGGTGCTGTTGGTGCCGTCGGTGATCACCACCGAGATCGTGGCTCCGGCCTCGCCCGTGCCGCTGATGGTGACGGAGTTGGCATGCGCCAGGTCGATCGGATTGGTGACCGAATTAATGGCGACGGTTGGCGCCACCGTGTCCTTGGTGGCCGTGCGGGTAACCGTGGTCGAATTCCCCGAGGGATCGGTCACTGTAATCGTGTAAGTGATCTCGCCGTCTGCGAGCGTGGTGACGTCGATGTCGGTGACGCTCCACGTGCCGACGTCACTGGCGGTGCCGGTCTTGGCCGTGGTGGTATGGGTGCCGTCGGTGGCCGTGACGGAAATCGTCGACCCGGCGTCGGTCGTGCCGTTGGCATGCGTGGTCGTTTTGTTGCCGGAGTTGATCGGGTCGGTGACGCCCAACACGTTGACCTCGGGCGCCACGGTGTCCTTGGTCACGGTCTTGCTGTGTTCGGCCGAATGTTCCTGGTCGTCGGTGGCCGTGGCGGTAAAGGTCAGCGTGCCGTCGTCGAGCTCGCTGACGTCGATGTTCGAGATGCTCCAGGTGCCGTTGGAGTTGATCGTGGTCGTGTACTCTTGCGTGGTGTGCGTGCCATCGCTGACCACCAGCGTGACGCTGGCGCCCGGCTGCCCCGTGCCGCTGGCCGAGGTGGCGTTGTCGTTGTTCGCGTTGATGGGATTGGTCGTTACGGTGACGGCGATGGCCGATTTAGTGGCGGTCTTGGTAGCCACTGCCGTATTGCCGGAGGTGTCGGTGATTGTGGCCTTGTAGGTGATGGTGCCGTCGTTGATGGGGCTGACGTCGATGCCGGTGATGGTCCAGGCGCCATTGGCGGCAACCGTGGTCGTGTAGGCGATGGTCGACGTGACGCCGTCGGTCACGACCAACGAGATCGTGGAGCCGGGCGTGCCGGTGCCGCTGGCACTCGCGTTCTCGACGTTGCCCAGGTTGAGCGGATCGGTGACGGTTGTGATGGCGGCCGTCGGCGCCACGGTGTCCTTGGTGGCGGTAGTCGCGTTCGATCCGCCGTTGCTCGCGGCGTCGGTGGCCGTGGCCGTGAAGGTCAGCATGCCGTCGGCCAGAGCGCTGACATTGATGCCCGTGATGGACCAGGTGCCGTTGGCGGCGACCGTGGTGGTATAGGCGGTGGTGACCGCGGTGTTGTCGGTCACGGTCACCTTGATCGTGGCACCCACCTCGCCGGTTCCACTGGCGGTCACGTTGGCCGAGTTCGTGGAGTTGATGGGATTGGTGGTCGACGTGATCTCGACTGCCGGCGCTACCGTGTCTTTGGTGGCTGTCTGCGTGTCGGTGAACGTTTCGTTCTCGGAGTCGGTCGTGGTGGCAGTGTAGGTGATCGTGCCGTCGTTCAGGGCGCTGACGTTGACTCCGGTGATGGTCCAGGTGCCGTTGCTGGCCACGGTAGCCGTGTAGTTTGTCGTGGTGTGGGTGCCGTCGCTGGCCTTGAGCGTGATCGTGGCGCCCGCGTCGCCGGTGCCGCTGACGGTCGTGCTATCTTTGCTGCCGATGTTGATGGGCGTGGTGACCGAGTCGATGGACACCGGCGGCGTCACGGTCAGCGAGAACGACTGGGCGTCGTGAATGTTGTACGTCGAGTCGTCGGCATGGGCCAAGAGATTGATCGTGCCGGTGAAACCCGCCGTGGGCGTCAGGGTGACGTTGACTGTGTCGGCGTCGACGTTGGTTACCGAGACGGTCACGTTGGCCGGGGTGCCTCGGAAGCCGTCGCCGCCGGTGACCGTGAATGACAGGTTGCCCGCGGAGAATTCTTTGGCCGACATCTGGAACGAGACGGCTTCGCCGATGCGCGTGGTCAGGTTGTTGACAGTTTGCAGCAACAGGGGCGCGGTCTGCGAGGGTTGCGTGGCCGGCGCGGCCGAAATCGTAAACGTCCGCGCCGCCGTGCTGCCGTCGCTGGAGGTGGCCGTGACGGTAATGGTCGAGGTGCCGGTGAAGCCATTTGGCTCCGTGACCTGGATCACGCCGTTTTGATTGTCGTTGATGATCGTGGCTGCAGTGATCTTGACCGGCGACGACGGCGAACTGACGTTGTCCGAGATGCCCTGCGCGCTCATGATCTTCTGATAGATGTCGAACCCGCTGGTCAACTGACCAAAGATTGAATGGCGGAAATTCAGATACTGCGAGGTATCGCCCAGCGGCAAGTCGATGTCGGTGATAAAGAACTCGGACGTGTTGCTGTTGACCGAGCCGGGGTTGGCCATCGCCAGAATGCCCGGGCTGTTGAAGCTGAGCAGGGAATTGAACTCGTCATTAAAGGCTGGGGCGGTCTTGGTTCCGTTGGCTCCGGCCTGGGCGACGAAGTTGGGCACGATGCGATAGAAGCTCAGCCCGTTATAGAAGCCGCTGTTGACCAGGTTCTCGATCGTATTCACGGTGTCGGGCGCGAGGTCTTCGAACAGTTCGATGGTCAGCGTGCCCGAGAAGGCCGTGCCGGTGTTATCGACGCCGGAGACGGTCAATTGCAGCGTGGGATTGCCGTCCATGATGGCGACGTGCACGTTCGAATTGCTGCTGCTGGCAGTGAACGAGACGGTGTGTCCGGGGTCACTGGCGGTCAACGGCACGTACAGCGCCTTGCCGGAGGGGACAGAGAAGACCCCGCCGGTGTCATGGCCCGAGATGGGGCTGAGCGTGACGGCCAGCAGGTTGCGAAACTCGAGCGGCTCGAGCGAGAGCAGGTGCTGTCCGAGCGCGCGTTTGTGGCGATGCGCGCGCGGAGCGCCCTGGTGGCGATTGTGGAATTGCGCTGCGCGTTGAAACCGTTTCCAGAGATGTCTCATCGAGGTGGATGTCCTGGTGCACGCCGTGAATACGACAGATGGGAGGGGTGGCCGTCGGCGGCCCAACGCGTGTCACACCACACGCGCGGGCCGCCTTCGGGCCGATTTGGCCAATCCGACCACTCCCGTGGGAATAGACCGAGCGGTCGGAAAACAGGGCCATCTCAACTGGCTATCAAAAGGAACGGAGCGGCAGGGCCCGAGCGCGCGCGGATTTTCCGAGATTCCCGGGGAAAAATCCGTAACCCATTGATGGATAACCGGTTGCGGCTCTTTTGAGATCTGCCGTCCCAAGGTCTATATTGGCGCCATTCCGGCGATTGCCCCGCTTGCAGCCAGGGACTCTTAAACCAGCAGGTCGCGTCATGAGCAAAGTTCTCGTCACCGGTGGTTCTGGCTTCATCGGCAGCCATTGCCTCTTGCAGCTCTTGGCGGCGGGGCACGAAGTGCGGACCACGGTGCGCAACTTGGCGCGCGAGGCTGACGTCCGCGCCATGCTAAAGCAAGGCGGCGCGGAGCCCGGTTGGCGATTGACGTGTTTTGCCGCCAACCTGGAACAGGATGCGGGCTGGGCCGACGCGGTTGCCGGTTGCGACTTTGTGCTGCACGTGGCCTCGCCGTTTCCGCAGACGGTGCCCAAGAATGCAGACGAGCTGATCGTGCCCGCGCGCGAGGGCGCGCTGCGGGTGTTGCGCGCCGCGCGCGACGCCGGCGTGAAACGCGTGGTGCTGACCTCCTCGTTCGCGGCGATCGGTTACGGACACGCCCCCCAGAGCGCGCCATTCGACGAGACAAGCTGGACCAACCCCAACGCCGCCGACGTGCAACCCTATGTCAAGTCGAAGGCCTTGGCCGAACGGGCCGCTTGGGATTTTGTCGCGAAAGAAGGGGGCAATCTGGAACTGTCGGTCGTCAATCCAGTGGGCGTGTTTGGTCCGGTGCTGGGGCCGGACTACTCGACCTCGATCCTGCTCGTGCAAAAGTTGCTAGACGGCGAGATGCCCGGCTGCCCAAAGATGCAGTTCGGCGTCGTCGACGTCCGCGACGTGGCCGACTTGCACCTGCGGGCGATGACCGATCCGGCCGCCAAGGGCGAGCGCTTTCTGGCCGTGGCGGGTGATTTCATGTCGATGGTCGACATCGCCAAGGTCCTGCGCGATCGGATGGGGGCCGCGGCCAAGCGGGTGCCCACCAGGCAACTGCCCAATTGGCTGGTACGAGTCGTCTCGTTGTTTGACCCCGCGGTCAAGCAGATCCTGCCCGAGCTGGGCAAAACTAAAAACGCGACCAACGCCAAAGCCAAGCGAGTGTTGGGATGGCAGCCCAGGACGAACGACGACGCGATCTCCGCCACGGGCGAAAGCCTGGTGCGGCTGGGGTTATTGAAGGCGTAGCCGCCCCGATCGGCAGGTCGCCCGTTGAGCGGCACCTGTTTTGCGTTGGCTCGTCTGGGACTTGTCGCACCAATTCATTGTCCTGACCCAAGGAGAATTCCCATGTTGCATCGCCGAGAATTTGCGGCTGCTGGTCTCTCAACGCTCGCGCTGGCTGCCATGCAGTCAACTGGGCAGGCTGCTGAGCACGAGAGCGTCAGCGAGAAATGCGCCGAGGCCTGTGCCGATTGTCAGTTGGAGTGCGACGCTTGTGCGCAGCATTGCGCGGGCATGTTGGCCGATGGCAAGAAAGACCATCTGGAGACTTTGCGATCGTGCCAGGACTGCGCAGACGTCTGCTCGGCCGCGGCGCGAATCGTGGCCCGCAGTGGCGTCTACGCCAAGACGATCTGCCTGGCATGTGCCGAGGCCTGCGCCAAATGCGGCAGCGCTTGCGAGAAGCACGCCCACGACAAGGTCATGGCCGAGTGCGCCAAGGAATGCCGCGAGTGCGAGAAGGCTTGCCGCGCGATGCTGGCCTAAGGCCGGGGATTTACGGGGCGTTGCGATCGGTTTGGAGCTGGCGGTTCAATTCGATTGCCGGCTGATAGCTGGGATCTGCCTGGATTGCTTGGCGCACGCTCTCGGCGGCTGCAGCGATTTTGCCTTGCGCTAGTTGGACCCGCGCCGTCTGCTCATGTGCCTCGGCGGGATTAGCCCCGTGCTTGAGCGCCGCTGTGAAATCGGCCAGCGCCGCGGTAAACTGCTTGCGCTGGGCAAGTATCTTGCCCCGTTCGACAAGCGCCGCCGCCGAGGTCGGGTCGAGCCGCAGCGCCCGGTCCAAATCGGCCATCGCCGCGTCGTCGTCACGTTGCGCCTTGCGAATGAGCGCGCGGTTATAGTAGCAGGGGGCCTTGTCGGGTTCGAGAGCCACGCAGACGCTGGCCGCCGTCAGGGCCGCGTCCAAGTTGCCCAGCCGATAGTCGCAGCGGGCCAGATACAGATTGGGCCAAAACGCGCCGGGGTCCTGATTCACCGCGTCGGCCAGTTCAAGCCGCGCTTCATCCAGTCGGTCCGCGCGGAATAGCCAGCGCCCGACGGCAAAGTGCTCCCAGGACGTGCGCGCCGCGGGCAGCGGAGCGGTCGTTCGGTCAGATTGAGAAGTGGTGGAACCGGCCTCCAATTCACGACGCGCCAGCGCGACCACGGAGTTGGGCCCGGCCAAGGCTTCGGCCTCGTCGAGCACCTTCCGCGAGGCTCGCTGTGCCGCCGCATCTTCCGGTCCTGCCAGGCTCATCCGCAGCTCGGACCACAAGAGCGCCAGATCGACCAGGTCAGTCCGCAAGCGGTCCGCGCCGCCAGTCGCGGTCGGTGCGTCGGCCATGATCCGCTGCCTCGACTGCCAGATCGTCGCGCAGGCCGCGTCCAGCTCCTTACGCTTCGCCACGGGCAGCGCGGCCATGCTGTCGACAAAACGCAGCCGTTCGACGAACTCGTGTAGCGACCCTGCCAGCCGGGCCTGCCGCGCGCGGGCCAGTTCGTTCTGCAGGGTCGTCTTCAGGTCATACTCACCCGGCACCCACCGTAGCGATGCCTGCCCGGCAGTGAATTGCTCGGCGGCCAGGTCGAAATTGCCGCGCTCAAACTGTTGCTGCCCGCTTTCCAGCGCCGCCCGTGCGCCGCGCGCCCGGTCGCCGCGGAACAGCATCAGGCCGCCGCCAACTAACGCCAGTGCGGTCAATGCCAGCGCCACCAAGGTCAGCGCGTAAGGTTTGCGGCGGCGCCATTTGCGCCAGCGCTCGGCGAAGCTGCGGTTGGGCACGCCCGCCAACGGCAGATCGGCCAGGTGTCGGCGCAGGTCGGCGGCCAGCTCGCCAGCGTCGCGGTAGCGGGCCGAGCGCGAGCGAGCCAGGCATTTGTGCACGATGTCCGACAGGCCGCGGCTGACCTGCGGGTTCAGTTTGGCCAGCGCGCTGCGCGACTGGGCCTCATCGGCCGGCGGCAGCTTGCCCGACAAAGCTTCGTACAGGCAGACCCCCAGCGAATAGATATCGACCCTCCCGTCGAGATTGGCCGGCACGCGTTGACCCTCGGACAGCGCGGTGGCGGCTGCCTGCTGTTCGGGGGCCATATACCCGCGCGTGCCGCCCAGCCGCTCCAGAGTCGCTCCGGCGAGCTGCGCGGCGGGCAGTGCCAGGTGAAAGTCCAAGAGCATTGGCTGACCGTCGCCGGCTAGGAGAACGTTCGACGGTTTGACGTCCGCATGAATCAGTCCCCGCTGATGCGCATAGTGCAACGCGTCGGCCAGGCAGGCGCCGATCCACGAGACCGCCTGGGGGTAGGTGCTCCGCGCCAAAAATCGCAGCGCGGGGCCGCCACTGACGACGCCCGAGGGCGCCGCCTCGGGCGCGGCGGCCAGTTGTCGGGCCAGATCCTGGCCGGTGCGGCGCGCGGGGGGCGTCTCGGCCAGGCGATCGAGCACGCGGGCCCAGCTTGACCCGCCCAGGTATGGCATGCACAACGCCCGCAGGTGCTCTTCGGGAAAATCCTGCACCAGGTACAATGGCACGATATGCGTGTGTTGCAGTCGCGCAAGCGACAGGTGCTCGTGACCGCTTTGCGGCGTGAGCTTGACCACCAGCGGCCGGTCGGAGAGGGCCGGCTGCGTGGCCAGGAACACGCGTCCCAGGGCACCACGGTCGAGCTCCGAGAGCAACTCAAACTCGCCAAGCTGCTCGCCGGCGGATGGAAAGGTCGGTGCCGGTTCCTCACTCTCGACGAAGCGGTGGCAGTTGAGAAGCACTTGCAGTTGATCGCGCCACTGCGGAAAGCGGCTGTAATACTCTTGCGAGTCGATCGGCTCGCCTTGCTCCTCGCGCAGGCAGACCTCTTCGTAAATCAGCCGCACGGCTACTTCCGGCTGGGCGGCGATTTGTGGATCGCGTTGGATCCAGGTCTCCGCCCCAGGGCGCTCGCCCGATTGCCAGGCGGCCATCATCTCGGCCAGGGCAATTGCTTCCAGCGGGTTGGCGGCTTCCGACGGGTTGGCGGCGTCGGCCGGCAGCGGCTCGCGAGGCGGCGACGAATGACCACTCGATGAGCTCATGAGAAGCGTTTGCCCGTCGCAAGTAAGTGTTAGCGCAGGCCGGTTTCTGCCGCGCCGTCCCGGCGGCGAGCGACGTCGCGGGCCACCTGATAGAGCACGCGTCGCACGCTGCTCTCGTGCATTCCGGTTCGCTGGGCGATCTCGGCCAGCGAAGCGCCGGCCCGCTTCATTTCCAATAGTTGATGGTGGGCCGGCGGACAGGCCTTCAGCATCTGCTGCCAAAGATCGTCGGCGTGCGTGGCCTCGCTGGCCCGCGCGGCGTGGCGATTGGGAATCTCGTCGATCTTGGCCTGCGGACCGTCGGTCCCGCGTTCGATTGCCGTGCGGTTCTGACGCAATCGATCGATGAAGCGGTTTTGCGTCATCTTTAAGAGAAACGCGCGGAGCTGCTGGGTGTTTTCAAACTTCCAGCGGGCCTGGCCAACGCCGTCGATCACGTCGGCCCAGACCGATTGCACGATGTCCAGCGAATCGAACTTGCTCCGCAGCGGGGGAGAAAGGCGGCGACGGACCACGATCCGCAGGTAGGGCTCGTACGCGCGAAACAACTCGTCGAGCGCCGTGCTGTCGCCGGCGTTCAGCTTTTCAAGCAGTGCGTCGAGCGGTTCTTCGGTCATCCCGTTTATTGATTCCTAGCAAACCAATGGGCCTGGCAAATCCCAGCCGCGACGGCGCAATTCTCGGGGCTTCCGTTGGTCGCCCCTGGCCCATGGTCAACCTCGGACTCGTTAGATTGCCGAGCTATGCAGCCGTTGAAACAGCCAGGCCAGCGAATCGTCGTCGTGATCGGCGGCCGCGGCACGCCGCTTGTAGCCCTGAGAAACATACCACACTCCGGCCCCTGCCCCGACGACCAGGCTGGCCAGAGCAATCGAACTGGTCCAATGGAGCTCATCCAACCAGCCGACGACGCCGTCGCCCACGCGATCTAGTTCGCTCATCACCGCGGCCAAGGCCTGATCGACGACTTCCAACTCACAGGGAATCGCCGCCAGCAGTCGCACGGGGTTGCTGACCGCGGCGCCGCTCAGGAGCGAATCGACCAGTTGGTAGGTTCCGGCCATGTCCATCACGCTGAATAACCCGCCGTAGGTATCCGCGTCGCTCCGTCCGGCGGCAGCGCCGCCCGACTTGCCGCCTTGGGCCGTCGCTGGAGCGCTTCCCGCGGGCACCGGCCAGAGAAAGTCCGAGGCCATGCCCAGCCATTGGTCGAGCGCCCCGCCACCGACATAACCGGCGTTCGCAAACAGCGGTGACGTCACCTGCCAGACGGCCGAGTAATTGCTGGCCGAGCCAACGTTGCCGGGGGCATCTTCCAGCGTGGTCGCTTGCTGACCGGCGAGCGCCGCGCTCGTATTGCCGGGCATCGCCATGCTCCGCTGACTGGCCAGGTATGCGCCCAGCGAGCCAATCTGCACCCGCGGCACGTCGATCTCTTCGGGCACGTGATGGATGACCGAGCCTTCCACGATTTCGACCCGGCCGCTGCCGACACTGACGGGCCGGCCCGCGACCGTGCCCGGCCATTCGCTGAGCTTAAAATCGCCGAAATGGCTGACCAGCAAAGAGGTGGGCTGAGCATCGACGGGCATTGCGCGGGCAAAGTCAAACTTCGCCACGTTGAATGCCAAGTTCTGCGCGTTGCCCGCCACGCTATCGACAAGCGTGAAGCCCTCGCGCTCGGTTGCGTTCAGCGACAAGCTGCGCGTTGGGGCGATCAGCGTGCCCACCGGCAGCGCTTCAAGCTTGGTATAAAACCGTTCGACGTTCCACGCACCAGGCGCCTGGGCATCGATAGCCCCCCCGCTCACCGTGATCGTCGGTCGCAGCGGAGTAAAGCTGATCGAAGTGGTCGGCAGCGCGGACGATTCCAGCGCGGTGAGCGGTTGCGATTCAGACCGGGGCGCGATCCCCGAGAGCCAGTCGATGGACCTGGCAAACACAATCGGCGCGATTGGCGCGGCATAGTTGAAGGGTGCGTTGGCCGGCGCCGCATTTTCAACCGTGGGATTCGACACGGCCGCGGGCGTCGTCATTGCACTGGACGCAGTACCGACCGACGTCTCGGCGACATGCGGCGCCATGGCTAGCCAGAGCTCGGGGCCCAGTGGCGCGGCGCTCAGCGTGATGCGCGTCTCGAGCCGCTCCACGCGCAGCTTCGGCGCGAGGTCACGTTTACGCTCGGATGTCGATCGCATGGGCCGTTGCATGCGGCAGCTTTCTGTTCCCAGTGCCGGGCCTAGAGCAGGCCGCGGAAAGACAAGTTCATCCTAGCTAGGGGGCCTGGGGGTGTCAATTTTGCGCAGCTTCCCACGCCGCACTGGCGGTGGCCCGCGCAACCACTAGGTTCGTTATATGCGGTCCGGGATTATTCCCACCAGCGATTAAACGCGCGGCCCGCGGGTTGTGTTACGCAGGATCTTGGCGAATGTGCGAAAAATATTTGCGCTCCCCCGCAATAAAACGCCGCCCGGTGCGTTTATTCTGATAGTGATGGAGACCACCCGGCCAGATGCCGTCGCGGACCAGCGAGTTGGGGCGTGGTTGCGAGACCACGGCCCGGCCGTGCGCGGGTACCTCTACGCCCTGTTGCGCCGCCACGACCTGGCGGACGACCTGGCCCAGGAGGTCTTCTGCCGGGCCTGGGAAAGCCACTCACGCTACGAGGAACAGGGACATGCACGGGCCTTCTTGCTGCGAATCGCCGACCGCCTGGCCTGCGACCAGGCACGGCGCGGCGGCCGCGAGTCGACCCTGCACCCCGACGCCTGGCGAGCGATGCAGTTGGTGGACCAAGAGCGGAGGCCCGCCGAGCGCGCCGCCGATGCCGAAGCCGCTCGCCGCCTGCACACGGCGCTCGACGAAATCACGCCGATACAGCGGCGCGTCCTGTTGTTGCGGTTCTATGGACAAATGACGTTTCAGGACATCGCCGACGCTGTGGATTGCCCGCTGGGCACGGTGCTGAGTCACTGCCAGCGCGGGCTGGAATCGCTGCGAAAGCGGCTGGCGGAATAGGGATCGAGTCTCCGTAAAGAACGACGAACAATGTTGAACGGCGAACAGCCATGAACGACGACCAAAGACTGCAAGAGCAGCTCGAGCGCCTGACCGCCGCCGGACGTCAGATGCCTGCCGGTTTGGATGACGACAGCGCGTCGCTGAGAAAGACCTGGCTAGCCCTGGGCGACCTGTTGGAGCAGGCGGCCGCGGGGAACGTTGCAGAATCGCGCCCGGCTGTCGGCCTAAGCAGTGAAAACAAGCCGGGCAGACCTCGGCGATGGTCCTTGACGGCCACCGTGGCCTTGGCCGCCTCACTGTTGGTTGGCGTGGGGCTGGCAACCAGCTACTTGATCCGGCAGGAGGGCACCTCCCCGGAATCGACCGTTGACCTGGTGGCCAAACAATCGCCTGCCGCCGCGGTTGCTTCCGACCTGCAATGGGATGACCCGCTGGACGAGGAAATCGACGTCGCCCAGCAGGCCGCGGCCGTGGCCACCAGCGACTGGTACGCCCAGAGCGCCGCGGTCGAAGAATTCTACGACCGTATCGAACGCATACAAACCGAGGCCGGCAGCGGCACGTTTTAAACGCCGGCCTCATTTCAACGGAACCCGTGATCCTCGCGGAGGAATAAGAACGATGAACGCACGACAGTGGATGATGGGTGGATTTATGGTTGCGGTCTGCGGACTGTGCACTGAGGCCACGCTGGCCCAACAGCCTGAACCGCGCGACCCCCCTCGCGTCGAAGCCGACGACAGCTTTGATCGTCCTGCCCGTCCGCCGGGGCGAGAGTCGCGAGACCGGCAAGAGTTTCGCCGGCCCGGTCCGCCGGGCGATGGCCCGCAGGGCCCGGGGCGAGACGGTCCGCCAGGTCCGGGGCGCGATGGTCGGCCGCCGGGACCGCCTGCGGGTTTTCCGGATGGGCCGCCGCCGGGCGGACCGTTTAGCCTTCTTGGTCCGACAGGCCCCGATATGCAGATGATACGCCGCCACGATCCCGAGATGCACAAGCTGTTGCAAGCCGAGTTCGACCTGGACCGGCAGAGCCGCGAGCTGGCCCGCGGCTATCGCGAGGCGGACAAGCAAGAGCAGCCCGAGATCAAGGAGAAGCTGAGTAAGGTGGTCGCCGACCACTTCGCTGCTCGGCAGCAACGGCGAGCACTGGAGGTCAAACGGTTGGAAGAAGAGGTCAAGCGGCTGCACGAGTCGATCGAGCGCCGCAGCAAGGCTCAGGAGACGATCGTCAAGAGCCGCCTGTCCGAGCTGCTTGGCACGGAAGACGGTTTCTAGTCTCAATTTTCTCGATTTTGGGGCACCCTCGGTTCATCGGTGCGCGACCGCCGCGCCCAGTAAGCGCTCGCGGTGCGCGCCGACCACGAAAGGAGAGCAGAAAATGTGTGCGCGATCTTGTGAACAAAACTGGCGCTGGGGGTGGGCCGCCGTGGCCGCACTCCTGACGCTGCCGCCGGCCGCGGCGAAGGCCTGCACCGCCGAACTTATCGGCGAACCGCCGGCCATTGCCGACGACCTCGGCGACGCAGATTTCTTGGACATGTTGCTGGCGCAAGCCGACGTCTCGGCCCAAGTCGCGGCGAACGACGCCGAGATCAACACTGAAGACGATGGCGAGTCGAATGGCACGGCGAGCGATTACCGCCAGGCGACCCCGCTCGATTCGGACGAACTCGACGAGGTCGACGACGAAGAGTTCCGCGGCGGTCCGCTTCCGCGTGGACCCCGCTTCGATCGGGATGCACGCCGAGAGGATTGGGACGCTCCACCAGGCGCTCGAGATCGCCGCCCGCCGGGGCCGCCGCCGCGCAGCGATTTTGGCCGCCGGGGGCCTCCTGGTCGTGACCGCGAGGAACGATTCGCTCCGCCATGGCACTACGGCGAGCATTTTGGCCCGCCGCCGGAGGCTTGGGGCGCTCGAGGTCGCGACGATCGCCACGCTGGCCGCGAGGATCACTTTAGCCCGCCGCCCCGGCGAGAGCATGGCTTTGGCCCCCCGCCCCCGCCGCCGCGCTCTTACGCGAGTGGGCATTTTGGCCCGCCGCCGCATGCCCGGGACAGGGGTGACTGGGTCGCTGGCGGTTGGGACGATGATCGTCTCGGCCCGCCGCGTGGCGACGAAGAGCGCCGCGGACCTCCGCCTCCGCCGCGACACGGTCGCGGGGGACGATTCCTGCCGCCGCCACCGCATCACCTGGCACAATTCGGACCCCGGCCCGACTGGGATGACGATCGGCCGGGTCCTCCGCCGAGACCTCGTGGCCATCGGCCCGATGGTCCGCCAGGCGGTTGGGATGACGACGAGCGCCGTGGTCCTCCGCCGCGAGCTCGCGAAGGTCGGCCCGATGGTCCTCGGCATGGCTGCGATGATGACCAGCGCCATGGTCCTCCGCCGCGACATGGTCGCGACGAGCACTTTGGCCCGCCGCCACGAGGTGAAGACGGCTTTGGCCCGCCGCCGCGTCCGCACGGCGGTCGACCAGACGGACCTCCGCGTGGTGACGAGGACGAGCGTCGCGGTCCTCCCCCGGGCGGTCGTGAAGGTCGTCTTGGCCCCCCGGGCCGCGATGACGATGGTTTTGGTCCGCCGCCGCGTCCGCGTCGCGGTCGTTCGGATGGACCTCCGCGTCGCGACGACGATGAGCGCCGCGGCCCGCCGCATGAGCGTCGCGGTCCCGACGGGCCCGACCATCATCGCGGTCCGGATGGCGAGGGTGGTCGTCCGCCCGGACCACCGCCGGGTGGCCCACGTCCTCCCGATGACGACGACTAGTCGGTTGTCAATGAGTTGCTACTCAAAGGGGCGAGAGTCGCAGAACCCGTCGACTCTCGCCCCACTTTTTGCGCTATCGAGAAAACTCAGGCCAGGGCAGGGGCCGTTCGGCGAGCGAACACCACGTTGTCGAGGCTCATCGGGCCGGAGCCGTTGGCGATCACCATCAGCATCGCGCCCATCAACGACAGGTTTTTCATGAACTGAATCATCTGAGCTTGCTGCTCGGCCCCTTCCAGCAGCCAGAACGCGTGGAAGTAGTAGGTCGCCAGCACCAGGAACACCGACAGCAGGCCGGCGCCAATGCGGGCTTTGAATCCCAGCACGACCGACACGCTGCCGACGACCAGAAACACGATCGCGCCCGCGAGCATCAGTTGCGGCGCGGGCACGCCGACCTTTGCCATCACTCCCGCGACGTCCTGAAAGTGCGGGATCTTATTGCCGACGGCGCTCATGAAGAAGATCGTCGCCAGCGCGACGCGACCGGCAACGGTCAGAATTCCTTGAATGTTGGGGTTCATGATTTGCTCCTTGAAATTGATTTTCAGGTCAGTGGCAAATTGGTTATTGGAACGCGTTAACAGAGTTCGACGTGGTGCTTAGGCCAGGTCGAACAGCAGAACTTCCGCCGGATCGGTAGCGCTCACGGTCACGGCGGACTCGTCGCTGAGCGCCGCGCCGTCGCCGGCCGAGAGCCGCTGGTCGCCGAGCGTCACTTCACCCCGTAGCACTTGCAGCCAGCCGTGGCGACCGCTGGCAAACGCGTGGACGTCGGTCGCACCGCCGTTGACGTTTGCCAGGTACAGCCGGGCGTCGGTCTGGATCGTCAGCGAACCGTCGTCGCCGCTGGGCGAGGCCACCAGCCGCCAGGCGTTGTCGCGGCCCGCCGTGGGCACCGCCCGCTGCTCATAGCTGGGCGTCAGTCCCAGTTCACCCGGCAGCAGCCAGATCTGGTACAGGTGTACCGACTCGCTGGCCGACGGGTTGAACTCGCTGTGCCGGATGCCCGAGCCGGCGCTCATCCGCTGTAATTCGCCGGGCCGCAGCACTTCGCCATTGCCCAGGCTGTCGCGATGCTCGAGCGCCCCGGAGAGCACGTAGGTGACGATCTCCATGTCTCGGTGGCCGTGCGTGGGAAAACCCTGGCCCGGCGCCACACGGTCTTCGTTCATGACCCGCAGCGCGCGAAATTGGGTGTGGCTGGGGTCGTAGTAATCTCCAAACGAGAAGCTGTGGAAGGTGTCGAGCCAGCCGTGGTTGAAGTGGCCTCTTTCAGCCGAACGTCGAATGCGGATCATGGTAAACCTCCTTTGCGGTGCGGCCGAAGGGCCGCGCCAAACGATTGACTGCGAAATAGTTGATACGTCAAGTAAATGATACGGATGGGATGCTGCGTTTGTTCGCGGGGGTCGTTCCTGCGACAGAGACACGGCCTGCTAGCCGTCGTCGACCGGCAACTGCGCGCGGATACGATCCAGCAGGTCGTTCAACTGGGCGAGGTCGCTGCGAGTGAGCCCGGCCATCAATTGCTTGTGCAGATCCAGAATCGGTCGGTCGATTGCCGACAGGGTCTTGGTCGCCTTGTCGGTGAGCGCCACGTAGATCACGCGGCGGTCGTCTGGACAGCGCTGCCGGCGGACCAGGCCGGCGGCCTCCAGCCGATCGATCAGGCCCGTGATGCCGGGCACAACCGTGACGGTGCGCTCGGCGATCTCCAGGATCGGCAGCGGCTGCCCTTCGCCGCGGAGGATTCGCAGCACGTTGTACTGGGAGGGGGTCAGGCCAAACTGGCGAAAGAGCCGCGCGAAGCGGATCTGCAACCGGTCATTGGTTCGCACCAGGTTGATCGCTGCCTCCTGTTCGAGCGAGTCGAACGGGCGTTTCTTGCGGAGCTCGTGTTGCAGCTTGGCGGCCATGGTTGCGCGGCTGGTCGAGGGTAATTGAATGTCGTGTGATTAGTTTACGTGTAAAGTATCGGCCTGTCAAGACTGCCGCGATGACTTTTTTTCTGGGGGCCGACCGCGCGTGATGGGCGATCCGCGGAAACTCTGAATTGACCGATGCTTTCGCCCCGGTCGAACTACTTCCGCAGGTCGTAGCACAGCAGCTTATCGCCTTCGCGGAGATAGAGCTTGCCGTCAAAGACCACCGGGTGAGCCCAGCTCGGGCGGTCGCCGCTGCCGGGCACCTTGAAGCTGCCGGCCTCGCTGAAGCCCTCGGGCGAGGCCTTCACCAGGGTCATTGTGCCGTCGGCATAGCGGACATAGACGTGCCCATCGGCCGCGCAGACGCAGGCCGAGCCCTTGCCGGCGCCGCGCGACTTCCACTTCACTTCGCCGGTCATCAGCTCGGCGCAAAAGGGGATGCCGCGATCGTCGGAATCGCCAAACAAGTAGTCGCCCACCAGCACGATGCCGCCGTGCTTGTTGGCCAACTCGCGATTGAGGGGGTAAACCTCCTCGATCTTGACCTCTCCCTCAGCGCCCGGCACTTGCTTGAGCAGCGCGCCGCCGCGGCCGTAGCCGGCGGCAAAGAAGACCAGGTCGCCGCGCAGGATCGGCGTAGGGGCCACGGCCGTAGTCTGCTCGATGTCGTAGGTCCACAGCAGCTTGCCGTCGTCAGCTCGCACGCCGATCGGCCCGCTGCCGGTGGACTGCACATAGACGCGAGTGCCGCCGATCGTGGCGATGACGATCGACGCATGCCCCGCCCCGCGGTCTTCGGCCCTCGCCGTGGTCCAGCGGGTTTCGCCAGTGAGCTTGTCGAGCGCGACCATGGTTTGTTCGGGTCCGCCGGGGGTGCAGATCAGTTTGTCACCGTCGACCAGCACCGACTCGCTGTAACCCCAGCCTTCGGCCTTTTTGCCGGCAAAGTCTTTGGTCAGGTCTTTGCGCCAAAGTTCTTTGCCCTCGGTGGTTGCCGCGACCAGGATGCCCTGCGGCGTAAGGACGTAAACCCGGTCGCCGTCGACCGTGGGCGTGCTGCGTGCGCCCTGCCAGTCGGGCTTGCCCGAGGTCCAAGCCTCACCGGTTTTCAGCTTCCACAGCGGCTTGCCGGTGGCCAGTTCGAAGGCCAGCAGGTATTCGTCTTCGTCGTCGGCCGTGGAGGGGGCGTCGCCGAGGGTATAGATGCGGCCGCCGGCGATGGCCAGGCTGGAGTAGCCGCGACCGGCGCCGTCCGATTCCCAGAGGAGCTTGGGTCCGTCGGCGGGCCACTCCGTCAACAGGTTGGTGTCAGGTGCGGTGGCCGTGCGCTGGGGGCCGCGAAAAGTGGGCCAGCCGTTCAATGACGTTTCAGCCCAAGCCAGGGAGCTAGCGACCGTCAAACCCAACCCTGCCGCAATGGTCCATCCAAGCGCACGACGCATAACCTGTAGCCTCCAGCTCCTGTTCGCAGTCGGCCGGCACGTCGCCGACCTCCGGGGACGTCCAGCAGAACGACTCTGCCGCTGACTGTCAAACACCGCAGAATCGGCTGGGTCTCGCGAGCGAGGTGCGAGGCACGACCAGACCGCGGTTGCGCGTTTTTCTGTGCGAATTCCCAAGAAAATGCCAACCCTGCTGTTCACTGCCGGATGCTGGCAGCGAACCCCCTTTTTTCCGGTGATTTTGTCCGATTCGCAACCGGTCGTGGCGCGTGGTATGCTCTTGAGCGGCCGCGGGCGACCCTGGCGCCATGCGAAGAGCTTTGCCAAGCATGCGAGCGAGACATCAGAGAACAATTCAAGCAAAGGTGAGCGACATGAGAGTTTTGTCTACGTGGCGTCTGAGTGCGGTCGTAGCGGTGGCGGTGATGGCGTGCGTGGCCGCGACGGCCTCGGCCCAGACCGCCGAAGAAGTGATGGCCAAGAACATCAAGGCCCAAGGCGGCAAGGATGCACTGCTGGGCGTGAAGGGCCTGGAGCGCAAGGGCGACATCAAGGTGGACGGCACGTTCGGCCAGATGGAAGGTTCGGTCAAGGAAGTTTCGATTCCCTGGAAGAAGGCCTATCGCTCGCTCGATCTGGCCGTGTTCATTCAGGACGAAGGCTTCGATGGCACCGTCGCCTGGCGCAACGGCCAGATGGGTCTGCAAGACCTCGAAGGTCAGGAAGCGGCGCAGATCAAGCAAGCGACCGATTTGAACCCGTTTGTGAAGCTGGCCGACCGCGGTCTGAAGGCCGAGAAGCTGGACGATGAAAAGGTCGAAGACGTCGACTACTACGTCATTCAACTCACCGGAGAGAATCGCCCGCCCGTGAAGGTCTACATCGACAAGAAGGACGACTTGATCGCGCGCACCACGCTGACGCAAGAGAACCCGCAGTTTGGCAAGGTCGACGTCGTGCTCGAATCGTCGGACTATGAAGCGTTCGGCCCGGTCAAGCTGCCGACCAAGAACAAGATTCAGCTCGGCGAGCTGATGGAGATCCAGACCACCTACACCGAAACCAAGATCGACGGCACGGTGGACGAGAAGGTCTTTGACAAGCCCAAGGAAGAGGCCAAGTAGGTCGCCGCACACGGCGCCGACGGCGTTAACAACATCGCGGGGCGGAGGTCGACTCAGGTTGACCTCCGCCCCGTTTTTTTGCTACCTGTAGCTGGCCTCGGTGAGGCCGGGGTCCATCTGCGAGGCCGGAGTCCAGTTGTACGGGATGGACTCAACACCAAGCTTGAAGCCGGAGTCCTGCCGCGGGGCACCGGGGTCACAGAACCCGGCTACAGTGAAGAATCCCCACTACCCGTGTCACTGCTTCGCCGTCACGATTGACCGCAAACTTGGCGCCAGCAGGTCGGCGATCAGTTTCTGGCCGGCCGGGTTGGGGTGCATCGCGTCGGTGAACAGGCCGTTTACGTCCGCGCCTTCCAGACCCAGTTCGGCGAAGCGGGCGTAGACGTCGACCAGTGCCAGGTCCTCTTCGCGGGCAATTTGCCGAACCGCCTCGACGTAGGGCTTCAGCGTGCGATTGCGTTCGGGGCCATAGGTCGGCGCAATCGCCGGGTTGGGCGTCATCAGCACGACCTGCACGCCGCGCGATTTCAGCGTGGCGATCATTTGCTTCAGGTTATCGCGAAACTGCTCGGTCGTCAGTCGCGAGGGGCTCGTGCCGGCGTCGATCCACGAGTCGTTCAAGCCAAACATTATCACGACGCCCACCGGCTCACGGGCCAGTACGTCCCGCTCGAAGCGGGCCAGGCCGTCGGCCGTAGTGTTGCCGCCCACGCCGGCGTTAACCACTTCCACGGGTCGCTCGGCGGTGGTGAGTTCTTTCTCAAGCAGCGCGCAAAAGGTCTGCTGTGGCTCGACGCCCAGGCGGACCGCCTTGGTTACCGAATCGCCAAGACAGACGATTCGCACCGGCGGCGCCGCGCCGACCCGGTCGGCGCACAGTGCCAGCAGGATCGCCAATGCGCAACGAACGGTCGCGAGTTGCACGAACGAGCCGCTCATCGATTCTCGCGCCGCCGCCGCGCGGCCAGCAGCAACCCGACCATTCCCGTGCCGGCCAGCAACATCGTGCCAGGCTCGGGCACGGGGTCGTAAAAGTAGGTCACGTGGACGCTGCCTCCCCATGCAAAGCCCTCGTTGCCTGGGCCCTGGCCGATCGCCAGCGTGTCCAGGGTGGAACTGCCCGAGAAGTTCCAAGACATCGTGATCGTGCCGGGCAGCGTGAGCGTGTTGAAGTACGCGCCCGAGGTCAGGGTGAGATTGGCCATGTTGCCGTTGAAGTCGTTGGAGGGGAATGTGTCGTTGTAGGGTCCGACAAATCCGATGGCCAGGTTGCCCATCGAGTTGCCATCGACGTCCGCCGGGCCAGACAGGTTGATGGTCGAGGTGCCTGACGGTCCGGCGATGCTGATCCAGGTGCCGGTGGTCGAAGCGGCGAATTCAAAGTCGGCTTGGGTGAGGGTGCCCAGCAAGGGATTGAACTTCGGCAGCGAGGCCGTCATGACGCCGCTGATGGGATTAAGCGTGGCATAGAAGTTTTGCGTGCCACCGCCGGAAGCGCCGATCTGATTGATGACGTAAGCGCCGCGGGCCTCGGTCGCGAGCAAGCATCCCAGCAGCACGATAGCCGCCAGCACACGCGGTAGAAAAGAATTGTCCCGCCTTGGTTCGCTCATTAGACGATTCCCTCAAAATCAGAATTGCGGTCCGCCAAAAACTCGCCACGGCCGGCATGATAGTCCGGCGCCCAGCGGCTCGCAACGCAGCGGAATCGCACGGGGCGAGAATCTCGCATGCGGGGTCAGGACTAGGAGGTCGCGGTCGGCAGGGGAGGGCACTCGGCCGGCCGCAGGGCAACCTTCCAGGCCACCGTCGCGAAGCCGCAGAACATCAGCCCGAGGGCGATCCGCACACCCAGGCTGCCAAGCACCAGCGGCCCGATCAGAAATGCGAAGGCGGCGATCGTGACCAGTGCCGCTTGCAGCCGCCAGTCCCGACCTTGCCGCCAAAGGGCGACCGTGAACAAGATCAGGCCAAGCTGGGAAACGTCTGGCAAGCGGTAGAAGACGAATTGCACGAACGTGTCGGCCCGCAATGCGGTCAAAAACTGCTCGCCCGCCGCGGCCGGTTCCATGTGGGCGGCGGCCAGCATGGCAAAGTCGAGGGCATATTGACCGACGCCGAGCGCCGCCCCCAGCATCGTCAGGGCTGCCCCCAATTCGGCCAGCCTTGGCGACCGGTCGCGCACGATTCGCCACAACGCCAGCGCCGCGGGCAGCACCGCGAGCATGCCCACGAGCATGACCCGGTGACCCCAGTCCCAGGCCTCTGCCCGAGCCGCGACCCGCTCTAAAAATGTGCCCGTGGCCGTGGCCACCGGGTAGATCATCAGCCGACCAAAGAACAAACCGGCAAAGGCGACGAGAATCGCCAAGGCGGACAGGTAATCAATGGTTTTCGGGCGCGACGGCATGGAGTGACCTCATGCCGTATTCGCCGCGGTGTTGGAAAAATTGGAGTGCGCTCAAAAGTGCACCTGCCCAAGCGGAGCACGACTGTTAACCTGCTCGCGAGTCCACTGTTTTCGCTCTGCGCACCGAGCGAATGGCCAGGTAGGCCAGCGAGGCCAGGCACAGCCCGATGAGCGAGGTGCGCAAGTAGGTCGCGGCCGACAGCGAAATGCCCACGCTCGTGAACATGGCGACGTAGGCCGCCACGCACATCGGGCACTTGGGCAACAGGGCCAATGTCACTGCCGGCGTCAGCCATTCCACAGCGCTGACGCCGCGGCGCGCCCAGCGTACAGGTCGTGCCCGCGCCGGGCCCGGCCATGGAATATCGCCGCGCCGAGCTTCTTCCGGCGGGTCAACGCAGAACGGGCAGCGCCCCATCATTGTGCTCCCGATTACACCGGATATTCGTCGTGACGATGCCACCAGACGAAGGGCGCCGATTGCGGTCGGCCGGGCGGCGTGTCTTCCCACGCTTCTTGCCGACCGAGCGGCGTGACGTCGAGCAGGCTCCACAGCGTGCCCAACGCCTCGCAACCGCGGTCGGTGGTGAAGTAGGTACGATAAACCGCGTCGCCGTCGCGGAGCAACACGCTCAGGCCATGGGTTTCGCCCTGCTCGGTGGTCACGCCGAAGTCGACGTTGAAGTCGCTCCCTGCGGACGAAACCCAGGGAATCGTCCAGCCCATCCGATCGCGATACTCGAGGAGATTGGCCAGCGGCCCGCGCGAGACCAGGGTCAGCGACACGTCGCGGGCATTCAAATGCGCGAGGTGCCCGATCTGGTCGACAAACAGCGAGCAGCCAGGGCAGCCGGCAGTTGGCCAGCCATTGACGCCCGGGGCGAACATGAAGTGGTAGACGATCAGTTGCGGCCGACCTGCGAACAAGTCCAAGAGCGATTGATTGCCGTCGGCGCTTGCGAACTTATAGGTCTTTTCGACGCGAGCCATCGGCAATCGGCGCCGCTCGGCGGCCAGCGCGTCGCCGGCCCGCGTGGCCTCTTTCTCCTTTTTGGTGACCGCATCAAGCGCTTTCTGCCACTGAGCTTGTGTCACGATCTGGGGCAGCCCGGTAGGTCTTTTGGCGGTGGTAGGGTTCATGGTCACATCCCGTTGCTCGAGGTCGGGGGTTCGGTCTCGGTTCTCAACAGGTAGTCGTTTGGGTGAAAGCCGTTTCGACAGGTGGCCGGCGGAAAGCACTGAGAATACTGAACCCGCCGGGACCGAGGCCAATTGGGATGCGGGTCGCGTGGCTATTGCCACCGAGATTTTGCGCCACTGAGAATTTGGGGCGCCGACTACGCGTCCTCGCCGGGCAGGGACAATTCGCCATGGATCGCAGTCGAAGTGCGTGGTATCTCGAGGTCGGCGTGGAACCGACGAATAGCTGGCTTGTTACGCTGGCGGCGCCGGAAGGTGGCGCGAGACGATGCCCTCGCGGATCGGCCGCTCATAGGCGGTTTCCTGATCGGGCAACTCCGTCGCATCCTGTTGCCAGTGGACGTAGGTCGCTTCATCGCACCAGTGGCGCAGCCTGGGCATTGCCCGCAGGCGCGGACCGTGATAGCGAAACGCGCGCATGGCGAGTTCGTCGCGCCAGAGGGTGACGGTCCAGAACGCCAGCCGAGCGTCGCGTCGCAGCGAAGTGCCCAGGTTGCCCGCCGCCCCTGAATCAAGGACAGGAGGGTGGAGTACAAAATCGCGGGCACGAACCGCCACTTTCGGATTCGCAGCCGGGTCACGGAGGCGAAGTATATGGCGGGAACCCAGATGAATAAACTTTGACAACGGCCGTCCGACAATTTCGGACCACGGGGCCGCTGATAACGCGCGGTATGCGGTGGTCCGTTAGGAGACGATTGGATTCATTGAATTCAGATCGATTCATCGCCGGGGTACCGCTTGTCCTGTAAGTCCTGGCAAAAGGCGGCATGCGAACTGAAGTTTTTGTGACGGGCCACGGTTGCAAGAATTGTGTCAATCGCAAGATTGGAGATTTCGGCCACAGCCTCTTCAGATGAACCGGTCCAAGCCGCATGGACGATCTTCGATCGCGCGTCATAAAGGCGTTTCGCACGTTGCGCGATCGACTTAGTCTGAGCGCCTTTGTAAAAGCCAAACGCGAGCCGGTCCGCAAATCGTTCGACGGTGATTTGTTCGCCATCGTGAAATAGAATTCGCTCCAGGGCAGTAGTCGCTCCGACTATTCGCATGTCATTCGTTGTGGCTAGCATCGTGCGTCCCATTGGTTGAAACGCCTGGGTTATTGCATGTTCGAGGTGATTCCGTTGTGTTCCCTTCGCTAGAATGGCGCTCACCAATTCAAGATGACATTTCTCAGTCAAGTGTTTGTGCATTTCCTCCGAAAGCGTGAATGAAATTGGGAGTCCAATCGACTGATTTGGCAAGCTAAAGCCTGATCCGTCTTGCTTAAAAACCGCGTAGCCCCACTTACCTAAGTGAATCTCAGTAGGCAGGCCGAACGGAGGCGCATCGCATCGCTTCGAATAAAAGAGCATGGAATACGACCGAAGCACATTTAGAGCGACGATGGTTTCGTTGATTGCAAGGTCGCCGCCAAACTTCGGGTGTGCTCTGACACGAGTTTTGGCGAAACCACGATGCCCCTGAAATGACTGATCAAATACGTTTAGCAGCGCGTCTCGTGCGGCGTCGAGCTTGTCTGTTTGATCCGCGAACTTTTGATTTTCGAGTATGGGCCGCGCTTCCGTTGAGATGCAGGACGCAGAGACGAATTCGACGTTTCCGAGCTTGAGGGGCGATTGAACTGCGAGCCCCGTGATTGGTAAATAGGCGACGAGTGATTCGATCGCCGCCCTAAGCGGTTTCAGCAACCTTCCCTTAATGCACTCGTCGATGTCTGGAGGGCATTCACCCCCGGTCGAGCGCAAGAGGTCGTCAATCGAACTATTTACGGCCGTACGGCCAATCGATGCGGCAAATTCGTCATCCTTCATGCATTCATCGATAAAACTATCGATCGCTTCGCAACCCCCTGCCGTTATTGCAAGAGTTTTTCCGTGACCTTCGGGAACCACGCCCCGAAAGGCACTCTTTTCCGACTTGATCTCAAATGACCGTCCCGGAACCACTTAGGATTCGCCCACCCTCGCGCCGGAGCACCGCAGTCTCGGCGTGCGTGTGCTCGAATACCTTCTTCAGGATTCGTGCCAACGATCCTTTGTCATAGCTCATCGGGATGCCCTTGGCGCGGTGATGCTGTCAGACGGGCTCGCCCAACAGAATCCGGGGTTAGGTCAGTCGCGGGATGCCGTTCAAAAACGCCCTCCCGACGGTCGCACTCGCGTTTCGAACACTGCACTCTTTGATTCGGGGCGAATCAAAGGCTGATCAACGCCCCCACGCAGCATCACAATTCCGAAACACGCGCTCACATATTTTTACTGATGAATAGCGGATGGGGAGGGATTCGAACAGATTTCCCTAAATACTTGCGTCGCCGGTAGTTTACAGGCATTTCAAGGTCCAGGCGAAGCAGATTCCGAAGCAATTCGCCTCGATCTCAATTTGCAAGCAATTGTTAAGGCTTGGCCGGCGCTTCCTGCGCCCATCAAGGCTGGCATTCTGGCGATGATTCGCGCCACCGCTGGTTGAAGGGAAACATTCGACCCGGTCGGACTGGAACTCGATGGGAAATACACGGGGGAAAACGGGGGCGCGATCAGTCCGACCCAGAATCCGACCCATTTCCGACTTGTCCGCGCTTTCGCCAGGTCCCGGCAGTGTTGCCCGCACTGTCTGACGCGATTCGGCGTGCCATGTCGAGAAGGGGCAAGAGAACAGCGGCTAGCCGTAATGGACAGCCGCGACCTTACGCCTGACCTGCTCCACGTCATTGCTGAACGTCTCGTGGCCACGCTGGTCTATCTGAGCCGCCTCCAGGCCCGCATGGAGCGCCAGGGCCTCACTCAAGCGACAGGCTTGTTCAAGGCCACGTGCGAGGCCCAGGCGGCGATCCAGGCTCTCTTGGGCGAGCTACGCGCTGAGCTGCCCGGGCTTGATGGGGCGGTGAGGTTAGTGCGGTCAAGCCTGATGAACTTCGGGAGTCAACGTGTGCTTCCTCACTTTCGGCCAAGCCCCGAAAACTACCAGTGCCAAACCGCAAACAGATAAGATCGCCGGCCCGAGATAAGTCATCGCGGAAGCGGGTGTTTCGATGGAGGCCGGGTCAATCTTTGTTACTCGTTCCTGCGAAAACTGCTCCACCCGCTCGCGTTGCAACTTGGCCCCAAGTTCATCTAGTACCTCCTGCCTTTGTTGGAGCGCGCGCCGTGCTTGGTCAAGGTCAGCGGCGGAAACACGTAGATTTGATAGCGCGCGAATGCTGAGTTCGATAGACTCTTCCGCTGCGGCGAGCTCAGTCTCTTGGAGCTCCCGTTCCTTCCCTAATTCCCAAAGGCCGGGACTCTCCAGTTGCTCCTCGTCGGCGGTTTTCACTTCTCGCTGACTCTTCGCCCTCTCAAGCTCAATCTGCAAAGCGAGGTCGCGTACCTTTTTTCGCACTTGGTTGCGATAGGAAATTGCATCGTCGAGGTTCCTGGCCGCGAGTTCCTTCTCGGCCATTGCATGTGGAGTACCGGCGACGCCCCTTGTTTGTTCTTGTTGTGCTAAGGCTGCCGCTGCGCGGTTGCATTCGTCGCTCAATATTCCGTATTGCTTTTCTGTCATTTGAGAGTGGGCGGCATCACGCGACTTTTGTTCACCGACGATCTCACTCATGTACTTGTTCACAACCGCATCAACGAGTTTCAGGGCGCCGGTTGGATTCTCGCCGCGTAATCCAATCCGCATGATTTCGCCATCCTCTGGAAAATCGACCGTCAGCTTGCCCGTTAACCACTCCACTGGATCTTCTTTCGCCTTAACTATTTTCAGCGGCATGATTGCTGGATCTCGCAAAGTAGCTCTAATCACCATCCCGCTCTTTGCAAGCTGAGCTTGAGTTCGTTTGAAGGTCCCAAATTCAACCGGATCATAAAGTGGCGTGGGCAGCACTCCAGGTTGAATGGCATTGATTCGCACCAAAGCAAAAGCCTCGCGTCGCTCCGGCATCGTGAACCACAAGACGCCGCCAATGATCATCGAAATGCCGGCCAGTATCGCTAGTCGCCTCAACATCGTTTTGCCCCTTGTTGTCGATTGCGAAGAAGCCGAGTCCACGCCTTCAGGCACCACCTTGTGACGAGCCTGCCTCAGTCTGCTAGACGCACCTAAGAAGTTCAATCGTTTTGTGCCCGCGCTGCTTGAACGGTCTCGGCAGCGACGAAAAAGCCCGCCCAGCCTGAGCCAGACGGGCCTCTCCGGGTCCCGAGACCGCCAGGACCACGAAAAAGGCCCGTCCGAGGGTAGGTTCGGACGAGCCTTGGGAGTCCAACTAACAGGCGACATCATGTCGGCGTAAAGCCAGATTTGGCGATCCTCGCTTCTCCTACATCACAAGGTGCGATTGCCAGCCAAACCGGACGCGAAATCTTGCTCAACTAGAAAGTTGGTCGGGTATGACGCGCCGCAGAATAACGACGGCAGAGAAAAGCCCCCGTCCAGCACCGATGATTGCAGCCTAGAATCGCCGCCTTGCGTTGCCCGCGATGGCGCGATGAGTTGCTGGCCCGAGGGCTGAGCGGGATTAAAACTCGATTGCGCTGGAAGTGCCAGAGCTTTTATGCACTATGGGCGGGCCCGCACGCCATGATTGCCAATGGCGTCAATTGGCCGATGGACTGAGGAGCGGCGCAGCTATCTGCAGCGGAGAGGGGGCATCGCCAACAATTGCTCGGGCTAGTTCATAGCGGCTGACGTCCCGTATGACGCCAACAACCGCCAGAATGGCGCAACACCCGAGGACGTGCGGAAACTGGTCTACGCGCCGTAACATCCGTCAGCATCGGAATTATCCCGCCGGTGAAGGCCAAATCCAAGGGCGTTTCTTGATAACAGGTATGCCGGACGTAGGCTTTCATGAAGCGTTTGCTTCAACCCTTATAAGCCGTTCGTCATTCGGAATTCGCTGGCGCCTCGTTTCACTTGGGGGGCCGAATTCCGAAGTGCTAGCAATCCTTTGGCTGCCGAGTACAGCGGTTGAGCCCGGACATAATTTGTGGCACACAAATCTTCATTCTCGACTCGGCGGCTGGGCTTCGAGGCGCTCGAACGTCGCGAGGTGTTTAGCGCGGGCGTCACGATATCCAGCGCGCTGTTCCTGGCGAGCACGGTCCACGAGAACGCAGCAAGTTCGCCCTCGGCCCTCTTTGACGATCCGCCGGCCCAGGCGCAGGGGTCGGCAGTCAATCACGCCCCAAGCGGCACAGACAAGTCGATCGCGTTGTCCGAAGACTTGATCTACACGTTCAATGCCGCCGATTTTGGCTTCAGTGACCCGAGCGACGCGACCGCAGCCCCCGCTGGCGACATCGCGGAAGATCACGTCCTGGTGCTTTATAACTCGGCCAGTTCGACCAGCGCGACGATTGCCAATTACTACTCCCAAGTCCACCCCGGTGTCCGCTTATTGGGCATCACGGGCGTCGATCCGACGAGCGAGAACATCACGGCAGATGACTACCTCTCCATCATTCGGCCGCAGGTCTTGGCGGCACTGACTCCGACAACCGATGTGATTGTGACCACCAAAGGGTTGCCGCTGAGGATTGCCGTGACGGAAACGCCGTTGCCATTAGGGTCAACCTATGTAGACGGCGCCGGCATGACGCGCACTGTGAATGGGTGGCAGCCCTTTTCAAGTCTCGAGAGCGAACTGACTCGAATCGATATTAACAGCACGTGGCAAATGATGGGGGACCAGTCCTACATCGTCCCCGGAAGCACCGCGTACAATCCATACTACAACAAAGATCTGCCGTTTAGCTTCGCAACCTATGGGATCCGGCTCACCTCGCGGCTCGACGGATACACGGTTGCCGACATCGAAGCCGCGATCGACCGGGCGCAGCAGGCTTACATTGGGCCGAACAACAGCCCGAACGGTCCATACTACTTCCTGATCGACAATGACCCGAGTAAGAGCTACGGCGCATTCATGGACCAACTGGTCACCAACGTCCTCACGCCGGCCGGCCTGCCGGTCGTCTATGACAACACGAGCGCGTTTGTGGGCACGGCGCCCGGACCCATCATCGGTTACGACAGCCACGGAGTTCACCAGTCCTCGACGCCGGCAAATTATTTGTTGACGGGACTGACTGCGTCGTTGGCCGACGGGGCGGTGTTTGAAAGCTGGGAGAGCTACAACGCGTACAGTTTCACGACCTCAAACCCGCACGGCAACCAGGGCCAACTGGCGCAGTGGATTCAGATTGGCGGCACTGCCGGCGTCGGCAACGTCGAGGAGCCGACCGCCACCAAGGCCACGATCACGAACGAAGACCAGATGTTCCAGATGCTGCTGGCGGGCTACAACTTTGCCGAGGCTGTATGGAGCGCTAACCGCAACCTGTCGTTTGTGAATACGTTGGTCGGCGATCCGCTGATGACCTGGCAAGATTGGCCTCCGGTCAGCCCCAATGCGCTGGCGGCGGTCAAGATATCCACATTGCCCTTGGCGGGTTCTCTTTCGGTCGGTGGCGTCGCCGTGACGGCCGGACAGTTCGTATCGGCGGCGGACATCGCGGCCGGTCGGCTCAGCTACGCACCGGCAGCGCATGGCCAAGGGGCGAACTATGCCAGCTTTACGTTTCAGGTCCAGGACGACGGCGGCACGGCGGGTGGAGGGGCCGATCTGGATCCGACACCTAACACGATCACGATTAACGTTCTGGGGGCGAACGATCCGCCAACCGCGGTGAATGATGCCTATCTCGTCAATGAGGATATGCCGCAGACGATCGCGGCCAGCGGAGTGCTCGGCAACGATTCGGATCCAGACGGCAACCCGCTCACGGCTGTGCTGGGTTCGGGTCCTAGCCATGGCAACTTGGTGTTGAACGCGAACGGCTCGTTCACCTACACGCCTACCGCGAACTACTTCGGCCCTGACAGCTTTACCTATCGCGCCAGCGACGGTTTGCTGACATCCAATCTCGCGACGGTGTCATTGACAATCCTGCCGGTGAACGACGCCCCATTGGCCTCTAACGACGGCTACTCCACCGCCGAAGATACACCTCTGATCTTGGGTGCGCCCGGCGTACTGGCAAATGACCTGGACTATGACGGGAACCCACTTACCGCGATCCTGGTGACCGGTCCCAGCCACGGCAGCCTGACGCTCAATGCCAACGGCTCATTTACCTATACGCCGCAAGCCAACTACAACGGCGCCGACAGCTTTACCTATCGGAACAGCGACGGTGCGCTGCCTTCGAATGTCACAGTCGTTTCGATCAATGTGTTGCCGATTAATGACGCGCCGAGCGGCACAGATAAGACGGTCACGATTGCAGCGAACGCCACGTACACTTTCACATTGAGTGACTTTGGCTTCTCCGACCCCAACGACTCTCCTGCCAATTCATTGGCAGCGGTTAAGATCACGACGCTACCCACTGCGGGATCGCTCACGGTCAGCGGCGCGGCGGTCGGCGCCGGCTCCTTTGTGTCCTCTGCCACCATCGCCGCGGGCCTGCTCAAGTTCTCGCCAGCGGCGGGCGCCAGCGGTACTGGCTACGCAAACTTTGGATTTCAAGTGCGCGACAATGGAGGTACCTCCAGCGGCGGAGTCGATTTGGACCCGTCACCCCACTTGATTGCGATCAACGTGACTCCAGAGGTGCCGGTGACACCGGCGCCCGTTAGCATTTGGCCTGGGTCGATGGTGCCCACGGCGGCGGATAGCGGCGACAAGAGCAGCGTCGAGTTGGGCACGAAGTTCAGTTCCGACACCAGCGGGTTCATCACGGGCGTGCGGTTCTACAAGAGCGCCGCCAACACCGGAGTTCACACCGCCAGCCTGTGGACCACCAACGGGCAACTGCTGGCCACCGCCACATTTACCAGCGAAACGGCCAGCGGATGGCAGCAGGTTAACTTCGCCGCCCCGGTAGCCATCTCTGCCAACACCACCTACGTGGCATCGTATCACACAAACACCGGCCGCTATGCGGTCAACCGTTCCTACTTCACGTCGACGTTCAATAGCGGTCCGCTGCACGTGCCGGCCAACGGCGGCGTCTATCTCTACGGCGCCGGTGGGTTCCCGACGAGCTCCTACCAGGGCAGCAACTATTGGGTCGACGTAGTGCTGACCACCGCGCCGCCGGAAAGCGATCCACCGACCGTGACCGCCATGACGCCCGCTGGCGGCAGTACCAACGTCGGGATCAACACCGCGGCGAGCGCGACCTTCAACGAGGCCATGAATCCTGCCTCGATCAATGCCGGCACGGTCGTCTTGAGAGACGCCAACAACGTCACCGTTCCAATAGCGGTGGCGTACAACTCCGCGACCAGGACCGTGACCGCTAATCCGACGACGCCCTTGGCCAGTGCGACGACTTACACGCTTGTCGTCAAGGGCGGCGCAGCCGGTGTAAAAGACCTGGCCGGAAACGCGCTGGTCGTTGACGCCGTCTCGACGTTCACGACAGTCGCCCCTTCCGTTTCGATCTGGCCCGGGTCGACGGTGCCCGGGGCGGCGGATAGCGGCGACAAGAGCAGCGTCGAGCTGGGCACGAAGTTCACTTCCGACACCAGTGGGTTCATCACGGGGCTGCGGTTCTATAAAAGCGCCGCCAACACTGGCGTTCACACGGCCAGCCTGTGGACCGCCAATGGGCAGCTGCTAGCCACGGCCACATTTATCAGTGAAACGGCCAGTGGATGGCAGCAAGTCAGCTTCGCCGTGCCGGTCGCCATCGCCGCCAACACCACGTACGTGGCGTCGTATCACACAAATGCTGGCCGCTATGCGGTCAACCGTTCCTACTTCGCATCCCCCTACCATAGCGGTCCGCTGCACGTGCCGGCCAACGGCGGCGTCTATCTCTACGGCGCCGGTGGGTTCCCGACCGGTTCGTATCAGGGCAGCAACTACTGGGTCGACCCGCTCTTCTCGGCAGGCTAGTAGAATGCCTCGCAAATATCGCGAGGCGATTGGCGCACAGTTGCCTCAATCGGATCACTCACCAGAAGTGCGGCCTTCCTGCCATACAGTTACCGCTGGCAGGAAAACTTCTTCGGCAAATTCGGGTTTGATTGCAATGACGCCGTACTGCGGCTCTTCGCCGCCGACTGAATCCCGAAAGGTCGGAAAGCCGCCGGCGTATCCGTGGCGCTTCGCCCAGCGATGCGCCTCGCGAAATCGGTCCATGTCCAGGTCGATCTCACCGAGTTCGGAAGCCGGCACGTCGAAGCGTTCAAACGTACCTGACTCCAATAGCATGATTCCACTCAGGCGAGATAAATAAAGATAAGGATAACCTGCGGTTTTGTGAGTGAGCTGTGTGTGTTGATCAGCGTCTCGGGTCAGGCCGGCGATGTCCCGAGGGTCGTTATTTTTGCTATACGCGTCCACGATAAACCGTGTTCTCTTTAGGACTAGCGCTCCCAGTTGCAGTCCATTGTCATCTTCGCGATCATCGAAAGTCGGCCGAATCTCGATTTGCCGCAAGCCTCCGAGCAGCGTGAATCGTGCAAACGCGTCGCTGGCAGCAGTGACACGCGGCGGCTGCCCGAGCGGCAGGACGCGTTGTGCTCGCAACTCCAGGTCTCGCTGACCCGCCGGAGCAAATTGGGGTTCCATGGTCACGTCGGCCGGAGCGCAACGATTGATGGACCGATCTCCGAAAGGCGCCGTCCAGCGAATGATCTTCGCATCGGGCAGCACGCCCACCAGCTCTTCCTGCGAAAGCGCGTGGCCCGCACACCCAAAGTCCGCCAGCGAGAGCAGTTTCCGGCCCGTGCGGAGATCCCAGACATTCGTGCCTGCCGCAGCACAATTGACGTTGTCCGGCGAGATCGCCACCGAGGGCTGTCTGGGGCGGTTTCCCGCCAGGTCGTAGCGCTCAACGTCTTGATCCGTCTGGAGCACGCGGACGTGTCCATCTTCGCTGCCCACGACAATCCAGCGACCGTCGAACGAGATGGCGCCGTCGATCGGCGGCGACAATGAAATGCGTTTCCATGCGCGATGTTGTTGACGCGTTTTCGCATCCCACACAAATGCCGCGCCGTCCAACGTGCCACCGGCCAGCCAATGACCATCACCTGAGTATCGCAGCCAGGCCAATGCCGACGGCAACGGTATCTCGGCAACACGACTGAATGCGTCCAGGTCGAAGATCACAATTTCGCGCACCCCGAATGCAAGATGGCGTCCACCCGGAGAGACGGCGACGCGAGCATATTCATTAATCAGCATGCTTCCGGCGGTGGGCCGCCACGGTTGCAGCTCGCGGGACAAGTGGATACTGCCAGCCACGTCGTAGCCGACTGCCGAGGCGCCCGTTGGATCGAGCGCCGTTCCCAGCACGGTCGACCCATGGGGCGGCGCCCTTCGCTGAAACTCACGGTCTCGATGAACGACCAGCGTTTGCGCATCAGGGTTTTCGCGCGAGACAGCGCACAACTCGTTGCGATGATTGAGTACCATCTGTCCCCGATCGATCAGGTACTGATGCAGCACTTCGTGTGGCTCAGACAGTTTTCCCATCTTTGCTGTTCCGTCTGAGCTCGCCGTGACGAGGCTTGCACCGTCTGGAGACCATTCGGCGTGCCACAGACGTTCGGCATGACCGTCGAACGATGCGAGAAGGTCGCCGCTCAGCGAGTCCCAAATTCGCGCGGCTTGATCGCGGCCCGCGGTCAGCAGGCGTCGCCCGTCGACGGAGAACTTGATGCTTGTCACGCGCGTTGCGTGGCCTTTAAATCGGCGCAGCTCCTGGCCCGTGGTGCTGTTCCATACAATGACCTGGCCATTTTGCCCGCCGGCGGCGATCTGCGAGCCTTTGGGCGAGAAGTCGACGGCGTAGACGTCTCCGCAATTCCCTGACAGGTTCAGTCGCGTCGTAGAAGTCTCGAGATCCCATACGTAGGCTAACCCATCGTCGCCGCAGGACACCAGCGAACGCTCATCTGGCGAAAACGACAGGGATTGGACAAAGTCCACATGTTTGGCGAGGGTCGCATGCAATTGTCCCTTGGCCGCCGACCAGATGCGAACCTGTTGATCCTTGCCGGCGGTCGCTAGCCAGCGGTTGCTGGGCGAAAACACTACTGCAAAAAGCTCTTGTGTGCTCGCGGCAATCGATCGGATCTCTCGCCCCGTGGCGATGTCCCAAATCCGCGCAGTGCCATCCGCTCCGCACGAGGCCAGTTGCTTATCGTCGTGCGAGAACGACAAGCAATTGACGTCGCCAGAATGCCCTTTGAGAGTTTGGATTAGCCCACCGTCGCCGGCGCTCCAGAGCCGAATCGTGCCGTCCTCACCGCTGGTAGCCACGAGCGCGCCGTCGTGCGAGAACCCCGCCCAGAATACGGCGCCCGAGTGACCACGCAAGGTGATCAGGACCTTGTGGCACCGTTGCCAGAGGTATCTCCAACCGAACTCTCGCAGATCTTCCTCGCCTTCGCGCGGAAGGTACCTTGCCAGCAGTTCGGCGGCCTCGCCCGGGTTGTTTCTGCGATACGCTTCGTCTGCCAGACGAATATCCGAAGCGTACATCAGCCGGCGAGTCTCAAGCTCACTATCGCGCGTCGCGCGCTCGGCAATTTGAACGATCTCGCGTTGACGTACCGCTTTGACGCGTTCGGCGTCTGCTTCGGCGCGACGGGCCTCAGCGTCGGCCAGTGCGTTCCGGAGCTGCACGGTGTAGATTGCGACCACACTGGCCAGCACCATCGTCGCCAATAACAGCACGGCCGATAGCGAGGCGACGAGCGGACGGCGGCGCGACCATTTGCCAACTCGTTGATGCCAATTGAGTGGTCGCGCACGCGTCGGTTCTCGATGCAAGAACCGCCGCAGATCCGCGGCGAGCTCCGCCATCGACGCATAGCGCCTATCCGGATTTTTCTCAAGGCACTTCAGACAAATCGCCTCAAGGTCCGCCGGCACTTTCGCGACCAGCCGGGAGGGAGGAACTGGATCTTCGGCCAGGACCCGCCGGATCGTGTCCAACGGTGTGCCGCCGGCGAAAGGAGCCCTGCCAGCAAGCAACTCGTAGAGCACGGCTCCGAGTCCATACACGTCGCTTCGAACGCTGATGTCGCGCGTGCGGCCTTCTGCTTGTTCGGGCGCCATGTAGGCTGGGGTTCCAAGCAACGCTCCGGTGCGAGTGTGTTCGGCCGCCGTGTCGTCCAGCTTGGCCAATCCGAAGTCGGTCAAGCGGGGCAGGAGTTCTACTAGCGACCCAGCGCCCGGAGGTCGGACATCACCGCTGGAATCATCAATGGGAGTTAAAAGCACGTTGCTGGGCTTCAGATCGCGATGCAGCACTCCATGACCGTGGGCGTGGCTCACGCCGTCGGCCAGCAGCGCGACTAGCTCTGCAGCCCTGAAATGTGCGAATATGCTCCCACGTTGACCAATTCGGTTGGCTCCGAGCCATTCCGCGAGAGTCGGCCCCGGGCAATACTCCGCAGCGATGAAACAGACTGGTCCGATGTAACCGACTTCGTGAACGGCCACGATATTTGGATGCGACAACTGCGCGGCCGCGCGGGCCTCACTGACAAATCGGCGCCGCAATTCGGGTGACGATACTGCCTCTGGCCTCGGCACTTTGAGAGCTACGTTGCGTCGCAACAGCGGATCAAACGCTAGAAACACAATGCCGTGCCCGCCAGAGCCTAGCTCGCGATTGATTTCGAACCGACCGATTCGCTGGGGTTCGTGATCGTCTGACGCGGTATAAGTGTGAGACTCGCCGCCGAGCGCCTTTTCGCTAACCTGCGAACTGCTAGGATGGGGCGGTCCGTTCAGACGTCGAAGTGACTCCAGCAACTCCAGACATCGTCTGGCCGCAACAAACTCGCCGGACGTCACGGTTGGCTCGGGCGCGCTCAGCGATTCCGCGTCGCTCGACAGCACTGCATCATGAAGAGCCTCGAGCCAGGTTGGGCTGTCCGGCATCGGCTGGTGCGGTTCGGAGTTTTCCGAAGGAAATCTCATCCCAACTCTCCAGCTCGCGACTGAGGCGACGAATTGCCCGATCCCACAACTTGCGCGCGGCATCGGCAGAGCAACCTATTTGCTCTCCGATCTCGACATAGGTCAGCAATTCCAAATTCCGCAAGGAGATGACGCTACGATAGTTTTCGGGCAAGCGAGACAGCCCGGCGACCAGTTTCTCGCGGGTTTCATTTGCCAGGAGTTCTGTCGACGGGGTCGGTTGCGGGTCCACCGACATCGCCACCGCGCGCTCATACTCCATGCGAGTGTGATCTGTCTCACGCGAAATGTCTCGTTTAGCCGTGCCACGAAATCGTTCTACCGTGCCCGCCATATTGTTGAGCAGGATTTGTCGCATCCATGCCAGCAATTGACCCGACGAATCACCGCGAAATGCCTCGAAATCGCGTAAGGCATCCGCCATCGTCTCCTGAACCAAGTCCGACGGCGACACCTTACGCCGAAGATCGCCGCTGAGCTCTCGATTTGCGATCAAGAGCAAATAGTCCCGGCATCCCTGCAATAAATCGCCCAGCGCGACGCCATCGCCCCGTCGCGCTTGCCCGATCAAATCGATCGCAGCGTGCGAGGCATCACTGTGTGGATGTTCGTCTGCCGGCACTCGAGGGCTCCGATGCACACGGTAGCCCCTACACACGGGGCCGGATCTTAGACGCGAGGCGGAACAGGTACGTTCGGCGTCGCGGCATGCATGCATAGTGTACTCCGACGCAACGCCGCGTGCAAAATGACGGAAAGCGGGGCTGGCCGGCCCAACCTGTAGCGCAAAGTCTGACGCCAGCGCGATCACTCGCGCGCCCGCATCCTGGCCACTTCCTTCTGCAGCCTGGCGAGTGAGCGGCTCCATAACTTGCGAGCCGCTTCGGCGGATCGTCCGAGCTCCGCGCCAATTTCCGAGAATGACAAGCCGTCACGATTTCGCAGCAGAATTACCTGGCGCATGTGCACGGGCAGCCGATTGAGGCCGTTTTTGACGGTTTCTTGATCTTGCAGTGTGTCCCGCCAGAACTCGGGATCATGCTGATCTACCAGCTGCTCAGCGATATCGCGATCGATTGCTGCTTCTCGACCAACTTGGCGCTTGTCTGTTTGCAAGTACTTACGGTGCATATTGTAGGCGTTATTTCGCAGCATCTGTCGCAGCCATCCCAGCAGTTGCTCCAGGTTCTCTCCTCGGAACGATTCGAAGTCGCGATAAGCCTCCATCGCGGTATCTTGCACGATGTCCGCGGGATCGCATTTTGACTTGAGCGACTGACGCAAGATTGTGCCCGCATATGTGATCAGCTCTGAATTGCACAATTCGAGCAGCCGGCCACGGGAAGTCGAGCACCCCAGCCGCGCGGCGCCGATCCAGCGACGGACCTGCTCAGCATCGGCGTGCAATCGACTGCGCTTGTCCGCGGGCATACGATCCCAAGTCGTGTGGGGGCATTGAGCGCGAGCGGCGGCGCTGGCAGGCGGCCGAGAGAGGCGGTGACTGCGCCGGGTCGGCGGATTCCGCGCCGCGTCATGAGGGCGCAGCTACAACGGGGATGCAGTTCCCTATTTGCCAAGGTGCGTTAATACCTCAGATCCGGACTTGAATTTCAGGATTTTTGTCGATTTCTACTGCCCCAAGTGCAGAATCACGAGAGCTCGAAACACGGCAAGCCAAGGCCACCACTTGCATTGCGACTGTTGCATGGCCACTCGGGGGCCTTCTGAGTTTTCGACTGCAGTTTGGTATTCGCTGCGGGGTTTGCTCACGGTCTTGAGGTCAAGATTCGTTTTGTCACATTTTCTTGAATTATTTCCGTCCGATTGTGCCGGATGATGGGCCTATTTAGGTAGCAGGGCAGTTGTTGCCTCACCAGCAGCGCCCGATTTGGGAACCGCCAGGCAAAGGTCGCCTGACGGTGACCACAGACATTCCTGCAGTTAATCGTCCGAAGGAATCCGCTAATGAACCGTATCGCAACGTGTTTACTCACTTGCGCGTTGGCCGCGCTGGCCACTCGTGCTGCGGCCGGCCCATTGGCCACCGCGCCCAACGCATACGTTGACGAATTCTCCAACGTCTGGCACGGCAGCACGCCGTTCCAGGGATACTACGATCCCGGCCCGAATACACAGCCGTCGGGACTCACCGGCTACGTCGACTGGGCGGTGTTTGCTCCTGACGTGCTACCCGCCGGTTTCGTTGGTGATCCTGTGCCGCCATATGTGCCGACGGCGGGCGAGTTCCTCTATACCTACCAGCTGACGATTACTGGCGAAGCTCCGCTCTCTTCGTTTACGGTGAGCCTGGAGAACGACTTGTTTGAGGACAACATCGGGCAGTTCACGGCGACGGGCGTTATCGGCGACCCTTCGATTTTTTTCTTCCTGCTGCCCGGAGACTCTGCCAATTGGTCATTCGGTGGCGTGGGCGGATCCGAGAACCCCGTACTGACGACGATGGGACTCGCTTTCTCAAGTCCACACGGCCCGATGATGTCGACTGGCATGACGATTGACGACGGAACTTATGGACCCGTGGCGTTCGTCCCCGCACCGGTGCCTAAGGTACCTGAGCCAGGTGCGATGACCCTCGCAATGTGCGGCTTGTGTTCGGCTGGTCTTGCTTGGGCAAATCGACTAAGGCAGCGACATCGCTTCCAGCGTCACCACGGCGTTACCGGGTCCTGAGGTATGTGGATTGCGCGCCTGTTCGCAGCAAGAACAGCTGCATAGTTCGGTAGGCAAAATCACCACGGAAAGATTTTCATGCGAACCACCGCAGTTCGACTGGTCTGTGCAACGATTCTGTGGGCTGTCGTCAGTGGCATTGCTATTGCAGGACCGCTCTCAAGCGACCCCAATGCGATTTCTGGCGTTCAAGGAAGCGCGCCGTTTTTTGGCACAAACATTGGTGCAACCCATTGGGTGCGTGCTGACGTTGAGTATGCCGTGTACGCGCCGGGTATGTTCGGCACGTCGGTCGCATTGGGTTTGCCGGGAGCGGTCGATCCCAGCGGCGGCACGGACTACGTGTATGCCTACGAGGTCTTCAACCAGGCAGTCGTGCCTCCCGTTCCAAACCCAGACAAGTTGGGCGGCGACTCGCTCGTGACGAATCTCTCGGTGGCACTCGTTTCAGGCGCCATTCCAGCGGGCTCCACCCGCGTCGGCAACTACTCGTTCGCTCCTGAATTGGGAGTTATCCCTGGACTTTCGCGATTTGTGCCGTTGGGCGATCCGAAGACGCAGGCCAACTGGGTTTTCGGCAATCCGACGCTCAGCGCCGGGCTGCACTCAGACATCTTGTTCTTCACCAGCCCCTACGCGCCGCGTTACATCGTTTCTTCGATTATCGGCGGCAACGCGACCAGCGCGTCGGCGATCCTGCCCACACCGATCCCCGAGCCCGCGACCCTGTCGTTGGCCGCCCTTGGCTTGCTCGGCCTGTTGCTTTGGCGTCGGAGTGCGAAACACGCGTAACTGTCTCGGCGCCGCGCGCCCAGCGACTCTGTGCTGATGATACGCGCTTTCTAGTGCCGCCGGTTCGGTCATTGAGTTCGTGCGGCGTTAAATTCGCACATGCTCAGTGATGCACCTCGCAACTCCCATTTTTCTCCGATGAAGTCTTTAATCGTGTTCGTGCGCGCCGAGCGAGCGGATCCTGATTTCTCGCGGTGGCGCCTTCTGCGAATTGGCATCGCGATTGTCGGCGCTGACGTTCTTCGACTGGGCCCAACTGGTTTGCAAAACTTTGACAATTCTGAATTTGTTTGACAAAATCTTGTCCGGATCCGCCCGATACACGTGCCTCTAGTAGTAGGGGCAATCCGCGACGTCCGCGCACTTTCGCTTGGTGCGCCACGCATAACCATTGCCTCTCGGCCGATGTGATCCCGATAAGAGGTCGGAGTCGCGCTCGGTGAGTTGGCATCTCTGGATGCGTCTGCCAATGGATTCGGCGGCGTTTCGCACTGCCGTAATCACCAACCATGATCCGCGTTTTTGAGGGCCCCGATTCCACTCGGTGCCCGTCCATCCTTGTCCACTGCCCGCCGGGTGGAACGCTAAGTTGTCACACCCTTTCTAACTCTGTTAGGAGCACCACGCGTGGCCACATCGACATCAGAGTCTGCAACCAAGGAACAGGCCCGAGAGCAGAAAAGCCCTCCCACGACTCCCCCTGCAGCGACTGCGGCCCCCAGCCCCGGCACAAGCTCGCCGCCGGCGCCAATGCAGATCGACGACTCGCACGTCGTCGCGTGCTACGCCAACTTTTGCCGCGTCACCGGAACGCCGGAAGAGTTGATCGTAGATTTCGGTCTCAACTCGCAGCCGATGGGCGTGCCCAGCGCGCCGATCGTTGCGACTCAGCGAGTTGTGACGAACTATTTCACGGCCAAGCGGCTCCTGCACGCTCTGCAAATGACGATCCAGCGTCACGAGGCGGCATTTGGCGTCCTCGAGACCAACGTGCAGAAGCGCGTTCAAGGGCACAGTTAAGGCGCTGACTCCGCGGATCGCGAGCCTGGCAATCACACCAGGGACTCGCCGAGGGTCATAGGGGATGCGCGATCACTTGAATTCAGACAACATGTCCCACATGGACGCGGTACACGAAGGGCGGCGCACAGGCTGCTGTGCGACACGACGAACAGCTCAGAACTCAATTACCGAAAGGTTAGTTCGATGATCAATACCACCCGGGATGCACACGGTCGACCGGTCTCCCAACCAAGCCGCTGGCAGTCGAGCTGGACGCGCTATCGAGATCGTTTCCCGCGGTTATTGAGGACGGAGTTCTGGCGCGAGTCACGGATCGCCGCCCTGTGGCAGGGTCTGTTCCAAATCGACCCGGCGGCGCCGGCGCGGCGCTCGGCCAATGTGCTGCGCTCCGGTCGTCTCGCCTTCAGCTCGGCGTTGGGTGTGGAACCGCTCGAAGCTCGGCAGTTGCTCACCGGATCCCCCATCTACGTCGAGGATACGGACTGGACCGGCTACGCGTATAACGATCCGATCGTGGACGCGGACGATGCCACGCCCGGCAATCAGCCGGCCAATTACCTGGTGAATGCGTTCAGCACGATCCAGGAGGGCATCGATGCGGTGGATCCTGGCGGAACTGTCGTGGTCAACAGCGGCACTTACACCGAATCCGTCGACGCGATCAATGGCCTGATCATTGACCACAATCTGAGCATCGTGGCCAATAACGCCACGGTCGACGTCGAGGGCGCATTCACGGGCATCAAAGTTGACGCGGGCACGACCGCGTCGATCTCTGGGGTTACGCTCACCAACTTCGGCTCCACCGGCATCGAGGTCCAGGGCAGCCTCAATCTGGCAACCAGCACAGTTGACGGCGGCCTAACCGGTATCTATGTCAATAGCGGCACGCTCGTAATGGACGACTCTGTCGTCAAGAACGCCGGCATCTTTGGCGTGCAGGTGGCCGGCGCCAGCGGCCTAGCCACAATCAGCGATAGCGAGATGCTTAACAATTCCACGGCGGGGGTGATTTCCTCGACCGGCACGGCGAACATCACCACCAGCATCATCACGGGCAGTAACAAAGGGTTGCTCGTCAACGCCGGCGGCAGCGGCTCGGTCACCAACAGCAACCTGGCCGGCAATGCGCGCGGCGTTGAGAACGCCACGCCAAATATCGTCAACGCGTCGGGCAATTACTGGGGCGTCGGTGGCGAAGCCTTTGTCAGCAGCAAGCGGCTCGGCCTGGTTGACTTCTCGCCGTATCTAGACAGCGGCAGCGACGGGGTCGGCGTCGGCTTCCAGGGCGACTTCTCCCACGTCCACGTGACCACGCTCGGGTCGCAAACCGGCGCCATCGGCCGTGTCGAAGAGGGCATCGACCTGCTCGAGGATGGCGCACTCTCGGTTGGAGCACGACTCGTGGAGGTCAATCCTGGCCTCTATGTCGATCATGTCGGCGTCAACAAGGCCGCGACGGTGCGCGGCCCGAATTACTTGGTGGCCGGCAATGGCGTTCGCGGTTCTGAAGCGATCATCCGCGCAGTTGCGGTCGCCGATGCGCTCATCGACGTCAACGTGCCCGATGTGACCCTCATCGGCCTCAAGATCGACGGCAACGACCTGGCTGCAAGCGGTGTGCGCGTCAATGAGGTCAACGATGTCGCCGTCCGCAACAACATCGTGACTAAATCGCTTTATGCGATCGAGTACGACGGCAACGTTCTTACCGGCAACACGGGCGGTGTGGTTGACAAGAACTTGATTCAGGCATTGTCCACCAGCGACACCAGCTACGGCGTGTTGGCCTTCAACGCGGCATATGTCGCAACGACGGACAACGTCATGACCGGCCTCGACGTCGGTATGTTCGAGCAGTACTACTACCAGCCGAATGGCCTGGGCAATCCTGCGAACTCAGTCAGTGGAAATGTTATTTCGGCCGCCTTGCTAGGATACGGAACCAACGAACGATCGACGGCAGCAGCGACAACTGCCTTGTCCGGCAACATCTACCACATTGGCACCGGCGGCGTTGGCATCCAGCTGTACAACATTTACAAGCCGAATGGAATCACCCTTACCGGCGAGACGATCGACGGCGCTGCTGACATCGGCGTCTACGCGTTCGTCAGCGGCGGTTCGGCCACGATCACCGGCGGCTCCATCACCAGCTCGGCCGGAAATATCGGCGTACAAGCAACTAACTACTTGGCCGACTACACCTATGCTGCCACGGGCGACGGCACGGTGAATGTCAGTGGTTTAACTATGAGCGGGTTCGCAACTGGCATTTGGGTAGAGGACAACGCGTTAGGAGCATTTGATATCTCCGCCGTTGTCACCGCCGATACGTCCATCAGCAACGCCACCGTCGGCGTGCAGGTCACCGGACCCGATGCCAGCGCGACGATCACCGGCAACAATGCCTCATTCTTTAACAACACCACCGGCATCGACGTCGACGGCGGTGCGGCCACGATCATCAACAACCACATCTACGGCAACGACACTGGCATCGCGGCGCACAACGGCGCGCGGCTGCGGGTCGAGAGCAATGACCTGACCGGCAACAACGTCCAGGCGATCTTCGTTGAAACCGGCTCTAAGGTCGACGCCGGCGGCGGCGCCTCGTTGGGCACCTTGCTTGGTCCCAGCCTCGGCATGAACAACCTCTCCGGGTACGACGGCCTGACCAGCTTTGCAATCGTCGACAACAATTTGGTCAGTGGGCCCGATTCCGACGTTTATGCCTTGCTCAACAACTTCGGCCCGCTGACCCCGCCGGGCATCGAACAAATCCTGATCGACGACACCGACAATCCTGTCTACACGCAGGTGATCTTCTCGTCGTATCCGGCCGTAGTCGCGCCGTCGATCGTGTATGTTGACCGCGATTGGGTTGGGACCGGCAGTCTGGTCGACGCCGACGGAGCCGGCGATGGTTTTGGCGATGGCACTGGCTTTGGCTACGACCAATTCGCGACGATCTCCGACGCGCTCGCTGCCGTGGCTAGCAGCGGCACAGTCAAAATCCGTAACTCGGCGGGCGCGTACGACGAATGGAATCTGGCGCTGAACCAGCCGGTTTCCATCATCGGTGAGTCGAAGGCCGGCGTGGTCATCACCCCGTCCGCCGTCGACAGCCACGCGGATAGCACCTGGGGCGGCACTGCGGTTCAGGGATTCATCGTCAACGTCAATGGGGTCAGCATCCAAACGCTGACACTCGACGGCGGTGTTGGCCAGAATCTCCGCAATGCGATCATCGCCGACTCGGACTATTGGACCTCTGGCGGCAACCTCACCGTCGACGACGTTGCGATCAACAACGCCTACCGCAAGGGTATCGCCCTCTATAGCCGCGTTGCTTTGACCACAGGCAACTCGATCACTGCCAGCACCTTTGACAACATCGGCACCGATTCCGGCGTCAGTTTTGAGGCCGCATTTGCCATCGCCGCCTTCCAAAGCAGCGCCACGATTTCGGGCAACACATTCACCAACTTCGGCGGCGGTATCGGCTCCAATTACATTGACGGAAATCCGGCCCACGGCCCACAACTGCTGATTACCGGCAACACCTTCTCATCGCCGGCCAGTGGAACGGGCAACCCGGTGATCGCGCTTGACCTGAGCGGCTTGGCGGACAACAGCGACGTCTCTGGCAACACGATCAACATGAGCGGCGGCAGCGGCCAGGATATCGCCATTGCCGTGCAGTACGCGATCCCTGGTGCCGACGTGACCGTGCAGAACAATTTGAACATCACAGTGGACGCCGGTGATACCGGCATTCTGCTGTATGCCGACGCCGATCCGGCGCATCCAATTGTCGTCAACGGCAACACGCTCACTGGTGTGGCGACGGCCAAGGGCATCGTCCTGACCGATGACGGCTCGCTGTTTGGCGAAGGGCCTAACCTCGGCACCACGTACGGCACGCTGACGAGCAACACTATCATGGGCTTTGGCACCGGGGTGCTCATCACCAGCGGAGGCGCCACGCCCGTCGAGGCCTTGATTGGCGGTTCGCCGAGCGACTCCAATTCCATCTTTGGAGCTGCCCACGTCGGCACCGGCATTTTGGTGGTGGGTGCCAATTCGTCGGCCACGATAAAGGACAACGACAGCTCGATACACGGCTTCGCCGTGGGCATCGACGTCAATGGTGGTTTTGCCGACGTCGACAACAATCTCATCTACGACAATACAATCGGTGTTCGCTATCGAAACGGCGGTAATGGCTCAGTCACGGGCAATGAGTTCGATAGCGCGGCCGACAACCTGACTGATCTGCGTTTGGAAGGTCTGGGGCTGGTCTCGATCGGTGCTGGCAACGACTTTGCCGGCGACACCTACTTCATCGACAATCGTACGGCCCAGTCCTACGATCTGACCGGCATTGTCACAGGTGACCAGGCGAATCCCTTCGCCATCTCTGACCACGTTTACGATGCGCTCGACGACGCCTCGTCCGGCCTGATTCGCTTCGACGGCATCAACCTCTACGTCAGCACACCCGGCACGGGTCCCAGCGACGAGACCATCCAGCGTGCGGTCAACGCCGCCAGTACCGGCGACGTGATCAATGTCGACGTCGGCACCTTTAACGAGAACGTCTCGATTCCCCTGCGGCTCACTTTGCTGGGCGCCGGCAGCGGCTCGACCATCATCAGTTCGACGGCCCCCAATACACCCGTCATCGACATCACGTCGACGGGCACTTCGGTATCCGATCGGCTTGTCATCCAGGGTGTCCGCGTCACCGGCGCCAGTGGGCCCAGTGGCAATTCGACCAGCGGCATTCACGTGGCCGGCGGCAGCAGCACCGGTTACTACACGTTTAATGACGTCGCTTCGGTCGGCAATGCGGGTCACGGCATCGGCTTTGACCAAACCGGCACGCTGACCGACGTGGTGATTTCCAACAGCACCCTGTCGAACAACAGCGGCTCGGGCGCCCGCTTCCCGTCGTCGCTCAGCTCGTTGACGGGCTTGTCGGTCACAGGCACGACGATGAACGACAATAACGTGATTGGTCTTAGTCTAAACCCGGATATCGCGCCGGGCTTCTCAGCGACTGGAATCGTCATCGCGACCTCAAACTTTGCCAACAACGGCGACGGCGTCTCCGTCGGCGAAGGCGACATCAGCCTGCTAGGTTTCAACGGCACTGCCACGATAACAGATGTAGTGATCACTGCCGATTCGCACATCGGTCTGCAACTGCGCGGAGCTGGCCTACTGGCACCCTCGGGCTCCGTTATCCTGACCAACGTCACGGTCAACGGCACCCCGGCTGTAACAAACCCCGGCAGCACTCCGACGGGCATCTTCATTGCCAACTACACAGACGTCAGTGCGATCCAGTTCAGCGATGTGAACATCAACGTCACGGGAGCGACCGTGGGCGGCCTGGTGGTCGACACCGCCGGCCCCGCGACACTGGACATCAACGACACCGTTTTCGGCACGACGACTGGCGCCTATATCGGTGACGCCTCGCCGACGCCGATCGACGCCACCGGCGCCACCTTTGATGGCGTGTCGGCGTTCTCCGCCATGACCGCCGATGCGTATGCGATCGTTGACAAAATCGTCGACGGCGTCGATATTCCGACGCTGGGTCTGGTGCGTTTGAAGGCCAACCAGGTGTACGTCACGGCCGCGAGCTTCCTGGCGCCCTTCACCACCACGCCGAACATTCAACGGGCCGTGGACGCGGCGAGCAGCGGCGACACGGTGCATATCCAGGCAGGCACGTACACCGGCAGCGTTAGCACGGCCGGCAAGATCATCACGCTTTCGCCGGGAGATAGCCCGGGACAGGTAACTCTCATTGGCAACCTGACGCTCGATAGCAACGATTTCCTTACCATGGAGATCCTCGGGACGAGCGCGGCTACGCAATACGACAACTTTATCGTCACCGGCACGGTCACACTGAACAACGCCACGCTCAACGCCACTCGCGGCTTGTTTGCGCCGAGCGTTGGAAACTCCTTCACGCTCGTCGACAACGACGCCGCTGATCCGATCAGCGGAACGTTTGCTGGTCTGGCAGAAGGCGCCACGCTGACGCTGAACAACATTCCTTTCACGATCAGCTACACCGGCGGCAGCGGCAATGACGTGGTGCTGACGGTCGCAGCGCCGACGACAGTGTGGGTCAACGACACCTGGCTCGAGCAGACCAACGTGATGGGTGGCACGCTAGGGACCGTGGAGTATGGCGACATCGTCAATTCCGACACGGGCGCTTTGCCGTCTGATACCTTCGTGAACAACCTGGTCTTCGGCTACAACGCGTTCGCCACGCTCATCGGCGGCGTCGCCGCAGTGACCGCGGGCGGCACGGTGAACGTCCTGGCCGGCACCTATACCGAAGGTCCGCAGGTCTACATTGGCAAAAATCTCGTTATCGACGGCCAGAGTAGCGCATCGGTAACGATCAATGCGGGCGCAGACACCGGCAACATCGGCGATGCCCGCGGCTGGTTCCTCGTGGACGCCGGTTACGACGTCGATATCAGCGACGTGACCCTGGACGGCGACGGCTTCAAAGTCTGGCAGGCCATTCGCGACAAGGGCACCGGCACGATCAACAATGTCGTGTTCAATGACATCCAGTACGAGGCCAGTGGCCCGAGCTACAACGGCACGGCCATTGCCGCGTTCGGCGGCGTGGGCGCGCTGGACATCACCAATTCGACCTTTACCAACATTGGTCGCGAAGGCGTGTTGTACTACGGCGCGGGCACGACCGGCACCTTCAGCGGCAACACCTATACCGGCAAGGGCGCCGGCGATTGGTTGGATTACGCGGTCGAGATTGGTGCAGGTGCCCAGGTCAACATTTCGGCCAACACCATCACCAATAACCTCGGCGTGTCCTCGTTCGACCTCTCTGAGTCCGCCGGAATTCTGATCACGACCTTCTATGGAGGCGGCTCGCAGGCCACGATTCAGAATAACTTCATCACCGGCAACTCGACCGGCGTGGCCGTCGGATATGACAACTTCGACACAAGCATTGCCACGATCTTCAACAACGACCTGTCGGGCAACACTATTGGCGTGAGTCAAACTGGCACTGCCATCGCCGATGCCTCGGGCAATTGGTTTGGCGTGACGTCGGGCGTCGCCGTGGCCGCACTCATCGCCGGCAGCGTCGATTACACTCCGTGGTTCGATGTCGGCGCCGATACCTCCGGCGCCCCCGGCTTCCAAGGCGACTTCTCCTACCTCCATGTCGACGACAACAGCCTGCAAGTCGGGCCGATCGGTCGGATCCAGGAAGGTATCAACCTGCTGGCCAACGGTCTCCTCACTGGAGGTCTCCGCACCGTCGAGGCCGAGGCCGGGACTTATGCCGAGAACGTTAACATCAACAAACCGATGACCTTGCTCGGCCAGGGATCGACTCCGGCGGACTCCGTCATCTCAGTAACCAGCGGCAACGCCGTGACGATCGCGGCCAGCAGTGTCACGATTGAGGACTTCCGCGTCGCCGGCACCGGTGCGACCAATGGCATCTACATTGACTCCGCGACGAGCAACGACTCGCTGACCAACGTCGTCGCCACGGGCCACAACTACGGCTTCGAAATCCACAACGCGGCCGTCGTCACTACGTTGAACCTCGACCAGGTGAGCCTGATCAACAACAACGTCGGCCTACGAGTGGCAACGACCGGTAAGGTAAGCGGACTGTCGGTCAACAACGGCACGTTCGACAACAATAACTTCGGCTGGGATATCGAGGCCAACAGCGGGTCCTCGCTGAACCAGAACGACTTTACCAACGTCGTCTTCACCGGCGCTTCGACCTTCAGCAACAACGTCTTCAAGGGGCTGTATGCCGAGAAGCTCAACAACGCAAACCTGAGCGGCATCACGGCGATCGGCAGCGGTACCGGGGCCAGCTCTCCGTCGGGCATCGATCTGAACCTGAAGTACGGGACCTACACCGGCATTGCCCTGGCCAACGTGACGCTCACCAACAATGGCACCGGCTCGGCGACAGGTACCGGTCTGGCAATTAAGGGTCGCAATGACGCTCCGTACAACGTCAATCCCGCGACCGTATCCGGCGTGAGCCTCACGAACGTGGCGATCGATGGCAGCCCGATCGACTTGTCGATTGGCAACAGTGTCACGGGCCTTACTTTCTCGGGTGTGCAGCTATTGGGTGCGGGCGCCGGCCTGGTCTACTACGTCACGGCGGTCGATTCGATTAATCTCGCCAATACCAGCTTCGCTGGCACGCTGGCGTCTTATATCGGTAACGCTTCGGCGAACCCGATCGACGCCACGACCGGAGCGACTTTTGGCGGCTTTAACACGGGCGTTGGTCCGGTAGCCCCTAACCTGACAACGTACTTCTCAATCGAGAACAAGATCGTCGACGCGATTGATGTCCCCGGCCTGGGCCTGGTGCGACTGAACACGGGCGACGTCTTTGTAACTCCCAACAGCTTCTACGTTCCCGGCGGCACCACGACGCCCAGCATTCAACGCGCCGTGAACGCGGCCGTCAGCGGCGACGTGGTTCACATTCAAACTGGGACCTACACCGGCAATGTCACCACGACCCTCAAGTCGGTAACGCTGTCGCCGGGCTCCAGCCCGGGCCAGGTCACGCTCAACGGCGACCTGACGCTGGACAGCGACGACTTCGTGGCCGCCGAATTCAACGGCGTAAACCCGGCGACGCAGTACGACAACTTCATCATCAACGGCGCTGTCACTCTCGGCAGTGCGACGCTGCAGTCGACGGCCGGCTATACACCGAGCTTTGGCAGCACGTTCACGCTGGTGAATAACGACGGGGCCGACCCGGTGGTGGGTACCTTCGCGGGATTGCCGGAAGGCTCGATCATCAACCTTGGCGGTTCGCCGTTTACCCTGAGTTACACCGGCGGCACGGGAAATGACATTGTGCTGACCGTCGACACGCTGTACGTGACGAATTTCGTGTCCAACGCGAGCGGGTTCGACGTGACGTTCAATCGCACGCCGACACTGTCCGATCTGAATCTCTATGACGGCAGTGATGCCGCTCCCGACCCAGCGGATGTGACCCTGTTCGGCAGTGGCGGCGTTGGCAATGTGTTGGGGTCCATGGTTTGGAACGAAGCCACTAAGACAATGAGCTTCGTCAAGACTGGTGGCATACTGGCGCCCGCTACTTACACGGTGACGCTGTTCAGTGGCGCCACACGATTCCACGACGCTTTCTCGGATCTCGATGGGAACCATGACTTCGTTCCGGGCGATAACTTCTCGAACGTGCCAACCTATCCGTTCGTGATCTCCGCGTCGTCCAACCGGGTGGTCAGCGTCCGCGATTTCGCTCGCGGCCCAGGCCAGGCGATCGAAGATAACCCCGCCGCGCCTGTCTCACCCATCAACCCACACTATCTCGAAGTCACGATCGACAATCCGGCGGGCGTTCACAATCTCGACGCCCACCTGATCTACGATCCGTCGCTGCTGCAGATCAATGGCGCGTCCATTGCAGCGGGTCTGCCGGGTGGGTGGAGCGTGACCTTCAACAACACGCCGGGAGACCTTTACTTCACCGCGTCGGGCGGCACACCGCTGAGCGCCTCGCACACGTCCGTCGTGCTCATTGACGCGGTCGTCAAGACAAACGCACCCTACGGCAATTCGGAAGTACTGCGGATCGTACCGGGCCTATTCGGCATGCTCAATGACAACGACCCCGGGTTTGAGTCAACACCGGATTTTGCAATCCACAAGAACCTGTTCCTGGGCGATGCCGACGGCGACGGAGTCTACTCGGCTCAGGATCCACTCTACATCTCGCAGGTCGTTGTGAACCTGACCAACGGCTTCGATGCCTCGGACTGGACCGATCCGCGAATCGTCGCCGACACGTCGAACAACGGCGGTCTCTCCGGCACCGACGCTTCGCAGGTCGCGGCCAAGGCGGCTCTTCTGACTGTTCCGCAGATTCCCGATATCACGGTCTTCATCCTCGCGCCGCGGAGCCCCAGCGGCGTCGATCCGACGCTGTCCATCGACCCGAATATCCCAGCGATCCCCGGCGGCGCGGTGAACGTGCCGGTGAAAATCGCGGTGCCCTCGGGCGAAGCCGCCAAGTCGGCGACCTTTGACGTCATCTATGACAACTCGAAGCTGCTGTTCACCGGCTCCACAGAAGGCGCATTCTGGCCCTCGCTGAGCAATTGGTCTCTGACAACCAACGAGTATCTGCCGGGCAAGGTGCGCGTGATCTTGTTCAACAGCCAGGGCAATGCTAGTCCGATCGGCAGCGGCGTAATCGCGAACCTCCAATTTAGCGCGTTGCCCGCAACCTCCGGCACCGCGGCGCTAGACGTCGTTAAGGTCGCCCCACTTAACGAGGGCGGCTTGACCTGGACGGATACTGATGACGGAAGCGTGCTGATTGGTTCGCAAATCGCGGGACGTTTCCTGTTCTACAACCAGAGTGTCTTCGACGGAACGAACGCGGCCCAGGACACGAGTGACGATCTGGCGATCGCCCCCGACAAGTCAGCCTACTTGCCTTACAGCAACACGCTGGCAGTTTTCAACAATGTCAGCAGCTATTCCCGCGGCATCAATGGCATCATGATCGATTTGAATGGAGCCGGAAGTCATGCCGCCATCGACGCCAATGACTTCGTGTTCAAGCACGGCAACGACAACGCACCGGGCGCCTGGGCCTTAGTCACGGCTACGCCGACGATCTCGGTTCGCCTCGGCCAGGGTACGCTTGGCTCTGACAGGGTGACCATCACCTGGGCCGCCAGCTCGATCAAGAACGAGTGGCTGGAAGTGCAGGTCCTGCCCACCGTCAATACGGGCCTGGCCTCGACCGACGTGTTCTTCTGGGGCAACAAGGCCGGCGACGTGGGCGCTGCAACGCCGGCCGATCAGTTCCTCACCAGTGGAGCCGACAAGACCTCTGTGCTCAACAACCAGGTCGGCGGCGTGCCGATCACCAACACGCGCGACTTCAATCGCGACGGCAATGTGACTGCGGCCGACGCCACCGCGGTGGTCAACAACCAGGGTACCATAGAGCGCTTGCAGCTCAACGGTGGACCGTTCGCTCCGGAAGCAGGGGAGCTGGACGGCGACACGATTGAACTAAACGGCGTCGTCTCGGCTTTTGCCGTCGGCTACGGTGGCATTCTGACCCAGAGTTTGGATGTGGACTCAGCGCCGGTGATGCATGCAATGGTTGCACTCGCCGCCGGTGGGACTGCCGTGTCGAGCGATGACGCTGCGGTCGCTCACGCACACGCCTTCGATTCGGAGGTAGATGAACTGAGCGACGGAGTGAACGTCGATGACGAGCTTTTGGCCTCGTTGTTGGAGGGTTTGGGCAGCTAATCGCCCCTCCGCGGTCAAAATACGGCGTCATGCCGAGACGATCCGACGGACAGTCATTTCGGGCGCAAGCCTGAATCAGATTGGCCCGAGCCTGTTATTAGCGTTCCAGGCTCGGGTTTTTTTGCGCTGGGCGTTGTTGAAAATAGCCCGAGTAGGTTCACGGTTCGAACACAGCTTTCTGTCCAATTCAAACAGATTTGCGTGCGCCTTCCAGATTCGTTAGCCGGCGACATCAAGTCGGATGCCCTTCTGAGTACGAAGCCGGCAGAATAGCCGCGGGTTCTTTGACCCAGGTGGGCCGCGCGGTGACCTTGCCCCCAAGTTTGATCCACTTGGAACGCTAGAGAAACAAGGTTTTCAAGGGGGGCTAGCCCCCCCTTGAAAAATTCGCGAACTCGACCGGCGATCGGTCCCCCAGAGCGCTGTGGGGCCGATGCTGGTTGTAATCTTCTCGCCAGGCCTCGATCACCTCCTGGGCTTCTTCGAGCGACAAGAACCAGTGCTGGTTCAAGCACTCCTGGCGGAACTTCCCGTTGAACGACTCAATGAATGCATTATCCGTGGGCTTGCCTGGTCGGCTGAAGTCGAGCTTCACGCCGTTGAAGTAGGCCCACCAATCCACCGACTTCGAGATGAACTCCGGTCCGTTGTCCACGCGGATCGTCCGCGGCAAGCCACGCTCTGCCGTGACCGCTTCCAAAACCTTCACCACATCGTCGCCGCGGAACCGCTGGGCGGCCCGCAGAGCCAGGCTCTCACGACTAAAGTTATCGACTAACGTCAGAATCCGAAAGCGCTGGCCCTGGAACAACTGGTCGGACATGAAGTCCATGCTCCAGCATTCATTGGCTCCTTGGGCCGTGGGCCGCTCCATGCGGACCGCGCAGCTCTTGCGACGCTTGGGATTCCTGCGACGCATCAGCAATCCTTCCTCGACGTACAAGCGATAAACCAGCTTGTGATTCACTTGCCAGCCCTCTCGTCGTAGCAGCACCGTCAGCCGCCGATAACCATAACGAACCCGGCTCGTTGCCAAGTCGCGCAGCCGGATCCTCAGTGCAGCCCGCTCGTCGCGCACACTCTGGTAGCGATGACTCGAACGTGGAGCCCGCAGCACTTCGCAAGCTCGTCGTTCGCTCACCCGGTAGCCCACTTGCAGCTTCTCCACCAGAACGCGTTGCCGAGCGGGCTTCAGACGTTTTTTGAGAGCACGTCCTGCAGCATCTTCTTGTCCAGGCTCAGGTCGGCCACGAGTTGCTTGAGCTTGCGGTTCTCTTCCTCAAGTTGCTTCAGCCGCCGCAGCTCGGCGATGCCCAGGCCGGCGTACTTCTTCTTCCAGCGATAAAACGTCTGCTCGCTGATCCCCAGCTTGCGAATGATCTCCGCCACAGCAGTCCCAGAGTCATGCTGCCGCAAAGCAAACGCGATCTGCTCCTCTGTAAAATGCTTCCTGCCCATGGTCCTGAATCCTCCTCATGAAAATGCCAGATTTAGAAAAATCTAACATTCCTCGCGGATCAGGAAATGGGGTGAAGGTCGCTGGCCGGATCGTCGTATCCTCGCCCAAAACCGAGCACCATCCGGGAAAGGCGACTCGGCTGATTCCCTTGTTTCCCGAATTGCGGATTGTTTTGGATGCATCCCGAGCCTTAGCTCTTAAGGACGCCGTTTACGTGGTCGACGAGCGGATGCGGACCAGCTCGCAGGGTAAATCAGGTTGGCGAAACTGCAACCTGAGGACCACGTTTGGCAAGATCATTCTTAGGAGTGGGCTGACGCCATGGCCTCGCCTGTTTCACAACTTGCGAAGTTCTCGGCAAACGGAACTGGCCGAAAACTTCCCATCTCATGTCGTCTGCAATTGGTTGGGAAACAGCGAAGACATTGCGCGTAAGCACTACTACCAAACAACTGAGGACCACTTCAACCGCGCTCTGGGCGACGCTGTCAAGGCGAAGCAAAATCCGAAGCAGTCAGTAGCCGCTTTTGACAGCAACGACTCGCAGACAGAAGTTGCAAAGGGACGTTCTGCCGGGGAATGCGCAACTTTGCAACTTCCTGCTAGTTCAATAACGGATGGGGAGGGATTCGAACCCCCGGTACGGTTTCCCGTACAGCGGTTTTCAAGACCGCCGCCTTAGACCACTCGGCCACCCATCCGGTGGCGGCGAGTTTGCTCGCCAGGATCAAGTCTAGCAGCGCCCCCGGCGAGCCTAAACCCCGTATGGCGCTGCACACAGACCTCAGCGAGTGCCCCGCGAACCCGGCCGTGTCGCCTGTTTTTCCCCGCCGCCGTGGCCACCGTTGCTGTACAATGTGCGGGCCGCGAAAGCGGCAGAAAGCCAGGTGCAAATTCATGTCCAATGTTGCCAATGTCAAAGCCGCGCTCGCCGGATACTTTCAGGAGCAGGCGCGGTTTCGCCACTTGAAGGCCGAACAATACACGCACGAGCCCCGCAACGCCGCGTCGGCGGCGGCCCTGCGGTCGGTTGCCGAATACATCGCCGCCTTGCCGGATAGCGATACAAAGTTGGCGCGGCTGGCGAAGCTGCCCTTTGCTTTTCACGAGGACGGGGCCGTGTTCGTGGTGCCCAAGTCCGGGGAATTCGGCCAGTGTGACAGCAGCCATTTCGCCATCCGCTGTGGCTTCGATGCCCCCGTCGAGCCGAGCGACTTTTTCGCCGCCTGGGCCAAACTGGTCGAGAAGGACCACGAACTGAACAAGGCGGCCCTGGCCGGCTTGCAGCCTGGGCCCAAGGCCGAATGAGGTCCGAGCGGAGCCGCACAGAGTGGTGAAATGACGCCCCCGGTGGAAACGATCTACTACTGGCGCGTGCGAGCCCGCTTGCCCGAGCGGCATGGCCTGCCTTGCCGGGTGGTCGCGCGGGGTACGCTGAACTCGGCCCTGGTCGAGTTTGCCGACGGCACCCGGGTGGTTACGAGCCGCAATTACCTCAGAAAACGACCTTTGGAAGGCCGAATCACACCTCGGGCTGCCGGCTGACGAGGCGGCGGGCCGATAAAGTACCAGGCAGAATGGATGGTGGGAACTGAGGGTCGAGCGACTTTTTTGCTGCCTCGGCCGATTGTGGCCCGGCATTGAAGTTATGATGGTGCCCAGCCGCGTTGTCGCCCGGGACCAGCGGCCCACGTCCAGCAGTTGTATTGCCGGCCTCGGCGCAAGAGGCCGCAGAGGTTGACGAGGGCGCATTGATGCATGTCTATCACCGAACAGCCTTGGCCGGCGAGATATTCGCCACAGGCTTTCAGGAAAGCGAGCTCAGCAGCCCGGTTCCGGTCAGCCCGGGCATCTGGGTCTCGGACGTGCCGCTCTCATTTCAGGACGGCGCACGAGGTTGGACGGTGCTGGTGCTGGACCTGCCTGAGGCAGAGATCGCCCAGTATGAGGTGGTGCGGCCGCACTCTCCCTCTCGCCAATGGTGCATCCCCGCGGCGGTGCTCAACGGGTATGGCCCGCCCGGGGTTCACTCCGACGATTTTGCCGCCTGCACGCGGCAGGCGGTTCGCGAGGAAATCGACTGGACGCGGCGGATTGGCGAACAGGTCGGCTCCGAGCACTTGTTGCGGCGGGCCGCCCTGATCGAGCGCCACCTGGAGTTTCTGGCCAGCCACTCGCTGCTGGCGGCCGGTGAACTAAGCGCCAGCGTCTGAGCCCCCGCCCTCGCCAGACGGAGAACGTAAGTCCGAGCACTTCAATCCAAGCAAACCCTCCGTGGCGCCTGTGCCGCCACCTCGGTAAGCAAGTGACCAGCGACGCGGCCGCGCGTCGTGCATCGCTCTGCCAGCAGATGCTCTGGCGATCGAAGTGACAGCGGGACAGGATTGGCGGGACCGCTGGACGCAGTGCCCGCAGTTGTCGCGAGTTGCGCGTCCGCGCCACCGCCTGGCGTCCAGCTGGAGACGTTCACTTTCTCGTTTGCGCCAGCCGCGGGGGCCTCACGGCACGGCTTGTGCACCCTGGATCGAAGCGATGCGGTTCAGATCATTGCGCGGTTCAGGAGGAATGAACGATGAGAGTGTTTCTTGCCAGTAGCGCGTGGGCGGTCGCCATTTTGCCGTTGTTTACCGCCGGAGTTGCGCGGGCCCAGGTCGCCACGCCCGATCCAGACGTGCGCGGTCCTGCTCGGCGGGCGGTCAGTGCCGCGGCCGAAGGTTTGGGCGCGCCAGGTGTGGAAAATCGCATTGAGAACCGTGAGCAACGCCGCGATATCCGTCGTAGTGACGTCGATCCGAATGCCGGTGCCCGAGCTGCTGATCGAGCCGCCGGCGCTGCTTCGAAGGACGCGGGCCAGGTCCGCCGCTTCAACAATGACTGGTGGTATCGCGGTCCCGGTGGCTGGCAGGTATATCGGAACAACCAATGGACTGATTTTGATCCGGACGTCTACTTCACCCCGCGGGGCCGTTATTCGACCGGATACCGGGGCACCAGGTATGACAACCGGCGGTACGACGAATACAACCTGCGGCAGGATCGCCAGAGGACCTATGCCAATCCCGACCGTGCCATCGGCGGACCGGCCAATGGCCAGCCTGTACCGGGTCGCGGCGCCGCGGCTGGCGCCGAATTGGGCGCGGGCATTGGCGATGCAGCCGGGGGCGCCGCAGCGACCGAGCGCGGCGCGGAAATCGGCAATGCCGTTGGCAACACGGTGGACGCGGCCCGGGATGCGATCCGAGCCGTTCCGCCGCCGACCAACCCGACGGTGCCCGCGCCCAGCGCTCCCTGACGAACGACCTGATTAATCCTCGAGAAACCTGTTGATTGAGCATTGTGCGGTGCTCGGCCCCAGGCATCCTTGAACCCTGGTCTGAGCGATCAACCGGCTTTCTCGAAGAGCCGGGTCGTGAGTTCCTAAGCCTCACGATCCAAGCCCGCCCGACCAGTTCTGGTCGAGCGGGTTTTTATATGGGGCGGTGGGCAAACAGGAGAATCCCGATTTATCTGCTGGTATATTGCCACACGAGTTTGGTTGTCACACCGCAATCCAAGTTCTTCGTGTGAGGATCCAGTGATGGGCGTCCCACGCGTGTATCAGCTCGCGCCCGAGGCGATCGCCGCGGCCGAGGTCAAGATGAAGCTCGCTCAGGCTGGCCGCGAGTGCGGCGAGTGCACGGCCTGCTGCACGGTCGCGGCCGTGTATGAGTTGAACAAGCCGACCGGCGTGCGCTGTTGTCACCTGGCAGAGCGCTGTTCGATCTACGACACGCGGCCGACGTCGTGCCACGCGTTTGCCTGCAACTGGCTGTTGCGGCGCGACCCCGCTCAGGCCGACGATCTCCGGCCAGACCGCTTGGGTCTGATGTTCACGACCATGGCCACGCGGCTGGGCGGGGTACTGGTGGCCTGGGAGGTCTGGCCAGACGCCCGGTTGAGTGAGCATTGCCAGCAACTGCTCGCGGAGTTGGTCCAGCGCAAAGGCGCGATTGCGCTGATGGCGCTATCGCCCCCCGGCGCGCCGAGTGGAGCGATGGAGCTACGGGCTGCGCCCCATGTGAGCGCGGCCGATCTCAAGGACCTGGCCGCGGCGATTTTGGAGTTGCAGGCGCCAGTCAACGCAGAGGCGCCAGCGCAATGAAGATTTCTGAACTGTCTGCCGTCTGTTGTCAGCGGAACCCAGACCCTGATCGGCAACGTGCCGAAATCGAAGGACTCCTCCGGGCAAGCGGCGACGTCCAAGAGACCGACAAGAACGGCGTCACCCCATTGCACCACGCAGTTCGCTTCCGCAGTCCGGCGGCCGTCGAGGCATTGCTAAAGCACGGCGCAGCCGTGAACCAGGCCTGCACACGTTCCGGTTCAACCCCGCTGCACCGCGCCGTAACTTCGACCGGGGCGCCCGGCACGGCAGGCAAAACCGAGGAGGCACGTCAGATCATCGCCATTCTCCTGCGATACGGCGCCGACCCATCCATCCTGAACAATCGCGGAAAAACAGCGGCGGAATATGCCCGCGGCGAGGAGTGTCGCCGGATGCTTGAAGCGGCGAGCAGCTAAAGAGGACCATGCCACCGCGTTGACTCCCCGCCGGATTCCTGTTAAAAACAGCGGCTTGCGTCACTGCCCGATGCCGGCCTCTTGAGGGGTCGCCGGGCCTGACCGCCGAACATTCTTCGCAGGAGATGCACGTGGGTGGAATCAGCGAACGCGGCAAGGAAATCAAGCGTCGCCGTCATCGTCGCAAGCGGCTAGTCCAATTGGGCAAGCGGCTGAAGAAGGCCACGGTCTCTGAAAAAACCGTGATCGCGGCCAAGGTCCGCCGCCTGACCCCCGGCGCCGAGGTGCTGATCGCAGCCTGGGGCCTGGGCGAAACCCACCGCTAGGCGCTTCTGCCGCCCAAGGGCTGCAACCCTGAGTGCAGTATTCTGTAGCTGGGGTCTGTGAGCCCGGTGCCTTGCGACAGGACTCCGGCCTCACAGAGGCCGGCTACAGGGGGAGGTTCTCGCTCTCTTACCGCGCCTTCGCCGGCTCGGGCTCTTCGGCGTCGATGCGCTCAAAGGTAAACTCGTCGCCGCGGTGGTCGATCTTTACCATCGACCCTTCACCAAAGCGACCTCTCAAGATCTCGCTGGCCAGCGGATTCTGGATCTGCTGCTGGATCACCCGTTTGAGCGGCCGCGCGCCGTAGGTCGGGTCGTAGCCTTCGCTGGCAATCGCGTCGAGCGCCGCGTCGGTCACTTCCAACCGCATGTCGTGCTGCTCCAGTTGCACCCCCAGCCGCCGGACTTGCAGGTCCACGATCTTGCGAATCTGCGTCCGATCCAACGGATGGAAGATGATCGTCTCGTCGATTCGGTTCAAAAACTCGGGTAGGAAGCTGGCCTGCAGCGCTCCGCGCACCGCGTCGCGCACCTCTTCCTCGCTGCCCCCCTCCTGCGAGATCTGCTGGATCAACTGGCTGCCGATATTCGAAGTCATCACGATGAGCGTGTTGGTGAAGTCCACGGTGCGGCCGTGGCTGTCGGTCAGCCGGCCGTCGTCCAGCACTTGCAACAGCACGTTGAACACATCGCGGTGGGCCTTCTCGATTTCGTCGAGCAGCACCACGCAGTAGGGTCGACGGCGCACGGCCTCGGTCAGCCGGCCACCTTCTTCGTAACCGACGTAGCCCGGAGGTGCGCCGATCAAGCGGCTCACCGTGTGCCGCTCCATGAACTCGCTCATGTCGATCCGGACCATTGCGTTTTCGTCGTCGAACAGCACCTCGGCCAGGGCCTTGCAGAGCTCGGTTTTGCCGACGCCCGTCGGACCCAGGAAGATGAACGAGCCGATCGGCCGGTTCGGGTCCTGCAAGCCCGAGCGATTGCGGCGGACGGCGTTCGACACGGCCTCAACCGCTTCGTCCTGCCCGACGACGCGCTGGTGCAGGCGTTCTTCCAGCACCAGCAGCTTGGCCCGCTCGGTCTCGAGCATGCGGCTCACGGGTATGCCGGTCCAGGCACACACGACCTCGGCGATTTCGTCGGGCCCGACCTCTTGGCGCAGCAGGCGGCGGCCGCTCGGGGCGTCGCCTTTGTCGGATTTGTCGCCGCGCTTGTCGGCGCCCTCCTTTTCCTTGTCCGCGCTCTCGGCCTCGACCTGCGCGACCAGCTTCTTGCGCTTGGTGTCCAGCTCGAAGAGTATTTGATAGTCGGCCTCGTTGACCAATCCGCCGGCGGCCTGCTTGTCCTTGATCGCGGCCTGGAGCTGGGCAAACTCGGTCTCGACCTGCTGCAGCTGCTGCCGGGTTTGCTGCACGTTGCCCAGGCCCAGCTTCTCGCCTTCCCACTGTTCGCGCAGGCTGGCCAGCTTGTGGCGCAGCATCTGGATCTCTTCGCCGATTTCGGCCCGGCGGTCGACGGCGTGCTCTTCGGTCTCTTCGGCCAACTGACGATCGGCCAGCTCCAGCTGCGTGATCCGCCGCTGGACCTCGTCGATCTCGCCCGGCACGCTCTCCAGCTCCATGGCCACGCGGCTCATCGCTTCGTCGACCAGGTCGATTGCTTTGTCCGGCAGGAAGCGGTCGGTGATGTAGCGCTGCGAGAGCTTGGCCGCGGCCACCAGGGCCGAGTCCTTGATCCGCACGTTGTGATGCGCCTCGTAGCGAGACTTGAGACCGCGGAGGATCGCAATCGTGTCGTCCACGCTCGGTTCGCCGACGTAGATTGGCTGAAAGCGGCGTTCGAGTGCCGCGTCTTTTTCGATGTGCTTGCGATATTCGTCCAAGGTCGTTGCGCCGATGCAGCGCAGCTCGCCGCGGGCCAGCGCCGGCTTGAGCAGGTTGGCCGCGTCGCTGCCCCCCTCGGCCGCGCCCGCGCCGATGACGGTGTGCAGCTCGTCGATGAACAGGATCACGTTGCCCTCGGCCGACTGCACCTCTTTTAGGACCGCCTTGAGCCGTTCTTCGAACTCGCCGCGAAACTTGGTGCCGGCGATCAGCGCGCCCAGGTCCAACGCGATCACCCGCTTGTTCTTCAGACTCTGCGGCACGTCGCCTTGCACGATCCGCAAAGCCAGACCTTCGGCGATGGCGGTCTTGCCCACGCCCGGCTCGCCGATCAGCACGGGATTGTTCTTGGTGCGGCGCGAGAGGACCTGGATCACGCGGCGGATTTCCTGGTCGCGGCCGATCACGGGGTCGAGCTTGCCGCGGCTGGCCCGCTCTACCAGGTCGATGCCGTACTTTTGCAGCGCCTGAAACTTTTCCTCGGGATTCTGGTCGGTGACTCGGGCGCTGCCGCGCACCGCTTGCAGGGCCTTGAGCACCGATTGCTCGTCGATGGCGTTGAGCTTCAGGACGTTCTTGGCCTTGGTGTCGACCTGCGCCAACGCGACCAGCAGGTGCTCGGTCGAGACGAACTCGTCCTTCATCGCGTCGGCCTGTTTCTGCGCCGCTTCGAGCACCTTGTTCAGGCTTTCACCAACTTGCGGCGCGGCGCCGCCGGACATCTTGGGCAGGTGCCCGAGCTCGGCGTCGATGATCCGCTCCAGCTGGCCCAGGTTGGCGCCGATTTTTTCCAGGATAGGTCGGATGGCGCCTTCGGTCTCTTGCACCAGCGCGGCCAGCAGGTGGATAGCCTCGATCTGCGGGTTGCCACGGTCGGCCGCCAGGGCCTGGGCTCGCTGCAACGCTTCCTGCGCCTTGATCGTGAATTTTTCAAATCGAATGGCCATCGTCTTATGCCTGTGAGAAAGGTGCTGCCGGGGTCAAACGGCGCGATCCGCGTGCCGCATCGCCAGGTACCTACATGAAAACAGCAATCGAGCGCTGGAACACCAAAGGTCCTCCAGCGCCGCGATTGCCTCTCCCAAAACCGTCTCGTTAACCCGTGATTTGGGCGGCGGAGTTCACCGCGCCTGCGTCGCGGTTAGTCTTTCACTTCAAACTCGGCGTCGACCACTTCGTCGTCGCCGGGCGATTTGCCCGCGGCAGGTCCCGACTGGGCTCCGCCCGCGGCGGCGCCGCCGGCCGCATTGGACTCGTACATGCTCTTGCTCAAGGCGTGCGAGGCCTGCTCCAACTCGGCCACGGCGCTCTTGATCGCCTCGGCGTTGTCGGTCTTGGCCGTCTCGCGGGCCTTCTTGATCGCCGCTTCCAGCGGGGCCTTGTCCGATTCCTTGATCTTGTCGGCGTGCTCCTTCATCAGCTTTTCGACCTGGTAGCACATACTGTCGGCCTGGTTGCGCAGTTCGGCCAGTTGCCGGCGGCGCTTGTCCTCCTCGGCATGCACCTCGGCGTCCTTGCGCATCTTTTCGATCTCGGTCTCGGTCAGCCCGCTGGACTGCTCGATCTTCACGCTCTGCTCCTTGCCCGTGCCCAGTTCCTTGGCCGAGACGTTCAAGATGCCGTTGGCGTCGATGTCGAACTTGACCTCGATCTGCGGCATGCCGCGCGGGGCCGGCGGAATGCCCTCCAGGTTGAACTGGCCGAGCAGCCGGTTGTCGGTGGCCATCTCGCGCTCGCCCTGAAACACGCGGATCGTGACGGCGGTCTGGCTGTCGGCCGCGGTGCTGAAGGTTTGCTTGCGCTCGGCGGGAATTGTGGTGTTCTTCTCCACCAGCTTGGTCATCACGCCACCCTCGGTCTCGATGCCCAGCGACAGCGGAGTGACGTCCAACAGCAGCACGTCCTGCACCTCGCCGGCCAGCACGCCACCCTGAATCGCGGCGCCGATGGCCACCACTTCGTCCGGATTGACCCCCTTGTGCGGGTCCTTGCCGAACATCTTGGTGACCAGCTCCTGCACCTTGGGAATGCGGGTCGAACCGCCCACCAGCACCACCTCGTCGATTTCGCTGGGTTGCATCTTGGCGTCCTGGAGCGCCTGGGTCAGCGGACCGCGGCAGCGCTCGATGAGATGATCGACCAACTGCTCGAACTTGCTCCGCGTGATGCTGATCTGCAAGTGTTTGGGACCGTTGGCGTCGGCCGTGATAAACGGCAGATTGATATCGGTCGTGCTGGCCGAGCTGAGCTCCTTCTTGGCCTTTTCGCAGGCCTCTTGCAACCGCTGCAGGGCCATCGTGTCCTTGCGCAGGTCGATGCCGTTCTCGCGTTTGAATTCGTCGGCCACGTAGTTGATCAACACCTGGTCAAAGTCGTCGCCGCCCAGGTGGGTGTCGCCGTTGGTGCTGATGACCCGAAACACGCCATCGGCCACTTCCAACACCGACACGTCAAACGTGCCGCCGCCCAAGTCGAACACCACGATCTTCTCGTGTTCCTTCCGATCCAGGCCATAAGCCAGGGCGGCCGCGGTCGGCTCGTTGATGATCCGCGCCACTTCCAGGCCCGCGATCTGCCCGGCGTCTTTGGTCGCCTGGCGCTGAGCATCGTTGAAGTACGCCGGCACCGTGATCACGGCCTTGTTGACCTTGTGACCCAGGTAGCTCTCGGCCGCTTCCTTCAGCTTGCGAAGGATAAATGCCGAGACCTCGGGTGGGGTGTATTGCTTGTCGCCAATTTTGACTTTGACGTAGTCGTCCGTGCCGCCCACGACCTCGTAGGGGACGATCTTCTCCTCGTTCTGCACCTCGTTGTGCCGGCGGCCCATGAACCGCTTGATCGAGTAGACCGTGCGGGTCGGATTGGTGACCGCCTGGCGGCGCGCCAAGTCGCCCACCAGCACGTCGCCCTTATCGGTAAAGGCCACGACACTGGGAGTCAGGCGGTTGCCTTCCTGGTTCGGAATGACCTTGGCCTCCTTGCCCTCCATGACGGCGACGACCGAGTTGGTCGTACCCAGGTCGATGCCGATGATCTTTTCGCCTCGAGCCATTTCGCGCTCCTTTCAATATGCTTCGCTAGTCGCCGCACCCGGTCGTGCTCGACCAGGTGCGGCTGCGTGAGTCGTTTGGTAAATGATTGGTTGAGATGAGCGGCCCCTCCCCGATTGTCAGGCGCGGGCCGCTTTGAGTCTTGTCAGATGGTCTGCGAGTCTCGTGTCTCTTTAGCAAAGCCTATGCCGCACTAACGCTGCTGTGGTGCGTTGTTGTAAGCAATTGCCGGGGCGACGGTTATGTTAACCTATTTGCAGCAGTGTCCAGGCGGACCAGAACGCAGGCCGCACTGAGTTCTGCCGTTTTGGCACACTTCGATTGCCCCTCTTTCGGCTCCTGCCAGTTTGACAGCCGCGCCTTTTGCACCCATCCGATCGCTAGGTTCGTCATGACCCGCGCGGCGCGTCGCGACCGTGTGGGCCGGTCAGGTGCAATTGTTCAGGCCTGATTGCCGGCGATTCCCATCGGCGCGGATCGTCCCCTATACTTGCGGAAAGCTCTGGTAGCTTGACACTCAGATTTGACCCAAGTACAAGGTGGGTCGAATCTTGGCTCCTGCCAATCGTGTGGCGGAGACCCTTGCCCGATACGTCGCTGCGTGTGAGATGTGAAGCCTATGAGCAAGGAGAAGGCAGGCAAAAAGGGGGGACCTGCGAGTCCGCGCATGCCAACCTTAGCCAGCCTCCGCGCCAAGATCGACCGCATCGACCAAGAGCTGGTCAGGCTCATCAACGACCGTGCCAAGATCGCGCTGGAGATCGGCAAGGTCAAGCACAGCACTGGTGTCTCGGCCTATGCACCGTCGCGCGAGGACGAGGTGCTCGCCCGGGTCGTCGCGGCCAGCAAGGGTCCCTTGGCCGAGCGATCGGTCAGGGCCATCTTTCGCGAACTCATCAGCGGCTCACGCTCGCTCGAGCGCGAGCTGCGCGTGGCCTACCTGGGGCCGGCCTACAGCTACAGCCACCTGGCGGCCATTCACCGCTTTGGCCAGAGCGTGGAGCTGGTGCCAGTGAGCAGCATCGCCGCGGTTTTTGAAGAGGTCAACCAGCGACACGCCGACTATGGCGTGGTGCCGATCGAGAACTCGACCGACGGTCGCGTGACCGACACGCTGGACATGTTCACCCGGCTGCCCGCGCGGATCTGCGGTGAAGTGCAGATGCGGATTCATCACAATCTGCTGGGCAAGTGTGCCCGGTCCGAGGTGAAAGAGGTCTATAGCAAGCCGCAGGCCCTGTCGCAGTGCCGCAACTGGTTGGCCAAGCACCTGCCCGGCGCGCGCACGGTCGAGGTAACCAGCACGTCGACCGCAGCCCAACTGGCCCAGGACAAGCCCGGCGCCGCGGCCATCGCCAGCCTGCAGGCCGGTGTGCAGCACGGCCTGGACGTGTTGGCGGCGGACATTGAGGACAATCGCGGCAACCTGACACGGTTTGCCGTGATCGGCGACGAGTCGGGCAGCCGCACCGGCAACGACAAATGCTCGCTAATGTTCGAGGTGCCGCATCAGCCTGGGGCCTTGGCCGACGCCATGAACGTCTTCAAGAAGAACCGGCTCAACCTGACCTGGATCGAGTCGTTTCCGATCGCCCGCCCCGAAGGGGGCTACATGTTCTTCGTCGAGCTCGAAGGTCACGAGTCCGACAGCCGGGTCCGCAAGGCGATCGCGGCCCTGGAGCGCAAGGCCGTGCGGCTGGACGTGCTGGGTTCTTACGCCCGGCTGGCGCCGGTCGAATAAGGCCAGCTCGAATAGCAGCCCGGTGGATTCGCGGCCGGAGGCTGCCGTCTCAAAATCAGCCGATTCAAAGGCGGGTTGCCAGCGGCGCTGTTTTCGACCATCCTGGGGGATTCGTGTGCCGCGCCGCGTGGGGCGGTAACGGCTCTCACAAGCGGCGGACGAATCGAGCGAGACCCAGCACTGTGATTATCATTCTCAAAGGCGGCGCCACCGACGATCAGATCCAGCACGTGGTCGACCGCGTGGAAGAGGCGGGCTTCAAGGCCCACTTGAGCCGCGGCACCCACCGGACCATTATCGGCGTGATTGGCGACGAGTCGCAGTTTCCCAAGTCGCGCTTTCAGGCAATGCCGATCGTGGCCGACGTGATGGCGGTGCTGCCGCCCTACAAGCTGGCCAGCCTCGACGCGCATCCCGCACCTAGTATCGTCGACGTCGCCGGCGTGAAGATCGGTGGCGGCAACCTGGCGATGATCGCCGGACCCTGTGCGGTCGAGAACGCCGAGCGGATGGACGCCATCGCCGCCAGCGTGCGAGCCTCGGGCGCCAACATCCTTCGTGGCGGCGCGTACAAGCCGCGCACCAGTCCTTATGCCTACCAGGGGCTGGGCGAGGAAGGCCTGAAGATCCTCCGCGACACCGGCGACAAGTATGGTCTGCCGGTGGTGACCGAGGTGATGGACCCGCGCCGCGTGGAGATCGTCGATCGCTACACCGACATGATCCAGATCGGCGCCCGCAACATGCAGAACTTCGTGCTGCTGACCGAGGTGGGCCAGACCCGCAAGCCGGTGCTATTGAAGCGGGGCATGAGCGCCACGATGGTCGACCTGTTGATGAGCGCCGAATACATCCTTTCGCAAGGCAACTCCAACGTCGTGCTCTGCGAGCGCGGCATCAAGGGTTTCGACAACGCCACGCGAAACTTGTTTGACGTGGCCGCGGTCCCCCTGTGCAAGACCTTGTCGCACCTGCCGATCATCGTGGATCCCAGCCATGCGACCGGTCGACCCGACCTGATTCCGGCCTGCGCTTTGGCGGGCGTAGCGGCCGGAGCCGACGGCGTGCACATCGAGGTGCACAACTGCCCGGAAGATGCCATGTCCGATGGCCCGCAGGCACTCCTGCCGGAGCAGTATCAGAAACTGGCCGCTCAGATTCGTGAGCTGGCCACCTTATTGGGCAAAACCATTTCACCCGCCAACGCGTGCCGAAAATGAGACGACCGTTTATCGCCGGTAACTGGAAGATGAACCTCAACCGGGCCGAGGCCGTGGGCCTGGCCAAGGCGCTGGCCCAGCGCGCGAGCGAAGCCTCGCACGCGGACGTGGCCGTGTTTCCGCCTTATGTTTACCTGGACGCGGTCGCGGCGGCGCTAGCCGGTTCGACGATCGGCTGGGGCGCGCAGGACGTGTACTTTGAGCCCAACGGGGCGTTTACCGGCGAGATCAGCGCGGCCATGCTCACCGATCTGGGCTGCCGCTACGTGATCCTGGGTCACAGCGAACGGCGGCATGTGCTGGGCGAGACCAACCAGGTGGTCAACAAGAAGGTGCATGCGGCGCTGAACGCCGGGCTGACGCCGATCATCTGCGTGGGCGAGCTGCTGGCCGAGCGCGAAAGCGGCGCCACCGGCCGGGTCATTCGCGAGCAGTTCGAGGGTTCGCTGGCCGGGGTCTCGGCCGAGCAGATGGCCAAGTCCGTGCTGGCATACGAGCCTGTATGGGCCATCGGCACCGGCAAAGTGGCCACGCCCGAGCAGGCCGAAGAGGTCCATAAGGACCTTCGCAAGATCCTGGCCGAGCGTTACAATACCGCGGTCGCCGACACGGTGCGGATTCAATACGGCGGCAGCGTCAAAGCTAGCAACGCGGCCGAGCTGTTGGCCCAAGCGAACGTTGACGGCGCGCTGGTTGGCGGCGCCAGCCTGAAGGCCGATGAGTTTTTAGGCATCGTGGCCGGCGCAAAGTAGCACGCCATAGCCAGCGCGTAGGTCAGGCATTTGCCTGACATTGTCGTTTTCGGCAAAGCGGCTGACCGCGAGCGACGCGGGTCATAGATCAAACATTCCTTTGTTGAGCGGACGGACGCAAACATGTTAGACGGATTGATCATGTTCTTGCTGCTGGTGACCTCGGTCTTCCTGATCCTGCTGGTGTTGATCCAGCGCGGGCGGGGTGGCGGATTGGCCGGCGCCTTTGGTGGCTTGGGTGGTCAAAGCGCGTTTGGCACCAAGGCCGGCGACCTGTTCACGCGAATTACGATTTTTGTCGCCGCGTTTTGGATCATCCTCTGCGCGGTGAGCGTCAAGTACTTCAGCGACAGCGGCCGCGGCATCATCGCGCCCAACATCGGCAAGTCCGGCGCCCCGTCGACCGGCGCCAGCGGCAAGGCGCCCAGCACCGACAAGGCCGGCGCGAGCGGCAAGGCGGCTGAGCCCGTTGGCAAAGCAGCCGAGCCTGCTGGCAATGAAGCTGGGCCTGCTGGTAATGAAGCTGGGCCCAGCGACAAGTCCGGCGCGGCGACGCCCGCAGCGACTGCTCCGGCGGCCGCCGCTCCCGAGGCAGCACCCGCCGCGGCGACCCCGGCTCCGGCTGAGTCCACCCCCGCCCCGGCGGCCGACGCCGACAAGGCCAAGTAACGCGCCTTACTTAGATGCGAGCGCTGTCGCGTGAGCCCGCGGCCTCGTCCACCAGGAGAACGGTCCCTTGTTGCTGAGCATGACCGGCTTTGGAGAGGCGCATCGCAAAGACGCCTCGCTGGCGGTGGCCGCCGAGATCCGCACGATCAACAGCCGCTATTTCAAGCTGGTCGTCCGCGCGGGCGAGGGCTATAGCGCGCTGGAACCGTTGATCGAAAATCTGGTTCGCCAGCAGATTAAGCGGGGCACTGTGCAGGTCTCGCTGCGGTTGGAGCGGGCCCGCGGCGCCGACGATTTCAAGATCAACACCGCCGTGCTGGAAGGTTACCTGGCCCAGTTGGAACCGGTGGCCAAATCGCGCAAGCTCACGGCGCCGGTGGCGATCGAATCGCTGTTGAGCCTGCCCGGCGTGGTCGACATGGACGGCGGCGGACCGCAGGATCCGATGGAAGAGTGGCCGCTGCTCTCCGCCACGCTGCAAGCGGCCATGGACAACATGGCCACGATGCGCACCGAAGAGGGCAAGGCGATGGCCGCGGACCTGGCCAGCAATGCCGCCACGATCGCCCGCGAGCTCAGCGAGATCGAGGGTCGCGCGCCGCTGGTGGGCGATGCCTACCGCGCCCGGCTGACCGATCGGTTGACCAAGACCCTGGCCGAATATGAGGTTTCTCTGCAACCGGGCGACCTGGTCCGCGAGATCAGCATTTACGCCGAGCGCAGCGATATCTCTGAAGAGATCGTGCGTCTCAGGAGCCACCTGGAGCAGTTCGCCGCGACGCTCGATTTGCCGGAGAGCGCGGGCCGCAAGCTTGAGTTTTTGACCCAGGAAATGTTTCGCGAGACCAACACTATCGGTTCCAAGGCCAATGACGTCCAGATTTCGCGGCACGTGATCGAGATCAAGGCGGCGATCGAACGCATCCGCGAGATGATCCAGAACGTGGAGTGACCTGGCAATCGATCGGCGCGGTTCACCGTTGACGTCCCGCAGGTAAGCTAAGTAGATCGTTTGCCGCTCCCCAGATAAGTGGAGCGTCAACCTCGTTTTACTAGGTGACGCGGAACGGCCGCCAAAGACGTAAGTTCTTTGGCGAAATTATCCTCTAGTGCTCCGGCAACTCACTGCTGCCCCTAAAACAACGTTGACTGAGCACTAGCCCCGCCATGAACTCTGCGACCGTCGGCAATTTGATCGTGATCTCCGGCCCGTCGGGCGCGGGCAAGACGACCCTGCTGAGGAAGCTGTTCGACCATTGTCCTGGGTTGCGGGCCAGCGTTTCGGCTACCACCCGGAGTCCGCGGCCCGGCGAGCAGGACGGGGCCGATTATCACTTCCTCTCGCCCCAGGAGTTTGAGCGACGGCGGCTGGCGGGGGAGTTTTTGGAATGTTTTGAGGTTTTCGGTCGGGGGCACTGGTATGGCACGCTACAGAGCGAGGTCACCCCTAGCCTCCAGGCCGGCGAGTCGATAGTCTTAGAGATTGACGTTCAGGGCGCCCTGGCGGTCCTGAAGTCGTATCCCCAGGCAATTACAATCTTTGTGCGCCCCAGTTCCCCTGAGGAATTGGAGCGCCGGCTGCGCGGCCGCGGCACTGACAGCGAAGAGGCGATCCGGCGTCGACTGGAGGTCGCCCGCCGAGAGCTCGAGTGTGCCGACCGCTATCAGTACCAGGTCACGAACGACGACGTCGACCGGGCCGTGCAGGAAATTTGCGATATCATTCGATCCCGCGAGGTGTGAAACATGCTTGATGAGCTGCGAGAAGAAGCGATTGTCAACAAGGTCGGCGGACGGTTCAAACTGTCCACGCTGATCCAGAAGCGATTGGTGGCGTTGAACGCCGGCAGCCGTCCGCTGGTCGACTTGAAGACCGACAATAAGCTGGAGATCGTCATCCAGGAGATCATCCAGGACAAGATTTACCTGGACGGCTCGGCACAAATTAAGGTCACGGGCGAAGATTCGGGCGGCGGGCCGCCGGAGCTCGATCTGGCCAATCTTTAATCGATGGCCGGCAAGCTATGACCGGGCGTGAAATTGTCATCGGCGTCAGCGGCGGCATCGCGGCTTATAAGACCGCGGCCCTGGTCAGTCAATTGGTGCAGGCCGGCGCCGGAGTGACCGTGGTGCAGACGGCTGCCGCGCGAGAATTCGTCGGCCCGGCCACCTTTGCCGCACTCACCGGCCGCCCAGTGCTGGAAAAAGTTTTCGACAACGACGCGCACCCCTTGGGCGCGCACATCGAGCTGGCCCGCCGCGCCGACCTGCTGTGCATTGCGCCCGCCACGGCCAATGTGCTGGCCAAGGCCGCCACCGGCATGGCCGACGACCTGCTCAGTACGCTATTGCTGAGCTTCACGGGTCCGGTGCTGCTCTGCCCGGCGATGAACGTGGAGATGTGGAGCAAGCCGGCGGTTCAGCGCAACGTCGACCAGTTGCGCCGCGACGGCATCCACTTCGTCGACCCCGAGGAGGGCTGGCTCAGTTGCCGCGATCGCGGCGTGGGGCGGATGGCCGCTCCCGAAAGAATCCTGACCGCCATCGGCGAGCTACTGGAAAAACCCAAGGTCGTTTGACCCCCGAGTCCTTTCGTCCACTGTTTCCGAGTTCGTGCTTCGCACTGGCCCCCAACGACCTTCTCATCCAGCAAATCCACCAATGGCGGGCCGATCCCCGTGGCGCGGATTCTGATCACCTCCGGACCGACCCGGCAATACATCGACCCGGTGCGCTACCTGACCAATGCCTCGAGCGGGCGGATGGGCAAGGCGCTGGCCGAGGCCGCGCTGGAGCTAGGCCACGAGGTCGTGATCGTCAGCGGGCCGGTGGACGTGGTTTATCCCCGCGCGGCCGAAGTGATTCCGGTGGTCAGCACCGAGGAGATGCTGTCCGCTTGCCAGAAGATCTTTGATGACTGTGACGGTCTGATCGGCGTCGCCGCGCCCAGCGACTATCGGCCCGTGATGGTCGCGCCCAACAAGATCGCCAAGACCGGCGAGGCCCTGGTGCTGCACCTGGTGGAGACGGCCGACGTCGTGGCGACGCTGGGGGCCGCCAAAACACGGCAGTGGCTGGTCGGCTTCGCGCTGGAGACCGAGGACCACCGCTTGCGAGCGCTGGCGAAGCTGGAAAAGAAACATTGCGACCTGATGGTCTTGAACGGCCCTGAGGCGATGCACTCGCTGGACAACTCGGTCGAGATCATGGACCGCGAAGGCGAAGTGCTGGAAACGCTCACTGGTCCCAAAGAAGCGGTAGCCCAAGGCATCTTCCAAGTCATCGAAACCCGCCTGATCAAAAAGGGGTCGGGAGTCAATTCTCCGAGATGAGCGCCCAGGCGATCGACCCTGCCGCGGTGAAATATGTCGCCCAGGTCTCGCCGGTGCGCGAGGTGTCGCTGTTGGGCACGGCGGACCTCGACTATTGGCGAGAGCCGCTGGCACGGGCCGAAGTCAGCCCCCGGGACGAAGGCGGTCGCGTGCCGCTGATGATCGGCGCCACTGACACGCGATTCATGGGCATCCGCTTTCGTGAGTTTACGATCACGATCTTTTGTCGTGACCAACGGGGCAAGCTGCCGGACGGCGCCTTTCTGGCTCAGGCCTATAACTCGGTGCGGTGGTTCGCCTGGGTAGAACGCAATGTCTTTTCGACCCCCTACGACTACGGCGTGGCGGAAGTCGCAGTCGAACCGCTCGCGTCGCTGCAGTTGACGGTCGGCGGCGCCGTGGTGCTGCGGGCCGCAATGTCGGCCGACAATCTAGCGCGGCGTCCGCCGGCCCAGGCGGCCAGCGACGGCTTTGCCGGCCCGGTTTTCTTGCCGCCGAAAAGAGCCGGCGGGGCGCCGAACCGTTTGAATTGGTTTTATGCCGACATTGCCGGCGAAACCACGACGTATTCCTTTGATCCCGCGCATGACCACCTGTCGCTGCGTCCGACGCCGGGTCAGCCGCTGATCCAATCGCTCGTCGATTCGCGATTCGTTGCCACTCAATGGGCCGTGCGCAGCGCGGCCACGCACAAAAAATCCAAGACCTATCGCCGGACCGCATGAAGCTGCCGCCAGAAAGCGACGTCGTGGTGGTCGTCTCGGCCAATGTCGAATGGCGGGCGATCGAACGGATTTTTCCAGAGGTCCAGGCGCACGACTCGCCCTTGGGGCGATGGTTTGTCGAGACACTCGGCGAGCCGGCCCGCGAGGTGCTGTTCTTTCACGGCGGCTGGGGCAAAATCGCGGCCGCGGCTTCGACCCAGTATCTCATCGACCGTTGCCGCCCGCGGCTGATCGTGAACCTGGGCACCTGCGGCGGCTTTCACGGCGCGGTGGAGCGGGGCGCGATCATCCTGGTCGAGCGGACTGTGGTCTACGACATCTACGAGCAGATGGGGGACCAGGCCGAGCACTTGGCGCACTACTCCAGTGAACTCGACCTCCGGTGGCTCGAGCCGCCGTATCCGCACGAGGTTGTGCGCACGCTGATCGTCTCGGCCGATCGCGACCTGGTGGTCGACGAGATCCCCAGGCTGGCGCGCGACTTTGGCGCTAAGGTCGGCGATTGGGAATCGGCGGCCATCGCCTGGGTCGCGCGGCGCAACGGCGTGCGTTTGCTCATCCTCCGGGGCGTCTCCGACCTGGTCGGCGCGCACGGTGGCGAAGCCTACGACGGCAACATCGCGATCTTTGAGCGAAACACGCACGAAATCATGGGCCGGCTGGTCGAGCAATTGCCCGACTGGTTGGCGCGGCACACTCAGCGCTAGCGCACCAGCCGTCGCTGCGGCTCGGGCGCCGGCCTGGTGGCAGTCATCGGCACGGGCATCGGCCCGTTCGGTGCGGCGCCTTCGACCAGCTCGGGCGTGACCAGGTACAGCGTGGCCACTTCGTTGATCTTGTTCTCCGTGTGGCAGAACGCGTAACCCACCACCGGCAGGTCCATCGCGTAGGGTACACCGACCTTTTGCATCTGTACGCGCTGTTGCCGCGGGCCGGCGATGGCCAATGTCTGGCCCAGTTTCAATTCCGCGCCGGTGTCGATCTCACGCAGCCGAAAGGCAGGGATCGTCTTGCCGTCAACGACGGCCCTCAGAGTCGGATCGAGCTCGCGGACGCCGATGCGCATTTCCAGCTTGACGCCCGAATTTGGGAGCAGTTCAGGCAGGGCGTCAATCTTGACGCCGGCGTGTCCTACCGTCTCGAAGTGGGCCGCCCGCCGCTCGACCGTCACCACCGTCGGGGCGGCGAGCACCCGGGCGAGGTTTTCGCGCTCGATCGCCTGAAGCAGACCCGCGATTCCCTTCGCGTCGCACGCGGTGAACGAAAGGCCATCCTCGGCATTCGGGCCAGCGTCTCCGCGAAGGATTGCACTCAGTTCGCTCTGATCGCACGATCCGCCCAGCGATTGCAGGTCAAATCCCAACTCCTTCAGGCCGGTTACCGACACTTCGACGATTTGAAACTTGAGCATGATTTGCCGCTGCCCACCGACGGCCACTTGCAGTGCCGCGACCTCTTGTTGAAGTTTTTTCAGCTCGGCCATCTTGGCCTCCAGCACGCGGTTGCGCAACCGCTGGGCGCATTGGCGAACCTGGTCGGCATGATCGTCCAGGCCGGCCGCTTGCAGGTGCTCGGCGGCCTTGGTCAGATGCTCAAGCTTCTCGTCGTCGTCGCACGGCGCCACGCAGGTGGCGCTGTCGCACGCTGCGTTGTCGCAGTGGGTTGCAAAGTCGGTCGCGCAGGCATCGGAGCAGGCGTCCGTCGCGCATGCGGTGACTTCGCACTTCGCCGCGTCGCACGCGCTGGCCGCACAGGCCGACTTGTCACATGGCGCCTTGTCACAGGCTGCCGTGGCGCAGGCCGATTTTGCGCAAGCGGACTTGTCACAGGCGACCCCGTCACATGCACCGGCGAGGCAGGCGCTGACGTCGCACGCAGTTTTCTCGCACGCGGACTTCTCGCAAGTGGATTTCTCGCATGCGGACTTTGCGCAGGCCGTTTTCTCGCACGCAGTTTTCGCACACGTCGTCTTCTCACAGGCCGTCTTCTCACAGGCGTTCGCCTTGGCCGCCGCCGTGCAGATTCGCTCGGGCTGCTGGGCCTGAACTAAGAGGGCGTAGCCGAAGGTCGCCAGGACGCAAAATGCCGCCAGTCGCATGGGATTCTCTCCAGAATATTTGTGGAAATGATCGGGATTGTCAGATGGGATTCGTGAACTACTTGTTCTGCCGTCTCACTCCGGCTTGCCGATCGGCAAGGGCACGTCGCGAAAGGTCAGCAGCACGTCGCGGCGGGCCCGCAGCCGTGGATAACGGAGCTTCAAGACCTTGGGCTCGCTATCGGGCGAGTCGCCGATAAACGCCGCTTTCAACTGCACGCCGCGGTCGGACAGACTCGGCGTCATGCTCTGCTGGCGAAAGGCGCGGCCGGCGGCGTCGTAGAGCTCGACCTCATATTCCTGAAACACGACCTCGTGTGGATCGGGCAGCGCCAGGTCGCGCATCACAGAAAGGGTCAGCAGACACTTGGCGCCGGGCTGTTTGTCAATCGAGTCGACCCGCACAGCCAGGTCGTCTTGCGCCGCGGTCTTGTCCGCAGCCGGATCGACGAGCTCGACCACGGCCGGGTCGCCCACGGCGATCAGTCCCCAGCGGATCGAAAACACGTCGAACTTGGTCGCCGAAACCGGCACGGGATTGAGCTTCATGCTGGCGGTCACCTGGCGCATCCCGCGGGTCGTGGCGTTCCAACCGCTGGCCGAGGGTTGCGCGGCCGAGATGACCACGTGGTTGTCGGTCACCCCTTCGACCAGCTCCGGTCCCGTGGCATAGCCCACCACGCGAAAACGGTCTTCCCAGGTGAACTGCAAATTGATCTGAAAGCTGTGCGTCAGCTCGGCCTTCTGCTCTTCGTAGTTGAGCTCTTCGATGAACACGCGGCGGGCGCTGGTGATCTGCGCGCGGACCGGGCCGCCATAGGCCCGGGGAAACTTGGGCGGAGCGCCGGCACTGACCACGATGCCGGGCGTGTGCAGGTCGTAGTGCGGGCGGATGCGGTTGCCGGTCTGGCCGCAGAGGTCATCCAGCGCTTCCCAATAGGTCATTTGCGAATAGTCGACGTCCAACGTCTTTTCGGCAAAGGCGCCGTACGGGTCGCCGACGTGGATGTGGTTGCCGCTGCGCGCGGCCAGCGCCGCGAGCACCTTTGAGGCCGGCTCGCCCTGGGCGCGGTAATTGATCGGGGCGGAGCCGAACAGGTCGTCTAGATCGATCTTCTCTAGCAGCTTCTTGGCCCGCAGGCGCACTTCGACGTCGGCATGCGTGAGCCCTTTTTGCAGCTCGTCGCGTCCGGAGCGGCCCAGTTGCTTCAGTTCGTCGTCAGCCTGGCGTCGCCGTGCATATTCGGGCGCGCCCAGCTCGCGCACCAGTCGGGCGACGCGCGGTTCGGAGGGAGGGGTATTGGGTTGCGGTGCGTCGGGCTTAGGTTCATCGCCGCGCGCAGTGCCGCCGATCAGCAGCGTTGCCAGGGTGAATAGCGCGACGCACTGCATTGCGCAGCATCGCCCGCGGCGGAGTTTGCCGTCCATGGTCTTACTCCCGCAATCATGTGCCTGTGGATCGCCCAATTAAACGGCGTCCTGCCTGGGCTCGCACGAGGGCATGGGCAAACGGCAAAGGGGCGTGTATCTTGGCTGGCAGCACCCATTTGACGATTGCCAAAAACCGGGCAACGGTACGCGTTCGTCCGGGGCAGGTCAATATCGTTCGACGTCCCGGAAAGAGTGATGGCACGATGCAGCAAGCTAGTGAAACGGTCGACTGCCTGAGCGTCGGCATCCTGGTGGCCGACCACCTCTGCGACCCGGTCGACCATGTGCCGGCGGCCGGCGAGCTGGTCATTTCCAACCATCTGCCGCTGGCTACCGGCGGCTGCGCGGCCAACGTGGCGGTCGACCTGGCCCGGCTGAAGGTCCGCGTGGGCGTGGTCGGTTGCGTGGGGCAAGATGCCTTTGGCCGCTTCATCATCGACGAGCTCGCGGCGGCCGGCGTCGAGACCCGGGGCATTCGCGCGGCGGCCGGCGCTGAAACCTCCGGCACGCTGATCATCAACGTCCGCGGTCAGGACCGGCGGTTCATTCACAACCCCGGCGCCAATGCGCTGCTGACCGCAGAGGAGATTCCGCTGGACCGGGTCCGCGCGGCCAAGGTGCTCTACGTCGGCGGCTACCTGCTGATGCCGGCGCTCGAGGGAGAGCCGCTACGGTCGCTGTTTCGCCAGGCCCGCGCGGCCGGCGTGAAGACCGTGCTCGACATCGTCATGCCCGGCGCGGGCGACCATTGGAGCAAGCTCGAAGGCGTGCTGGCCGAGACCGACGTGTTCCTGCCCAACACCGACGAAGCGGCCGTGCTCACGGGATTGAAAGATCCGCTGGCCCAGGCCGAGCGCTTCGCCGCGGCCGGCGCGGGCACGGTCGTGATTACCTGCGGAGAGCAGGGGAGCGTGCTGGTCAGCGGCCAGACCCGGCTGCGAGCGGGCACGCACAAGATGGAATACAAAGGAGGCACCGGATCCGGCGACGCCTTCGACGCCGGCTACATCGCGGGCCTGCTGGGCGGCGAGGACGAGGTCGGCTGTCTCCGCTGGGGCAGTGCCGTGGGCGCGAGTTGCGTCCGCTCAATCAACGCGACCGACAGCGTCTTTACCAGAGCCGAAGCGGAAGCGTTTTTGCGGGACCACCCGCTAGCGGTCACGCGGGTATAGGGGACTGCGATTTCAACCAGGGGACTGTCCCAATTTTGCGCAGTCCGCGGAGCAAAATGGGACTGTCCCCCTCGACCCCGCCACCCCGTGTTCCAACTCCAGGGACTGTCCCCCTCGACCCTCAAATCACCAACCCGCTTCGCCGTCATCTTGGCGCAACCATGCCGCTTGTGCCGGCCACACCGGGTGGTTCGGTCGGGCCGTGCAGCGCCGGGCGTGCTAGGATTCGTTTAGACGCAGAAGTCTCTGCGTGCGAAAAAGGTGTCTGACACCTCTTTCAATGCACCTTTTTCGACGTCGGCCCTGTTCCCCAAGGCGCCACCGATCGTGCTGGGCAAACTCTCCAAACACATCGCCCGCTTTGTCGTGGCCGAAGAAGCCATGACCTCGACCGAGTACGCGGTCATGCTGGCGCTGATCGTCTGCCTCTGCATGGGCCCCGTGCAATCGCTAGGCTGCAACGCTCGAACGGCCTTTCAGCGCACGTCGAACTCGATGGGGAGTTAGGTCGATTCTCACCGCCGTTGCCCGCTGGTTGACACACCCCCATCCGCGCCGTAGACTCGATTGCTCAAACCTATTTGCTTGCGAGTTATCCGATGTTTGTTCCGGTCCGCATTTTTTGCCAGTTCTCGCCCGTCTGCAGTGCGGTCGGCGTGAGCATTATTATTATCCCCGAGGTGCGGCCCTAAGGGCGAACCGGTTTCAGACCGATTCCAACAGCCCCGAGGCCACACAGGCCTCGGGGCTTTTTTTGTTTTTGTACGCCGCGGTATTTGACCAATGGCTTCGCAAACACCTGTGCCTCAAACTACAGCGTCCAACACTCGAACTTTCGGAAATCTTCCCATGCGTCGCATCCAAATGTATGACACGACCCTGCGCGACGGCAGCCAGGGCGAAGGCGTCAACTTCTCGCTTCAGGACAAGCTGCTGATCACCGAGCGGCTCGACAGCCTGGGCTTCGACTACATCGAAGGTGGTTTCCCGGCCTCCAATGAAAAGGACGCGCATTACTTTCAGAGGGTCGCCTCGCTCAAGCTCCAGCACATCAAGGTCTGTGCCTTCGGCATGACCCGCCGCCGCGGCATTCTGGCCGACGACGACCCCGGCATGCGAGCCCTGGTCGACGCCCAGACTCCGGTGGTCACGCTGGTCGGCAAGACCTCTGACTTTCACGTTCGCGAGGTCCTGCGCGTGGAGCTGGAAGAGAACCTGGCGATGATCACTGACAGCGTCCGCATGCTCCGCGAGGCCGGCCGCGAGGTGATCTACGACGCCGAGCACTTCTTTGACGGTTGGAAGTCCAACCCTGAATACGCGCTCTCGACCGTGCGCGCCGCGGCCGAAGCCGGCGCGGGCCTGGTCGTGATGTGCGACACCAACGGCGGCACCATGCCCGAGGAAATCGCCGAGCTGACTCGCGAGGTCAGCGCCCGCTTGAGCGTGCCGGTGGGCATCCACTGCCACAACGATTGCGAGCTGGCCGTGGCCAATTCGCTCTCGGCGGTCGACGCCGGCGCCGTGCAGGTGCAGGGTACCATCAACGGGTTCGGCGAGCGCTGCGGCAACGTGGACCTCGTCTCCGTGATCGCCAACCTGGCGGTGAAGAAACGGGGCTATGAGGTCTTAAGGCCCGAGAGCATCGAGCACCTGACCGAGCTGGCCCGGTTCGTTTACGAGACCGCCAACCTGCGGATGCCCAGCAACCGACCGTTCGTCGGCCAGAGCGCATTCGCGCACAAGGGCGGCATGCACGTTCACGCCGTCGCTCGGGCGACCAGCAGCTATGAGCACATCGCACCGGAGCTGGTCGGTAACGAGCGGCGCATCCTGGTCAGCGAGCTGTCGGGCCGGTCGAACATCAAGGCCGTGGTCCGCGGTTCCGAGGCCGACGATCCGGCGCTGATGGAAAAGGTCTTGGCCCGGGTGGTCGAGTTGGAGAGCCGGGGCTATCAGTTCGAAGCGGCCCAGGGTTCGTTTGACCTGCTGGTCAAGAAGTGCGCCGGCACGTATCGGCCGCACTTCGAGCGGTTGAACTTTCACGTCACGGTCGAGGCTGACGCCGCTGGCGAGATGACCACCGAGGCCACGGTCAAGCTGCGGGTCGACGGCGAAGTGCGACACGAGGTGGCCGAGGGAGACGGCCCGGTCAATGCCCTGGACGCCGCGCTGCGCAAGGCCCTGGACGCCCACTTCCCGAACCTCGCCCAGATGCACCTTGTCGATTACAAGGTGCGGGTCATCAACAGTGAGGCCGGCACCGCGGCCGGTGTGCGGGTAGTGATCGAGAGCCGCGACGACGACGAGGTGTGGGGTACCGTGGGCGTGAGCGAGAACATCATCGAGGCCAGTTGGATCGCCCTGGTCGACAGCTTCGAATACAAGCTGTTCAAGGACAACGGCCGAAAGTCGGCCCTGCCGCCTCCTAATGTCATTGCGGCCCGCTAATCTCCCTGTAGCCGGCCTCTGTGAGCTTTCCCTTACCCACAAGATTCATTGCTAGCGCTGGTGTCGGGTGGTGGGTGGTGCATCAGCCAGCCGGTGGTCATGTCGGAGAGCCGTGCGAGGCCTTGCCA
>Ga0163144_10000089_pt1 | contig 210411 bp, 188 predicted proteins | sample OliLak19BULKMAT1_FD_123175 | JGI IMG/M metagenome (GOLD analysis project Ga0163144, IMG submission 123175) | Freshwater microbial mat bacterial communities from Lake Vanda, McMurdo Dry Valleys, Antarctica - Oligotrophic Lake LV.19.BULKMAT1 | ecosystem: Environmental > Aquatic > Freshwater >...
GGCCCGGCATCTTGTAGTCTTTCGGACCTGCGACGCCAGCGTAGTCGAGGATCGTCGGCGCGACATCGGTCCAGTTGACAAAAGCATCGTTTCGCAAGCCGCGCTTCGCTGCCTGCGGTGCCCGGACGATGCAGGGCAGATGCAGCCCCGCGTCGTAGCATCCGGTCTTGGCATTGGCGAACGGCATGCCGTTGTCACTCACGAAGATGACGAGAGTGTTGTCGAGCTGGCCGGATTCTCGCAGCGCGTCCATGAAGAATCCGATGCCCTGATCGAGGCGGTTGGCGGCCTCATAGTATTCGGCCACCTCCTTGCGCACGGCCGGATTGTCCGGCAGATACGAAGGCACGATCACCTTCTCAGGGTCGAACTTGTTCGCCGTGACACCGGGGTACGCGCGGTTGGCGAAATCCGTGCCACCACCGGCGCGATGCGGATCGGTAAACCCGACATGCATGTACCAGGGCTGGCTTCCTGCGCTGCCGAGAAACTGCTTGAACTTGTCGGCCATCTGAAAGACGCTCCGTCCGCTGTCGTTGCTCATGTTGACGTTCCACTTGAAACTTTCCAGCGGATTCACGTGCAGCTTGGCCAGCACTCCGGTGAAGTATCCGGCATCGCGCAGCAGCGCGGGAAAGGGCCTGACGAAGGGCAGGTATCCGAAGTGGTGTTGGGCATGAGCGTGGCCGTAATGGCCGGTGGAGTGGTTGAATAGGCCGCTCAAAATCACGGAGCGGCTGGCGCTGCAGGATGCCGTGGTGCAAAAGCCGTTGGTGAAGAGCGTCCCCTCGTCGGCGAGTTTGTCGAGGTTGGGAGTGCGTGCGGTTGTATCGCCGTACGCTCCAGTGTGGAGCCCCAGATCGTCGGCGATCATGAGCAGAATGTTTTTGGGCTTGGCGTTCGTCTGAAGAAAGGCGGGTGCTGCGGCAAACAGTTGGCGGCCCTTCAGCGGCATCGAACGATCATACTGAACCGCAGCGGGAAGTAGCTACACCTTAGGCTTCGGCGGCGGCAGTTCGCGAGCCTGGCATTCGGATGCGAACCCGCCAACGCCGTGCTTTCCATCGCAGAAGGGCTTGTTTTCGGAAAGTCCACAGCGGCAGAGCGAAATGGCGGTGCGTCCGGCGAGGCCAAATTCCTTGCCCTCGTGATCCACGATGGTGAAGTCGCCTTCGAGCTTCACAGGGCCATTTTTAAAGACAGTTACTTTTGTCGGCATGGGTTTCAGGGTAGCAGACGCTACAATGGGCGCAAAGATGTTGTTGCTTCTCGCCTTACCGACGATGCTCTTTGCAGCGCAGGCTTTTTCGCCCGCCACCGATGAGATCATTCTGCTCGGGCGAGCGAAGAACAAGATGGCGGAAGCGTTGCGCGGGATGCCTAACTACACTTGCCTGCAAACCATCGAGCGATCGCGCCGGTTGCCGAAGCGGCGCAAGTTCGAACTCATCGATGTGCTGCGGCTCGAAGTCGGCTTGGTGGAAGGCAAAGAGCTATTCGCCTGGCCCGGGTCCGGCAAGTTCGAAGACAAGGAATTATCCGACATTGTGCCGCCGGGCGGGGCGATTGGCAATGGCGCTTTTGTGGCGCATGCGAGTTCGGTGTTTCAAGGCCGCAGCGCCAGCATTACGTTCGAAGGTTGGGATGAGAATCCGCCGCGGGCGCGATATTCTTATCGAGTTCCGCAGAATCTTTCGGGATACCTGATCAGGAACCCCACAAAGCGCCAAGCCATCGTTGGTTATCACGGGCGCTTTTGGGTCACTCCTGGCGACGAACGCGTGGTGCGGATCGAAGTGGAAGCGGACGACGTACCGTTGTTTCTTGAGGTGCTGGCGACGGGATCTTCCATCGACTACAACTCGGTCAAGATCGGCGAAATCGATTACTGGCTGCCCTCCGCCTCCACGATGAAGATCACCAACATCGATTCGGCGGAGTATCGGAATGACACTACGTTTTCGGGATGCCGCCAGTTTGCCGGGGAATCGAGCCTGCGTTTCGACGATCCAACGCCAGAAGAGGCCGTTCCCACTCCGGTCATCCCCGAGACGGTAAAACTTCCGAAAGGGCAGTATTTCGGAATTCAGCTCACCGAGGCGCTTCGATGGGGCAAGACTGTCACCGGCGAAAAAGTGCAGGCAACGCTAGCCGATTCGATCAAACAAAAGGGTGTTGTTCTGTTTCCGAAGGGTTCTGTTGTCGAAGGCCGAGTTGTAGCGTTGCAGGTGTTCGGAGCGGGCCAACTCCTCGAACTGCAGTTTGAATCCATCACCAACGGCGCCCGCACCGCCAAATTTCACGCGGAATGCTTCTTGCCAGCGCGTCAGATGTCGATGCGGGCTTCCCGCTCGTCAGCGAACGACCGCGAAACAGCCTGTGTCCCCGAGCGTCCAGGCATTGTTTCCATTGCGACGATACGAGGAAAAACCGACCTCGCCAAGGGATTCCGTCTGAATTGGACGACACTGCAATAGCCGATCTGTCAGAATCAATAGAGAGGCTGACCACAGTTGATCCACCTTCATCCCGACAACGGAACCCAGGTTCGTGAGGCGTTCCGATTCGCGCAGTCGCAAATCAAGAAGCTGATTGAGAAGCATCCTGACACGTATCCGATGTATACGGAAGACGGAAAGTGGAAGCACGGCGGACCCGCATGGACCGACTGGTGCGACGGATTTCTTCCCGGAATGATGTGGATCTTTCACAAGCGCGCGAAAGATCTTGGCGAAGACGAGGGCTACTGGTACGATATGGCGGTGCGTTATTCGCGTCCGCTCGAGGTTCGCAAGAACGATCGCGAGACGCAGGATCTGGGCTTCATTTTTCTGCCAACCTACGAACGTTGGTATCGCCTCGATCGCGAGCCGCATTTGCGCGACGTGTTGATCCAGGCAGGCAAGACGCTGGCGGGCCGCTTCAACGAAAAGGGTGGATTTCTCTGTTCATTTGTGGCCGAGAATTCGATTTTTATCGACATCATGATGAATGTCGGCATTATCTTTTACGCGGCCCGGGAGACCGGCGACAAACGCCTGCGCGACATCGCGATGCGCCATGCGTTGAACACGCGCCGAGTGATGGTCCGCGGCGACGGATCGACCGCTCACGAAGGTATCTTCGATCTCGATACGGGCGCGTTCTTGCATCAGAGTACGCAGCAGGGCTATCGCGGCGACTCGTGCTGGAGCCGCGGTTTGGCGTGGGGTCTTTACGGTTTCACGACTTGCTACGAGTACAGTTCCGATCCGCGGTTTCTCGATTCCGCGCAGCAGATTGCCGACTACTACATCACCCACACGCCGCCGGACGGAATTCCGCCATGGGATTTCAACGCTCCTCCCGAGAAGCGGATCCTCGTGGATACCTCCGCGGCAGCCATCGCTTCGGCTGGCCTGTTCCGGCTGTCGCGAATTCATCGCGATCCGGTGAAGGCGCACTTCTATTGGGAAACGGCCACCGCAATTGTGAAGTCGCTGTGCGATAAGCACCTCGCCAATCAGGACAAGAAGTGGGAAGGCATTCTCAAGGGCGGCGTCTATCACTTGCACAAGGGACTTGGCGTCGATGAGTCGGTGATGTGGGGCGAGTACTATTTCGTGGAAGCGCTAGCGCGCTGTATGCGAGGAATCTAGATCAAGCTGACTGGCCAGTGCCAGTTTCGGACGTCGGACGTGGCGTAGCGATTGACGTCGCCCAATCCGGCACGCCAGCGCGTCGGAGACCCGAAGTGTCCCAACATCTGAGTATCTCCCGCGGATCCGCAAAAAGCCCGCTGGTTCAGTTAGCTTTATAGTCGATCCCCAACTGCTGGCACTTCTTGTACAGATGACTGCGCTCCAGGCCCAAGACGCGAGCAGTCTCGGTCATTCGATACGAGTGCCGTTCCAGTTCCGCCAACACGACAGACCGCTCGTAAACCTCAACCCGCTCCGCCAACGTACCCTCCAAAGCAGGAACCGCACCTACAGCCAAATGCGCAGGCAGCGCGAGCCGAACTGTGGATGCATCCACTTCGGTATCCGCCAACAACAACAGCCTCTCCACGACATTTCTCAACTCGCGGACATTGCCAGGCCATTGGAACTTCTCCAACTCCACATAAGCCTCTTCAGTAAACGGTAGAGGCTTCCACTCGTTCTGCTGCGCGATCGACAAAGCGAAATGCGTCGCCAGTAACCGTATGTCCTCGCGTCTCTCGCGCAACGGAGGCAGCAGGATCGGAAACACATAAATACGATGATACAAATCCTCGCGAAACACACCCTTGCGCACCAAGTCATCCAGGTTGCGATGCGTCGCGACCACCACCCGGACATCCACCTCAATCGTCCGATCCCCACCGATCCGCTCAATCTCTTTCTGCTCCAGCACGCGCAACAACTTCGCCTGCATCACCGGAGGCATGTCCCCGATCTCATCCAAAAACAGCGTGCCTCCCGAAGCCTGTTCGAACTTGCCCAAGTGCCGCGAAGCCGCCCCCGTGAACGACCCCTTCTCATGCCCAAACAACTCGGATTCAATCAACTCCGCCGGTACAGCAGCGCAGTTCAGCGTCACAAACGGATGTTCGCGGCGCGAACTCTTGTCGTGTACTGTCCGCGCCACCAACTCTTTGCCGGTACCCGTTTCACCAAGGATGCACACCCGCGTTTCCGACGCCGCCACACGCTCCACACGCGCCATTACCGAGTGCATCAAAGGCGACTTCCACACCATCTCGTGACGCCCGACCTTGCGCTTCAACTGCTTGTTTTCAGTCTCCAACCGCGATAGCTTGACGACGTTCTCGACCGTCAACAGCAGCTTCTCGGTAGACAAAGGCTTCTCGAGAAAATCGACTGCGCCCAACCGCGTGGACTTCACTGCCATCTCCACCGTCGCCTGCCCGGAAATCATCACCACCGGCGTCTGGATCCCCGCCGCGCGCAACTCCGCCAACAACTGAATCCCATCCTTGCCCGGCATCACCACATCCGAAAGGATCAAATCGAACCGTTGCGAACGCGCCAGTTCCAGCGCGCGATCCGCGTAGTCACAAACCGTCGCCTCATGCCCCGCAAGCCGGAATGCGCGCGCCAACGACGCCAGCGTGTTCGGATCGTCATCCACGAGCAGCAGCTTGCTCATAACGGTTCAGCTCCATTCGAAACGTCGAGCCTTGGCCCGGCGCACTCTCTACCGAAATCGTTCCCTTGTGATCGCTCACAACGGATTGCACAATCGCCAATCCCAACCCGGTGCCGTGATGTTTCGTCGTGTAATAGGGCGAAAAGACGCGTTCACGCTCTTCTGCCGTGAGTCCCTTGCCAGTGTCGGATACTTCAATCCGCACGCGGCCACCATTGCTTGTTGCCGTTCGGATGGTCACCACGCCTCCGTCCGGCATCGCGTCCATCGCGTTCAACGCCAAATTACGTAGGGCCCTCTTCAACTGGTCCGGATCCGCATCCACCGCAGGCAATGCCTCCGCTAATTCCAAGTGCACAGACACAGACGTCGACATCTGCAAGCGAGTCAGTTCGCGAATCACCTGATTCACATCCGTCGCCTCAAACTGCGGTGCCGGCATCTTGGCAAAATCGGAAAAGCGGCCCACAATCATCTTCAATTGATCGAGTTCGGCCAACAGGGTTCGCGTGCACTCTTCAAAGACTTCTTCAAACTGTTCGGGCTTCGTCTCCCGCACGCGCCGTAAATTCTCGATCGTGATCTGCAATGGAAATAGCGGATTTTTCAACTCATGCGCCAACCGCCGCGCCAGCTCGCGCCACGCGGCCACGCGCTCGGCTTGCAGCATTCGCTTCTTCTGATCCACCAACTGCTCGGTCATCTGATTGAAGTCGCGCGCCAGTTGCCCCACTTCATCGCGCGACTGGACCTCCGCCCTCGTATCCCAAGCGCCTTGCGCAACCGCTTGGACACTCACGGCCAGTTGCTGCAGCGGCTTAGTCACTCGATAGGATGCCCAAAAGCTCAACAGCGCGCCCAGCAGCACGCCGGCGGCACCGACTTGCCAGGCAGTCTGTCCAATCGTCGCGCGGATCTCCTGCAACTCTCTCTGGGATTGCCCCACAAAGATCGTCGCTAGCGTCTTGCCGTCAACATCCTTTAGCGGAATATCCGTGATCGTGGAATCGGCACCGGTGCGATCTCGCTTCCACGCCACTTGCATCCCATCCGGTGCAGCCAGCGCCTTCAAGAAATCCTCATCCAACCGGAACCCGCCAGCCACCCAAACATAGCCCGCATCGCCCGGAGTCCGGCGTACCGCAAACAATCCCAGCGCAGGGCCCTCCGCCATCTCTTCGAAACGCAAAAACGGCGCAGCCTGATGCCACGCCCGCTCTCGGATCCAATTCTGTTTGTATCCAAACCTCGCCGGCCAGTGCGCCGAACTGATGATCGCCCCATCGGCGCTCAGCAGTTCCAGAAAGTTCAAGCGCTGTTCGGTCGCCAGTTGCTCCGCATCGTTCACAAACGGCGCGACATCCAACTGCCCTGGAATGCCCGTCACCGTTTGAGACGAAGCGATCGCCTTCACGCGTTGCACAAGTTCATCGCCGCGACGTTCAAATTCCTTGCGGAACTGCGTCACCACGGCGGTCGCGCGACGGCGATCGCGATCTTCGAACGTGCGCGTAATCGTCGCCGTTACGAGCCACGCCACGAGCCACACGCTCGCCGCAACCGTGAGCGTCGTCCCGATCAAGACTTTCCAACGAAAGCTCATAGCAGCCCACTCACGAATCTAACCAGATGCTTTCGGGATGAATCTCCGCCGACTTCCCATCATGCGCGGATTCCCACCCTCGCACCCGCGAATGGATCGCAAACAACCTCGGAACATGCACCACCGGAACCAGCTTTTCCATCGCCGCCCGCTCTGCTTCGAATCCACTATAAGAACCCAAAGCCTCACGACGCAGATACAGTTCACTCACGCGCCCCGGCTTGGTCTGCAATACCAGCCCGGCATCGCGCGCGTTCACTGCCACACGATCCGCCAACTGCTTCGCCAACGGATCCCCCGGAGCGTAACCCAACACCAAAGGACCCGCAGTCTTCAACAACCCTTTCGCGCGCCCCAAGTCCTGCTGCGTGTTGAACACAAACGAATACCCGGACATCCACTGCGGCAACAATCCGCCAGCAGCCTCACCGCGCCCTTGAAACATCACCTTTACGATAGACTGCCGGTCAATCGCTAAAGATAGCGCCTCGCGCAGCCCGGCATTCGGCGTCTCGATAACGACAGTTTCGATGGGAAGGGTCGACCACAATCGATGCGTATCCGTTCTTGGACGCCGCGCCCCGGCAAGCGGCAACTCCGCAATGTCCGCCTCCTGTGCGGAAGCCAGAGCCTCAATTCCATCGATGTAAGCTCGGCGATCCCAATACAGGTCGAAGGCTTTCAGCGACGCACCTACGCGCTCAAACGGACCACATCGAAACAAAGGATCCGCCACCGCAAAAAGATTCGGAACCGGCCGATCCGCAACCACTGTCAGCATCCACCCTGTAGCCGTCACATTCCACGCCGGAACCAACGCCCGCAAAGCGTCCGCAGCCACAGCCGCAGTCAACGGCGAAGAATCATGCTGCAGAACATAGGGCCGTAACCCAATCCGCCATATGCGCTTGTCAGTTGAGTCAACCGAAGCAGCAAGGCGGCTCAGCGGCTCTTGATCGATCGCAGGCAATGCGGGAAAGAACCGCAACACCCCGCCATAGCGTGGACGTGCGATCAACCCGCTACTGAGTGCAAGAGACAGAAACGCGCGACGCTTCATAGTTCCCCGTTGTGCGGTTATTTACGATCACCGTCACCTGATCTTTCGTCTCACTCGGCCACACCGCCGTCACCGGACCATCCAACACCAACGGAACCGTAGTTGGCTTGATGTTGCCGCCCACAAATTGAAAAGCTTGCAATTGATCGGTCTCCAAAGCGGCCAGCACATGCGTCCCGCAAGAGCTTTCCACCGCGGCGATCTCGCTGCCCCAGCCTTCAATCACGCGGAGCGCGTCGCCGGTGGAACCTAGAAAGTACACCCGCGTTCGGCCATCGGTTTCCGCCTGGAACAAGACCCCGCCAAGTTCAGCGGAAGTATAGAACCGCCCCCGCGTGCCTTCAAAGTAGTTTCGCGCCGCCACAATCCAAGCGTCGCGCGCAATCACACAAGGCAATTTCGATAACGGACCAACACACCTCACACCCGGCAGTTGAATTTTTAAAACTTCACTGCCACTCACCTCGATCCGTCCGCGAGGATCGCGAGGCATCGGGCGGGGAAGCGTCAAAGCCGTAGGCTTCACTCCCTTTCCCACCACACGCAGCGGCTCCAACACATAAAGCCGCTCTCCATCCAACGCGATGTCGAGAATCGGTGACGGCTGCTCCCAGAGCAGCGTCCGGATCAAATGATACGCAGGCTTCTCGATCCTCGCCGCGGGCTTGAGCCAAGTCTCCATCCAGACGCCACCGCGCGCAGATTCCGCAACCACCAGGTACCCGCGTGGATTCTCCGATAACGTCACACGCAAAGATTCAGAACCAGCGGCTTGCTCAATCCCTGCCTCCACCACTTGCCGGACACGATCCACTTCATCTGCGGAAATCGTCGACAAATTCTGCCACGTCAGAGCCACAGGACCCTTCGGCAACCGCCCCAGCAACCGCCTCGCAGCGTCCTCACCTTCAGACGCCGAAGCAGTGACAGAGCAGACGACAAGGGCAAGCAAAAGCCGCATGAGAAAAGTTAGCCGCGGAGCCGGAAGAGCGTCAGAAACAAAAGCTTCAACATCGCCGTCGACATCACCAGCGCGCAACCGCATCCGAGTACAAACACGAGAATAGCAACCATCTTGGCCTCTCAACTAGCACCTCTCCTGCCAATCTTCAACGCATGAGAAGTCAAGGACTTACAACTGGCCTGCAAAACCGGATGTGTCACCGATGACACGAAAGTGTCATCGCTGAGACTAGAAAGTGCGTCGCGCCCAAAGCCGTTTGGAACCGGGCGTATACTCGACGAGACATGGGTCTGGATCCTGTTCGCTCTCGATAAAGAATAGCTTGCGGTCACTCTCGAAGACGCGGTTCGCCATAAAGCCCAATTTCAATGGTTCGATCTTGTTTCCCATCAATGTAAATGCTCCCTGGGAACTGGCCAGCACGACTTGGCCGCCGATCAGCGCGACGCCGCGAAAGTCGATGGGAGCGGCCCGGAGCACAATCTTGAAGCCGCGGTCCGCGTTGCCCAACAGAACATTGCCGTCGATATCGACGGCGATCGTCTTGCCATCCGGCAGCGCGCGAATGCCGGTCATGACCGTGCCTGCCGGATAGTCCTTCGGCATCCCACAGACAGACCATTCGACGCCGTCGAAGTGCAGGATGCGTCCGCTATGCCCAACCGCATAAATGTCGCGTTCCGAAAGGCCGTGCATTTCAATCATGCCTTCGGCCTCTGGCAGCGGTGCCTGCAGACGAGTCCAAATCGCGCCATCCCACCGGTGAATCGGACCCTCAAAGCTGCCGGCGAAGACGCAAGTATCGTTGACGCCCCATAGCGCAGATACATTGGGAAGCCCGATTTCTGAATCCTCCTGCAGCGCCGTGTACTGCCATGCAACGTCTCCGGCTTCCTCCGGAACCTCCCAGTCGATTTCGTCTTTCGCCGGGCTGGAAAACTCAAATTCGGCGGCCGTCGTCCAAATATTTCCGGATACGGATCCGCACCATGCATTGCCCTCCGGCGAACTCCACAGGCACGACAAGCCATCCGCCGTGCTGAGCAGCATTTTGGGATCACCGCCGTTCCACGCGTCCCAGTAGACTTGGCCCGCGGGATTCATCGCATCCGTTTCGGGATAAACGGTGAACAGAATGTGAATTCCTTCCACCGCCGGTTGCACGGCGAGCGCCATCGTGACAAGACCGTCCTCTTCGCTATAGGCCATTTAGATATCCGTGATCTCGCTTTTCTTAATTTTCTTCTTCGGTGCCTTTGAACCCTTGACGATACCGTTTCTGGTACGGGTCTTGCCGTTGATTCCGACTTTTTTATTGTGCGCTTTCAACTTTTGGGCGAGAAGAATCGCCGCTTTCTCACAGTCGCCTTCGAAATCGGTTCCTGTATAGTCGGATTTCTTGAACTTCATGAAGGTTTCTTTCCAGACTGGAACCATCATGCTGGTCTTTTGGTCTACTGTGGCGAACTTCCCTTCCGCTTCCAGTTTCTTGTCGATGAACCGTTCGCGGTCCGTCAGAAATTTGTGTTCCGTTCCGTGGCTTTGATCGTCACCGACGGGCATAATCAGCGCAATTCCTTCGCTGTAGGCGCTTGCGCCGATCACGGGCGGTGCTTTCCTGCCAACGCCGCTCACCATGCTCGAATTCGGTATCAGATGCTCGAGCTGTTTGCCCTTCAAACTCGGATCTTTGGCTTTCTGCAGCTTCTGCCCTTCGCTATACGCCATGAGCTTGATACCGAAGGAATCCAGTACGGAATCGTCAACCTCAATATCTTCGATGTCGAAGGAGCAGCCAACGACCACCTCATTCTTGCCGAGTTTTCTCGACTTGAGTCCCTTGTTGAGACAACCGGGGCAGATCGATCCCTTTTCACCCGGAAATCGCACGCCGTGGCTCATGCACATGGTTCCTGCGCACTTTCCGCAGGTATCCCAGTGATGGGTGCAAACCTTGATCTTGCACGAGATACACCCCGTCGCGCATTTGCCGCAATAAAAGCCGCCACAGTGTCCGCATGCAATCTGACATCCAATGCAAACCCGGTTTCCACAGTCGAAACAACCCGTCGAACACGCCTTGCAATGAACTTTGGCGCAGCCAGAGCAAGAACCGGCGCACTGCCCGCACACGACCTTACCGCATTTCGAACACCCGCCGATATGCTGCAAGCAAGCGGTCGACTTGCAAAGCATACACGTCGACGGTGCCACATTGCACTTATCGCAAATCTTGGTCGAAGTAGTGCATGTGTTGCAACCCATCTGGGCGAACTTTGTGAACGCCGTGATCGGGTTCATGCAATTGGGGCAGACGCGACTAGAAACGAACATCGATTAGTTCCATTCCTGCTTTGCGCAGAACTCAGTCACTTCTTCCCACGGAATCTGGTTGCGAGTATGTATCAGCGACTCCACTCGCATCTCGGGCGGAGCGGAAATCTCGTCGAGGATCGCCTCGCAAGCAGGATGCAGGTCAAAGTACGGACCAACCGTGAACATGAGTCGTGACCAGATCACGATGGTATCGTAAAAGTCCCCGGTCAGGCCAAATGCAAATGCGCGGTTTACGGCGAATTCCGATCGCCGCGTCGTCTCCGCCTCATCCAAACCGGCGATCGAATCCGGAACTTTAAGCCGCAGGTAATCCAGAATCTCTAGCGCGATCTGTGACCTCACAGCCCCTTCGAAGGCCGCCATCTGATCCGCGCGAATCTTTAAAATGCCGTTCACAATCGTACAACCTCCCCGAGATTCGCCGACTCATAACAGGCAAATACCGTCCGCACGGTCGCCAGATAATCCGAACCTTCAGACTCGCAACGATCCCCGGACCGAAGGCAGTCGACAAAGTGGCGCTGCATCGCCAGGATACTATCGCCCTTGTATCCCGTGGTCGGCTTCGCAAAGGCGATCGGCACCTCGTCGAACCGCAGATCGCCCTCGCCGGACATGGAGATCCGCCCCTTCGAACCCTCAATCAGAGCCACCCCAAACGCCACCGGAGGCGGCATCTTGCCATTGATGCGATTCGCGTCAATCACCGCCACCGCGCCAATCGCAAACCGTAGGTGGATCTGTGCCGCATCCTCACCTGCAATCGCAGGATTCAACCGTTGCGTCTGGCAATGCACCGTATCGATCTCACCCAGCAAATACCGGGCCGTATCGATGAAGTGCACCAGCGTCTCGTAAATCAACAACCGCGGCATCTGCGCAAAATAGGGCTGCGTCGGATAGGGCATGCTGCCACGCCCATCGCCGGTTCGCATGCGGAACCCCAGATAGTGAACCGAACCCAAATCAGGCAACCGCCGTTGGATCTCGCGATACCAAGGCTGCCAGCGCCAGTTCTCATGCATCAGCAGTCGCACTCCATTCTCGCGGCAAACATCCACCATGGCCACTGACTCTTCCCACGTCGGTGCCATCGGCTTTTGACAAATCACGTTTGTCTTGGCGGCAGCGGCCAGCGCCGTCAGATGCAAATGCGCTTCAGGACGTGTGGCGATGTCCACAAAATCCGGACGCTCCAGCGCGATCATCTCGCGCACATCGCCGTAAATCCGCGGGACGCTCCACTTCTCGGCGAACTCCTTCGCGCACCCGGCGTCCGTATCCACCACCGCGACGATTTCAACGTCCGGCATTCGTTGCCAGGCGTCCATATGGAAACCCGCAAAGAACCCGCCGCCAATGATCGCGCCCTTCATCTAGCCGCGCCCAACCAACGGCATCTTCGTCGCCATCACCGTCATCGTCAGGACATTCGAAGCCAGCGGTAGATTCGCCATATACAACACAGCCTCGGCCACATGATCCACATCCATTCGCGGTTCCACGGCGATCTCACCGTTCGCCTGCAGGATGCCCGACGTCATCCGGTCGGTCATCTCGGTTGCGGCATTGCCAATATCGATCTGCCCACACGCAATGTCAAAATGCCGCCCATCCAACGAGATCGACTTTGTCAGCCCCGTGATCGCGTGCTTGGTCGACGTATAGGGCGCGGAGTTCGGCCGCGGTGTTGTCGCTGAAATCGAACCATTGTTGATGATGCGTCCCCCCCGGGGATCCTGCGTCTTCATCATCTTCATCGCCCGCTGCGCGCACAGAAACGCGCCAGTGAGGTTCACCGATACCACAGCGGACCATTGCTCAAACGTCAACTCATCCATCGGAACCGCAGGCGCACCCATGCCAGCATTGTTGAACAGGACATCCAGGCGTCCGAACTCTTTGGCCACGGCAGCGAACAGAGCGTCCACGGATTCCGGCTTGCCAACGTCCGTCGCCACGGCGATCATCCGACCGCCTTCGGCACCGCCGAGAGCCAGAGTCTTTTCCAGTTCCGAAGCCCTGCGTCCCGCCAGCACCACCGAATATCCATGAGATTGCAGCTTCAACGCGACAGCGCGTCCAATCCCGCTTCCTGCGCCGGTTACCAATGCGATTTTGCTCATTGCTCCAAGAATCATCTCATGGATGTGGGGCCGGCGGATCCTCATCTCTTGAAAACGGAACATCTCTGGAGTGGATCGTCAGCGCACTCAAAATGCTATCCTTCACGATGTAGCAGCCCAGAAAAGAGTAGCCCAGACAAATCATGATCAAGCTCAAGGTCAATGGAGTCAACCGTCAATTCGACGGAGACCCGCAAATGCCAGTGCTTTGGTACGTGCGAGATCTCCTCGACATGACCGGCACCAAATTCGGATGCGGCGCAGGACTCTGCGGCGCATGCACCGTCCACGTCGATGGCAAGGCCCAACGCAGTTGCGTTACGCCAATGTCCGCCGTCGAAGGCAAGAAAATCACCACCATCGAAGGCCTCAACGCCAAGGGCGAACATCCCGTGCAAGTCGCCTGGCGCGAATGCAATGTCGCTCAATGCGGCTACTGCCAGAGCGGCCAAATCATGCAAGCCGCCTCGCTGCTCGCCGAAAAATCCAAGCCCAGCGACAAAGACATCGACGAAGCCATGCAGGGCAATATCTGCCGCTGCGGAACCTACCAACGCATTCGCAAGGCGATCCATATCGCGTCAGGGAGCAAAGCATAATGAGCATCATTGACGCGATCAACTCCACTCGCCGCGACTTCCTGAATGGAATCGTATCGGCAGGCGCGTTCGTCCTCGGCGCGCAAGTCCTCTCATCCAACCAAGCCGAAGGCGCTGGAGCCAAAGCCTGGAACCCCTCCGTCTACCTCGGTCTCGAAACCGACGGATCCGTGATCGTCATCGCGCACCGGAGCGAGATGGGAACAGGCATCCGCTCCGTTCTGCCCATGGTAGTCGCCGATGAACTCGACGCCGACTGGAAGCGGGTCCGCGTCGAACAGGCGCTCGGCGATACCAAGTACGGTTCGCAAAACACCGATGGATCCTGCTCGATCCGTGACTTTTACGACGCCATGCGGATCGCTGGAGCCACCGCCCGCACAATGCTCGAAAGTGCTGCCGCCGCCAAGTGGGGCGTCTCCGCTTCCGAATGCAAGGCGCAGATGAACTCGGTCGTTCACACCTCAGGTAAGAAGCTCGGCTTCGGCGAACTCGTTGCCGCCGCCTCAGCGCTGCCGGTTCCAGACAAAAGTACGCTTAAGTTCAAGTCCGCTGCGGATTTCAAGTACATCGGCAAAGACCTGCCCATGGTCGACCGTACGGAACTCACCACAGGCAAGGGAATCTACGGCATCGACGCCAAGATGCCGGGCATGCTCATCGCCATGATTGAGCGTCCTCCGGTTCTGGGCGGCATCGTCGCCAAGGTGGACGATACCGAAGCCCGCAAGGTCGTCGGCGTATCCAGCACTCAGACTCTCGAACCCTTCAAGGGCGCGCCGCTGTTCCAGCAGCTCGGAGGCGTCGCCGTACTCGCCAACAGCACCTGGGCCGCTATGCAAGGCCGCAAGAAGCTGAAGATCGAGTGGAAGGAAAACGCCAACGCCGCGTTCGACAGCGATATCTTTAAGAAGCAACTGCAGGAGACCGCCCGCAAACCCGGCAAAGTCGTGCGCAATCTCGGTGATGTCGATGCCGAGTTCGCCAAAGGCGGCAAGATCCACGAGGCTGAATACTACGCGCCGCTCCTCTCTCACGCCCCGATGGAACCGCCAGCCGCGGTAGCCGAATACAAAGACGGCAAGGTCGTCACCTGGGCCGCCACCCAGAATCCGCAGGCCGTGCAGGAAGCCGTCGCCGGCGCGCTAGGCATCAAAAAAGAGGACGTCGAGTGCCACGTTACCCTATTGGGTGGCGGTTTCGGACGCAAGTCCAAGCCCGACTACGTCGTTGAAGCCGCGCTGCTTTCCCGCAAGGTCGGCAAGCCTGTAAAGGTCGTCTGGACGCGCGAAGACGACATCCGCTTCGACTACTATCACACCACCGCCGCGATGTACATGAAGGCCGCCGTCGATGCCAAGGGCAAGCCCACGGCATGGCTGCAGCGCTCTGTGTTTCCGACGATCGGTTCGACGTTCGCGCCCGGCGCAGAGTACGGGCAGGAGTTCGAAATGGGCATGGGTTGGACGGATCTCCCGTTCGGCATCCCACACCATCGCGCCGAAAACGGACCGGCCAAAAGCCACGTCCGCATCGGTTGGATGCGCGCCGTTGCGAACATTTACCACGCCTTCGCCATCCACTCGTTCGCCGATGAACTCGCCGCCGCCGCCGGTCGCGATCGCGTCGACTACCTGCTGGATCTCCTCGGACCCGCCCGCAAGATCGACTTCAACGGCCAAGGTGCCAAGATCTGGAACAACGGCCAAACCCTCGAAAAGTTCCCTTATGACACCGCGCGCATGCGCAATGTGTTGGAACTCGCCGCCTCGAAATCCAACTGGGCGAACAAGAAGCCCGGCAACGGACGCGCCTTGGGCGTCGCCGTCCATCGCTCCTTCGTGAGCAATGTCGCGGCGGTGGTCGAGATTGAAGTCGGCAAGGACGGTAAGATCACGATTCCGCGCGTTGACATCGCCGTGGATTCGGGCATGATCATCCACCCGGATCGGGTCAAAGCGCAGATGGAAGGTGCTGCAGTGTTTGGCGTTTCCGTGGCAATGGGCGAAATCACAGCCAAAGACGGACGCATCCAACAGCGCAACTTCAATGACTATCCGGTGGCCCGCATGACCGAGGCTCCTCGTGAGACGCACGTTCACATCGTGTCGAGCAACGAAGTCCCGGCAGGCGTCGGTGAACCGGGTGTACCTCCGATCGCTCCTGCGATCTGCAATGCGATCTTCGCGGCTACGGGCAAGCGCGTCCGCGAACTGCCGTTGAAGCGTACGAAGCTGGTTTAGTTAGTTTCGGTATGGTTTGAGAAGCGCCTTAGGGCCAATAACATCCCCTCCTAAGGCGCAGTTCTCTTGCAGGCTTCCGATTTCCACCGATAAATAAAACAGGTAAGGAACGCCAAAATTGAGTCAGATCCCCAGCGATCCAGAGACCACCGCCAACGAACCTCGGCATTAGCCGTCAGCACCGTGGAGAGTTTGATCAAGGTCCCGCTTTGAGACCTCAGCGAGGCCATCTTCGGCAAGTTCTCGTCTCACTTGAATAGGAAAAAGGTTCGCTAGAACTCCAGCTTCTCAACCAGAACTTGGATTTCCTTGTCGATCGTCTGCTTGCGCTTGCGTTGATCCTTGATCTGATCGCGCATCGTGGCGATCTGCGTTTCCTGCGCGGCCAGTTGGCGCGAGTAGCGCTGTACCTGCTCTTCTTGCCCCGTGATGTTGCGCAGACTGCCGATGTTTTGACGGAGCCTGTCCTGATCGCGGATCAGTTCGTTCATCTCGCCTTCGCTCGTGCGGGCTTGATTCTCCGCGTCCGCGCTGTCACGCTTGCGGTTGGCGATCTGTTCCAACTGGCGACGTCCGGCGTCACTGATCGCCCGTCCAGCGATAAAGGATAGGATTGCATCCGGCGTGAGCGAAGACACGGCGGTGGACTCATCGTAGAGATTCTCTTCCTGCACCGTGAACTTCTCGTTGGCGGACGGCGCAAGCTTGACCTCAAAACGATAGGCATTCGTGGTTGTATCGTTGGGCTTGAGGGCGCTGGTCAGCTTGTAGCCGGGCCGCAGTGGATGCTCGATGATGAGCGTCTTCGCTTTGGCGTCCACATTGCGGATCGTGTAGACCTTCGATTCCTGCAACGCGTAGCGGGTCGTCACAATGCCGCGTTTGGCGCTCACCTGCCGGACGTTCGAGCGCGACGAATCGATATTGGTGGTCACGCGCGTCCCAAGATCGACGGCGTAGCTGATGAGCCGTTTGTCGTTGGCCTTAAGGGTTTCCATCAACGCTTCGCCTGCGTAGATGCCGCTGTCGTAGACGGTGATGGGTCCGCCATCGAGCGCCTTGCCGGTGGAGTTGGAGACTTCGGCCGCGTTCATCGGATTCGCACCTTGGGATTCCTGGTAGATGAGAATCTTGCGGCTGTTCAGCTTCTGCTGTAGGAAGGGCAGCATCGCGGATTCTGATTTTTTCACCGTGATGGGAGTCGAGAAGCGGTACTCGAAGAGTTCGCCGAGTTCGCGTCCCTGGGTATTGACGGCGACCGTGCTCTCGGAGGCTTCAATGGCGTCTGCCATTGCCGACTCCGCAGCCAACAAGCGAGCTGACCTGCCTCCGCTGAGGCCACCAATCACTCCTCCCGCAGTGCCGCCAGAGGCTCTCTTCGGCATCATCGCGGGCGGCGGAGCGGCGGTCGCTGCGGTCTGCATCGCAGACTCATACACCACAGGACCCACCGTTCGCTCTTCCGCCAACTCCGCCACCTGACGCTGCCGGTAGCGAGGTTCGTACAACCGAGAGATGAACGAGATCGGACGTCCCGACACCACCGCCAACCGGACATTGTTCCAATCTTCATCGGTGGTATTGTCGACAATCGCCCAGCCCTCAAGCGTCGGCTCATTCTGTGTGAACACAAGCCGGTAGCTGGACTTCCACACTGGCGACGGCGTCATATAGTTCGCGGTCAGATTGCGAGAGGTAGTGCCGGTCGAGTCCACATACAAGCTCCGCTTCTCTTTGGATCGGGACTGGCTCAAAGCGCGAAGGTATTCACTGAACTGTCGCTGCAGGAGCGGATCCAGAAACTTAATGCCGCCCATCGCACTGAGGTCGAACATCCTCACTTCGCCGGCGTCCAGCAGCAGTACAAGTTGTTCGCGCGTCGGCTTGTCAGCGGAGATGCCTGTTGCCTCGCGTCCACTGACGATGTGTCCGGTCACGGTGTCGCTGCCGTATTTCAACTCGATGCGCGCGCCCTTCATCTGGTCGAGCACGGCGCTAAGGGCAAAGCCATCGCCGATCTTGAACGGAAACTCGGCGAGCTTCTGGCCGAGCGGTTCCGATGCGTCGTAGCGGAGTCCCGTGACTTTGCCCCCGCCCTTTTCTTCGACGGTCAGAGATTTCAGGACATCGTTCATGTCGCTGGCTTTGAAGTCCAGACGGACGGTCTCTCCGGCCTTCACCTCTCCCGAACGGGAAAAGAATCCAACGCCATGCTTGAACAGAATGACTTCCCGGACTGGAAGTTCCGCGGCGGTGACTGCCAATGTCGGTAGCAAGATCGATGCGACGATTCGTTTCACTGTGTTTTTGCTCAGCATTTGCACACTCCACGAGAGAGATGTCTTGATCGTGGAAATCCTTTCAGGCTCGGTCGTTCGGTCTACCAGCCAGTAGGATATCAGGTGAATGCCTGTGTGGGGCTATGTCCTTGACAAACTTGCGTTTAGCCGTCACACTGAAGGTGGATAAACCATTAGCGTTGGTATTTGTTTGTCGATTCGTACTGTAACGGTTTCGCTGGTACTAGCCGATGAAAGAAATGGGAGTGGATTCTTGACTGCAAATCGATGTCTCTTGATCTTCGTCGCAGCGGCTTGCGCTTGGGGTCAGGTCTATGAGGGCCCAGCAGTCCTTGCGAGAGGTTCTGGTGGCAGTGCGCGCCCGTACGGGCAGCGGGCCGGTCGGAGTTCGAGGATTCGCGTATCGGCGGATCTGACGGCGACATACGATACCGGGTTTATTCCCTACCAGCTTGATTCGAACGGCAACCTGTTCAATCCCGGGGCGCTCTACGGATTTGAGGCGGCATTGGGAGCATTCGGTACGAAGCGAAGCCGCTTCGGATCGTTCGGTATGGACTATCGCGGCACTTTCCGCCATTATCCACAAGGGCAGCAATTTGCCGGTAGCGACAATTTCGTCGGCATGGAAATCAAACAACAGCCGTCCAAGCGGATGACCCTTGAAGGTCACTTGACTGCAGGCACCTCCAATCGGGTGTTTTCCTTTGGCAACCTGCTGGTTGGCAATAACCTGAATAGCTTTCTACCTGTCAACGAAGTCTTCGACAACCGGGTTTATTTTCTGCAGGGCGGCGCGACACTGAGCTACCAGTTCAGTGCACGGTCGTCGATTACAATGGGCGCGGATGCTTTTGCGATTCGGCGCAATACCGGTTCACTGATCGGCGTAAACGGCTACACGCCGAGGCTCGGCTATGGCTATCGTCTGACTCGTAAGTTGCAGATCGGAACCGTCTACGCTTTCCAGCATTTTGATTACCCGAGAGCTTTCGGCGAATCCGATGTCCACCTGATCAACGGTGTCATCGCGTATGATTTTTCGCGCCGCTGGGCCGTGGAAATCGGTTCTGGCGTTTTCCGCGCCGACAGCGCCGGAACTCGCACAGTGCTGGCCGATCCCGTGCTTCGGCGGTTGTTGGGCTTGACGTCCGTGGTGGAATCTTTCTCGTCGACTTACACACGACCGTCTTTCAACGCCAGTTTGCGCGGTTCGCTGCGCAAGTCCTCGTTGGTGATGGGTTTCAGCCAGTCTCCTAGCGGTGGTAACGGCCTCACCTTGCTGGGCGAAGCCAGGAGCTTTCTGGCCAACTATAGCTATTCCGCAGACCGCAGAACCTCGTTTGGACTCACTTCCAATTACACGTTGTTGGGGAGTTTGAGCAACGACGTCGGTGGAAAATTTGGAACGCTCTTCGTCGCCGGGTCAGTGAATTACTTTGTCACTCGGAGCCTCGGTTTGACCGGATCGATCTTTTACCGGAACCTGAATGTTCCCCAGTCCACTCAACCTCGCAACACCTATCGCATCAGCTTCGGCGTCGTTTGGTCACCCAACGACTTCGGTTTGCCTGTCTTTTAGGAGGCTTCCTCTGCGGATCTTTCTTGTTGACGACGAACTTTCGTTGCTGCACCTTCTCGGGCAATATTTCATTCGGACGGGACACGAAACGATTACTGCGAGCACCGTCGCAGAAGCCATGGCTCTATTGAAAACCGGCAACGAACTTCTACCGATCGATGCCGCGGTGATCGACCTTTCTTTGCCAGACGGTTCGGGTGAAGACGTTGCGCGCGCCCTGCTTGCTTTCGATCCTGCAATCCGGATCATCATGGCGACAGGTTATGCCTATGAACCGCCAACTGCGCTTCGCGGTAGAGTGGCGATTTTACAAAAACCGTTTCTTCCGCGGGCGCTACTGAATGTCCTGGTCGCCAGTTGAGATTTCCGCCAGTTTCCTCTGCACCAATTCAGCGAAATTGTCTCCGGATTCGTTCCAAAGCAGCCGCCGTTCCACGGGTAGCCTACTGTCGACATCCTTCACCAAGCTCAGCAGACTCCGGATGTTCGATTGAATCATGCGCAAGCCCCCGGCTGCCGCTGTATCTCCCTCGGGAAGAAACTGCGTGTCCAAGCCAAACTCGATCCGGAAGTCTTCGCTTTGGTCGCGTTCGAAGTCCCCAGCAAACGAATAGATTGAAACCGGTGCCGGACCGAACGTCCAGTCATCGTTCTGGAAGTTCCAGATATCCCAGAAACAATCCACCTGAAAGGCGCTATCGTGGGCATGGAATTCCTTGGCCCACACCGCGATCGCGTCCGGCTGCGGAACCCCAGCGATCAACGTTTCTGCGATCGGAGGCTCGCTGAAATTCACGGCCAGTATCCGGAAAGCGCTCTCGCTTCGCGTAAGCTTCGAGAATGGAAACGCCCGCAGCAGGCGTTCCATTCGGAAGATTTGGTTCTCGTGGTTCGGATTCCGCAACCACACCGACAAAAAGAGACGATCGGCCATCGACCCAGGCCTTTATTCCTCGTCCGTCACACATCCCTGGCTGGCGTTCTTGACCAGCCGGATGTATTTGGCGAGCGTTCCGCGCGTGGCCTTGTAAGGGGGCATCTTCCACAGCTTGCGGCGGGCCTTTAGATCCTTATCGCTGACCTTCATGCCGATCTCGTTCTTCTCGGTGTCGATGGTGACGATATCGCCATTCTGCACGAGCGCGATGTTGCCGCCCTCCTGCGCTTCGGGTGTGACGTGCCCGACGATAAAGCCGTGCGAACCACCCGAGAAACGGCCATCGGTGATGAGCGCGACATCCTGGCCCAAGCCCGCACCCATAATCGCGGACGTCGGGGTGAGCATTTCCGGCATCCCAGGACCGCCCTTCGGACCCTCATAGCGGATGATGATCACGTCGCCTTTGCCGATCTCTTTCTGTTCGAGACCCGCTAGCATGGCCTCCTCGGAGTCATACACGCGTGCCGGACCTTGAAACCGCAACCCCTCTTTGCCGGTAATCTTGGCGACCGCACCTTCAGGGGCGAGGTTACCGCGCAGAATTTGCAGATGGCTCGACGCCTTGATCGGATCGCTCATCGCGCGCACAATCGGCTGTCCCTTGGGCAGGCCAGGAAGCTTCTTCAGATTCTCAGCCAGCGTCTTGCCCGTGACGGTCATGCAGGATCCATCGAGCAAGCCTTCGGCGAGCAACATCTTCATAACAGCCGGCATGCCTCCAATGGCCTGGAGATCTTCCATAACGTATTTACCGCTTGGCTTGAAGTCGGCGAGCAGCGGCACGCGGTCGCTCGTCTTCTGGAAGTCATCGATGGTGAGTGGAATATCGACAGACTTCGCGATTGCGATGAGGTGGAGTACGGCGTTCGTGGATCCACCGGTAGCGCAGACGACCACCATCGCGTTCTCGAACGCAGCGCGGGTCATGATGTCGCGCGGCTTGAGGTCGAGTTCCAGGAGCTTTTTGATCGCGGCGCCGGCACGGACGCATTCGTCGTGCTTTAGCGGGTCTTCGGCGGGGATAGATGAGCTATAAGGCAGGCTCATGCCGAGTGCTTCAATTGCGGAAGCCATGGTGTTGGCGGTGTACATACCGCCGCAGGCACCGGCTCCGGGGCAGGAGTGGCGGACAATTTCCTGGCGCTTCTTTTCAGTGATGTTGCCGATCAGGAACTGGCCGTAGCTCTGAAAGGCGTTGACGATATCGAGCTTTTCTTTGTCTTTGCCACAGCCGGCACGGATGGTGCCGCCGTAGACCATGATGGCCGGACGATTGAGCCGGCCCATGGCCATGAGGCATCCGGGCATGTTCTTGTCACAGCCTGGCAGCGTCACCAAGGCGTCGTACCATTGCGCGCTCATGATCGTTTCGATCGAGTCGGCAATGAGATCGCGCGATTGCAGCGAATAGCTCATGCCATCGGTTCCCATCGAAATGCCATCGCTGACGCCGATGGTGTTGAAGCGCATTGGCACCATGCCGGATTTGGCGACGCCCTCTTTGACCTTGCCGGCGAGGTCCATCAAGTGCATGTTGCACGGATTGCCTTCGAACCAGATGCTGCCGATGCCGACCTGGGCTTTGTTCATGTCGGCTTCGCGGAGGCCGGTGGCGTAGAGCATCGCCTGCGATGCGCCTTGCGATTTGGGTTGAGTGATTCGTGAACTGATCTTGTTGAGCTGTTGCTTCTGCTTGGAGGCCATGGGGTGAGACTTCAACATATCCCATTGGTGCGGCGCGGGGCAACCTTTCATTGAAGGGCCAGCCTGACCCCTTCGGAGAGAGCTATTCAAAGGTCTGAGCGAACGTGATGCGATTGTTCTCGCAATCGAGCACCTGGAAGTCGCGCAATCCCCATGGGTGGCTCACCGGCGGACCCAGCACATTCGCGCCACTCCCCGTCAGTTCGGCATGGAGCGCATCGGCGTCCTGAATGTAGACTTCAAACGACCCAATGCCCGTATGCTGCGGCGTCCGGGCGCTCAGCAGGACTGTCACTTCGTCCCGGTACATCACGCCCTAAGTCTTGCTGCTGGTAGTTGATTTTGAAGCCGAGGACATTCACATAGTGCTCACTCGCCTTCGCACGTCGTCGCAAGGAAGTTCTGGCAGGGCCTTCTGTAACTGGGGCGGCTTCGGCGCCGCTGGAACCGGGTAGTCGAACGATTCGCCAAACCACAGCGTGTTCATCTCGATCTCGGGATCCCGTATCTCGAACACCTCCATCTTGATCCCGTTCACGCGACTCAGCGAGCTTGGCTCGCCACCTAGAGCGAGGATCGCGTTCCGCCATTCCGCCACGCTGTCGACTTGAAAGAAAAGGACCTCATGGGAGAAGCCCTCCGCCGGAGGCTCGAACACCAGTCGCACGGGACCGAAGTGCCCTTCTTTGGATCCTATGAGTTGAAATCCAAGAATGTCACGGTAGAAGGTCGCACAGTAGGCGGGATCCATGATCGGGACCTGTCTCATCACCGGCGCGATGATTTTCACAACTACGCTCCCATCGCGGAATAGAATCGGACCACGGTTTCCCCAAATACCGCCACAGCGAGACAGGCGGCCCCCAGGAACGTCCCGAATGGCAGTTCGTAGGTGGACGCACTTTTGCCGGTAATCGCGATGAAGAGCAGCCCGACGACACTGCCGACAATCGAACTGATGATCAACGTGAGAAGCGCCCCCTGCAATCCCAAGAACGCCCCGATCATCGCGATCATTTTGACGTCGCCGAAGCCAAGGCCCTCTTTGTCACGTATCTTTTCAAAAAGATAGCCAACCAACCAGAGTGATCCAGCGCAGACAAGGACGCCCAACACCGATTCCACCAATGAAACCAATTGTGGGATGGCCGTGTTGCGCATGAAGAAGAATGCGAGTCCGCCTTGCATAGGGACGAACCAAGCCAATACCAGCCCGATCACTGCGCCGCCCAGCGTGAACTCATCCGGTAGGATACGCTCTTCGAGATCGGAAAAGATGAGCGCGATGCAGATGGACGACAGCAGGCAATACTTCAGGGCCAATAGATTGACGCCAAAGTAACCCACAGAAAGCCCGAAAGCGATTCCGGTCAGCAATTCCACGATAGGGTATCGCCAGGGGATTGCGGCACCGCAATCGCGACACTTTCCTCGCAACAGAATGAAACTGAGCACCGGGATGTTGTCGTACCAACCGATGGTCTTTTCACATTGCGGGCAGAGCGATCGTGGCGTAACCACAGACATATCGCGGGGCAGCCGGAAGATGCAGACGTTCAGGAAGCTCCCGATCAGCAATCCAAACAGGAAAGCGAATAGGGCGAAAAGTTGTTCTTCGTTCATGCGAGTGCCTTCCTATAGGACGCAATCGTCGCATCCACCATTCGATCCACGGTAAACATTACTTGCATCCGTTCGCGGCCTTGCTGTCCCAATCGCGCCGCCCAAGTGGGATCCGCTTCCAGCCGATGGACCGCTGCGGCGATCGCCGCCGGATCGTTTTCGACCAACAGCCCAGTCACGTCGTGTTCGACAGCCTCGACTAAACCACCCACAGAACTGGCGACGACAGGCACGGCGTGAGCGGACGCAAGCAGCGCCGCCGAGCCAAGGCCTTCATTTCGGGATAGGTACACCAGTACTTTCGTCCTAACCAGATCATCGGCAAGATTGTGTGAGAACTGCAATTCCAAGCCCGAGGCCGCGGCAAGGTCCGAACCCTTCATCGCGTCGGACGTTCCCAATGCGAGCCGCGGAATATCACGATTCTCAAAAGGAATGACGCGTTCCGGAATCGAAACGCCGTCGAACACCACATCGATTTTGGAAGCTGGGATCCCCGCAACGATCAATTCTCTCTTCACCGCCTGAGAAATCGCAATGAAGCGCGTCGCCTGCCTGTACTTCCAAGCCGAGACGAAGCCGGTCCGAATCGGGAATGCCACCCTCCTGGCTACGACCAGCGGTTTACGGACAATCGCGGACCAGGTATGGGATTTGGCGTCGTGCGCATGGATCAGGTCGAATCCCTTCACCGCGGCCGACAGTGCGAATGGGTTCGGTAACAATGTGGCATCCAAGCCTTCCGCCAGAGCGGCGTCGAGCAGTGGGCCTCTCGCCAGCAGCCGCGCGGCGACGTTCCGCTTGGCGAGTCCGCGAACGAGTTGCAGCACCTGCCATTGGCCGCCACGCATCTCGCGCCCGGTATCGATGTGCAGACTTCTAATCACGGCTCATGAACCGCGCTTTGGCGTACTTTAAGAAGTTGTAGAAGGCGGCCATGTAGGCGATCGCCAAGCCTTCCAGCCCGTCGAGGAATCCCGCCTTGAGGAAGTATGTCCGGATGAAAGTCCAGGGCGGATCCACGATCAAGCGCAGCAGGGTGATCTTCCTTTTCTGATAGACGATCTGTTCCGCGGCGAGCGTTGTGTAACGATCCATTGTCTTCATGTGCTCGGCGAGAGAGTCACAAGTGTAGTGGAGAATCTGGCCTTCGAGGTGCCCGATCTTTCCAGTCGCGTGTAAGGATTCGTGCACGAAATCTCCCCTCCAGGTCGCTTTTTCTCGATGGTAGAGCCTCACTTTTCGATCGGGATACCAGCCGCTGTGCAGTATCCACTTGCCCAGATACTGCGCCATGCGCGGCATCGTGTAGGCGTCGAATTCCGGCCCCTGTTTCTTGATGTGCCACAACTCGGCTTCAAGACCTTCGCTAATCGCCTCGTCGGCATCGACCGAAAGGATCCAATCGTTCGCCGCTTTTTCCGCTGCGAGATTCTTCTGCTTTGCATAGCCGGGCCAGGGGCTGTCGATGACGCGGGCGCCCAGTTTCTCGGCCAGTTCGCAGGTTCGGTCGCTGGAGCCCGAATCCACGACAACGATCTCGTCGCAACAGCGCAGGCTCTCGATCACTCGCGCGATGTTTCGCTCCTCGTTGTAAGTGATGATGGTGGCCGAAATGCGCATGTCTCAGTGAAAAGTAACGGGAATTGGGGAGAAAGAAAGCAAGAAGATCACGAGGGCAAGAAACGCCAATAGAACTCGCTTAAGGCCGAGCGGTGCGGAATCGTAGATCGCGGGATGACGCATGCCAAGAAAGAGCAACAGCACAGCCCAAATGAGCCACGTGCGCCAGGAAAAAAACGCAGCTAGACAAAGCACCCCAAACCAGGCAATACGATACAACAGCTTGCTGAACTCACCGGTAAATGCGTAAACCAGATGGCCGCCGTCAAGTTGCCCAATGGGCAGCAGGTTCAAGGCGGTGGCCAGCAAACCGACCCAGGCGGCGCGGGCGCAGGGATGCAGGTAAATGTCCTCGTTATTGATTCCCGGGAACAAGAACGAAGTGAGAATCCGGATCAGTTCCGGGTTGCCGAACACGAGATCGGAATCGTTCGCGAGATTGGTGTGTACCTTGGACAACGTCACGCCGACAATGAGTACCGGCAGCAACACCAGAAAGCCAGCGATCGGGCCAGCGATGGCGATATCGAACAACGCCTTGCGGGTGTAAATCGGCGCGCGGATACGGATGAATGCACCCATGGTTCCGATCGGCGTGGGAAAGGGAATGAAGTACGGATAGGTCGCGTCCACCTGATAATACTCGCAGGCGAGAAAATGCCCCATCTCGTGTGCGAACAAGATCAGCAGCAATGGGATAGAAAAAATGAGCCCTTCGGCGAGCATGCGGGGATTCTGCAGCAGCAGACCGTAGCGTTCGAAATCGAGCGTAAAGGCAAGGTCGCGACGGAACAGATACATCATGTCCGCCCCGGCAATGGTCGTCGTCAGCAGAGTCAGCGCGAGCAGGGCAGCCGGCACGACGATCTGGCGGGAGGGCCGAAAGGCCCGTTCCGCCTCGTTGCTCAAGGGCGGCAGCGAAGTTTCCGCCGGGTTCCCGTCTGAGGGAAGGGACATGTGGGGTTAATGGAGGGCTTGCAGTTCTTTGCCGGGCTTGAAGCGAACCGCTTTGCCTGGAGGGATGGCTACTTCTGCGCCGGTGCGAGGATTTCTGCCGATGCCCGTTTTGCGTGGCCGCACGTTAAAAATACCAAAGCCGCGAAGTTCAATTCGCTCACCTTGTGTCAAGGCACGCTTCATGCTTTCGAAAACGGTTTCCACGGCCATTTCCGCCTTCGTTTTGGTGATACCCGTACGGTTCACTACTTCGTTAATGATATCGAGCTTGATCAAAACCGTCCTCCAAAGAAGGCTGCCCACCCTGCCAGATGACAGACAATCCAAACCCAATGATAAGATTGGGTTTAAGCCCTTGTCAAGAATGCCGGTTTCCCGTCCATCCTTCCGCCAAGCCTGTTCCCGCTTTGCAACGGGTGTGGCCGTCGCGACAATTCTCGATTCCTCCGGCCAGCCCCACGGGCTTACGGTGAATTCGTTTTCCTCTGTTTCCGCCGACCCGCCGCTGGTTTTGATTTGCATCGATCGCGGTTGTTCTCTGCTACCGCAATTTCTTGAAAGCCGTCACTATGGGTTGAGCTTTCTCTCGGATCAACAGCAGGACCTTTCCAATCGCTTCGCGGTTTTGCCCGAAGGGCGTTTTCAAGGTGTGGACTGGAGCCCTGGTACCACCACCGGTGTGCCGCTTCTTGGCGCGGCGATCGGCTGGATGGAATGCGCGGTTCGACAGACCATCGAGGCTGGAGACCATGTGATTTTTCTAGCTGAGGTTGTCGCCTGCGATACCTCAAGCGGCGATCCACTGCTTTATTTTGCCAGTGGTTACAAACGCATGGCATGATCGCGTTATGATGTGATTCACATCAAACATGGAAGCAGTCCTCGAGCTTCGCGACGTTTCGAAGCACTATCCCGGCCACAGAGCGGTTCATCGGGTTTCCCTTGCCGTTGAGGCAGGGGCTTTCTATTCGATTCTCGGACCCTCCGGTTGCGGCAAGACCTCTACACTGCGCATGATCGCGGGATTCGATGAGCCGACCAGCGGCGAGATCCTGCTGCGCGGCAACCCCATACAAAACCTGCGTCCTTATCAACGTCCGATCAATACCGTGTTTCAGCGCTATGCATTGTTTCCGCATCTAACGGTTCGCGGCAATGTCGAGTTTGGCCTGAAGCGCCGCGGCGAGACCGATTACGATGCCAAGGTCGACGAGGCGCTGGAAATGGTGGAGTTGACCGGCAAGGAATCGCGCATGCCCGCGCAGCTTTCCGGTGGCGAACAGCAACGCGTGGCGCTGGCGCGTTCGTTGGTGCTGACTCCTGAAGTGCTGTTGCTCGATGAGCCTCTGTCCGCGCTCGATCCAAATCTGCGCAAGTCTGTGCGCCTGGAATTGAAGGCGTTGCAGCGCCGCACAGGAATTACCTTTGTCTTCATCACGCATGATCAGGAAGAAGCTTTGTCTTTATCCGATCGCATCGCCGTGATGAACAAGGGCGAGGTTGAACAGATCGGGACGCCGCACGAGATCTATCTGCATCCCACGACGCCGTTTGTCGCCGGGTTTTTGGGTGCCGTGAACTGGATCGATGGTGGCAAAGCAGGTGTACGTCCGGAAGCGACTCGAATTGGCCGCGTTGCGCCGGAAGGCGATGTGCGGATCCTGCAGGCCCGCGTGAGCCATTCCGTTTTTCTCGGCAACTGTGTCCATGTCGAAACGGTGACTGCCTTGGGTGGCAGGATTGTGGCCGAAGTCGCAGCCGATGGCTATCGTGAGGGCGATGCGGTCTATGTGTGGTGGCGTTCCGCCGATGAGTTGCGGTTCGGATCATGAACCGCCTGCGCACTTGGTTCCTCGCGCCCGCGCGCACCCTCAACTTTGTCTTTTTTCTGGTTCCGCTCGCGATCATTCTGGCCTACAGCCTGATGAGTCGTGGCATCTACGGTGGCGTCGAGATGCCGTGGACATTCGAGAGCTATCAGAGGTTGTTTGACCCGCTCTATGGCGGAATCCTGATGCGCTCATTCGCGATCTCATTGCTCTCGACCGTGCTTTGTCTCGTGCTTGGCTATCCGCTGGCGCTGTTCATCGCGAGGTCTGGGGCACGCCGCAATCTCTATCTGAATCTGGTCATGCTGCCGTTCTGGACGAGCTTTCTGGTCAGGACCTATGCGTGGATGTTCCTGCTGCGCGACACGGGGTTGATCAACACGGTGTTGCTCGCAATGGGGGTAATCCGCGAGCCTCTGCCACTGCTTTACAACGATGGTGCCGTTGTTCTGGGGCTTGTCTACGGATACTTGCCATTTATGGTGCTGCCTCTCTATACAACACTCGAACGGCTCGATAAATCGCTCTTTGAGGCTGCTGCGGATCTTGGTGCGCGTCCGTTTGTGGCGTTTGTGCAAGTAATGCTGCCGTTGTCGATGCCTGGCATCCGGGCGGGATCCATACTGGTGTTTATTTCCTGCATCGGTGCGTATCTGACGCCCGATCTGTTGGGCGGTAGTAAGACAATCATGATCGGCAACGTGGTGCAGAATCAGTTCACGGGTGCGCGCGATTGGCCGTTTGGAGCGGCGTGCTCGCTGGTGCTGATGGCGCTGGTGATGATCCTGTTGAAACTGTTTCTGCGCAAAGGCGAGGACCAGTTGCTATGAAGAGTTCCCGCTGGCTCTCGGCCTATGCCGTCGGTGTTTATGCGTTCTTGCATGTGCCCTTGCTGGTGCTTGCGGCGTTCAGCTTCAATGCCTCCAAATTTACCGTCTGGCAGGGATTCTCGCTCGAATGGTACAGACTAGCCTTTGCTAACGATGTCCTGGTGGAATCCGCGTGGAATTCTTTGTGGATTGCGCTGGCTTCCACCGCGATCGCGACCACGGCAGGAACACTTTGCGCCTACGGACTCTGGAAGCGCAAGGCCCCGATCCTGGCCGGTTCGCTGTATCTCTCTTTGGTGACGCCTGAGATCGTCACAGGGGTTTCGCTGCTGGCTTTGTATCAATGGATCTTTCGATTTCTACGGCTGCAACTGGGGATGCACACCGTGATCCTCGCGCATGTCGCTTTCTGTCTTGCCTACGTTGTGATCACGGTGATCGCGCGCCTGCGGACCTTTGACGCCTCACTCGAAGAAGCGGCCATGGATCTTGGCGCAACGGAATGGCAGGCCTTTCGATTGGTCACTCTGCCTGCGATTTTGCCTGGCGTGATCGCAGCCGCTTTGTTGGCGTTCACGGTTTCGATCGATGACTACGTGATCACTTCGCTCGTTGCCGGTGTTGATTCCGAGACGCTGCCGATGGTGGTTTATCAGATGGCGCGGCGCGGTGTGAGTCCTGTAGTGAATGCAATTTCGACGCTGTTGGTGTTATTCCTGGGCATCCTGATTGTCGCTTCCGAAAGGCTGCAGCAGCGGACATGAACCGGCGGCTTTTCTTTCTTTCGATGACTGGTCTTGCGGGATGCACCCGAGGACCCGTGCGCGCTCGACTGAACGTCATGAACTGGGGCGACTACATCGCGCCCTCGGTGTTGACGGACTTCGAACGCGAGTATGGAGTGAAGGTCCGCTATGGGACTTACGAAAACAACGAAGAGATGTTTGGCAAAGTCATGAGCGGCAACTCGGGTTGGGATGTTGTGTTTCCGACCCAGAATCGTATTGCGCCGATGCGGGAATTGGGCTTGCTGGCTCCGCTAAATTCTCGCAAACTGCCCGGCCTCAGCAATCTCTTTCCGCGTTTTCAGCACGCCCCGTGGGATCCTTCGCTCGAATGGTGTGTGCCTTATATGTGGACCACCACCGGGCTTGCCTACAATCGCGTCAAGTATCCCGTGCAGCCGAGTTCGTGGGCTGATTTGTGGGACGAGCGAGCCAAAGGCAAGCTTACGATGCTGGATGACGTGGACGATGTTTTCGGCGCTGCGTTGGCCAAGCTTGGCTACGCCTATAACTCCGCGCATCCCGATGAGCTTCGCAAGGCACAGGTTGAGGTGATTGCGCAGAAGCGCTTGGTTCGCGCGTATTTGAGTACGGAAGCGCGTGACCAAATGGTGGCTGGCGATGTGCTGGTCGCGCAGACCTTCGCGACCACCGCGCAACTGGCGATCGACGGCAACGAGGATTTGGTCTACGTGCATCCCAAAGAGCCTTTTCCGGTTTACTGCGATTGTGCCGTCGTGCTGCACGAAAGTAAGCGCAGCGATCTGGCGCATCTGTTTTTGGATTTTCTACTTCGGCCCGCGGTGAGTGCGACGATTGCCCGTGCGACCCGCACGGCGACTCCGAATGAGAAAGCTTTCGAGTCGCTGCCAGATGTGGAACGCGCGAATCGCACGCTTTATCCGACGAGTGAAGTGCTCGATCGAGCGGAATGGCCTCTGCCGTTGCCGGCGGAAATCGTGCGTCTGCGGGATCGTTTGTGGACAGAGGTGAAATCGGCGTGAAACGGCTGGTGCTGGCATCGAAGTCGCCCAGACGGCGCGAGATTCTTACGAATGCGGGAATCGAATTTGAGTTACGAACCGCCGATGTGGAAGAGATCCCGCAGGCGGGCGAGAAGCCTGTGGACTATGTTCTGCGGCTTTGCGCGTCGAAAGCAGCGGCGGTCGCGGCATCCGGCGATGAGGTTGTGCTGGGCGCCGATACGATTGTCGTCGTGAACGATACGATTCTCGAAAAACCTTTCGATGCGGCGGATGCGGCTCGGATGTTGCGGCAGTTGAGCGGTCGAGTGCATGAGGTCATTACCGGCATCTGCTTGCGTGCGGCGTCCGGTGCACAAGTCGTCGATCATGCTGTGACCCGCGTGCGCGTTGCCGAGATGAGCGATGACGCGATCGCCTGGTATGTGGCGTCTGGCGAGCCGATGGACAAGGCTGGAGCCTACGGGATCCAGGGCAAGATGTCGCGCTGGGTAGAAGGTGTGGACGGCTGCTATCTCAATGTCGTTGGTTTGCCTCTGGCGCTTTTTTATCAGCATTGGAAAAAGTTGTGATGGACCCCGATCTCTCTCGTGCGTCGACATTGCCATCGAGTTGGTATACCGATCCTGCGTATATGCAACGCGAGCGTGAGCGCGTGTTCTGGCATACATGGCAGCCGGTGGGACACGCGCGTGACGTAGCAAAGCCAGGCCAATATTTTGCCTGCGAGATCGTGGGCGAGCCTGTTGTCGTCACGCGATCTCTTTCCGACGGCAAGCTGCGCGCGTTGGCCAATGTTTGCCGGCACCGTGCGTCGGTGATCGCGTGCGGCAAGGGCGAGGCTTCTGTGTTGAAGTGCCCGTACCATGGCTGGACGTATCAGTTGGATGGGCGCTTGCATGGTGCTCCGGAGTTCGAAGGCGTCAATGACTGGGATCGCGCTTCGGTTTGCTTGCCGGAGTATCGTGTGGAGGTTTGGGGTCCGTTTGTGTTCGTCAATGTGGATGGTGCCGCGCCTCCGTTGGCCGAGGTGATGGGGGCGATTCCCGGCGAGGTAGCGTCGCTGGGATGTTCGCTCAATCAGTTGGAGTTCAACTATCGGCGGGACTATCTGATTGAGTGCAACTGGAAAGTGTACGTCGACAATTACCTCGAAGGCTATCATTTGCCGGCGGCGCATCCGGGGCTGTTCCGCGAGTTGGACTATTCGCAGTATCGAGTGGATCCGTATCGCTGGTATTCGTCGCAGTACGCGCCTTTGCGTCCCTCTTCAGGGGATGCCAAACGGCAGTATGCGGATGCGTCAGCGGAGCATCGGGCGCTTTATTATTGGATCTTTCCCAACTTCATGTTGAATGTGTATCCTGACAACCTGTCGAGCAACATTATCGTTCCGGTTGGGCACGACAAGGTGCTGACGATCTTCGAGTGGTTCGCTTATCCGGGATCTGGCGGTGTGCGTGAGGACACGATCGCGTTCAGCGATGAGATCCAGCAGGAAGATATTGGAATCTGTGAATCTGTACAGAAGGGGTTGCAGTCGCGGACCTACGATCGCGGAAGGTTTTCGGTGAAGCGGGAGAACGGCGTCCATCATTTTCACTTGTTGATGGATGAGATGCTGCGTGATCAGGAGGCTACTTGAGTTCGACCTGCGCGAGTTCCTGGTCGTAAACGATCACTGCGTACTTGCCCTTCTTGAGCTTCTTCATTGGCACCGTGGCGGAAAAGTTCTGTAGCATCTGCGCGCAGACACGTCCTTTTTCGACGACGCTCCAAGCCTGCACTGCGATCCGGTTCTGACTGTCCGCCTTTTCCGGGATACTGAGGCGCAACTGGTGGCATCCTGTCGGCAGCGTACCTTTGAGCGTCAGAGAAGGGATGCCGTCCTGTTTGGCGATACTGGCCTGCTCGACGATTGCCGAACTTCGACGCAACCGGGCATCCTCCGGCTGAGGGGCGTAGGGATGGGTTTCGGCCGCCAGGAATACCGTCATCCAAGTGAAAAGAAGCATCGCAAGGCGGGTCACAGACACAATTATGCCGGAGAAATTGACCATCTGGACACTTTTTTGCGCTTTCCTGTTATATGACTCTGCGCGCCGTCGCGGTTTTGTTGGCCGTCATCCCGCCTGTTGCCGCACAGGCGTTGATCGATCCTCTTCTCTCGCGGGAGGTGGCATCGGGCAAGGACTCGATTCCTGTCTTGATCCTCCTCCGGCATCAACCGCAAGCTGAGATCGTCCGGCGTCACGAGGGCGGTGCCGAAATCAGGAGGCTGCTGCTCGCGGGGCGAATGCGCGACGCGCAGTTCCGTGGCGATCGGTTTTCGGTAGATGCTTTGCGTGTCGATCTCGAGGCCGAGATCGTGCGTACGAGGCAGTCGGCGTTTCGGGAAATCCACGAGTCGATCGATGGTGAGCAATCCGTTCTTGCGAACAAGATCGAGAGTCTGAGAGGGCGGGCGATTCAGCGGTTGGCGGGGGTGAATCTGGTCTCCGCGATCATCCCTCCGTTGTCGCTATCGGAACTCGCAGCCGACCCGCTGGTCGCGGAAATCGCACTCGCGCGCAATGCCAGGACCCAATTGAGCACGAGCGTCGCCTCTACCGGAGCGCCAACATTGTGGGCACTGGGATTCACGGGGCGAGGTGAATCGGCCGCCGTAATCGATACGGGCGTCTTGCCAACCCATCCCGCTTTCCGGGGCGTCAATCTCCGGCCGATGGTTTCTCTTGCGGCAGCGAAATCCGACCCCTGCTTTGGGGATGACGCCAATTCCCCAGTCGATCAGCAACTGCATGGAACACACGTCAACGGGATTGTCGCCGGCCAAGGTATCGCAGGATTCGCCAACAGCTTCGGCGTGGCGCGGGGCATTGGCGAACTGATTTCGATCAAAGCCGGATTCCGCACCAAACCCGTGGCCGGGCGTTGCGAGGCGGATCAGGGATCGTTTGCCGCCGCCGATTGGTTGACGGGTATCGATTTTCTTGCCTCGAAAACAGCAGTCAAAGTTGTGAACATGAGCTTCGGCGGGGATACGGAATCGGACGACGATCTGACCACGCGCCTTGTCGATTATTATGCGGATACGTTCGGCATCACCTTTACGATTGCCGCGGGCAATGAGGGGCCAGGGGCTTTCACGGTTGGTTCGCCCGCGATTTCCTACAACGCGATCACAGTCGCCAACATGAATACCCGCGGCACGGCGGACAAACGCGACGACACGATCGCGACCAGTTCGAGCCGTGGCCCCACGGTGGGACAACGAAACAAGCCCGATCTTGCCGCCCCTGGTTCGAATATTGCCGCCGCGAATCTAAAGTCCGATGGACTCGTTGCCCTTACCGGCACTTCGATGGCCGCGCCGCATGTGGCCGGAGCCGCCGTGCTGCTGCGCGATAGCGGCGTCAAGGATTCCCTGTCTTTGAAGGCTCTGATGATCAATTCGACCGATGTGCAAGCCGGGTGGCTGGCGACGACAGGATGGGGATTCATCAATCTCAGCTCAGCGAACGCTCAGCGCGACTTCGTGGTTCGCGACAGTTTGGCGGCCGGTGCCAAGCGTTACTACCGCGGATCCGCCGGCAGCCTTCGGGCAACGCTGGTTTGGAACCGGCGTTTCGCGGCGAATCCGTTGGACAATCCTCGCGCCGCTGCCCTGCTCAACAATCTGGATTTGATTGTCTACAATCGGCGTGACAATTCCGTGCTGGCCCGCTCTGCGAGTCCCCGAAACAATGTCGAGGTGGCTCTTTCGGCGAATGGGGCGGACTACGTGGTGAAGGTCGAATCGAACGAAGCGCGGTTTCCCGGCGCACAAGGGGATGAGCCGTTTGCGTTGGCGCTGAGCGCGGGGGGCTTCTCTGAAGCCCAGGGTCCGGACCCGCAGGTGCAATGTGCGGCACCCGCCAATGTGCCGTCCGGTGCCACGTTCACACTCAGTTGCACGGCGAGCAATAGAGGGGATCTCGACTTGTTCCGGTTGGCGGCCACGCCACAGCTTCCGGCGGGCTACACGGGCGGAACCCAGCAGACCTTTGCTGCTTTGGCACCCGGGCAATCTCAGACTCTGACTTGGAGCATTCGTGCGGGAACAGCCTCGGGCACTGTGCGCGTCACGGCGTCAGGTTCTGCATTTGAAGAGGCGTATCCGGTGACGTCGAACAGCCTGAGTATTGGCGTCGCTTCGGGCGGAGGCGGCGTTTCGTTGGCTTTGAGTCAAGCCTCCTTGGCGCTCTCGCAGCAGACGGGCGCGGCGCTGGCGGCGGGACAAACGGTAAACATCACTTCGTCTAACGGAACTCCCGCGGTCTCTGCTTTAGCATCGACAACGAGCGGTGGCGCATGGCTAACGGCGACTCTGTCCTCGGGCGCAGCCCCGTCAGTGCTGACAATCCGGCCCGCCGCGGCCGCGGCCTCTCTGGCGACGGGATCCTATAACGGGACTGTAACGGTGTCGTCCGCCGGTGCGGTCAACAGTCCGCTGGTGATTGCGGTGCGCCTCGATGTGACACCGCAAGCGTCGTCTGGCCTGTCTATCGTTTCGGCCCGACTGGCCCGAACGGTGGAACTGATCAATGGATGTCCCGTGCCGACGGCGGTGACGCAGTTCAATAGCTCCGATTCGACCGCGTTCTTCTGGTTCATCGCTCGCGGTGTCAGAACGGGGGATTCGCCAGTGATTGAGTGGATTCGTTCCGACAATAGCGTCTATCAGCGATCCAGTCTGTGGAACCCCACATCGGACGGCAACTTCTGTTACGCGCCCTCGCTGGATATTGGCCGGATTCCCGTCGAGCAGCGCGCCGGACAGTGGAGGGCGCGCTTGTTGTGGAACGGCCAGCAGATGGCCAATATGACGTTCAGCATCGTCTCGCCTCCCGGTGTGGAAGTCGCGGTCTTGACCGGAACCGATCAGGATCCTGGCAACTGCGACCTGCCGGAGCGCTTGACTTACCGCACGACGGACCAGCTGGTGAAGGCCTGTTTTGTGCTCAATCGGGTTTCGGAGGGAGATCGCTTCTCCGTGCGTTATATTCGGCCCGACGGGACCCAGCATGGCCGTTTCGATCCCCAACCCGTAGGTGCCGGACTGCCCCGGATCTATCTTTGGACTTTCTATCGCATCGGTGGCTTTCCGGTCGCGGGATTTACGGGCGATTGGAAGGTGGAGCTTCTGTGGAATGGCATTCCAATCCGGACGATGACGTTCCGGCTGAATCCGCCAGTTACGGTGGAAACGGCGCGGGTTACAAATACCGATCCGAAGTCCTTGGGCTGCGCGGATCCGGGTGGATCGCGATATTTCCTGCCTCGGGATCCGACGGCCACGATGTGGTTCAGTGTGGCCGACGCCCTCGCCGGAGACACTCTCTATGCGGAATTCATCGCACCCGATGGAAGTGTCTACGATCGTGCGGATTGGGATCCCATTGAGTCGGACGGCAGTTGGTGCATGTGGACCTGGATCGACATCAAGGAATCGGCTCCCGCCCGCATGTTCGGAAACTGGAAGGTGAGAGTCACCTGGAATGGAGCGCAGGTGATCAACCAGACGTTCCAGATTCTGCCGGTGGATATAACCGGATTCATGGTGACGCGTGCCACGGTTGCCAATTCGCTCTGCTCCACGCCGGTTGCAAATTCCAGCTTTCTGACTACAGATACGCAAGCGCGGCTATGGTTCACAATCGATCTCGCCAATGCGGGAGATCTGCCGGTAGTGGAATGGCTGAATCCAAGTGGCGTTGTGACGGCTCGCGCCACCTTCAATGCACTGACCGATGGCGGATCCTGGTGTCTAGCGTCAACTTTGTCGATCGCAGGCCAGAACCGGCCTGTCGGCGATTGGGTGGTCCGTGCGCTCTGGAACGGAACGGAAGTTGGACGGACAGGGCTGCGAATCGATCGTCCGGCGGGGAGCCAGCCATCGTCCTTGTTGAGTCATGCGAATGCCGATGGCGAAACGTCATCTGTTGTTGGGACGGAATCCGGCGAGGCAACAATGCGAGATGTTCGTGCCGTGAATTCTCAGGTGGCATCCGAACGTACGATTGAGGTACGAACGGAAGGGCGTCGGATAGGAACTGCGAAGTCCGCAGGGCCCGGAGGGGAGACGAGGCGGTTCGTCCGAATGCCCGACTCTGGCGGCACGCCGTCAGGTTCTGGATTCGGACAGCCGTTCAATCGACGATAAACAACTTGGCTCCTGTTTGAGTTGATGATCGATGCGGTTCCGCGTTGTCGGCGACCTGGTAGCTCATTCCGGGCCGGAGTGTGAAGCGGCGTCCGCCGGCGAGTTCGGTTTCGAGTTGGCCTTCGAGGCAAAGGAGAATATGGCCCTTGGAACACCAGTGGTCGGCGAGGTAGCCAGCCGTGTACTCGACCATCCGGATTCGGATCGCGCCGAAGTGTCTTGTCCGCCAAAGAGCGAGTCCGGATTCGCCTGGGTGCCCGGTAGCGGGAATGGCGGACCAATCCGTCGTCCCAAAGGGTATTTGGTTCAGTTGCACGTTCCAATTATGCTGACACATCGCCAATGCAACTTTACAACACCCCAACTCTGTTGCTATTCTGTCAAAAGCGTTCACTTCGAACGTGAAACCCCAGTGGGAGATTTGGCCCGCCCTCAAAAGCGAAGTCAGTCGTCTGCACCACGGAGGATGAATGGCCAGGAAACCAGGTAAAAAATACCAGGCGGCCGCGAAGCAGGTTGAGTCGCGTCCGTATAGCCTCGAAGAGGCTATCCCTCTCTGTCAGAAAATCAAATACACCAAGTTTGACGAAACGGTGGAAGTCCACATGCGTCTTGGAGTCGACCCCAAGCACGCTGACCAAATGGTACGTGGAACCATCGTTCTGCCAAACGGCCTCGGCAAATCTGTAAAGGTCCTTGTGATTGCGTCTGGCGATAAGCAGCGCGAAGCACTAGAAGCCGGTGCGGATATTGTCGGCGGCGAGGAAATTGTCACCAAGATCATGACCGAAGGCTGGATCGATTACGATGCCGTGATCGCCACCCCGGACATGATGCGCTCCGTCGGCAAACTCGGCAAGGTTCTCGGACCTCGCGGTTTGATGCCGAATCCGAAGACCGGCACGGTCACCACCGATGTCGCCAACGCAGTCCGCGAGAGCAAGGCCGGTAAGGTCGAGTTCCGAGTGGACAAGACGGGCGTAATCCACGCTCCGTTGGGCAAGGTCAGCTTCGAAACCGGAAAGCTACTCGAAAATGCGCAAGCTCTGCTTGGCGCTGTGGTTCGGGCCAAGCCCGCCGCGGCCAAGGGCAAGTATGTGCAAAGTGTGACGGTGTGCTCCACCATGGGCCCCGGCATTCACCTCGATCCCGCTCCGTTCAATTCGAAGCAGGCGTAACCAGAAAGAGGAAGAGGACAAGCGGAAATGAAAAACCGTGAAGAAAAGCAGGCCGACCTCGACGCTCTGAAGAAAGAGTTCGAGAAGGCCAAGAACGTCTTCCTGACTGGTTATGAAAAACTGACCGTCAGCCAGGACTTCGCACTGCGCAAAACCATCCGAAGCGCGGGTGGTAGCTACAAAGTGATCAAGAATACCATCGCCGAAAAGGCGGCCCAGGGAACCGGAGCTAGCGAGCTGGTGAAGAACCTGAAGGGCATGACCTCGATGGCGTGGACCGAAGGCGACCCAGTGGCACTTGCCAAAGTGCTCACGAAGTACGCTAAGGACCATCCAACCTTCACTTTCAAGGCCGGTTTGGTGGAAGGCCGTGTGATCGACGTGAAGTCGATCAACGATCTGGCCACGATGCCGAGCAAGGAAGAGATCTTCGCCAAGCTGCTGTACGTGATTCAAGCACCGGCACAGCGCCTGGTCACCTCAATCAATGGTGTTGGCCGCAATCTTGCGGTTGTCATCGATCAGGGTGTCAAAGAAAACAAGTTCAATAGCTAAGAGCGTCAGCTCATAGCGGTAAACCAACGATTTACTGAATCAGGAGTTAAGGAAAATGGCGGATATTAACGCAATTGCGGAACAGATCCAGGGGCTGACACTGCTCGAAGCTTCTCAGCTGGTGAAGATCCTGGAAGAGAAATTGGGCGTGTCGGCGGCCGCGGCAATGTCCGTAGCCGGTCCGGCGGCGGCTGCCGCTGCCCCGGTTGTCGAAGAGAAGACGGAATTCACCGTTGTTCTCACCGGCGTGGGCGCGAACAAGATCAATGTGATCAAGGTTGTTCGCGAAGTGACCAGCCTCGGACTCAAGGAAGCCAAAGACCTCGTCGATGGTGCCCCCAAGCCGATCAAGGAAGGCGTTTCGAAGGACGAAGCGGCCGCGATCCAGAAGAAGTTCGTGGACGCCGGCGCGACCGTCGAAGTCAAGTAACCATCGCGCGTTTCGAACGCGTTCAACAAAAAGGCGGGATCCCCATGGGGCTCCCGCTTTTTTTGCCGTGCTCGCTTGTGTCGATATCACTCAGGCGGTCAGTTCACGCGGCGGGCGCTGGACTCCACGTTGATCGCGTCTGGGATCACGGTAACCGAGCGAAACTCTTTTCCACCTTCCACGATCACGCCCTTGCTAACGATCTGAACGCCGGGAGCAGGAGAAACCGTAATCGTTGAGGAACAATCCGCGTTGACGGCATAGACTCCTCTGCCGGACCGGTCCAAGCCAGCACCCGATGTCGTGCCCTTTACGTTTTCGATCTGCGTGAAGCCCTCCTTCCCATCGAAAACCTGGACGATGGAACCCCGAACCTGTTCGAGTTGCCCGACGAATCCAGGCATACCGACGGGAACCGAGGGCGCGGGCCGTGAGCCGCTGATGATCACGCCATAGGCGCCCTTCAACGTCTCATTTGTGCAAGGCTTCGGCTCTTCTGTTGTTTGCGCGTGAACTGCTACCGCGAGGATCAACATCCCGGCAAAGCTGACAACATTCGTGTGGTTCATTACTACTCTCTCCTTACAATCTTCTGGGAAAGTCTTCCATCCCGGTGCCCATTGGGACTCGAGCGCTGACGGGAAGCGATTTCTGGTCGAGGTTCCGGAACAACAAATGTCTCCTGCTTTCACCGTCGTCCTCAATTGGCTGGATGAGCATAAGAAGTAACCGCCATTGGCACAAACCCTCGGAGGTCAACGTTGCGAAGGGTCGGCGAATCGCTCGGCGGATAGAAAGATCTCTAAAAGATTGCCGCTCGAAGGATCGTCCATGCGAGCGACTCTCACCTCCTGGCCAATGGGGACCAGCGCCGCAACTGACGCTTGCCGCGAATTGATCGTGGGCAGAAAGCCATATGGCGTCTGGATCGGCGGCTGTTCGCGGGCGGCATAGCTACTCTCGAAGGCACAATCGACGCGCACAAGGGTCTCCCGATCGTCGGCAGTGCATTCAACGATTGTTCCCAACGCGACTGTATGCATTTCCTTGGCATCGCCCTTGGAACCGGTGTAGACAGGAATGCGGCGCGAGGCATCGATCTTGCCGCGCACCCGGCTTTGAACAACGAGTTCGTAGATTTGAGTGTTCTCCGTTGCGCCCTTGGCTTCGGCCCGGGACTCTTTCATCCGCATTGTCAAACGATAGGAGGCAGGTTTCTCTTGTGCCCAAAGTACATGCCGTTGAGCAGAGGACTGCGATAGCCAGTGGTCTCATTTGTTTCATGCCAGGACTGACGGACTTCGCCAGCCAGGCGTGCAAGAGAACTACGACGTGTGATCCAACTGGATCTTCCAATCCCTCTTGATCTTCACCAGGATCAAAGTAAAATAGCCGCCAACATTGCCGCCCGCCTGTTGCGAACGTTCCACCTTCCAGCGTCCGATCACCTGGGCATTGTTCTTGCCCACCTTCTTGATCTCCAAGTCGGAGAACGTCGTCTTGCCCATCGTCTCCTTGTTGGGATAGCGCTTCATGTAACGGTCGAGCACTTGCGCTCTGCCACGACGCACTTCCGTTCCCACGAAGGCGCAATCTTCGGTGTAGGAAGAGACGAATGCCTTGAGGTCTCCACGGTTCCAATCGCCGACTTGGGTATCGAGAGTCTTGCGGATATCGTCGATGTCATCGGCCGCCGCAGTGAAGGCGAACGAAAAAAATAGTAGAGCGGGAATCAACACTTTTCGAATCATGGTCGTCGTTTCGATATTATGACAGGTATGGTCCGTCTTGCCTTGCTGGCAAACCGATTGGGAGATTTGGAATCCTCGCTGTCCAGCGTGATCAAGGGCAAGGCGGAAGCAATCCGCTTGTCGTTGATCTGTTTGCTCGCGCGCGGGCATCTGTTGATTGAAGATGTTCCCGGTGTCGGCAAAACCACGCTGGCGCACGCACTGGCGCGATCCACGCATACACAATTCCAACGAATCCAGTTCACCGCCGACATGCTGCCCGGCGATGTCCTCGGCGTCACCATCTACAACTCGCTGACGCAGGATTTCGAATTCAAACCCGGTCCTGTATTCACGCACTTCCTGCTTGCCGATGAAATCAATCGCGCGACGCCCAAGACGCAATCCTCATTGCTCGAAGCGATGAACGAACAACAAGTGACAATCGATGGCACGTCCCATCCGCTACGCAGGCCATTCATGGTGATCGCCACGCAGAACCCTGTGGAACATCACGGAACGTATCCGCTGCCTGAATCGCAATTGGACCGGTTCCTCATGCGCATCCGCATGGGATATCCGGATGCCGCGGCGGAGCGTGCCATCTTGCGTTCCACCGGCCGCGGTGGCGTTGAAGCAGTTCAGCCGGTTTTGTCGGAGGACGAAGTTCTCGAACTACAGGACTCGGTGACGGACGTTGCCGTCGACGATGCGCTGGTCGACTATGTTTTGGCGATTGTTGAGAAGACTCGCACACACGAGGCGTTGTCGCTCGGCGTGAGTCCTCGTGGCTCGCAGGCGCTCTATCGCGCGGCGCAATCTTCCGCAGTGCTCGATGGCCGAGACTATGTGATCCCGGACGACGTGAAGCGATTGGTGTTGCCGGTCTTCTCGCATCGATTGATGATGAATTCGCGATCGTCGTTGTTTCGCGGTCCGGATGCCGCCGATCGCATTCTGCAGGATATCCTGATGCAGGTTGGAGTTCCGTTGTGAGGATCTGTTCCGAATGAAACGGGTATGTTGCGGCGACAAGATTCCTGCTGAAAGGCAGATTTCACGGGAGAAGAGTTGCACCCGTGGGAAGACCTTAACCGCATATTCTGCATCTGGAAAGGCTGCGCTGCGCCGCGCCGCAGGAGGTAGGATTGGTGGGCCCTGTAGGATTTGAACCTACAACCAATGGATTATGAGTCCACTGCACTAACCGTTGTGCTAAGGGCCCGTCACTGGGTTCTCTCCAGTTTAACCGAAGCCGCGATACACTAACGCAGTATGCCCCTTCAGCCAGGCGACCGTCTTGGACCCTATGAGATCATTTCGCTCCTCGGAGCGGGAGGCATGGGCGAAGTCTATCGAGCCCATGATCCGAGACTGCAACGCCAAGTTGCGGTCAAGGTGTTGAGTGCCGAAACCGCGAACGATCCGGCGATTCGGCAGCGCTTTGAAGTGGAAGCTCGCGCGGCCAGCCATATCAGCCATCCCAACATCGTGGCGGTCTACGATTTCGGCAATCAGGATGGCCTTCTCTACATCGTTTGGGAACTGGTGGAAGGCAAACCTTTGCTGGCTGAGCCGCTGCCGCTGCGCAAGGCTTTGGATATTGCCGCTCAGGTAGCGGACGGCATTGCTGCTGCCCATAGTGCAGGCATCGTCCATCGCGACTTGAAGCCAGACAATATTTTGGTGACTTCCGACGGACGCGCGAAAGTGCTTGATTTCGGGTTGGCAAAGCGCACCGGCGGCTTGGGTGGCTCTGGCAATAGCGACTTGCATGCGACACAGACCCGCCCGGGCATGATGATGGGAACGATCGGGTACATGTCGCCGGAGCAAGTGAAGGGGCAGGAGGTCGACCACCGAACCGATATCTTCAGTTTCGGACTCGTGCTCTATGAAATGCTGTCGGGTAAGAAAGCTTTTTCAGGCGATACGGCGATTGCGGCCCTGCATGCGATTGTGAGCAGCGATCCGCCGGAGTTGCCAGAAGCGATTCCGATGTCGGTACGTCAGATCGTGAACCACTGCATCGAGAAACAGGCGGATGCGCGGTTTCAGTCCACACGCGATCTTTGTTTCGCGTTGCGGGCGGTCGCTGGGACATCCACCCGCAGCGGCATCGCGGTCAGTTCCATTTTTGAGTTGCCGAAGCGCAAGTGGTATCAGAATTCGATGACTTGGGTGGCTGCGCTATTGGGATTGGGTGCCGTCGGTGCATTCTTCGCTGGAAAGACTCTGAATGGCGGCGGCGGCGAATCCCATGACTTGCGGTTCCACCAGTTGACCTTTCAACGCGGCTTTGTGTCGGGTGCCAGATTCGCTCCCGATGGCCATACGGTGGCCTACAGCGCGTCGTGGGCGGGTGAACCGATGTCAGTCTACACCACTCGCATAGAAACCCCGGATTCGCAAAAGAACGGCATTGTGAAAGCCCACGTGTTTTCCGTTTCGAAAGGCGGGGAAGTTGCCGTAGGCCTCGATGCCGACTTTGGAGCGCATGGCCAAGTGGGAACGTTGGCTCGGATGCCGCTGGTTGGTGGCGCTCCGCGGGAACTGGCCAGGAATGTCTCAGCGGCCGACTGGGATCCGAAGGGCGAGAATCTGGCCGTGGTGTCCGTTGCGGGGAACGTTCGTCGGCTGGAGTATCCCCAGGGCAAGGCGATTTACGAAACGGCGGGCTGGATTCGCAGTCTGCGGTTTTCTCCGCAGGGCGACAAGCTCGCGTTTGTGGAAAGTCCGATCGCCGGCGAGAGCCGGGGTTCGATTGTTCTGCTGGAATTGGCTGGTGGCAAGAAGACGACGCTGGTTTCCACGCGCGAGGCGGTGGACGGGTTGGTGTGGGCCAAACAAGGCAAGGAGATCTGGTTTGCAAGCGCCACGACAGGCGAAGCGAATCAGATCGAAGCGGTTAACCTTGAAAACGGCAAGACTCGCGTGATTCTTTCCTCACCCGCGAGCATCCGTTTGCAGGATATCGATGGCGATGGCAACCTGCTCATCACCAAGCGTGACGATCACGTGGAAATGATTGGAATCCGCGCTGGCGCGGAAATGCGCCCGATCAATCTGAGCTGGCTCAATCATTCGACGCCTCGCCAGATTAGCGACGACGGGAAAGTGCTCTTCACGGAATTCGGCCAGGGTGCGGGGCCGAATTATTCGGTGGGGCTGCGGTCGATCGAGGGTTCGCCAGTGATTCGTTTGGGTGACGGCAACGCCATGGCACTTTCCGTCGACGGAACCAAAGCGCTGGCGCTCGTGCAGGGAAATCCGCCACAGTTTGTCTTGTATCCGGTTGGCACAGGTGAGGCGAAAAAGCTTCCTTCTGGCGGAATTGTGTCCCCGATGTGGGCGCAGTTTCACCCCGACGGCGAGAGCGTCATCGTGGAAGGCGGCGCGGGCAAAGACGATTTATTGTGGTTGCAAGGCATTGCCAGTGGTCAGGCCTCGGCGTTTTCGCCCGGTGGCCTTTCGATGTCCGGACAGGCGGTTTCACCGGATGGCACCTATGTCTGCGCGACGGGTCCAGACGGAAAGCTCGCGCTTTATCCGGTGAAAGGCGGCGCGGTTCGTCCCCTGCCAGGAACCCAGCCCAAAGACCGGCTGATCCGTTGGAGTGCCGACGGCAAGATGGTCTATGTGCATCATCCCTACAGTGTCCCGGTCCATATCGAGAGTATCGAGGTCGCGACCGGAAAGCGTGCGATTCTGACCGAGTACAGCCCGATGGATCCCACCGGTATCTTTCAGGTGGATGCGGTGCTGTCGGCGGATACGAAGCTCGCCGTGTATGGTTTGCACCGCTTCCTGTCGAATGTTCAGATGGTGTACGGGCTTCGCTAAACCCGCTGCATCTTCCAAGGTTATCTCTTCGAAAGAGAAAGGAAGCGGACACAAACCGGCATGCTAAGCGGCAGATTGGTTCCTGTCGGCTTCAAAATCCCGTCTGTTTGTACTTGAAACAAAACAAGATTATCGGAATCCTGATTGGCGACGAGCAGGAACTTGCCGGAAGGATCGACGGTGAAGTTGCGTGGAGTTTTACCTTGCACCGGAGCATGTCCAAGCGTCTTCAAGCTGCCGCCCTTGTCGATCGAAAACATCGCGATGGAGTCATGCCCGCGATTGGATCCATAGAGGAACTTTCCCGAAGGATGCACGCGGACTTCTGCCGTTGACGTCCGCGGGTTGTCATACCCCGTCGGAAGGGTAGAGACGCTTTGGCCGATCCTCGGTTCCGCGCCGCCGAGTTCGATGACGGAGACGGTGGACTGCATCTCATTGATCACATAGCCGTATTTCCCTTTCGGATCGAAGGCGAAGTGGCGCGGACCAGATCCCGGGTTGGTGGAAACCGAATACTTCGGGGTTGCCGTGAGCGTATGTTTGACGGAATCGAGCCCGTAGAAGAAGACCTTGTCGAGGCCGAGGTCGGCGACGACCGCGAGTTTGCGCTTCTCGTCGATGTTGATGGAGTGGGCGTGGGGTTCGCTTTGCCGGCCTTTGTTGACGCTTGATCCGGTGTGCTGAATCGAGCTAACCGCTGCCGATAGTTTGCCATCCGCGCCGATGCCGTAGGAGGCGATGGATCCGCCGCCGTAGTTGGCGACGAGCAACGTTTGGCCTTTGGCGTCGACATTGAGGTGGCAGGGGCCTCTGCCTTTGCTGGAGACGGCATTGAGTTGGGTCAGCTTGCCCGAGGCGCGGTCGATGGAAAAGGCGGTGATCGATCCGGACTTTTCGCCTTCAAATTGATCGACCTCATTGACGGCGTAAAGGAACTTGCCGGAAGGATGAATGGCGAGAAACGAGGGGCTGGGTGTCTCGGCGACAAGCCCTAGGGGCGTCATTTTGCCAGTGGTGTCCTCGAAGCGGAAAGCGTAGATGCCTTTGCTTTCCTTGCGGGTGTAGGTTCCGATGTAGACGATGGATTCGGCGGCGATGGCGGAGGTCACGAAGAGGGTGGAGAGTGCGGCGAGGCGCTGCGGGTGCATTGGTCCATCAGATCGCATTGTGAGGGGGAAAAGCAAGACCGGCTGTTGGGAGTGCAGCCGGTCTTTAACGGATCGGAGTGTTCATTGTCGGTTAGCGGAGTAGCGCGATTTCCGTCTTTGCGTCAAGCTTGCTGCTGCTTCCGTTTGAGAAACAGCCGCGGCCAACGATACAGTAGCCGGCGAAATGGTAAGTGCCGTTCTTTTGTTCGAACCGCAGAGTGCTCTTGGAGGAGTCTTGCTTTGTCCGGACATTCATGGTGGCGAGCGCGATGTTCCTGCCGTTGGTGCGAACCGTGACCAAGCCGGGGCGGTGCTCGACGATCTGGTAAGTTCCCGCGGCTGCGAATTTGTCGGCGATCTTGAAGTTGACCGGGACCTCCGCGCCGCCGATGATCAGGGACTGTGCGTTTGCGAAGGCGGCCGCGACCGTGATGGCCAGGGCGGCGATTGTCAGTGTGTTGGTTTTCATGGTGTTTTCCTTTTCTGCCCCTTTGTCTCGGGCACCCTACTGAGCGGAAACACCTTTGCGAATGGGCCAGCGATCATTCAGTTATCTTTACGCGGAAGGTGGCGTTGGCGCGGGCGATGATCGAATCGCCTGATTTTGCGAGTGCATCGCAGAAGGCGATTGACCCGCCGGACTTGATGACGCGCGGCTCAATCATCACGATGTCTCCGATTTTGGCGGATCCAATGTAGTCGAGCGAGAGGTTCACCGTGACGATGCTTGCCTTGGCGTTGTTTAGGATGGCCGCAAGGGACAGACCCATGAAGTTGTCGCTGAGTGCGGCGAGGACGCCTCCGTGCAGGAATCCTCTTGAGTTGCAGTGTGCGCTACGGACCTCGAAAGCGAGTTCGATTTTGCCGGCGGAGCGTCGTGAGTAGAGCGGTTCCCACGGGTCTGTCACCGGGCTCTTGCGAAAGTGTGCTTGAAAACCTTCCGGGATCATCCCTGGCGCTCCGCAGCTTTGGTCGATCCCCAGGCTCCGGCGACCCAGAAGTCCTGCCATTTGAGCTTGCATTCCTTGGCGAGAGTGACACCGCGTTCGCAGCGCCTCAATTGTCCTGAGCCATTGTAGCCGCTTCCGAACGAGAGCTTCACGCCAGTCTGTTTGGCGAGTTTGACAAAGTCCGCGGTCATGTTGCTTTCGTTCATCTGCAGGGCAACGGTGTACTTCGCCATCGCTTCGAGCACCGCCTTATTTTGCAGCGCCACAGGCAGGTTCGCGATCACGTCCATCGGATTGTTCTCGATAGCATCGGCGGAATTCCATTGCGATGCGTCCGCGAGAATGTAGTCGAACTGTTTGGCGAGCGCGCGATCAACAGGTCTACCATTGGTGCGCAGGCCGGTGAATACCAGCTGTCCGCGCAGGGCCTTGAGGAACTGCGCGGCGGAGTTTCCATCGTTGGTGAGGCCGATCTGAAATCCATCGCGGCGGGCTTGTTTGAGCAGGCTCGCGACATTCGCAGGTTTGGTTTGGACATCGAAGTCGACGAGTGCGATGTTGTCGCGTCCATGATCGATGATGGCTTTGAAAATATCGTCAACAACCGGAGCTTCGGTCGCGTCCTGGGCGGTGACGCCGTCGGCGAGCGGACGCACGCGCACCTTGCGATAGCGGACCTTCGATCCCGGATCGTGGCATTGCAGAGCAAAGGTCCCGTGATCGAGCCTGCGATCGCGTTCGTGTCCCGCTGGAAGATAGGCGGGCGTCGGTTCGGTGAAGTCCACCACCAGCATGCCGTCGATGCGGATCTGGACATTCTTGCCACGCACAAGCACATTCGCAGTGAACCAGGTATTGTCGGCAACGATCTGTTTGTAGACGTTGCGCACACCGTAGAGCGAACCTGTTTTCTTGCGCTCGCGGTAGTTGCCTTCGCCTCCAGCGGTGTTGTTGACCTGGACCTCGAAGCCTTTGTCCGGGAAGCCCTTTCCCTGATAATTGGTATGGAAGTAGAGCCCTGAATTTGCGGCGGGCGCGGCCATGGCTTCGAACTCGAGTTCGAAGTTTTTGAGGTCCGCGTTGGGGCCTGAGTAGAAGAGATGGGATCGCGGACCGTCGGCGAAGAGAACGCCGTCGACGACCTTCCAGGAGTTCTTGTTCTCGCTGGGAGTCCAGCCATTGAGAGACCGGCCGTCGAAGAGGTCGATCCACTTTGGCGTAGCGGCTGAGGCCGCGGAAAGCGAAAACGCGGCGCCCAGTAAGGAACGCCGCGTTGTGCAATGGGAAATCATTTCCAGATTAGTTTATCGCGCTGCGACTTGCCGAAGCACGTAGGGCAGGATGCCGCCGCTGCGATAGTATTCCGCTTCCTGCGGCGTATCCACGCGGACCTTGACTCTGAAGGTCTTGGACGTCCCACTGGCGGACTTTGCGGTCACCGTCGCTTCGCCGCCGGTGGCGACCGCATCGGAAAGTCCGCTCATCGCGAAGGTCTCGAAACCGGTCAAGCCAAGTGTTTCGCGATTTTCGCCCGCGAGGAACTGGCACGGCAGCACGCCCATTCCAACGAGATTGGAACGGTGGATGCGCTCGTAGCTCTCGGCGATCACTGCCTTGACGCCGAGTAGCAGTGTCCCCTTCGCCGCCCAGTCGCGCGACGAACCTGAGCCGTACTCTTTGCCTGCGATGACGAGCAGCGGAGTTCCTTCAGCTTGATACTTCATCGAGGCGTCGTAGATTGACATGGTCTCGCCGTTGTATACGGTGACGCCACCCTCGGTTCCCGGTGCGATCATGTTGCGCAGGCGGATGTTGGCGAAGGTTCCGCGCACCATCACATCGTCGTGGCCGCGGCGCGCGCCGTAGGAATTGAAGTCCACCGGCTTGACGCCTTGCTCCATGAGCCACTTGGCTGCCGGGCCGGACTTCGAAATATTGCCAGCGGGCGAGATATGATCTGTAGTGATCGAATCACCGAGTGAGGCGAGCACCTTCATGCCGCTGAGGTCGGCGATGGGCTTCCTGGGATCCGCCATATTTTCGAAGTAGGGCGGCTTCTTGACATAGGTGGACGTCGCGTCCCACTCGAACTGATCGCCAGTTTTGACGGGCATCGAGCGCCACATGGCATCGCCTTCGAACACTTTGCCATACTGCGCTTCGAAGTGCTCGCGCTTGACTGACGAAGCGACGACTGCTTCCACTTCTTCAGTGGTGGGCCAGATGTCTTTTAAGAAGACGGGCTGACCGTCTGAGCCGGTTCCAAGGGCTTCTGTCTGCAGGTCGATGTCCACCGTCCCTGCGATCGCGTAGGCGACGACGAGGGGCGGGGAAGCGAGATAGTTGGCGCGCACGTGCGGATTCACGCGGCCTTCGAAGTTGCGGTTGCCGGAAAGCACGGAGGCAACGAGCAACTTCTCTTTGGTGACGGCATCCGCGATGGCATCGGGCAGCGGACCCGAGTTGCCGATACAGGTTGTGCAGCCATAGCCAACCAGGTTGAAGCCGAGCGCATCGAGTGATTCGACGAGCCCTGCGGCGCGATAGTAATCCATCACAACTTTGGATCCAGGAGCGAGGCTGGTCTTCACCCAAGGCTTGCGGGTGAGGCCCTTGGCCGCGGCCTTTTGGGCGACGAGTCCCGCGGCGATCATTACGGAGGGGTTCGAGGTGTTGGTGCAGCTTGTGATGGCGGCGATCACGACTGCGCCGTCCTTCAGATCGCCGACGCCTTCAACGGGTGTGGACTTCGGTGCTTCAGTGAGTTGGCCTTGGAAGTTGGCTTTGACTTGCGGCAGTTCGAGGCGATCTTGCGGACGCTTGGGTCCTGCAAGCGACGGCACAACCGTGGAGATGTCGAGTTCAAGGGTATCGTTGTAGACCGGATCGGGAGCATCGGGCAGAAGGAACAGGCCCTGTTCGCGGCAGTAGGCTTCAACGAGTTCCACCCGATCGGCGGGGCGATTGGTGAGGCGCAGGTAGTCGAGCGACTTTTCGTCGACCGGGAAGAATCCGATGGTCGCGCCGTATTCAGGGGCCATGTTTGCGATGGTTGCGCGGTCGGCGAGACTGAGGGCGAAGACTCCATCGCCGAAGAATTCGACAAACTTTCCGACGACGCCCTTCTTGCGAAGCTGTTGGGTGACGGTGAGGACGAGATCGGTTGCCGTGACGCCTTGTGCGAGCTTGCCTTTGAGCTTGAAGCCGACAACCGGCGGAAGCAGCATCGACATCGGCTGGCCGAGCATGCAGGCTTCCGCCTCGATACCGCCGACGCCCCAACCGACAACGCCGAGTCCGTTGATCATGGTGGTGTGTGAATCGGTTCCGACGCAGGTGTCGGGATAGGCGAGGGGGGTTCCGTCCTCATCGGTGGCACTGAAGACGACCGAGGCCAAGTATTCGAGGTTGACTTGGTGAACGATGCCCGTTCCGGGGGGGACGGCGCGGAAGTTGCGGAATGCGGTCTGTGCCCAGCGCAGCAGTGCGTAGCGTTCGCGATTGCGCTGGTATTCGAGCGCCATGTTGAGGTCGAAGGAATCGGCTTGTGCGAAGGAATCGACCTGCACGGAATGGTCAATGACGAGATCGCAAGGGATCAGCGGGTTGGCCTTGGTGGGATCGGCGCCCATGGCCTGGAGAGCGTCACGCATGGCGGCGAGATCGACGACGCAGGGGACGCCGGTGAAGTCCTGGAGGACGACGCGGGCCGGGCGGTAGTTGATTTCCTGCGGGGCCGCGGCGGTGTCCCACTTGGCGATGTATTCAATGTCCGCGCGCTTGACCGTGGCGTCATCTTCGAAGCGCAGCAGGTTTTCGAGAAGGATGCGGATCGAGTAAGGCAGGCGCGAAATGTTGTAACCGGCCTGTTCGAGGGCTTTGAGACTGTAGATCCGAAAGGATTGGCCGCCTGCTTTGAGCGTGGACGCGGCGCCGAAGGAGTTCTTGGATGCCATGATGGGGGTACTTCCAGTTTAGCGGTTTTTCCCATGTCATTGCCCTCAACTCCAGGCTCAGTGCGCAGATCATGCCAGAAATGCCACAATATGGAGCAAAGTCCCGATTCGCAGTGCCTTGCCTGCCTTAAGTTGACGAGGTCTAAGATGGCGATTTACACACCGATCGGTCTGAAGATTCGACTTGATCCCGACGTTGTTAGTGGCATCGTTGCGCGTTGGCCGAAAAGCACGATATGAGGGATGTTTTGATGGATGTCGAACTCTGGGAAGACTTGGCGGAGAAGTAGCGGCCTTGGTGGCTTCGGTTGTGGCTTCATGACTCAATCAATCCTTCTGATGGTGGTAGGGTATCTTGCGCTTGCGTATGTGATCGCCGCTCTCTTGCGAGGATTTGCGCACTCAGATTCTCTTCGCGTTTTGTTTTCCGCTGCTGAACTGCCCTTGGCGTTGGTGCGAGTTCCGCTGCGGAAAGCACTTGGTTTTCCTCCGACAAACCAGGAGCAGATCTTCAGTGCCATCTGCAATCGACGAGCCAAGAAGCCTTAGCTCGATCTACTTTCGAAGTCTCGGGCTGCTCGTTGCGACAAGAAAGCATCAATAGATTGACGGCGACGGCGTGCGATATTGGGCGATTCGAGTAGGCTGAATCCCCTTAGCTTACAATGGTGGCAGGAGTCATCTTGGTGGAGGTTGAGCTGTCGGCACCGACCAGCTCTCGATTTGCCGTTGCGGAGCAGCATAAGCCAGTGCGTTCTTTTTGCGACCGGAGTGACTGAACATGACGATTACCCTTGAACTTGCTCAAGAGACAGAACAGACGCTTCGATCGCTTGCCGAAGCGCGTGGAACTAGCGTAGCGAACTACGTTGCGTCGATTGTCGCGCGCGATGTCATGAAAGCCGAACATCCTTCGGTGAAACGTCGGCCAAAGAACCTTGTGGAATTGGGCGCGCTCCATTCCGTGGCCTTTTTACGGATGAAGAACTTGATTTCAAGCGCGATGCTTCCTACGGTCGCGACATCGATTTTTCATGAACCACTTGCTGGACAGCAATGTAGCGTCCGAGTCGATGAAGCGTATGTCTGACGCGGCCGTGTTGGCCTGGGTCGACGCCCAACCTCCTGAATCCCTATTTCTCAGCGCAGTCTCGATCGGCCGCGCTCAAGTCGAGGATTGGATCGACCTCGGCATGCTGGAGCTGTTTCGGGATCGCATCCTGCCTGTTACTCAGCGGATCGCCGATAAATGGGGCCGCTTAGATGCCCCGCTCGTCACCCGCAACGTTAAGTTTGAGGTTTTAGGGCTGAAGATTCGGAATCCGTGGTCCGAGGTTGTGTCATGAAGTCATTTTAATCAATGCCTCGTCGTCAACCAGGACCCCGACCCGGTCTTACAATACGTGAGACCAACACACGAGAGAAGCGAACATGCTGTCATTTGAAAACAGCCTCCCTTTGCAGGACGTCCTCACGATGACCGGTAAGACGTTGAGTCTGCAGGAGCAGGTCGCCCAACTTTACACCGAATACCGGCAGGATGTGTACCGCTATCTCATCCTCTTAGGGTTGCCCGCTGGGCAGGCGCAGGAAACCACGCAGGAAGCGTTCATGCGGATGTATGTCACCTTACGCAACGGGACCCAGATCCGGCATCCGCGGGCCTGGATCTTTACGGTGGCTCACAATCTTGCTCTCAATGTGAAGCAGTCGGAATCGAACACGCACTCTCTCGACCCGCTTGCTGAAATTCAGATCCGCGACCTGACTCCGGACCCCGAACGTCAGATGATCGACAATCAGCGTATGGAAAAGCTCCATCACGCACTTGGGGGACTCTCGGAACAGCAGCGCGTCTGTCTTTTGCTGCGGGCCGAGGGCTTCCGCTATCGCGAAATCGCCGATATTATCGGTGTGGGAACCTCCACCGTTGGGGAGTTTCTGCGGCGCGCCATCACGCGCCTGAGGAAGACGGTCTATGAGTAAGTTTTACCTTCAACATCCGGAAGACGATCAGCTTCTTGCCTTCTCGGATGGGGAATTGCAGGGCTTGGCGGCGACGCGCCTTCGGAGACATCTGAAGGATTGCTGGCGCTGCCGTACGCAACTTGAAGATCTGCAGGCGACAGTCACGGGCTTCATGCGTTACAAGGAGCATGTGCTTGAGGCGCAGCTTCCGGATCCTCCGGCGAGTTGGCGGAATCTGAAGGTGGAGTTTGAGCGGATTGATCGGACGGTGCCCGCCCCTCGTTTTGGGGACCGGATGGTGGCGCGTTATGGGATGCCTGCTGTCCGGGTGGCGTCGGTGGCTGCGGTTTTGGCAGTGACGGGTTTGGGTTACGTGATCGTGCGGCAGCCTGACCCGAGTGCGACAGTGCCAACCGCAGCCGCCGGGGTTGGCGAGCAACCGTCGATGGTGAAGTCTTTGCCTCTGACGCCGCTGGCGGCGACGCAGGAAAAGAAGGACACCGTTGTCGCAACAGACGAACTGAAGGGCAATCCGGAAGTGAAGGTCGTCGCGGCTCTTCACAAATTGGGTGCCGACCTTGGTGAACCGATCGAGTGGACTCGTGATTCTCGCGGCCGGGTCACCGTGACCGGAACCGCCCTTGGTGGCGGACGCCGGAATGAGATTCAAGCTGCGCTAAGCGGTATTACAGGTGTGCAACTGAAGTTTGAAGAGGGCCGGGCGGCAAAGAATCCGGCGCGCAGCATGTCGGTGGTTGAAGGTGGAAGATTGCCTTGGCAGGCGGAACTCGAAACTGCGCTGGGCAGCAAGGCTGCGGTGGAATCCTTCGGAAACACCGTTCTCGATCTCAGCGATGCGGTTGTGGCTCGTGCCCATGCGCTCAAGAATTTGGATGAGCGATTCGCTTCGGCGCAGTTGGATCCGGCTGGGCGGGCGCAGGTGGATGCGATCGCGGAAAATCATCGGGCCGAGATGGCGAAGTCCGCCGCGGACTTGAAGCGACGCGTGAGTCCAATTCTTGCGAAACTAGGAACAGCGGTTTCCGCGTCTGGAAGTAAGTGGCCCCTTTTGACGGCAGCGCAGCAGACGGATCAGTGGTTGAATGTGATCTTTGCTGGGGCGGCGACGGATCGCACCCTGGAACAAGCGGCCTCGGAACTGGGGCGGGCGTTAGCAAGTTTGGAGAACTAGAAACCTCAAGTGCTCTTTAAGGCATCGGCGTTCGTGTTGGGCTGCACCATTCTCATGGCGCAGACGGCCGACGTGTCTGGTGTCATCCGGGATTCCTCTGGTGCGGCGATCGACAAAGCCGCTGTTACCTTGTTACATCTTGAAACCGGCATCCGCCGGCAGAGCCAGACAGACATGTCTGGCTCGTACTCTTTGGCGGGGATCAAAACCGGGACGTATCGTTTGAGCATCCGCAAGTCCGGATTTCAGACTGCTGCCCGCCAGGGTTTGCGGGTGGATTCGGGGCAGCATCCGCGCATCGATTTTACGCTGCTGATTGAGGCTGCGGCGACGCAAACGGTCGACGTCCTCAGCGGCGATCCCGACCCGTCGCGCAGCATCGCCGATCAGGGAGCCGTTGCACAGACTACGGTCAAACGCGCACTCATCGAAAACCTGCCGCTAAACGGACGAGGATTGTTGCCCTTGCTCGAGGCCGCGCCAGGAACGGTGATTACGCCAGCCGGTGGAGGCGAGGTCGGGCAGTTTAGCGTCAACGGGCAGCGTTCGAATTCAAACTACGTGACCGTTGACGGAGTCGGCGTGAACTTTGCGGTGAACGATGGCTTGCCGGGGCAGGCTCCTTCGGGATCCACTCCAGTGTTGACGGCTCTTGGCAGCATGCATTCCATCGTTCCGGTGGATGCTCTCGAAGAAGTCAAGATTCGTTCGTTGGGGCAAACAGCACAGTACGGGCGCCTCACTGGCGCGCAGGTCGCGCTTGAGACTCGTCAGGGTGGCAATACGTTCCATGGCGGCGTCTCCACCTACTTCCGCAATGAAGTACTGGATGCCAACAATTGGTTCTCCAATTCCCGCGGCTTAGGCCGCGCACCCTTGCGTGCCAGCGACCTTACGGCCACGCTCGGAGGACCCTTGTGGCGCAATCGTACCTACTTCTTTGCCAGCCATGAACGCCTGCGGCTGACCCAGCCTTTCACCATTCAAAGCGCGGTGCCGTCTGAAGCCTTCCGGGCCGCAGCTTTGCCGTTGACGCGCGACTTTTTGGAATCGTATCCATTGCCCAACGGCGCGGATCTTGGCGGCGGCCAGGCGGAACTGACGGCGCGTGTTTCGCGGAATTCCGCACTGGACTCTACCAGCGCTCGTTTTGACCATATGTTCGGATCGCGAGCCGTTGCATTTGCGCGTGTCTATCAAACGCCATCGTCGTCGCAAGGCGCGGGGCAGTCGCTCTTCTCACAAGGCAATCTCAATCTAGGTGCGCGTGGATTTACCGTAGGTGTTACCTCTGCGCTATCACCGACAGTCATCCACGATATCCGCTTTGGATGGGCGACGGCCCAAGCCCTTTACGGACTCACTCCGGCGGGTTTCACCAATGCATCGCAGGCGGGCGATCTGTCGCAGATTCTGCCACCGTTGACCGATCCGGCCGAGACCAACTACTCCGTCTTTGTCTATGGCCTTGAGCCCGTGATTCAGAATCGGAACAATCGTCACAGCCAGCAACAGTGGAACTTTGTGGATGCCTCGACGTTCATCCGCGGTCGCCATGAGATCAAGTTAGGTGGCGATGTTCGCATGGTCATGCCTTCGGTGCAGTCGAAGCCGTGGAACGTGTTCGCGGTCTTTCCGTATTTGGGAGCCGTTTCACTAGGGCGGATGTCGCTGCTCACGGTAAGTCACCAGCAGTCGGTGCAGGTCGCCGCGCGCAACACCTCGCTGTTCGTCCAAGACAGTTGGAAGGCGAACGCGCGGCTCACTCTGACTTACGGGTTGCGCTGGGAGTACAATCCAGCGATCACACCCCGCAACGGCACGCAGCTTGCGCCGGTGGTTGGGTTGGAAGATCCGAAGACCGCGCATCTGTCGACGACGAACTCGCCGCTTTGGAACACCGGTGCAGGCAACTTCGCTCCGCGCCTCGGTATCGCCTGGCGTCCTTTTGCGAACCGCTCACTAGCTGTCCGGGCCGGTGGCGGACTCTACTACGATCTTGGCTATGGCGTGCTCATGAATTCTGTCGCGAGTTCGCCTCCGAATTATGTTTCGCGCACAGCCTACGATGTTTCCTTGTTCGATCCGATGTCGAGCTTCCCACTGCCGAAACTGGGAGTGATCGATCCGCCGTTTGCACGCGCGTTCGCTTACGAACCGAAATTCAAAGCGCCATTCACTTCGCAGATCAGTGTGGGCGTTGAGCAGAATGTGGGCCGTGCTGCGGTTCTTTCCACGACGTTTGTCGATGTTGCTGGGCACGGGCTGTTGCGCCGTGAATGGATCAACAAGTTGAACTCGAACTTTACCGGTGTTGAAGTAAATACCAACGGGGCGATGTCCAACTATCGCGCCTTGCAGATGCAGTTGCGCAGCCGCACCAATTCGACTTTGCAGTATTTGGTTTCGTATTCGTTTGGCCGTTCGATGGACAATTCGTCGAAAGATTCCGAGCTTCTGCAGTTCGGTGATTTTGCCGCGCGCAGAGCCGATTACGGTTACTCATCGTTCGATGTCCGTCATTCCGGCCACGCGGCTCTCAGTTACGAGCCGAAGCAGTTGAAGGGGTGGGGCTTGGACACAATTGTCCGCAGCCGCACGGGCTTTCCGGTCAATGTCGTGACGGGCGTCGATCCGATGCAGCTGGGATTGACGAGTTATGTTTTGCGTCCCGATCTAGTTGCCGGGCAGCAGGTTTGGATCGATGACGCAGCCGCACCCGGGGGGCGCCGGCTCAACCGGAACGCTTTTCAGGTTCCGAACAGCCAGCGCCAGGGATCTTTGGATCGCAACGCGGTGCGTGGTTTTGGTTTCGGTCAAGTGGACTTTGCCGTCCGCAAGCAGTTCCGCCTGACGGAACGTACTTCGATGCAGTTTCGTGTCGAAGCATTCAATGCGCTCAATCGCGCGAATCTGGGCGATCCGCAGTCGGTGATGACATCGCCGCAGTTCGGACAATCCCTCAACACTTTGAATACATCCCTTGGATCCGGTGGCCCAGCCAACGGTTTGATGCCCGCATTCCAAATCGGTGGACCAAGATCGATGCAGGTGTCGTTGAGATTCCGTTTTTAAGGTCTATATCAGTAGAGGTTGCAGTTGAAGCGTTCGTTGACCCTAGTTGCGCTATTTGTCCCGCTGATCTGTGCGGCGTCATTGCCTGTATGGATTGAGCCGAATCGCGGCCAGTTCGAGCCGGGTGTGGACTTCACTGCGCGTTCCGGAAGCTGGCAGGCTGGCCTTCGCGGAGGAGCTGTAGTGCTCACCAGCGGCGATGGCGAACGTATAGCGATGCTGTTCGACGGATCCCGATCGTTGCGGGCGGCGGAGCCCGAAGGCGCGCGGTTGCCGGGTGTGAGCAGTTACTTCAGGGGCAATGACTCTTCGAAGTGGATCACAGGCGTTCCGCACTATTCGCGGATCCGCTATCGCGATGTCTATCCGGGCATCGACCTCATTTATTACGGTAGTGCCGACGGCAAGCTGGAGTATGATTTTGAACTTGCGCCTACGGCCGATGCAGGCAAGATCCGGATGCGCTTCGATGGTGCGGCACGCGTCGAGCAAACTTCCACAGGCGACCTGAAAATTATGACCGCCAGCGGACGCCACATCGTGCAGCGCGCGCCGCGAGTGTTCGAAGAGCGCCACGGTGTCCGGCGCGAAGTCACCTCTCACTATCGTCTCGACGGTGCGTTGAGCGTGCGCTTCGAGATCGCAAAGCGCGCATGGTCGGATGCCAAGCTCATTGTCGATCCGGTGCTGGAATATGCGACTTTTGCAGGCGGTGCAGCCTTTGATTCGGCCCGCGCTTTGGCTTGCGACAACAACGGCAACTGTTTCATGGCCGGTGAAGGACGTTCGCGTAACGGGCTGGTAGGCCCGATGCAATCATCTGGGAACGGCGGCCAAGAAGTGGTTGTGGTGAAGATCAATCATCAGACGAATACGCTTGGATACTACGCAGTGATTGGTGGCGATATGGACGATGTGGCCAACGCGATTGTGCTCGATTCGAGCGGTGCCGTCTACATCGCAGGAACCACGAAGTCTCTCAATTTTCCCACGCGCAATGCCGCGCAACCGAATCCTGGTGGTGCGTTTTTGAGCGATGCATTTGTCGCGAAGCTTGCGCCGGACGGCGGAACGCTGCAGTATTCAACCTATGTGGGTGGATCGGGTGCGGAAGAAGGTCGTGGGCTCGCAGTGGACAAGACTGGCGCGGCGTATCTCGTAGGATCCACCGGCTCGCGCGATAGTTTTCCGCTGACGCCGGGTGTGTTTCAGAACAACTTTCGCGGAGCACTGCTCGTGCAGAGCGCTACGGGTTTCATTACCAAGCTCAATCCAACAGGTTCGCGATGGTCGTATTCGACGCTCTTCGGCGGCAGTCGACAAGACGAGGTTCGGTCTGTGGCGGTGGATGATGCCGGGCAGGTCGTGATCATTGGATCGACCACATCGCTCGATTTTCCTCTTGCGAATGCCTGGCAGTCTCGACTGGCGAGTTCGCTTTCGGGCTTTGTGGCGCGGTTCAATGCGGACGGGTCCAAGTTATTGTTTTCCACTTACTTCGGTGGGCCTAGCGTGAATTCGTTATTCGGCGGTGTTGGTATCTCAATGGACGCGGTGCTGCTCGAGGCATCCGGCAATATTGTGATTGGCGGATCCACCAGCAGCGGCGGATTCCCTGTGGCAGACGCAAGCCAAGCCGTGTATGGCGGCGGCCGTTCCGACGGGTTCGTGGCCAGCATGACTGGTTCCGGTTCGGAACTCTCTTGGTTCAAATACTTGGGCGGTTCCGATGCGGATGGAGTTTTGGCCATGGCGCAGCATCGCGACGGCACGATCACTTGCGTGGGCTACACAGCGTCTCCGAATTTCCCGTTGCGCTTTTCGGCGCAGCAGCCGGGAGGAAAGATCGATGCTTTCGTCACTCGCTTTACTGCGTCATCGGGCGCTCTCCAATCGTCCTCGTTGCTCGGTGGCGCGGAAGAAGATCGTGCGTTGGCGGTCTCGGTGGATGCGACCGATGCGGTACTGGTCGCCGGTTGGACTGCTTCCCGAGACTTTCCATTTCCTCGTCAGGGCGGTGGAGTGCAACCGGTGTTCGGTGGTGGCGCGGGCGATATGTTTCTTGCACGTCTTGTTCCTGACTCGCCCGGCCTGACGTTTGTAATCCCACCGCTACTGACAAGTACTTCCGTTTTGTCGTTCTCAACTACGGTTGGATCATTGCGTCCGCCCGCGCCGGTGGCCATCCAGGTGGTTTCCGGCAGTTTGCAGCCGGTTGGTTTCACGGTCGAGTGGAGCGTCAATGGATTGGGCAATTGGTTGAGTGCAGGGCCGCCGCGTGCGGAAACGCCAGCTACGATCCATATTTTCGCGAACCCATCTGGGCTTGTTCCTGGAACTTACGTTGGCGTGGTGCGGCTCGTACCGCTGACGGGCGGCGTTCCTGCATTGATTAATGTCACCGCCCAGGTCTTGAATCCTCCGGCGGAAATTCTTTCGCTCTCGCCGTCGTGGGTGGAGGCCGGTTCTTCCGACTTTGAAGTAACCCTACGAGGCAAAGGCTTTGCACAGGGCGCATCGGTTCGAATGGTGGCCGAGGATGCAAGTGGGACCACGATCTTGAGTGCGGTATCGACTTCTTTGAATTCACTGACGTTCGTTGTTCCGAGGAGTCTGGTTTTTCGCGACAGCTCGTTCGAGATTCGCGCTGCGAATCCTGAAGCCGAGCTATCGAATCCCGTCTCGCTGCTCGTTGGCGGGCGCACGGCGAGGGTCCTTGCTCGTGCTGTGATTTCGGCGGCGACGGGTGTCGCAGGGCCAATCGCACCCGGCCAGATGGTATTGATTACAGGGCAGGGAATGGGTCCAGCGGAGTTTGTAAGGCCCGAGGTGAACAACAGCGTGCTGGGCAATCGTGCCGGTGGCGTTCGGGTCTTGTTCGACGGCGTGCCTGCGCCGATGCAGTTCGCGTCCGACCGGCAGATTTGTGTGATGGCTCCGTACGCGATCGCTGCTTCGACCACCGTTGAAATGACGGTCGAATACAATGGCGAGCGATCATCTCCAATGGTTTTGCAGGTGACCGCCACCCAGCCAGGAATCCTGATGCCGGATTCCTATGTTTATGGCTACGGGTCCATTGTCAACGAGACCGGAGTTGAGAATACGGCTTCGGTTCCGGCAAAGCGAAACGCAATCGTCAGTTTTGCGATCAGCGGTGCAGGCGTGTTGGCAAGTGGCGCAGACGGGCGGCTGGGGCTTGGGGCGACACCGGCCGCTCCGATCGCTCCGATCAGTGTCACCGTGGATGGGCGGGATGCCGAGTTGGTCGTGGTTTCCGAATCGCCGGGGCAGGCTTCTGGACTGGTTCTCGTGCGAGTGCGTGTTCCACAAACAGCCCGTTCCGGAGACGTGGCTTTGGCTGTGAAGTCCGGGGATGCGGTGAGTCCTTCGGTGCGGATGTTTGTTGAGTAGTGAGTTAGGACTTCTCGGATTCACGCAGCACTTCGCGGATGATCGCCTTCAGTTCTTCTCGCGATGGATTGCCGCCTTCGAAGCGCACGTTCAACTCGCGATTGGCAAGCAGCACACCACACTCGGCGAACTTTGTCCGGATGCGCTTGTTGGCCTCGCGTCCGATACCCCATTGCTTGTGCGGCAGAGTCTTGATGCGGCCGCGGATCAGCACTCCGGGTTCGACGATCCTGTCCACGCCCTGGATTTCCAGCGCCCCGAGAATCAGATTTGTGTATGCATCCTCTTTGCGCATCTGCTCGATCACTTCTGTCATTGCGGCGAACGCGGTTTCGACGTTCGATTCATGCGTGACCATGAATTCGAAGACGTAGTGCGCGAATTCGCGGGACAAATTGGCGAGGGCGGTGATGGAGCCGTTGGGGAAGATGTGGAGTCCACCATTTTCAGCGCGGATGACGGTGGTTCGTAGATTGACCTCTTCCACGGTTCCCGCGACGCCATTGATGAGGGCCGTATCGTTGACGCGGATCTGGTTTTCGATGAGCAGAAAGAGTCCGGCGATGACGTCTTTGATGAGGGTCTGAGAGCCGAAGCCGACGGCTAGGCCCAAGACCCCTGCGCCGGTGAGGATGGGGCTGATGTCCACATGGATTCGCTTCAGGATGGCCAGGAACGCGGATGCCCAGATGAGCAGTGAGAGCGTTCTGCCGAGCACTGCTTCGATGGTTTTTACGTTCTTCTCGGTTTCGAGCGAAGTGGCATCGCCGCGCTTGTTCATGCGTTCGACGATGAGGTCTTTGAGTCCGCGGAAGAGCCGACGGAGGAGGAAGCTGGCAACGGCCGCGATCGCGAGGATGATGAGGATGTCCGGACCTCCATCGATGATCGCCTGAACAATGGTGGGAACCTTCGGCATGTTTATCCAGTATCTCCAAACAGGGTATAGTCAAGGGAGATGTCTTCGAGTAGCGAAACGGAAGTTTCGATATCCAAGTGGTTGCCTGCCGTGTTGCTGGCTTGGTTCATTCCAGGGTCGGGACACTTTTTGCTGAAGAAGCATGCCCGGGGCGGGCTCTTAGGCTTGGCAGTGGTTGCGATGTTTCTGTTCGGCATCATGATGCAGGGCGCGACGTTTCAGAAGGCCTATTTCGATATGGCCGAGATGAATCCGCGGCCAGATCTATTGACGCGGGTGATTACCATAGGCGGGTTTGCAGCCAACATCGCGACGGGCATTCTGTACACCATGACTGCGTGGTTTGGTTACGATCAGGCCGATGTCGCGGGGCATGTCCACGACTACGGAACCAAATTCCTGGTGGGTGCGGGGCTGTTGAATATTCTCGCAATGGTGGACGCGTTCGAGATCGCCCGGAGACAGAAAGACTAATGCCCAAGGTCAATCTGACGCACTTTGAGGCGTCGCTGTTGTTTGCGCTGTTGACTTCTATCGTTCTGGGGATCGTGTCGAAAAAGACAGATCGCGAACGGCTGATGTATGGGCTCTACTGCTTCGGATGCTTCATTGCGGCCATGTTCGCGCTCAGCTGGCTGATGTATCTCGGTCATGGCTAGCTTCAGCTAGCGGCCACGGCTAGTTGCTCGACTGGCAGCTTCCCTGACAAACACTCTTTGAGAGAACCTGCGCTGGCCCAAGGCGGCCCGGTTCGGAGACCGTTGGCTTTCGGGTGACGACCGTCTGGGTAATCTGTCCGCCAGCGCCCGTCTGAACAATGACCTGTTGCTGCTCTTTGAGCGCCATCTTTCCACCCGAGTTGACGTTGGTTCCGGAACCGTGGATCGAGTAGACATCCACCGTGGTGGTGGCCGCTCCATTCACGCCGGGCACTGTTTTGGCCACGGCCTGTTCGGTGAGCAAACCTTCGACATACTGCGCGCGATTCTCGATGACTTGACCGTCGGGATTTGTCTGCTTTTCGACGGTATCTTTCGTTCCTTCGTAGTAGTTGCCGCTGGCATCGCGATACAGCTTTGAAACCGTCTGTAACTGTTGCGTCCTACTCTGCTGGATCGTCGTCGAACTGACCTTTTCGGTAGGTGTAAGCATGCCGTCCAATCCAAGCCGTTCGACCGTTGTGTCTGTGGTGGTGACAGCGCCTTGAGTCACGGTATGACTGACGGTTCTTTCGGCTGGCTGCATGTTGCCGTTTATGTCTCCGCGGAAGACCATTGTGTTGACGATCACGGTATTGCCGGACTTCTTCTCTTCGATCACCATCTTTTCCGGCGGCCCTGGATTCCCATCCTGGTCGTGGCGCACGACAAGACGTTCCACCACCCGTCCGTTCGCGTCCTCTCGTAGCACTTTCTCTGTCACTGTCTCGCGGGGAACGAGCGACCCGTTGGCGTTTGGCGCGTACTCCGTCTTCGCGGTGGATGTCTTGGTTTTGGACGCCGCCACGGTGTAGCCGCTGTTGGAGAATCCGCCATTGAGGTCGGGGCTCTGGGATCCCGTGACCGATTGCTGAGGCTGGGCGAACGCGCAGAACGATAGTACGAGGATAGACAAGTACCGCATGTTCCCAGACTAGGCCGATTGCCGGATCTTCGCAATCGGGCAAACACCTTACGGGACTGCTATGATCCAAAAACGTCAGCTTATGGAACTACGCATCGAAAATCTCTCGAAGACCTATCCCAACGGGGTTCGCGCTTTGGATAGTGTGAGCCTTACGATTCCTCGCGGTATGTTTGGCCTGCTGGGTCCGAATGGGGCGGGCAAATCCACCCTCATGCGGACGCTGGCGACCTTGCAGGAAGCCGATTCAGGCACTGCGCATCTGGGTGAGATCGATGTGTTGCAGCAGAAGGAAGAGATTCGCAAACGACTGGGATATCTGCCGCAGGATTTCGGAGTCTACCCGCGCATTTCGGCGGTGGACATGCTCGATCATCTGGCGATGCTCAAGGGCATTACCAAGGGAAGCGAGCGCAAAGAGCTAGTGGGTGCGATGTTGAAGCGCTGCAATTTGTGGGATGTCCGCAAAAAGGCGCTCACAAGTTATTCGGGAGGCATGCGCCAGCGGTTTGGCATCGCGCAGGCGCTGATTGGAAATCCGCAGTTGCTGATCGTGGACGAGCCGACCGCGGGGCTGGATCCTGGCGAGCGGAACCGGTTTTATAATCTCCTGGCTGAGGTTGGCGAAAACATCGTGGTCATTCTGTCGACCCATATCGTGGAAGACGTGATGGAACTCTGCACCAGGATGGCGATCATCAACAAGGGTACGGTTCGCTATGAGGGTGCCCCCGACGCGGCGGTTGCGGAGTTGGAAGGCAAGATATGGCAGCGGTCCATTCTGAAGTCCGAGGAAGAGGCTTACAACGCGCGGTTCAAGGTGATTTCGAACAAACTGGTGGCGGGTCGGCCGCGGATCCATGTGCTGTCCGATGAGCGTCCTGAAGAGGGTTTTCTGCCCGCGCAGGCCGGGCTCGAAGATGTCTTCTTCTGGAAGATCGACGGAGGCCGGTAACGATGCTACTGCATATTATCCGCTTTGAATTGAAGTTCTGGTTTCGCGGATTCATGGTTTGGATCTTTCTGCTGATCATCGGCCTCATGGTTGGCGGTGCGTTGAGTTCCGATAGCATCCGTATCGGTAGTGTGCTCGAGAATACGTTTAAGAACGCGCCGCACGTGATCCTGGTGTACTACTCGATCATGGCCGTGCTCACGATGCTGATGACGACGGCGTTTGTGAATTCCGCAGCGGCGCGCGACTTTGCCTACAACACGAATCAGATTCTGTTTTCCACGCCGCTGCGAAAGTTCGACTTTCTCGTTGGGCGGTATCTCGGCGCTTTGATCGTATCGGTGGTGCCGATGCTGGGCATCTCACTGGCGGCGCTCATTGTGAAGTACATGCCGTGGGTGGAGGCCGAGAAGTGGGGTCCTGTGAATTGGCAGGCCCACCTGATGGCGATTGTGATCTTTGCGATTCCCAACACGATGTTTATCTCGGCCGTGACCTTCGCGATCGCTACGCTCACGCGCAGCACAACCGCCTCGTTCTTAGGGATGCTGTTCTTGCTGGTCGGGCTGGCGGTTTCCGATACGCTGCTTTCCGATCTCTCGAATGAGCGGATCGCAGTGCTGCTCGATCCATTCGGAGCCAACGCCTACAGTCAAATCACGAAGTATTGGACCGTTGCCGACAAGAACACGCAAGTAGTGGGGTTCGTCGGCGACCTGTTGCTGAACCGCCTCATCTGGATCGGCGTTGGACTTGCGATCTTCGCTTTCGCCTACTCGCGATTCAGTTTCGCTGAGCGGGCCGTCAAAGCCAAGAAGGCGGCGAAGACGGTGGAAGCCGATACGGAAGTGGTTCCGCTGAGCCAGTTGCGTTGGAGCGGCGCGGCACCGAGCCGGTTGGCGCAGTTTGTCAGTTCGGTGAAGACCGAGTTCTGGGGTTTGGTGAAGACGACGTCGTTCATTGTGATTGTGGCCGCGGCGCTGTTGAATATGATTCCGTCGCTGATCTTTAGCGCGCAGGAAGGATACGGCAACGGTACGTATCCGGTGACGTATCAGGTGCTGCAGGTTGTCTTTGGAAGCCTCTATCTTTTTCTGGTCGCGATCATCACCTACTTCGCCGGAGCGCTGGTTTGGAAGGAACGCGATGCGCACATGGACGAAATCCACGATGCGATGCCTTATCCCGACTGGATCTCCTATCTGTCGAAACTGCTGGCGCTGCTTGGTGCGATCGCTGTGATTTTGCTGGTTGCCATGCTGACGGGCATTGCCGTGCAGACTTGGGAAGGGTATACGCGCTATCAGATCGGACTCTATGTTTCCGAGCTCTTTCTGATCGACGGATCGCAATTGTTTCTGTTCGCGCTGCTCGCGTTTCTGTTCCACGTTTTGTCTCCGAACAAGTACATCGGCTACTTCGCGTTTGTGGTGTTTCTGATCGCGAACCTCTTCGTGTGGCGCGCTCTCAATGTCGGGTCACGCATGTTGATGTTCTCTTCGCGACCCAGCGTTGTCTATTCCGATCTCTATGGGCGTGCGCCGTTCTGGGAAAGCTGGATCTGGTTCACGCTGTACTGGATGCTGTTTGGCGGTATACTCGCGGTGGCATCGATTCTGCTGTGGCGTCGAGGTAAAGAGGCGACTTGGGCGGAACGTATCCGGGTGGCCAGACAGCGCCTCAATTCCTCTTTGATGCCGTTGGTTGCGGCCTTGGTGTTTGGCTTCGCAGCCTGTGCGGTGTGGGTGTTCTACAACACGAAGATCGTCAATCGAGTGGAAGGCCCGAAGGATTCGTTGCAGCGAGAGGCCGACTACGAAAAGGCGTACAAGAAATTCGAGAAAGCCGCGCTGCCCCGCGTGACCGCGATCCAGTACAACATCGATATCTTTCCTGAGAGACGCGCCATCGTGCTCAAAGGCGAACAGACTTTGGTGAACAGGACCGCCGGGCCGATCGAAGAGATCCGGTTCACGTTCGACGACAACTACAAGCACGAGATCGCAATCGATGGCGCGAAGCAGACGGCCATGGACAAGCGGTTGCAGTTTGTCACTTACAAGTTCGACGTGCCGATGCAGCCAGGTGAGGCTCGCACAATGCGGTTCACGACGCAGAGGGAACCTCGTGGCTTCGAGAATTCGGTGGGTGCCATTCAACTTGTCCAGAACGGAACGTTCTTCAACAACGGCATTGCGCCGCAGATCGGCTATCAGACCGACGGCGAACTATCCGATCCCAACGATCGCAAGAAGTATGGGCTGCCTGCCAAGGATCTGATGCCCGCCCTCGAACGCAACTGCACAGTGAACTGCGGCAACTCGTATCTGAGCTCGTCCTCCGACTGGGTGAGCCTGGAAACGACCATCGGTACATCGGCCGATCAGGTGGCTATCGCGCCAGGATCTCTGGTGAAGGAATGGAAGGAGAACGGCCGCAACTACTATCGGTACAAGTTCGACAAGAACTCGCTGAACTTCTACTCGTTCATCTCGGCTGCCTACAAGGTGGCGCGCGAGGATTGGAACGGCGTGAAGGTTGAGGTTTACTATCATCCAGAGCACGAATGGAATGTGCCAAAGATGGTGCGATCGATCAAGAAGTCGCTGGAGTATGCGACGGCGAGCTTTGGCCCTTATGCCCACAAACAGGCGCGGATCATTGAGTTTCCGCGTGTGGCCAGGTTTGCGCAGGCTTTTCCTGGAACGATGCCGTATTCAGAAGGCATAGGTTTTATCGCGAATCTGAAGAATCCCGACGACATCGACATGGTCTACTATATCGTCGCTCACGAGATGGGGCATCAATGGTGGGCTCACCAAGTGGTGGGAGCGAACATGCAGGGCGCGACGCTGTTGTCCGAAACCATGGCGCAGTACACGGCACTGATGGTGATGGAACACGAGTACGGCCGCGACATGATGCGCAAGTTCCTGCAATATGAAATGGATCGATACTTGCAGTCTCGCGGCGGTGAAATGCTGAAAGAACGTCCGATGCTCAAGGTCGAGGACTCGCAGGGCTACATTCACTACAACAAGGGCAGCATCGTGATGTACAACCTGAAAGAGATGATCGGTGAAGAGGCAATCAACCGGGCACTGCGCAAACTGATCGCGAAGTTCGCTTACGGCGGTCCACCGTTTCCGACGTCCTACGATCTTGTCGATGCTTTGCGGGAAGAGACTCCGGCCGATATGCAGTATCTCATCAAAGATCTGTTCGAAGAAATCACGCTGTTCTCGAATCGTGCGATTGCGGCTTCGGCCGTGAAGCGCCCGGATGGCAAGTTCGATGTCACTCTCGAAGTGGAATCGCGCAAGTTTCAGGCCGATGCCAAGGGCAACGAGACGGAAACGAAGCTCGATGACTGGATCGAGATCGGAGCGTTCGCCAAGCCCGCGAAGGGCAAGAAGTATGGGGCTACGTTACACCGAGAACGGATCCGCCTTTCGGAGAATAAGCGTAAGTTTCGTTTTGTGACGAACGAGTACCCAGAGCAGGTGGGTATCGATCCGTTCCGCCTGTTGGTGGATCGAATCACAGACGATAATATGAAGAAGTTACCGGTGCTTTAGCCTGTATCCACGACTGCATTCCATTGACGCATTGCGCGGCCTGGCGATGATCGTCATGGCGCTCGACCACGTGCGCGATTTCAACCATCTGCTTGCCGCCAAGTTGAATCCAGAGGATCTTACTTAGACCACGGTCGCGTTGTTCTTTACCCGTTGGATCACCCATCTCTGCGCACCGACGTTCATGTTCACCGCGGGGCTCGGCGCTTATTGGTGGGCAAACCGTCATGGGAACGGCGTCACGGGATTTCTGGTGAAACGTAGATTATGGCTGATTCTGCTCGAGTTCACAGTTTTTCGGTTTGTGCTGGACTTCAGCCTGTTTCAGGGGCCGATATTGCTGGTGGTGTTATGGGCGTTGGGCTGTTCGATGATCGCACTGGGGCCGATGGCTCGTCTGCCAAAGCCGGTGCTGGCGGCGATGAGTTTGGGAATGATCACGTTGCATAATTTGTTGGATCCGATCAGAGACATTGGAGGTCTCTGGAAAGTCCTGCACCAACAGGGAGCGTTTCAGGTTGGCTCTGTGACTGTGGTTGCGGCGTATCCACTGATTCCGTGGGTCGGTGTGATGGGCGCTGGCTACTGCTTTGGCGAGGTAATGAAGGCGAAATCCGCAGATTGGATCCGGCGATTCGGTTTGGTCTTGATTCTGGGCTTCGTAATGCTGCGGCTGGCGAATATCTATGGGGAGCCGGACTTGTGGGATGGCAGCGTGCTGTCGTTCTTCAAATGTACGAAGTATCCGCCGTCGCTGGCGTTTCTGCTGATGACACTCGGTCCGGCGCTTGCATTGCTGGGATGGTTTGGACATCTGGACTTTTCCGAGACAAATCCGCTGATCGTGTTCGGGCGTACGCCGCTGTTCTATTTCATCGGGCACTTTTATCTGGCTCGGCTGATTGCAGTTGCCCACAAAGGCGTCGAACTCCCGGGTGTGTATCTGATTTGGATCGCCGTGGTGGTGGCGATGTATCCGCTGTGCCTCTGGTTTATGGGCGTGAAGGAACGGCGAAGCCGATGGTGGCTCGCATACTTGTAGAGGCTTCCGAAGATGGCATCCTGGTAGATGACAATGCAGACGAACGCCGACGTAGAAGATCTTCTCAGCCAACCTTCCCCCGCCGATCTTGAGTTCTTCCGCAGGTTGCAGGGCGATCTTCTGATTCTTGGGGCTGCTGGCAAAATGGGGCCGACTCTGGTGCAACGCGCGGCACGAGCCGCGGAGGGCCGTACGCGCATCTATGCGGTGTCCCGTTCGAATGCTGGATACCCGGAAGGCGTGGAGCATATCGCAGCGGATCTGCTGAATCTGCGGGATGTCAAGGCTCTGCCGGATGTCGCGAACATCGTCTATCTTGTGGGTCGCAAGTTTGGATCCACCGGCAATGAGCCGCTGACCTGGGCGACCAACGCGATCGTCCCCGCCTATGTTGGGGAACGCTATGCGGGAACCGGCGTACGGGTTGTTGCTTTATCGACGGGCAATGTCTATCCATTCGTTCCGGTCGATTCTGGCGGCGCGACTGAATCCACGGCCACAGCGCCGGTTGGTGAGTATGCGCAATCCGCCCTTGCCCGTGAACGCGTGTTCCAATACTTTGCGCAAGCTGCGGGGACTCCGACCGCGATCATTCGCCTTAATTACGCAGTGGAACCGCGCTATGGCGTGATTGTCGACCTTGCGCGAAAGATCCTCGGCGGTGAGCCGATTGACATCGCGATGGGATACGTCAACTTCATTTGGCAAGGCGATGCGAACTCTGTCTGTCTGCGAGCGCTAGAGTACACGCTCGCACCGGAGGCGCGGATCCTCAATCTCACAGGTACCGAAACTCACTCAGTTCGCGATCTCGCGAAGCGCATTGCGACCGCGCTGGCCGTTGCTGAGCCGCAGTTTACTGGCGAAGAGTCGGCGACCGCGCTGTTAAGCGACGCTTCGGAATGTGTACGACTTTTCGGTGCCGCGACGGTTTCCACTGACGAGGCCATCGTTCATGTGGCGCATTGGTTGCGGCAAGGCGGATCTGTTCTTGACAAGCCCACACACTTCGAAGTTCGCAGCGGGAAATTTTAGATGAAATTCGACTGGAACTTCGCGCTGTGCAAGGGACTGGTGATTCCCGCTCACCCGCTTGCACTGACGGCGGAACGCAGGCTCGACGAACGCCGTCAACGTGCACTGACGCGCTACTACCTCGACGCGGGTTCCGGTGGACTTGCTGTAGGAGTCCACACGACGCAGTTTCAGATACGCGATGCGAAGGTTGGGCTCTACCAGCCCGTGCTGGAACTCGCCGTTGAGGAGATGAAAGATCGGCCGGTGGTTCGCATTGCAGGGATTTGCGGAGCGACGGCGCAAGCATTGGGCGAGGCGCGGATCGCTGTGGATCTTGGCTATCATGCGGGGCTGCTGTCGCTGGGCGCATTGTCGACGGCAACGGTTCCAGAACTGCTTGCTCACGCCCGCGCGGTTGGCGAGGTGATCCCAGTCATCGGATTCTATCTGCAGCCCGCGGTGGGTGGCCGGTTGTTGCCCTACGAGTTCTGGCGCGAGTTTGCTTCGATTGAATCGGTCGTTGCCATCAAGGTGGCGCCGTTCAATCGTTATCAGACGCAAGATGTGTTGCGTGGCGTCGCGGATTCCGGGCGTGGGCCGAAGATCGCACTCTATACGGGCAACGACGATCACATTGTGCTCGATCTTCTTTCGCAGTTTCAGGGGCTGCGGTTCGCGGGCGGGCTGTTGGGACACTGGGCGGTTTGGACTCGCCGTGCTGTCGAACTCCTGCAGCGCGTGAAAACCGACGACGAGAGTTCCATGCAGGATTGGTTTCACCTCGCTGAGCAGGTGACCGATTCGAATGCCGCATTGTTCGACGCCGCAAACGGTTTTCACGGTTGCATCGCAGGTATTCACGAGGTTCTGCGCCGGCAGGGGTTGCTCGTAGGGATCTGGTGCCTCGATCCGAATGAATTCCTCTCACCGGGGCAGGCCCTTGAGTTGGATCGCGTCACGCGTAGGTATCCTCACCTGACGGACGATGAATTCGTTGCCGAGAACCTCGATCGCTGGCTCGCGTAGATCATGTTTCCCAAGTTTCTGAGCCACATTCCTGCGCCAGTCGGTATCATCTTGATCTTGATTTGCTTCGCGGCCTACAAGCGATCGCGTGCTTGGATGCTGGGGGCCGCCGCCATGCTAGCTCTTTTCAGTAGTTCGTTCTTTTCGTCGGCGTTGCTCAGTACGCTGGAATCACGCTATCCAGTGATTGCCGCTAGCTCAGCCGCACATACGGATGCGATTGTGGTTTTGGGTGGAATCACCCGGTCTACGCAAACATACCCTGCCGCGCGGTTTGACCTTTCCGATCATGCAGAACGCATCGAGGAAGGGGTACGGCTCTACCGTGCTGGAATCGCCCCTGTACTTGCTCTGACGTCTGGCGGTGTTTCGCCTCGAAGTCCGCTCGAAGAGGGCGATCACCTGCGGCGGTATGTTCTTGAGACGCACCGGATCGCTCCGGAAGCCGTGTTCCACACCAGCCGACTCTCACACAATACCGCTGAGGAGGCTGCGAACGTCGGTGAACTTGCCCGCGCCCACGGTTGGACTACGATCACGCTGGTGACCTCCGGCTATCACATGCCTCGAGCCGTGATGCTGTTTACGCGAGCGGATCTGCAGGTGGTTCCTCATCCGGTGGATTTCCGGTCGTTCCGGGATCCACGTGAGCCTCCCGGAAACAGTTGGTTTCCACGTTCTGACTTCCTCAACCAGACAGAAATCGGCATGCGGGAATACTACGGGATGCTGTTTTACAAGCTTTCAGGGAAGTAAGCTCAGCGTTTGAAGCGGCGCGTGATCGGCCCGGTGACGGCTCCAAACGCCAGATCGAGTTCGGCGACGCCGAGCATTCTGCAGCAGCCATAGAACACCGCGATCCCAACCGGAATACAAACCAGAATGTTTGCAAGATGGCCCATTCGCAGCGTTCCGGCGATCTCTTCCATCTGTTTCGTCAGCAGCCAAGTGGTGGCGCCCATAATTGCGGAGGCCAAGGTCACCTGCAGCACGGTCCGCATCAGATTGCGCCCGTAGAGTCCTCCGACTCGCCGACGAAGGGTCAAATAGAGAATCAGGAATCCAACGATGGCGACGGCCGATGTCGAAAGCGCGAGACCGGAATGGCCGAGCCCCATTTTCTGGGTCACGATTCCTGCGACGAGGTAGTTCACGATGATTGAGAGCAGGCTGATCATCATCGGAGTGCGCGCGTCTCTCAATGCATAAAAGGCGGGAGTGACAACCTTGAGGGCCGAGTAACCTGCGAGTCCGATGGCGTAGAACGATAGTGCGACGGCGGTTCGTTGCGTGTCGTAGTAGTCGAAGCGTCCCGATTGATAGATGGCTCCGATGATGGGCGTTCCCAGCACGGCGAGGCCGACCGAAGAAGGGATCGTCAATAGAAAGACCATGGCGAGAGACTTGGACAAGGTCTTGCGGAAGTCGTCGAAATCATCTTTGGCGATGCTGCGGGATATTGCGGGCACGGTCGCCGAAGCGATGGCCACGCCGAATATACCGATCGGCAATTGCATGAAGCGGAACGCATAGCCAAGCCAACTGACGGCACCGTCGAAGCCGCGAACGGAATCATAGAGGTTCGACGCGAAGTTGGTGTTGATCATCACGTTGATTTGCACCGCGGCATTGCCAAGGATGGCAGGGCCCATCAGAGCGAGGATGCGGCGCAATCCTGGATCGCTCCAATTGATTGCGGGCCGGAAACTGAAGCCCAGCTTGACCATCGACGGCACTTGCCAAAACAACTGCAACGCACCGCCCAGAACCACGCCCCACGCCATTCCTTCGATGCGGGTGATGCCGAGCCATGGGCCCGCAACGAATCCCAACAGAAATCCGAAGGTCACCGATCCGATGTTGAAGAATGTCGACGCCATTGCGGGTACGCCAAAGCGGTTGCAGGCGTTCAACACGCCCATCGCTTGCGCCGCCAACGCGACCAGCAGAAGAAACGGGAACATGATGCGTGTCATGCTCACGGCAAGCGCAAATTTCACTGGATCGCGCTGGAATCCGGAAGCGATCAGCCCGACCAGTTGCGGTGCGAATACGACACCCAACAAGCACAAGACTCCGACAACGAATACCAAAGCGGTTGCTACCAGATTGACGAGATGAACGGCTTCTTCTTTGGTCTTCTTCTGAAGGTATTCGGTGAACGTCGGAACGAACGCAGAAGACAGCGCGCCCTCGGCAAACAGATCGCGAGTCAAGTTCGGGATGCGGAACCCAAGCATGAACGCGTCGAATTCCATACCCGCTCCGAACATCCGCGCCATGAAACTCTCGCGCAACAAGCCCGTGATGCGGCTCGACAGAACCGCAACGGAGGCAATGCCCGCCGACCGCGCGACCTTTTCGGTCTGCGAGCCGAGGGACTTATCCACGGGCTTCGCGTCTACGGGTTTCCCGTCCTGCTTAGGAGGAGGTGCGGGTTCCGTACTGGGCAAAGAAATCGGCAATGGTCAGGATCCCTGTGTAGTAGTTCTCGATCTTATACTTTTCGTTCGGCGAGTGCAGCCCGTCGTCCGGCAGGCCGAAGCCCATGAGAATCGTGGGTATTCCAAGGTTCCGCGCGAAGTCTCCCACAATCGGAATCGAACCACCGCTGCGAGTGAAGACGGTGGGACTACCAAGCATGTTACCGAATACGGTGGCCGCGACTTCGATAGCCGGATGATCGGGATTCACGACATTGGGTTCGCCGGCGCTGAGAATGCGGACTTCCGCCCGAATTCCCGCAGGTGCGCAAGCTTGTACGAACGACTTGTATGCCTCGACGATCCTGTGCGGATCCTGATTGGGAACCAGTCGCATCGACACCTTGGCGGTGGCTTGGGCGGGGATCACGGTCTTGGCTCCTGCGCCGGTAAAGCCTCCGGCGATGCCGTGCACTTCCAGAGTCGGACGGGACCAGACGCGTTCAAGAACCGTGCGATCCTTCTCGCCGGTCAACGCGGTTGAGCCGACCTCTTTCGCCAGAAAGTTTTTCTCATCGAAGGGCAATGAAGCCCAACTGGCTTTTTCCGCGTCAGCGGGTTCGGTGACATCGTCATAAAATCCAGGGATCTGCACCACGCCGTCGGCGTTCTTCAATTTGCCGAGCAGTTCGACCAAGCCGAAGACAGCGTTGGGAGCCGCGCCTCCATAGAGTCCGGAATGCAGATCGCGTATCGGGCCGGTGGCTTCGATTTCAGTGTAGACAAGGCCTCTTAGGCCGATGCAAAGCGTCGGGATGCCGTCTGCATAGAGCGCCGTGTCGGAGACGAGAGCGACATCCGCCTTGAGTTTCGCGGGATTCTCTTCGACGTACTTGGCGATCGACGCACCGCCGATTTCCTCTTCGCCTTCGATGAGAAACTTCAGATTGAGCGGAAGCGTTCCCGTTGTGGCTTTCAGCGCTTCGACGGCCTTGACGTGCATGTACATCTGGCCCTTGTCGTCCGCGGTTCCACGGCCGTAGAGATTTCCATCCCGTTCGGTTGGCTCGAACGGAGGTGTATGCCAGAGTTCTAAAGGATCGGGTGGTTGGACGTCGTAGTGGCCGTAGCAAAGCACCGTGGGTTTGCCGGGTGCATGCATCCACTCGGCGTAAACCAGCGGATGCTTGGCCGTCGGTATGATTTCGACGTTCTCGAGACCTGCCGTTCGCAAAGATGCTGCCACGAATTCTGCGGCTCGCTGTACATCCCCACTATTTTCCGGAAGCGTGCTGATGCTGGGAATCCTGAGAAAGTCTTTCAATTCGTCGAGCAGGCGCGCACGGTTGGACAATACAAATTCCGCGACAGTTGGCATGGGAGTGCTTTCAGGATAACGTCTCCGCGCTACTATCGGGCAGATGAAGGTCCGCCTTTTTGAAGACACAGTTCGCGTGCGTCTTTCCCAACGGGAAGTCATGGATCTGGCCGCCGGACAGGTGTTGCGTTCTGTGACACATTTTGGTGTTGGCCAATTGGAGGTCGAGATTCGACCTGCGGCCGAAGGCCTCGATGCATCCTTTGAGGATGGCAAGATCTTCATCGGCGTCAATACGCAGCGAGCCACGGAATGGAGCCTGGACGATTCAGAAGGGCTTTACGCGATATCGGGACCCTGCAAAGTTGCTCTTGAAAAAGACTACGCTTGTCTGCACAAGACTGGCGACGCGAATGAGGGTACGTTTCCGAATCCCATCTCTCTGTCAAAATAGACAGAAGAATGACTAAAGAGTTTGCCGGGCAGACAGCCCTCATTACCGGCTCGAGCAATGGGATCGGTGCGGAAGCGGCGGTGAAGTTCGCTGAGAAAGGCGCCTACGTCCTGATCCATTACCGCAGTTTGATCGAAGATGCCAACGGCGTGTTGGCGCGGGTCCGCGAAGCCGGAAGCGATGGCGAGATCTTCCATGGCGATTTCAAGGACAGCGAGGGCGTCCATAAATTTCTCGATTCAGTCGGCGAACGCAAGGTCGATATCCTCATCAACAACGCCGGTTGGCTGGTGCAGCGTACACCGTTTCTGGACTTCAAAGAGGAGCTATGGAACAACGTCGTGATGCTCAACTTCACCAGCGTTTTCATGATCACACAACATTTTCTGCCGGGGATGATTTCGCGCGGCGCGGGATTCGTAGTCAACGTCTCGTCAGTGGCGGCACGCAACGGTGGCGGCATCGGGGCCATCGCTTACGCGAGTTCTAAGGCGGGTTTGTCGGCGATGACGAAGGGATTGGCCAAGGAGTTCGCGCCGAAGGGAATTCGCGTGAACGGTGTCTCGCCGGGAACCATCGACACCAACTTTCACAAGGTATTTTCCACGGAGCAGATGCTCAACAACGTCCGTGCGGCGACGCCTGCAGGACGCCTTGGGGATTCGGCCGAGACCGCCGATGTCATCCTGTTTCTGTGTTCGCATGAAGCCCGCTACATTCACGGCCAGATTCTGGAAGTGAATGGTGGGTTCCTGATGGTCTGAGTACTATGCTTGCCTCTCCTGGGCCTAAGACCTTCCTCAGAGTCAAATAAGTGGCTTTACGGGAGAAACTCTCTACCGCTGGATGGGTTCGAGTGACAGAATAGACTTATCGGCTATCACTCGACTATCACAAGGTCACACGGATGAACAAGAACCTGATTTGCAGTTCGCTCTTACTTTGCTCTGGTTTGGCCCTCACAGGGCAAGATCGAGAAGCTGTCTCTGTGCCGCATTCCGATTGCTCGCTGTTTGGGGCGGATCGTGAGCGCTTTCAGCGGAGGCGCCAGGACGACCCGGAAAATTACCGCATGGGGCGGCAGGCGGCAGAGGTTACGGCGATGCTGGCCTCCGTGCCAACGATTGCGCGCGCGGTTTCCGATCAGGCGCTCGCCTCGGGTACCAACGGCGTCATCGACAAGTACATTTTTGCGAAGCTGCAATCCGAGGGCTTGAAGCCGGCGGAAAAGATCAACGACTACGAGTTCATTCGCCGCGTGACGATTGATCTAACGGGTCGGGGTCCCGTGTATGAGCGCGTTCTGTCGTTTGTCGCGGACAAATCCGCGGAGAAGCGGGAGAAACTGGTCGAAGAGCTTCTGGCCAGTCCTGTATGGGTGGACAAGTGGACTTACTACTTGGGCGACCGTCTAAAGAACACTGCGGTGATGCGTTCGACCAACACGAATCGGCAGGCGCAGGGTCGGGACGCGTTCAATAAATGGATCCGCGAGAGTCTGACCGAAGGCAAGGGCTACGACCAGATGACGCGCGAACTCCTTGGCGCGCGGGGGACGAATTCATTCGAAAATGGAACTCTGAACTGGCTGGTGGGCGGACGCATCACCGGGGGTCCGAACAACGACATTTGGGATCAGCAGGCGGCTAACGTTGCGGATACTTTTCTGGGAATGAGCCAGGCGAACTGCATTCTCTGCCATAACGGCCGCTATCATCTGGATCAGTTGAGCCTGTGGGGGCGTAACGCGACGCGAATGCAAATGTGGGGCATGGCGGCGTTTCTCTCGAAGACAACTCTCGTGCGGGGACCTTCGCTCGATGGCAACGTCAATCTCTACTACTGGGGCTTGGCGGACAATCCCCGGGCTGCGGATTATGCGCTGGGATCGACATCGGGCAATCGGCCGGCCCGCACCGTTGTCGGCAATGTTCGCAATGTTGCGCCTGTGTATCCGTTTAGCGGGCGGGGTCCGAATCCAGGTGAGGATTATCGCGATGCGTTGGCACGAGAGGTAGCGGCGGATCCGCAGTTTGCCCGCGCCACCGTGAACTATCTTTGGAAGGAGTTCTTCGGTCGCGGGATTGTGGATCCGGTCGATCAGTTCGATCTGGCCCGCCTCGATCCCGACCGTCCTCCGCAGAACTGCCCTGACGAGACACCCTGCACACTGCAGCCATCGCATCCGGAACTGTTGCGAGATCTTTCGAAGGAATTCGCAGAAAACGGTTTCAAGCTAAAAGATCTGATGCGTCAGATTGTGAATTCCGAGGCTTACCAGTTGTCTTCGCGCTACAGCGGAACTTGGAGTCCGAAGCTGGAATCGCTCTTTGCGCGCCACCTGCCTCGCAGACTTTGGGGCGAAGAGATAGCGGATTCGATTGCGCAGGCGAGCAACCTGCCGAATGTATATACTTACCGGCTCGATGCGACGACTACCCCGCGCTTCAATTGGGCGATTCAGATGCCGGAACCGAGCACACTGCCAGCGTTTCTGCAGTCGTTCATTCTGGGGAACCGCGACGATGAACAGCGGCGACAGGATGGATCTGCCCAGCAAGCGCTCGGCTTGATGAACGATGGGTTTGTCACCACTCGTATTCGAGCGACCGGAACCGGATCGACCGCGACTTTGCTGCAGCAGGTTCTCCTGCAAAGCGCGACCGACTCAGCCCTTGTCGATCGCCTGTACCTCACGGTGCTGAGCCGCCCGCCGAGCGATGGCGAGAAGGCGGTTGCCATGCGGATCATGCAGAGCGGACGCGGCGTGCGTGCCGATCGTGCGTCCACGATTCTCTGGGCCTTGTTGAACAAGGTCGATTTCATCTTCAACATCTAAAGGAACGGATCATGACGACGGAACAAGAGAGAGTCGAACGCGAACTGCGCAGGAATCCCAAGTATCGCCAGCCATTCTTTTCGCGATCGAGCTGGTCACGCCGCGAGTTGTTCAGCCTTGCAGGCGGCTTGACCGCGGCGGTGTTGGCGAGTCCCCCGGCCGTGGCGCAAAAGATCGTTTCCGGAGGCAACAACCCGAAGACGAAGAACACGGCGAAGAACGTGATCTTCATCATGCTGGCCGGCGCGCCGAGCCATACCGATCTGTTCGATTTCAAGATGATTCCGGGCGTGACGCCGACGGCGGCGAAACCGGAGACGTTGAAGCCCGGCGTGCTTTGGCCAACGGGCATACTGCCGAAGCTCGGCACGCAATTCGACGATCTCGCGATTGTGCGCTCGATGCGTGCACGTGCTCTGGTGCACTCGTTGAGCCAGACCTGGATTCAGATTGGGCGCAGCCCGGTGGCCGCATTGGGCGACGTGGCTCCGCATATTGGATCGATTGTGGCATTGGAAAAGACTCCCGATCGCACTCCCAACAACGTCTTCCCGACATTTCTGGCGTTGAATTCGAATGGGGCCGTTGGGCCAGGGTACTTCGATTCGAAGTTCGCGCCGTTTAAGACGACGCCTTCCCCAACCGGACTTCCCAACACGCAGCATGTCGGTGGCGAAGCTGTGTTCACGGAGCGTTTCAATGTCCTGCACGAGTTGGATGACTCGTTGCGAGTGGCTTCACCGTTGGGCAAGAACGTCGAAGACATGGATGATTTTTACCGCGCGGCGCGTGGATTGATGTATAACCCGGATGTCGACAAGGCGTTCAAGTACACGCAGGCCGATAGCGCTCGTTATGGCAACAATGCGTTTGGCAATGCTTGCCTTACGGCAAAGCAGGTGTTGGAATCCAACGACGGGACACGCTTCGTCCAAATCACGCTCGGCGGCTGGGACATGCACCAGAACATCTACGGCGTGAACGGAAATCTCAATTCTGCCGGGTCGATCTTCGCGCTGGGCAAGGTGCTCGATGACGGCATGGGCACCTTGATTGCCGATCTCAAGGCATCTGGCTTGCTCGCGGAAACTCTGATCGTTGCGGTGGGTGAGTTCGGGCGTACGGTCGGGCGCTTGAGCGCACAGGCCGGACGCGACCACTACTCGCAGCAGTTCGCGGTGTTTGCGGGCGGCGGTGTGAAGGGCGGTCGAGTCATCGGTTCTACCGACGAGAACGGCGCGCTGACGGTGAATCCGGGTTGGAGCCGCGACCGCGATGTCTGGGCTGAAGACATAGAGGCGACTATCCTGTCAGCGATGGGTATCGACTGGACGACGATCCGCTATGACGATCCATTTGGCCGAGGGTTTGAGTACGTTCCCAACGCCAAAGAAGATCTGTACGGGCCGATCAACGAACTCTGGGGTTAGTTAGCTGGCGAGGGCGATCCGAAGCTGGACGCCCGCTTGGCTTTTTGCTCCTCGCCTGTCGAAAGCTGTACTTCGACAGGTGAGGGCTCTAAATCCGTGCATCCTGATCCCGGTGTTGTTTGCGAGAAAGATTCCCGCCGCACCCGATTGACCGTTACGGATGTTTCGGGATCCAAATTGACATCCCCAATGCTGACGGCTTCGCCGCGAGATCGATCCACTCTCACCGCTGAAAAACATTGGTCACCGAGACGATCATCGGGATCTTTCGCGGCTTGGTGGCGGTGGCGAGCCGAGGGTGACGGGCCTTCGATTGTCGAAGTTTGCCACGAGCGGTCTTCCGCGTCGTGTTCCCAACTGTCACTCAGCAACCGTCCGCCGGATCCACCGACCGTCACCATGTTGCCTTTTGCTGCATCGAAGGCGACGCCATAATGCTGGCGGCCCTTTGTGGGCTGGCTCGGTGTACGTTGCTGCCAGGAGTTCGTCGAGAGGTTGAAGGCCCAAAGATCGGCCTGCGGGCAGGGTCCGGATCCGCTGGAAAAGCCGCCGTAGGGCGGCATCTCACCGTTGGCCTGATCGTGGACGGTGTAGTGTAGGCAGCGCCGCAACGGGCGTCCGCTGGCGAAGCCGTGGGAGATGACGATGCGGTCGCGCCCCCGGTTCATCGATGCAGGAATGGCCGATGAGGCGCCAAGCCATGGTTGAGATGTCGAGAGGCCAGCATCGCTAAATAATCCCGCGCCTTCACCACCGAAGAGAATGACGCTGCGGAGCGTGGAATCCAAAACGAAAACATGGCCGTGCCGAGGGGTAAGAATCTGCTTGCCAGTCGCATCGTAGGCGATCGCGCCGTCGACCCGCGGAGTGGGCGCTTGGTCGCCGCTTGGCAGCAGCGAGTGGCTCAGCGATTGTCCGCTCAGTGGAGCGAAAAATGTGAAAAGCAGGATGGCAACCTTCATGGCACTATCCTGCTTGTCGTGACCTGTTTGGACTCCCCCTCTTACAGGGCAAGTCGTCCCTCTGAGGCTAAGCGGTCGAAGATGGCAAGGGTTTTCTGGATGCCGTCCGCCAGTGAAGTATTCGGCTTGTTGCCGTTCAGGTACTGCCGCAGCGCCGCGTCATCCATACGCTTGGCGACGGTAACGGTGACGCCTCCGGCGGTGATCAGCGAGCCTGCACCGGTGCGCTGCTTTTCCACTGCCGCGCCAAAGTCGTTCATGTCGATCAGTTCGCCTTCGATGTTGAAGGCGTGCGCACCTTGCTTGCCAGTGAAGAGGCATCCGAGGAAGATGGCCGCTGTATCCTCGACATACTGCATATCCATGCGATTGCTCAAACGGATGTGATAAGCCTTGCCCAGTGCGACGTGCTTCAAAGCGAGCGAGGGATCCGCCGTCAGGCCGCTGTCACGACCGAAGCCATACACCGCCCACGGTCGCAAGCCCACGCTTGAGATGCCATCCTGCGTAAAGAAGACGCGAGCATTGCCTTCGTTGGCTTGCTTGAAGACGCCATAGTGCGTGGCTGGAATCAAGGGATCCGCCTCTGTCAGAGGGCGATCCTCATAAGCTTCTTCCGGTCCCCATACGGCGGACGAACTGGCGTAGACCACGCGGATGTTGCGTCCGGAATCGCGCGCGCCTTCAAACACGTTCAACGTGCCGATGACATCGATCATGCCTCCGGATACCGGATTGGCCTGACAGTAGGGCATCAGCACCGCAGCCAAGTGGACGATATGCGTCACCGCTTCGTCTTTGATGACCGCCTTCACTTTTGCCGTATCTTCGATTGCGCCGGTGATCGGCTTCAGCTTGGCGACTTCGGATTCTGGCACGAGCATACGCAAGCGCCACGGGTCTGGATTCGCATCGTAGACCACCACTTCATGGCCTTGTTCCAACAACTGCTTCATGACCCACGAGCCGATGCAGCCGGTGGCCCCTGTAACGAGTACTCTCACGTTGTCTCCTATTTTTTGTTCAGGCCGATCAGCAGGACGATGATGAGAATCACCGCGAGGATAGCCAGAATGATCTTGCCGGTGCTGTAAGGGCGCTCGCCCTGCACTTCGCCAGATCTTGCATTGACGAGCACCTGAAACACTCGCCCTTGAAACTGATAAGCACCGATCCAAACGGGCAGCAGAATGTGTTTGAAGGTGACGTCATAGTATTCGGTGCTGCAGCTATGCACTTGCTGTTCATCGCCGCCAATATCGCGGTTCACCTTGCCGCGGATCGGCGATTCCATTTGACGCTTGGCCTCTTCGAAACCCTCGATCAATTCCATTTGGTAGCGCTGCGCTTTGAACCCCGACAAAAACGCAGGATTGTAAGGCTGCAACTTGTCGAGATCCCAAGGGTCAGTCTCGCGAATCTTATCACGCTGCACCGACTTCGATGCGCACACTAGCAAGTCGTCGAACTCGTTGCGGACGCGTCCGGATGCCGGATACCAGCGGGTTTGGCGCACTTGCCGTTCCACCTGCTGGCTTCGGCCATTGGCGTCAGTCTGCGTGATCATCTCGGCCACGTAGTAATACTCGCCTCGTTGTCCGTGGTAGTTGCTGACCGTGCGCGCGTCGTAGGTCCAGAAGGGAAGGTAGACGCCGTTGATCGATTCCTGTCGCGCCAGTGCCTGCAGGCCGCTGGGTGCGAACCAGAGTCCGCCGAGCCAGTTCTTGATGAGTGTCGAGGCTTTGTCGCGGACGATTGCGAAGGGCAACACGGCCGCTGGAGCGATGTGCGGATCGGCGGATTTCGGTTGCGCGACGATGGCGGCGGCGCAGAACGGACAGGATCCGGCAACTTCAGGAGGCTGGAATTCGACCGTGGCTCCGCAGCCGGTACAGTTCACCTGGAGCGCGGTGGCGCTGAGTTTTTCGATGTGTTGGTTGCTGAAGCTGCCGTCGAAAGGGATCTCTTCGATAGCACCTTCGGCGTTGACGGCTTTGGTTCCGCCGCAGGATGGGCACTTCAATCCACCGGTGACGGGATCGAAGAGCATGTCGGTTCCGCACCCTGCGCACGGGAATCTCTGAAAAGTGCTGCTGCTCGGCATTAGGTATAGTTTTTCATAGATGTCGACTGAACCGTGGCTTCGTGGTCCTTTGGCGGATGTGCATCCTGTGGCTGCGCACTTGATTTACACCTTCGAACAAGCTCGTGAAGAGCTGGCGACGTTCACACGCGGGCTATCGCAGGATCAGTTGTGGTGCAAGGTTGCGGGTGGATCCGTAGGCTTTCACTTGGGGCATATCGCGGGCAGTGTAGACCGGCTTGCGACCTATCTGCGAGGAGAGTTTCTGACCGACGCGCAGATGGCTTTCTTAAAGAGCGAGTCAGTGAGCGGAGCATCGCTCGATGCGCTGCTGCAGGCACTCGATGCGGTGTTTCTGCGCGTGATCGCTTTGGTGAAGTCGATCGATCCCGCGATGTATCTCGAGGTGCGAGGCGTGGGTCGCAAGGCGCTGCCGACGACAGTGGCTGGCTTAATCATCCACATTTCTGAACATACACAGCGCCATCTGGGACAAGCGATCCTCACCGCCAAGATAGTGCGAGCAGGGGCGGTGGAGCCGGGACTTTGAAGTCCGCTGGCACGTCGGCCATGTAGAGGCATCCTGCGCCGGGTGCGATCGCGCGGATCTCGGCGGGCATACCTTCGTCGGCAGTGGTGAAGATGATCTTGGTCTGTCCATTGATTGAGGCGAATTCTGGACAAGTGACGCGTGGGGAACCCGGGATAACCCATTCGCAGAGCACCTCGCCCGTATCGAGGTGAAGTTGCTGTGCGAGCCCGTCGGAAACGGGTTCCGGATTGTAGAACGCGACCACCACGCTCTCATTGTTAACCGGGCGCATGCCGTCCGGGAAGCCGGGGAGTTCGGCTGCAGGCTTTACCAAGCCTAGCTTTGTTGCCTTCTCGAACCTGCCTTCGAGTTGGTACTTGGTGATCGCTTTGGGCGCGGAATCGATATCGATCAACACGTCGCCGTGGATCACCTTGCCGTTGGAACAGGTCTGTCCGCCGAGAAGCGTTCGCAGCGTTCTCGATGCCGCGTCGAAGAAGTAAACGCTGGCAATGGGGTCTGTGAAGGGAATGTGCTTGGTTCCGAACAGCACGCCGCCTTCCACGGCCATGCCCTCATTGATCGTTAGGCTGTCGTCTTCGGTGACGCTTGCGCCGATGTCCTCGATCGCGCCGGTTGAAAGCTCGCACACCACCAGTCGGCGATCCAGGCCGACCAGAACGATGCCCGGCTGAACGGTCTCGGCAAAGAATCCCGGGCGCCCCGGCATTTCGATCGATCGGTTGACGCCGGTTGCGAGATCGAGGATGTTGAGGCTGCCGGTCGCGACGTTGAAGCCGTGCTGGATGGCGACCCACCCCAACTTGCCAGGATCATGCTGCAGCATCCTCGGACCCTCGGGCAAGAATCGCAGGGCTTCGTATTCGGGTGTGTACAGGAGCGACGCGGGAATCGGCACCATTCGAGGATACAATGAGCGTTTCTATGGCTGATCAAGAGTGGGCGTTTTACTTAACAGATGTGAACGACAAGGTCGCGTCGATTTTCCTCGACCTGGGTTTACGGGATGCCGCGCCGGATTCTGCGAATCCGCATCTGGTTTGCTGCGCGGTTGAGATGAAATCCGCACGGGAAGACGGACTTTCGAGCGCTGAGGAAGCCGATGTGCTGGGCACAATCGAAGACGATCTCGATGAGGCACTTGGTTCGCTGGCGATTGCCGTGGGAAGAATCACCACCGTCGGTCTGCGCGAACTCTTCTATTACAGCGCGGATCCCGAGCCGGTGGAATCGGCGATTCGCAAAACGCTGGAACAGAAGCACCCCAGCTACAAGTACGAATGCGATGTCAGTGTCGATGCGTCTTGGGATTTCTATCTCAATGTCCTGTACCCATCCGCGGAAGAGATGCAACTCATCCAAAACGAACGCACGGTGGTGGCACTGGCCGAACAAGGCGATCTGCACGATGTTCCTCGAGCGATTTCGCATTGGGCCTATTTTTCGAGCGATGAAGACCGGCAGAGCTTTCTCACCGAGGCTGCCGCCGCCGGGTTTAAGGTAGAAGACGAATTCGAGACCGAGTCAGGGGCTCTGGGCGTCGAAGTGGAGCACGTCGAACGCGTGGATGAGATCGATGAGGCGACCCTGCAACTGTTTCGCTTGGCAGAAGCCCACAATGGCGATTACGACGGCTGGGAAAGCATGGTCGTCTTGACCGACGCGTTACCATCCTAGGTACATCCGATGGAATCTCCCGACTTTAAGAAGACCGTCCGGCTCCCCCAGACGGACTTCCCGATGAAGGCCAATCTGCCCCTGAATGAGCCCAAGACGCTCGCTCGCTGGGATGAGATGGGCCTCTACGAGAAGCTGCGTGAACAGGGCGTTGGACGTCCCCGCTACGTGCTGCATGACGGGCCTCCGTACGCCAACGGCAACATTCACCTGGGGCACGCGTTCAACAAGATTCTGAAGGATTTCATTGTGAAATCCAAGACGATGTTCGGTTTCGATTCGCCGTATATCCCCGGTTGGGATTGCCACGGCTTGCCGATCGAAATCAAAGTCGACGGCTTGCTTGGATCCAAGAAAGCGTCGATGACGCAGGCCGAGATCCGCGCCGAATGCCGCAAGTACGCGGACAAGTTCGTCGACTTGCAGCGCAAAGATTTTATTCGCCTAGGCGTCTTCGGGCGCTGGGACAACTACTACTCGACGATGTCCGCCGAATACGAAGCCGTGATCGCGCAGGCGTTCGTGGACTTCGCCGACAAGGGGTACGTTTACAAAGGCTTGAAGCCCGTCAACTGGTGCATCAATTGCCGCACAGCGCTGGCCGAAGCGGAAGTCGAATACGAGAACCATACGAGTCCGTCGATCTGGGTTCGCTTTAAGCTGACCACCGATCCGGCGAACATCGATCCGGCACTCGCAGGCAAGAACGTCTACGGTCTCATCTGGACGACCACGCCTTGGACGATTCCCGCCAACATGGCGATCAGTTATCATCCGCGTTTTGAATACTCAGCGCTCGATGTATCCGGGGACGTGTACATCGTTGCGACGGAGTTGGTGAACCAGACGGCGGTGAAGGCTGCATGGCTGGATCCGCAGACACTCGCTGTATTCAAGGGTGCGAAGCTGGAACACACTGTCTTTCGGCATCCCTTTGTTGAGCGCGATTCCAAGGGCATTCTGGGCGATCACGTGACGCTGGAGCAGGGAACTGGCGCGGTGCACACCGCTCCTGGACACGGCCAGGAAGACTACGTCGTCGGCATGCAGTATGGCATCGCCACTTACTGCCCGGTGGACGCTGCCGGCCGCCTGTATCCGGCCGAAGGTGCCGATGGCGTGCTGCCTGAGGAACTACTGGGCAAGACCGTCTGGCAGGCCAACCCTGTCGTGATCGAGATTCTGAAGGCGCACGGCGCGCTGGTGACGCACGAACCCGTCAATCATAGCTATCCGCATTGTTGGCGTTGTCGTAAGCCTACGATTTTCCGCGCCACCGAACAGTGGTTCATCGGCATGGAAAAGAACGATCTGCGCCAGCGGACGCTCGATGCGATCAAGAAGGTGAAGTGGCATCCCGAATGGGGCGAAGAGCGCATTTCAAACATGATCGCCACGCGTCCGGATTGGTGTATCTCGCGCCAGCGCATCTGGGGCGTGCCGATCGTTGCATTTCACTGCGAGGGCTGCGAACACACCGTTACCGACAAGCCGATTCTCGATCGCGTGATCGGTAAGTTCCGCAAGCATACGGTGGACGCCTGGTATTCGATGACTGTTGAAGAACTGGTGGATGGACCCCTGGTGTGTCCGAAGTGCCAGGGTACGAAGTTCAAAAAAGAGACCGATATTCTCGACGTCTGGTTCGATTCGGGCGCGTCATCGCTTGCTGTGTTGACGCCAGAGAACGACATGACGTGGCCGGCGAACATGTATCTCGAAGGCGGCGATCAGTATCGCGGCTGGTTCCATTCGTCGCTGTTGATTGGCATGGCCTTGAAGGGTCAGCCTCCGTATAGCGAGATCGTTACCAGCGGCTGGACGCTCGATGAGCAGGGCCGCGCGATGTCCAAATCTCTCGGAAATACCGTGGAACCGGAGGCCGTGATTAAGGCCTCTGGCGCGGAAGTGCTGCGTCTGTGGGTCGCGTCGGTGATCTATCACGAAGACGTGAAACTCGGCAAGACGATCCTGGAACGCTTGTCTGAGGCCTATCGCAAGATCCGCAACACTTTCCGCCATTGTTTGGCGGTGACCGGCGATTTCGATCCGGCGGTGCATTCGGTGACCGGCGAAGAGATGTTCGAAGTCGACCAGTGGATTCTGCATCGGGCCGAGGCGCTGCTCGCTGAATGCCTCAAATCTTACGAAGAGTACGCGTTCCACAAGGCCTACCGAGCGGTTTACGATTTCGTGGCCGCGGATCTGAGCGCCGTCTATCTCGACATCATCAAAGACCGCCTCTATACATGGCCGGGCAAGAGTGTGGGCTATCGAAGTGCGCAAACCGCCGTGTATCGCATCAACTACATGTTGACGCGGCTGATGGCGCCGATCCTTTCGTTCACGACGGAAGAGGCTTGGGGCTACATGCGCAAGCCTGCGGGTGCGCAGGAAAGCGTCCATTTAGAAGCCTTTCCGGTGAAGGGCGAACTGACCGCTGGGCTTCCATCGTCGTTCGTTCCCAAGATCGCCAAGTGGGATGCGATGTTCGCGATCCGGGGCGATGTCATGAAGGCGCTCGAAGGCGCTCGCGACGCCAAGCTCATCGGCAAGGGCCTCGAAGCAACGGTGATGATCGAGGCTGGCAAAGAGCTGTATCCGGTGTTGAACGAATATACCGAACAACTGCCGCCCTTCTTCGGTGTTTCGAACATCTGGCTTTCTGAAGGAACTGAGCTGAAGGTCACGGTCGACAAGGCCATGGGTTCGAAATGCGAACGCTGCTGGAAGTACACGATGGATGTCGGCGGCAATGAAAAGTATCCGACCATTTGCGTGCGCTGCGGCGAGGCTGTGGACGAATTTCTAGGCGAGGTGGCGTGAACCCGAGAGTCACGTCGTTTGGCGTTGTCGCGCTGATCCTGGGTTTGGATCAATGGACGAAGGCGCTGGTGCGTTCAGCCTGGCCCGAGAACGTGGCGAGGCCGGTGATTGCGGGGTTCTTCAATCTGGTGCGTGCCGAGAATCCGGGGGCAGCGTTCAGCATGTTGGCGGACGCCTCGCCTACGGTGAGGGCGGTTGTGCTGATCGGCATCGCTTGTTTGGTGACGGCGTTTCTGGTGGCGGCACTGTTCGGCAAGTTCGGGGTCGTGACCTCGACCGTTTCGAGATGGGCTGTGACGTTGATTCTGGGCGGCGCGGCTGGCAACCTGCTTGACCGGATCCGGTTTGGCACGGTGACCGACTTCCTGGAATTCTACGTCGGCAGCTACTACTGGCCCGCTTTCAACGTCGCCGATAGCGCCATCTTCTGCGGCGCTGCTCTGCTGTTTGTCGACTACTGGATGCAATCTCGCAAAAGGGTAGCGGAGCCTGAAAGTGTTTCCTAAAGTCATTCAGTTCGGCGAGTTCTTTCTGCCCACCTATGGGCTGATGGTCGCCTTGGGATTCTTTGCCGGCCTGCAGGTGGCGATCCGGCTGGGCGCGCGGCGCGGTCTGCATCGCGAAGTGATCACAAATCTCGCGATCTATTGCGCCTTGGCGGGACTCGCAGGCGCCAAGCTGTTCATGATCCTCTTCGATCTGCGCGACTACGTCAGCGGCGAACGTCCGCTGTTTTCCATCGCCACTCTGCAAGCCGCGGGGGTCTTTCAAGGTGGACTCATTCTCGCCGTGATCGTTGCCTTCTGGTACATGCGGCGTCAGAACATGTCCGCGCTCACCACGGCGGACGCCCTGGCCCCCGGCGTAGCGTTAGGACACGCCATCGGCCGCTTGGGATGCTTGGCCGTCGGCTGCTGTTGGGGAGCTGTCTGCGACCGTCCCTGGGCTATAAAGTTTACGAACCCTGAGGCCGAAGCTTTGACTGGGGTACCTTTGGGCATACCACTGCACCCCACTCAGTTGTACGAAACCATCGCGGAACTGATCGTCTTCGGATTCTTGTGGTGGCGACACGGAAAACCTCACAGGGAAGGCGAAATCCTGGGCTGGTATCTGGTGCTGTCGTCCGCGTTGCGGTTCTGGATCGAGTTTTACCGGTTCCACGCACAGGAGTTGCCGATGGGCGGACCATGGTCGTTGACGCAGTGGATTTCCCTAGCTCTTTGTGGGGTGGGAGCCTGGATACTGTATGGCCGCAAGCAGTTCCAGCCCATTGGAGATGGGCATATGCGGTAGCAAGTACCAGCAAAACAGGACCTTGGTTCTAAGGATCCTAAGGTAATCTCCCCTGCCTACCCTGATATTCACCTGATAGATCCAAAACCCGAATCCAATTACTGTACTGTTAGGGGCAAATGCACCCCGAGGGCACAGTATGATTCAACGTCCGGATAGAAAAACAAAACGAAACCGCAAACGAGGCGGAGCGGTAATCATGGAACTTGGGCTGATGCTATTGCCTACGTTTGCCTTACTCTTCGGTTTTATCGACGTCGGTTTCCTGATCTTCACTTGGAATACTCTGCAGAACGCGGTTCGTGAAGGCACACGGTACGCCATCACCCAACAGACGATGGGAACAGGGGTCGGGCAGGGTCAGATCCCGTCGATCAAGGCAGAAGTCTCGCGTTGGGCGATGGGGTTCGTCAACGTTTCATCCACTGCGACTACGGGGCCGCAGATTCCTTGGATTGAAGTACAGTTCTTTGACCCGGCGAGTCCTTCGACGGCTGTGACGGGGAACGGATCGAACAGCCCAGGCAATATTGTCGAGGTCTCGATCCGCAATTATCCATACAAGTGGATGGCGCCGATTTCTGGTTCGATGATTCCTGGCCAGGGAGTTTACGCGTCGCCGGGCTCCCAATTGGCAGTAGCTGTCTACTCAGCGGATGTTCTGGGCGGAACGGGCCTGGCGGGCGGCAATCCGCCCCTGAACTAGTAATGGAAATAACATGACACACCACCAAATCGTAAAGCCTGTCAGCCTGCGGCGCAAACGCACGCAGAGCGGCCTTGAGGCTATTGAATTCGGATTGTGGGCGTTGCTCGTGGCTCCCGCGTTTGTCTGGATGTTCATCAGCGGCATTGGTTTCGTTCGGTTGAATAAGGCGAGTGACGTGACGCGTTCGGCGGCGATGATGTACATGAAGGGCTCCAATATGATGACGCCGGGTTCACAGGCGATCTTGCAGCGCGTCGCAAGTGGCCTTGACCTGCAAGCGGTAACAGGCGGCACGACGCTGGTGAACAACGCCGGAAGCGGACTGATCGTGCTGACCAAGATCCAGTATCTCGGGGCGTGCAGTTGCACGAACGCAAACAACTACGTCATCATGCAGCGGATCTATATCGGGAATCGATCGTTACAGATCGGTGGTTCGACAGTCGAGAGCTTTTCAGGCCCGGTATCTGTGGCCCTGTGGTCTTCGGTAACGGGAGATGTAGCCAATTACACTTCTGACACGGCTGCACGATCCGGTGCAGGCGTCCAGGCTTTGTGGTCGAACTCACTGAGTAATGGGCAGGTGATCTATGTTGTCGAAACCTTCGTACGAACCCCGTCGTTTGGCAGTGGTGAGTTTGATTCACGCGGAATCTACAACCGCGTCTTCATGTAAACCGTAGGGAATCACAGACAGGAACAACCATGAAAAAAGAGAATCTAGGCCGGATCACGAAGCCGGTATCGGAAACACGCAAAAAGGATGAGCGCGGTGTCATTCTGTTGCTTGGTTCGCTTTCCATGCCAGTGATCGTTGCCATGATGGGCATCGGGCTCGATGCCGGTATCGTCTACAGTGTTCGTTCGAAGATTCAACTCGCTGTCGACGGTGCCGCGCTGGCCGCCGCCCGTGCCCTGAGTGTGGGTCTCGATACGGCCAGCCAAGCTACGTCTGCGCGCAACAATGCCACCAACTGGTTCAATCGGAATTTTCCTACCGGGGAGTTTGGTACAACCAATACCACGATCTTGCAACCGCAGGTCTTTGACGATCCGGTTCAGCCTCTTGTCAGGCATGTTGTCGTCACGGCTTCCTCGGATGCTCCGGCGTTCTTCATGCGATATTTCGGCCGACTGACTACCCGAGTCGGTGCCACAAGTGATGCCACCCGCAGAGATTCCGTGATTATGATGGTGCTCGACCGTTCGGGTTCGATGAACAGCAATGGCGGCTGCGTCGACATGAAGCGGGCTGCGAAAAACTTCACCAGCCTGTTTTCGCAGGAACGCGACCGTATCGGCATGCTGACCTTCTCCGATACTTTCCATCTTGCGTCTGCTCCCGTGTCGAATTTTAAGACGGTATTGGGAGACAACACCACCACGGGCCTGATCGACCAGATCAGCTGCGCCAACTGGACCAGCACGCCAGGGGCGACGATCTTGGGCTACAACGAGCTCTACAAGGTTGGCTTGCCCGGCGCTCTCAACGTTCTGCTTGTTTTCACGGACGGAGAACCGAATACGATGGTGATCGACGCTCGGGGCTATCGAGATACCGCTCGTCGGGGCATCTTCAAAGATGCTGTGGCATGCCGGGATTCCAACGGCAACTCGATCGCCGTGGGAGCCATTCCGCTGGGGCATTTCGGCAACAACTCGCCCAACTGGTCCGCGAACGCTATCTCGATGGGTACGACGAACTTCTTCCAATACGACACTCGTACGGACCGTATCACAGGTGCGAACCTGGTGGCTGGCCCCCACATGACGATCGCCGCAGGAAACATGTGGCGCAGCTTCTGGGCTACCAGCAGTTCCAACAACTACGAATCCTGGGACGTGAACACAAACGGCTGCAGTGGGAACGTCGACAACCTGGAATGGCTGCCGAGCACCGACGTTTTTGGCAACGACCTCAATACCAGCTATCGACCCTTAAGCACTGGAACCTATGATGGAGCGAATCGAATCGCCGCCTCGTGGGGCAACTGGAACGATGCCGCCTTCAATGCGTCGGCTGACGCAGCGTCTCGTGCCCGCACAACCAGAAACCTTTGGGATTCCCGTAACTTCCCCGGGGTTCTTGTGTACACGATTGGATTAGGCGCCGTGAACCACGAGTTGTTGCAGCGAATGGCCAACGACCCAGCCGCAGGGCCAGCCAATGCCTATCCTGCGTACACTTCGGTCGATACGACGCAGCCACAAGGGAAGTACGTATGGGCCTCTGATTCGGGCAGGCTTGACCAGGCGTTTGCTTCCATCGCCTCGTTCATCCTCAGGCTGAACCAATAACTCTTTCTTGGTCTTCAAACGCGGCCCTCGTTCCTTACTGGATCGAGGGCCGTGGTTTTTGACCGTTTGATAACCTAGTAGAGAATGAGCAACATCAACGTGACGTTGCCGGATGGCAGCCAGAAATCCGTTCCTGCCTCCAGCACGCCGATGGAGATCGCAAGGTCGATCAGTTCGCGCTTGGCCGATGAGGCCATTGTCGCGCGTGTGAACGGTGAATTCCATGACCTCATGGGACCCCTCACTGCCGACGTCTCCCTCGAAATCCTCACCACCCGTAATCCGGAAGCCCTCGAAGTTTACCGCCACTCCACGGCGCACCTTTGCGCTCTCGCGGTGCTGGAACTGTTTCCGGAAACCCAGTTGGGTATCGGCCCGCCGACCGAAACCGGATTCTTCTACGACTTCCAGCGCGAAACGCCTTTTTCCACCGACGATCTCGAAAAGATCGAAGGGCGCATGAAGCAGATCCGCGACCGCGATCTCAAGTTCGAGCGCGTGATGACGGGTAAGCAGGAAGGCCTGGAAAAGTACAAAGATAAGTGGATGAAGTGCGAACTCATCACAGAAAAGGCCGACAAGACTTTCTCGGAGTACACACTCGGGCCTGATTTCATCGACTTTTGCCGCGGTCCGCATGTGCCTTCCACCAAGCGTCTCAAGGCGTTCAAATTGCTGAGCGTTTCCGGATCGTATTGGAAGGGCAAAGAAGGCAATCCGAGCCTGCAGCGCATCTACGGCACCGCGTTCTTCAACCAGAAAGATCTCGAAGAGTTTCTCGCGCGCATCGAAGAAGCCAAGCGCCGTGACCATCGCAAGATCGGGCAAGAGCTCGATCTCTTCAGCATTCAAGAACTCGCCGGCCCCGGACTCATCTTCTTCCATCCCAAAGGCGGCATCATCCGTAAGACCATCGAAGACTGGATGCGCGATCAATATCTTCGCCGCGGCTATTCGCTGGTCTATACGCCGCACATTGCGCGATCCGATCTGTGGAAGACCTCAGGGCACTACAACTTCTACGCCGAGAACATGTTCACGCGCATGCCGCTGGACGATGCGGAATATCAGTTGAAGCCGATGAACTGCCCGTTCCACATTCTCATCTATGCGGACCGGCTTCGTAGCTATCGCGAGCTTCCGGTGCGCTTGGGTGAACTGGGTACGGTGTATCGTTACGAGCGCAGCGGCACGATGCACGGCTTGTTGCGCGTCCGCGGATTCACTCAGGATGACGCGCACATCTTCTGCACGCCCGAACAAACCGAAGACGAAGTGGTGAGCTGTCTACAGTTCGCTTTCGACACGCTGCAGTGCTTTGGCTTTACTGAATACGAAGCGGAAGTTTCGACCTGGGATGGCGGGGCCAGCGGAAAGTACGACGGCTCGCCAGACCAATGGGAACTCGCTGAGAATGCTTTGAAGCACGCCTGCGAACGGCTCAACATCAAGGCCAAGGTGATGTCGGACGAGGCGGCGTTCTATGGTCCGAAAATCGACATGAAGCTGGTGGACGCCATCGGTCGCAAATGGCAACTATCCACCGTGCAGTTCGACTTCACGCTGCCGCGCCGGTTCGGTCTTGAGTACGTCGCCGAGGATGGCAAGAAACATCAACCGATGATGGTGCACCGCGCGCTGTACGGTTCGATTGAGCGGTTCTTCGGAATCCTCGTTGAACACTATGCGGGCGCGTTCCCGGTGTGGCTGTCGCCGGTGCAGGCGATGGTATTGCCGATTACCGACAGGCAACTTGAGTATGCCAAGGTGGTGACGCAGCGGTTGAAGGATGCTGGTATACGAGTGGAACTGGATGACCGCAAGGAAAAAGTCCAGTTGAAAATCCGCGATGCGCAGATGCAGAAGGTTCCGTACATGCTGGTGGTTGGCGGCCGCGAAGCCGAAGCCGACTCTGTGGCCGTACGGCATCGCAAGCATGGCGATCAGGGCATCAAGAAGACCGATGAGTTCATCGCCGATCTGTTGAAGCTGATCGAGTCGAAATCCACCGCGGACTAGATGCCGTTCGTTCTAGTCCCGCTGCTCGTCGGCAGTTGGGTTTACTGTCTGTTGATCCTGGTGGCCGCACGCAAGTATATTGCGGTGCGGCCACCTTCGTTGTCTGCCGTAGAAGGCGTGTCGATTCTGAAGCCTTTGTCTGGTTTGGATGAAGGCCTCGAAGACAATCTGCGTAGCTTCTTCACGCAAGAGTATGCCTTGTTCGAGATCCTGTTCGCGGTGCGGCAGGAATCCGATGGTGCGGTTCCCGTCGTGCGCAAGTTGCAGGCCGAGTATCCGGGCGTGGCGTCGCGATTGCTCATTGTGGGCGAACCACCGTATCCGAACGCCAAGGTTTGGAGCCTCGAACAGATGATGGCCGTCGCTTCTCACGATCTATTGGTGATGGCGGATTCAGACATGCGTGTGGGCCCTGACCTCTTGCGTGTCACGGCAGCCGAGTTTGCTGCGGATCCGAAGTTGGGCGTCGCGACGTGCCCGTATCGCGCGATTGCCGGGGCTTCACTTTGGTCGCGGCTCGAAGCTGTTGGCATGAATACCGAGTTCTTTGGCGGAGTCCTTGTGGCTCGGATGTTAGAAGGCGTGAAGTTCGCGCTGGGTCCGACGATTGTGGCTCGCAAGCGCTGCCTGCAAGCGATCGGCGGTTGGGATCGCTTGAATCGCTATCTCGCCGAAGACTTCGTGATGGGAAACTTTGCGGCCGAGGCGGGCTGGAACGTCATTCTCTCGTCATATGTTGTGGAACATCGAATTGGCAGTGAGAGCTTCGCCAAGAACACAGCCCATCGCGTGCGTTGGGCTCGCAGCACGCGGCGATCGCGGCCAGCGGGATACATCGGGCAGGTCTTCACGAATCCTCTGCCCATCGCCTTGCTGGCTGTCGCAGTGGCTCCCCGGATGTGGCCTTTTCTCCTGCCGATGACACTGCTACTGCGAGGATTTGCGGCTCAGACGGTGGCCGGAGATGTCCTGCGGGCTCCTGTTGGCTGGCTGCTATTGGGCTTTCAGGACATCCTCAGTTTCGTGTTCTGGATCGCCGGGTTCTTTGGCAACACCATCGAGTGGCGCGGAGGCAGATACAAGCTCCACTCCGATGGAACGTTCACGCCTGATTGAGGCTGACCGGTCGGTCGGTTTGGTCTGCATTTGCCGACGACTACGAGTAAAGGCCTGCTCCCGTTCTCAGCCGCTCGACCGCATAGGCTGGGCTATCGCAGATAAAACAAACTGAGCCGCGGCAAATTGTTCGAGTCCAGGACTTTCTTTTCGAGAAACGTTCGCTCCAGCATCGAGAGCTGATGCGCGTCCATCTTGCTGCGATACGGCTTCAATTGCAAGTCGAGTTCGCGTCGTGCGGCAAAGAGATCTTCATCGCTCATCTTTGCACGCACGATCGCAATCATCTTTTCCTCTAGTGCCGTAAGCCTCTGCTCAAGCTCTTCGAGATTGAGATAGTGGACGTGGGAGTTGGTTTTGAATCCGGCGACGGCGTCCGCGATTTCATTGAGTCCTGCCCGAGTGAGGTCTTCGATGTTCTTGCCGAAGTAGGATTCGAGTTCCGCGAGCGTGAACGGCGCATCCGACTCGACAACCTTTGCGGGATCTGTCATGGCGGAAGGTCCACCCTTGGCGATGGCCTCCGCCTCTTTGCCGATGGCTTGTGCACAGTAGGCCAACGAGTTCACGGCCTGCGTCTTGGTCTTCTTGGATCGCCACTTTTCGAAAGCGACATCGATGCCGCGCAACACCGCGGCCAGCGGGATCCCACCGTTCTTCCAGCTTTCGATCAGCGCCCAATCGAGCGACGAAAGCAGGAACAAAGCAGTTCCGCGTGCGCGCTGAAAGTGTTCCTCAATTTCAGTGAAGTAGTTGAAGTACGTGCCATGCCACTGCTCGGGCGATTCTTTCTCGGGGTCCATGTGATTCAGGCCTAGGTTATTCAGGACGGACGCCGCCAGCGTAGATCGTGGTCTGGCGTCCGTCGTCTTTCTTAAGGATAAGGAAACCGGCGGAATCGAGTCCAGCGGTTGTGCCGCGATCGCCAGTGTCTTCAATGCGAACACGACGCCCGGCGACATAGCTCGATGCACGGGTGAACAAGTGGATGATGTCACGAGGTCCGCGGGCTTGCAGGATCTCGCAGTGGGTTTGGATCGAGGCGAGCAGCGACTCAAGAATCTGCACTTTGTCGAATTCACGCCGCGCCGCGATGCGAAGCGACGTCGCGATAGGTTGCAATTCATCGGGGAATTGCGAATGATTGACGTTGATTCCAATGCCTGCGATCACCGCGGATCCATGCAATTGCGTGAGGATGCCGCACACTTTGCGTCCACCGATGAGTACGTCGTTGGGCCAGCGCAGATCGCACGGTAGGCCGGTTTCTTTCTGGATCGCTTCTGCGGCGGCGAGTCCGAGGGCGAGCGTGAGCACCGGCAAATCGGCGCTCTGCAAAGCAAGGCGCAAGATCACGGAGGCATAGAGTCCTGTGCCTCTTTCCGAATGCCAGACATGCCCGTGACGGCCTTGTCCCGCCGTCTGTTCGTGCGCTGCAACGGCCGTCAGATGCTCTGCACCCTGCGCCGCGAGGCTCGCAGCTTCGTGCATGGTGGAGTCAAGGGACTCATGCCAATAGATCATCGAACGGGCTTGATCCGAAAGTTGATATCGGCGGCGGGCGCAGAATGGGTGAGAGCCCCGACAGAGATGAAATCCGCGCCGGTTTGCGCGTAATCGCGAACGGTTTCCAGCACAACCCCGCCAGAGATCTCGACCGAAGCGCGTCCATCGATGAATGCGATTTCCTCGGCGGCCTGAGCGGGCTTCATGTTGTCCAGCAAGAGGCGTGTGACGCCGAGGTCGAGCGCTTCTACGAGTTCCGCATGGTCGCGGACCTCGCATTCGATGACCATGTCGGTCTTCTGCGCCATCGTGACTGCCTTGTGGACGCCGCCAGCAAGATCGATGTGATTGTTCTTGATGAGAATCGCATCCCAAAGCCCGATGCGGTGATTCAGCGCGCCTCCGGCTTTGGTGGCGAGCTTCTCCATCATGCGCAAGCCTGGCGTGGTCTTGCGCGTGTCGAGGATACGGCACTTGGTTCCGGCGGTTTGCAACACATACTGGCGAGTGAGCGTCGCGATGCCGCTCAACTGTTGCATGAAGTTCAGCGCGACGCGCTCATGCTTCAGCAGGCTGCGCGCGGATCCTTTGACCATGGCTATGGGCTGGCCTTTTTCGAGGAGCGTGCCGTCTGGATGCAGGCGTTCCACCTCGCTGAAGATAAGGTTCAGCACATAGCCGCCTGCGAGCACCAGTTGTTGCTTGGCGAAGAAGGTTCCTTCGGCTTGCAGATCCGCTGGTACGGTGTTGTCAGAGGTTACGTCGCCTGTGCCAATATCCTCTTTGAGAGCGCGAGCGACGATGTTCGAAAAGTCCGTGAGCACGTCTTTTTATGGTAGCGTTTGCGGAGGTGAGCCAAAGCCACAGTGGAAACAGACTTGCACCGAATTCCAATCGGCGTCCGACAACCGCCCAATCGGACGAACGTTGCGCTGAGAAAGTGTTACGAGAAACAGGCGCAAGTAGGACGGCGCGTGCAGTCCGGCATTCCTCCAATGGATCAGCGAGCAATCGGTGGGTGCCTGCGGGTTCGGAGGTTGCGTCGTGATGAGACCGGGAATAACATCGGGACGGTTCCGATGATAGCCTTCGGTCGATAGAACCACGGCGGGACGTGCTTTGGTCAACTCCGCACCTGGAAAGGCGCACACCACGACGTCCCTAGGCTTCACCGATCGTTCCGCTCGCGATCCTCAAACTGTTCCAAGGCGGCCTTTGTCGCGTCGCTCACATCTTCTGCGGACCAGGAATCCGACCACTGGATGGTGCGTCCCTCGGCCAACTCCATGAGTTGGCGAGCCCAGCCGAGCACCTTGCCGGCCTCTTCGGCGGGGAGCGCCCGGACCACGCTGATCAGCGATTCTTCTTGCGTATTCAGCACCATGATTTGATTGTATCGCTTGGTCAACTCTGTCCGGCCAGGTTGCGGTGTGTGTGGGCGCCGCGATGTGCGCAGATCTCACCACGGATCCGAGTGTCGTCCTGTAAGGCCGCCCGCACTCGTTCGTGTCGCTTTGCATCACTCTCGCAACGCAAAATCTGCGCACTGGCAGCCTGGTTGCGGCAATCCGGGCAACTCGACAGCAAGATGGCAAATGTCCTTTCGCTATCGCGGAAACTGCGTCAAGTTGACTGGCGCAGGCGAGAGGAATCCAAGGAAGGGACTCATGTGCGATTCGAGGTTGGTCCCAGGGATTAATGCTTGCCTCGTCGCCGCATGCAATCAGGCTCACTCACCAGCCAGCTAACAATCAGGTGTGCACTATGGAACCGTCGTCCGCAAATACTCCGCCACGGAACCGTAGGCACGATCCTTGTACAATCGGCCGCCGTCTTCCACCGGTTCTGTCCAGTTGTGCGACCAACTGTCACCGCTCGTGCGCATCATCGCGTTCATGCGCTTCTCCAGACTCGCCTGCAGGGATGCATGCTCGCGCGATCCCGCCAGATTCTTCAGCTGAAATGGATCACGCTGGTTGTCGTGCAGGATCCACGGCTCGTTCTCATATCGCGCATAGGTATGCGTCGCCGTGCGGATCCCGCGCCATCCCGCCATCGTCCCATCGCCCGAAAATGGTCCAAAAATTTGCAACAGCGCAGCATCGCGCAGTTGCTTGCGTTTGCCGGTGATGACGCTCGTGTGATCGAGGCCCTGCATCGCGGTGGGAGCCTTGAGCCCGCACAATCCCAGAAAAGTCGGCGCGAAATCGACGTGCGAGAAGATCGCCTCGCTGGTGCGACCGCGGCCAATGAGCTTGGGATTCCACCAGATGCCGGGCACGGAAATCGATTCTTCCCAAGGCTTTCGCTTCAGTCTCGCGCCTTGCGATCCGAGCATGTCGCCGTGATCGGACGAGAAGAAGACGATCGTATTGTCCAGCAGCGAAAGCGCTTCGAGCGTCTTCATGAGCCGACCCATCTGATCGTCGATCGATTCCATCATCGCGTAGTATTCGGCAATGCCCGCGCGGGCGGGAACGCGTTCCCCCTCTCGATAGTTGTCGCGCAGCTTCAAACGCGAGGCGTCGTATTTCGAAGCATACTCGCCAGGAGCCTTATACGGATCGTGCGGTGGACCCATCTGCACCGTCAAAAAGAAAGGATTCTTTTCGCGAGCGGCTTCGCGCAGGAACTCAACGCCGAGATCCATCCAGCCTTCCACTTCGAACTTGCTCATCGCGATCGCTTCGCTACTGTCGCCGCGGAAGTAGAGGCTCTTGAAGTGGTTGTGATTGCACTGATTCGCCGCCCACCAGTTGAAGCCGCGGCGCCGTTCAGGCGGAACATAGCCGGGCATCCGCAGGCCCCCGTCGATGTGCCATTTGCCGATGAAGCCGGTCTTGTATCCGACCTGCCGCATCACTTCCGCATACGATGGTTCGCTCATCCGCAGACGCAGATCATTAGCCGTCATGCCATTCGCATGCGTGTATTTGCCTGTAAGGATGACGGATCGCGCGGGGCAACAAACAGGCGTGTTCGCGATCACGTTGCGCATGAGCAAGCCCTCTGCCGCGAGCTTGTCGAGATTGGGAGTCCGCGCGTTCACGTCGCCCAGGCAACTGAGCGCCTGACCGCGCCATTGATCGGGCATGATGAAGATCAGATTGGGACGCTGGCCCCTGGAAGCAGCGGCGACGGAAGTAGCGCTAGCGAGAAAGTGGCGGCGAGTCATGCTCGCTACAGCCTACAACAAGATCGAGTAGAATATCGTGATGAAGATGCGTTGCCTATTGTTCGCTGCCGTGGTGTTTTTGGCGGCCTGCTCGAAGGATGGAGTGCTGCGTCCGGGTGCGGAGGCCACCAAGCGTTTGCAGGAGGCGCTCATCGCGGCCAAGCCCGGTGCCGTGATCGAACTCGGAGAAGGGAAGTTCGACATCGACCGACCGTTGTCTTTGTCTGTAGCGAAAGTGCGCTTGAAGGGCGCGGGCATCGACAAGACCGTGTTGAGCTTCGCGGGGCAAAAGTCGGGATCCGCGGGGCTGCTTGTGACCGCCGGTGACTTCATCATCGAAGACCTGACGATTCAGGATACGAAGGGCGATGCGCTCAAGATTAACGGCGCGGAAAACGTCACCATTCGTAGAATCAAGACCGAGTGGACCGGAGGTCCGAAAGAGACCAACGGCGCTTACGGCATCTATCCCGTGCAGTGTACGAACGTTCTGATTGAGGATTCCGTGGCGATCGGCGCATCCGACGCCGGCATCTACGTGGGCCAGAGCAAGAACATCATCGTGAGGCGCAATCGTGCGGAGTTCAATGTCGCGGGCATTGAGATCGAGAACTCGACGGCCGCCGATGTCTATGAGAACGTCGCGACCAAGAACACGGGCGGCTTACTGGTGTTCAATTTGCCGGCTCTGCCCGTGCAGGGAGGCTCGTTCACGAGGCTCTACAACAACCAGATCTTCGAGAACAACACACCGAACTTCGCGCCGAAGGGGAACATCGTGGCAAATGTTCCGACAGGCACTGGCATCATGGTGCTGGCCACACACGACATCGAGATCTTCAAGAACAAGATCCACAACAACCAAAGTGCCAATATCTCGATCTTGAGCTACCTCACGACGGGCAATCCAATCAAGGACGCCAAGTTCGATCCGTTTGTGGAAAAAATCTACATCCACGACAACGATATCGCGGGCGGCGGCAATCTGCCGGCGGGCCGCGTGGCAAAGCTGGGTGACGTATTGGGGAATCCGGTGCCGAGCATCATTTACGATGGTGTCGTCAAGCCGAAGCTTGAGAGCGCGCGGATCTGCATCCAGAACAACGGAGACGCAACGTTTGTGAACTACGACGCTGGTGGCGGGTTTAAAAAGGCATCGAAAGACCTGAAGGCGCACGGATGCTCGCTTCCGTCGCTGGCGGCTGTTAGTATTCCGGCATCCTAGTCGTTAAAACAAAAGCCGGGCTGGTTGTTACACTATAGGGGTCCTTCCAAAGAGACCCGGCTGCCGTTTTCGATGCTACTCACCAGCGCGGAATACTTCGCATTTTTGACCATTTTGTTCTTTGGCTACTGGCCGTTGCTCCGGTGGCGCAATGCAGCCATGGGCGTGGTGCTTGTCGCCAACCTGCTGTTCGTGGCTCGTTGGGGCTGGATCTACCTTGGCCTGATACCGCTGGCGGCTTGCTGCGACTTCTACATCGGTCAGGGCATCGACCGGGTGAAGAGTCAACAGGTACGCCGGATGCTGTTGTTTTTTAGTGTTCTGCTCAATTTGGGCCTGATCGTCACCACCAAATTGCCCGGATCCGCTACGGCGATCGCTCTGCCGTTGTCGCTGTCGTTCTACGCTTTTCAATCGTTGACATACACGATCGATCTCTACCGCAAAGACTCGAAGCCAGCTCCGAACCTTTACGTCTACCTCACTTCGGTGCTGTTCTTCCCAACCATTCTTGCAGGACCGATCACGCGCATGAGTTCGCTGGTGCCGCAGTGGGCCAAGCTGAAGAACCCGTTGGCGTCCGCTGAGGGCGGAAAGGCTCTGTATCTGATCGCGATGGGTGGTTGCAAGAAGTTTCTCATTGCCGATTATCTCGGCGAGAATCTTGTGAATCGAGTGTTCGATACGCCAACCCTATATTCGGGCTTTGAAGTTTTGCTCGGTGCCTATGGATACGCCTTTCAGCTTTACTACGATTTCTCGGGGTACAGCGACATTGCGATCGGTAGCGCTCTGCTGTTGGGCCTGAAGCTGCCGCCCAATTTCAATCGTCCCTACGAAGCGCTCAATGTCGCGGAGTTCTGGCGTCGATGGCACATCTCGCTTTCCAATTGGCTGCGCGATTACTTGTATTTCTCACTGCCGGGGCTGCGCTCGAAGTACAAGATCGTCACCTACTGGAATTTGGCGTTGACGATGGTGCTGGGCGGCCTGTGGCATGGCTTCGCAGTCAACTTCCTGATCTGGGGCTCGCTGCATGGTCTGGCTCTCGCGCTCCAGCGCTGGTGGCAGGTATCGCGCGGCGATCGGAAGCCGTCGGGCAAGTGGCTGCCCCGGTTCACACGAGGATTCGCGACATTTCACTTTGTGGTGTTGGCCTGGATCTTTTTCCGCGCGGAGACACTCGATGGTGCGGTGGATATGCTGCTGCAAGTGGCCTCTGGCACCTTCGGGATGGGCAACGTGACGCCCGGCTTCGCCATCGTGCTGGGCGCGGCGGTCTTCTTCCATTATTTGCCGAAGGATTGGTACGCGAAGACGCAGAAGATGTTCATCGAGGCTCCTGCCTTCGCGCAAGCGGCGACGGTAGCGATTGCGATGGGATGTATTCAATATGTGTCGAGCACAGGCTCTGCACCGTTTGTGTATCAGAAGTTCTAAAATATGCTGCCAAAGAAGACATCCATCGCCTTGGTCACAGTCGCGCTCGCGGCCTTTGTGGCTCCTCTGGCGCCAGCTCTGTCCTGGATGCGTCCGCCGGGATTCGACACACTGGCGCGTATCGTGGCGATTCCCGCATTGAATTCCACCGTGACGCCCGCGGTTCCACTCCTGGCGATGCATGTGGACGTGAAACCACCAGTGCAGATGGAAGATCCGGTCACGCCGAAAGTGTTGGTCAAGAAGAATCCAGATGGGAACGAAGGTCCGGATACGCCGATTGTGGTTTCCGGTGCGGACCCTGTTGCCGTCACCTCGCCAACCGAGATCTACGATCCGCAAGGAATCATGAGAAGCTTCTATGAGGCCCTGCAAAGGTCGGAATCGAAAACGGGTTCCGCGAGGGTGTTGCACTATGGAGACTCGCCCGTGACCGCCGATTCAATCACAGCCGACGCGCGCTCGCTGTTTCAGCGGCAGTTCGGTGACGCCGGCCACGGATTCATTTTGGCGGGCAAGCCGTGGAACTGGTATCAACATCGTGGCACAGATGTGAAGAGCAGCGGCTGGAAGATTGAAGCGCTGAGCCAGGCACCACGCGCCAAAGATAACTTGCATGGCTTGGGTGGCGTGAACTTCGAAGGCGCAGCCGGGGCAACTTCGCGCATCCGGCTGGCCGATGCAACTCATTCGCAGGTTGAGGTGTTGTATCTGAAGCAGCCCAACGGCGGCGAGTTCCGGGTGGAAGCGAAGGGCACGCCCATTCTTACGGTGCAAACCGAGGCTGCGGAAAAGGGCAGCGGATTTGCCGTCGCCGAGTTGCCTGCCGGAACCACCGAGATCAAGCTGACCGTCGTTCGAGGGCCTGTCCGTATCTTCGGATATGAATTCGAAAAACAGCACACAGGCGTCATCTATTCAAGCCTGGGACTCAACGGTGCTTCAACGCAGTCGCTGTTGCGATTTCTCGATGCGGGCCACTGGGCGGAACAGATCCAACACCAAAAGCCAGATTTGCTCGTCTTAAACTACGGAACCAATGAGAGTGTTTTCCCAAAGTATGTGGACACTTTGTACGCCGGAGAGCTAAAGCAGGTGCTCACCAGAATGAAAACCGCCGCGCCCCAGGCGTCGATTCTGGTGATGGCACCGATGGATCGTGGCGAGAAGGCCGCCACCGGTGGGATCGTCACGCCACCGGTCATGGCGAGGATCGTCGCCGTGCAGCGACAAGTCGCGACCGAGACCGGCTGCGCATTCTTCAATACCTATGAGGCAATGGGCGGCGCGGGAACCATGGCGAAGTGGTATGCCGCTAAGCCGCGCTTGGTGAATGCAGACTACATTCATCCTTTGCCCGGCGGCGCTGCGATCGTTGGTGGCTTGTTTAACGATGCGCTCGTGCAAGGATATCGACATTGGAAGGTGGGCGGTCGATGAGGCTTTTGCTGGCGATCCTGGCCTGTCTACTCGCGGGCTTGGCGGCGGCCCCGCCCGCTGCCAAAAAGCCAGCAGCGAAGAACCCGGCAACGAAGTCTACGGCGAAGAGAAGCACGGTTGCCAAGGCGAGACCCAAGGGCATTGCCAAGGCGCCTGCCGTGGTTCGCAAGCCAGTCTACGTCACCTACACGTATCAACATCTCGATCGCGATAGTTCGTTCAAATGGGTGACCGACAGCATGGAACCGCAGCAGGAGACGTTCGACAACGTCCGCGGACTCGTTCCGTTCTTCGAACAGCTCTATCAATCGTCAAAAACAAAGAGTCCCATTCATGTTTTGCATTATGGAGACTCCCATACCGCCTCCGACGACTGGCCGAACGCGATGCGCCACTTCTTTCAGGACAAGTTTGGGAATGGCGGCCCCGGGTTTGCGTTTGCAGGACGCCCGTTTCGCGGCTACCGCCGTTTCGACATGACGTCGAACAGCACTGACACCTGGATCACCGAAGGCACGCTGGCACGACGCGGAGATCCGATGCAAGGGCTGGGAGGCATGAGTATCACGTCGGTGAAGCCTGGCGAAACGGTGACGTTTTCGGCATCGGGCGATGAGTCTGAACTGCTGTTTCTGCAGCATCCCGAAGGCGGTGCGATGGAGGTCTGGGTGGACGATAACCTGCTGGGCACGGTCTCCACGGTTGGCGAACTTCGTCCCGCGACGCTGCCGCTGGCGGAAACGCCGGGCAATCATCGGTACCTGCTCAAGACGCTCACTCCTGAACCTGTTCGCCTCTTTGGCACTGTGGTGCAAAACAAATCCGGCATCACTTGGGAAACGCTGGGCATCAACGGAGCTTACGCGCCAATGATCGCCGATTGGGATGAAGGCATCCTCGCCGCCCATCTGGCCAAGCGCAAGCCATCGCTTATTGTGCTCGCCTACGGCACGAACGAAGCCAACGGTCCCCGTTGGGATGGCAATGAATACTATCAGGGTTTGAAGAAAGTGGTCACACGTTTTCGCAACGCCGCACCTACCGCGAGTATTCTGATAGTGGGTCCGCCGGATTGTAACATTCGCTTTCAACAGAACCTCGATGCTGTCATCAATATCCAATTGCGGGTCGCTGCGGAAACCGGTGCGACGTACTGGCATTGGCGGGACCGTATGGGCGGACCCGGATCGATGCGATACTGGGTGGCAGCAGGATTGGCGCAGGGAGACTACGTGCACCTGACATCGCCCGGTTACGAATTGCTTGGAAAGACCCTTGCTCAGGAATTGTATTTGCAGTACCAGCGATTTGTAAGCGCCCGCTCGGAAGTGGATCAGTAATGAACGAGAAAATCATCAAGATCATCCAGGATGTTTCCCAAAAGTCCGATGTGCCAGCCGAAGATGAGTCGTTGTTCGACTCCGGGCTGCTCGACTCTTTCGCGCTCACGGACATGGTGGCAGCTTTAGAGCAAACCTTCGACATCAAGGTTCCCGATTCCGATTTGAATCCCCGCAAGTTCGACACCGTTGAGAAGATAGCGGCCTACGTCGAAAGCCGGAAATAGGAAATGGCCTTTATTCGTGGTCTCGGCGCATACGTTCCCTCTCGTATCGTTACCAATGAGGAGTTGGCGGTTCGCGTGGGCAAAGCGGCCTCCTGGATCAAGGATGTTTCAGGGATCGAAGAACGCCGCTGGGCCGCCCCGGATGTCGCGGTGGCGCACCTCGGCTTGCATGCCGCGAAAGATTGCCTTCTGCGATCGAATGCGGATGCCAGCGAGATCGGTATGGTCATCATGTCCTCCGGTTCGAACGAACGGCGGTTTCCAGGCGCTGCGGCCGAAGTTGCCAAAGGCCTGGGATTGACCGATGTTCCTGCGATCGATCTGCCGGTAGCCAGTGCGGGTACGCTGTTTGGCTTGGCGTTGGCGCGCGATCTTGTGGAACGCTACCGCAACATCCTCGTGATCGGGGCGGAGAAGATGTCTTCGGTGATCGATCGGGAACCAATGGACGCGAACACGGGTATCCTGTTTGGCGATGGAGCGGGGGCGTGTCTTGTGAGCGCCGACTTGGGACGTTTAAAGATCGTGGATTCGCTGATGCGGTCCGACGGATCCTACACCGAGGCCCTGCATCTGGGCTTGACCGGGACGCTGGTAATGAATGGCATGACCGTAATCATGCAAGCTTCGCGCAAGGTTCCTTCGGTGATTTCAGACCTGTTGAAGCGCAACAACCGTAGACCGGAATCGATCGATTGGTTCGTGATGCATCAGGCGAATCAGAACCTGATCGCACGAATCGCGAAAGCAGTGGGTGTCGATACAGAGAAGTTCTACTCGAACATCGCGCGCTATGGCAACACGTCGTCGGCCTCAATGCTGATCGCCGCTTCGGAATGTTGGGAAGAAGCGATGTCGATCTGTTTCGCCGCTTTCGGCGCGGGGTTCCACTGGGGAGCGCTGCTGGCCGAGGTCGAGAAGTAAGTTACAGGTCCAATTTCATGGCGGTAGATTCCGCCGGACATGCCCCGTCCCGCTCGTGCGATTGCGCGATGCTGGCCGGGGCATTGTTGCGTTCGATGGTCACGAATCCGAACCGTGGCCAATACTTCGAAGCCGTGGTCGTGAGCAGATAGAGCGCACTGAGACCCTGCCCGCGGGCCCACTGGATACGATTTTCAACGAGCGCCGCGCCCAGGCGAAGCGAGCGATATTGTGGAACGAGGCAGACGGAGCGTAGCAGTCCCTCGGATCCATAGACTTCGATCCCGGCCACGCCGATGACCTTGTCACCGGCGAGAGCAAGAATGTATTGCGGGCCAAACTGATCGTCCGGCGTGATCGGTACGAGCCTCGCCTCAGCAAGGAGCTGGGAGACTGCTGGAAGGTCTGCAATGGCGTCGGCGGGGCGGATGCTGATGGAATCTGCCATGCCTAATTATTACGCATTGCGACGAAACACGAAACCAACCATCTCTTTGCCATCCTGCACCGGACGCGGTGCGCAGACAGACTGTTTGAATCCGTACGTGGCCAGCGCTTCTGTCAGCTCCGATTCCGGGATCAAGTGCGGCTGTGCCTTTTCACCGACGACAGCCATGGTTCCGGGCAGGATTCGCCCGGGGGTGACCGCGGTCTGCATCGATTCGGGATTGCGTTGGATGATGATCCACAGAACCTCGCTCACAAGCTTGTTCAGTGACAACAGGGCCCCGCGCCAATCGAGATGCTCGAGCACCAGCACGACCAACGCTCCGGCATAGGGCCCTTCGAGTTTGGGTTGCAGAAGATCGTCCTGCACGACGGTGCAGCGGCGCAATCCCGCGAACTCGATGCGCGGTTTCAAGGCGTCAAGAAACGGCTGGCTGATGTCGGTGAAAGTGACATCGTAGGCCGACAGGAACTCGGAGTCGACGAAGTCGAACATTTGTCCCGATCCGGCTCCGGCCACGAGAATCGACTTTCCTTCCGGCGGATTCCGATCGATCAGTTCGCGCGCGAGGTCGGCGTTGGTGGGCCCTTGCCCGATGCTGCGCATATAGGTGTCGTAGTCGTCTGGATCGATGACGGTGGTCCATGCTTGACGGAGTTCTTCGAGGCGTTCGGCGTTCATCCTCTCACCAATCCTTCCGGTGACCGCAAAACCGCTTTTGTGGCTGCGGCGCGGCCCATTTCGATGCAATCGGGCAGGCCGATGCCTTGGTATCCATTTCCTGCAAGGTGCAGACCTGGAATCTGGTCGCAGAGCGACATCATTGTTTTCACTCTTTTCTGGTGGCCCACTGTGTATTGAGCCATGGATTTGCGCCAACGTTGGACACGATAAAACGCCGTGGGCGCAGTGATGCCAAGCAGTTCGCGCAGTTCGTCGCGGACGATTGCAAGAATGCTTTCGTCGGATTCTTCGAGTACACCTTCGTCGGCGGTGCCGCCGAGGAAGCAGCGAATGACCTCGTACCCTTCCGCCACACGGTGCGAAAACTTGTTGGAAACGAAGGTACAGGCGCGCATACGCTTGCGTTCCACGCCAGGGATGAGGATGCCAAAGCCCTTGAGTTCGCGTCCCAGTTCCGCCTTGCGATATCCCAACGTGACCGTTGCCGATGAACTGTAGCCGGTGGATTGCAAAAGCTCACCCAGGCGGCCTTCGAGCAAGCGTCCGGCTTCGTAAGACGGCCCCGTGAGAATGACGTCGGTTGCCTGGATCCAATCTCCGTTGCGGCGAAGACGAAAACCTTCGGCGTTGCCTTCGAGGGTTTCGACGGCCGATCCGAACAGCACGGTTTGCTTTGGTTGTAAGGCTTCCACCAGCGACGTTAGCCCACCCTTCATCGTGCGGAAGAGCGATGCTGGCCCCGTTGCCGGTGTCGGCGGGGCAGGTACAGCCAAAGCAGCTTTCGAGAGGCTCCCGTACTTGCGTTCCATTTCGACGAAGCGAGGCAGCGTGCTCAGGGCGCTCAGTTGTTTGGGATCGCCTCCGAATACGCCGGCGAGCAATGGTTCGGCGAGGTAATCAACGGCTTCCTGTCCGAAGTGATCGCCAATAAAGTCGGCTACGCTGCGGTCTGGCGGTTGCTCGACCGACGGCTTGCGGAAGTACTCAAGCCCCATGCGGATCTTGGTGCCCCAGCTCAATAAAGGGCTCTTCGCCATGGGCCATGCTTTGGTCGGGATCATCATCATGAGGCCGTCGGGCATGGGGATCAACTTGCCGTTTTTTCGAATAAAGGTACTGCGAAGATGGTCGTTGGATCCGATCACTTGATCGGCGAGGCCGAGTTCGCGGATAAGTTGCAGCGCGGCGGGCTTTTGGGAAATGAAACTATCGGGTCCGGCTTCGAGAGTGTTGCCTTCGACTCGGTGAGTCAAAATCACACCCCCCAGCCGGGCGTCGCGCTCAATCAGCGTATAGCCGATGCCAGCCTTGTCGAGTTCGAAGGCGGCGGACAATCCGGAGATGCCGCCGCCGACTATGACAACGTGTTTCTTCACTGCTTAAGGACGGAAGTTGCGAACCATATCGACGACAGCCTTTACGTGGTCGACCGGAGTCTCAGGTAGAATGCCGTGTCCAACGTTGAAGATATGCCCGGGACGGGTGCCCGTGCGCTTCAACAACTCATGCACACGCACCTTCAACTCGGGCAGGGGAGCGAGCAACACCGCGGGATCCAGATTGCCCTGAATCGCCGACCGGTAGCTGATGTCCATCCAAGCCTGGTCGATATTGATGCGCCAGTCGACTCCGAGAACGTCGCCGCCCGCGGCATGAAGTTCGCGGAAGAAGCCAGCGGTGCCGGTTCCGAAGTGGATGACCGGGACGCCCGAGGTCCGGATGCGTTCAATAAGGGCACGCGAATACTGCTGCACGTAACGGACGTAGTCATCCGATCCGAGAGCGCCGACCCAGCTATCGAAGACCTGGATGACACGTGCGCCCGAGGCCACCTGCATCAGCGCGAAGTTGCCGAGAACATCCACCAGCTTGCCCATGAGGCGGCGCCAGAGGTTCTCATCCCGATACATCATGGTTTTGGTACGCAGGAAGTTGCGCGAGGGCCCGCCTTCGATCATGTAGCTGGCGAGCGTGAACGGCGCGCCAACGAAGCCGATGATGGGGCAGCGACCTGCCAATTCGCGGCTCACCAGTTGGATGGCGTCGCCCACATAGCCGAGTTCGTCGGTATTCGAAGTCGAGAGGCTGTCGATATCGTTCGAGGTGCGAATCGGGTTGTCGATGCACGGACCTTCGCCGGCCACGAACTTGAGCTTAAGGCCCATGGGTTCGACGGGTAGTAGAAGGTCGGCGAAGATGATCGCGGCGTCGACATCGAGAATTTCGATTGGCTGCATGGTGACCTGAGCGGCGAGGTCGGGTCGCTTGCAGATTTCCAGGATGTCGTGATGCGCGCGGATTTCCCGGTACTCTTTCATGTAACGGCCAGCCTGGCGCATGAACCAGACCGGGCGCACGTCGGTAGGACGACGCCGACAGGCGTCCAGAAAGCGGCTATTCATCGGAGCCACGCGCATGATTCTCTCTCTCCTTGTGGCCCGAAAGGACCACGAACGGCCGGCTTTTCTTCGCACACATACGCGCGAAAACCTTGGGGCATGTGGGTTTCGGCCCAAGCCCGGCCTTGAATGTAAATCGGTTTCGTCCAAGCTTCGGAATCGATACAGCGCGGGGCGATCACAGAAACTGTCAGGATTCCCTGTGCGGGGAAGCCGGTTCGCGGATCCATGATATGGCTGTACATCTTTCCGGAAGCATAAAAAAACTTCTCATAGTTGCCCGAGGTGGACATTGACTGATCGCGCAGCACAACTTCCTGCGCAACTTTGTTGGCGTTCCTGGGATCTCGAATGTGGACCCGCCAACCCTGTTCGTTAGGGGGCGTCCCGATGGCGAGGATGCTCGATCGCGCGGCCGAAACCAACGCCGACCGGATACCAGACTCGCGCAAGATCGCGGCAGCTCGATCCACTGCGTAGCCCTTGCCAATGCCGCCTGGGTCGATGTTCATGCCCTCGCGCGCAAATCGAACGGTGTTGGCATGGGCGTCGATCTCGATCTTGTCCGATCCGATGCGGGCCAGAGCCACGCGGACCTCAGCCCGATGGGGCAGCCGCCCGGAACCCTTGTAGAATCCCCAAATCTTCATCAGCGGGCCGACCGTGATGTCGAACGTTCCGCCGCTGGCTTGGGAATAGCCCTTGCAGATTTGCAGCAGTTCGATGGTCTCACGCGAGACCTGCACCGGACCTTTCGATCCGTCACGGTTGATCAGGCTCCATTCGCTGTCCTCAATGTAGTTGGACATCAACTGTTCAAGACGCTGCACTTCTTCTCCGGCGGCTTCGGTGGCGCTTCGCAAAACATTGGCGTCGGGTCCGTAAGCAACGATCGAAAAGGCTCCGCCCATCGCGTTGATCGTGGTCTCGATGCGCAATGGCTTCGCGGGCTCGGAAGGCGTCGCCATCGGCGCGATCGTACAGGCGAGCAGTAGCAGGCGAAACCTCATTGCGGCGTGGGCTTTCCCTGCTGGGGTTGCTCTGCTTGGACAACATCGCGCGGACGTCCACGTTTAATTCGCTTTCTGAGCTTTTCCAGCCGTCCGGCAAGCTCCGCGTTGACGTCGGACTCGAAGTGGATTTCCGGGACACGATACATGTTGAGGCGCTTGGTGAGTTCGCGCTTGAGAAATCCGCGCGCACTTTCGAGTGCGGCGACCGCCTCGGATTTGACTTTGTCGGAACCGGGGACAGAGATGCGGACCTGGGCTTTCTTGCCGTCCGTGGCCAGAACGACTTCGGTAATGGTCACGCTGGCGACGCGGGGATCCGACATCTCATAACCGATGAGTTCCTCCAACTCCTCACGGAGCGCCAAAGAGATCCGCGCTGCACGATGCCCTTCCATGATTCCGTCCCCCGGGTCCTCCGCCTTAACTCAGCCATTCCACACCGGAACCTGTGAGCGCGCCGCCCAACAGATTCTCGGCTTCACTTTCCACGGCTTGCAAGAGCTGTTCCGCGTACTCGCGATCCTTGGCAACGGTGACAACCGCAACCACCGATTTTGTCCAGGTGCCGTGTCCGTCGATTTCGGCTACCGACACATTGAACTTCGTCCGCAGCCTGTCCTTGAGACTGCGAACCACGTTCCGCTTGTCCTTCAGTGACTGCGAATCCTCGACATGAATCTCGAGCGTCAAGGCACCGACCGAAGGACTCGCCACAACTTTAGACGAAGGCCTCCGCAGCCACCTTCTCGGTGACAAAGGCTTCAATAATATCGCCGGGGCGTATGTCGTGGAAGTTCACCAGGGAGATGCCGCATTCGAAGCCGGTTTTGACTTCCGAAGCATCGTTCTTAAAGCGCTTCAACGCATCGACCTTGCCGGTATGCACCACAACATTCTCACGCAGCAGGCGAACCTGACTGTCGCGCTTGATGAATCCATCCGTAATGTAGCAGCCAGCGACCGTTCCCACCTTGGTGATGCGGAACGTGTCCCTAACATCGGCGCGGCCCTGATAAACCTCTTTGAACACAGGTTCCAGCATGCCCGTCATCGCCTTCTTGATCTCGTCGGTCAAGTTGTAGATGATCGTGTGCATCCGGATGTCGACCTTTTCCTGATCGGCCAACGCCTGTGCACCGCGTTCCGGCCGGACATTGAATCCGATCACGATGGCGCTCGATGTTGTCGCAAGCAGGACGTCCGACTCGGTGATCGCACCCACCGCGGCACGGAGCACACGGAGGCGAACCTTGTCGTTCGAAAGCTTCTGCAGGGTGTCGGATAGAACTTCTGCCGTACCACCCACGTCCGCCTTGATGATGACGTTGAGTTGACTGATTTCGCCGTCTCTGAAATGCTGCGAAAGGCTTTCGAGCGTCACGCGATTGGTTTGCGCCATCGCATGTTCACGAGCCTTTGCTTCGCGGAACATAACGATCTGCTTAGCCTTGGACGTATCCGTGACCACCTGCAGAGAATCGCCCACTTCGGGAAGGCTTTCAAGACCGATGACCTCAACGGGCTGCGACGGATCGGCCGTTCGGATCGGTGCGCCCAAGTCGTCAAACATGGCGCGGATCTTGCCGAAAACGGCTCCGCAGATGAAGAAGTCGCCCACGTTGAGTGTGCCGTTGCGAACGAGGACTGTCGCCACCGGACCGCGACCGCGATCAAGGTGTGCTTCGAGCACCGATCCAAGGCCGGGACGCGCGGGGTTGGCGCGCAGGTTCTGTATTTCAGCAACCAACAGAATCATTTCGAGCAAGAGGTCGAGATTCTGCTTGGTCTTGGCCGAAACCGGAACCATAACCACGTCGCCGCCCCAATCTTCGGGCTGCAATCCGCGGTCAGCAAGTTGTTGTTTGATACGGTCAATGTTGCCGCCGGGCTTGTCCACCTTGTTGATGGCCACAATGATCGGAACTTTGGCAGCCCTGGCATGATCGATCGCTTCGAGAGTCTGAGGCATCACACCGTCGTCGGCTGCGACCACCAGAATGACGATGTCCGTCACTTTGGCTCCGCGAGCACGCATACGGGTGAAGGCTTGGTGGCCCGGCGTGTCGATAAAGGCAATCTTGTTGCCTTTGTGTTCAATGCGGTAAGCGCCGATGTGCTGCGTAATGCCGCCAGCTTCACGGGCGGCGACGCTGGTGTGACGGATCGCATCGAGCAGCGAAGTCTTACCGTGATCGACGTGGCCCATGATGGTAACCACTGGCGGACGCTTCTCGCGATCGGTATCGACTTCGGCCATTTCGAGCTCGAATGTCGATTCTTCTTCGTAGCTGATCTGGCTGGCCAGAGATCCGAAGTCCCGAGCGATATCCTCAGCGAGTTTCACGTCCAGGGTTTGGTTGATGTTCGCGAAAATCTTCTTCTGCAGAAGCTTCTTGATGACATCGACGCCCTTCACGCCCATCTTTTCGGCAAGTTCCTTGACGGTGATGCCCTCGGAGATCGTGATGTCCTTGTTGGTGGCCTGCACCGACATCTGGTCCTGGCGGCGAGGACCGGGCTTGAACATCCGCTCTTCGGGCTCGGCGGGACGATGATGACCCTTGCTTTGGGGCTTCTGTTGGTGACGCCGTTGCTGCTCCGCCGTCGGGACCGGAGTTGCTGCTTCGGGACGCAAAGCTGTGGGGTGCGGACCGCGCGGACGTGGACGCATGCCACCGGGTCCGCCAGGTCCGCCCGGGCCACCTGCACCGGGATATCCGGGACCGCCCGGACGAACGGAGGGCTGGCCGGGACGCAAGGGTCCTCGGAATGCACTGGGCTGTCCTGGACCTTGCGGGCGGGGGGCTGGAGGCAAACCGGGCCGGGGAGCGCCGGGCATTGGTTGAGCGGGATTCTGACGCTGTTGCTGCTGGCGCAGACGCTCAAGAATTTCGGGGCGTGGCGGCACCACAGGGCGCGCTACTGGCTGACCGGCGAGCGGAGGCCGCTGTGGCTGACCGTGTTGTGGTTGCTGCGGACCAGCCGGACGCGGCTGTTGAGGCTGGCCGGACATGGGCGGACGCGGCACCATTGGGCGCTGCGTAACTACCGGCGGACGGGGTGCGCCCGGAAGAACTGACGGACGGCCAAGATCGGCGGGCATCGGCTGGCGCGGACCGGACAGAATTTGTCCGGGCTGTGCGGTTGTCGGCACCGGGCGGGCCGGGATCACGGTGTGCTGGGGCCGAGCTACAGGATTTCCGGGAGGCGGCGAAGTATGACGGGCGGCAGGCGACCCGGGAACGGCCGCTGGAGTATCGGCCGGTGGTCGAGAGGTCACCTGGGGATAGGTACGCACCACGGGGGGAGTTGGCGCGGTTGGTGAAACAGGCGTCTGCGTTTGCAGCGGGGGCAAGATTGACGCTCCGCCCATGGGTGGGCGCAGGGGAGGCCTGACAAAGGCGGGAATCACCGGAGCCGCAGTGACAGCTTCGGTTGCTGTGGGGCTAGACTCAGATTTGGCGACAAGCGGCTTTATGTCACTTCCGGGACTGAAAGTCGGTCGGCCTTGTAGGGGAGGAGCAATGCGAGGCGGCTTCGGTGCGTTCGTGACAGGCGCGTCACCTGGATTCGAATCGCCGCCGGAGCGGGATTCCGAACCATGGGGTTCCGGCGCACCGTACACAGGTACGGTGGTCACGGGCTCAAACCCGAAGTGCTTCCGGATCGTGTTGGCGAGATCGTCTTCGAGCGAACTGGAATGGGTCTTCTTGTCTGTCACGCCCAAGTCGGGCAATGCGTCAATCAGTTTCCCTGGTTTGATTTCCAGTTCTCGAGCCAACTCGTTGATTCGGATCTTCATAAAACAGCGGCCGCGCCGCTTGGTTTACCTCTCTTGACGCATCCCTCAAAAGACGAGGGATTACTTCATTTCACTTATCGTATCAGATTCCTCGACGGGAACAGTAGTGTTTTCAGTAAATTCCCCTTCGCCAGCGGAGGGCTCCGGCTGCGGCGTCGGGTCTTCGGCGGATTCCAGAGGGGTTTCCTCTAAGACTTCCGTGCCGGATTCGGGTGCGACTTCATCGGGCGCGGGTCCCAAGTCGCCGGGTTCGTCGCCAACCTGTTGCTCTTCCTCAGGATGTTCTATGTATGGCGCGTAGTACGCGTTGAGCGCGATGATCACATCGTCCGCCATTTCCAGCCCGATTCCTGGAATCGCCTCGATCTCCTCGCGTGTCATATTGGCCAGCGGTTCCACGGTGGTATGACCGTCCGCAACGAGCTTTTCGGCGAGCCGCTCCGACAACCCATGATCGAGGAGTACCGAAACCGGAGTTCCGGGCTGGTCGAGGGCGGCTATCTGCGTTTCCACTTCCTGACGCTTCTCTTCTTCGCTCTTGATGTCGACTTTCCATCCGAGCAATTTGGCCGCGAGGCGGACGTTTTGCCCTTTCTTGCCGATCGCCAGTGAAAGCTGGGTGTCGTCCACAATCACTTCCATGTGTTTTTCGCCAGGGCTGAGCACGGTGACTCTGGATATCTTGGCTGGGCTCAACGCATGGGTTGCAAATACGATGGGATCTTCGGAAAACTCGATGATGTCGATCTTTTCGCCCCTCAGTTCGCGGATGATCGACTGCACGCGCATGCCCTTCATTCCGACACAGGCACCTACGGAATCGACATCGCGATCCCGGCTTGCCACGGCGATCTTGGTACGTTCGCCGGATTCACGGGCGCATCCTTTGATCACCACCGTGTTGTCGTAGATTTCCGGAACCTCCTGTTCGAACAGGCGCATTACCAGTTCGGGGGCACCGCGGGACACGATGACTCCGGCGTTCTTGCCAGTTTTTTCCACTGACTTAATAACGCAGCGGATGCGATCGCTCACCGAGTAGGATTCGAGACGCGACTGCTCCTTCTTTGGCAGGCGGGCCTCGGTTTTGCCGAGATCAACAACGATGTCTTGGCCCTCCATGCGTTTAATGGTGCAGTTCACGAGTTCGCCGACGCGTCCGAAGTACTCGGAATGGATCGTTTCGCGTTCCGCCTCGCGAACCTTCTGCAGAATCACCTGTTTTGCGGTCTGGGCGGAAATGCGTCCAAGGATTTCGGTGGGCTTGGCGATGCGGACTTCGTCGCCGATTTCAGCGGCGGGGGCATGCTTTCGCCCTTCTGCAAGAGTCATCTCGCGATCTTTGTCGACTACGGCTTCGACAATCTTGCGCACGGCAAAGATCTGAAATCCAGCTTTTTCGTCGAAATCCGCGACGAGATCCTCATTGCCCTTAAACTGTTTGCGGCCGGCGACAATCATGGCGTCCTTCACGGCGTCCATGACCACCTGTGGATTGATGCCTTTTTCTTTGCTGAGGATCTCGATGAGCTGTGAAATGTTGGACATGCGGTCTAATTTCCTTTGACGTCGTTCTCTCTTTTTGGGTGCCGTTCCTAGTTCTGTTCCGCCGCCGCCTACCAGTCGATCTCGACGTTGGCGCGGTCAATCTGGGTGAACTCGATCTGCACGTTGCGCTTCTCCGGGTAAGTGGCGTCGAGTGACAGCATTTTCCCGTCGAAGGCGGCGAGTTTGCCTCGCCAGACTTTCTGCTTATCTACCGGTTCACGCAGGCGTAACTTCACTTTGTGCCCTCGGAACCGCTCGAAGTCGATGGGGCGAATGAGCTTGCGCTCCGCACCGGGTGAACCGACTTCCAATTCGTAGCCTTCTTCGCCGGGAATGACATCCTTTTCGTCGAGTAGCGTCCCAAAGTCATGCGAGAACTGTTCGCAATCTTCGAGGGTCACCCCAAACGGCTTGTCGACCGGCACAGTTTCTCCCGGTGCTGGCGGCCTGTCTATATAGATACGCAATACCCGATTGCGCCCGCCGCCGACAAGATCGACCTGTGTCACTTCCAACCCCTTGGTCGCAGCGAGACGTTCCGCCAAGGCGGTTGTGTTTTCGATAATGGCTTCGCGATTTCCTGCCACGGCTTCCCATCGAGTCGACTCGGACAATAAAAAAGTGGGCTTGCGCCCACTGCTCTTCATCGACACCTTCATTATAGGCAAGAACGCGCTCGGGCGCTAGGGTTCTGTCACAAAACGATTTCGAGGAAAATGACGGCCCGGCAAATCCACCTTGTGCCGACCTTCGTTCTCTATCGTGTGTGGCCGAACCAGATGGCCACCGAAAGGTAACTTTTCCTATGAATCCACGTTCTCTTGCGTTTCTTGCGGGCTCTGTTTGCCTCACTTTGGCTCCAGCTTATGCCGAGTTCGTTTACGCGATCGACTCGCGCGCCGTATTGGTGACTTACGACACCGATCGCCCTGCGGCCGTACAATCGATGGTAATCGTCCGCGGTCTTCAACCCGGTGAACAGATCATCGGTCTCGATTTCCGCCCCGCGAACAAACGGCTTTATGGTCTCGGATCCTACAGCCGACTCTATGTGATCGATCCGGCGACGGGTTTCGCCTCTCAGGTTGGCGAAGGCACCCTGACAACCATACTCGATGGCTCGCGTTTTGGATTCAGCTTCAACCCGACCGTCGATCGCATCCGCGTGACCAGCGACACCGGCCAGAATCTTCGCCTGCATCCGGACACCGGTGCTGTCGCCGCTATTGACGGACGCCTCAACTACGCCGATAGCAAAAAACCCTCGGTGGTGGCTTCCGCTTACACCAACAGCGTTGCCGGTGCGACCACCACGATGCTCTACAATTTCGATCTCAATCAGAAGGCGCTTGTGATTCAGAATCCGCCGAACGATGGAACTCTCACCGTCGCCATTCAGATTCCCGCAAGTGGCGATTTCTCTGACCTAACCTCTCTCGACATCTCCGCCGAAACCGGCAAAGCCTATCTCGCCACACGCGAATTCAGAGCCGCCCGATCTCAGCTCTATGAAGTGGATCTCACTGCCAAGACGGTGACGCTGGTGGGAACGCTCGGCGTACTGGATCAGATCACAGCCATGACCGTAGCTCCGGCTGGAACGCTGACCCCGTTGTTCGAACGCCTTGGTGGACTCGATGCGATCACCGCGGTGATCGACGACTTCCTCGGCAACGTGGTTGCAGACAACCGGATTAATGGATTCTTTGGTTCCACAGTAAAGAGCCCCGCGAGAGTGCAAGCGCTGAGGCAAAATCTGATCGATCAGGTTTGCGCCGGTTCCGGTGGACCCTGCCAGTACAAAGGTGGCGACATGAAGTCTGTACACCGTGGCATGAAGATCGACGACGATGCCTTCGATGCATTGGTGGACGATCTGTTGAAGGCGCTCGACAAGTTCAAAGTTCCGACGACGGAAAAGGTCGCGCTGCTGGGAGTGCTGGCTCCGATGCGCGGCGACATTGTGGAAGCGCGCCAGATGAAGATCCTGAAGTCAGCTGAAAGTAAGTAACAAAGAGCTGCGGTGAGCCTCGAAACAGCATGTTTGTTCTCAATCGGCGCGAAGCCGCGGCTTTGGCTTTCTTCTTTCAACGCGGGGCATCTGCTGCTGCGCCGTTGACATCGGATTTCCCGCGTGAGGATTCGAAGCTCGCCTATGAAGTGGTTCGTGTTTCTCACTTCGATGAAAAGAAGGTGAGAGAACTGGTGGATGCTCATCCGTCGCTTGCCAACGCCTGCTGGGATTGGGGCTTTGGCGATTGGGAGACTCCCCTCGGCGCCGCGGCGCATACGGGGCGGCGTCCGATTGCGGAGTATCTGCTCAACAAAGGCGCGCGCCTGGACATCTTCGCGGCGACCATGTTGGGAATGACCGACGCGGTGAAAGCAATGGTAGCGGCGCAGCCCGGCGTGCAGAAGACATCGGGTCCGCATGGCATTTCGCTTTTGGCCCATGCCAAGGCGGGTGGACCGCAAGCGGCCGCGGTGTTTGCTTATCTCGAAACACTCGGCGATGCGGGCAATGGGCCGAAGACCGCCTCGGTCAGCGATGAGCGCAGAAAGATGACCGTCGGCAAGTATGAGATTGGCGGACGTCCGGTGCCCAGCGTAGGGTTCCGGTTCGAGATCCAAGAAGGGAAGAGCACAGGCTTCACCTTCCTGAATCCCGCACCCGTGGCGACGGCGAAGCGCATTGCAGATTAGCTACTCGCCGCTCTGCTGAAGCAACTTGGCCACAAGCCCAGTCCAACCAGTTTGATGACTGGCTCCCAACCCTGTACCGTTTTCGCCATGAAAGTACTCATAAAAGAGCGAGTAGTCTTTGAAGTGGGGATCCGTCTGCATCTTCTCGTTCTCTCCGTTGAACGGTCGCCTTCCTTGGGCATCGCGCAAGAACAGATGAGACAGCCGACGTGACAATTCCCCGGCGATGTTCCACAAATTGAGATAACGTCCCGATCCCGTGGGGAACTCAATCTTCAAATCATCGCCGTAGTAGTGATGGAACTTCTGCAGAGACTCAATGAGCAGAAAGTTCACCGGAAACCACACCGGGCCTCGCCAGTTGGAATTGCCTCCGAACATCCCAGACGACGATTCGGCGGGATCGTAGTCCACGCGGTGGGTCATGCCTCCAACGGGCAGAATATATGGATTGTCCTTGTGATAGCGCGACAGCGAGCGCACGCCATACTCTGACAGGAACTCTGCTTCATCCAACATCCGCCGCAGGATCGGCGTGAGGCGTGTGCGTCCCACGATCGAGAGCAGGCGGCGTTCCCCGACGCCCTCCGTCATCAGCCCTGAGGAGACATTGCCGCAAAGATCGGGACGATTGGCCATAAACCATTCCATGCGGCGTTTGAATCCAGGCAGACGGTCAATGAGCTCAGGTTCGAGGGTATCCACCGCGAAGATCGGAATGAGCCCCACCATCGAGCGGATCTTCAACGCAACGCGTTCGCCGTCGGGCCGCTTCAACATGTCGTAGTAGAAGCCATCGGCTTCGTCCCAAAGTCCGTCGCCGCCTATGTGGTTCATGGCGGTTCCGATGTAGAGGAAGTGCTCGAAGAACTTGCTCGCGATGTCCTCGTAGCTGGGGTTGTGGACCGCAAGTTCGAGCGAGATTTTGAGCATGTTCAAACAGAACATCGCCATCCAACTGGTGCCATCGCTCTGTTCGAGGTGTCCGCCCGTTGGAAGGGGCTTGGATCGGTCAAACACCCCGATGTTGTCGAGCCCGAGAAAGCCGCCTTCGAAGACATTGTTGCCTTCGGAATCCTTGCGGTTCACCCACCAGGTAAAGTTCATCAGCAGTTTGTGAAAGCAGCGTTCGAGAAAGCTGACGTCCGCTTTGCCTTGCAGCTTGGCGTCGATTTTATAAACGCGCCAGCAGGCCCAGGCGTGAACCGGCGGGTTGACATCTTCAAAAGCCCACTCATACGCAGGCAACTGCCCGTTCGGATGCATGTACCATTCGCGCAAAAACAGTTCCAACTGCCCCTTGGCAAAGGTCGGATCGATCAGCGAAAACGGGATCATGTGAAACGCCAGATCCCAGGCGGCGTACCAGGGGTATTCCCACTTGTCCGGCATCGAGACGATGTCGGCGTTGAACAGGTGGTTCCACTGGTGGTTGCGGCCCTTGAGGCGTCCTACAGGTGGAGGGTGCTGCCCGGGGTCGCCCTTCAGCCAGTCTTCGATCACGAAATGATAATACTGCTTGGACCACAGCATCCCGGCGAAGGCCTGCCGTTGGACCGCACGCGCATCGGGCGACAGCGTCTTCGGACAGAACCCGTAGAATTCCTCGTTTTCGGCGATGCGTTGCAAAAACAATCCCTGATAGTCGATCGGCCCGTCATTGTCGCTCAAGCGCAGGCGGATCTGATACGAACCCTGCGCAGGGATGTCGCAAATGTAGAGTCCTGCGGCTTTGGTTCCATGGCGGTCTGGATTGACGGCGTCTTGCTTGTCTTCGATCAGGTATCGATGGAAAGCGTCTTTGTAGAAGCCCTCGCCGGAGCGTATGTTCCAAAATCGTTCGCTGTTGGTTTCGTTCTCAGTAAAGAGAAGGTCCGGGTTGCCATGAAAGGTCATGGCCATCGATCCGAGCGTTGGTTCGTGAATCGAGACGAGGTTCGGACCCTCTTGCCGAAGTTGGGGCTTTATCGATCCGGGCTTCCACGCCCAGGTGTTGCGGAACCAGAGCGTAGGCAGTACATGCAAGCGAGCCGCTTCGGGGCCGCGGTTATGGATGGTGATACGAATCGCAGTGTCGTTGACGTCGGCCTTCGCGTACTCGACGAAGACGTCGAAGTAACGGTCGTCATTGAAGACGCCGGTGTCGATCAATTCGAACTCTGGGTCGGTCTGCTTGCGTCGTCGCGACTCGTCGACAAGCTGGCTGTAAGGAAACGCCGCCTGCGGATACTTGTACAGGCACTTCATGTAAGAATGCGTCGGCGTGGATTCGAGATAGTAGTAAAGCTCTTTGACGTCCTCGCCGTGATTGCCTTCCGGGCCCGCGAGTCCGAAGAGGCGTTCTTTGAGGATGGAGTCTTTGCCATTCCAAAGTGCTAGCGCAAAGCAAAGGCGCTGATGGTTGTCAGAGATGCCACAGAGTCCATCTTCACTCCAACGGTAGGTGCGGGAACGGGCGTGGTCATGGGGGAAGAAGTCCCAGGCGGTGCCTTTGGGCGAGTAATCCTCGCGGACGGTTCCCCAGGCGCGTTCGGACAAGTAGGGTCCCCAACGGCGCCAGTGCTTCTCTTTACTTGCGGTCTCTTCGAGGCGGAGGCGCTCGGCTGTTTGCGGAACGGTCGGGTCGTTGGGGGACATCATTTATTAAGATAGCGTCACATGTATGCGAAGGGTAGCTGTCCGGCGGACTCCCACCGAGTGATGGCACCTGCAATTGAACTGGATGTGGTTGCCACATTTCGATCACCCCAGGGATTGTTGAAGTTGATTCCGAGCATCTCCCTGCTGGGCGTGACGCGGCGTTTGAATTGAATGACCATAGCCGCGCAAGCAAGCCAGCAGATCGGGCTGAACTGCTGGCTGACCATGTCGACATCGTATTGGATTCTTGCCAATTTCGGTCTCCTCGATAGGGAAGACCGGATCCTTGGGGAAAGGTTGAGTCGCTATCGAAGTTTTCTAACTGGTGAGAAAACCAGCCAAAGAGTCGACGACAGGACGCCGACTGCGCAAACCGCAAACATGGCCCGCATGCCGATGCCAGCGGCGAGCGCTCCACCAACCAACGCTCCAAGGGGCCACATCCCCTTGAACAAAAGCTTAGCGAATGCGGTGATTCGTCCAAGCAGTTCCGGCGCGGCGATCGATTGTCGAAGCGTCACCTCATGGATGCTGTAAACGGGATACGAGACATCGCCGAACAACTGCGCGGCTCCCAGGCAGAAGATCGCGAACCAGCCCGGGGCGCTTGGCAACGGGATCAGCAACAACAAAAGTCCCGAGACGATCGACGCGCCGACCATCGCCGTGCCTCGCTGAGCCTTTCACCGATACGATGCGCGAACACTGATCCGAAGAAGGCACCGATGCCGCCGAGCGTGACAACGAATCCAAGAATGAGCGGTGTGAACTGCAGCTCACGAATCGCATAGAGCACGTAGAGCGTCGAAAAGAATCCGAAGAAGAAACTCACCGTCGCCGCACGCCACGCCATCGCGCGCAAGATCGGGTGGGCAAACGTCTCCCGATACCCGGCAGAAAGTTCATGCCAGTTCCAGGAATCCTCGTGTGAAGTCTTGACGGTCTCCGGTTTGCGAATCAGCGAGACCGGGAGGGCGGAAAGTAGAAACGAAAAAGCATCGAGCGCGATGCCTCGAGGTGCCCCCAGCCATTGCACGAGTGCGCCGGTGGATGCAGGTCCAATCATTTCCGCAGTTGTCATGCTCAACGTGAGCTTTGCGTTGCTTCGAGAAGTTGATCGCGGCGCACCAGTGACGGCGAGAGAGACTGATAGGCAACGTCGAAGAATGTCGTAAGAATCGCCGCGCCCGCTATCACCAATCCCAAGGCCGTGAAGCTGAGCTTACCTTGCGAGTGTAAGAAGGGGATGAGTGCCAGGAATCCGGCGCGTCCCAGATCGGACCAGCCCAGGATCGCGCAAACGCATCCGGTCCGCTGCGATCCCGGCTATCGGACCGAACACCAAGGCTGCGAAACCGTTCAGCGACGCCAGCAGCCCCATCTGCGCAGGTGTTGCATGAAGAAGCATCACTGCCGTGAGCGGGAGGCCCTCTCGGGTGATCCTCGACCCGATTTCGGAAATGGTTTGGCCGATCCAGAGCTTCAGAAACTCAGGGTCGCTCCAGAGGGACTCAGGGGAACGCATTGCAACGAGGGGACTGTTCTAATAAGATGGCTATCGTACGATTTCAGTGATATAGATCACTACATTATGCTGGTATCTCTATTCAAGTCGGTGACGGCCCCTAGGCCTTGAGAGTGCTCCACATCCGGGTCCGTAACTCAAGCAGCGTCAAAAAAGTTGTGAAGAATCTGATCGCTGAGCTGGAATTGTGCACATAATGATCGAAGGCGCTCAACAACCCCTGGTAGAGAGCGGCATCGAGAGGGAGACAGCAACCCATGTCTGACAAATCCTTGCGCTATAATAGTGCGCTTCAGTTTGACGATGAGATGGCGTTCGACACCGATCCGGCGGAGTCGTTTCGCGACGTAGGCGACTATTCGGACGATCGGGATGAAGATCTCGTGAAAGTAACGATCGCCTCAGATCCGGCTTCGCCACCCCCCCCGCCCCGAATTACACCTGCTCCGGTTACAGTAGTAAAGGACACGGAGACGGTTGTTGTGGAGAAGACGGATAGATCGGAGGTCCTGGTACCTCCTACCGTTGCGAAGCGAAAGCCGGTATCTGGGTCCCAGAAGAATCAACCAGCCCCTGCTAAGAAGAAGGCTGCGGAACGGAAAGTTGTGGCTGCTAAGACGGTAGTCGTAACGAAGAAGTCTGCGGGTTCGAACAAGGCGGCGGCGAAGAAAGTGAATTTACCTAAAGTGTCAACTAAGAAAGTTGCGGCAAAGAAAGCCGTTGCCAAAAAGCCAGTCGCTGTCAAGAAGGCTGTTCCGGCGCCCGCGAAGAAGGCCGCTGTGAAAGTCGCCGTCACCAAGGCCGCACCGGCCAAGAAGGTTGTTGCGCCGGCCAAGAAGGCTGCCGCTCCGGCCAAGAAAACCGCCGCGCCTGCGAAGAAGGCTGCTGCAAAGAAGAAGTAGGTAACCGCGAGGCGCGCTTGGCGCGCCCCTCTGTCTTTACGAGGCCTGACGGCCTAGCCTTTGTCGACAGTCCTCCGGCAACGCTCGAAGAGTTCGAGCAGCGAGTCTGCTTGCTCTTCGGGCGTCCGGCTGGCCTTCGATCCAAAACCGGCACTGGATGAACTGCCCTTGCCATAGCCGGTGGAGACCGCGATAAACTTCATCAATTCGAGTGCCACTTCGTCCTTACCTGCACCCTTGGCTGTTGTTTCCTGCTTGTTTTCGTCTGCCATTTCCTGATCCGGTTTTCCTTCCGTCCTTTCCGTTTTCCACCCCACTTCTGATTCGTGTGGTAATTCTCTAGGGTATCCCGATCCGGGATCTTTCCGTTCATGCCCATCCGAGCAACGCGTCACATCCGGAAAATGCGGGGGGGAGCGCAGGCGCATCTGCTCGCCGCCGAAGATGGTGGATACTACGTCGTGAAGGCCACCAACAATCCGCAAGGCCGCCGTGTTCTTGTGAATGAATGGATCGCGGGCGTCTTCCTTCGGCACCTGCAAATTTCCACGCCGGAATGCGCGGTGATCGAAATCACCCCGGAGTTCGCCGCGGAGTTCCCGCAGTTTTGCATCCAACTAGGACCCACCCGCATCCCAATTTTGCCCGGCTGGCACTTCGGATCGCGCTTTCCAGGAGACCCCCTGCGCATGTCCGTCTATGACTATGTCGCAGATGAACAAGTTCGCGAATGTCTCAATTACTGGGAATACGCGGCTATACTGCCATTTGACAAGTGGGCGAGCAACGCCGACGCCCGTCAATCGATCTTTTATCGCGCACAGATCCGCGCGGCCAACTCGGCATATGAGACCACCGGCATCGTCACCCAGATGATCGATCATGGTTTTTTGTTCGAAGGACCCAACTGGAGTTTTGGCGATTCACCGATGCAGGGCGTCTACCCGAGACCCACTGCTTACGAACGTGTTCGTGGATATGACGACTTACAGCCTTGGTTGGACCGCATCGTTTACTTTCCCGAGGAGGTGTTCGACGAGGCCTTGCGACAGGTACCGCAACCTTGGATCGAAGGCGAAGAGGATCAACTGCATGCGCTCCTCGATCGCCTCTACAAGCGCCGCAATCGAACCCCCGATCTCATCGGAGACCTGCTTCGTGCCAAACCGGCGTTGTTCCCGAACTGGACTCGCAAGTAAGGCAATGCGATAAGATCGCGGGAATGTTGAAAACGAACCGTTATCGCGAAGCACTGGCGGAAGGCCGCGTCCCCGTCGGCCACATGGTCTGGGAATTTGGTACTCGTGGCATTTCGCGCATCGTTGAATCCACTGGCCTCGACTTTGTCATCTTTGACATGGAACACTCGGGCTTCGGGATCGAGAGAATGTTCGACTTGATCGCCTATGCCAAGGCCTGCACGTTCGCCCCCTTCGTGCGTGTGCCCGAAGGAAAATATCACTTTCTGGCGCGATTGATGGATGCCGGCGCACTCGGCGTCATGATCGGCAATGTCGAAACACCGGAACATGCCAAATACATAGTCGATTCCGTCAAGTACGCGCCGATGGGCCGACGCGGCGTGGGGCTGGGCGGTGCGCACACAGACTATGTGGTTCCCGACCCGGTGAAGTATTTCGCCGACAGCAACGCATCGTCCGTGGTGATTTGTCAGATCGAATCGCCCAAAGGCGTCGAGAATGCCGAAGCCATCGCGGCCATTCCAGGCGTCGATATCCTCTGGGTTGGACATTTCGATCTGTCAACTTCGATGGGAATTCCCGGCCAGTTTCAGCATCCGGATTTTCTGGCCGCCTTGAAGCGCGTCGTGGATGCAGCCAACAAGCATGGCAGGAAATTGGGGATCCAGCCCGGCACGCCTGAGTATCTCGATCAATGGTTGAGCATGGGCTTCAACGTGATCAGTTGGAATGTGGATTCCGCAATCTATCGCGCGGCGTTAGAGGCAGGCGTACGGCTGGTTCGCGACCGTGCCAGTCGCGGTTAGTTGGAGCTGCTAGTGCTGTAGCTAAGCTTGGCCATTCGCAGTGAGGCCTCCAAAGAGCGTGAGGCGATCGCCTACGCTTTGCGCTCGCCGATGGCGCGCAGCCGTTCCAGATCGTCTTCGAACTGAACCACAGAATGACGGAGTTTTTCGACTGGCTGATCGATGTCGTGGAACTCGACTTGGTTTTTCAGTCGCCACCCCGCTTCCGACGGTTTGCGGCGCGCGCGCGTCGTCGACGAGAGTGCGGCGCATCTCTCTGGCCGCGATCGCGAGAAAGTGCCGAGCAGCCGCAGTTACGGTTTGAGGACCAACGCCGTGCCTTTTCCGCATTGATTCCTTCTCCGTTTGTCACCACTCCAATCGTCTCGCTGCAAAGGTTATCATGAGAACGATGTCTGAAGAGTTGGCCTTACCCCCGGTAACGTTCGAGTTTCTCGTGATTTCGTACAAGACCCAGGCGGAGATGAACCTGGGGATGATACGGCTCAGTGAGGATCAGCCCCCGCCCGATATCCGGCTCGCACGCCACTTCGTCGACCTGCTGGGCCTCTTGCAGGACAAGACGAAGGGCAACTTGACCTGGGAAGAAGAACGGCTGCTGAATAACGTCTTGACGGAACTGCGCTTCCGCTACCTGCAGGCGTTTGAGGAACAGCAGAAGAAAAAGGCCGCCACGGCGGAATAGATGTCCGAACTCTCGATCACGGTGCTTGGTTCCGGCACCAGCGTCGGAGTGCCTACGGTGGGCTGTGAATGCAAGGTTTGCCGGTCGGTCGATCCGCGTGATAAGCGGCTGCGGCCATCGGTGCTTATCAGCTATGCCGGCCACAACATCCTCGTGGACACTACCCCGGACTTCCGCTACCAGGCTCTCCGTGCCAATATCGGCCGCATCGACGCCGTGCTCTACACCCACTCACATGCCGATCACATCATGGGGCTGGACGACTTGCGGCCTTTCAACTTCATGCAGCGGGAACTTATCCCGATCTACGCCGCCCGTCCCCATCTGGACTATCTGAAGTGCTGCTTCCCTTACATTTTCGATGAGTCCCCGTCGGAATCCTCGCGTCCGCGGATTGTCGTGAATGAGTTCTCCGAGGAAAGTTCCATAGACCTGTTCGGGTTAACGTTCCGGCCCTTGCGGCTGGCGCATGGCAAGGGTGTGTCTTATGGATTCCGCTTTGGCCCGGCCGCTTATCTCACCGACCACAGCGATATCCCACAGGAATCTTTGGACCAGTTGCATGGTTTGGATGTGCTGTTTCTGGATGCGCTTCGGCACAATCCGCATCCGACTCATTCCACTGTTACTCAGTCTTTGCGTTCGGTAGAGCTACTGCAGCCGAAACGGGCTTTCTTTACCCATATCTCCCACGACCTGGGGCATGAGCGTACTGAAGAACAGTTTCCCCAGCATGTTCGTTTGGCGTACGACACGATGCGTGTGACCGTTGAGGTGGATGCCTAACGATGGCTTTCCGAGTGATTCGCAGTCTTGCCGAGGTTCCTCAAGACTTTGGCCCTTGTTCCCTGACGATCGGGAATTTCGACGGTGTCCATGCCGGGCATCGTGAACTGATTCGTCGCGTAGTGACCACCGCGAAGCGTCCGAAGTGGCTGCCAAGCGTGCTCACGTTCGATCCGCACCCTTCCAGGTTGCTGGCTCCTGACCGTTCCCCGCACTTGCTGACTTCGCTCGAACAGCGGCTGTCGCTCATGCAGTTCGAGCGGATCGAACAGGTGCTTGTGCTTCCGTTCACCAGAGAGATCGCAAGTTTGTCTGCCGAGTCTTTTGTTCGCGACGTCTTAGTGAATCGCCTGGGTGTGAAGCATGTCGTGGTTGGGGACAACTTTCGCTTTGGATCCAAGCAATCCGGCGATACGACGATTTTGCGTGAACTCGGTGAGCAATTGGGATTTCGCCTGGACGTAGTCGGCGCGGTTGTCATGCGAGACCGGGTGGTGTCCAGTTCCGAGATCCGAAAGTTGATCGGATCCGGGGAGATTGGCTTTGCCAATCGTATGCTGCAGCGACCGTACGGGCTCGAAGGGCTGGTCGTGCAAGGCCATGGCATTGGTTCCAAGCAGACAGTTCCGACATTGAACCTGAAGACCGATGCGGAACTTCTGCCTCCGCCCGGTGTATACATTACCCAAACTTGGGACATGGACAGTCCGCGAAAGTGGGAATCGATCACCAATGTCGGATATCGGCCTACTTTCCAGGGAGAAGGTCTCACCATCGAGACTTTCCTTTTGTCTCCCTTCGATGGAGAGAGCCCCGTCGAGATCCGGGTCGAGTTCCTACAGTGGGTGAGGGAAGAGCGAAAATTTCCAAACCCTGAGACCTTGAAGCAGCAGATTCTGCGCGATGTGGGCAAGGCCAAAGCCTACTTCAGCCGCAATGCGAGTCTTCGCTGATTTATAATAGAGAAGAATCCCCCCTACAGGAGAGTTATGAGCATTTCTGAAGGCAAGCTGCGCCATATGCGCAAGTTGTCAAACTCGAATGGTGTCATTGCCGCCGCTGCCATGGATCAGCGGGGAAGCTTGCAGAAGTCTTTGGCTGCCGCCAAAGGCGTCAAAGCAAACGAGATCAGCGACGAGATGATGTCGGAGTTTAAGACCGCCGTGGTGCGGATTCTGACGCCGCATGCCACCGCCATCCTGCTCGATACCGAGTATGGACTACCCGCCGCGGCGGCCCGTTCGTCCAATGCCGGCTTGCTGCTGGCATACGAAAAGAGCGGTTACGACAACACGCAAGTGGGTCGACTGCCGGATCTGTTGCCCGATCTCTCGGCCAAGCGAATCAAGGACTTTGGCGCGGACGCCGTCAAGATCCTGATCTACTACACCCCGTTTGACGATCCCAAAGTTAACGACATCAAGCACGCGTTCTGCGAACGCATCGGTTCGGAGTGCGAAGACAATCAGATTCCGTTTTTTCTTGAGTTCATCGGATACGATCCGAAGGGCGGAGACGAGAAGGGTCTGGAATTCGCCAAAGTAAAGCCTGAGATTGTGATCCAGAGCATGGCCGAGTTCTCAAAGCCTCAGTACAAGGTGGACATTCTCAAGGTGGAAGTTCCGATCAACGCGGAATACGTCGAGGGATCCTCGGTGTACAAAGGCCAGAAGGCCTACTCCCGCCAGGAAGCCCTCGACCACTTCAAGCGCGCATCCGATCTCGCGACCAAGCCATTCATCTATCTCAGCGCCGGTGTGAGCAACGATCAGTTCACGGAATCGCTGAAGATGGCTGCGGACGCGGGCACGGATTACTCGGGCGTACTCTGCGGCCGCGCCACCTGGAAAGAAGGCATCCCCGTCTACGCGAAGCAGGGTTTGACGGCCCTCGAAGAGTGGCTTGGCACGGAAGGCGTCAAGAATATCAACGCGGTCAACGAAGCTCTGAAACCCGCCAAGTCATGGGAAAAAAAGCTCGGTATTTCTTAAGTTAGAGCTGCGTTCTCGAGCTGTTGCTGGTCCCCAAACAAGAATGCCGTGGATCGACCAATCGATCCACGGCTTTCTTGTTGCAAATTACCGACCTAAGCCGCCTTGGCCACCGGTTCCAACTCAGAGTTCAACTTGGCGACCTTCACGTTGGAAATGATACCGAGCTTTTCGAGGAGGCGAATCTGCAGCCAGCTGAGATCCACTTCGAACCACGCCAATCCATGGCGGGCCGAGGTCGGATGCGCATGGTGATTGTTGTGCCAGCCTTCGCCGAAGGTCAGAATTGCCACCCACCAGTTGTTGCGGGAATCGTCACGTGTGGCGAAACGCTTGTAGCCCCAGATATGCGAAGCGGAGTTCACAAACCAAGTCGCATGCAAACCGAACACCACCCGTACGAACACCAGCCAGAGCATCATCTCGTAGCCGGCAAAGGCCCAAACGGCGAGCCCGAAGACGACCAGCGGAACCCAATGCCACTTTGTAAGCATGACGTAAAACTTGTCGCGAACCATATCGGGGGCGTACTTGTTGGCCACATCCGGACGGTTGTGGTACGGATCACCCAGCAGCATCCAGAGCAGATGCGCCCACCACGCTCCATCGTGCGGCGAGTGCGGATCGCCAGGCTTATCTGACAACTGATGGTGTACTCGGTGTACGGCGACCCAGAAGATCGGCCCGCCTTCGAGCGTCATCGTTCCGCACACGGCGAGAAAGTAATCCAGCCATTTGGGAGCTTTATAAGACCGGTGTGTGTGGAGACGATGATACCCAAGGCCGATGCCCCAGCTAATCGTGATCCAGTAAGTGATGGCCGTCCAGAGCAGCGCGTTCCAACTGAAGTGGAACAAGGCGACGACTGCTCCAATATGAAAGACGAAGAAGGCGATAGTGGTTACCCAGGAAACCTTGAGGCTTCCATCCGGGTTGCGTGGAATGATATCGGATCGCATCTAAATCAAACTTACCAGCGATTCGTCCAAACCAATGTAATAGTTTCGTATTCACTTAGAATGAACGACTTATGCGTCGTCGTCCACAGGGAAACGCCGGGCATCCGCCACGATCGAAAGAGCCTCGGCAGAAGCCAGCGTTCTCATTACCTCTGGATCCTCTAACCCACGGCCATCCAGCGGGATCCAGCCTTCACCGTCCCATACCTCGCCCGCGCTAAAGGAGGCCTTGTAGTTCATCGTCGCTGCGCCTGGCACAAGATATCCCAAGTAGTAATACGGTTTGTCCCAACTGCGGCAAAACGAGATCTCGGTCAACGCGGAATAGGTTCCCAAGGAATACTCGCGCAGTTCAGGGTCCCAGTAGAAATAGACGGTCGACACGCCGCTGGGAACGATATCGACAATGCCCACCGCCACCAGCTTTTGCGTCCCCGGGTCGCGCCAGGATAACTCGGCGGTTTCCACAACGGTTTCACCCAGAAACCGTTCATAACTCATCGGGTCGGAATCGATGCCATGTTCCTGGTGCTGAAACTTTTGATACCTGGCAAACAGATCGAGGTGCTCGTGGTCGACTCGCGGGTTGTGCAGGCGGATTTCGAAACGATCCTCGCACTTGCGAATCACGCGACGTTGAGATTTTGAGGGTGTGAACTTCGAGACATCGATACGGAAGGGCTGGCACTTGCGACAACCGGGGCAGATGGGGCGGTACAGGATCGTGCCGGAACGACGCATTCCCAGGCTCAGAGCTTGGTCGTACTGTTTGCCCGTCAACGCGCGGGTGGGCTGAGAATAGGCGGTGCGGCTCGGCCTGCCGTCGCGAAAGTACGAGCAGGAATCGCCCGAAACATAAATGGGTCCAAGGGCGGAGAGTTCGCGGGGAGGCGCGACAATCACACTGGCTTTTCCGTGTCCCGATGGGTTTCTTTCACGCGATATCCCTGCTTGGCCAGACGGCCTTGAATCTCGTGGGCCATCATGACCGAGCGGTGGTGCCCGCCAGTGCAACCGAACGAAATCGTCAGATAGCTCTTGCCTTCGCCAATGTAGTGCGGCAGAAGGTAAATCAACAAATCGGAAATCCGTTCCAGGAACTCGCTGGTTTGCGGGAACCCTCGAATGTAGTCTGCGACCTTCTTGTTCAGTCCGGTCAGCTTTTTGAACTCCGGAATGTAGTTGGGATTGGGGAGAAAGCGCACATCGAAGATGAGATCCGAATCGGTAGGAACTCCATGCCGGAATCCGAAACTTGTGACGTAGATCATGATCTTCGACTCATGCTTCTCGCCATGGATCTTTTCGCGGATCAGATCGCGCAGTTCGTGGACGTTCAGCTTCGAAGTGTTGACCGTGATGTCCGCCAACCCGCGGATCTTTTCCAACACTGCCCGTTCCGCTTTGACGCTTTTCGCCACCGAAAGATCTTTGCGCAACGGGTGCGGTCGCCGGGATTCGCTGAAGCGTCTCACGATAACGTCATCGTCGGCCTCAAGAAACAGCAACTTGGTGGAGATGCGTCCCCGAACCTCTTCATAAATGCGGGGGAAGTCGGCGAGCGTCGCTCCCTCGCGAATATCCACCACCAGCGCGGCCGAGCGCACGCTGGGAGATTCTTTCGTCAACTCGGCGAACTTCGGAATCAAGCCGACCGGCAAGTTGTCGACCGAGTAGTACCCCATGTCTTCCAGAGCTCGCAGAACCGTTCCCTTGCCGCTGCCGGAAAGCCCCGTAATAATGACGAGTTCCGGCTGTGCGGGCGCCTTGCCCGGCACCGCGGCCTTGTGGGGACTTGCCCGTTTGGTCGCGGTCTTCTTTGCCTTCGCCTTCATGCTTGTACGAGATCGAAATTGCCGTCGGAACGGCGCAGCAGAATGGAGACCACATCCGTATCCGTATCCCGGAACAGCACGTAATCTTTTTTGTCTCCGATGCTCATGAGCGCTTCTTCGACGGTCATCGGTTTCTGCTTAGTGGGCTTGACCCGGTATATTTTGACCGCCTCCGACTCTTCTTCAGTGGCCACAGCTACGGCGATGGTCCCGCTTTCCTTGACACGCTTTGCAATCGGGCTGCGCTTGGTGGAAGACAGTCGCTTTTCCATCAACTTATGAATTTGCTTTTCGAGCTTTTCGGATGCCTCCAGCAAGGCATGATAGCCGTCGGCGTGGTTGCCGATTCCGACCAGCGGATGGTCGTGCAGATTCAGCGTAATCTCGGCCTTGTGCTGATGCCGCGTGGACTTCAAAACCACATGGGCTTTCTTTTCGCCCTTGCGTTCCACAAGCTTGCCCAAACGGGCGAACCGGGCATCGATCTTCTTCTGTTGTTCGGGAGTAAAGTCTTTCTCTTTACCTGTGTATGTGATATTCATTCTATCTTCGCGTTACTCGCGTTACTCGCGTTTGCGTCTCTGATGTGTCGACGGAATCTTCATATCTTCGCGGTACTTCGCAACGGTTCTACGAGTGACATCGATTCCGCCCGCCTGCAACTTCTCGGTAATCTGCTCATCGGTGAGAGGCTTGTTCACGTCCTCGTCTTCGATCATTTTCTTGACCATGCGCTTCAACGTCAGCAACGGAATCGACCCGCCCGATGGACCTTGCACCGCTTCGCCAAAGAAATAGCGCAATTCATAAACGCCCTGCGGTGTATGAACATACTTTGCGGAAACCGCGCGGCTGACCGTAGACGGATGGACACCGATCTCATCGGCGACATCTTTGATCATCATCGGCCGAAGGAAGTCCAACCCCCGATCGAGAAATTCGCTCTGACGGCGTACCACGGACTGGCAGACTTTCATGATCGTCTGCTTGCGCTGCTCGATGTTTTTGATCAACTGCAGCGCCGCCTGATAGCGGTCTTTCAAGTAATTGCGCGTATCCTTGTTCGGCTCCTGATCGCGATGTAGCAGATGGCGATACTCGGGATTGAGCCGAACCTGCGGGATATCGTCATCGTTTAGTTCAATGATGTAGTCATCCCCGTCTTTGGTGATGTAAACATCCGGCTCGATCTTGCGCGCGCCTTCGCCCGAATACCGCAGCCCCGGTGTCGGATCCAGATGCCGGATCACATTGGCCGCAATCTGAATGTGTTCGAGCGGCCTCGCCAACACGCGAGCGATCTCTTTCACCTGCTTGGTTTCCAGCAGCTTCAAGTGATCGTGGACAATGAGCCAGGCGACGGAATTCTCAGCATTGCGGCTCTTCAACTGAATCAGCAAGCACTCACGCAGATCGCGGCAGGCAACGCCGGCCGGATCGAGCGTCTGCATCCACTGCAGGGCTTCTTCGAGATCCTTGACCCGATGACTGGTATCGTTTTCGAGAATCTCTTCGAGAGACATGGTTAGATAGCCGTTTTCATCGAGATTGCCGATGATGGTGTCGCAGGCGTCTCGAACCTTTTCCGGCAGTACCAACACGGCCAACTGCTCTTCCAAATGACTGCTGAGGGTGATTGGCGAGGATAAAAACGTCTCAAACGATGGCTTGTCGCTGACTTCTGCTGCGGGACTTTTGTACCCGGGATCCAGATATTCGTCGAAGTACGCGCCGTAGTCGATCTCATCGAACGGATCGGTTGTCTTCTCGGCGGCTGGGGCTTCTGGAATCAGAGCCTCACCAGAGGTCGGCGAGAACTCCACCACCGCCGGTTCTGGAGCCTCGAATTCCGCCGTCGGCTCATGCGTCGCTTCGAGAATAGAGCGGTCCGACGGATCATGGGTGCGCTCCGCCTCGAAGACCGAATTCATCTCCTCTTGCGACAATTCATCGCTGCCGGCCTGCCCTTCTTCCAGAACAGGATTCTGCTCGATCTCTAACGTGATCATATCCTTCAGTTCCATGCGGGTCATCTGAAGGATCGTCACCATCTGGACGAGGCCAGGGGTCAGGATCTGCTTTTGCTGGACTCCCAACATGAGTTTCGGCGAAAGCGTGCTCATCTTTTGCCTAATGATACCAAGCGGGCGGCGTCACGATAACAATTGCCAGTCTCTGACGGCTATCCTGAAATGACAGATGACCTGGATTTTGACTCTTGCCTTACTCGCCCAACAAGACGGCGTCACGCGTTTCGGACACTCCCACCGGGGATCGGCTTTCGATGACGGTCCGCGGCAGAGGCCGTGGGTGATCGAGGGCATCGGGAAATCGCATTTCCCCATCACCACAGCGAATCCCGAAGTGCAGAAGTGGTTCGACCAGGGTCACACCCTGCTGCACAGCTTCTGGTATTTCGAAGCCGAGCGTGCCTTCCGCTGGTGCCTCAAGCTGGAGCCGGAGAACGCCATGGCATGGTGGGGACTTTCGCGCGCGTCCGAAACTCCGGAACGCGGCAAGAAGTTTCTGCAAGAAGCCGTGAAGCGCAAGCATACCGTCAGCGATCGCGAGCGGATGTACATTGAGGTATCGGAAATCGCCAATCTCGAAGACCCGCTGCATCCTCGCACCAACGACGAAAAGGAAGAGCAGTCGACACTCGCCTGGGAACGGCTCATTGCCAAGTATCCCGATGACCTCGAGGCCAAATCGCTGTTGGCAATCGCTTCGATGTGGCGCAGCAGTCGCACAGCGACCGACATGCTGCTACAATCCGTGCTCGACAAACAGCCCGATCATCCGGGCGCGAATCACTACCGGATCCACAACTGGAACGATCGCATCCCAGAAAAAGCTCTCGACGCGAGTGCTGCCTACGGGCGCATTGCTACCGGCATCGGACACGCTCTGCATATGCCCGGCCACATCTTCTCGAACGTCGGCATGTGGCATGAAGCCGCGATTTCGACCGATTCGGCAACGCGCGGCGAAAAGAAGTACATGCGCGATCAGATGACCTTTCCCTGGAACACGTGGAACTACGCCCACAATGCGAACTATTTGAGCTATATCCAATGCCAGTTGGGCTTGGCAGAGCGGGCGATTTCCGGCGCGAAGCAGATGCTGACCGTGTCCAGGAATCCCGAGGGTCGCAAAGATCGGCGTGGCGATAGCTATATTCACTCCCAGGGCAAGATCGCTTTGCTGCGGGCGCTGATCCAGTTCGAGCGCTGGAAGGAACTTTCCGACGATAAGCAGTTCGAGTGGACCGATGAAGTCGGCGACAAAGCCAACAAACACTATGCGTTGTCGCTCGCGCATCTCGGATTGGGCGATATCCAGAATGCCTCGGCGTCATTCGAAGAATTGCTGAAACTCAAAGAGGATGCGGAAAAGAGCAGCGCCAAGCAGCGGTATCTAACGCAGGTGGCCGAGGTCCGGGGACGTTTGGCGTTGAAGCGCGGTGAAGATCTGGAGGGCTTGGCCTCGCTTGCAGAGGCCGCGAAGCTCGAAGCCAAGCTGCGTCTGCAGCAGAACGATCCTCCGTTTTATCCGGTGTTGCTCTACAACATTCTCGGTGGCGCGTACTTACAGCAAAAGTCCCCGGGCTTAGCGGTGAAGGCGTTTGAGATGGCGTTGAACGGGGTTCCGAACGATGGCTTTGCTCTTGCCGGTTTGGTGGAAGCATACTCAGCGCTTGGCGAGAAGGACAAGGCGCGGACATCGATGCAGCGACTATTGTCGGTTTGGGGCGATGGGGATCCCGGCTTGCGTTGGCTCGAAAAAGCACGCGGTTCGGTGCCGGAGTCCGCGTCGTTGAAGCCGCTCGATCTTTCGCCTCGTCCGCAGCGGAACTACAAGGCGATGGCGCTGGATGCCTTTGGTCCGAACGTGTGGGAGCCTTATTCCGCGCCTTCGTTGAGCGCCCTCGATTCACAGGGCAAGTCCGTGACGCTGGAAGAGTACAAGGGCAAAAACGTAGTCATGGTGTTTTATCTCGGTGAGGAATGCCTGCACTGCCTGGAACAGTTGGACAAGGTGGCGAAGCGCCGTTCCGAGTTTGCGGCGGCCGATACGGAAGTGCTGGCGCTGTCTAGCGCGGATCCGGCGAAGAACGCAGCTTCACGGAAGATGAAGGATTTGCCGGTCCGGCTATTGTCTGATTCCAAGGATCACGACAACGCCCGGCGGTTCAAATCCTTCGACGATTTCGAAGGACTCGAACTGCATTCGACGCTGTTGATTGACAAAAAGGGTAGGGTCCACTGGGCGCGGTTTGGCGGGGATCCGTTCGACGATGTCGATTTTCTGCTGAGCGAGATCAAGCGGATGAACCGGTAGAAAAGGCTATGGCCGGGTATCGTTCCCTTCGCTTTACAGAACTCTGTTCGCTTCGCGAAAGCTGAGCTATTCGAAATTGAAGGCAAAAAACGGAAGGTAGAGACAGGTGGGGCCGCCGTCTGGTTATCGCGCCCGTCCCCACAAAGAGAAAGGACCCGGCGACGGGTCCCTTTCTGATTCCAGCGAAGTTTACTTTTCTGTGTAGGGCTCGACCTTGGTCGCCTTCAACTGAAACGAAACATCGCCGAACGGACTCTTAAAGTCCTTGATTTCCAGCTTGCCAATGATCCATACCGGATCCCAAAAGCTCACTTTGGTCTTCTTGCCATCGCTCATGGTGACATGCACGATCTGGTTGGGCGGGGGAGGCGGCGTGTGGACACAGGCACCCACGTAAGGCACCAGCAAAAACTCAGTGACGCGATCTTCGTCATCTTCAAGCGGAACCATGAAGCCGGGAATCCTTACCGGCATTCCATCCAGCTTTTTCAAGTTCGGGGTGATTTTTCCCGTGCGGTAGTTCAACTCCCGCATGGTTGCCCATTCCAGTTTCGCAGTCGTGTCCTGCGCATACGAACCGACGCCGACGATGGCTCCGAGGATCCAGGTTGCCGCTGCTAGATGCTTCCGTTTCATTGCTACCTTTATTCTACTGCTTGTTCGCCGAGGCTACTACTTCTTGCTCAACAGAGCCGCGACCTCTTGTTCGAGCGTATCGAGCTTGTAAGCTCCCAATACATCCTTGGATTCCGTCCAGTCCTTCGAGGATGCGTCGTTTGCCATTTTCCTAGCCGCCTGCGCGTACTCGGAAACTTTGCGGGTGGTCGCACGATCGTCCAACTGATCCTTGAACCCTTCAATGGAAGAGACGCGATCACGCACGAAAGCGGTTACTGCCGCCTCCAGTTTCTTCGACTCCTCCACAGCCTTGGATCCTTTAGCAGCAAAGAAGGCTTTGTTCGCGGTCGCGAGTTTTTCGGCCTCGGCCTTCACCTGGCCCGCGATTCTGCGCCATTCGCTTCCCTCTGCCGATGTCGTCGCCGTTGCCGCGACTGGTGCCACTGGCGCACCTCCGCCAAAGTAATAGAGCGCATTGAAAAGAAATTTGAACGTCCCATGCGGCTGGCCGCGCCATTGCGACCGGAACCCGATCAGCACCACGTGCCCGCTTCCCATCTGGACATCCACCAACGCACCCTTGCCCTGAATCCGTTCGGGATGCAACAGGTAGCCGCTGCGCAGCGGATTCGCCTCGCGGGGATACGATGCCAGCACCTTGCCCTTGAATCCCGTCTTGGTCTCAAACGCCGGGCCACGCTCGAACATCACGTCCACTTCTTTTGCCAATCCCGCGACTAACGGATGCGATGCGTCGCTCAACTCCACTCGCAACAGTGCTCCGGGAGAATTGAATTCCGTCATTCTCAAGCCCGCGAGCACATTGGTCACTGGTAGATTCAGCTTCTCAATGGCAAACTGCGAGGCGTTGTTCATGGCGACCAGTGTGCCGCCGCCGTCGACGAAATCGCGGATCGCGTCCAGACCAGCCTGGCCGATGCCGCCCGCATAGCGGCCTTCAATTGTGCCGGGCTGATGGCCTTCCATAATCACGCGAGTCGACATATCGGCGATCACAAGGACATCGAAGCGTTCTTTCAAATGTCCGGCCTGAACGTCCGCATTGTAGACGTTCACATAGGGGAACTTGTGCTGCTCCATCACCCAACGAGTCCAGCCCTCGTCCATTGAAGAAACCCAGGGCCGGTATACCGCAATTCGAGGAAGTTTCGCGGGAAACGGACCTAACTTTGGATCCGGTTTCACATTCGCAACCAGCGCCTCGTTAATGGTCTTGAAGGCCGCGTTCTGATTGCGAGTCACCGGGACATTCACTTGCGGCGCTGCTGTCAATCGCTTGGTCTTGCCCCTCATGGCAGGATCGAGCGGAATCGTCACCGCGTGGGCCTCGACGCCCATCTGCATTGGTAGCGTCCAACCCGTCACATCGTACGGACCCTCTGCCAACTCCGGATACTTCTGGACATCGAACAGCTCATGCGCCAGCCGCGCGAACGGCTGATCCATTGCGACTACCCAGCTTCCCGGCTTGTAGTCCATGCCGTTCAGCTTCAGCGGATCGGTTACTTCCTGCACTTCGATGCCGGCAAGAACCAGTTTTTCCACGAGAATCGCCGCCGTAGGCAGATCGCGCTGCTCGACCGGAATCACATATGCGTACGGAGGCTCTTTCGCATACCGCGCGATCGTATCGCGCCCGGCCTGATAGCGATTGAAGAGGATCTCCTCGCGGTTCTTCGAAGACGTCACCAGCACTGACATTGACGCGCCAGTCATGTAGTCGACTGCGTCTTTCAAGCGCCACCAACCGCCCTTCCAGGGACTTGCATAGAAGACTTCGGGACGCAAATCCTGCTTCTCCTTGGGAAACTCGTCGATCGTGTAATAGCGCGGCGTGGCGTAACGATAGAGCGCGGTCTCGGTCAAAAACGAAATGGTATTGCGAAAGCTGTTGACATGATCGATGAAGCCGGGATACCAGTCGTCAAAGCGTCCGCGATGCATAGCGCCTGGCATATCGTGCTGATCTAGGTAGGTTGCCATCGATGTTCCGAACACGTTCACCCAGCGCCACATCAACGGATGCACATGGGTGGAGATCGGCTCGGCGAAAGGCGGAATCCAAATGCGGGAAGGGAATGGCGCGACCTGATGATGGTTGTACATCACTTGTGGCCAATATTCCTGCATCACTTTATTGATCACTCGCGACTCGATCATGTTGTTCATGTAGCCGTCGCGATTGTTGTCGTGCCCGACGTATTCCTGATAGAGCCACGGCATCGGCGCGACCTCGTAGGGCGTGCCCAAATTCTGGCGATACCACTTGGCCACCATGTTCTGGCCATCTGGATTCAACGAGAACCACAGCACAAAAATGACTTCGTTGAGAATCTTCGAGACCTCGGGATCCGATGGCTTGCTCACCAGATTGTAGGCGAGTTGCATGGTATGTTCCTGTCCCGCGACCTCGGTCGAATGCAAGCCGCCGTCGATGTGGACGATCGCCTTGCCTTCGCGCGACAACTGCCTCGCCTGCGCATCGTCCAATCCTTTGACGAGCGCGAGTTTGCGCGCAATGTCTTTGTACTTGTCGATCTGCGCGAGATTCTGTGGGGTGGAAATGAGCGCGATGTACCAATCGCGACCGCGGGTGGTCTTGCCGACATTCACCAGCTTGATGTGATCGGAAGCCGCGTCCAACTTTTGGAAGTAAGCGAGTGACTCGTCGTAAGTAGTGAGGTGGAAGTCCGCACCGGGTTTATAGCCTAAGACGGATTCGGGAGACGGAAGAGTTTGCGCGACAGCGCAGATGGTGGAAAGTAGAAACCAGAGTCGAAACATGTGCGGGTTTATGTTTCAGGATACCCGTTCCTACGCCCAATCCTCGGAGGCAATCCTCAGATACTGCTGTCGCCGTCGGACGACGACGGTTCCCAAACAGCGGGATCGGCAAGTTCCTGCATCAACGACTCTTCGGGAGCCATATAGAAATAGCACCACGCGGGTAGGTCCCGCCGGTATCCACATAGCTGCTCGAACTCGCGCATGGCCGGCAAGCCGCAGCCCACAACTTCAACTGCATGGATCTCTTCCGCTTCGCAGATCTCGACCGCTTTGCGCGCTAATGCCGACGCTACGATAGCGCGTGAGCCCCATATCAACCGGCGCAAGCGCACCAGCGCTCTCGGATCGGGTACGCCGACCTTCATCGCTAAATGGACAACTCCAATATCGCGGCGCTCGAACACATCCGGCATGCTTTCGGCGGGAATCATCGAAACGATCATGGTCCGCCAGCCCCGCGAATCGAGTGCCAGAGCCAACTGCATGACCTGTTCCTCTGCGCCTCCGCCAATGCCCATTGTGGTCGAAAGCAGCATCAGCCGGCCTTTTGCAAGGCCCTTGCTGGTGTCTTTGACAATCGGTTCAAGGAGCAGTTCCGGCATCTACCTGCTTAGTTTGTTCGGGAGTCCGGTTTTGCTAAAGTTACCAAATACTCAATCTAGAGTACCCTCCGGGTAGATCGTTCGCGCCAGCCTATGAAATCGTTAGAAAATATGTTGCGGATCGTGAACCCCGGATTGGTGATTGATCCCACGATTCTGGCTCACTATCGCAGTTTGTTGACGCAAGAGGAACAAGCGCGAATCGATCGCTTCGTTTTTCCGGAGGACCGACACGTCCGCCTGGTGGCTCGCGCTTCGTTGCGGTTGTTTCTTGCCGAATTCACTGGCGTGCCTGGGCAGGATTTTCGATTTCGCTACAACGACTATGGCAAGCCTTTTGTGCAGGATCCCCTAAAACATGCAGGGGTTCATTTCAACGTGTCCCACACAAAAGACCTGATTGTGGTCTATATCAGCGCGCAGCACGAAGTCGGCGTGGATGTGGAATCCATCCGGCCAATGAGTGACCTGTTTTCGATCGCCGAACGCTTCTTCGCCCCGGCTGAAGTGGCCGACCTTCGGACCCTGTCTTTCGAAGCGGCGACTCAGCGTTTCTTTCAGTACTGGACTTTAAAGGAGTCCTATATCAAGGCCCGAGGAATGGGCCTCTCTTTGCCCCTCGATCAGTTTTGGTTCGAACTTGGCGACGATCCGTCGATCCACTTTCTGCCCGGCATTGTGGACGACTCGGAACGCTGGTGCTTTTCCCAACAGCGGCTGGATTCCGGCCACTTCGTTGCTACTGCTTCATGCTCTTCGCAAGAGGCGCCTTAGGGCGAACTGCAGCCGTCGAAAAGGTGAGGGAACGGAATCGACGATGACTCCCTGCCCAACGGAGCCGACACTGAGAACCGCATTGAGTTTGATCGGTTGCTGTTTCTCGTCGCATGCGACTTCGCGGGACCACATCGCGAAACCCGACACCACAATCCGGACATTGTAGACTCCGCTCGCAACCGCCTGCCGCAAAACACCGAGATCGTCCGCCGTGCCCTCGATCATCGCGTCGCCGTTGCCGGTTTGCTTCGGCAGTAGAGTCACTTTCGCCTGAGGAACAGCAGCACCGGAACCATCCGCGATGTGAACCTCGATTGCGCAGCGGCTCGCGGGTTGCGCAACGGCCTGAGCAGTGAAAACCGCAATGCCCACCAGTGAGGCGCGCGCGATCTTGCCGCAGACCGAAGGCGGTTCCGGCAGAAACTGGACCTGACCGTTCGGGTCAAAAACCAATCGGGTACAAAGTTGCTGCTGATTGCCGTAGTAGAGTTCCAGGGCTTGGAGGCGAGTCAGCTTGGAAAGATCGTGAACCGTTTTCTGGCAATGCTGACAAAAACCGGAATCTTCGATCGTTTGCTGGCAGGGATTCGCGATCGAAAACAACGGTTTGCTCCTCGAATCCGGCATGCCATGATCTTACCCGTGCGGTTGATGAAAAATAAGATCGGCCCTTTACGAGCAGCGGTGGTGGTTTTCAGCCACCCCGTCGCGCGAATAAGTCCAATCAAAACAACAACTTTACATTTGGCCTCCGGCGTGCACCCTAAACGGCGACGGACCAGGAGGTCCACGAGATGAACAAGATTCGGACATTCGCATTCGGAATCGCATTCGCGGCAGCAACCTTCACGACCCCGTCCTGGGCTCAGCAGCAACAGCAGCAGCAGGTTCAGGATGACGAGGACGGCCCCGGCCGCGGCGTTGCGCGCATCAGTCTCATGAATGGCGACGTATCGGTGAAGCGTGGCGACACGGGTGATCTGGTTTCCGCCACCGTCAACTCACCGTTGATGGTCTCCGATCGTGTTCTCACCGGGCCTGGATCCCGTGCCGAACTGCAGTTCGATTCCTCTAATCTCTTGCGCATGTCCGGAGTCTCCGAAGTCCGCATGTCAGAGCTGGAATGGCAGAAGTACATGATCCAAATCGCTGCGGGCACGGTCACGTTCCGTGTTATCCGCGACCAGTCTTCGCAAATCGAATTGAATACGCCCAGTGTGGCGCTGCGCCCCATCAAGAAGGGCGAGTATCGCATCACCGTCCGCGAAGACGGCACCACCGAAATCACCGTTCGCTCCGGCGAACTGGAAATCTTCACGCAGAAGGGAACCGAACGGCTGAAGTCCGGTCGCACCATGCTCGCTCGCGGAACCTCCGCCGATCCGGAATTCCAGATTGTTTCGGCAATCGCCCGCGACGACTTCGACCGCTGGAATCAGGACCGCGACCGCTATTTCGAACGGTCGGAATCCTATGGCAACATGAGCACCGACATCTACGGCGGTGAGGATCTCGACACCAACGGAACCTGGGCGAATAACCCGCAATACGGTCGCGTTTGGTATCCCCGCGTGAACACCGGTTGGGCACCGTATCAGGATGGCCGCTGGGTTTACTACGACTATTATGGTTGGACCTGGGTCAGCAATGATTCCTGGGGCTGGGCTCCCTATCACTATGGACGCTGGTTCCACGATGCCTCCGACGGTTGGGGCTGGTGGCCCGGTGCCGCGGGACGCCGTCAATACTGGCGCCCTGCGTTTGTTTCCTTCTTTGGATGGGGCGGTAACGGCGGCTTCCGCGCAGACATCGGTTTCGGCTTCGGCAATGTCGGTTGGGTTCCGCTTGCGCCTTATGAGACCTGCTACGGCTGGTGGGGACTCAACCGTTACAACGGCTGGCGCAACAACGGCTACCAAAACAATACGACCATCGTGAACAACGTCAACATCACGAATATTTATCGCAATGCACGTGTGAACAATGGCATTACCTCGATTGGATCGAACGACTTTGGCCGCAACCGGATCCACAGCGGCAACATGATCCGGACTCGTGCCGAAGACTTGCGCGGTGCTGGTGTGGTGCGGGGAAACCTGCCGGTTGTGCCAGATCGGAATGCGAGCGTCCGGCTTTCGGACCGCGAACCGCGGAACTCCGGCTATGCCCGCACGAATGAAGACAACCGTAGTTTCCGTACGCGGGAACCGGCGCGTGTCGATCGTGTGTCCTTCGACGATCAGCGCCGTGGCACGGAAGATCTGGCCCGGCGATCGTTTGACCGCGGTGGCGAACGTGGCAACAACAATGCGACGGCCGGCGGCGGTGGAACGGAACGTGTCCGAGGCGGCGGTGAGCGCGCAACCGAACGCGGTAACTCGACGGCTGCGGGAACGGGCTCCGATCGTGTTCGAGGGGGCAGCGACCCCGCCACCGGAACTGGCAATAACACTGGCTGGCGTCGAGCGGGCGAAGGTGCGACTTCAACGCGAGGCAACGAAGGCCGCGGTGCCACATCGACTGACTCAAATGGACGCAACTCCGAAAACGGCTGGCGTCGGTTCGGCGATACTCGCGGCGAAAGCATTCGCGGCGACAGCAGCCGGGGCAATGCCGGAACGGACCGCGTCGGGCGGGGAACTCCCGAATCCAACGACAACGGCCGCGGTGCTGGAGTGAACAGCAACAGCCGTGGATCCTCCGGTCGTTCGTCAGAGGACGGCTGGCGCAGGTTTGGCGATTCCGGACGGGGCTCGTCGAATCCATCGACCTCCACAGTTGACGGAAGCTCCGGTCGCACGGGGCGGGAATCGCGCGGCAACATGGATTCGCGAAATAGAGACAACAACGGCGGCTTCAGGACTCGTGAGCGGTCGAATCCAAGTCCATCCAGCTCATGGGAAATGTTCCGCGGCGGTGGCGGTAGCAGCAGTCGTGAACGCAGCAACGACTCCTCGCGAGTCGAACGCCAGCAGCAGCAGCGAAGTCCGGACCCGGTCCGAATTAGCCCTCCCATCGTTCGCGATCGGGGCGGAGACAACGGTGGTGGCGGCGGATCCTTTGGAGGTGGCCGTGGAGATCGCGGTGGCTCTTCATCGGCACCGGCTCGTGAATCCGCCCCCCGCATGGAACGTGGCAACAGCGGCGGCGGCGGAGGAAGCCGCGGCGGTGAATCATCCGGCGGCGGTAGTGGCAGCAGTAATCGCGGCGGTGGCGGCGGTGGCGGCGGTGGCGGCGAAGGCGGCGGACGTGGCGGCGGTGGACGCCGGGGCAACTAACGAATTCTCAACTTCTTCCCTCAAGCATGCCCGAGCAAAGGCAGGTCTCTTTGCTCGGGCTTTTTTATGTTTGCTGTGGCGTTTCCAATCAATCCCCTGTCTAATAAGACATGATCGCCACTTCCATCCTCGCGGCATTTGCGTTCGTCGCGCAAATCGAGATCAGCCAAGCGGGCGCTTCATTCATGACGGTCAATCAAGCCTCACTGGATGATTCCGGAAATCTCTATCTCTCCGGCCGCATCGCCTGGGCAAACGGCTTCTGGATCTCCGAAGGCCACGGCGCTTCATGGACGCCGGTCGTTCTGCCAGCAGACTCCCCGGTACTTGTAACCCTGCTGCCAGATCCAGAGGACCCAAACATCCTTTTCGCCATCCCCGAAGATCGAAAGTCGCTGTTGAAGTCCACAGACGCTGGTCGGAATTTTCGCGTCATCCGCTCCGGAGAATTTGGGTCGCTGACGATCGATCCAGGTAGTCGCAACATCCTGCTTGCCACTGCACGGACGCAGGCGAGTCCTGGAAGGCCGTGGGCGGCCCTATTGGCAACGTCATTCAATTCGACAGTTCAGGAATCGGGCGGGCGTTTGGTGTGAACACCGAAACCGGCAAACTCTGGATCTCGCAGGATCGCGGACTCAGTTGGGCCATCAACCGCACCGCACCTCCGTATTTGCGGGAGTTCCAGAGCCATCCCCATAAGCCTCGAACGGTCTTCGCTGCCGATAATGCCACCTACTATCGAAGCGATGACCTGATCACTTGGGTGCCGTTGGCCAACCGCCTGAGCTCGCTCCACCTGGATCCTCAGCAGCCTCGACGGATCTGGGCGAGCAACGACCAAGACATTTTACGTTCTGACGATGAAGGCAAATCCTGGGCTGTGTCACGCAAGGGCTTGATTGGTCAAATCAGCGGTTGCGGATCGTTGTTGGTATTGCCTTGGGACGGTGGCTCCGCGTGGAGTTTCAATGGCACGAATTGGTCTGAGACGGACGATTCATTCAAGTACATCAACTACGGTGCAGCATGCCGAGCCTGCGCGGTTCGCAACGACGGGTCGTTTGTTGCAAAATATGATCGGGTAGGGAAGTTGCTCTGGCGGCGAAACTACTTGTCTTCTGCGGCTCTCGCCGTCGGCCCAACACACTCGATTACTACGGCGTACGCCCTACGGCTGTTTGGCGCGGCCGCCGCTGTTCGTGATGCGGATGGAAAACTCCTTTTGGTAAGTTCATTGCCCACTGGAAACCCCTACCCGTATCCGGTGTCTCACGTCGATTCCAAAGGCGGATTCACTAGCGGCGGACCCAACATAGCAGGGGTTCTTGGTTACTGGTGGATCAATCGTTGGAATCCCGACGGCACACCCTCATACGCTCGCCAATACTACGAATGCCGCATCCTCGGACTCGAACCCACCACCGGGAGAACCATCATCGGCAACAAAGAAGCCGTCTGGATTCTCGACGAAAAAGGCGGCGTCGATTCCGAACTCCTCGCCGCTCGGGACATTCAATCTCTGATCTTCGCCAAGAACGGCGACGTCCTCGCCACCGGAACCGGCTGGCTCGCCCGCTTCCCGCGCGGATCCTCCACCCCAAAATGGCGGGTCGCGCTTCCCTCTGACGAATCGTTCGGAATCGCTGAGACTGCGCCTTCGGAACAACGCGCAATCTAACCGAGGCCAGCTCGCTGGTGAGCACTCCCAATCGGGACCTGTTTCTGGTCTCCCAGCCTTCAATTACCTCAATTCGCGTCGATCCGTTCGCCCCATAACGTCCCGCTTTCAAAGGGTCGATAATAGAGTTGTGCTTGTTGCGTTCTTTGCTGTTTTCACCGCCATCGATTTTGTTGCCTTTCCGCCGTCGATTTCGGAAGTAGTGGACGGATCCACCGGGATGAAACGCACCACCCGTGTGGATGGCTTTGAAATCTCCCGGGACGAAATCACTCAGCGCGACTACCAGGCGATCACCGGCAGGAATCCTTCTGCACATGTTGGGCCAACGTTTCCGGTTGAAAATGTTTCCTGGTTCGATGCCATTCGTTTTGCGAACGCCTACAGCACCCAGCAAAAGACGGAGCTTTGTTATGACACCGCAACCGGTGAGAGAATCCGCTTGAAGTGCAAAGGCTACCGCTTGCCGACGGATGCGGAATGGTTGCGGGCTTTCAGGCTTCGTGAGGATGCCACCAACCTCGCCGCTGCCAATCTGGGACTCGAACAGACCATCAATCCTGCGCCGTTCGACAAACTCAGCACCCGCGCGGTCGATACCATCCCAAAAGGCGTCCGCGATCTCGTCGGAAACGTCTGGGAATGGTGCGAAGACTGGTTCCGTCCGATCTCATCGCCCTGGCCCTTGGACAACCCCCGCGGAGCATTGCGGGGACTCACGCGAGTCATTCGCGGCGGTTCATTCCTTACCACCCGTACGTCGTGGTCTCGCAGTCTGAGGTCGTCTCTTGAACCAAACACGCGCAGCGCCTATACCGGATTCCGGCTCGTACGCGGTTCCAACCAGTCGATTCCATTTCCACCTTTGGCTTTCGACACCGTTGCCGCCCCTCTACCTAAAACGCAGCAACCGCAACAACCTCCGGAAGCCGCGCCCCAGGTAGTGCCGGCCTTGCATTCCAAGCCTTCGCTGACAAAGTGGCTCACGGCAATGGGCGAACCCAAGGGCATCTCACGCGCAAACCCGCCTCGTGTCCGGGCGATTCAGACTTTCCAGGATCCGTACCTCGACGGCAAGATCATGGACTACGAAAGCGAACCGGGCATTTGGGAGCGTTTTGCAATGATCGACGGCCCGAGAAACGTCGGCCGTCGCCCGGTTGTGATCGTCCCCTATTACGACGTTGACACCCCGGTTGGCATGGATCTTGGCGGTCGCGGATTCAATCTGACTCCGTCGATTTGGTTCGCCAGGCACGCTGCGCAGATGGGCTACATCGCCGTCGCTGTCCGCTGGTTTGGCGAGAGCGATGGAGAGCGTTACGACGAAGTGATCGCTAATTTGCGCAAGCGTCAGCCCGGAGTCAGCGGTTTGGGCAAGTGGGTTTGGGATTCGAAGCGGCTCATCGACTACCTGCAGACGCTTCCGAATGTCGACAAAAGTCGAATTGCCATGGTTGGGCATTCGCTGGGCGGCAAAATGACTCTCTACGCTGCGGCAACCGATCCACGCATTCACGCCGCGGTCGTATCGGAGCCCGGCATCTCATTAAAGTTCTCGAACTACGACGACTACTGGTATTGGGGCGGGAACCTCGCCAAATTGCCGGCTGGCAGCGATCATCATGAACTCCTGGGATTGATCGCTCCGAGGGCCATTTTGTTGATCGCCGGAGAGGATTCCGATGGCGACAAGAGTTGGCCCTTTCTGGAGTCCGCGCGGGGTTTGTTTCCCAGGAAGTTGGATCTTGGGTGGCTCAACCACAAATCCGGACATACGCCTCCGGTAGAGGCTATTGGTCAGGCAATGGATTGGCTCAGAACAAAGCTCAACTAAATCTACCGAAGAGTTGACATAATATACGTTATCGGCGATTTCATTTGACCTTCAGCACTCCAATGCACGCCCTCATAAACGCCGGCAGGTCCTCCGGCTTGCGTGACGTGACCAGATTCCGGTCCACCACGACCTCGGCATCCTCCCAGATCGCCCCGGCATTCACCACATCCGTCTTGATCGAAAAGAACGACGTCGCACGCCGACCCCGCAGGACATCCGCCGAACACATCATCCACGGACCATGGCAAATCGCCGCCACCAATTTTCCAGCCCGGTTCATCTCTGCCACGAACTCGCAGGCATCGTGGTGTCGCCGCATGTAATCTGGCGCGAAGCCGCCCGGCAGAATCACCCCGTCGTAATCGGAGGCATCCAGCGATCCGTACGCGTACTCACTTTTGACCGGATATCCCAACTTGCTCGTATAAGTCTTATCCGCCTCGGCGGCGATCACATCGATCTTTGCCCCGGCCTCTAATAGCCGGTAGAGCGGATACCAGAGTTCCATTTCCTGATACAAATTGTCCGCGAAGATCGCGACGCGCTTGCCTTGGAGTTCCATCCCTTACTTTACCCCGCGATTTCCATAAGCGTTGGCCGAGGCCACGCGGTCAAAGTGCTCGTAGATCACACGAGCCGCCTCGCCTACCGGATTCTCACCATCCGCCAGAAAGCTTCCGAAGATGCCCACAGCGAACGGTCGCTTGGGATGCAGCACCAGCGCCACTTCGCAATGGACACCGAACAGCTCTCCGGTCTTCGATGCCACATCCACCGACAGCGGTACGGCGGACCGGATCTTGCCCGGAACCAGCTTCAAGATTCGCAACATCTCCTTGCAATCGTCTGGATGCGTACAGGCCTTGCCACGGTAGATCATCTCCATCAGTCGCACCATTTCCATCGGCGTGCTGATGTTTTCCATTCCTTTCGATGCCGCGTCGCCATCGAGCATGATCCGCCGTAACCGGGTCACCTGCAAGCCTAGCTCCTGCGTACGTCGATTGACGCGGTCCATCTTCGCCATCGCGATCGCACGGTTCGTTGCCGTATTGTCGCTATGCTCGATCATCGCCGTGAGCATGTCCAAAACGGTCAGTGTCACCGGACCCTTCTTCAGAGATTCCTGAATCAGACCGCTACCGCCCACTGTTTCCGACGGTTGGATCGTAACGCTCTCTTGGAGATTCACTTCGCCTGCGCGCGCCAGACGAAAGATTTCCACCAGAATCGGCACCTTAATTACGCTAGCGGTTGGGAACTGCGTGTCCGCATTCAACGTGATCGTGCGTCCGGAAATCAGATCGACCACCGCAACTCCAAACGCGCCATCGCTCTTCCGATCGATACCCTTCAGCCTGTCCCGAAGCTTGGCTTCCAACAACTCCACCGGCAGGTTCTGACCAAAACCAACACAGGTCAATGCAAGCAGTATTCGCAGCAGCATACTCTAGATTATGAGCGATCCCCGCTATCCAATTGGCAAGTTTCAGTATCCCGACACCCCCGTCAGCCCCGAACAGTGCGCCGCCTACATCGAAGAGATCGCCGCAGCGCCCGCGCAATATCGCGCCGCCGTTGCGGGACTCGACGACTCCCAACTCGACACCCCTTATCGCGATGGTGGTTGGACTTTGCGCCAAACAGTGCATCACGTCGCCGATAGCCACATCAACAGCTATGTCCGCTTCCGGCTGGCGGCCACAGAAGACAATCCTCGCATCACCACTTACAAAGAAGAGATGTGGGCCGAACTGGCAGACGCTAAGTCCCTGCCCGTTGAGGTTTCACTGGTCTTGATCGAGAGCCTGCACGAGCGCTGGGTAGTCTTTCTGCGATCGTTAAGCGCCGGGCAACTGGCACGCACCTTCGACCATCCCGCCAATGGCCCTCTGCCACTATCCACCGTGCTCGCGCTCTACGCGTGGCACGGCAGACACCACGTCGCGCATATCAAAACGCTCCGCACGCAAAAAGGCTGGTAGTTCAGGGCTTCGAAACCACGCGGCGCAGCGTATACAAACCGCCGGAAGCGGAACCCTGCGCCAACCGCTTCCAATCGTCGTGCACAAACATCATCTTGCCGCTGATGTGATTGGAACTATCGGAAAGTAGAAACTGCATCAGGTCCATTTGCAGTTCCGGCGAGGTGCCTCCCGTCGCACGCGTTTGCGACGCGGCGTCGGTTTCTTTCGCGCTGAGAATTTCGGCCGAATGCAGAATCTCATCGGTGGTCGTCGTATAGGCACTGCCCGGCGACACCGCATTGATCTGCACATTCGCGTCGCGCAACTCTTCGGCAAGCACTTCCACCAGTCGCGTGACGCCGGTCTTCGATGCGGAATACGCGGAAAAGTTTGGACGCGAGGTCTCCGCCCCAGGACCCGTCAGCACCACAATCTTTCCACTTCGGCGTTCCACCATTCCAGGCAACACCGCTCGGCACGTATTGGCGACTCCGACAAGATTCGTTTGCAGCGCCTCGTTCCAAGCCTTCACAGAAGATCCCAGAAATGGCCCAATGGGCCCCAAAACACCAGCGGCACAGATCACCGCATCGATCGGACCGTAGTGTACCTTCATTCGATCTACTGTGGTGGCGAGCAATTCCAAATCGCAAACATCGGCCCGCAAACGCAACGCGTTGCCGCCGCCATGTTCGATTTCCAGATGCGCGACGTCTACCTCGCCCTTGCTGCGGGCCAGCAAGCCAACACGCGCACCCAACTTCGCAAAACCGATGGCGAATCGCTTGCCCAAACCCCGGCCAGCGCCAGTGATCAGGATGTTCTTGCCCTGAAAGTAACTCGACGGATTCTGCATTCGCTCTGATTATGCCAGACCGCTAGCTAGAGCACCGCAAGTTCATGCAGAAGCTTGCCCTGGGCGAAACGCGAAATCCCCAGCACACTGGCGTCAACCAGGTCCGTGTCGCCCTTGATGATGTAGTCCGCTGTGATGCGTCCAGACGCAGGCGAGTGCATCACGCCGTGTCCGCTAAATCCATTCGCGTAAAAGAAGCCCTTCACCCGAGGATCGGGACCCAGCACGGGATAGTGATCCGGCGTCATTTCGTACAAACCCGCCCACGCTCGCCGCGGATTCACGGGCACTTCTTCAAGCCCTGGCAGCCGTTCCACCGCGTGCGTCAGGATCTTCTCGATGAATCCGGGATCGAAGCTGGTCTTGTATCCAGGCGTTTCTGTCGAATCGTTCCAAGCCAGCAAAATCCCCGCGCCTTCCGGACGAAAGTGGAAGCCCGTGCTCATGTCCACAACCATCGGCGAAGTATGCGGAATGAGCTCCGTCGGCTCCGTGGGAACCAACATTCGCCGCAGTGGCTCCACCGGTAGATCAGCGCCGATCATTTTCGCGATCGGGGCCGCCCACGCGCCCGCCGCGTTCACGACATTGCGTGTCGCAATCGTGCCCTTTGAAGTCATCACAGCACTCACGCCCTGCTCGTCGGTCTCGATCCCGGTCACTTCGCATTCGCGCAGAATCTTCGCGCCACGTTCTAACGCGTAACTGGTGAACCCGTTCATTAGCGAATAGGGATCCACAAAGCCGTCTGTCGAACAAAAGTTCCCACCCAACACGTCAACGGTTTTCATCCGCGGCATGATGGCCGAAATCTCAGCGGCGCTCAGTTGCCTCACGGTTTGCAGACCCGCGGCCCGCTGCAGGTCGAAGGTCGTTTGGAGGTAGTCGAGATGCTTCTGATTCGTCGCCAGGAACAGGTAGCCTTGCGGCTTGTAGCCGGACGGATATCCCAGTCGCTCGTCGTAGGTGCGAAAGAACTCGATCGAGAACAGCGACAGCTTGATGTTCAGTTCCGTCGAGAACTGCGCGCGGACGCCGCCCATGCTCTTGCCCGTCGATCCTTTGCCCTGATGCTGTTCGCGTTCGAGCAGCAGGACGTTGCTGTAGCCGGCTTCCACCAGATGGTAGGCAATCGACGACCCCACAACTCCCGATCCAATGATCACCACATCTGCGGACAAACTCACTTCACACCCTCCGGCAGCGCGAACGCCACATATGAACCTTGAACTTTGGTCTGTGTTCCCGCCGTCAGGCCCACCTGACCTGCTGCGCAAAATACGATGTACTGCCGCCCCTTCATCTCGAACACCGCGGGGATGCCCTCAAGCGCCGCATCGGTCTCGGCTTCCCACAAAGGTTTGCCGGTCTCGACGTCGAGTGCGCGAACCTTGCGATCGCGTGTGCCAGTGAAGATGATCCCTCCGGCGGTCACCACCGGTCCGACCTTCGGCATATGCGAGCCAGTGTCCTTGAAGCCCTTCGCCGCAAGTTCCGGAACCTCGCCCAGCGGAATCTGCCATTTGATCGTGCCTTGATTCAAGTCGTAGGCTGTCAGCGACGACCATGGCGGTTTGATCGGAGACAGGCCATCGCTTGCGATCATGAATCCAAAACCCGTGTAATAGCGATCTTCCGGAGATCCGCTCACCGCGGCGCGGGCAGGGTTGTAGAGATACGCGATCAGGTTCTCGATATCGCCCGCCTTCAACTTCTCGCCAAAGGCTGGCATCCGCTTACCACCGCTGCGAATCGCGCCGCTGAGTTCCGAGTGATTCAAACGCACCGCAACATCGGCCAACGGCGGAACAGACTTCTGCGCATCCCCGCGCCGATTCGCCTGATGACATCCCTGGCAATTTGTTCGATACAAAAGCAGTCCCTTTTGTTCTGGAAACAGTGCCTGCGGCTGATTGATGGCCGCGTTGTTTTCAGGCTCCATGCGCAGCATCGCCGGTAAGTCTTTGGACACCACATACAGCGCCCCCTCTTCCGGATTCACCGCTGCCCCGCCCCAATTCGCTCCGCCATTGTTGCCAGGCATCTGAATCGATCCTCGCTTGCTCGGAGGCGTAAACAAGCCTTCGTTGCGCGCGCTCAGGATATCGTCGCGGAACTTTGCGCGATCCTGCGGGCTCAGATGCGGACTCAAATCATCCACCGTAAACTTCTGCCGAGCAAACGGAGGAGGCTTGGTTGGAAACGGCTGCGTGGCCGAAGTCTTCTCGCCCGGCATATCGGATTGCGGCACGGCCCGTTCTTCAATCGGCCACACTGGTTTGCCGGTGACGCGATCGAACACCCAGACCGAACCCTGTTTGGTGACCTGTGCCACAGCATCGATCTTTTTGCCATCTACATGCAACGTCAACAGCTTCGGCGCAGTGGCATCGTCGTAATCCCAAATGTCGTGATGCACCATTTGGAAGTGCCAGATCCGCTTGCCCGTTCGGACATCCAGCGCCAGCAACGAATCGCTGAACAGGTTCGTGCCCGCGCGATCCACACCGTGGAAATTGTACTTCGCGCTCGCGGTCGGCGCATACAGAATGCCCCGTTCCACATCGAGCGACATCTCGCCCCAAACGTTCGCGCCGCCAACACGCTTCCACGCGTCTTTGGGCCATGTCTCGGAACCATACTCGCCCGGCCTCGGAACCGTGTGGAACGCCCATGTTTGCTTCCCGGTGCGGACATCGAACGCCCGGATATCCCCTGGCGCGGATCCGTAACCTTGATTGGTCGCGGATCCCAGGATGAGCAAGTCCTCGAACACCTTGCCAGGCGTCACCGATTGAATCAAAGAGATGGATGCAGGATCACGGTCAAGCCCCTGTTTGAGATCGACATCGATGGCGTCGATCAACTTGCCGGTGGTCGCGTCGATCGCCTTCAAACGATGGTTCATGCAGAACAATAGGCGGCGATCTTTACCGTCTTTGCTTTGCCAATAGTTCAGGCCCCGATTGGTGATGATGCGAGTATCGGCAGGCGGTGTGTACGTCCAGATCTCTTTCGCTGTGGCGGGATCGATGGCCACAATCGAGTTCTTCTTCGCCATCACGTACATCACGCCGTCGACTACCAGCGGACTGAAGAAGTAGCGGTTGTTGTCGCCTGTCGAGTAGGTCCAAACCTTCTCCAGTTTGGCGACGTTCGACTTGTTGATCTGCTTCAGCGACGAGAATTGCGCCGAGTCGGCGGCACCTCCGTAATCGGCCCAACCGGAATGCGAGGGAAACTGAGCGAGCAGAACTGCGGAGAGTACGAGCACTCCCACATTTTACCCGGTTCAGTAGTGCATGATCTGCGAGAACGCCATCAGTTCGTTGTCGTTGAGCGGCGAGATCGTAAAGCCAAGTTCGTGGCCTTCGACATATTTCTTGAATGATTCAACGTGTTTTAGCCCGTCGGAAGGATCCGCGTAGTGAACAATCGTACCGTCGAGTGAGCCGTCTCCTTGAATGCCATAGAGGATGATGATGTGGCGTCCTGAAATCAATCCGCCTGTCGCGGCTGTGGCAACCCAGGCGAAGCTCGTCCATAGAAGTCCGTGACGTTTCAACAGATCTTCCCAGCCTTTGGCCGAAGGATTGAACAGCGGCTCCGCCGTCATGCCCGCTCGTCCGGCAAGACGCCGATTCTCGGTAATTGGCAGTCCCGTATCATCCGCCAGGATCTTCGGATACGGCGCGCCAAGCGTCTCGACCGCAGTTTCCACCGGGTAAGACATTTGATCTTTCCATGACCGCATCATCGTATACATGGCTGCCCAGCACGACATCCCCGACTTCTGTTTCACAGGCACAAACAGCCCGGGAACCTGATAGTTCACGTATCCAGTGGAATCGCCGCCACCCGGCAAGGGCGGCAGCGCGGGAACAGGACCGCGCAATTCACCATCCAACTGGGTCAGTGTCTTCTTGCCGCAAATGCCGTCTGGGCTCAATGACCGCGACTGCTGATACCTCGCAGCGGCGTTCTTGGTTTCGTTGCCATAGACCCCATCCGGCGACCCGTATTTCTTGGTAGAGGCTGGCAAAGGGTACCCGGAATCGATCAATGCCTGCTGCAAAAGGCGAACAGCCGGCCCCGTCTCAGGAAACTTCATCACGGGGCTATTCTGGGCTGCGCTTTGCAAGCGGGCGTTGTCTTTGAAGCGGGGCGAAGTGAGGGGCATCTGCACTTACATGCGCGGATTCCCTGAAAATCAGTTCATCTTATTCTCGAAAGCGAAGACATGATTGTGCCCGCGGACAATCAACAGTTTTTTCCGTCACCGCCGGAGCCGCCAGCAAAAGTTCGCCAACCTGATTGGAAGCTAACAGTACCTCCGTAATCGGCCCAACCAGGATGCGAGGGAAACTGAGCGAGCAGAACTTCGGCGAGTAAAAGCACTCTCGCATTTTACTAGTAGTCGAACCCTAGGTTCTCTTCTGCCAGGCTATCGGATCGCGGCTACCGTGAAAACAGGCAATGACGACGAAGAACAAAGCGCAGGGAAAGCGGCGCAAGAGGGCTCGGCGGACATTCTTGATCGCAACGGGGAATTGCCGAATCTGCGGCCCAAGCCAGCGGATTCGCCGTCGTACCAGTCTTGTGCGGCGATCAATTCTTCGCGGGCAGCCTGCTGGTCGTGTTCATGACTATCCCAAAGCTGAGCAATCAAAGCGATGCGATCTGTGGGAGATAAACGGACAATCTCCTCGGGGGTGAATCGCACTTCCATCCGTTCAGGTTAACTTGATCTTAGCGTGGCGATTCGAATGCGAAGACGCTGCTCTGCCCGCGCACGATCAGCAACTTTTCCGTCACCGCCGGAGTCGCCATCAAAACTTCGCCAACCTGGTTGGAAGCCAACAGTTCAAACACAGGGCCAGCTTTCACCACAAACACATCGCCATCCTCGGCAGCGAAATATAGCTTTCCATCCGCCGCCACAGGCGAAGCTGAATGTGCGCTCGACTTCTCGCTCAATCGGTTCTGATAAAGCCGCTTGCCCGTTTTCGCTTCGTAACAAGCCAGAATGCCGTTGTTCTGAATCGTGTAGAGATGCTCGCCATACACAATCGAAGTCGGAATGTAGGGCCCGCCGCGCTTCACCTTCCACGCGAACGCCTGCGGATTTGCCTCATCCGTCACCGTCACCTTGCCGCGCAAGCCCGGCTTGATCGCGAAAATCGGCTGCGTCGGCGGATAGCCGGCCGCCATGTAAATCAGATCGTGCGCGGCATAAGGAACGCCGATCGCGATCTCAGAATTGAACTTGTCGCCACTGATCGACCATAGTTCTTTGCCCGTTGCCGGGTCGTAGCCGCGCAACGCATTCGTTCCATTGGTCAGCAGTTCGGTGCCAGTTTTGCCTTCATAGACTGTCGGCGTGCTCCAAGAAGGAATCTCATCGCGCTGCGTTCTCCAAACCTGAGTTCCAGACTTCACGTCGAACGCGGCGATGAACGAACCCTTCTGGATATCCGCCTGCACGATCACGCGGTCTTTGTAGATGATCGGCGAAGCGCCAACGCCCCACTCAAAGTCCGGATCGTAGAACCAGCCAGCATTCATCAGCCCCAGATCTTTCTTCCAGATCTGCTTGCCCGTGGCGAAGTCGAACACAAACAAGCCTTCCGATCCAAACCACACCGCGACATACTTGCCATCGGTCGCCGGTGTGCAGGTGGCCTGACTGGACTTGGTATGGCGCTTCGTCTTCGGAGCGCCTTCCCACGCGGTCTGTTCCCACACGATTTTGCCCGTTTTGCGGTCGAGCGCGTACACTTTCCACGTATGTTTGGCCGTGTCGTTCGACGGCTCCACATCGCCATACAATCCATGGCGAAACGGCTTCGGATCGCTCGAAATCGCCGTGGTCACGATCACGCGGTCGCCCCACACAATGGGTGACGACACCGAAAGCCCTGGAATCGGCGTCTTCCAGGCAAGATTCTTACTTTCCTTGCCATCGAAGCTCACGGGCGGATTCATGCCGTCGGCGATGCCCGCCCCTTTCGATCCACGAAACGACGGCCAGTTCTGCGCGCCCACGACCCAAACCCACGTCAATGCTAAACAAACAAGCTTCTTCATTTCGAGGAGACTTCCTTCTTCAATGTCGTCACGCCACCGCGACCGTTGAAGGTCACGCTTTCGATCGCCCCCGAGGCGTCCCGGTTGAACTTGAAATTCAATCCGGCTTGCAGGTATTTGAAAACATCCTTCGACGCGGAAATCAGGTTCGTTGTTCCGCCGCCTTGCGTCACCGAAAGCTTGCCATCCTTCGAGGTGATTGCCAAATTCATCTCGCCTTCCGAATACTTGCCCGCGTAGGAATCCAGCGTTGCCGCATCCACCGGATAGTCGATCTTCTTCGCGCCGGTTGCTTCCAACCGCTGCGCCATCTCATCGCGCTTGGCCATCAGGGCAATCGTAAGGGCCTCGTCGAGCAGGGGCTTGCTCAGAGTCCCCCGGTCCATCACCATCTGAAACATTCTCTTGTCGCCGTTCTGAATGCTCGACCGAAGCGCGCCACTCGGATCCACGCCCTTGTCAATCAGCAACTCCACGATGGCATCGTGTTTCTTGTCCATCGCCCAACTCAAGGCCGTGGCGTTGTAGAAGTTGTCCTTCACGTTCAAGTTCGCGCCACGTTCAATCAGCAACTTCGCGACCTCAAGATAGCCGCGCTCGCAGGCGAAGAACAGCGGAGTCGAGTCATAGCGCGTTTTCGTATTCACGTCTGCGCCTTTGTCCAGCAGTTGCTTCACCGTCGCGAGATCGCCCTTGCGGGTCGCGGCTAACAACTGATCGCCAAGTTCGTCTCCCATAAGAGGAAGCACCAAGAGAAGTAACCAGATTGCTTTGGGCATGAGTCTTTAACCTTTACGATACCAACCACGTTACGCTGAAAGATCCACCTATGTTCCGACTTTTCACTGCAACATCTCTGCTGACGTTCACGGCTCTGGCGGCCGACTGGCCCGAATGGCGCGGACCCAACCGCGACGGCCGCTCCGATGAAAAAGGACTCCCCGATAAGTGGGAACTCGCCTGGAAAGTGCCCTATGGCGCTCGCAGCACCCCGCTCGTCGTCGGCAATCGTGTCTACTTGCAGAATCCGTCAGGCAAGGGTCCGCTGCTGCAGGAACGCCTCATGTGCTTGGACGCCGATACCGGCAAGGTGGTTTGGGAATACAAATTCAACATCTTCCAAAGCGATATCCCCGCGCACCGCGTCGCATGGTCGTCCCCGGCCGTCGATACCGCTACCGGCCATGTCTATATCTATGGCGGCGGCGGACCCCTCATCGCCCTCAATAAAGATGGCAAGCTTCTCTGGGAACGCTCATTCACTGAAGAGTTCGCCCTCTTCACGACACACGGTGGACGCACAGTGTCCCCGCTCATCGATGGCGATCTTGTCATCGTCAGCGGACCAACGTCCACTTGGGGCGCACAGTCGAACCGCTCGCATCGCTTCTACGGCGTTGACAAGCGCAATGGACAAATCGTTTGGACCTCAACGCCCGGCGGACGTCCCTATGACACCACCTACTCGATGCCCATCATCGCCAATGTCAACGGCACGCGGTTGCTGATCGCCGGTGGCGGAGACGGTGCCGTACACGCGATGAAACCGCAGACGGGCGAACCCGTGTGGCGCTTCGAAATGGCCAAACGCGGCGTCAACACTGCGGTCGTGATGAACAACAATACCGCTTACGTCTCGCATTCCGAAGAAAATCTCGACACCAGCGAGATGGGCCTGCTCGCCGCAATTGACGCGACGGCCAAAGGCAAGGTCGGTCCGGACAAGATCAAGTGGAAGGTCCCCGGATTTCAAGGCGGCTTCTCTTCCCCGATCATCGATGGCGACCGCATACTGCAGGTCGACAATGGCTCCGTGCTCTACGCTTTCGACGCGACGACGGGCAAGCAACTGTGGAAGCAGCACCTGGGCACCATCCAGAAAGCATCCATGGTGATCGGCGACGGCAAAATCTACGTCGGTTCGGAATCCGGCAAGTTCTATATTCTGAAGGCTCATCAGGACCGGTGCGAGATCCTCGCGGAACAATCGCTCGCTCTTGACGAACAGGTCATTGGCTCTCCGGCGATTTCCAACGGGCGCGTCTACTTCGCCTCAATGGACAACCTCTATGCGATCGGCAAGACTCGCAAACCGTCGCCCAACAAGCCCGTTGAAAAACTCCCCGCAGGCGAAGGCGCGGCAGCCTGGGTACAGGTTGTTCCCACCGAAGTCACCGCCAAACCCGGCGACAAAGTGAAGTTCACGGCTCGCCTGTTCGACGAGAAGGGACGCTTCTTGCGCGAATCCAAGGCGGAGTGGGACATCCCCGGACTTGACGGCTCCATCGCCGGCGACGGAACCTTCACGGTCGGATCCCCCAAGCTCGGCCAAGCGGGGCTCATCAAAGCCAAGGTCGAAAACCTCACTGGCGAAGCGCGCATCCGCATCATCCCGCCGCTCCCATGGACCGAGACCTTCGACAGCTACGAAGTCGGCAAGCAGCCCGCAGCTTGGGTCAGCACCATGGCCGGCAAGTTCTCGGTACAAGAACTCGAAGGCCAGAAGATCTTCACCAAGGCTCCCGACGAGACTTTGTTCAAGCGCATGCGCGTGTTCTTCGGTCCGACGGATTGGCAGAATTACACGATGGAAGCGGATATCCGCATGGTGGAACGCCGCCGCCAAATGGGCGACGCGGGTATCGTGGCGCAGCGTTACGCGTTGATGGTGTTCGGCAGTCAGGGTACGCTCGAACTGCAGCCGTGGCAGCCCGAAACAGAACGGACACAGCGCGTGAAAGTGGATTGGAAGAAAGACACGTGGTATCGCCTGAAACTGCGCGTTGAGAACGGCAAAGACGGCAAGACACGTATCTTCGGCAAGTCCTGGGTTGTGGCAGAACCGGAACCGGAAAAGTGGCAGCTCGAGTACACCGATCCGATTCCCAACGTTAAAGGTGCTGCTGGCCTGTTCGCAGACGCGCAGTTCGGAGTCAGCTACGACAACATCAGAATCTATCCGAACAGATAGACCCGCAACCGCTTGTTCGTCTACTGCACGAAGACGTAGTCGTTTCCGAAGTGGAAGACGGGTTTGTGATACCCTCACCTGAAACACGTTCAGGAGAGTCCCCCCGTTGAAGCACGCTCTTTTGTTGGCCTTGTGCGCCATCTCATCCGCATGGGCGCAATCCGCCGCCGGTGGAGGCACAATCTCCGGCACGGTGAAGGATTCAACCGGCGCGGCCATCCCCACCGCCAAAATCGCGATCACCCACATCGATACCGGACGCGTCTTCAACGCCGTCGCCAATGAAGAAGGCTATTTCGCTGCGCCTTCGCTGAGTATCGGAAAGTACCGCCTGCGGGCCGAATCCCCCGGCATGAAGGTCTGGACTGGCGAACTCCAGTTGGAAACAGGCAAGACCGTGGAAGTGCCCGTGAGCATGGTCCCGGGCTCTGTATCCGAAACCGTCGAAGTGACTGCAACCATCCCGCTGGTCACCACCACCGATCCAACGGACGCCAGCACCCTCGACAGCCAGCGCATCAAAGAACTCCCCATCAATGGCCGCGATCTCAACACACTGCTGGGACAAACCGCGCCCGGCATCGAACAAATCATCGACGTCAACGGCGGCGTGCGAGCCGGTGGCTTGATGGGCTACTCGACCAGCTACACGCAGGACGGCGCGGCGTCGAACAATCGCGAATTCGGCGGATCCATGAACCTGCAAGGTCTCGAATCCATCGGCGAAGTTCGTGTGGAAACCAGCACCTCATCGGCACGCTACAACACGCCGACATCCATCATCGTCAATACCAAGAGCGGCACCAACAAGTTCAAGGGATCCCTCTACGAGACCGCCCGTAACAACGCCTTCGGTGTAGCAAAGGCCCGTCAGGACATCAGCTTCAACGCTGACAATCCTTACCGCACGCCGAAGCTGATCCGCAATGAATTCGGCGGATCCATCGGTGGACCCATGGTCATCCCCAAACTCTACAACGGCAAAGACCGCACCTTCTTCTTCCTCTCACGCGAACAGGTGGAACTCCGCCAAGGCCTCACCCGCGATTGGGCAGTCCCCACTATGGCCATGCGAGGTGGCGACTTCAGCCAGCTCTACGACAACCAGAACCGCTTCATCACGCTCTACGATCCGCAGACCACACGCTACCAGACCCGCGAAACCGACGGCGCATCGATCGCCGTGCGGGAACCCTTTCCCGGCAACAAGATTCCGCAGCAGCGCATGAGCCCGCTGGCCCGTTATGTTTGGGGCATCACGCCGATCCCAACCGACATCACCAATCCTGTAATCACGACCAACCTCAAGCTGGCCGTTCCCACCAACGGCTTCCCCAATCTCAGCGACAACCCCACTACCATTAAGGTCGATCACAACATCTCAGAGCGTGATCGCTTTTTCATCAAAGCCAATGGTGGACGTCGCTTCACCAACTTTCTGGGAACCGCCTCCGGCAATGGTGCGCCTACCACCAATCGCGAAGCCAACGTCACTTATCTGCCAATGCAGGCCGTCGCGGGGGCGGCCAGTTGGAACCACACGTTCTCTCCACGGCTCTTCGCGGAAACGCTCGTGGCCCAAACCTGGCAGAGCACCAAGACGATCACCGGTGCCGCGGATGCCCAGAACAACTGGTCGAAAGAACTCGGTCTTCCCAACCCTTACGGCGAAATTGGCTGGCCTGCGCTTACGAGCCTTAGCTTCATGCCTTATCGCGAAGGCGACAACCGCCGTGCGCTCACCAGCAGGATTCTCAGCGTCCAGCAAAACTATACCTACATCCGCAAGACTCACAAGATGGAATTCGGAGTTTCGATGTTCTCTGAGAAACAACACCTGCTGCCCGATCAAGGCGATATTTCCGGAACGGCCACCTTCAACAGCGGAGCAACGGCGCTGCAGAATCCGGCCTCTGCCGCTACCAATCCGCAAGCCCTGCAACTTACGGGATACGATGCCGCGAACTTTTATCTGGGACATGCCGCCGTCTACACCGTCGGACTCAAGCGCAACTACCTGCGCCTCACCAACCGCACCTTCGGCAGCTTCATTCAGGATTCCTACAAAGTCTCAAAGCGCCTGATGCTCACGCCCGGTTTGCGTTGGGATATCAACCCGGCCATGAGTGAAGAGAACTTTCAGTTGAACGGATTCGACCGCGCGAGCCACTCGCTCATTCTGCCGCAACCGCTCGACTACTATTACAAAGGTGGCTTCACGACCCCCGAGGTGGTGAAGGTGTTCCAGAATGTCGGCGTCACTTTCAAGACCGCCGAAGAGCTTGGCGTCCGCCAGAACCTGTTTCCCAATAATCTTTTCGATATCGGTCCGCGAATGGGTTTTGTCTACACAGCCTTCGACGGAAACAAACAGATGGTGGTGCGCGGCGGCTACGGACTGTATATCTCCGCGATACCGATGCGCACGCTTCTCGCTCAGTTCTCCGGACAGTTGCCATTTCGCGCCACCATCACGCGCGATTTCAATGCCGCTGCCCGCACTGAAGACGGACTCAACAATTTCCTCGTCCGCAATGTTCCGACGATTGTCGCCGGCGCGAACTCCGCCAATGCGGTCAATCTCAATCAGCCCAATCCCGTGGGGCGCGGCCAACAGGTGACGGGCATCGATCCCAACTTCCCCAATCTGAAGATCCACGAGTGGAACCTGACCGTCGAAAAGCAACTGACGAACACCACCGTCTTCCGTCTCCGTTACAACGGCAAGCACGGCGTCAATTCCGATCAGATCTTCGATATCAACCCGCAGCAGACCGACTGGAACTGGTACAGCACTCGCCTGGCTCCACTACCTACCGGAACGTTCTCGGCCGTCGCCCGCCGTCCTTACGATCAGAACGCATACACCGGCGTCCGCTTCCTCACCAAGACTGGCTACATCAACACCGAATCGTTCGCCGTCGAGATGGAACGCCGTTTCCGCAAGGGCCTCGGCTTCCAAGGCTTCTACACCCTTACCAATTCGCTGCGCCTTGCGGGAAACTCCTTCCGCGATGGCCTCGGTGCAGTTCCAGAAGCCTATCAGCCGGGGTCGGTGCCAACCGATCTCGTAGAACTGAATCGCTTCCTCAACTACACGCGCGATAGCGCTGTTCCCAAGCATCGCGTCCGCTGGAACTTCAGCTTCGATATGCCTTTCGGAAAGAAGCAGCACTTCGGCAGCAACGCCAACAAGTTTCTGAACGCGCTGATCGGCGGTTGGAAGATGGCCGGCAGCGGCACCATTGTCAGTTCCTGGTATGCACTACCCGCCAACCAATGGGGTGAATTCGGCGACATCAAGGTCTATGGCAAGACGCAACGCATTACGGACTGCCGCGCCACCCCAGCGACGGCGACAAACCAGAGAGACGAGCGCTGCTTCGAAGGCTACCTCTTCTTCAACGGCTACATCTCCGAACGCTTCATTAACAGCGTCAACGCCGCGGGGCTTCGCAACGGCGTCTACGGGCTCCCCGACGACTACAAGCCTGTCCAAAAACCCGTCAATCCCTGGCCCAAAGGCGGCAAGACCGGCGACCCCGGATCCACGCTCTGGGACACCAACACCGTTACGCTAACTCTCACCAACGGCGCTCGCCAACAAGTAACTCCCGACACCGGTCTCCACCCGTTCCGGAACCAGTTTCGCCTCGGACCGTTCAACTGGAGTCAGGACGCATCCATACTCAAGTTCTTCAACCTGACCGAGGGTGGCGTCCGCCTACGCGTCAACTTCGACGTATTCAATGTCTTCAACACGCAAGGTCTGGTAACACCGGCCGCCAATGGGATCTCTTCTCTGCAAAACTCCTATGGCGGATTCGGTATGCGTCCACGCCAGGTGCAGATCAATGCGCGCCTCGAATTTTAGTGATATTCTTCGAGTGGGCGAATAGGAACCGGCACGAGGTACCGCCATGGAATTAGTAATTACCGGTTCCGTTATTCGCGGTGTTACTGGGAGGTGATGACCATGCGGATGACGATACTGACCCTGTGCCTTGCGGCAACTGTCTTCGGCCAATATCGCACCGGCACGGCTCCCGGATCGTACGGATACTCCGCCGCGGGCTTTGGTTCCGTCATGTTTCCTGGCGGTGCTCCCGCGGTCGGCAACATCACCGACACTAGTTTCGGCGGACGCTTGGGCGCAAACGTTCGAGGTGCGGCTCCCGTCGCCCCAATGCGCGGCGGAGGACGCCAGCAAGGCCGTCCGATTCTGGTGCCCTACCCGATCATCGCCGGACCCGCGTACTACGGCTATCAGGAACCGCAGCAGCCTATGTACGTGCAGGCGCCGGTGCCGCAACTACAGCAGCCCCCGGTCGTCATCATCAATCAGAATTACAAACCAGACACAGTGAATCCGCAATTGCGCGATTACACCAACGCCGACCTGCCCGAACCGACTCTCAAGATCTACGAGAACAAGCCCAAGCGCGTGATCGAAGACGACAAGCCCACCATCTATTTGATTGCGATGAAAGAGGGGTCGATCATGCCCGCGCTCGCGTTCTGGGTGGAAGGCGACACGCTCAATTACATCACCAGAGAGAGCAGCCACAACCGCATCTCGCTCGATCGCATCGATCGTGATTTTTCTGCAAAGTTGAATCAGGAACGCGGCCTGGAATTCCGGATTCCTTAGCGCGATCCCGACCGCGCGGCCATTGTCATCGAGCCTTTTCGGCGAGCCAGGCGCTGCACAAAGTCGACGTCCCCTTCAAGGAAATCCAAAGAGGGCAAGTCGGTTGCCTTGCACCACTGCATCGCCTCGAAGATCTCGTTCCGAATCTCTCCAGAGTACTGTGTGACCTGAAAAAAGATCAACTCAATCGCATGCTTGTGAGGATAGGCAAACTGATAGCGAGCCAGTTCAGGACCGATCTTCGCTTCGATTCCCAACTCTTCACGCAACTCTCGCTGCAGGGCTTCCGGCGGATTCTCGCCCGCTTCCAGCTTGCCACCCGGAAACTCCCATTTGAGACCATGCCTCGAGCCCTTGCGCCGTTGGCACGCGAGAATCCGGCCGTCCTGTTCGATGACGGCCGCAACTACGATTCCACGGGAATGGTGCACTTTGCTCATACACAACTAATGAAGGTCAAGGCGAAAAGGTCCAGTCCTTGCGATTCAGTACTTAACTGTATCAAACCCGTGACAAAACGTCTTCTCAGTATGAGTGAGTACATGCGAGGACGCGTCACCTCGACGTAGGTCCTGCCGTCCGCATCCACCCGGACATCCTCACCACGCGCCTCCGGACCCAGCGGCTTGCCATTTTCCTCGATCTCCAGCCGCGCGACCGGACACTCGGCACCTGCGGCCAAAACCAGGTTCACCTCCGCCGCGGAGTACTGAAACCGCAATCTCGCCTTCGAACGCGCCTGTGCGGACTCTGGCCGAATCAGCCACTCGCCGTCAAGTTCCACAAGCGTGTCGCCTGGCAGTTCGGTACCGAATCGATAGCTCTGCGTCTCGCCCTCCACAATCTCTTCGGGATTCGCGATCTTGCCCCGTTTCGCGCCCAGATAGAGCTCAGGCGTGGGACGCTCGCAGGCCATCATTGCGCCGGGCACATCCATCGCGCGCAGCGGCGCCATCGGTTCCGGCAAAACAACGCGAGGGTCACGCTCGCGCAACAGCATCTGGATCGCCGCCTCGGTCTCGCCATAGCCGCCCTCACCGGGCTGAAAATAGCGCATGTAGCCTTCCGTATCGATCACATACTTCGACGGCCAATAGCGGTTCGCAAACGCCTGCCAGACTTGATAGTCGTTATCGAGCAGCACCGGATACTCGATGCTGAAATCGCGCATCGCAAGTTGAACAAGTTCGCTGACGCTGCCAAAGTAGAACTCCGGCGAATGCACGCCAACGATGGTCAGGCCCTTGTCTTTGTAGCGGCGATTCCACTCGCGAAGATACGGCAACGTGCGGATGCAGTTGACGCAGGTGTAGTCCCAGAAGTCCACCAGCACCACCTGGCCTCGCAGCGCGCGCAACGATAACGGACCTGAGTTCAGCCAAGTCTGGCCGAATTCCGGCGCATGAACAGTTTTCGGATCAAGTTGCAGTCGAGTGTCCCCGTACAATGTTACTGAATGCTCTCGCCCGAATTGGTGGATCACTTTCAGAACCCTCGCAACGCAGGGATTCTCGACTCGGCTGACGCGATCTCGGTCGAGGTCAACAACCCGGCCTGTGGCGACATCCTGCGCCTGTCGGTGGTGCTGCACGATGGCATGATTGAAACAATTCGTTACAAGACCCGCGGATGCACCGCTGCCATCGCCGCGGGATCGGCACTCACCGAGCTCATGCAAGGCCGTACCAAGCAACAACTCGCAGGGCTGAAGGCAGCGGACATCGAAGCAGCGATCGGCGGACTCGCACCCGCGTCCAAACACGCGGCGATCCTTTGCGAGGACTGCGTTCGCGCTCTAGTCAACAAGCTTCCGTAGCGTCGCTTCCATCTCCTTCGGATGAAACCCAAAGGGACCCGCCGTGCTCTTGTGCGCGACCTTCCCTTCCCTGTCGATCACATACAAACGATCGGGCCAACCCGTGTAGGCTTGTTCAGTCTGGTTGTCGAACGTATCGAGCAAAGCAGGCAGCTTGATGTTCAGCTTGCGGACGCACGATTCCGCCACCTGTTCCCGCTCTCCGATATCTTTCGGCGATGCAAACACGACGCCCTGTTTGACGTTGGAACCCATCTGCCACATATCGGAGGCATGCGCTTCTTGAATGTAGACAATATAGAATTCAGCCTTGTCTTTGTACGTATCGAAAATACGATTGAGCTCGGGAACCTCCCGGCGAAAAGGAGGTCAAGTATAGCTTCCGAAGACCAGCACCACCGGCCTCGCGCCACGAAAACTGGACAGCTTCACTTTGCTCTGTCTATCCACCGTCGCGAGCTCAAAATCGGGCGCCATCGAGCCGACGGTCAACGCGCCGGAACGCGCTCGCGTCCACATTGTCTCGAACGGAAAGGCCACCATTGCGGGCATCGGAAGCTTCGCCATCGCCCCGGCAAACTCCATGGGCGGGCGATTCATCATCCAATAGATCCCACCCACGAACAACCCATAGGCCACAACGAGGCCGAACAATATCTTGCGAATCATTTTGCGTACTTGCTCTTCTTTCTTCGACGTTCCGGCTCCGCTTCCACCAATGAAAACTGCAACTTCTTTTCCACCGCGTCCGCGCGATCGAGACAAACTCGAACCTGATCGCCAATGCCAAACTCCCGCCGAGTCCGCTCGCCAACGAGCTTCCGGGTATTCTCTTGAAAGTTGAACCGGTCGCCACGCAGGGTCTCCACCGGAACCAATCCCTCAATGAACAGGTCTTCGAGCTCAACGAAGAATCCGAAACGCTGCGTCGAGATGATGAGCGCGTCAAATTCCTCACCCACGCGATCGAGCATGAACTTGGTCTTCTTCCACTCCACCAGTTCGCGCTCCGCTTCGGCCGCGCGACGCTCGCTGGTGGATGCCGAATCGCACATCTCATAGAGTTCCGGCAATTCGTACATCGGCTTCTTCGCGCCATCCAGCAAGTTGCCCAAAATGCGATGCACCAACAGATCCGGATACCGGCGGATCGGCGACGTGAAGTGCGTATACGAACTGGAGGCCAAGGCGAAGTGGCCCTTATTCTCAGGACTGTAACGCGCCTGCTTCAACGACCGCAGCATCAGATAGCTCAGAATCCGCTCTTCAGGCTTGCCTTCCAGTTGCGCGATCAGCTTTTGATAGTTGCGGCAAGTGATGTTGAGCTCGGGCGCTGCCATCGTAATGGTGGTCTGCGCTTTGCGGCCGTCGCGCTTCTTATCCGGGATGCGGAACCGCTTCACCGGCATCGCGCCGAAGCCCAGCGAGTAACCGAACTGCACAGCCACTTCTTCGAATTCCAACACCCGCTTCGGATCCGGCTGCTCATGGATGCGATACACCGATTCCAGATGCTGCGCTTCGATGTGCCCTGCCACGGCTTCGTTCGCAGCCAACATGAATTCCTCAATCAACCGGTGCGCAATGTTGCGAGGTGCGCGCCGCACGCCGGACATCTCTCCGAACTCATCGAACTCAATCAACGGCTCCGGCAAGTCAAAGTCGATCGACCCGCGCTTGGTGCGCTTTCGGTTCAGGATCCCCGCCAACTCCTGCATCAACTCAAACCGCGACAGCAGCGTTTTGTAACGCTCGCACAATTCTGGATCCTTGTCTGCAAGAATCTTATGCACCTCCGTATAGGTCATGCGCTCGGCGCTGCGAATCACGCCACGGCAGAAGTCCTGTGAAACGATATCGCCCTTGTGGTCGAGTTCCATCAACGCGCTCATCACCAGGCGATCCACCTGCGGACGCAACGAACACATATCCGTCGACAATTCAAGCGGCAGCATCGGAACAGCGCGATCTGGAAAGTATACGCTCGTGCTGCGCAGCAGAGCTTCGCGGTCAATCGCTGAACCCGGACGCACGTAGTAGCTCACATCCGCAATGTGGACATGCAGTGCGATGTTGCCATTGGCCAGTTTGTCCACCCACACGGCATCGTCGAAATCGCGGGCGGTCTCGCCGTCAATTGTCACGATATCGAGGTCGCGAAAGTCGCGGCGCATCGCGATCTCAACAGGCGGAATCTCGCTGGAAAAAGATCGCGCCTCAAGAATGACTTCAGGCGGAAACTGATGCGGGATATGATGCTTGCGGATCATGATCTCGACATCGATGCCAAAATCATCGGGATTGCCCAGAATTTCAACCACCCGCCCCTGCGAGTGATCGCCATCGCCAGCATAGTCGAGAATCTCGACATTGACGATCATGTGATCCATCTCCGAGACGCTCGACACTTTCACGGGGGCCTTCACGCCCACACGATCCAGCGTCTCTTCCGAACCCACGGGCGGGATCTCCATTCCCGGAACGATATCGATCCACTGCTGGATGCGGCCTTCGGTGGGCACCACAAAGCAACCCTGACGCCCCACACGGAACTCGCCGACAACGGTCGGATGCGCTCGCCGCAAAATCCGCACAATCTCGCCATCGCCGCGGCCATTCTCATCCATGCGGCTGATCTTGACCACCACCATGTCGCCATGCATGGCCTGTTTTGCGGAATCGCGTGCAATGTAAATGTCGCGGATGAAACCGTAGCCGTCGCGATGCATCCGTAACGGACCCACTGCGAATTCCTTGCTCAGCTTCGAAACGGCGAAGTACCCTGGCTTGGTCTCGATCAGATCGCCACGGTTCGCGAGGCGATCGAGCGCAAGGTCAAGCGAATCCCTGTCCTCACCGTTCGCCCGTAGTTCCTTCACCAATTGCTTGAAGGTTGCCCGCGCATGAGGCAGCTTCGAAATGTGCGCCAGTACTTCCGCGTCGCTTAAGTTCACCTTTACCGATTATAGTGACGTATATGGAATTGAAAGCCGTAGCCATTGAAGTCCCCGACGGAGGCAACATCATCGTCGGCCAAAGTCACTTCATCAAGACTGTCGAAGACCTCTACGAAGCCATCGTCAACACTGTCCCGCAGATGAAGTTCGGCATCGCTTTCAGTGAAGCCTCAGGACCCTGCCTGATCCGCGTCGACGGCAATGACGATGCGTTGAAAACCTGCGCCACGCGCAACGCGCAGGCCATTGCCGCCGGCCACATCTTCGTCATCGCCATGCGCGACGGCTTCCCCATCAATATCCTCAAGCGCGTCCAGGATGCCCCGGAAGTCTGCAACATCTACTGCGCGACTGCGAACCCCGTGGAAGTCATCGTTGCCGAAACCGCGCAGGGCCGTGGTATCCTCGGCGTGATCGACGGCGCGCCGCCTCAGGGGGTGGAGACCGAAGACGATGCAGCGAAGCGGAAAAGCTTTCTGCGTGCGATAGGATATAAGCGCTAAACGTCCACCATGAACTACAACAAACCACGTCTGTTTCTCGTGAGCCTGCTCGCTCTCGCCACTGCCGGTATTCACTTCGCGATCCGTTCCAGCGTCGCGCAGGCGATTCAAGCCGCCTACTTCGATCCAATCGATAAGATGAAATCCGCCGAGATGATCGGGGCTGTGCTCGGCATCGCCGCCCTCGGATTCGCCTTCACGATCGCCATTGGAAGCCCGCTGCTCGACTACTTGGGCATGGGGCGACTACTTGCGCTTTCGAGCGCATGCTTTATCTCCGGCACACTGATCGTGATCCACGCGGCGAGCATCTCCAGCGATATCTATCGGGTCGTCTGGTTTGGAATGATGATTGTGGGTATCGGTTGGGGGCTTGTGGAAACCGTGATCAACCCACTCACTACAACGCTTTATCCAGAAGAAAAAACCGCGCGGCTCAATGTGTTGCACGCCTGGTGGCCCGGTGGCATCATCATCGGCGGCGTACTCGGATTACTGCTCGGCCAACTCGACATGAGTTGGCAGAACAAGCTCTACTGCACCATAATCCCCGCGGCCGTATTCGGCGTCATGTGCCTTTCGACAAAGTTTCCGCCGACAGAACGCATTCAATCCGGCTTGCCCGCTTCGGTCATGTTCAGCGAACTGAGACGCCCGATGTTTCTCGTGTGGTTCGGTGCGATGTTCCTCACCGCGGCCTCTGAACTCGCCCCCGGGCAGTGGGTGGATCTCGCCCTTACCCGCACTGTCGGGATGCAAGGAATTTGGCTTCTGATTTACGTCAGTGGGCTCATGTTCGTGATGCGCCACTTCGCTGGTCCCTTGGCACATAAGCTTTCGCCCGTTGGTCTGCTCTGGCTCTCGTGCCTGCTGGCTTCCCTCGGGCTGGTTGCGCTGAGTATGGCGAACTCGCCGGTCACAGGCTTGCTTGCCGCAACGCTCTGGGGCACCGGAGTGTGTTACATGTGGCCAACTATGCTTGCCGCGGCCAGCGAACGCTTTCCGCGCGGAGGCACGCTACTGATGGGCCTGATGGGAACCGCGGGCATGTTGTCGATTTCGTGGGTGCTGCCGGAACTCGGACGTATATTCGATACCAAGAAGATCGAGTATGCGGGAGGCGAAGCGCAGTTCAACGCGCTTGTAGGCGCCGCGAAAGAAACTATCCTCGGCCAAGCCGCCCAAGCGTCGTTCCGTGCGGTCGCTCTTCTGCCCCTGATCCTGCTGGTGGTGTTCGGTGCGATCTTCTGGTACGAGCGTTCGAAGGGCGGCTACAAGCCCGAGAACATCCCGTCCGGAGCTCACGCCGACTAACCCGAAATCCAAACAAATCAAAAGGCGGTCGCATTCAAAGCGGCCGCCTTTTCATTTGTCGATTTGCTTGGCTAACGTTCGACAGTCACTTGCACGGCATTGATCAGGCGAAAACTCACCAGCTTCTCACCGGAATCCGCCACCACTCTCGGCTCGTCGCTGGAGATGTTGACCACCTTGCCGTTCTTCAGGCGGATTTGCGTTGCTCTCATGGAAACGTGCAGGTCGCCCTTGCCTGGCGGTTCGGACATCTCTGTGATCACCCGTGTTCCACGGGGCACCACCGTCTCGGTGTATGCGGAAATCGGCGCAACCAGTTCGCCTTCGAGCGTCGAGCCGGAGCCGCTCCCTTTCGATGGAATCATTACGGCAAATCGTGTACCGGCCGGAAGTGTCAGAACTCTGGAAACCCCAAATCGATACGGAGTGGATTTGGTAACGGGATACGCCTCTTTTTTCTCGGCGGCTGCCGCTTCGACTTTCGACTTTCTCAAACAACCCGAGAAGAAGAAGGTCGCTGGAAGTAGTAGGCTGACGAAAATGCATTGCTCGAGTTTCGACATAAGTAGGACCTACGTGTCTATCGTCGGTCCGCGCGAACGCCTATATAGGTAAAAAGATTGACGGCAACGCACTCAGGTAAACGGAAAGACATAGACGTGCCGATCGACTTCTAGTCCACCGTCACTTGCACGGGATTCCGCAAACGGAACCCAACCAGGGTTTCGGCAGGAATCCCGTGAGCGCGTAACTGTGGTTCGTCACTGGCAATATAATAGGTTTTGCCGCCTTTGAGATCGATCCTGGTCGCCCGTAGCGTGATTCCATCGCGAGAGGTATCGCCCACCACTGTCATGACTTTGGAACCCCGCGGTGCAATGGTTTGCGTGAAAGCGGATATCGGTGCCGCCAGTTCGCCCTCTACGCTAGAGCCTGTCGGATTCTTTTGTGACGAAACGCCCTGAGGAATCCGAACCGAAAACCGGGTTCCGGCGGGCAACATAAAAACCTTCTGAACGGCCTGCGAAGATGCCGCTTGAAGCGCTGAAAGTTGCTTTCTGTCCCCACCCGGCTTTGTCGCCACCGCTTTCCTGGATTGTCTGTTGCAACCGATGCAAAACGCCAACACGCACACTCCTAGAGTTTGACAAATGACTAGGGCCATAAGCTCAAGCATGCAATTCCCTGGCCATGCCGCCAAGTACCTTATGACTCAGTACTAGGGTGAAAAGTCCCGGTAATTGTTACCGGCAGGATTGCCCTGTTTCCGGCTATCGCGGAACAGAAACAGGGTTGCTCAGGCTAAACGACAAGAGCGTTTCCGCCGGAACCACCGCCGCCACGCCACGCGTCGCCAGAACGCCAACGGTCCCAGCCCCGGCCCCGGCACCGGCACCGATCGCCGCGCCCTTACCCTTGCCCGTTATCGCGCCTATGGCCGTGCCGATGCCACTCGTAACACCTATGGCGATGGCGTCGCGCTTCACGGTTTTGCGTGCTTGAAACATTCTGGAATTTGTCGAGATTCCGATCACCTGGCCATTGTCAAGCTTCAACTGTGTCGCACGCAGGGAGACATGGGCTAGGCCTTTGACGCGCCCACCTTTTGAAGATTCTGAGACAATGCCGATCACTTGCGTGCCGCGCGGGGCAAGGGTGACGCCCCGTACAACCAGCGGATTCACCAGTTCACCATAGAAAGTTTCGCCAGCTACCTGCACGTTGGACGACACGGACGTTGTCAGCCTCACAGAAAGTGGCGTGCCGGCCGCCAAAGTGAGCGGCATGGGAGGCGCGATCACTGGTTTCGCCATGGCAGTCACCGTGGGCGTCGTAGCAGCGCCTACGGGCAGGGAATCCTTCGAACAGGAAACTATCAACGCACAGCCGACCAGTAGAATCAGTTTCGGGTTCATCATACCTTCAGAGTTGCAATCCACTGGCCAGTTGTACAAAGCCGAGTGAGACAGCCGTGAGAACCAACCCCACAATCACAATCGCACCCGCGGAAACCACTGGCATCCAAACCAATAACGGATGCTCTGCAGCGCCCGCTGGCAGAAGGTGCTTGGCATACAGCACCGCGAGGCCAATCGCCACCAGCACACTCGCCAGTCCCAAACTGAACGACACCAGTAGTACCAGCCCCAACGCCACCTTGCCCAAGGCAATCGACGTCAGCAACAAAACCAGTGCCGATGGACATGGAACCAGCCCACCGCTGGCACCCAACGCCAGCAGGCCGCCAAGACCCGGATCCCCTTCCGTATGATAATGGGCATGGCCGCGGCCGTTGATTCCCTGCCTCGCCAAAATCACAACCATGGCACGCTTTTGCAGCAACCACAACCCCAGGATCACAATCGATACGCCTGAAACAAATTCCAGGATCTTTGTTACCTTCTCAGGAACAAACGATCCGGCCAGAAAATAGGTCGCGATGCCCAGTGTGAACACCGAGATCGTATGCGTGACGGTGGTTGCCGCACCCAGCAGAATCGCGTGTTTCGCCGTTCCGCGCTCGCCTACGAGGTAGGCGGCGGCCATGGTCTTGCCGTGCCCCGGCGCGGTTGCGTGCGCGGCTCCGAAAACGAACGCAAGTCCCAAGGCTAAGAACAGCGCGTTGCCGCTGAGTTCCTTTTGGGAAATCAGTTCGGACAAGCGATCGCCCTTTGCAGTCTTCGGTGGAGCCTTCGGTGGATTCGCCGACTGCGGCTGCTCAATTGCCTCAATCACCGGCGGACGCCCCACAGCGATTGCGCCCCATTCCACATGCGCCCGCAGATCCTGAGGAGGCGCCCCCTCCGGCGGATAGGCCGTCAAAGCCTTGCTGCGATCCGCGTCTGCGTGGCTGGCATTGGTCACATGACCGCCGGCAATCACAATTTCCTTCCAACCTTCGCGATCCTTGAAGTTGGTGTCCTCGAATTCCAACACCCCCGGCGGCGCGGCGAGTTCGTAGTGTGCGGCGATCCGGAACACCGCCATCGCCCCGGCGCCATCGCCTCGCTGCAGTTCACTCGAAATCAATCGAAGCGCACCTCGGCTAAAGCGCAATCCGCGGCCCAACTCCTCGGCATCGGCCGCAGCCTTTGTGCGAAGCTCATCCATCGAAGCATCCTGCTTGATGCCCCACTTCTGCGTCAGTTCGAACGACGGCAGTTCCGCCAGATCGACCACGTAGCTGATCTTCACGCCCGCCGCATGGGGCTCAAGGCGGGCGTAATGGGATACGCTGAAATTCCCCATCGGATGGGCGGATGCCAACGCAACCCCAAACACAAGCAAACCAACGCAGCGCATGAACTCTAGGGTAACTTTGCCAATCGCCGCCAGAGTGCATCGACGCGCTGTTGATCCACCGCCTCTTTTAAACGAAAGTTGAAAGCTTTCTGGCTGCCGTAACTTGCGCGCGCCCGCTCATGCGTCGTCAAGGTCAACTCAAAAGGACCACTCGAATTCACGTTCTCCAAATCTTTCATGCGCCAGGTTCGCGATTCGCCTAGTAGAGCGGAATGATAGACAATACGATCCGTCGCCACATAAAGCGTGCCCTCGGATCCCTTCACCAGTCCAAGCTTCTTCACCGGCACCTTCCATTCAAACTCAGCCGGAACCTCGGCCAGAGCGGAAACGAAGCGCTGGTCAAGCTTCGCATGAAGCAAGTCATAGACCGCACGAAAGTTCTTCTGCGGATCTGCCAATTGAAACGCGAACGCGCGATCCAGACCCAGCTTCCAACGCGGTGAATCCTCGTACGTCACCAACAGCAGCTTGTTGTCGCTAACTTTCACCTCTTGCAAATGATCATAAGACCAGACTCGCAACTCCTCGCGTTTCTTCTTCACCTGCTTGCGAAACACTATGCCCTGCTCGTCTACCTTGAGCGTGCCGCCGCCCCGGATCTCATATGTCAGCGTCTCTGCGCCCAACGTTAAGACGGTTGCTGCAACGAAAGCGATTTGACTTCCGAGTGCCATTTCCACACCTCATAAATTACGGGATAAAGAATCAGTTCCAACAGGAACGAAGTAAAGATGCCGCCAATCATCGGAGCTGCAATGCGTTTCATCACATCCGCGCCGGCACCGGTGGACCACATGATCGGAGCCAACCCCACAAACATTGTGGCGACGGTCATGAACTTCGGTCGGATGCGCTTCACCGCGCCATGAACTACGGCCTCGCGAAGTTCTGTTGCCGACCTCGGCTTCGCGTCCTGATAGGCGATATCGAGATACAGCAGCATGAAGACGCCAGTCTCCGCATCCACACCCAACAGCGCAATCAACCCAACCCAAACACCGATGCTCATGTCGTAACCAAGTGCATACAACAGCCAGATCGCGCCGATCGCCGAGAACGGAACCGCGAGCATAATGATGCTTGTCTTGGCGAGCGACCTCGTATTCAGATAAAGCAACAGCAACACCAGTAACAAAGTCATCGGTGCGACAATCCACAGCCTCGCGCGCACACGTTCCATCGCTTCGTACTGTCCGCTCCAATGCACCGTATATCCTGCAGGCAACTGCAAGCCGTCGCGAACCACGCGCTTCGCCTCGTCTACATACGAGCCGATATCGCGACCTGCAACATCGACGTATACGTAACCCGTCAGCATTCCGTTCTCGTTACGCAACATCGACGGACCGCTTCGTATCTTGATTTCTGCCAACTGCGCCAGCGGGATCTGCATGCCCTTCACCGGTACCAACACACGGCTCAGCGCCGGGATATCGCTTCGGAAATCGCGCGCGTAACGAACGTTAACCGGATACCTTTCGCGGCCTTCGATCGTCGTTGTGACGTTGTCGCCGCCAATCGCCGACATCACCACGGACTGGGCATCGTCAATCGACAAGCCATAGCGCGCGAGCTCATCGCGCTTCCAGTCGAAGTCCAGGAAGTAACCGCCCGAGGTGCGTTCCGCGAACACACTGCGCGTTCCTGGAACGTTCACCAACAGCTTCTCGAGCTTGCCGCCCACCGCTTCAATCTGCGCCGTATCCGCGCCAAACACCTTGATGCCCACCGGCGTCCGGATGCCCGTCGTCAACATGTCGATGCGTGCCTTGATCGGCATCGTCCAGGCATTCGACGTGCCTGGAATTTGCAATGCCTTGTCGAGTTCGGCAACCAGATCCTGCGTGGACATGCGGTCCGGCGTCACATGACGGAAAACGCGCTGCATCCATTCCGGAGCCCACTCCGAATACCATGTATCGACGCGACGCCATTGCGAACGCGGCTTCAGCGACACGGTCGTTTCCATCATCGACAACGGTGCCGGATCCGTTGACGTCTCCGCGCGGCCTGCCTTTCCGAACACGCGATCCACTTCCGGAAACTGCTGCAGAATCCGCCCCTGCACCTGCAACAGCCGTTGCGCCTCCGTCACCGAAAGCCCCGGCAGCGTGGATGGCATGTACAGCAACGACCCTTCGTCCAAAGCGGGCATGAACTCGCTGCCCAGCCGCATATATGCGGGAATCGTCACCAATATCATCATAACGGCCACTGCCACAACCACCCACTTGTACTCGAGCGCCAGCCTGCACACCGGATCGTAGACCCGCATCAGAAATCTACTGATCGGATGCGCCTCTTCCGAAAGAATCCTGGTTTTCTTCATCGAAAACATCAGGCGCATCGCCGGATCCAGAGTAATCGCGAGCACCGCCGCAACCACCATCGCGAAGTTCTTCGTATAGGCGAGCGGCTTGAATAACCGGCCCTCTTGCGCTTCCAAGGTCAGCACCGGAAGAAACGACACCGCAATCACCAGAAGGGCGAAGAAGCTCGGGCCGCCCACCTGTTTCACCGCGTCGATCACCACCCGCTCGTAGTCGCCAATGCGTCCGCCGCGATCCCACTCTTCAAGCTTCTTGTGCGTCTGCTCGACCACGACGATCGCCGCGTCCACCATCGCGCCCACCGCGATCGCAATGCCTCCCAGCGACATGATGTTCGCACTGATGCCCATCAGTTTCATCGGAATGAACGAGATCAGAATAGCCGCGGGAATCGTGAAGATAGGAATCGCCGCACTCGGTGGATGCCACAAAAACAGCAAAATCACCAACGAAACGATGATCAACTCTTCGAGCAGTGTGTCCTTAAGATTATCGATCGCGCGCAAGATCAATTCAGACCGGTCATAAGTCGTGATGACCTTGACTCCCTTGGGCAGCCCCGGTTCGATCTCTTTCAGCTTCTCTTTCACCCGTTCGATCACCGCCAGCGCATTCTCTTTCTCACGCATCACCACGATGCCCGCCACCACATCGCCCGTGCCGTCGAGATCCGTGACTCCACGCCGTATCTCAGGACCCAACGTCACCGTCCCCACATCGCGGATCTTGATCGGAATCCCACTGGCATTGCGCAGCAACGCGATGTCGCCGATATCTTCGGTGGATTTCGCATAGCCTCGTCCCCGCACCATATACTCTGCGCCGGCGAACTCCAATAGCCTTCCACCGACATCGTTGTTGCCCTTGCGAACCGCTTCCACCACTTCCGCGATCGGAATGTTGAATGCCTGCAACTTTCTCGGATCCACGTTCACCTGATACTGCCGGACGAAACCGCCAATCGGTGCAACCTCCGCCACACCGGGAACTGCCTTCAAGTGATAACGCAGAAACCAATCCTGCACCGATCGCAACTCGGCCAACGAGTGCTTGCCAGACGTATCCTGCAGCGCATATTGAAACACCCAGCCAACGCCCGTCGCATCCGGACCCAACTCAGTCTTCACCTCCGCCGGCAGTCGAGACTGCACTGCCGACAAATACTCAAGCACTCGCGAACGTGCCCAGTAGATATCGACGCCGTCTTCGAACAGCACGTAAACGTACGAATAGCCGAAGTCAGAAAACCCGCGCACAGCTTTCACGCGCGGCGCACCCAGCATCGCTGTCACCAGTGGGTACGTCACCTGATCCTCAATAATGTCGGGACTGCGATCCCACCGCGAATAGATGATCACCTGCGTATCGGAAAGATCGGGAATCGCATCGAGCGGAATCGACCGCATCGACCAATAGCCCGCCAGCATCAGAAAGCCGGTCAGCAGAAATACCAGAAACTTGTTGCGTGCGGAATACTCGATGATCGCGTCAATCACGGCTTCGACCCACCAATGGCCGACTTCAGTTGGGATTCCGAATCGAGCAAAAATACGCCGGAAACCGCGATCTTTTCACCGGCGTTGAGCCCCCGGGTGATCACGATCCGCCCATCGCGGCGATCGCCGATCTCTACTGCGCGCGGCTCGAAGCGACCGTTGCCCTTATCGATGAAGACCGTCTTCTTCGTACCGGAATCCAGTACCGCTTCTGCCGGAACCGTGAGCATCGGCGCAGACGGAATTCGCAGATCCACCACCACAAACATTTCAGGCTTTAATTGTTGGTTCGGATTCGCAGCCTCCAGCCGCACCTTGATCGTGCGGGTGGTCGGATCCACCTCTGGTTGGATAAACGCGACCCTCGCATTGAGACTCTGCCCGGGCATGTACGAAAGCGAAACCTTCGCGTTCTGCCCCGGGCGCACCAGCGCGGCATCGCTTTCAAAGATATCGGCCACAATCCAGACTTTGCTCAAGTCGACGATGGTGTACAGTTCCATGTCCGGCGTCGCCTTCTGATGCGGAAACGCCTTGCGCTCGGTCACGTAGCCGCTGTGATGCGCATAGAGTGTGTAGTACCGAATTGGCTCGCCCGACGCCAGGATCTGCTCGATCTGCGGGCCGCCAAACTCCCAGAACTCCAGGCGCCGTTTGGCCGCTTCGAACATCGCCTCTGTCTGGTTCGCCGTTCCCGGAACGGTGCTTTTTTCCAACACCTTTCGGGCCTTCGCGGCCAGCAGCAACTCGCGTTGCGACGCCAGCATCTCAGGGCTATAGATGGTCAGCATCGGCTGCCCCCGCCGCACCCACTTGCCGGTAAAATTGACAAATACGTCCTCGATCCAGCCCTCCACCCGAGAATGCACGTGGCTGATCGCCGTCTCGTCATAAGTGACCTTGCCCTGCGCGTGAATGTCGCGAGCCTCGGTGGTTACTTCCGCGGAACCGGATTTCACTCCAATCAACTGTTGCTTGTCGGTGGAAACCTGGATGCCAGGTTCCTGCGATGTTACGCCCGCCTTGCGCTCCACCAACTTCATCCCGCAAACCGGGCAGTTGCCCGGCTTATCGGAATGGATATGAGGATGCATCGGGCAATAGTAATCGTGCTTTGCGAACGACAGTGTCTTCTTTTCCTGCGGACGTTCCTGCACTTGCCGAAACAGATAGCCGCTGCCGAAAACGATCAAGCCAATCAACGCGAAGAACAGAATCCTGATGTGACGCATGGCTATTGCACCAGCTTCTTTCCCGTGGATTCTTCCAGCCGTACCGCAGCTAGATGCAGGTTGCGAAGTTCATCCGCGTAGTTCATTTCGAACTCCAATACCGAAGTGAAGTTCGAAAGCACCGACAGAAAGTCCACCGTACCGGTTTCATAAGACGCAAGCGATGACTCCAATGCCAAACCTGCTTGCGGAATCACCGTTTCCGAATAAATCCGCAGCAACTTGTCCGCGGTTGTCGCCGCAAGATAGTCGTCTTGAATCTTCAAGCGCAGAGATTGCCCGGCGGCTTGATAGACATGCCGCGCCTCGCGGACATTTGTCACCGCCTCGGCTACCGCTGGCCGCTGTTTGCGAAAGTAGAACGCCGGAAGGCTGATGTCGGCACGCAGCATGAACATCGGTGCCATCAGCCCCATGTTGTAGTAGCCAGCCGAAAACGTATAGTCTGGCTGGTAATCTTTTCGTGCCAGATTCACAGCCACTTCCATCTTCTGAATCGACTTCCGCTCGCGCGCCAAAATCGGTGAATGCGCATCGGCCGCTTGTGCCAACTCATCGAGAGTGTCGAGGAAGACGAAGGCTTTCAGTTCGGCTGCGGTTCCATTGAACGCATGCCCCAATACCGCGCCGATTTCCTGTTGCGCCATCCGCGACTCCTGCGTCAATCGCAGCACCTTGGTTTCGAGCACACTCAACTGCATCTGCGCCTTGAACAGATCCTGCTGTGCGGCCTTGCCCACCGTATAGCGAGCCTCGGTGACACGCAGAATCTGCTGCAGCAGTTCGCGATTTTTCTCAAGGATCCGTCGCGCGGTCTGCGCATACGAGAGCTTGTAGTAAGCCGTCTTGACGCGAGTCGCAACGTTCAACTCGACGGTATGGAACTGCTCACGCTCCATCTCCGCGTCCTTGTAAGCAACGTCCGCGCGTAGCTTCAGCTTGCCCGGCGCAGGGATACCCTGCGACGCCATCACTCCAATATTTGCGATCACCTCGCGACCCACGCCAAAGCCCGGCAGAGGATATTTGACGCTGTTCGAAATCAGCGACACCATCGGATCCGGCAGGCTCGAGACCTGGCTCGGACGCAGCAGTGCCGCTTCCACACGCTTCTGTGCGGCTTGAATCTCGGGATTCTTTTCCAATGCCTCCGCCACCAAGGCGTCGACGCTGACAACGGGCTCTTGCGCGCAGGCAAGAGCGATCAGAAGACTGACCAACATACAAGACACCCCTTCTCTATGAATTGCTGAAAAGCGAATACACGGGAAAGAGATCAGATGCGGAGAATGGATACGGAATCAGATGGACGCGTGGCGATCCGGATCTCGACAAAACGTGGATCGTAAATCGCGATCGACAGGAGAGTGACGGGTTCAAGAGCAGAAAGCAAAGCGAAATCCACTGCGGTGTCGGTCGATTTCTCGGCATCGGTGGTATAAGAAATCGAGCAACCTTCATCCTTGCGATCGTCCTGTGCAGGATCCTGTTCCTGCTGATGACAAGGATGAAGCGTCTTGCTGTGTTTTTTCGCAGTTGCTTGCGATGGCGACACGCGGCACTGCGCAACGCAAACGCTGGACCATAAAAGTCCTGCGACCAGCATCAGCGCTTGAAGAAGTCTCGCCACTGATTTCAGTGTATATCACACTCGTTGGCTCTTTTCACCCGAATGACCCACACAGTTGGGGCAAGAGGCAGCGACTTCTCCCCAAATCACCCGTTTTTCTTGGCATCCAACGTGCAGTATCTATGAACGTGTAAGGAGGCAACAAAATGCGGTCAATCAGATGGTTATCTGCTCTCGTAACGTTTTTCATCCTGTCCGTCGGCACGGCGGCACTGCTCCGTGCGGACGAAAAAGGGGACGAGGTCCGCTCTCTGCTCCATTCTATAGCGCCCGATTCGGCCCACCCCGATGATATCGTCGTGGCAACCGGCGAGCGACTGACAACCAAACACCTCGCTGAGCTGTATCTCACAAACGGCACCGACGACGTGAAGGTCGAGATCCTCAAACAGACCGAAACCGAAGTGACGTTCAAGATACCGCCTGGAATCAAAGGAAGGTTCCGGCTGATGATCCTCACCGCCGGGGTGGATCCAAAGTTGGCGGAACAGCCGGTTCGTATCGTTGTTGAGTAGTCTTCTGGGTCCGGTGGAGGAACCCGCTCGGCACCGCGCGGGTTCTTTGGACGTGCAGAAAGTTTCTTATATTATTTCTTCGATCAGATTTCCGGAGACATCGGTCAACCGGAAGTCACGACCGTTGTAGGGATACGTGAGCTTCTCGTGGTGCAGCCCCATCTGGTGCAAAATCGTCGCGTGCAGATCGTTGACCGACTTGCGATTGTCTTCCGCCTTGTAGCCAAACTCATCGGTGGATCCAACAATTTGTCCACCCTTGATACCACCACCCGCCAGCCAGACCGTAAAGCCGTAGGGGTTGTGATCGCGCCCGTTCATGCGCTGTGAAATCGGCATGCGTCCAAACTCACCATGCCAGATCACGATCGTCGAGTCGAGCAATCCCCTGCCCTTGAGATCGCGCAACAGACCTGCGATCGGCTTGTCGGTTTCCTTCGAGTGCATGCCGTGATTGAGCTCGAGATCGAAGTGGGCATCCCAGCTCTCTGTAAAGTTGCCGCCACCGGAATAGATCTGCACATAGCGGACGCCGCGTTCCACCAGACGCCTCGCCATCAGGCATTGCTTGCCAAAGTATTCGGTATCCGGCTCATCTAGACCGTAAAGCTTTTGCGTGACGTCGGATTCCTGTTCCAATCCAACGGCCTTCACCGCGTGCGTCTGCATGCGATAAGCGAGTTCATGCGCGGCGATCCGCGCCGTGAATTCGTTGTCTTCGGGATTCTTTGTCAAATGCTCTTCGTTCAGCTTACCCAAAAGGTCGAGCCACTTACGTTGACGATCCGGCGTCATCTCGGCCGGCGGACGTAGATCCACGATCGGATCTCCACTCGAACGGAACGGGGTGCCCTGATAAGCCGCAGGCATGAAGCCGTTGCCCCAGTTCGGAGCGCCTCCGATAGGGCCTCCGCGCCAGTCGGTGAATACGACGAAAGAAGGTAGGTTCTCGTTCTCGCTGCCGAGTCCGTAGGTGATCCACGAGCCCATCGAAGGATGTCCGGTGAGGATGAAACCGGTGTTCATCTGGAAGAGAGCCGGCGCGTGGTCGTTCGAGACGCAGTACATCGAGCGGATGAACGAGATGTCGTCCGCCATGCCCCCGACGTGCGGAAATAACGACGAGACATCCATGCCGCACTGGCCGTACTTCTTGAACTCCCACGGCGACGGCAGCAGCCCACCCGGATGGCCTTGCGAGACCACGACGTTGCCTTTGCCTGACATCGCCTCGCCTGCGCGACGCTTCAGTTCGGGCTTCGGATCGAACGTATCCACTTGGCTCACGCCGCCATAGCAGAAGATCGAGATCACAGCCTTCGCCTTCGCTGCAAAATGCGGAGCCTTGGGCGTCATCGGATTCGTCGACGCGCCCTTCGCCAGATCGGACATCGCCAAGCCGGCAATGCCACCGCCACACCGATTCAAAAGCTCTCTGCGCGACCAAAATCTCTTGTCGATCATAAAATGTACGCAAACTCGTTCAGGTTGAAGATGGTCTGGCAGAAGTCCACCAGTCCCGTAGGGTTGTTGTTCAGAAAGCTCTGCGCCAGATCGATCTCACGGGATGAGGGCTTGCGTCCGAGAGCGATTTCGTAAGCCCGTTCGATCTGCGCCCTGCGATCGCTTGTGCCAACTTCGCGTTCCACGCGAGCCGCGAACAGCTTCGCCTGATGCATCGCAAAACCGGAATTCATGAGGATCAACGACTGCGTGGCGATCGTGGATCGGTTGCGGCGCGAACACGCGAGATTCGTATCCGGCTTGTCGAACAGCTCAAACATCGGCAACGGAATCGTTCGCTTCGAGTAGACGTAGATGCTACGACGGAAGGTCGATGTATCGTCTTCGGGCCTGCCCGGCCAAGTACGCCGTGAACTGGAAGCAAAAAGCGCCGGATCGATAAAGGGAAAAACACCGGGCCCGCCAATCCTGAGATCCAGAGACCCGGCCGTCGACAATATGTTGTCGCGTAGAATCTCAGCTTCCATACGACGGCGCGCTTGACGCCAGTTCATGCGGTTATCCGGATCGATCTTCCGATTATCCGCAACATCGTCGCTCGCCATCCGATAGGCATCGGAGGTGAGCATTATCCGGTGCATCGCCTTCATGCTCCAACCCTTGGCCACAAACTCGCTGGCAAGCCAATCGAGCAACTCAGGATGCGTGGGCCGTTCGCCGGTCTTGCCAAAGTTCGAAGGCGTCCGCACAATGCCTTCACCGAAATGATGCTGCCAGATTCGGTTCACCATCACGCGGGCGGTCAACGGATTGCGCGGCGAAGTAACCCATTCCGCAAAGGTTTTGCGTCGCATGCTGGATGTCGCTGTGGGATCCGGCGTGGGGAAGTCGAAGTCTTTCTCAGTCGCCACGCTCAACACACCGGGCTTCATCACAGAGCCCTTGTTGCCAAGGCTGCCGTGGTGCAGGAAGTGCGATTCGAGTGGTTTACCGCCATCCTTCTCAATCGTCGCGAACGCCGTATCCACCTCGGGCTTTTCATTCTGGATCAGCGTGATCTTCTCGATGAGATGGCATTGCTTCGCGGCATCCTGTGGAGTCATGATCCACTCGATTTCGCCGCGCGAAACACCGAGCGTCTTTTCTACTTGCAGTGCGTTCAAACGCTGCCCTTCCGAGCGCTTCTCTGGGGGTGTCTTCAATGCAAGTTGGTAAAAGTCAGGAAGCTCAACGATCTTTTCGCCGCGGATCCTGGCTCGATAGGAGGCCTGCAGAGTCTTAAGCTCCGCCTCAACAGGCTCCAGTCGCGCACGCCAGGCTTTCAACGCCGCTTCGTGCTTCTTCATCGCTTCGTCCGCAACGATCGGCAGATCTTTGCTCGATGAGGGAAAGAAGACCGCCTGCATACGGTAATAATCCTTCTGCGGAATCGGATCGAACTTGTGATTGTGGCATCGAGCGCATCCCACCGTCATGCCGAACATCGTTTGCGAGGTGGTCGAAAGGATATCGTCCAATTCATCCATGCGGGTCTGTTCGTTGCGAACGTTCGCCTCAGGACCCAGGTACACATACCCTGTCGCGATCTTCGCTTCTACAGTGCCCGGAGCGTATTCGTCGCCTGCAAGCTGCATCTTCAGAAAGCGATCGTAGGGCATGTCCTGATTGAAGGCGCTCACCACCCAGTCGCGATAGCGAAACACATTTGGGCGGTCGCGATCGGTTTCATAACCATTGGAATCCGCATACCGAGCCAAGTCGAGCCAGTGACGGCCCCAGCGTTCGCCATAATGGGGCGAAGCCAGCAACTGCTCAACGATGTTTGTGAACGCGTTCGTGGATGCATCCGCCAGGAATGCGTTTACCTCTTCGGCGGACGGCGGGATGCCGATGACATCCAGATAGGCGCGACGGATGAGCGTGCGCTTGTCCGCTTTTGCCGAGGCCTTCAAGCCCTTCGCCTTCCAGGCGGCGTTGAGAAACGCGTCCACCGGGTTTCCGGCTGCTGGAGGCTCGACCCGTTTCACTTGTTGGAACGACCAGAATTTGCGTTCTTCTTCCGTGATCGGGCGATCTTCCAGCTTCGCCAAAGCTGCTCTCGGATCTTCGTTCACCGAACTCACGACCGCATCGAGATTCGCGCCGGAATCGATCCAGCTTTTCAAAATCGCGAGATCGGCGTCGCCGAGCTTCTTGCCAGGAGGCATGGACGGCTGATCGATTCCCGCAGCAAAGCGATAGATTTTGCTATTTGCAGCATCGCCGGGTTTTAGTGCCGCGCCGCGTTCACCGCCCTGAAGCATCGCCTCACGCGTCCGCAGGTCCAAGCCCGAAGACTGCATGGCGGATCCATGGCAAATGAGGCAGTTTCTCTTGAGTACCTGTTGGGCCGCAGCCGAGCGGTCATCCGCCAACGCGAAGCCAGCCGTCAAGACGAAAGCAGCAAAAGACATCCGAACCATGTTTCGATTCTATGTCAGTTGCTGCAAGTCCGTGAGGATCGGACCGCAGTGAGCCGGGAAAAAGTGCACCCAGACTCTCGCGGGCGGAGATCTCGGACTCGATTGAAGAAATCCGAAACCAAATCGTCACGAGTGCTATCTTATGAAATGAAAGGGGGCGCACCGGTTTCGACAGGATTGTTGTGTTGTGAGAAGGCGTGCCGGGTTCCAGGCTCCCGTAAAACGACTGGAAAAACATAACTGCCAACAACACGCAGTTTGCGTACGCTGCTTAATTAACTAAGTAGCCGCCCTCTCTTTCGGGCCTGCACGGAAGAGGCAGGGCGTCATCTTGTAGGATTGGCTGAACGCTTCTGTCCGGAGCGGTAAGGCTGAAAACCAATCGGGCTGGGTGGGTTCCGCTCTTGCCGGTTCCTTAGGAACACACCGAGACACTTAGAATCGGAAACGCACGTAGGGCTTTTCATAGCAGGCAGTCTTGGACGCGGGTTCAATTCCCGCCGCCTCCACCAAGATCCCAAACAGGCGCGGCCTCACAAGCCGCGCTTTTTCTGTCTGAACTCGTCCACCAACATCTTGCCCACCGCGCGATGCACTGCATTCGACGGGTGCCCGGCGTGATAAAAATAGTGATCCGCAGGATCCGCGCAAGGCGTCGTGCTCTCGTTGAAAATCGCCCGTCCCGCGCAGGCATCCTTCGTATTCTCGATGCCGAACTGCTTCGGATTCTCCATCACGCGGTCAAAGAACGGACCCCACTGACTCAGCCGCACCTCTATCCCTTTCAGATCCTCAGGAATCTTCGACAGCGCGGGATTCAACCGCAAACCGACCTCCCGAAATGACGGAATCGCCGCCGGCAACAACGCCACCGCGAAACGCTTGGCGCCAAGCCCGGCCAGCACACGGATCCGCGCCTCAAGATTACCCACTGTCTCCGCCGACTCGAGCCTGCGATCATTCAACCCGCCAGCAATGTAGAACAACGTCTTCTTGGGGTCGAACTTCAGCTTCTTGTCGCGAACCCTCGCTACAAAATCCTCGACTTGATTTTCCATACCGATGCCCAATCGCGCGGATCCAACCGTCCGGCCGTTGCCTTTGCCCGATCCTGCGCCACTTACCGCGAAGTTGAGACTGCTCTTGGCGTCCGCCTTGGCATCGTTGGCGGCCAGCAGTTTAATGCCAAGCCCTTCGGCGAAGTAGTGGACGGCGGTGGGTCCGTTGCCGTCCACGTAACCGTTGCCGGTATCCGAATAGCTGTCTCCGAAGACGTAGATGCGATCGATTGGTCGGTCCGCTGCGAAGGCTGTAAGGCTGAGGAAAAGGAGGATCTTCACGCACTGCCAGTTTACAAGGAACTTCTCAAGCTCCCCCGGTGTCTACCGCAAGGATGACAAAACTCCAGAGAAATGCCGTGAGATGGAAGATGGAACAAGCCGCCCTAAGGACCAGACGCGAACTCTCTAGCGGAATCCGCTCGCTCGCGTTCATTGCCAGTGCTGCACCGTCAATTGGTGGAATTGGCACCGCAATTGGAATCGTCCATTCCTTCCGTGGCGGCAGCGGGAGCAAGATGACCATGTTTCTCGCCATCGTTCAATCGCTGAGCGAGGCGATCGTGCCCATGGCGCTGGGACTGGGCGTGGCCATTCCCGCTTGGTTGCTGCATCGTTGGCTTTCCCAAACACTGGACGAATTCAGCCTTGAGATGGCAATCGCTTGCACTGACCCACTGCGATGGAATCAGGCTGCATTGGGAACATTGACCGGCGACAACGCTCCCGTGTCAACGTCTTAATTCGTCGCTACCGCAGCGAACCGCTTAAAGAAGCTATCCCCATTCCATTGCGGACGCTGTTCCGCATTCGCCACTCGCGACAGCAGATCGAAGAGGATCTGCGTGAACTGCCCCGCCCCGGCAAGATCCACTGGTTGCTTCAGATCGTCGCTCAACCCGTGATAACGATCGCGATACCAATCCTTGTAAATCTTCTCCTCAGGAGTTCCAGGAACCCAGCCGAACTTGAACGCTAAAGACGGAACTCCCTTCTTGACGAAGCTGTATTGATCGCTGCGAATGAAACGGTTGCGATCCGGTTCCTTGTCGAACTGCACTTCGATCTTGTGATCCGCGCACACCGTCCGAATATCCGCGCCTAACGATGACTCGCCCAGCCCCTGCACTTCCAGATAACGAAGAGGAAACAGCGGCAGCACCATATCCATGTTGATATCCGCCACCATTGTGGCACCCTTGACGCTGGGATTCTGCGCAAAAAACTTCGAGCCCTGCAGGCCCTTCTCTTCGCCGGTCACCGCCACAAAGATCAACGACCGTTTGGGCTTCATGCCCGATTCCTTCAACCGCCGAGCGGTCTCGAGCATCCAGGCGATACCGGATGCATTGTCCATCGCTCCGTTGAAGATGCGATCGCCTTCCACCGCCTGCGCCTTGCCAAGGTGATCGATGTGAGCCGACAACACCACGTATTCATTACGTAGCTTGCGATCGGATCCCTCAAGCATCGCCACCACGTTCTGCGATTCCACCGCCGAAACAGTCGCTGCCGTCTTCACGCGCAGCTTCAGCTTCAAAGAAAACTTCGGCAACTCGCGATCCGCATCCGCCGCCGCAAGAATCTCTTTGAAGGTATGTCCGGTGCCGACGAACAGCCGTTCCGCCTTTTCCGGATTGAACGACATCGCGCACTTCATGCCGCCACCTTCGTCAAATTTCGGGTCCGCCAACGACATCGAGGGCTGCAATCGCGAAGCCGCCTGACGCGCCCATGGGATGTCCATCGACTTCGGATTCGCGATGTTCACGGTTCCGATCACGCCTGCCGCCTTTAGAAACTTGCCTCGTTCCGAAGAGAAATGGGCTCGCAGATTGCCCTGAATCGACTTCGGACCTCCCGCCAGCATCACCACGATCTTGCCCTTCAGGTCGAGTCCTTTCAAGTCGTCGTAGTTCGCATCTGGCACGGTGAGTCCGTAGCCAACGAACACCACCTCGGCTTCGATCGGCTCGCCTGCCACCCCGGAAGCGCCGCGCGTCGACAGCAGCACCTCTTCGCCGAACTTCACCCGCTCCGCCGCTCCGCCCGTGGGGATGATTTCCACGCGGCTGTTCGGCTCGTCGATCTGACGCACAGCAAACGGAACGGGCTGGATATAACCCTTGACTCCGGCAGCCTTGAGGCCCGCTCGTTCGAATTCCTGCGCGACATAGTTCGCGGCGGCCTTGTGTCCGGCGCTTCCCGTATTGCGACCTTCGAGCTTGTCGTCTGCGAGAAACTCGATATGCTTCCACCAGCGTTTGCCTTCGGCTTCGTAGTCGGCAGCAAAAGTAGCGGCACCGAGGGCAACGGCAAAAACGAGAACAGTTTTCATGGGTCTTCTAATAATAGTCCGAGCAACTCATGTAGTAACCGCACTTCTCGCAGAACAGCTTGCACTTCAGACTTGCGAGGCGAGTCGAACAGATCGGACAGTAGAGCATCGGCTCGTCTTCGGACTTCGGCACATCGTCAGCAGCAGGATCCATTCAGCCATATTGTAATATTTGGTAATGAAGAGCGATCAGCGTCCGGCTTGCGAGCCAGCATCGGAACACCAACACTCGACCGCCGAACCCGTCGTTCGCGGGTACGGTTTTCGACGCCTTGCGATTCTGCTGGTTTGCGTGACCACTTTCTGTTCCGGTCAGCGGAAACAGCCCGAAATGGCCGCCAAATACTCGGCTCGAGGCACACGCGGCGCAATCGGAGCAGGAGCGGAAACTTCCGCAGAAGCCGGTATGCGACTCTTCCATCAAGGCGGCAACGCCGTCGACGCTGGCGTCGCCACCATGTTCGCGGGATCGATGGGCGAGTACTCCCACTTCGGACTCGGCGGCGAAGCGCCAATCCTCATCCGCACCCAAACTGGCAAAGTCTATTCGATCGCCGGCATCGGTACCATGCCCAAACTCGCTACAGCGGACTTCTACCGTAAGCGCCCGCTGAAAGAAGGAGAGGTGCTGCAGATCGATCCCGGTGGGCTCAAGGGCATGGTTCCCGTCGCAGGGATGATGCCCGCTCTTGTTCCCGGCATGGTGGACGCCGGGTTGCTCGCACTTCGCGAGTTCGGATCCAAATCGTTCAGTGAGGTCGTGCAGCCTTCAGTAGACCTGGCCGACGGAATGGCGATGGACGAGATGCGCTATATGAGCATCGCCCGCTCACGCGAATTCTTCGAACTCTGGCCCGATTCCAAGCGCCACTTCATGCCGGATGGCAAGCTCGTTCGGCCTGGCGAAGTCTTCCGCCGCCCGGACACGGCGCGAACTCTGCGCGCGATGATCGACGCTGAAAAGAAGGCCCTCAAGGCCGGCAAGAACCGCGCACAGGCCATCGACGCCGTTCGCGATTACTTCTATCGCGGCGAAATCGCCCGCAAAATTGATGCGTTCAGCAAAGCGAACGATGGCCTTCTGCGCTACGAAGACATGGCCGCCTTCAAGCTCGAACTCGAAGAGCCACTCTCCACCACCTATCGCGGATACACCGTCTACAAGCCTGGATTCTGGAGCCAAGGGCCTTCTTTGATTCAGGCGCTCAATATCATAGAAGGCTTCGACATCAAGAAGATGGGCCACAACTCGCCCGAGTACATCCACAAGCTCACCGAGGCTCTCAAGCTCGCCTATGCCGATCGCGACACCTATTACGGCGACCCCAAGTTCAGCAAGATTCCTTCGGAAAAGCTGCTTTCACGAGAGTACGCAGCGGAACGCCGCGCCCTGATCGGTGACCGAGCAGCCATGGGATTCAATCCAGGCAAACTGGGCGGCACCCATCCTTCGGAAACGACGATGGTACGCATCAAGATCGACGATGCGCTGATGGCCCGCGACACCACCTGTGTCGATGTCATCGACAAAGATGGGCTCATCTTTTCGGCTACGCCCTCGGGCGCGTGGCTGCCATCGGTGATCGTCGGTGACACTGGCATTCCGCTCACCCAGCGTGCGCAGAGTTTTCTGTTGATTCCGGGCCATCCCAACGAACTGGCGGGAGGCAAGCGTCCCCGGGTGACGTTGAGTCCAACACTGGTGACAAAGCAGGATGGCTCGCCTTACCTCGCGCTGTCAACCCCTGGTGGCGACAATCAGGATCAAAGCCTGCTGCAGTTGCTGCTGAACGTGATCGAGTTCAACATGAATGCGGAGAACGCGGTGGAATCGCCTCGTCTGCAAACGCGTCACCTGGTATCGAGCTTCGACAATCACGCCTGGAACCTGGGCGATCTGCTCTTGGACGAACGTATCCCTCGTGCGACGTTTGACGCGCTCACCAAGCGCGGACACGTGGTTGAATACCGCGATCGCTGGAATAGCGGCGCCGCGCCTGTCCTGGTGCGTGTCGTTCCTGGCGGCATCATCGAAGCAGGCGCCGACCCGTGGGGATATCGCGTCGCCCACGCCTGGTAGGTAACATGCTGCCGCTCTTCGACGATCCGGAACCGCCCGGATTCGACAAACTCTCGCTTGCCAGAAAGCTGGAAAAACTCAGCCGACAAGGCATCCAGATCGGAACCAGTTCGTGGAAATACGAAGGCTGGCTCGGCCAAATCTACGACCGCGAACGCTACATCACTCGCGGACGCTTCTCTCAGAAGCGCTTCGAACAGGAGTGCCTCAACGAGTTCGCGGAAACATTTCCCATTGTTTGTGGTGACTTCACTTTTTACCAGTTCCCGTCGGAACAGTTGTGGAGCAAGCTCTTCGCTTCCGCCCCGCGATCGTTGCAATATGCCTTCAAGGTTCCGGAAGAGATCACCGTCAAGACCTTCCCGCCGCATCCCCGCTACGGTGCGCGCGCGAACATGGACAACCCCGGTTTCCTCAATGCCGATCTCTTCCAAGCGGCTTTCACGCAGTTGCTCGAACCCTACCGCCGACAAACCGCAGTCCTGCTCTTCGAGTTTGGAGCCTTCTCCCGCCGCGCGATGCCCGATGTCGAAAGCTTCGCCGCAATGCTCGATCCATTTCTCGCCAAACTCCCCCCTGACTTTCGCTACGCAGTCGAGATCCGCAACCCGGATTTTCTTGCGCCAGACTACTTCGCCGTGCTCAAGCAACACAACGTCGCGCACGTCTTCAACGCCTGGAGCAAGATGCCGGAACTTGGCACGCAGATGACCTTGAAGGACTCTTTCACGGCGGATTTCACGGTCGTCCGCGCGCTTCTCCGGCACGGCCGCGTCTATGACGAAGCGGTGGACAAGTTCGCCCCCTATGAGACAATTCAGGATGAAAACCCTCCTGCCCGCCAAGCCCTGCAATCTCTCATCCAGAGAGCCAAAGCGAAGAAGGAACCGAGTTTCATCTTCGTCAACAACCGGCTCGAGGGCAACGCCCCTAAAACGATTGAGGCCGTAGTGTCAGATGAATAAATTCGACGCAATCCTGTTTGATTTCGACGGTGTCCTCGCAGATAGCGAACCCATCCACTACGAGGTCTGGTGCGAGATCCTCGCGCCCTATGGTTTCAAAATGGACTGGGATCACTATGTCCGCCACTGCGTCGGAATTTCCGACAAATTGATGATCGAACTCTTCTGCGCTGCGCAGACGCCGCCGCTCGACTTTGAAGAGATCTACGGACAATATCCGCGCAAGAAAGAACGCTTCAGTGAGCGGATGCTCGAAGTTCTGCCGTTCCATCCCGCGACTCTCGAAATCGTTCGGGAAATCGCAATCCCAATGGCGGTGGTTTCCTCAAGCGGACGCAACGAAGTGGAGCCTCCGCTGATCCATGCGGGCATCCGCGACCGCTTTCAGACGCTCGTCTGCGGACTCGAAGCCGGCAAGCTCAAGCCAGAGCCAGATCCGTATCTGAAAGGCGCTTTGGAGTTAGCCGTGAAGAATCCGCTGGTGGTCGAAGATTCGGACGCGGGCGAACGCTCGGGCATCGCCGCGGGGTTCCAGGTTTTGCGCGTGGCGTCTGCCGACGAGGTGGCTCCTCGTCTCCGCGCATTGCTCTTGGAAAATCGCTAGACTACAGCGATGACCGCTACGTTGTCCACCCAAATCGATATCGATTCCAAGGGCGTCGCCCGGATCGCGGGAACCGGGTACAAGGTCAGGGTTCTCATTCCAGAGATCCTGGCGAGCGGGTGCGCTGCGAAAGCCGTACAGAAACAGCATCCAGATCTTTCGTTGGCGCAGATCTATGGACATCCAACTGCTGCGCCGCCGCAACCACTTTCGGCCAGCCGCCGGCATTTGCATCCGCGACATTGTTCCAAGGGCCATTCGTGACCGCGTCGCCCGTCGCCAGAATCTTCTCTTTGGGCAAAAACATGAAGCCGTCGCCGCGCGTATGCGCCCATCCGAAGTCATGGAACTCCACCCGCCGCTCACCATCGTCGATCTCGCAGTGTGTATCGGCATCCACGCCTGTGAAATCCCGTCACGGCAGCAACAGCGCTAATACACTGAAAACAGAGGGACAGCACATCGGCGCGACACTTGCCTCTATAATGAAGATGATGAAGTGGGTTATACGTCATGTAGTTGGGGCTGCTCTGTGCGCCGTCGCTCTTCCGATCTCGGGTCTTTCCGCCGACATTCAATTGATCGAAGAGATCATCGTGAAGGTCAACGGCGATATCATTACTCGCGGCGAAATCGAGCGTACGCGCCGCACGATGGAAGCCGAACTACGTTCCAACAAAGAACTCACCGGCCCTCGTCTGCAACAGCAGATCCGCGATCGCGAAAAAGATGTTCTGCGTGAACGCATCGATCAACTGCTGCTTGTCCAAAAAGGCAAGGAACTAAACGTCAATGTAGACCAGGAATGGTCGAAGTACCAAGCTGAACTGCAGCGCCGCTTCAATCAGTCCGATCCCGAAAAGTTCCAGGCATTCGTCCGTGAACAGACCGGTACGCCATATGAGGACTTCCGCAGTGACTGGAAGAACAATGCCGTTACCCAGCGTGTGGTCCGCGAACAGGTCAGCCGAACAGTCAACGTTCCTCGCGAAGAACTGAAGAAGTATTACGAAGAGCACAAGACCGAGTTCCAACGCCAGGAACGCGTCTTCCTGCGCCAGATACTGGTTGCCACCGAAGGCAAGGATGAAGGCGGCGTAGCCGCCGCTGAGAAGAAGGCAAAAGATCTCGTCGCCCGCACCAAAAAGGGCGAGCGCTTCCCCGAACTCGCCCGCGACAACTCCGATGCTCCCACGGCCCAACAGGGCGGCGACATGGGCCCTTGGGAAAAAGGCAAGCTCCGCGAAGATATTGAAAAGCTGGTCTGGGACAAACCGCGCAACTTCGTCAGCGATCCGCTGAAAGTTCCAGAGGGTTTCCTGATTCTGCGTGTCGACGAACATCAGAAAGAAGGCCAAGCCGAACTCGAAGAAGTCGAAGGCGAGATCATGGAAAAATTCTATGGTCAGCGCTTTCAACCGGCTTTGCGTGACTACCTGACGAAACTGCGCTCCGACGCCTTCCTCGAGATTAAGAACGGTTGGGCGGACACCGGCGCGGCCCCCGGTAAAATTACCGCGTGGACCGATCCCGCGCAGTTGAAGCCCGAGACCATCTCCAAAGAAGAAGTTGCCGCGCAAACGCGCCGCCGCCGTCTTCTCTGGGCGCTTCCGATCCCCGGAACCGCAGTTGCCAAGAACAAACCCTCATCCTCGAAACGTTAAGCCAGTCCATGAAATCTCCGTTTGTGGTCGACGTCAAGCCTGAACAGAACATCCACACGACGTTCCTGGTGCTGGCCAAAGAGATTCGCCAGAAGAAAAGTGGCGATCCGTTTCTGTCGCTGATGTTGGCTGACAAAACCGGCGAAATCGATTCTAAGATGTGGGATAACGCGGCCGAAGTGATGGACACTTTCGACCGCGATGACTTCATCCGTGTCAAAGGACTCACCCAGAACTTCCAGAACCGCCTGCAGCTAACGATCCACAAGCTGCAGCGCATTGAGGATGCGGAAATCGAGTTCGCGGACTACTTTCCCGCCTCGAAACACGACCCGCGCGAGATGGAGGCAGAGGTCCGGGCCCTGATTGCGAGCTTCGAAAATCCACATTTGAAGGCACTGCTCGAAGGCGTGTTCGCCGACGAGAAGATCGCGACCGCCTATCGCACCGCTCCCGCTGCCAAGAGTATCCATCACGCGTTCCTGCACGGGTTGATTGAGCACGTACTCAGTATGGCCAAGGTGGCGCTGTTCACGGCATCGCATTATGCGAACATCGACCGCGATCTGTTGCTGACGGGCGTGATTCTGCACGACATCGGCAAGATCCATGAACTCACCTATCATCGCGGATTCGGATATTCGGACCGCGGCCAGTTAATTGGCCACATCATGATGGGCTTTCAGATGGTCACTGAAAAAGCTGGCGCGATCACCGGCTTTCCGGATAAACTGCTGCAACTCGTGCAGCACCTGATCTTGAGCCACCACGGCGAACTGGAATACGGCTCGCCCAAGGTCCCTGTGTTTCCCGAAGCGATGCTGCTGCACCAGATCGACAGCATGGATTCGAAGATGGAAACCATGCGCAACATGATCGAGAAGGACAATCGAATCGACGGCAACTGGACCGGCTACAGTTCCGCCCTCGAGCGCGCTGTGCTGAAGAAGGTGCGGTTCCTCGATGAGACTCCTGCTGCTCCTGCTCCCACGACGAAGCCCGCTGGTGGACCGGTTCCTGCACACGGCGGCGGTGGACACAAGCCGCAGCAGAATTCCCTTTTCGCCGACAAATTGACCCAAGCCATCAAGAGCAACTAGTGAACGATTCCCCCGGCCCCTTGGAATTGAAGTGCCTGCAAGCCATCTGGCGCTTGGGCGAAGCCAACGTTAAGGATGTCCGCGACATCGTCACCAAAGACCGCAAACTGGCCTATACGACGGTCATGACAACGCTCGATCGCCTCGAAAAAAAAGGGACGCTCAAGCGTAAGAAGTCCGGCAAGGCGTTTGTGTATTCGGCCGCTATGACGGAATCCGAGTTGCGGCACCTCGCCGTGCAACATCTGACCGAGGAATACTTCGAGGGATCGAGAGAAAGCCTGCTGGCGTATCTGCGGGGCAGTTCGGAACCTGCTGCCGCAGCCGCAACAGCGCCTTCTCTGCAGCCTGTTTCTGTGGCCACGCGGTTGGATCCTTCGCTGCTCTAACATTCATTCCCTTTGCCAGTCTTCCGATATCCACCGTCGAGTGTCGAAGCGATCATGACCAAGACTCGGCGAATGCTTGCGGTCAGGACATTCTGTTTCGTGACGATGAGCGTGCTGATCCTCTGGTTTTCGTCACCAGGCAAGGTCGGCATTGAGATGGTGATCTTCCCGTCTTTTCTCTTGGTCGTCATGCTTTGGTCTGGAAAGCGAACCCTTCAGAAAACCAGGGGAAACCTCCGTCTACTGAATTCGAACTGAAACCGGATGCGATCGAGGCCCGGTCCGCGTTGGCCTCCCGTGTCATTCCTCGCAATCAGGTTCGGAAAGTGAAGAATGTTCCCGATGGCTTGCAGGTGCATGGCGCAACGCTCACTGACCGGCTCGTGGTCCGCAAAGAGTTGGAGGGCTACGAACAACTGGCCGCCGTTCGCAGTTGGGCTCCAGAGGGCACCGCTCGAACATCCGGAGGCATTTCCGTTCAGTTGCAACTACTCGGGTATCTGTGTCCTGCTGATTGGTTCGTATTCCGTGGCGAATCCCTGGATTGCCGTTCCGTGCTGTCTGGCAAAGTGGTTTCTGCCAGTCCTTGTTTTGCAGATCGCCGGACTCCTTGTGCGGGCCTACCAACTCAGTCGCTAACCAAACATCATCTTCCTGCAAGTATTTGCACGTCCACCTCTTGACAAGAGGCGAACAATAGGCGAATATGGATCAACGGCGAAGAAATAGCGAAAACGCAGCAATTGGACGCTGGTCACATCTCTCATGTACGCCTGTATCCACATCCTTTCGCTATCTCAACAGCAAGTTTGCAGCACAGCGGGCGGCGCAAATAATCTCGTGGGGCGCGTTGACGCTAAAGCTGCGAATCGGGCCAGTGCACTTTTGGGTGGACTGGCCCGTCTCTTCTCTCCTCAGATCGAATTTGTCGACGAAAACACAGCCGTGATTCCCATCGCACCTCTGACACGCCTCATGGGGGGCCCCGGACAGATCGCCAGCGAAATCGCCCGGCGCTTATCCGAACGCGGACTGCACGGCAACATCGGCATCGCCGCGCAGCCCGACACCGCGATTCTCGCCGCGCGCAGCATCCCCGGCGTCACCATCATCCCGCAAGGCTTCGAGCGCAATATGCTCGGCAAACTGCGGGTCGGCGTCCTGCCCGTCAGCAGTGAAGCGCTGCGCGTGCTCGACCATTGGGGCATCCACACGCTCGACGAATTCTGCGCACTGCCCGAAGCCGGCATCCTCGAAAGGCTCGGCAAAGATGGCTTGCAACTGCTGCAGATCGCCAAAGGACATCTCGCCCGCCCTCTGCGGCCCGAAGCGCAGCGCGTCAACTATACCGAACGCATCGAAACAGAAAATCCGCTGACGCTGCTCGAACCGTTATTGTTCCTGCTCTCGCGGATGCTCAACGAACTCTGCGAACGGTTGCGATCGCAATCCCGCGCGACCACGCAACTCCGCCTGCGGCTTGAACTCGAAGGAAAAACCACGCACACGCGCATCCTGCAACTTCCCTTCCCCACACACGATGCCAAGACGCTGCTGAAACTGTTGCAACTCGATCTGGAAGCGCATCCGCCGCAGGCTGCCATCCGCGCCGCGACGCTCGCCGTCGAACCGGTGGAACCGCGCGTCGTCCAGCACGATCTCTATACACCGCCCTCACCCGCGCCCGAGCGGCTGGAACTGACGCTGGGCAAGATCCGCGCCATGGTCGGCATCGAGAATGTCGGATCCCCACAACTGCTCGACACACATCGCCGCGATGCCTGGAAGATGAACGCCACACCGAGCCTCGTCGCAGAACAGTTCGAAACGCCGCGAGAGAAAGGCCTGAGACTCGCCTTCCGCTACTTTCGTCCTCCGGTCAAGGCACGCGTGGAACTCGCCAGCGGCACCGGACGCCCCGCCCGTGTCTTCACTCAAAAACTCCATGGCTCGCAACAGATCTACGGCGCCGTGGTCGAATGCGCAGGACCCTGGAAAGCATCGGGCGAATGGTTCACCTCCGCCCCCTGGGACCGCGAAGAGTGGGACCTCGGACTCAACGATGGCGGCATCTACCGCGCCTATTCGGCCAAATCGCCCCGGCGCCCGACGGGCGGTGTGAGGATGAACGAGGAAGATCGCGACTGGTTCCTCGAAGGTTCCTACGATTAGGACAGCAGCCGTGTCCTACATCGAACTCCATTCCCGCTCCGCCTTCAGCTTCCTCGAAGGATCTTCCGCTCCCGAGGACCTCGTCGAGGCCTGCGTCCGCTACGACATGCCGTCGATGGCCCTCATTGACACCGACAATCTCGCCGGAGCCCCGCGCTTCTACATGGCCGCTCAAAAGGCTGGCATCCAGGCTCACATCGGCGCGGAAATCACCGCCGACAACCAATCCCGCTACACCCTCTTAGCCGAAAACCGCACCGGCTACCAGAACCTCTGCCGCCTCATTTCATCGATGAAGCTCCGCTGCGAAAAAGGCAAAGCGAGAGCCACAGAGTTGGAGTTCCGCGAATACTCTCAAGGCATCGTCTGCCTCACCCGCGGCTTTGAAGACACCGCCAAGCTCATCGACATCTACGGACCCAACAACGTCGTCGCCGAACTCCAACGCCACTACAATCGCGAAGAAGAGGCCCGCAATCAGTACGTCCAATCGCTCGCGGCAACTTACAAACTACCGCTGCTCGCGACCAACGGAGTCCGCTACGCCACGCCCGGCGAACGCGAACTCATGGACATCCTCACCTGCACACGCCACAAAACCAACATCCACGAAGCCGGGCGGCTGTTGCTCAAAAACAATGACGCCTACCTCAAACCACCGGCAGAAATCAGACAGCTCTTCGCCGATCTCCCCGAAGCCGTCGATTACAGCCGCGACCTCGCACAGCGCCTACACTTCACGCTCGCCGATCTCGGCTATGAGTTCCCGCACTATCCTTTGCCGGAAAACGAAACCATCGATTCGTTCTTGTGGAAGCGCACGGACGAAGGCGCGCGCATCCGTTATCAGCCATACTACGATCGCGCGCGCAACCAGATCGAACGCGAATTGAAGCTCATCGCCAAACTCAAACTCGGTGGATACTTTCTCATCGTCTGGGACATCATGCAGTTCTGCAAACGCAACGGCATCCTCGCACAGGGCCGCGGATCCGCAGCCAACAGCGCCGTCTGCTACTCGCTCGGCATCACCGCCGTCGACCCCGTCGGTATGGATCTGCTCTTCGAACGCTTCCTCTCAGAAGAGCGCGGGGAATGGCCCGATATCGACATCGACCTGCCTAGCGGCGAACAGCGCGAAAGTGTCATCCAATACGTCTACGAACGCTATGGACGCCACGGCGCAGCGATGACCGCCAACGTCATCACCTATCGCGGACGTTCCGCCGTGCGTGACGTCGGCAAGGCGCTCGGCTTCTCGCAAGAAGATCTCGGCAAGCTTTCTAGCGTCGTCTCCAGATGGGGCTGGAAGGATGACAAGACCGACGCCGTGCCCAAGCAATTCAGCACTGCGGGCTACGACCTGCGCGATCCCCGCATCGCCAAGTTCATCGAACTCTGCGGCGCGATCCAAGACTTGCCTCGTCACCTCGGACAGCATTCCGGAGGCATGGTCATCTGCCAGGGCGCGCTCACCGGTATCGTACCTCTGGAACCCGCCACCATGCCCGGCCGCGTCATCATCCAATGGGACAAAGAAGACTGCGCCGACCTCGGGCTCATCAAAGTCGACCTGCTCGGATTGGGAATGATGGCCGCGCTCGAAGAAACCATCCACATCATCCGCGACGCCTGCGGTGAAGAGGTGAACCTCGGGCGTTTGCCGCAAGACGATCCCAAAGTTTATGCTGCATTGCAGGAAGCCGATACCGTCGGACTCTTTCAGGTGGAAAGCCGCGCGCAGATGGCTTCTCTACCCCTCACGAAGCCCGCCAAATTCTACGATCTCGTCGTGCAGGTCGCGATCATCCGCCCCGGACCCATCGTCGGCAAAATGTACCATCCGTTCGTCCGCCGCAAACAGGGCCTCGAACCGCCGGTGTCGCTGCATCCTTCACTCGACGGCGTTCTCGCGCGAACGCTCGGCGTCCCGCTGTTTCAGGAACAACTGCTGCGTATGGCAATGATCGCGGCCAATTTTACGGGAGGCGAAGCCGAAGAACTTCGCCGCGCCATGGGCTTCAAGCGCAGCGAGAAGCGCATGAAGGACATCGAAGTCCGCCTGCGCAGCGGCATGACTGCGAATGAAATCGGCAAAGAGGCACAAGAGAAGATCATTCAATCGATCACCTCGTTCGCGTTGTATGGCTTCCCTGAATCGCATGCCGCGAGCTTCGCGCTGTTGGCCTACGCGAGTGCGTACTTGCGCTGCTACTACCTCGGACCCTTCACCGCCGCGCTGCTTAACAACCAGCCGATGGGCTTCTATCATCCCGCGACGCTCATCAAAGACGCGCAACGCCATGGCTTGCGCGTGCTGCCCGTGGATATTGAGAAATCCGGCGCGGTTTGCACCATCGAGACTGGATGCTTACGCCTGGGCTTCAACTATGTGAAAAGTCTACGACGCCAGACCGGCGAGGCGATCGTTGTGGAGCGGAAGCATCGCGGCAATTTCGCCAGCATCACCGAACTCGCCCGCCGTGTCCCCGAAATCCAACGAGATGAACTGCGTCAACTCGCGCGCATCGGGGCGTTGAACAGCATCCAAGGAACCCACCGTCGTGACGCACTGTGGCAGAGCGAGTTGGCGTTGAAGCCGGTGGGGCCGTTGTTAGAGATGTTGGAACCCGCCAACGAAGCGTCGCCACTGATCGCAATGGCGCGAGAAGAGCGTCTCATAGCGGACTTCCAAGGCACCGGCGTCACCGTCGGCAATCATCCGATGGGCTTGCGTCGCGATCATCTCAACGAATTGGGCATCGTGCCCGCTGGCGCGGTACGTTCCGAACGGCACGGTTCGATCATTCGCGTCGCCGGATGCGTGATCTGCCGCCAGCGTCCGGAGACCGCCAAGGGGTTTGCGTTCTTCAGTCTTGAGGATGAAACCGGAATCGCCAATGCGATCGTGAATCCCGATCTGTTCGAGCGGAATCGGCTGATGCTAGTCAGCGAGCCGTATCTGATGATGGAAGGGATCCTGCAGAATCATGGCGCGCCATCGGTGAAGGTCGCGCGCGTCCAGCCGCTGCGCTTTGGAGAGCCGATGGTGGCATCGCACGACTTTCACTGATGCATTTTAAGTAGCCGACTGAATGAGCCCTTGGGTTTCGTCGACTCGAACCCATCCTCAGCGATTCGGATCTGTTGGCAAGGCCTTGCGCCACGGATCGCTGTTCATGTTCTCTTCCCCCGTGTAGTAGTGATGACGAGCCGTGCTCGGTGGTACGTTAAGGTCAACTCAATTTTCTTTGACCCCGGTTCGTACTGGTACACGCATTCAAGGTTGGAGGAAACGTAATGTTTCAATTTCGACCGTCTCTTTTGCTCCTTTTCCCAGTTAATACATAACGGCCATTAGGGGAAAAGGCAACGGAATTGACAGGTCCTCGATGCCCCTTGAATTGCCGAACTTCGACTCCGCTGGATGTTTCCCATAAACGCGTGACCGTGTCAGCGCCGCCTGTAGTGGGTCAGTTTGAAAACTATATTGTTCTGTACTTACCCCTCTCGTTGGTACGCTCAACAATCCGCTTATCTTTCGCGTCGCGGACCGCCCAGCGTGCGTCATTCTTGTAGCGCGGTTCGGTCGGTAGGTCGCCGCGTTTCTGACATTCATGCGGGAAATGTTCCTCTAAGAACCGATACATGTCGTTTGTAAAGAAAATCGTTCCGGGGGCCAGCGCTTCTATCCACCCGTAAACAGCAGCTCGAAGTTCAGTTTCTTGCAGCATTCAACGCCTTACCCTTCTCGTCCGTGCCATTAATGCTATCATGCCAACCCGCTCAAGCATACCCAAAGATCACGACTTCGCACAATGGCGGGCTGCCTGTATGCGGGCCCGATCACGGGGTTGTTCAACACGGGTGTTAATGCCGGAGGAACTATCCTCTCCGGCAACACAGGCGATTGCTGTAACGGCTTAACGGAAATCCACTGGCTTCAAAACGGCGGAACCGCCTTCGATCGAAGCAGAGACCAGATTGGGGCCGAGTACGAATTGCAGAGTGTACGGTACCGTACCACTCGAACCATCGCCGCCGGTTCCAGTGGTGGATGCTTCGATCAGCGGGCGCTGGGCGACGGATAATTGTGGAACCGCCCAACTCAATGGCGGCACCGCGTTCTCGACGATCACCGACTGCAACCCTGCAAACCTGCAAACCTAAATACGGGTCCATTCCGCAACTGGACTCCATTCACTGTCAGCTCTGGATTTCTGAATGGAACCAATACCCTATCTTTCGCAGGCCATCCGCGTAGAATTTCTAGAGTCGAACGCCATCACCGATGCCCCGGAACCGGCGACGCTGGGCCTGGCTGGCTCGGTGTTGCTGGCGCTAGGCATCGCTCACCGCAAGCGTCGCGCGCGCGAAGCTTGAGCCAGGCCACACCAGTCGTGCGAATCAGAAGCCGATCAGGGACACTGGTCGGCTTCTCGCTGCGGGTTGCCGGACTTGCCATGCGGAGGCGACGCCGCGATCGGAAGCGCGAGGCGCAACATGCCCGCGCGGTCACGGTTTTCTTCACATTCAAGGCATGGCGCGCGTCGCTGCCACAAGGCACCCGACGCAGCCAAGTCCCACTGGCTTCGCAAAGATTCCATCATCTGTATCGCTTCGATGACATGACCAAGCCATCATTGCCGTCACGGCGCCGATGGTGCAGGATGAGGGCAATCTCTCGATTGAAGATCTGGTCGGCAAACATACTCGAGAGGTTTTCTGAAAGCCTCAACGGCATCACCCTGCAAAGACATGCTCACGCATACATCCGGCATGGCGAAGCCACTGCTTAGGAACTCGCAGGCGCGCGCATCCTCATTGACATCGATCGTTTCCAGCCAGTTCCTACATTTGCGCCTTCCGCCGTTTTCGTAGGATGAATCATGATCGGCACGTTATTGCTGCTCGTTGCTCAGGATCTTCCCGTGGAGCATCCGCTGTTTGTCGGCGATACCGTGCATGAGATGCGGCTCTACTTCGACCGACCGGATTGGTACCTTCGTCTGCGCGCCAGCTTCGAAGGCAAAGCGGATCCCGACTATATGGAAGGCCGCTTCGTTTGAGGCGATGTCAACATCGATCGCGTGGGCGTGCGTTTCAAGGGCAATTCGAGCTATCGCACGTATCCAACGCAGAAAAGATCATTCAAGATCGAAACCAACGAGTTCGTCAAAGGCCGGCGCATCCAAAACATCGATACTTTGAATCTCAACAACGCGTTTAAAGATCCGTCGATGGTGCGCGAAATAGTCTACTACGAGATGGCTCGCGATTCTGGTCTGAAAGCTTCGCGCGTTAGCTAGGAGATCCGCAGGGGACGCTGCAATGGCGCGGTCGGGATGCCGCCCCTTACAAGCAGACCTTTGAAAAAGACAACAACGAAGCAGCGGACGATTGGAGCGATCTCATTCGCCTCATCGATGTCCTCAACAACACACCATCCGATCAGTTGCGGGAAAGGCTCGAACCGCTGCTCGATGTCGAGAGTGCATTGGCACTGCTTGCGCTCGACAACGTGACCACGAACCTCGACAGCTACATCGGATCGGGACAGAATTACTATCTTGATCACCGGAAGGCGACGACCGGTTCGCATTGATGCCCTGGGATCCGAATGAGGCTTTCGCATCGTTCGATATAGGCATCCCACTTGCCGATTTACAACGATTGCCACTGTTCTTTACGCCAAGGCCGAGGCGGATGCCCGGAGGTCCGCCACTACCGCCCAACGCGATGTCGTCGAGACCGGTGGCGCAAAAGCTCTGGGATGTGCCGGAATACCGGGAAAGGTATCTGGCGAAGATCCGCGAGATTGCAGAGGGTTCTGCGAATCCCGATGCGTTGTTAGTTAGAGCGAATGAGCGCACTGCGGGCGGTGATCGAGCCTTGGGTGGAACTGGAGAAGCACTCGATGTTCACGATCGATCGGTTTCGCGGGGCATTGACAGAAAACATCCAGACCGGAACCGCCGGTCCGCCGATGCCGGGCACCCCTCCAGTTCCGCGATCTCTGATTCCGGGCCTTGAGCCGTTCCTGCGCGAACGTGCGGCGAGCATCCGCGAACAGCTACCATAACGGCTTGTCCCGAGTCAGTTCTTCGATATCCGTCAAACCCGCCTTGAACTGGTCACAGCTCTACTTTGGCGTCGGTTTCACGACTCTCGCCACGTTGATTTTGGAGCTGTCGCTCACGCGCATCTTCTCGGTCATCTTTTACTATCATTTCGCGTTTCTCGCCATCTCCATCGCGCTGTTTGGCTTGGGCGCAGGCGGCGTCCTTTCGTATGTAGTCGCCGGATGGCGTGCCGATCTGTTCACCAAGCTGGGAGCCCTTGCCATCGCCAATGCGTTCGCCACTGTAGGCGCAGTCAGTTTTTTGCTCTCCCAAAGCGGCGAACCCACCAATTTCTCGCTGGTGCTGGTCTATCTGGTGAGCGCGATCCCCTTTTTGCTTGCTGGCACGATCATCTCGCTCGCGATCTCGGAATCGATTGAGCGCATCGATCGCGTCTACTTCTTCGACCTGCTTGGCGCCGCTGCAGGATGCCTGCTGCTGATCCCGCTGCTCGATCTTGTGGGAGGCCCGAACACAGTCATCGTGGCAGCCATCGTCTTCGGAATTTCCGCAGCGATCTGGTTCAACCTCGCCGGACGCGGCACACTGCGGGCCGCCGCGGTGATGGTGTCGCTGGCCTTGCTGGGACTCGTCTTCGTGAACTCGAAGAGCCATTGGATCGATATCCATTACGCCAAGGGCCAGCCGCTTCCCAAAGAAATCTTCTCGCAGTGGAACAGCTTTTCGCGCATTGGGGTGGCTCCCGAAAGACCCGGTGGTCCGAACCTCATCATTATCGACGCGGACGCTTCCACCGGCATCGCCAACTTCAATTTCGAAACAATGGACCAGCGCACGCGCGATGCCCTGATCTACGACGGCCCTGGCTTCCCTTATGCGATGCGGCCCGGCGCAAAGGCCCTGGTTATTGGACCCGGCGGCGGTTGGGATGTCTCTCGCGCGCTTGCATCCGGCAGCAAAGACGTGACCGGCGTCGAGATCAATTCGATCATCGCCCGGACGGTGATGAAAGATAAGCTGCCACAGTTGAGCAACGGCATTTATCTCCGACCGGAAGTCAAAATTCACGTCGAGGATGGACGCAGCTTTGTACGCCGTTCCACCGATCGCTATCAGGTGATTCAAGCGACGCTGGTGGATACTTGGGCGTCGACCGCTGCGGGCGCGTTCGCGCTCTCCGAAAACAATCTCTACACGTCCGATGCGTTCTACGATTACTTGAGCCATCTGACCGAAGATGGTATTTTGACCTTCACCCGATGGGGCTTCGATCCTCCGCGCGAGTCTTTGCGTTTATTGAGTCTTTCGATGGAAGCGCTGGCCCGCCTCGGTGAAACAGCGCCCTCGCGGCACGTGATCGTGACCCGGCAGAATAGCGCCATCATCAAGCAGTGGGGCGCGACGGATACCGTACTGATCTCGCGCAAACCGTTTTCTAAAGAAGATCTGGAACGTGCCCGCGTCACCGCAGCCAAAGCCAACATGCGGATCGTCTATCTGCCCGGCGACAAAACCGATACGCCCTTCGCCCAGTTGTTGAAAGCCCCGGATCTCGCCAAGTTCTATCGCGAGTATCCCTTCGACGTCACCCCGGTGGACGACGATCAGCCATTCTTCTTTTACACCGTGCAACCCCGCGATTTGCTGTCGTTTTGGACCTCCGAATCGAAGTCAGCGGCGGATTACAAGATCAATCGCGCCGTGCCCATGCTATTCAGCCTGATGGGTATAAGCATCTTCGCCACCCTCCTGATTCTGGTGATGCCTCGTGTCTTGCTCGGAAGCCGGTTGCCCAAAGAAAAGGGCGTACTGCGGTTTCTCTTCTACTTTCTGGGCGTCGGCGTCGGGTATATCCTCATCCAAGTCGCGCTCATTCAGAAGTTCGTGCTGTTTCTGGGGCATCCCACTTATGCGCTCATCGTCATCGTATTTTCAATGCTGGTGGCGAGTTCTGTGGGAAGCTTCTACTCGAAGAGGTTCATCGCCGGAAATGCCAACAAGTGGCGCAACGCGCTGCTGCTGGTTCCGGTGCTTGTCACGATTCTGTCGTTGGCATCCGCGCCTTTAACCACGGCGCTCGTCGGGCTTCCGCTGGCCCTAAAGATGCTCATTACCGTGCTGCTGATCGCCCCAGTCGCCTTTCTCATGGGAATGCCATTTCCCACAGGGCTTGCGTATCTTGAGGAACTCCACGCACCCTCGGTGCGCTGGGCCTGGGCTTTGAATGCGGCATCGAGCGTCCTGGGATCGGCAAGCGCGATCTTTCTGGCGATCTATATCGGACTCCGCGCGACGCTCATCATCGGCGGCTTGTTCTATCTTTTGGCGCTACTCGCGCGCGGCACCGTCAACATGCGGCGTCCAAGTCAGGCGTCATGATTCTCGCGGTTGCTCTGATCGCTGTCGCGCAAATCGTTCCGGAACGCTACGAGAGCGTTCGCGCGAACGCACCGATCGAGATCGACGGCAAGCTCGACGATGCGGCCTGGCAACCCGTCCAGTGGACCCCGCTGTTTGTGGACATTGAGGGATCCGCCAAGCCGAAGCCCCGCTTCAAGACTCGCGCCAAGATGACCTGGGACGCTGAGTACTTCTACGTCGCCGCCGAGTTGGAAGAGCCGCATCTCTGGGCTACCTATACAAAGCATGATTCGGTGATCTTTCACGAGCCGGACTTTGAAGTCTTTCTCGATCCCGACGGCGATTCACTGCATTACTTCGAGTTCGAGATGAACGTGATCAACACCGGTTGGGACCTTTCTCTCGACAAGCCTTACAAGAAGAAAGGCAAGGCGGACAACGGCTGGGAGATTCCCGGCTTAAAGACCGCCGTGCATGCGCGGGGAACGATCAACGATCCGAATGACCGGGACGAAGGTTGGACACTGGAGATCGCATTTCCATGGAAGGCGTTTGACCGGGGCCCGCGAGCGGCGGTGGCTCCAAAGGTGGGCGAGAGTTGGCGGGTGAACTTTTCGCGAGTGGAATGGCCGATTGAAATCCGCGACGGTCGCTATGAAAAGCCCAAGGGTGGAAAAGAAGACAACTGGGTCTGGTCGCCGCAGGGGCTGATCGATATGCATGTCCCCGAAAAGTGGGGATTCGTGACCTTTCGGTAGCATGGGCGGATGCGTCGCGTTCCGCATGGGAAGGGGTTAGAATTAGGTCGTGGCCTATCAAGTTACTCTCATTCCTGGCGACGGCATTGGTCCGGAAGTCGCAGAAGCAGCAGCGCGAGCTGTCGACGCAACTGGCGTGAAGATCGACTGGGAACGCATTGAGCTGAATGCCGATGTGATTCGGAAGAAGGGCGAAGTGCTGCCCAACGAAGTGATGGATTCGCTCAATCGCACGAGAGTTGGACTCAAGGGTCCCGTCGCTACGCCGATTGCCGGCGGATTTCCCAGCGTCAATGTCGCGTTGCGCAAACGTCTGGATCTTTTCGCGAACGTCAGGCCAGTGCGGTCATTGCCTGGAGTCAAGACACGCTTTCAGGATGTCAAGATCGACATGGTGATCTTTCGTGAGAACACCGAAGATCTCTATTCGGGCCTCGAACACGAAGTGGTGAAGGACGTTGTCACGTCTCTGAAAGTGATCACCCGGGTGGCGTCGATTCGCATTGCCCACTATGCCTTCAACTACGCCAAGGCCACCGATCGTCGCAAGGTCTGCGCCGTGCACAAAGCTAACATCATGAAACTGGCGGACGGCCTGTTCTTGCGCTGCTGCCGCGAGGTTGGATCGCAACACCCCGAGATCCGGTATGAGGAATTGATCGTCGACAACGCGTCGATGCAGTTGGTGATGCGTCCGGAGACATTCGATATCCTACTGCTGCCAAACCTCTATGGCGACATCGTTTCGGATCTTTGCGCGGGTCTGGTGGGCGGACTCGGTATCGTTCCCGGCGCGAACATGGGTGAGAACCATGCGGTGTTCGAAGCTGTGCACGGGTCGGCTCCGGATATCGCGGGAATGGGCGTCGCGAATCCCACAGCACTGATGCTGTCTTCTGTGATGATGCTGATCCACCTCAAAGAAATGGACGCCGCGCACCGGCTGCAGAACGCGGTGGAAGCGGTGTATGCTTCCGGTCAGAACACGACGCGCGACGTGGGTGGACAGACTGGCACCGAAGGATTCACTGACGCCGTCATTGCGGCGATGAAGTGATCGCGGCGTTCAGTCTGGTTGTTCTCGCCTTGCAGGATCCTCAGGGCTATCGGATTGCGCCAGTCGACGACACGGATCGGGATCCGGCGTTTCGCAGTTTCGCCGCCAAGCTCAATCGTTTGGCGGTGAAACGCGATGTGAAGGGTCTCAAGAAGCTGGTGGACCAGGACGTGGTTACCGGCACGGGCCGCAAGGGCGACCCGGAAGAGAAGGGTTGGAACGCCTTTGTGGCGCGGTGGCGTCCAGCCGAGAAGGATTCGATTTTGTGGGAGACGCTGACCGATATCCTGTCGTTGGGATGTGTGCGGATGCATCCCCGCCTGTTTGTGGGTCCGTATCTGGTGTGGAGGTTCCCGCGCGAATTGGACCGGCGACGCTATCTGGTGCTGACTAAGGATCAACTGGTATTGCGCGAAACGCCGGAACGCAATGGACTCGCGGTTGCGACCTTGTCGTTCGATGTGGTGGAAAAGATCGGACCTCTGTCAAGCGAGGGGCAGTGGGTGCCAGTCCGCGTGAACGGCAAAGAAGGCTATGTGCAGGCGCAGTTTGCACACAGTGTCGCAACGCCCAGGGCGCAGTTCGCGCAGCAGGATGCAGGATGGCGGATTGTGGCGCTGGAAGTGCCATAGTGACCACTGGTTGATCAGCGAAAGAAGCTGGAGATTGCTTCGAACTCGGATTCGAATTGTTTGAGCACGGCTTCGGTCTTGTCGCCCAGACCGAATGAGTCTAGCGTGTCGGAACTTTCGAGATCGAGCGGCGAGATTGCAGGGTCAATGCTGCGTCCGTTGTTGTTCATATAGTGGTCTGCGACAGCGATCACCCGGCTCAGAGGAATCGAGTCATTCGGAGCCGCAAAAGCAGGTCGGTGATGATACATCACAGCGTTCTGGATGGGTTCAGGAAGATTCCAGGCGGCGACCGCCGCTGCGGAAAGATCCGCATGATTCAAGCCGAGAATGGATTCCTCGCACTCGATCAGCCTCATTCTGCCACCAGCGTAGAGCTTTTGGATTTCGTCCGCTTCGGACCGCATACCGATCACAATCAGCATTTTGCCAAGATCGTGAAACAACGCGGCAACGAACGCGCCTTCCGGATAGTGAACTGGCCTATATTGAGCCAGGAGATCAGCCAGAATCGCCGTCGCGACATTGTGCTGATTAAAGCGCGCGGTGCTGAACGTTTTGGGCAGCGCGGATTGCGTCCACATGCGGGAAACCGACATGCCGAGCACAAAGTTTCGTAGCTTGTTCAGACCCAATACCGACACAGCGTTTCTTACCGAGTTGATGGTCCCTCGACGACCATAGAGCGCGGAATTCACAACCCGCAGGATATTGCCTGCAATGACCGTATCCTTCTCAATCAAATCGGAAAGTCGGCTGAACGAAACATCGTCCCGCCCCAAATCTGCCAGCAGTCTGTTCAAGATCGGAGAGAACGGAGGCAGTTCCTCCAACGCCTTGATCGCTTTTTCGCGGTATACGGAAACTTCAAGAGTTGCAGCCACGATTCTCATATCGCCGGGTCGCTTGAAGACTTGAGCGGTAACATGGAAAGAACATCGCATGGAATCTCCAGACGAATTCCGCCAGTCATCGCTTGCCTCAGTTGCGCCGCCCGCGGTGGCGGTTCGCGGTCTTCGTAAACTGTACGGAACGAAGGCTGCCGTCGACGGTCTGGATCTTGTGGTCCCTTGCGGCTGCTTTTTTGGATTTCTGGGCTCCAACGGAGCCGGCAAAACCACCACGATCCGGATGCTGATGGGTCTCATCCCCCCCACCTCGGGCGAAATCAGCATCCTTGGTCTCAACATGCCGGCCAACGATGTCGACATCAAGAAGCGCATCGGCCTGGTGCCCGACGAAACACTGCTTTTCGACCAGCTTACCGGACTGGAGTTCATCGAATTCGTTGGCCGTATGTACGGCCTCGAAAAATCATCCTCTCGTGAGCGCGCTCGCGAACTCATGGCTCTCTTCGAACTCGACAGCCGCCAGCGTAAGCTGATCGGCGAGTATTCGAAAGGCATGCGCAA